>Ga0102593_1000095_pt1 | contig 239397 bp, 179 predicted proteins | sample AraplaCol_mMS_r2_2_FD_76862 | JGI IMG/M metagenome (GOLD analysis project Ga0102593, IMG submission 76862) | Arabidopsis root microbial communities from North Carolina, USA - plate scrape MF_Col_mMS_r2 (SPADES assembly) (version 2) | ecosystem: Host-associated > Plants > Roots > Endosphere...
AATCAGCCCTTAAAAAACGCTCTTACTTCAATATTTTCAAAATACATTATAAGTGTAACTGCACCGGAACGAAGACGAGGATAATTTTTTGTTCCTAATATTACATTGTCATACTGCAGCAGGCTGTGGATTAAGAAGTTTCTTACATGAGTTTCCTGAAATAAGTTTAGAAGGCAAATAGTTGGCTAAGAGTTCTTCCCCTTCGAACAATTGCTAAAGGCGTGGATGCCCAAAGAAAACATATGACTGGGATCAGGTATTTGCATTAACTCTCTGAGCTGTGCTCGGCCTCTTTGAACACGAGTTTTTGCGGTGTGGCAGTTAAGGTTTAATTTTTGGGCTATTGCGTATGGAGAAGCATCTTCTACTTCTGCCATATACACAGCTTCCCGATACTTTTCTGGTAATTGCTCTATGAGTTGAATAAGATCTTTTTGAGTAGGCTCATCTAGTAGTTTATAATAGAACATGACATATGGGTTTACGAACATCATTGATGTTATTCCTTCTTATTTTGTCCAAATATATCTCCTCGAAAAATATTAAAGTATCACTATTCATTCACTGGAATAAAATTTTCTCTCTTATTAGGTGAATGAAAGGGTATAGTTCAATTATAGCAAGAAGTGGATGACATACTTGGCATGTTTAATATGGTTCGAATCCAGTTAAGTCCGATTCATTTTTCAGCCTATTTGTATGACAAACGAATACTTTTTTCGCAATTGAAAGACTCATTAAGGTTCACTTCAATTTGATCAGTAAATGTCTTAAATATTAACTGTTTGAAAACCAATCCGATAATGGAGAAAAAGCAAGCGATTGGCTAAAACGAAAAAAGAGAGATCGTATGATCTCTCTTAACAATATGAGTCGGGATGACTGGATTCGAACCAGCGGCCTCTTCGTCCCGAACGAAGCGCGCTACCGGGCTGCGCTACATCCCGTACTCCAAAAACGGAACGCAAATGTAATACACTTTTCCCTTTATTACCAATTTTTCCTTTATATTATTTATTTCCATAACCCGTATCTCCCTTCTCCTGCAAGAATGTTTTACTTTTATCCCAGCAACAACATCTGTAATGAAAGTTCTTGTCATAGAAGACGAACCTGCCCTCCAGGCCAATATCAGAGAATACCTGGAGCAGCAGGGGTATATCTGCGAAACTGCTCCCGACTTCCGCCAGGCCCTGGATAAAGTAAATGACTATGATTACGATTGTATCGTGGCGGATATCGGGCTGCCGGGCGGCAGCGGACTGGAAATCATCCGGGAGCTTAAATCCCTTGAATCCGGGGCAGGGATCATCATTATCTCGGCTAAGGATTCCCTGGAGGATAAGCTTCACGGACTGGACCTGGGGGCAGACGACTACCTTACCAAACCCTTCCATCTTTCCGAGCTGAATGCCCGTATTAATGCCATTTTACGGCGTAAACATTTCGATGGCAATACCAACATCCATTTTAACGAAATAAAGGTCCTACCGGTCTCTAAAAGCGTTTTTGTGGAGAATACGCCGGTGACGCTTACGGGAAAAGAATATCAATTGCTGCTGTATTTTATCGCCAACCAGCGGAGGGTGATCACCAAAACGGCCCTCGCCGGACATTTATGGGGAGATGTGTACGACCAGGCAGGGTCTTACGACTTTATCTATACGCATATCAAGAACCTGCGCAAAAAACTGCTGGAAGCCGGCAGCGGGGATTATATCAAGACGATCTACGGTACGGGATACCGTTGGTCTGATCAATAAACCGGATACCATGAAGCTGCTCACTAAAACTACCATCTATTTTTTGCTGATCATGCTGCCGCTGCTGGCGGCGAGTGCATTCTACCTGTTTTTCCAGTTCAATAAGGAGATCAGGCATGAAATAGATGAGGAGCTGATGAACGACCGCATCCAGTGGCTGCGCTACCTGGATAGCACAGGCGCCAACAGCAGCATCTTCCCCATCCCGGAATACAGCCTGCAACCCAGTAATCTGGCGCCACAGGAAAAGCCACAGCTGGAAAGCATCATGCTGTACCAGGAGGTAGAAGGGAAAAAAGTGCCCTACCGGCAACTGACCCAGGTGATCCGGCTGCATGACCGCTCTTACCTGATGATCATCCGCAAATCACTGATAGAACGGGATGACCTGATAAAGAACATTTTCTCCGTGATGCTGATCGTTTTCACCGGCCTGCTGGCCTTTATCATATTGCTGAACTGGATACTCAACAGACGCCTGTGGAAACCCTTTTACCAGTCGCTTGAAAAGATCCAGGGCGTGCAGCTCAAAAAAATGGAGAGCGTTAGCTTCAGTCCCAGCTCAACCCATGAGTTTAACCGCCTGAATGCTTCGCTGAATACAATGGTGGCGCGGATATATGCGGACTATCAGAATATAAAGGAACTAACGGAAGACGCCGCGCATGAGATGCAAACACCATTGGCTATTGCACAGAGCAAACTGGAATTACTGCTGCAGGACGAAAGTTTGAGCGATGCCCAACTGCAGGCCATCGCACAAAGCAGTGAAGCGCTGCAAAGGCTTACCCGCCTGAATCACTCCCTCCTGCTGCTGGCCAAGATCGAGAACCACCAGTATGATGTTTCACAGCCGGAAGGACTCCAACAGGTAACAGAGCGGTACCTGGGCCTGCTGGATGAACTGATCCGGGATAAAAAGCTGAGCGTTGAAAAGCAGCTTAATGCCACCTGGAGCATGCCATCTGCGCTGGCCGAAATGCTGATCAGCAACCTGCTGGGCAACGCCATCCGTTACAATTATCCCGGTGGAAAGATCTCCCTGCACCTGGATGATCAGCAATTGTCTGTCAGCAATACCAGCGAATGGCCGGCCATACCGGAAAAACAACTGTTCCAGCGCTTTAAGAAAGCAGCGCTGTTGAATGACAATTCTAACGGCCTGGGCCTCGCCATTGTAAAGCGCATTTGTGATACCTGCAACCTGCCAATTACCTATCAGTTCGAAAACGGGATCCATACTTTCACCATCTACAGATTTTCTTCAGTATCGTCTCCTTCTTTTGCAGCATGAAGTATTTGCTGATAACCCTGGCCTTATTGAGCATGTTTTTTTCGGCCAAGGCCCAACAAATTGTTATTATCGTTAAAGATAGTGTTACGCAACAGCCCCTCCCGGGTGTTTCCGTACTGAACAGCAACACCAGGAAAGGCAGCGCCACCGGCAATACCGGTGTTTACCTGCTGAACAATCAAAGCAGCGGCGCCACGCAATTGCAATTCTCCTTTATTGGTTATCTACCGGCTTCTCTGTCAATTAGCTTTCCCTGGAAAGGCGCAGATACCATCCCTGTGCTTATGCAGGCTAAAGGAGAAAATATCGATGAAGTAGTGATCAGCTCTACCCGTACCAACAGCCGTATTGAAGACCTCCCCATGAAAGTGGAAGTACTGGGGCAGGAAGACATGAATGAAGAAAGCGGTATTAAGCCTGGCAATGTAGCCAGCATACTGGGCGATCTCTCCGTGATACATATACAGAACACCTCTGCTGTTAATGGCAACAATGCCATCCGCATGCAGGGGCTGGATGGAAAATATACCCAGCTGCTACGCGACGGCATGCCCGTGTATGAAGGCCTGAGCGGCAATTTCGGCGTACTGGCTATCCCTCCATTGGACCTGAAACAGATAGAGATCATTAAAGGATCTGTATCTACATTGTATGGCGGAGGCGCTATTGCAGGCATGATCAACTTCATTGCCAAAACACCGGGCAGCAAACCGGAACTGACCGTATTGGTGAACCGCAGCACACTGAAAGAAAACAATGTGAACACTTTCTATGCTGAGAAGTGGAAAAAGACCGGGCTTACCCTGTTTGCAGGCGTTACCACGCAAAATGCCAGTGATGTGAATAAAGATGGTTTCAGCGATGTGCCCCGTGTACGGCAATACACCGTACATCCACGCTTCTTCTGGTATCTGAACCCAAATACCACCCTCGTGGCAGGTTATACAGGAACCGTCGAAAAAAGGGAAGGCGGCGATATGCAGGTATTATCAAACGTAAGGGACAGCATACATCAATATACAGAAAGTAATAACAGCCACCGGCACAGTGTAGATCTCCAGCTCAGCCGGAGACAATTGGGTGGAGGAACCTTAACTGTAAAAGGCGTTGGCAGCTTCTACCACCTCGAAAATACAGAAGGCACTTTTGCACTGACTGGTAATCAAAGCAACTTATATGCAGAAGCATCCTATAACAAAACGAGCGGGCGGAATAACTGGGTAGTGGGTCTTAATAATACGGGAGAGCTATACCGCAGGGCTGATGGCGACAGCAGTGTGATCGGCAACTACACTTATAATACTGTTGGTTTCTTTGCACAGGATGGTATTGATATCACTAAAGGACTGATGGCGGAAGCAGGCATAAGAGCAGACCATCATAACATATATGGCTGGTATTTCATGCCACGCCTGGCGCTGGTATATAAACCGGTGGACAAGCTTTCCATCCGGCTAAGCGCTGGTACCGGTTATAAAACACCGGCTATCTTTAGCAGCCAGACACAAAGCATTGCGTATAAAGAGCTGCTGCCGCTTAGCACCGGTATGAAAGCAGAAAGAAGCAAGGGCATCAACTTCGATGCTGCCTATCACACCCTGCTTGGTCCGGTGGATCTTACATTTGACCAGGCATTTTACTTAACACATATTGAACAGCCGATATTGCCTGTTGTGATCAGCGATGGTAAAATATCGCTGGAAAACCAGCCCTATACAGTGAAAAGCCAGGGAACGGATACGTACATACGTTTAAGCTACGAAGACCTGGAACTGTACCTGGGTTATAATCATACCACCTCCAAATACTCGGACGCAGCCGCCACTTTTGTTCCCTTTGCTCCGCGGGATAAATTCGCCAGCACCCTGGCTTATGAGATCCCTGAGAAATGGCGGTTCGGTATAGAGAGCGCCTGGGTGGGCAATCAATACCTCTATAACAATGAAAAGGCGCCTAACTACTGGTTCTGGGCGGGCATGGTATCGCGGCAGCTGGGATCACATTTTACCATGGTGCTGAACTGTGAGAATATATTTGATGCTCGCCAGGGAAAACATGCAGCGCTATACACCGGCAGCATGGCAGCACCGGAGTTCCTGCCCTTATGGGGACCTATAGACGGACGTACTATCAATCTTTCCCTTAAGTACACGTTGTAACGCGGAACAAGTTATTCACATAGGACAGTTTTATTGTTTTATTTAGTAAATTTATTTCCCCGCGTTAATCATTACCAGGCTTCACACAACAACAGAACGTAAACTGTAACTGATTTTTATTCGTTACCCTAAAATGTAGTAAATACATATGTCCGAGCATTTACACACGGCAGGCAGTACTATTGCCTTTGACCAACCCGAACTGGAAAGAGAAGAGCACTGGCTGGCAAGCGACCTGGAAGCGCTGCTGACATCCCTGGATGATATCGTTTTTGAACTCAGTGAACAAAAGATATTTACACGTGTATGGTGTAATGATGATTCCTTATTGTTTATCCCTAGGAAACAGATCGTGGGCCGCAGCATCAATGCCGTATTAGGCCCGGAAGGAGCGGTATTCAATGCCCTGGCAGATGAGCTGCTCACATCAGGGATACCGCAGGAGCTGGAATATAAGGACCACCGTCCGAATATGAATAAATGGTTCCGCCTGCGCATCTCTCTCATCAAACGCGGATGGCATTATAGCGGCAGATGCATCATGGTGGTCATTAAAGATATCACTCATTATAAAACCGCACAGCTGGAGCTGATCCATGCCAAGGAAGCAGCAGAGGCAGCCGCCAAAGCACGCAGTGAATTCCTTTCCGTAATGAGCCACGAGATCCGTACGCCGCTGAACGGGATCATCGGTATTGCTAACCTGCTGGAAGAAACTACGCAGCATGCTTCGCTGGTGCACAGCCTCAAATACTCGGCACATCATCTGCTGGGCCTCATCAATGATATACTGGACTTCAGCAAGATAGAAGCCGGTAAAGTAGAGCTGGAACATATACCAATCGACCTTAAAAGCCTGATCAAGGATATTGAAAACAATTATCAGCCGCTGGCAAAAGCCAAACATATCCGCCTGTATACGTCTATCGATCCGGACCTGCCGGAGGGCCTGTGCGGAGACCCGGTAAGGCTGGGACAGATCCTGAACAACCTGATCAACAACGCGATTAAATTCACACAAAGGGGCGGCGTGTTTATAGAAGTACAGTTGATTAGCCAGGACAGCAGCAACGCCACCGTCAGCTTCTGCGTACGGGATACCGGCATCGGCATTGAGAAAGAGATGCAGGCCAGGATCTTTGAAAGCTTTGTACAGGCACAAACCGCCACTACCCGCAAGCATGGCGGTACTGGCTTAGGGCTGGCCATTACAAAAAGCCTGGTGGAACTGCACAACAGCCATATCAGCATAGAAAGTGAGCCTGGCCAGGGCACCGCTTTCCGTTTCAATATCAACTTTAGTCGCCTCCCTCCTGTTCAGCAGCCCTGTCCGCATGCGCAGCAACAACAACTACAGCAATGGCTGGAACATAAACAGCTGCTCATCGTGGAAGATAATTCCATCAACGCCATGGTGCTGGGCTTTCAGCTGCAACGCGCCGGCGCCGCTACCGTCACGGCCACCAATGGAAAAGAAGCCGTAGAAAAGATGCAGCAGCAACATTTTGACGGCATCATACTGGACCTCCATATGCCGGAGATGGATGGCTATGATACGATCCCCTTCATCCGCCAGCTGCAACCGCAGGCTTTCATTATTGCATTGACGGCAGATGTGATACCCGAGGTGAAAGAAAAACTGAAACGCCTGCAGGTGAGCGCTATCCTGCATAAACCTTACGACGCTATTTCGCTTTACCGCACATTATCAAAGCTGGCCGGGATATAGTTTGCATTTTGGGATTTGGGATTTAGCTTTGCACCCATGTCTAAAACATTAAGTGAACGCGATCTGCAGGTGATCTGGCATCCTTATACACAGATGCAGACAGCTCCGGCACCAATAGGAATCGTACGCGGGGAAGGCGCACTACTTTTTGACGAAGCCGGTAACAGCTACCTGGACGCGACCTCCAGCTGGTGGGTGAACATTCACGGCCATGCACATCCCTACATTGCAGAAAAGCTGGCAGCGCAGGCCATGCAGCTACAACATTGCATATTTGCAGGATACACACATCCGGCTGCCGTTAACCTGGCAGAAAGATTATTACCAATATTACCGGGGCAGCAAAAGCGGGTCTTCTATTCTGATAACGGGTCTACCGCCGTGGAAGTGGCCATCAAAATGGCGCTGCAGTACTGGCATAACCAGGGCATCCGGCGGCATAAGATCCTTGCTTTTGAGCATTCTTATCACGGAGATACTTTCGGGGCGATGAGCGTTAGCAGCAGAAGCGTATTCACCGCGCCCTTCAATGATCTTTTGTTTGAGGTGCATTTTATAGATACACCTTCTGCAGATAATATCGGGGAACTGAAGGCTGCTATCCGGGAACTGGGACCGGATACGATCGCCGCTATCATCTTTGAACCACTGATACAAGGCGCCGGCGGCATGCTTATGTATGATGCCGCCGCACTGGACCAATTGCTGCAATACTGCCAGCAACAACAGATATTGCTGATCGCAGATGAGATCATGACAGGTTTTGGTCGTACCGGTAAGAACTTTGCCATGGAGAACGTAACAACGCCTCCTGATATGGTCTGCCTCTCCAAAGGCCTTACAGGGGGCAGCATGGCCCTGGGTATTACTACCTGCACTGCTGCTATCTACGATGCTTTCCTGTCAAATGACAAGCTGAAAACGCTGTTTCACGGACATTCCTTTACTGCCAATCCACTGGCTTGTACGGTGGCACTGGCTAGTTTGGATCTGTTCCTGGACCCGGCCTGTAAAGAAAACCGGGAACGTATCAACCGGCAGCATCAGCAGTTTTCGGAAAAGCTGTCAGCCTATAAAACTGTTAAGCATATACGGTTAACAGGTACCATCATCGCATTTGAAATTGTAACGGAAGGGGAAGATAACTATATCAACCAGCTGGCGGATCGGTTGCATCGCTTTTTCAGGGAAAGAAGGATCATGTTGCGGCCATTAGGGAACACTTTGTATATATTGCCGCCTTATTGTATAACGGATGAGCAGCTGGACAGCATATATACCAGCATTATGGAGTTCGCGGGCTGATGCCTAAAAAGAAAAAGTGCGGATGTGCCGATAGCGGGCATCCGCACTTTTATTATTAAGGAGATGTGTTAAAATTTCATCGGCACTTCCACTCTGGTTTGATCCCATTCCAACACAAACTTATTCTCAGGCAGGGTAATTGTCAGCTTTTCCACCGGGGATCCGCTGATGGTATGGGCCGGTACCTTTACCTGCAGTACATCTTTGTCTTTGATCTGGTCGTATTTGTAAGCGCCCCACTGCTTTAACTCGCTGTTGAGGATAACAGACCATTCTTTTTCGCCCGGGATTGTGAATAATGTGTATGTACCTGCCTTCACTGGCTTTCCGCCAAAAGTACCGTCTTTGGCAAAAGTGATCTCCGTTGCCTCATTGGCCCCGGTACGCCAGACCTTGCCGTAAGATTCCAGTCCGCCAAATATTACACGGCCCCTTTTGGAAGGTTGCCCGTAGCTTACTTTTACATTCTTTCCTTCAGCAGTGACCCGGGGGCTTTGAACTGCCTGGGAAAATGCCATGCTGGCGGTGGTAGCCAGGATGGTGAGCATTAAAAGGATCTTTTTCATATAGACTGTATTGATTTAATGGCTAAAACGTGAAGGAAATTACGCCTATTCATGAGAATGCAGCTTACCGCTCATACAAATTTCATCTCTTTTCACACCGTGCTTTCAGCTCAGTCAAACCCTGTTCTACCTGGGGGCCCATTAACCTGTCGGCCATAAAGCCGCGGAATTTCCACCAGGGCAGCCAGCCGAGCCTTGTTTTCAGGTACCAGTGCACTACGGTGCCTTTTCCATCTTTGGTAGGCTTTATTTCAAGTCCGGAGACTACCGGTTTCAGGTCTTTAAAATGCATGTCATAATACACACCTTTGGTGGGATCGCTGCGCAGAATGGTCAGCTTACCGGATGCTGCCTGCTGCTGGGGATTTTCCCAGCTATACCAGGCGCCGGCGCCATGGGAAGGATCAGAGAACTGCAGGGAGTTGGCAGCTTGCACTTTGGTCCAGGGGTTCCATGCTGACCAGGTTCTCAGTTCATTGATCTGACCATATACTGTTTCCACCGGCGCCTCAATAACGCCTGAACGGTCTACTACCGCATTGGGGGGAAATAACAAGGAGATCAGGAAGATCAGTACTGCAAAGAAAAGGATACTGATCACAAATAGTTTGATAAAACGCATTCGCTAAATTAAGGATAAAGCGGAAAGCAGAAAGGAAAAAGCGGTAGGCCCTTAAAAGATAACAGACGAAGCATTGGATGCTGCAACGGCCAGCTGTTGTAAACCGCGTTCAAAATCACGGCCTATCCATTTGTTCATCATTAAGCCAATCACCTTGCTGGCAGGGTTTTGTCCGACGGTCATTTCCATCACCCATATTACCCGGGTGTGCTCTCCTACCGGCTCAAAGCGGAAATGCCCCTTGCTGGTGCCGTGATCTGTAAAATTGATGCTAATGGATATATATTCGTAGGGGCGCGACTCTGTAATACTCAGGCTGCCGCGTCCTACATTTCTTTTTTTGCTTTCCCAGCTGTAGCCGCCTCCCGCCCCGCTTTCCTTTTCTCCGTAAACGAGCTTCAAGGCAGGATCCAGCTGATGCCAGGGCGACCATCTTTCCCAGTTGCGAAGGGTGTTTACCTCACGGAAAACCACTTCCGGCCTTGCTTCAATTAATAGTGATCTTTCGATCTTTAAACGGGAAGGCAGGTAAAGGGAAAATACAAAGAGGCCCAGAATCAGGATAGCCAGAGCGCCCAGAATGACATACAGGACTTGCATATAGCCAATTTAAGAAAAAAACACGACATACGGGCTTATTCCCACTTGAAGACCTTGATGGTCACTGCGTAGATGATAATGCCCCAAAGGGTCAATACACCCAATTCAAGGCCTACATTCCACAGGTGCAGCCCTTCGAAGGCCACCTTACGGAAAGCATCATTCAGGTAAGTAAGCGGCATCATGCGGCAAACCGGCTGCAACCAGTTAGGCAGGGCATCTACAGAGAAGAAAGTGCCTGCCAGCAGGAACTGCGGCATACTGATCACGTTGGCGATGGGCGGTATCGTGCTTTCGTTGCGGGCCACACTGCTTACCAGGAAACCGAAACCCATGAATACTACCAGTCCGAAGAGCGACAGGATCAGCATCTCCACGAAAGTAGCAAAGCCATGCACCAGCGTAAAGCCAAAGGCCAGGTGGCCGAGGCCGATGATCACAATAGCGCCGAAAAGCTGGAAGATCAGGCGGGATAAAGTCTCCCCGAGGATGATATAAGTACGCCTGACGGGAGTGGCAAAGAAGCGTTTCAGCACCAGTGTCTGGCGGAGGCTGAAGAACAGGAAAGCAGTGCCGAATACGGCGGCGCTTAACAGGGAAAAGCCCAGCATACCAGGCAGTATGAAGTCGATGGTTTTATAAGCCCTGCCGGGTACTACCACTGTGTTCAATTGTGCGACGGATGGACGCTGGTAAAAGCGGTCGTCTATGCGGTTCAATGCATCTTTGAGGATAGATTGAAAAACCTGGATCTTGTCGACCCCCGCGGTGCTGGAGCGTACCGTTATATCATAAGCAGGTGCAGGCCCTGTTCCCGGCTTCTGGGTGATCTGGAGGATGGCCGTGATACGGCCTTTGATCATGTCGTCTTCCATTTCGGCCGGCGACTCATCTACCAGCTTCAGGCTTTTGGCCTTTGCCAGTTCTTTATAAAGAAAGCTGGAGGTATCAGTACCCGGCGCTATACCGGCTTTGACCGTTACCGTGCTTTGACCGATAAATCCGAACACCAGAATAAATATTAAGGGAAAACCAAGCGTAAACGCCACCGTGGAAGGGCTCCGGAGAATAGCCCGAAGACTGGCCTTCGTGATGGCCAGCATGGCCTTCCACTGACTGTACTGCACCGCCATAAATATGATCTGCTTTAAAAAAAATCGTGTAAAACTAAGATTGTTTTACCCATTTCCATAAAAAAATCCCGGGGACAGCCCCGGGATTTAAGAAGATTTTAATCTTATACGTTAACGGATAATCAGATCGAAGGGCAGGCGGGCCTGTACTTCACCGCTCATTTCCTTCAGTCTTTTTACCTGCTGATAGATGGTATAATGTTCTCCCAGTTCCTTCTTCACCATACTGGCGCCGGTTTTATCGCCCAGGCTGCTCATCAGTCTTTCCAGGGGTTCTTTTACCTCCGGATATTCCCGCAGGCGATAGCTGGATACCTTCGCCATTTTAGCGGCGGAAGCGATGGCTTCGTTCAGTCCACCCAGCCTGTCTACCAGGCCTAACTGTTTTGCCTGTACGCCGCTCCATACACGGCCCTGTGCGATACTGTCTACTACGGCCTGAGGCAATTTACGCCCGGCTACCACCCTGGATTTGAAGGTGCTGTAAATGCTGTCTATTGCATTCTGTATAAACTTTTGCTCTACAGGGGTGAGCGGACGGGTGGCAGTACCAAGGTCTGCATACTGTCCGGTTTTCACACCATCGAAAGTAATGCCCAGCTTGTTCTTGAAGAATCCCTGCAGGTTAGGCAGTACGGCAAATACCCCGATGGAGCCGGTAAGCGTATTGGGCTCTGCAAAGATCGAGTCTGCCATGCAGGAGATGTAATAACCGCCGCTGGCTGCATAGTCACCCATGGACACAATCACCGGTTTTACCTTTTTAGTCAGCTCCAGCTCACGCCAGATGGTTTCTGAGGCCAGGGCGCTGCCGCCGGGAGAGTTTACGCGGAAAACTACTGCTTTAATGCTTTTATCTTCACGCAGCTTGCGGATCTGTGTCAGGTATTCTTCGCTGCTGATCATCTGATCGTCATTATCTCCTTTGCTTACAATGCTGCCCTGGGCGTATAATACCGCGATCTTATTATCGCCGGAAGAGGTTTTATAGTCAGTGGATGCGTCTTCATATTTGGAGAGGGAAACAAAGTTCAGCTCTTCATCTTTCTTGATGCCGAGCTTTTTCCTGAACTCGTCCATTACCTGGTCGTCGTATTTCAGGCCGTCTACCATTTTCAATTTAAGGGCATCTTCCGGATGCTGTATCAGTCCGTCGTTGGCGTAACGGTGTAAGGTAGCGGTATCCAGGTTGCGTTCCTTGCTGATGTTAGTGAGGTAATGCCCATACAGGTCGCCAAGGTAGGCGCTGGTCTGAATACGGTTGGCATCTGTCATCTTGGTTTCGCGGAAAGGTTCTGTAGCGCTTTTGAACTTGCCGTCATAGAAGATCTGCGGCTGGATCTCCAGCTTTTCCAGGGTGCCTTTCAGGTACATGATCTGGGTGGAGAAACCGGCGAAATCAAGGCCGCCCTGCGGGTGCAGGAAGATCTTGTTGGCTGTGGAAGCCAGGTAATAGGCCTGCTGACTGATACCTTCCCCGTACGCATATACGAATTTTCCGGATTTCCTGAACTGCAGTAAGGCGTTACGCAGCGCTTCGCTGGTAGCAAAGCCGTTGGGATTCCCGTCTGTTTTCAGGTAAATGCCTTTGATATTGTCATCTTTGGCGGCATAGGCGATCAAACGTACTACGTCGTAAAGGCCGGGTATATCGCTGGATTTTCCTTTCAGCAGGGTATTGAGCGGGTTGGCAATCCGCTGTTCGCCGTAGGGCTGGCTGGTTTCCACCACCAGTATGGCATTGGGATTGATCACGACTTTTTCCGGGGCTAAAGCCTTGCCGATGATAATCAGCACTATAAACAGGCAGAGGCCAGAGAATACGATAAAAGCCAGGAAAGAAGCCAGAAAGATCTTAAGAAAGCTACGCATAAAAAAGGATCTGTTTATGGGTCTGTTAGTCTACCATTGCGCGAATTCGTTACAGTAGCCGTAAACCAACTTTTTTTTCAAAAATAAGGAATATGGGTACTTTTGCGCCGGTAAATATACATGAATACAGCAATATTACTTATAGGTGGCAATTTAGGTAACCGTACAGCGAACCTGCAGCTGGCGGTGCAATCCATTCATCAGCAGGCCGGTAAGGTGCTAAAGGCATCGGCGCTTTATGAGACCGCTCCCTGGGGTAATGTACAACAGCCTGATTACCTGAACCAGGCGCTTCAGATCGAAACCAGCCTGGCGCCGCTGGACCTGCTGCATACCCTGATGAACATTGAACGGACTATCGGACGTGTACGCCAGGAAAAATGGGGGGCCCGGGTGATAGATATCGACATTATCTTCTATAACGACGAAGTGATCTCGCTGCCCGAACTGAAAGTGCCACATCCGCGTATGCAGAACAGACGTTTTGTACTGGCGCCATTGAATGAGATCCTGCCTGAGCTGATACATCCGGTACTGCAGCAGGACATACGCACGCTGCTGGCAACATGTAAAGATGAGTTACCCGTTAAGGAATATAAAGCAGGTCAATGAATTACCGATTTATCACGATAGAAGGAAATATAGGAGCCGGGAAAACCACGCTGGCACACATGCTGGCCGAACATTATCATGCGAAGCTGATACTGGAAGAATTTGCGGACAATCCCTTTCTGCCTAAATTCTATGAAAAGCCGCAGCAATATGCTTTTCCGCTGGAGCTGTTCTTTATGGCCGAGCGCTATAAACAGCTGAAAGATATGCTGCAGACGCAGGACCTGTTTACAGATGTGGTGATATCGGATTACCTGTTTGTGAAAAGCCTGCTGTTTGCCAAGATCAACTTATCGGAAGATGAATATAACCTGTACCAGAAACTGTTTGAGATCATTAACCCGCAGCTGGTACAGCCCGACCTGCTGATCTTTTTGAATGCACCGGTACCGCAGCTGCAAAAGAACATCAAAAAGCGCAACCGTTCTTACGAACAACAGATAGAAGATGCTTATCTGCAGCGGGTGCACAATATGTACATCCAATACCTGAAACAGCATTCCGTACGGACGCTGATGATAGACACCACCAAAATAGACTTCCTGGGAGAACCAGCTCATTTCCAGCAGATACTGAAAGCCCTGGAAACGGACTATGCGCCTGGTATTCACCGCCTATAAGGTTTATCTATAGCCCTATAAATAATATTGCTTAGGACAATAGAAGTGCAGCTACTACTTTTGTGCCCGTCGTAAGTAGTCAGTGATTGAACTGAATTGTAATATACTTGAAAGGAAGCTTTTAAACGACAGGGATTAAATAATTTGGACAGGCATTCGCTTCAATCACTGACAGCTTACGATCTATTGACCGGCAATTGTCTTCGCCGCTATCCAGCCGCTGGTCCAGGCGTGCTGGAAGTTAAATCCTCCCGTGATGCCATCCACATCCATCACTTCTCCTGCAAAATAAAGACCCGGCGCTATCCTGCTTTCCATCGTGGCGGGGTTTATTTCGGAAAGCTGTATGCCTCCGCAGGTCACAAATTCTTCCTTAAAAGTGGTTTTACCCTGAACGGCCAATTCCATGGCTACCAGCTGTTTTACCAGGAGCTGCTGTTCTTTTGAAGGCAGATCGGCCCAGCGGGTTTCTTCGTGTATACCAGCCTGTTGTAAGAGAAACTGCCATAAGCGCTGGGGCAGCTCAAAGGGATTCTTCTGGTAGATCTTTTGCTTACCTATTGAAAAGCGGAGCCCTTGCAGCTCTTCGCGCATGGAGTTCTCATGGAAACCGGGCACCCAGTTCACCAGGGCGGTAAACCGGTATTGCAGCTGCTGCAGCTCACGGGCGCCCCAGGCGGAGAGCCGCAGCACCGCAGGGCCGCTCAGGCCCCAGTGGGTAATGAGCACGGGCCCCAGTTCCTGTAGTTTGGCGCCGGCTATCTTTACCTGTGCCCCGGGCACGCTTACCCCCATCAGGGCGGTAATAGGGTGGCCGGGGGTATTGAAAGTAAACAGGGAAGGCGCCGGGGCGGCTACCTGGTGGCCGGTGGCCTTTAGCCAGCTGAACTTCTCCGCCTGGGCATAGCCGCCTGCGGCGATACAGAGATACTCAGCTTCCCGCTGCTGTCCGTTCTGCAGGCCTAGCTGCCAGGTGCCGTTGGCGGTACGCGTTATGGAGCTTACCTCCGTTTGTACGGCTATTTTTACGTGATGCTGGTCTGCTTCGCGCAAGAGGCAGTCGATAATGGTCTGGGAGCTGTCTGTTACCGGGAACATGCGCCCATCGGCCTCAGTCTTCAGGGTCACGCCCCTCTCCCGGAACCAGTCAATGGTGTCGGGCACGAAGAAATGGCCGAAGGCTTTCTTCACGAAATTTTGCCCGCGGGGATAATGGCGGGCCATATAAGCGATATCCGGCGCGGCATGGGTTACGTTGCAACGCCCTCCGCCGGAGACCTTTACCTTTGACAGCAGCTTGCCTGTTTTCTCCAGCAGCAGTACGTCCAGCTGCGGATCCAGACGGGCCGCATTCACTGCACAAAAGAAGCCGGCAGCGCCGCCGCCTATCACGATCAATCTCTTTTTTGCCACTCTCTTAAAATTATCTTAAAACCTGTTTATGGCCTGCAATAATAAGTAAACCTGTTGTATTCTTATATTGTACTAAATTGTGCAGCGTATTTTTTCTATAATCGTGTATTAAATATTTTTTCATGCAACACCTACGCACCGTTATTAAGCAGTTGCGTTTGCAGTGGTGGATCCCTGCCTGTATACTGATACTGATGTTCGTAAGCGCTTTCAAGTTCATTCCGCCTGTTGAAGACTGGGACGATAAGATCGTGCAGGCCCTGGAAGAATTTGCGGGCCGTTACCCTCAGCAGAAAGTGTACCTGCACCTGGACAAAGATTACTATGCTTCCGGCGAGACCATCTGGTTCAAGGCTTATATTACCCTGCAGGGCCTGCCCGATACCAGGGCCACCAACCTGTATGTGGAACTGATAGACCGCAGTGGCGCCGTATTACAAAAGAAGCTGTTCGCGGCTTCCAATGCCGGCGCACCGGGAAATATCAGTCTGCCGGAGACCATGAAACCCGGTATGTACCAGATACGGGCCTATACTTCCTGGATGCTGAACTTTGATCACAGCTTTCTCTATAACCGTACCATAGAAGTGCTGGACCCGGCTAAGCGTAATAGTCCGGGGCCGCGGGATACCGTAACCAGCACCGCCTTTTCCGTGCAGTTCTTCCCTGAAGGCGGCGATATGATCGCCGGGCAGAATAACCTGGTAGCATTCAAAGCCATTGACCAGTCTGGCTTTCCAATAGGCGTTGACGGTAGTGTGAAGAACAGTAAAGGCCAGCAGGTAGCTGTCATTAAAGTAACGCACGACGGGATGGGCTCCTTTGAGCTGAAACCTGCCACCGGCGATACCTATAAAGCCACGGTGAAAGCTGCCAACGGCCAACAAAAGGAATTCACCCTGCCGAATGCCAAAGCCACCGGTGTAGGCCTGAAAGTATATAACCGCGGCCTGCGCGTGTTTTACCAGGCGCTCATCGCCAATGCCGATGATACTGCCTATAACGACCTCCTGATCATTGGCCAGATAGGCCAGCAGCTGGTGTACAAAGCTCCTTTAAAGGTATCTGAGGGCCGTATCAGCGGCTTTGTGCCTACCCAGAACATGCCCAGCAGCATTATGCAGCTTACGCTGTTCAGCAAAGCCGGCGTACCCCTGGCAGAAAGGCTGGTGTTCCTCCGTAAGAACGACCTGCTGCCCCTGCAACTGGAAGAGGCCGCCTCCATTAACACCGAAGAGCGTTCTAAAAATACGATCATGCTGAAGGTGCCGGATAGCCTGGCCACTATCCTGTCTGTATCTGTAACGGATGCCGACCTGGTGGTGAAAGACCCGGATGAGGACAATATCGTGTCTAACCTGTTGCTGACCTCAGACCTGAAAGGCTATATCCATAACCCGGCCTGGTACCTGCAGGACACTGCCAAAGCAAGGCTGGATGCGCTGGACCTGGTGATGATGACCAACGGCTGGCGCCGTTTCAGCTGGGAAAAGATCCTGAAAAAAGAGTATCCGGATACCCGTTTCCCCTATGAACAAGGCATCCTGCTCAAGGGCACTGCCTTTACCAATGGCGGCCGTTTCCAGCTGATGAACGGCAAAGTGGACTTTATCATCAAACAGCCGATAGACAGCTCCACCACCATTATGTCTGCTCCTACCAATGCCATGGGCGAGTTTTCTGTTCCTAACCTGGTATTGATGGATACGGCGCTGGTATATTACCAGGGCAATGATCAGCAGAAGCGATGGAAAGACGTAACGGTGAAATTCAATACCCATTTCTTTGAGAATGTGGCGCCGGTGACGATGTCTTATCCTTTCAAGCTGCCACCGCCTATTGACGCCAATACGCTGAAAAACTACCTGACCACTGCCTATGAGGGGAACCGTGTGAACCGCTCTATCAACAGCCGGATGGTGTTCCTGAAGGAAGTAAACATTACCGAACGTAAGATCGCGAAGGAGGAAACACTGGACAAGCGCTACGCCACCGGCCTGTTTGCAGGAGGCGATGGTTATACCTTCGACCTTACCAAGGAGAATAACAGCTACATGAACATCTTCCAGTACCTGCAATCCAGGGTGGCTGGTCTGCAGATCACGGGCAACCTGAACGATCCTTCCCTGCAATGGCGTGGAGGGCGTCCGTCGCTGTACCTGAACGAGATGCCATCCGACGCCAGTATGCTGAGCAGTGTGGCCGTGTCTGATATCGCCATGGTGAAAGTATTCCGTCCTCCGTTCATGGGCGGCTTTGGCGGCGGCGCCAATGGCGCCATTGCCGTGTATACCAAGAAAGGCAGCGAAGGCGGGGATGATAGCATGAAAGGTTTTGAGCTGTACAAAAAACCGGGGTATACCGTGGTGAAAGAATTCTATTCGCCTGACTATAACGTGCATAAAGAAGTGCATTCCCTGCCCGACAAGCGTATGACACTGTACTGGAACCCGAACCTGATGGTAGATCCGGAAACACGTACTGCCAAGATCATGTTCTTCAATAATGATTTTACCAGGCATTTCCGTGTGATCGTGGAAGGTATTGGAGATGATGGAACAGTGGGAAGAGCGGAGCAGGTGTATTAACCAACAAAGACAACCAATGACTAAGGACTCAAGGCTTTCTATAGCAATCGACATGGACGAAACCATCGCAGACCCTATCACGAAAGCGAGGGAATGGTATTACCGCGATTATGGCAGGGTATTCTCCGAGGAAGAGCTCTGGGGTAAGACCTTGTCCGAAGCATTACCCATCGACCATAAAGGCAAAGTGCTGGAGTATCTGAATACGCCGGGCTTTTTCCGGGACCTGGCTGTATTCCCGAATGCGCAGCGGGTACTGGAAGAGCTGAACAAGAAATACCGGCTGTACATCGTATCTGCCGCTATGGAATTCCCCAATTCCCTGAAGGATAAGATAGAGTGGCTGAACGAGCATTTTCCTTTCCTGACATGGCGGCAATTCTGCCTTTGCGGCGACAAGAGCATTGTGCAAACCGATATCATGATAGACGACCTCACACGGAATTTCACCTATTTCAAAGGCAAGCCCTACCTGTTCAATGGTCATCATAATGTGCATGTACAGGGTTATGACCGGATACTGGACTGGGAGGATGCCGCTGTGAAATTGTTATAATTGTATGATGGCATGGCGTTATCTAATAGCCGGATGTTTACTTATCTGCCTGCAGGCAGAAGCGCAGGAGCTGCGGCCGGGGTTTAACCCCAATGAATATGAGCAGCTGCTGAGGATTTCCGCCTACCAGGCAGATACCCCCTGGACCCGGGTGGTGGTGCCCAGGCCACGGAACTGTGAGCTGATCTACCGCTCTCCGGTAACAGGGCTGATGAACCGCTGGGACCTCTGGCTCTGGGACCAGCAAACGGCGGTGATCAGTATCCGCGGTACGGTGCCGAGGCCCGAATCATGGCTGGAAAACTTCTATGCAGGGATGATCCCTGCCCGTGGCGAGCTACGCCTGAATGACAGTACCGTTTTTCGCTATAAGCTGGCTGCCGACAGCCTTGCCTATGTGCACGCAGGCTGGACCCTGGGACTGGCGGCTATCGCCCCGGACATTGTTCCCCGGATCAAGGCGCTCTATCAAAAGGGCATCCGCTCCTTTATCATTATGGGGCATAGCCAGGGCGGAGCTATTGCCTTCCTGCTCCGCTCCTACCTGCAATACCTGGATGACCCGGACTTTCCGAAAGATCTTGTTATAAAGACCTATTGCAGTGCGGCGCCCAAGCCGGGCAACCTGAACTATGCCTATGATTTCGATTTTATAACCAGGGACGGATGGGCCTTCCGGGTGGTGAACACCCGCGACTGGGTACCGCAAACGCCCTTTTCCGTGCAAAGAACGAGCGATTTCCCCGAGGTGAACCCTTTCCAGGATGTAAGGAAAAGAACCCATAAACAAGCCTTATTAGCCCGTTTAGTGATCAACCACCTGTATGGACGACTGGACGGGTCTACCAGGAGGGCCAGCAAGCGTATGCAACGGGTGCTGGGGAAACTGGCTTATAAGCGGGTGCGGAAGGCAATGCCTGGATATGTAATGCCGGAGTTTGTGAACAGCCATAATTATATGCCTGCGGGCAGCCCGGTGATACTGGCGCCTGCACCCGGCTATGATGAGCGGTTTCCGTTTGACGGGCAGAATATATTTGTACACCATATGTTCGGGCCATATGTGTATTTGCTGAAGCAGCATTATAAGGTGGAAGAGTAGCCCTAAAAAACGAAATGACCGGCCACCGAAGCAGCCGATCATCCGTCATCGTAAACACTAACTAAACTATCTTCTAAAGCCGCCTCCACGTTGTCTGCCGGCTGCGCGCTCTTTCTTCATATTCTCCAGCGTTTCCGTGTACTTTTTGTACTGGTCATCACTCAGGAAACCTTTTACCTTGGTGTCGCGCTCATCGGACAGCTTTTTGAAAGCATCCCTGTCAGGACGGCCGCCGCCTGCACGGGCATCTTCACGTAACTTATCCATTCCTTTGTAAAACTCCGTATAGGCGTCGCTCAGTTTAGTCTTCTGGTCGTCTTTGAGGGAAAGTTCCGGAGATAATTTATCAACGGTCATCTTCACTCTTTCTTCAACAGTGCGGCGTTGAAAACCTTGTGCATTAATGGTCATGTGGCCTGCGAATATTAAGGCCAGTACTAACAAAATCCTGTTCTTCATAAATAATCAACTTTTAGTTTAAAAATGACGCGAAATGTGTAACCTATCTTAAGGCCGCTCTTTCCGGTCACGGAGATTGTCGCGCCGGAAAGGGGCGCCCGTCTTAGACATGAACTGATGTATCAAAGAGTCCAGCTTGGGTCGTTGGGTATCATCGCAGAGATTGCGCACCTGCTGAAAGTGCCGGAACGTTTGCAGGTCAATGGCCTTTTGCCGCCGGGCTATTACGTCTGCCGCGTGCGACAGTGCGGAATCTGTTACTTCGGGTACGTAGAGCAGTTTGTAAAAGCTGTCTCTTGCACTGCGCATATCTGCCAGCAGCGGTTTCATTTTCTTCCAGTGCTGGTTCCGCAGATCCTGGTAGGCCTGCAGCTGCTGTTTGCTGAAGCCAGCTTTCTTCTCCAATACCTCTGCCATGCCCTGTCTGCCCCAGCTGCGGCCGCCCGGGCGTCCGGTCTGTTTCATGTTCACGAACAGCAGCAGTACGCCGAGGTTCACTACTAACAGCACACCTACAATGATCAGCAATACTTTGTTCTTAGCTATAGCCATTATAACGCTGTTTTATCGTCAATGTCATAAATTGCCGCCGTCTCTGCCTGCAGGGGATATTCCTCTGCAAAGGCCTGCACGGAGGACTGTTCAGCAACAGACTTTTCCTGTTTGATCTGCCGCAATACGATGATACCGTTCACCACCAGGATCAGTAAAAGCCCGATAATGGCCACTGAAGGGCGTGCTATCCAACCGGTGGCACGCTCCCATGCATTACTGCCTTTCTGTTGCAAGCGGGCCTGCAAACGGGTAAAGAAGAAATCTCCTGCCCCTGCCCTGCTGGCGCCATCCAGGCTGTTCAGCACTTTTTCTATTTCATGTTCCTTATTCTTCACGGTTTACTGTTTACTTGCTATTTAATTAGACGTCCTTTTCTATAAAAACCTTCGCTATTTATCAGAATAATATTTCTCGAGCAGTTTGCGGAGGTTGTTGCGGGCCCGGTACATCAGGCCTTCTATGGTAGCCTCGCTCATGTTCATCACTTCGCCGATCTCTTTTGCGGGCAGGCCTTCCAGTTTGTGCAGCACAAAGACCGCCTTTTGTCTGTCGGGCAGCTGTTCCAGTGCTTTGAACAGTATGGCGGCTCTTTCTTTATTGTCCAGCAATACGCCGGGGTGATGAAAATCGGGTAAAGCCAGCTCCTCCTGCCTGTCGCCGAAGAGGCTGGAGATCAGGCCCCATCGCTTTTTCCGGCTCTTCTTCTTCACATGATCCAGTGCTTTGGTCACTGCAATACGGTACAGCCAGGTGGAAAGCTTTGCATCTCCCCTGAAGGTTCCGATGGACTGGTATACCTGCACAAATACTTCCTGCGTTACATCTTCTGCATCCGCTTCGTGCTGGATGATGCCCAGCACGGTGTTGTAGACCATATCCTTCCAGGTTTCCACCAACTCCCTGAAAGCGGCTTCTTCACCTCTTTTCAGCGCTTCCGTTAAATCAGTGGATCTGTTCAAAATTTAATATAGTTGTTGTCTGTCATAAATGTTGTTGGTTTGAGGGCAGCGAAGCAAGGGTCTTCAGCCATCGTCATTGCGAGGCCCCGAGAGCCTTGTGAAGAGCCGGGCCGAAGCAATCTCTTTTTCCCCCGCGGCTCCTCGCAATGACGGGGAGGAGGTGTCCGTTTCTTCCCGACGCCCCGCAATGACGGGGATGGGAATGTCCTCAAACTAAAAAGGTATTGCAGGTCCTCCGCCGCCATTGCCCATGGGTTGTCCCATCGGGGGGCCATCCCCACGCTGGCGGAACATACCATCGGGCCTGCGTCTCATTTCAGGATCCTGTTCCGGCTGGGTGCTTGCCTTGCTGGTTTTGAAGTTCCTGATCTTATAGGTAAATGTAACCATAAAGTACTGTTTGAGCACCTGTGTCTGCACGTCTTCTACATAGTTGGCGGCAGTGGTGCGGGTAATGCTGCGGTTCTGATCCAGGAGATCAAAGATGGTGAGCTTCAGCTCGCCGCGCTGACCTTTCAGGAATTTCTTACCTGCGCTTACGTTCCAGAGCCAGTATTGCTGGTTGAAACCGTCTGTGAGGCCGCTGTACATCTGGCTGGTGAGATCGTTGGAGAACACCCATCCGTTCTTTGACAGCAGGTTAAGCCGCAGTCCGGCGGCCTGGGAAACGTACCTGTTATTCAATGTGGGTTGTATGCTGTTCTTCAGATCATTGAAATTAGCGGAATAAGAAAGGGTGAAATCCACGTATTCGCTGATATTGCTGGACAGCACGGCGCCCAGGTTATAGTTATAGCTGTTGGCCAGGTTCTCAATATTGTTGATGATCCCCGGAGTGCGCGTCCAGGTGAAGCCTGCATTCAGGTTCAGGTTGGTCTTGATGAAACGCAGCGGCATACCGAAGGTCATGAAAGAACGGGCACTGTAGTAGCCATCGAGGTTCACGGGTTTGGACAGCTGTGATCCCTTATAGAGTGTAACCGTAGGCGTTAACACGGAATCTTTGGAAGCGATATAGGTAGCATTGCTCACATAGTCCTGTGTTTTCTGCAGGAAGATGTTGGCAAAAAAGCTCAGCCCTTTCTGCGGCTGCGTGTAGCTATAGCGGGTGATGATCTGGTGGGTGTACTGCTGTGCAAGGTCCGGGTTACCGGTAGAGATGAACAGCGGATCACTGTTATTGATCACATTCTGCAGCTGACCGATAGAAGGCTGCGTGGTATTAGCCCGGTAGAACACACGGATGTTACTATTCTGCGAGAGCTTGTAACGCAGCATGGCATTAGGCAGCAGGTTACTGAAAGTTCTTCTCACCTTAGTGGTTAGCGGGAATACCTGGTCGCTGTTCAGTTCTGAGTACTGGTATGATAAACCTAATGACAACATCTTGTCACGGTTGCCGTAACGGTAAGTAAGGCCTGCATTCTGTGCCTTGTAGGTATTATCGAACACGTTAGACAAGCTGGTATCGGGTAGCACATACTTACCGGTGAACTCATCGTAGTGGAAGGTTTGCTGATCAGCGCTGTTCTTTGACCAGGATGGATTATAGTTCAATTGCAGCTGTCCGCTTTTGCCTACCGGCTCTGTATAGGCGATATTGGCGGAGACCTGGAATCCATCTGTCTTGGGATTGGACTGCTGGCGGATACTGTCGTTCACACCTGCCTGTCCTTTATAGTAGGTATTGAAAGCCTGCTGGTTGCGTTCCCCGTCTTTATCATTGCCGCCGATATTCAGGCCCAGGGAGATCGTTCTTCCCCTTTTAGGGAAAGCGTGGCGGAACAGGATCCCGTTACTGGTGCTGTAGCCGGAGGTCTGGCTGATCTGCTGGTTGTCTGAACGGCTTATCAGGTTGCTGTCTGCATAGGAGTTCAGGCCATTGGTCTGCGAAAAGGCATCGTATTTCTGGAAGCTGATACCGGGTGTAAAGATCAGCATGTTGGACGAGTCTATCTTATACTCGATACGCAGGTTAATACGATGGTTATAGTTGGTATTACTGGTTTGCTGGTGCTCGTTATAGAACTGGCTGGAATCTGCGGTCAGAAAGGTTTCCCGGTTAGTGAACTGATCGTTCGTGTTGTTGGTACGATTAAAGAAGTAGCTGCCGTTCACGGTTACTTTCTTTCCCCATACATCGGAGAAATTGATACCGAAGGAAGTGGTCTTGGTAATACCATCCTGCTGACCTACGAGGAAATTACCTGCATTACCGCCGCCGCCAAAACCGCCTGCTCCACCGCCGCGGTTACCTCCACCGCCACCACCACGGCCTCCTCCACCACCACCGCCGCCGCGGTTACCGCTGGCGTTGCTTACTACGCCGAGCAAGTCTTGTGTAGCGAAGTTCTGCTGGTTAATATTGTTGGATAAGCCGATGATGGAAATACGGCGGTCTCCATTAAAGAGGCTCACGTTACCGCCGGCCATATAACGGTCGTCGGTGCCATATCCTGCAAAGAGCTTTCCGAATTGTGAGTTTCGTATATTCCCCCGCGTTACGATGTTGATGGTCTTGTAAGAATTGCCATCGTCAAAGCCGGTGAACTGGGCCTGATCGCTCAGGCGGTCAAACACTTCTATCTTGTCTATCACTTCGGAGGGCAGGTTGCGGAGGGCCAGGGTGGCATCTTCTCCAAAATATTCCTTACCATCGAGGAGCACTTTCTTCACATCTTCCCCTTGTGCTTTTACGGTACCGCTTTCTACGGTGATGCCGGGCATTTTCTTTACCAGGTCTTCGGCGGTAGCGTCGGGATTGGTTTTATAAGAGCTTGCGTTGTAAGACAGGGTATCTCCCTTTTGCTGAACGGGAGGCACCTGTCCTTCTACTGTTACGCCTTTCAGGCGGGTAGCGCCGGTTTCCAGGAAGATGGTGCCTGCATCCTGGCTGGAGCCGCTCAGGCGGATGGTGCGGGTAACATCTTTATAGCCCAGGAAGGAAATGCTCATCCGGTAGCTTTGCGCTTGTAAATGCTGGATATTGAAGACGCCGTTGGCATCGGTAACGCCGCCTGATACCTTCGTGGAATCAGACAGGGATGTAAGCTTTACCGTAGCGCCGGGCAGCGGGAATTTTTCCTTTTTATCTTGTAATACACCTTTTAGTGAGAGGTCTTGCGCCCACAGTGCGGGCACGGCGACCAATAACCAGAAGGACAGTAAGATGATGCGTTGTATCATTGGATCATGAATTGAACATTGTTACTTTATTGGACGACGTTTTGGGAGGGAACCTTCGGGGGGATGGAAAAAAAGTTGGAAGTGGGCGGTCGGCAGTGGGCAGTCTCGATGAAACGGCTGTTCCTGACTGCCAATTGCCTACTGCATACTGCCAACTAATTTTTCAATTCGGTTAACGTCAGATTAACCAATCGGGAAATTTTATATCCTATGTTTGTAAAAACCGAAAGGGTAAGCAAATTTAACAAGCCTATTGTCGCTTGATTGAAAAAATAAGCCATAAGTTTTCGCAGCATAGTTACTCGTCCCGGAAATGGGAGGGGGAGCATTATCAACAATCAGGGCGCAAAAAAAGGGGTACCAGCGATGGTACCCCTTATACATATAAGACCATGAGAGTTGACTTAGTCTTTCAGCTTGTGCAGGTAGGTAGACAGTTTGAACAGCAGTTCATCCTGCAGGCCTGCTCTCAGCTTGGCTTCTTCATCGGTAATGCCTAAACGGCGGAGGCGCTGGTAAGCAAGGTAAGAGCCGCCGATGATCTCCAGGCATTCCTGGATCTTTTCTTTGGTTTCCACTTCTTTAGAGCGTTTGTCGAATTCCTTCTTGGTAAGGATCTTTTCCACGAAATAGAAGTTCTCTTTATCTTCTATCCAATCCTGTCCTTCACGGTGCTGGGGTTTATATACTTCCAGGAAGCAGTTTTCCAGCTTCAGCATTTTACCAAATTCAGTGCGGATATCGATCACGAGTGCTTTTTCTGCTCCGGGGGCGTTCAGCTTCTTCTTGATAAAGTTGCTGATCTCAATGCCCATTTCGCCGCTGCTCATCAGTACCTGGTTCAGTTCGGAGAATTCCATGCCGATGCTCAGGCGGGTATAGCGGTTACCGGACCTGATCTTGCCGTAGAGGCAGGGAACGCCGTGCTCATCGAACACGATGTCTTCCACCTGCATTTTGCTGATGGTGCTATAGTTGGGCTTGTATCCTTCTTCTGCGGGAGTAGCCCTTTTGGCCGGGGCTTTGGAAGCGTCCTGGCGGTGGCTGAACTGGATGAAATCATCCAGGAAGCGCAGTCCGTACTTTTTCATTTTTATGTACAGTTCGTTTGTGTTGTGATTGCTGATCTTGCTGAGCAGCAGCAGTTCGTTCCAGCTGTCATGCTGCTGCACTTTTCTGAGTTCGTCCAATACGTCTATGCTAGTCATATTGCGGCGGTACAGCAGCTCTGCCACCATGAATATGGCGTATTCATGGGTAGGATAGCCCAGTTCCGGCAACAGATCGTAGGCACTGCGTTTCTGGTCGCGTGCATGGTTCAGCAGATCCACATCAGACATTACCGGTGACAACAGGTAAGTCCGGGCTGCCGAACGCAGCTTTTTGCTTACGTACTCTAACAGATGGTCGTTTACCTGTGCATGATTTACAAAATCATGTAATATCTGCACGAAGCGTTTGGAGGCTGGCAACCCAAACTGTGAAAGGATGTCATTCTCCATGTCTCCCACCTCTTCCTTTCCGGGCTTCACCCGTTGATCCAATTGCCGGTAACGCTGGAAATATTCCTGCAATTTCAGTTTTAGCTGATCCATATATTAGTTATTAATTTATTTTATCTGTTCAAATAATAAATAATCAAATACTTATGGTATTTGTAATCAAACAATAGATGTCCGTTTAATACGGGTGTATCAAATGATGGGCTAGTAAGTAGTAGTATGGTCAGGGAAGCATATAGATACGGTATAGTCTTATCCCCTTGATAATCAAACCAATAATAGAAAAGCCCAGCTGATTCGCCGAGCTAGTAAGTAGGTTTTGCGAGATGCAAATATAGGAATTTCCGGGAGAAATAACAAGCGCTAAAGCCTTATCTATTGCGGAAAGGGCAGAAATTTTGGCAGCCCGATTTATAAGGAAAAAACGTTACATTTATATGAATGAAGTATTGTCGATCCCAGTCCCTACTCAAAGAAAAAATTCATCTTACATGGCTAGCCCCCTGCCAAAAAACTGGAAGAAAATGCTGGCGGCATTGCTTGCCAGGGCAAATCCTAAAAGAGCTACGCTGGTAGAGCAGTTTACGCCTCCTCCTACCCCGCCGGTGAATGGCGAAAATGCGTTAAAGACGGTGAATGAAGAGTCAAACCGGATCACGGGCTGGTCGCTGCTGATCATTGGCGGATCCCTGCTGGCTATTCTTGATAAGGATTACCTGAAGATAGACGGCTGTTTTAAATGGATCTACTTTCTCTACATCCTGGGCTGGCTGCTGCTTTGCCTCTCTGTTTACTGGGGACAAAAGGTAACGCGCAGTTATTTGGCCAGCCTGTTTGTGTCAAAGGAATTCATTGATAAAACTGCTGAGCAGGCGAACATCTGTTTCAACCGCCAGATCAGCTGGTTTATAGCTGGCGTGATCGTCTTTTCGCTTTGGATGGTCTGCTTTCTTTTACTCTGGATCTTTAACGCCAAAACCACCATATGACAAACTGCAATTGTGCGCAATATCCTTTCAGTCCGCATGTTCCCTGCTATAAGATCTGTACTGGCAGGATACTGAATTATGCCAGTCCGGATGAGCTGTTAAACATCTTCAATATCCCTGAAGGCATCGTCGCCAAAATCTACGACATTAACCTGGAAAGCAAGGCGCAGACCCTGGATGATTACCAGCAATACCTGAGCATTCCTGAATTCGGAGCGCTGAACCGCATCTGTTCCCAATTAGGCAGTAATCCCGCTGCTATGGCCTGGATACGTAAGGAAATGGGCTCCCAGATGGATACGGAGGAAAGAGAGACGGTACAGGTGTAAACAGGCCTTTACCGTGATCATTCACCCTCCCGGCGCTTCCTGTTTCCTATTGTCTTCCCTTCGCAGTAAAGGCTCTGTAAAGAGCCAGAACCAGATATTCTGCAGCTGATGTATGTATTCAATAAAGCGCACTTTATCATAGCCTGAGAATTGCAGTATCCAACGGTTGGCAGATGCTGCTTTCAGGAACACGGGCATACCGTTATGCCCTCTTGTCCAGTTGTTAAAATCCCCGCCGCGCACCAGGTTAAAACCCAGCTTGGTTAAGCGGGTAGACTGGATACGCAGGGGCTGTAATTGTTGGCATAAGGTAGGCAGCATCGGGTAATGCTGCTCCGTGATCCGGATCACTTGCCGTCCCATGGCGAAATAATTGCCCAATCTTACCTCTTCCAGCTCGACCGCCATAAAATTACTAATATTTTTAGCTAATGTACTAAAATAATTAGTTAACAGAAAAACTTTATTTTCGTTGCAGATAAAAGAAATATGCTGAAAATATACTCTCCCGTAGTATTGCTGCTACTCGGTTTATCCCGGATCACTTATGCACAGACAGACCCGCTGCAGCAACAGATTGAACAATATACCGCCGGCAAAAAAGCCACTATTGGGGTTTCCGTGTTGGGTATGGAAGATCATTATGCTGTGAGTGTTAAGGGGGATGATCATTTCCCTATGCAGAGCGTTTTCAAGTTCCATATTGCGTTGGCAGTACTGGCGGAGGTGGATAAAGGAAAGCTGCGCCTGGATCAGCAGATAAAGGTCAGAAAAGATGAATTGCCGCTGAATACCTGGAGCCCGATACGCGAGAAATTCCCAAAGGGGACGACGCTTACATTAAAGGAGGTGTTGCGGTATACGGTGTCTGAAAGTGATAATATCGGGTGTGATATTTTGCTGCGATTGATGGGCGGGCCGAAAGTGGTGAATGATTATCTTGTAAGGAATGGCGTAAAAGATATTGCTATAGTGGCTAATGAGCATGAGATGCATCAGGCCTGGGATGTACAGTTCAGGAACTGGACAACGCCGAAATCAGCGACGGAGCTGCTGAAAATGTTTTACGATAAAAAGCTGTTATCTCAGCAAAGCACGGCATTGCTGTGGGGGATGATGGTGGAAACACCGACAGGTAAAAAACGGATCAAAGGACAATTGCCGGAAGGGACAGTGGTAGCGCATAAAACGGGAACTTCTGATACGAATCAACAAGGGATCACGGCAGCGGTGAATGATATCGGGATTGTGACCCTGCCTGATGGGAAGCATTATGCGATCAGTGTGTTTGTGTCTAATTCGGCGGAGGATATGGAGAGGAATGAAAAGATCATTTCGGACATTGGAAGGTTTGTTTGGGAGTATTATACGCGCAGATAAAAAACATATGAATTACACGTTCACATTCATAAACGATTTACCGGCTGACTTTTCCGGTGTGCCCATATTAATTTCCGGAGAAGGCTCATTAAAATGGGAGGGCAAAACTTACTTAAAGCCTTCCGGAACGATATACGATGCGGCTTTGTTTGAAATAAACCATCAATATGATGGTCTGCCATTTAAACAGGCAATGCTAATTGGCCATCTGCTTGCGGTAGGATACCAACAGCATTTTTACCTTTTCGACCTATCTGCCAATAAGCACCTGCTCACGCTCCAGATGGATGGATATTTTGGACACTTGTATTTTGATCAGGATGTTTTTTATGTAACTGATTCAGAGCAGGCTTATTGTATTACCAAAGAAGCCGTCATTTTATGGGAGTCTGAACCGGTGGGACTAGACGGTGTAATCATTGATCATTTCATGGATCATGAAATCCATGGAAGCGGTGAATGGGATCCTCCGGGAGGCTGGAAGGATTTTGTTTTAGACAGACAAACGGGGAAGCTGAAAAAATAGTTGGCAGTCTGCAGTGGGCAGTACGCAGTCGCTTGCCCACTGCAAACTGCCAATTTTATTTACTTAGATCGCTAAACCCGAGATCATCCAAAATAATCACACCTGACGGCGATTTATCAAACACCAACCGGATGCTGTGCAGCTTGTTCATCGCAAACTCAGGATGCTGCTGTTGCAGCTTATCCAGGTTAAAGTAGAACAGATCCGGGATAGTTTCTGCGTCATCATACTGGTTTAGGAATGCGAACTTGGTCAATTTTTTCTTGATCTGCGGTTGTAAGGGTGCGCATTCGCTTAAGGGAAAGCGAATGTGAGTACCTTGCTGATCGATCAATTCTATAGTAAAATCAATCGCTGTTTTTTCTGTTTTATCCTTTGGTTTCTCTTCTTTCTTAGCCTTCTCTCCTTTCACCACATGGGCGGCACTTTCATCGCTTTCTGCCAGGCTGAAGAAAAGTGATTTACCTTCCAGCTGCAGGCTGCTGCTGTCTGGTAAGGTAAAGGTATAATTAGCAGGGATGGTGTCAACTCCTTGTCTGTCCCATCCGATGAAAGCAGAACGGGTAATATGATCGCCCCACATCAGTTTATGCAGTGCTTCGCGCCAAACGCTCAGGTGATCTGTAGTGATCCGTACACCAGGCATGGTAGCGGTTTGCAGGTTCAGGTCTTCTTCGTAACGGGCAATGAATGCAGCCGGGCTGTTCTCAAACTGGTTGAAGTAGATCTGTTTAGGCAACCATTGACGGCCGGAACGGTAGTCGATGAACAGCGGTTTATAAGCTTCCACTCCTTTCAGATGCAGATCCAGGAAGGCGCTGATGTACACCTTGGCGATCTGCTGCTGATCTGCAGCAGGCATCAGGTTGGTGAAGTTGTACAGGTTACCGTAGGGACTACTTTGATCATATTTTCCCCAGGATGTATTGAACTGGCCGTGGTTGGCGTGATGCACGTAAAGGCCTGCTTTACAACCATTATACGAAGGCGAATATTCAATGCGGTACATGGGACTTAAGCCGCCGTAGGACTGCATATCCATATCATGCGTGCCGTGGATGGTAAAGTAGTTGATATCTTTCAACGGTGCCAGGATACCGGCGGGCTTGTATTGGCCATCTACCGGGGCGATGGCGATGTAGGCTTTAATGTTGAAATTAAAGTGAAAGACTTCATTGGCATCATCCGGATGGGCGGGTAAGGTATTGAATAATGCCGCGTGGGACATGGCTTCGCCGCCCCGTGAATGGCCCATCAGGGCGATGTGATCCATGTCTATTTTATGATAGAAGGGATTACCGGGTTCCTGGTTCCATTTTCTCCAGAGCTCGAGGTGTTTGAGCATGAACCAGCCACGGACCCCGTTCTCGCTTTTTAGTCCGCCCCAGGGCATATCTGTAAAGCTGGTGTTCAGGAAATTCTCATCTACAGAAGCCACGATGTATCCCCTGCTGGCGAGGAGCTCGGCGAGGTAGTCATACCCTTTCTCTGACCAGTCCTGCGCCAGGTGGTTACCATGTACGACCAGCACCAGCGGGGCAGGTCCCTGCAGGTTTTGCGGGTACCATACCATGGCGTTCAGGGGAAGCTTATCAGGACCAAAGCCGAAGTACCAGCTGCGAAGATTACCATATACGCCGCTCCAGGATTTGAGCAATGATGAAGCGTCTACTGTGGGCGTTTTAATCTTTACGGATTGATTATACATGGGACGGCGCTTATCGTTCCCTGATCCGTAGCTAAGGAAAGCAACCTTATAGCTGCCGGGGCGGGAAGGATCACCGGCAGTGATCGTATCAGGCAATTGGGCCTGCATTTTATAGTTCGTTATTGGCGGAACCGGGCTGCCGGGATAAAAGAAGAAATACAGTCCGGTGATAGCGCCGCCTAAGCCGATGACAAACAGGATCCCGGTCATGATCTGCTTAGGCCGGGTCCATTGTACTTCATGGCGACGTCTCCAGCAGGATATTGTTCCGAAGATGAGCGCAGGGAAGAGCACCAGGAAACCTGCCAGCCAGTAGCTGAGATCGCGCAGGCGGAAGAAATAGAAAATACAGAAGAAAGCGAAGGCAACGCCGATCCGGAAATAGCGCGGCGTTCTGCCTACCAGGAGGGCTACCCAGGCGATCAGGGCAGCTATCAGCAGGGCGGGAATGGCGCGTACCAGTAAGGTGAGCAGGTAGTAGCCGAAGCCGATCCCTTTTGACAGGAAGAGGTCTGCCATCGTGTAGGTGAAAAACAATAAGGTGGCGAGCAGTATACCGATCCCGCTGGCTTTTAAAGTGGCCTGGCCGGGCGTGATAAAGGTGATGGCAGCCCGCAACCGGTTCATGATCCGGCGCCAGGCAGACGGTTGATTTCCCATAAGCGTAAGCGTAGTTTAGATGATGCTTGAGTACGATACAAAATAGGAAATTATGTATTAAGAAAAGGAGGTTTTTGTGCGAAGGAGGTGGCGGGGGGAGATGGATATCAGTAAGTGGTGACAGCACACTTACAAGGAAAGAACAGCATGTTCACTAAGCTTGGACATTACTATTACGGGGAGCATGCGAGGTGTAAGCCTTATGTGTGAGGCCAGTGTAACAGAGGGCTTCATGGAGGTGAGGTGGAGTTGATCGGGACTTGAGCTGGGGATGAAATGGGGCAAGTTTGAGGTCTGAAGTTTGAGGTTTGAGGTTCGTTGAAGGTTGGAAGTTCGGGGTAAAGGATTGGGCGAAGGGTGGAAAACTGGTTTGGCAGAGGGGAAAGGGTGGATTGGGGGGAATTGAGGGTATAGGTTTTCCGCGAGCTGGGCGCCCGGGGCGTGGGGAGGTGTTCTTTAGTGCGATTGAAGACCCGGAGGAGATTGCTTCGGACCGGCTTTACGCTGGGCCGTCGGCCTCCCGACTTCGTCGGGACAGGCTTCGCAATGACGAAGGAGGAAGACCCATTTGACCTTTCGTTTGCGATGACGAGGAAGAAGATTTACAAAAGGCAAAACGTTTACGTGTCGCTTTTAGGAAGGCTGTTGCTGTAAGGTCCTCTGCAGGTACGGTGATGCTGATCACATCGGCGGCCATGTAGCGGCGGTCGCCGGAGGGATAGAGTTGGCCCATGGACATTTTGCAGGAGCGGTATTGCAGTACAACCATGAGTGTGCCCTCCCCTTCAATTGGGATGTTCATGGCTATGCCATTGAAGGGTTTATCGTCGTTGAGTTCAATGATAGCGGTGGAGACATCGGTGCTGATCACCCGGTTTTCAGCGAAGCTGATGCGGGTGGCGATGAGGCGGAGCTCTATGTGGGTATTGTTGCCTTGCGGCAGGAGCTCCTGCGCAGGGATGTGTAAGGTGCCGTTTGTTGTGAATATGGGCTGGTCAACAAAGAGCTTTTCAATGCCTGTGTGTTTGTTGAAGTGGAAGCCCCGGAGGTTTGGGAAATTATCACGGCCGGCCTGGATGAAGAGTTTGTTGAGACGGTTTACCAGGGTGCCGTCGTAGCGCATATCCAGGTAAGGGCGGACAGCTTTGCGTACGAGCTTTCCTTTCCGGCTGGCAATACCGAAGTGACGGGCAGCCCGGCGGGTGGGAGCTGTCTGTCGTACTTTGTCCGGCATGCTACGGAGGAAATATTTACCATTTCTGCGGTAGCCGATGACGTTGTCCATTCTGCCGGTGAATTTGAGGACACCAGTTTGAAGCGCCATAACAATACTTTTATATAAAGTTATGGGAACTCCAGATTATAGCACTTGATCTAAATCAATTAATCGGGGAACCTTAAAGATTAAATCTGATGCCCCCGCCAGCTTCGCGTAAGGAGGAATAGCCTGCGTATACTTCAATGAGCCTGGTGATGCAGTAGCCGAAGTAGATGCCGCCGCCTATTACGAAACGGTTGCCGTGGATGTAGCTGTAATGGATCCTTCCGTCCTCCCCTTCTTCTGAATAGTTGGTGAAATGGGTTTTGCTGCCGATAGAGAGGTCCATTTTGATGTTGATCCGTTCTGTGAGAAAGCGGCTATAGCCGATATCGCCGGTTCTGAGGAAGTAGCCGGTTTTGTCAAGCCGCACACGGCTGTTGTTGGTGATCAATTCAGAGACCCTGTCTTCATAGGGGCTGGACCAGCCTACTGTCAGGCCGAGATGAAGGCGGTGTTCCTTCCAACGGACGCTGGCGTCGATTTCGGCCACGGCGGCGCTGTGAAGGCCGATGCTAAAGCCCCTGCCGTTGTCGTTATTTTCATTATCCAACAAAGGGTAGAGCCATGGAACATACTCTTGTGCATAGGCAGAAACGGGGATGACGAACAGTAAGAGGAGGAACCATCTTTTCATGGGTATCGGAATTGGGTTGAGGTAAAAATAAGGGGAATTGGGGGAATTGCAATTTAGACTTAACAGTATATAACAAAGCAGTGTTTAAATGGAATACCACGTGCCTCTTCCAGCTCCATGCCGCTGTAAATGCTTCGCATCGACAAGATTTTCCAGATGCCGTTTTATCGTATTACGTTTAGCGTCTGTCAGAATAACGATTTCGCTGATTGAAACTCTTCCGCGTGATTTTGCCAGCTCCAATATCTTCAATGATAGTTCGGGTAATTGCGCGAGTAATATCCTTTCCCGCTCAATTTTTATTTTCAAACGATTCTTTTGTTGCTGTAAAGCCCGAAGGAAAAATAACAGCCATGGCCGCCAGTCCGGCGTATCTGTTTTTAATGCGTTTTGTGTTTTCCTTAAGGCAAGATAGCAGGCGTCCTTGCTTTGCTCAATGACCGCTTCTAAAGAGCTATAGGGCACATAGGCATAACCGGCCCTCAACAGTAACAGCGTGGTGAGCACGCGGCTCAGGCGGCCGTTCCCGTCCTGGAACGGGTGGATAGCCAAAAATACGACAGTGAAAATGGCAACAATTAGCAGCGGGTGAAGCTCTTTTCCTTCGAAAGCCCTGCTCATCCAACTAACTAATTCTTCCATCTGCAAAGGTGTATCAAAAGGTGTGGCTGTTTCAAATACGATCCCCAAGCTTTGTCCCTGCTGATCGAATGCTTCTATATGATTTGCAGATTTCTTATAATTGCCACGATGCCAGTCATCCTTACTACTAAATTTCAGCAGGTCGCGGTGTAATTGTTTAATGTGGTTTTCGGTTGGGGTAATATCGGGATAACTTTCAAAGATCATGTTCATGACAGCAGCATAACCTGCCACTTCCTCTTCATCGCGGGAGTCTAGTTGTTGTATGGAGAGATTGCTTAGTAGGATTTCAACTTCTTTGTCGCTCAATTTGGCGCCTTCAATACGGGTAGATGAGCCAATGCTTTCAATGGTTGCCACCCGTTTCAAGCTATAAAGGCGATCTGGCGCCAGCTGGCCTAAGGCCTGCCAGGCACCTTTAAATTCGTCGATTTCGGCAACGAGTGTCAGGATCTCAGATGTAATAACAATTTGTGATATACTGAGCATAGTAGCTATAAAGATACCCAATTATACCCAATTAGACAGATTAAAGGCCATAAAAATACCCGATTATACCCAAAAGGCTAAAGAGAAGGTGGTAATGCAATAAATAAAAAAAGGGCTTCTTTCTCAAGAAGCCCTTTCGGAGTTTTCATTTTTGGGTGGCCAATGGGGCTCGAACCCACGACCCTCAGAACCACAATCTGATGCTCTAACCAACTGAGCTATGGCCACCATTTTCAGCACTTTTTTATCAGTACTCCCTTTTTCGGGATTGCAAAGATAAGATAATTCAAATGCAATTTCCAAATGATAACAGAAAAAAAGTTATCCCGTTTTTTTTTGCTTTCTTTGCCCTCTCAAAAAACAAGCCTGGCCAAGATGTCGATATATCTGATACCCTTTATCTCAGCTTTTATAGGATGGTTCACCAACTGGATTGCCATTAAGATGCTGTTTCACCCACGGGAACCGAAGAACCTCGGCTTTATGACGCTGCAGGGTATCTTCCCCAAAAGGCAACGGCAATTTGCTGAAAAACTGGGTAAGCTGGTAGCAGACGAACTGCTGTCCTTCGACGACATCCGCGAGAAGCTGACCGACCCGCAAAAGGTTAAAAGCATCATCCCCCTGGTAGAAGATCACCTGGAACATTTCCTACGGGTAAAACTGCCGGATGCCATGCCGGTTTTATCCATGTTCATCGGCGACAGCACCATCAAACAGATCAAAGATGTACTGGTAGTAGAACTGGATAACCTCTTCCCTATCATGATCGACAAATACCTGCAGAACACCAAGGAAGACCTGGACCTGGAACGCATCGTAACCGAAAAAGTAAGCGCGTTCTCTTCTGATAAGCTGGAACAGATCCTGAACGGGATCATGTCTAAAGAATTCCGCTTTGTAGAGATCATCGGCGGCGTACTGGGCTTTGTTATCGGTATCATCCAGCTGCTGATGACGCATCCTTTCTAATCTGTTAATTACTGTTAAGACCTTTTACCGCCATTTTTTATGACTTCCCCGGGCTAAAAGGCCCATTCGTCATATTACCCTGCCACTCATACGGAATGCCCGTAATTTTGCCTCCGGATTTCGGGTATGACGCCGTGTGCAGTGTAACAAATCCCCTTTTACAAAGACCAACGAATAAAAGCATACGATAGATGATGAAAAAATGGTACTTAACCATGGTCGCTGTTCTCCTTGGAATAGCCTCCCTGCATGCCCAGATACCTGCTATACCTGCCGGTGGCGCCGGCGGACGGGGCGGCGCCCCTAACGGACAACGCCAGAACATGCCGCAGATAGGACATGTCTACGGTAAACTGGTGGATGCCAATACTAAAAAGCCTGTACCTTACGCTTCGGTAGCCCTGCTGAAACTGCGCGATTCCAGCGTGGTGACCGGCATGCTGACGAAAGAGAACGGTGAGTTCAGCCTGGAAAGCCTTCCGCTGGGCACCTTCAATATGCGTATCTCCTTTATGGGATACGAAACCATCTACAAAAAGGTCGCTATCAGTCCGCAAACCTTTGACCAGGACCTCGGCAACATCCGCTTTAAACCAGATGCGAAAATGCTGGCCACCGTAGAAGTGACCGGAGAGAAAAGCGCCTTCCAGATGGGCATCGATAAAAAGGTGTTCAATGTAGACCGCAACCTCACCAGCGTGGGCGGTACCGCACAAGACGTACTGAAGAACGTACCCGCGGTGAACGTAGACATCGACGGTAACGTAACCGTCCGGAACGCTTCACCTAACATCTTTGTAGACGGTAAGCCCTCTACCCTCACCCTTGACCAGATACCCGCAGACGCGATCGAGAGCGTAGAGCTCATCACCAACCCTTCGGCCAAATATGATGCGGAAGGGATGTCGGGCATTATCAACATCGTGCTTAAAAAGAACAAGAGAGCCGGTATCAACGGTATGTTGATGGCGGGCGTGGGCACAGGCGATAAATACAACGGCGGCGGCAATATCAACATCCGCCAGGGTAAAGTGAACTTCTTCGCCAATTACATGATGAACTCACAGCGTTTCTGGGGCGATGGCAGCACCGACCGTACCAATTTCATCAGCAGCGGCACCAGCAGCCTTCACCAGGAAAGCGACAGCCGGACCTCTCCCCGCTTCCAGTTTGGGCGCATCGGCCTGGATTACTACCTGGATAACCGTAACACCATCTCTGTATCACAGAACATCGTAGACGGCAAGTTCAGGAACTACGAAGACCTGCTTAGCACCTTTAACAAAGGCGATTCCATGAGCGCCCGTATTAACAACAACCAGTTCGGGTTCCGGAACTATACCAGCCAGCTGGGCTTCAAGCATACCTTTGCAGAGCCTAACCGTGAATGGACCGCAGACTTTAACTATAACCGCAGCAATAACAACCGTAACGGCAGCTTCCTGAGCCAGCCAATAAGTATCAACAGCGGACCTCCCGGCCAGGCCACTTACCAGACCAACAACTCTGATGGCCACACTACCTTTATTACCATCCAGACCGACTATACCGATCCTATCGGTAAGAACGGTAAACTGGAAGCGGGCCTGAAGACCACCCTGCGTAATTATACCAGCGTGTATAACGTGTACGACCAGGACACTATTACCGGCGATTTCCATTTCAACAACCTGCTTTCCAACGATTATAAATACAAGGAACAGATCTATGCAGGATACGTGAACTACGCGGGCACAAAAGGTAACTTCGGCTACCAGGCAGGTTTACGTGTAGAGCAATATGTATACTCCGGTGAGATCCCGAGCGAAGGCATGAAATTCAAGCCTACCAGGGCTACGCCCGGTTTCTTCCCCAGCGTGTATCTGTCGCAGAAGATGAAGAACGACCAGGAACTACAGCTGAATTACTCCCGCCGCGTAACCCGGCCGAACTTCTTCCAGCTGATACCCTTCCGCGACTATAGCGATCCGCTCAATCAGCGTGAAGGTAACCCGAACCTGCGGCCGGAATATACCAACAGTGTAGAACTGTCTTATGTAAAGAACTGGAAGACCGCCAATTTCCTGGGTACCGTGTACTATCGCAACACCAATAACCTGATCTCTGCGATCAGCACACCGATCGGTACCGATACCCTGCTCACCAGCTTTACAAATGCAAATAAAAACAACAACTACGGCGCCGAGCTTACGCTGAAGAATACTTTCTTCAAGATCTGGGACCTCACCACCAACGTGAATCTATACCAGGCAGAGCTGAGCTATACACAGGACAAGAAAGATTATAAGAACAGCAATTTCAGCTGGATGGCCAAGATCAATTCAGAACTGAAACTGCCGGCTAATTTCACCCTGCAGATCAGCGGCAACTACCAGGCGCCTACGATCGCACTGCCGTCCGGCGGCGGTGGCGGTGGTGGTGGCCGCGGCGGTGGTGGCGGAGGCGGATTCGGGATGGTACCCGTTTCTGCACAAGGCACTATCAAAGGCATGAGCAGCGTGGATGCCGGTCTGAAAAAAGATTTCCTAAAGAACAAAATGGCTTCGCTTACACTGGCTGTTTCTGATGTGTTCAACACGCGTCAGTATGAGCTGAACCAGGCAGCGCCTGCGTTTGTGCAAGACTACATCCGTAAGCGTGAATCGCGCATACTGCGCCTCACTTTCACTTATCGCTTCGGTAAATTCGATGCGCAGATATTTAAGCGCAAGAATTTGAAGACTGAAAGGGAGAACATGCAGAACATGCAGAGTGATATGAATCAGTAGGCAGTGGGCAGTTTGCAGTGGGCAGTCATGGAAGCGACAAGGACGTAGTTTTGAATGATGCTTCTTCTCTCATCAACCAATATACAGGCCGGCTCCGATGGAGCCGGTTTTTTAATTACCTAAAAGACTAAACAACTGACTGCCCACTGCAAATTGCAAACTGCCAACTGGTTTCTACCGTTTATCATAAATCGATTTTGTTTAAGCCCTTCTTCAATAATTTTACGACCAGATCAATGCTATTATTCCACTAACCATGAACAGGCGCTTATTGTTTGTTTGCTCATTGCTATGCTGTAGCTATTACGGTATAGCGCAGAGCGGCAATACCAACTCAACCAGGATTTCCGGCAAGGCAGTAGATGCTGCTACCAACAAGCCGGTAGAATTTGCATCCGTTGTTTTGCTTCACAAACCCGATTCCAGCGTAGCATATGGCATGTATACCGCCGCCAACGGCAACTTCAATTTTGATGCAGTAAAGCCTGGCAATTACGTGCTCCGCATTACTTTCATGGGCTATGATAAAATGGAAAAAGACCTGAGTGTAACGGCGGGCAAACCTTCTGTGGCAATAGGCGCGCTCCGCATGCATGCCGGAGGTAAAGTATTATCTACTGTTGAAGTAAAAGCGGAGAAACCTGCCTTCTCCATGCAGATAGACCGGCAGGTGTTTGACGCCGGCAGCCTGGTAACAGCAGACGGAGGAACGGGAACGGATATACTGAAAAACATTCCCAGTGTAGAAGTGGACATCGATGACAATATATCGCTACGTGGTAAAAGCGTCACCATTTATGTAGACGGCAAGCCCTCTCCTTTTGGCGATGCTAAAACAGCCCTGCAGATGATCCCCGCAGAAACCATCGACCGTGTGGAAGTGATCAACAACCCTTCCGCCAAGTTTGAAGCGCAGGGCGGCGGCGGCATCATCAACATCGTGCTGAAAAAAGATAAAGCTATCGGCTATAATGTAATGCTGAACGGCGGCGTAGCCACCCGCGGCCAGGTGAACGGCAGCGTTAATGCCAGCCTTCGCCTGCGCAGGTTCAACTTCTTCACCAGCTACTACGGACGCTATGGCACACAGGCAGGCAGCGGATTCAGCAACCGTCAGAACCTGGTGCCGGATAGCTCTAATACCTCTTACTTCACACAGGTGAACCAAAGTCGCAACGGCGACGGCTCTCATGGCGGAAGACTCGGCTTCGACTATTATCTCAGTGAACATAATACCATCACTATTTCTGAAGGCATCAACTTCGGCAACGGCGACAATGAAAATCATATCCTGCTGAACTACCTGGATGCTGAGCGGCAGGTGCTCCGCTCCGGCAACCGTAATAACAGCAGTAATTATTACAGTCCGAATAACAATACCAATCTCCATTTCCGTCATACCACCAACAAGCAGAACGAGGAACTGACGGCCTACGTCAGCTACAGCAATAACAAGGGTAATAATAACAGCCAGTACTATACGCTGTATGAAAAACCGGGCAGCAGTGCAGACAACCCGGATCAGCAGCATAATACAGGGCGCAGCCAGAACCAGTTCTGGAACGTGCAGACAGATTACACCACGCCGCTGGGAGAAAAGGGAAAGCTGGAAGCAGGCTTTAAGGGCACCTCGCAAAAGAACGAGAACGATTATATTGCATCCCTCTATAACTGGGACACACAGGCGTATGAAAAGAGCAATGAGCTGTCCAATACCTACGAGTATAAACAAGACATCTACGCTGCTTATGTAAACCTGGCCGGGGCTTTCGGCAACCTGGGCTACCAGGTGGGTGTAAGAGCGGAACAGGCGCATCTGAAAGGATATTCTTTCACCCGCGACACTTCTGTGGACAACAAATTCTTCAATGTTTTCCCCAGCGTGTTCCTGAAATATAACCTGCCTCATAACGAGAACCAGAGCCTGATCTTTAACTATGCCACCCGTGTAGACCGGCCCGGTTTTGATGATCTGCTGCCTTACACCAATAACTCAGATCCGCAGAACCTGAGAATGGGCAACCCGGACCTGCAGCCTTCCATTACCCATAAGTTCGAGATGAACTATTCGCGGTATTTCCCGGATTCCAGGGACTTCCTGAACGGTGGGGTCTATTATTCCCAGGCCAATGACGATATTGACCGTATCAGCACCCTGGATACCACTACCGGCGTTACCACCACCAAACCCATGAACCTGGCTACCGACCAGGACTGGGGCGGCAACTTTACCTACCAGCTGCATATCTTCCGCTGGTGGGATGTGACCAGCAACCTGAACGTGGAATACAGCCGCCTGACCGGTCCGGATAATATCGCCAGTCTTTCCAATGAATACCTGACCTATGGCCTCAATGTGAACAGCAATCTGCGTTTACCGGCCAGATTCAATATACAGCTGCAGGGCCATTACCGCTCTCCGAGGGTATTGCCACAGGGCACTGCCAAGGCCATGAACGGCATGGACCTGGGCATCCGCAAGGAAATGCTGAAAAATAATGCCCTGGCAGTATCCCTGAATATCTCCGACGTGCTGAACACCCAGCAGTTCAGCCAGCATTATGAAACGGATGCTTTTATACAGGATTATGACCGGAAACGCACTACGCGGTTTATCCGGCTGAACCTCCGCTACCGTTTTGGCAAGATGGACCCGAATATGTTCAAAAAGAAAAGGCACACCGGAGACCAGGAGGAAGAGGGAGCGCCGATAAGGGAAGGAGATCAGAGATTATAGTTGGCAGTGGGCAATTGGCGGTGGGCAGTCGGGAGAGTGACTTTAAAACTTACGAACTGACTGCCAATTGCCCACTGCCAATTGCCAACTTACGATCTCTTCCCCGCCAGCATCGGCACAAAAGAGAAGTTATCAAAAGTTTCCTGTTCGTAGTCGTCTTCCCCTTTTTTGGTGATACGCAGCATGCGCTGTACCTCCTGGGCGCCAACCGGGATGACCATCATCCCCCCTATTTTCATTTGTTTTAGCAATTTTTCAGGGATCTGGGGGGCGGCGGCGGTGACCAGCACCTTATCGAAGGGGGCAAAGGTGGGCAGGCCCTCGTAACCATCGCCATAGAAGAAACGGATGGTAGGGTAACGGGATTTAAAAGGGAACTGCTTTACCAGGTCAAACAGCTTTTTCTGCCGTTCAATGGTGAAAACATTGGCTTTAAGCTCTCCCAGTACGCAAGCCTGGTAGGCACTGCCGGTGCCTATTTCCAGTATCTTTTCGAAAGGCTTTACCTCGAGCAGCTGGGTCTGATAGGCTACCGTATAGGGCTGGGATATTGTCTGATCCTCTCCTATAGGGAAAGCCCTGTCTTCATAAGCAATGCTCTCAAAAGCTGTATCCAGGAAGTAATGCCTTGGGATGTTGTTGATGGCCGCTAATACATTTTCGTCTGTTATACCTTTCTGCCGGATGCTATCTACCAGTTGTTTGCGTAATCCTTTTTGTTTATAGGAATCTTCGTACCGCCTCATAGCCGCAAAATTAACCAATACCCCCAATTTTCAATGATATGTGGAATACTTGTTTTTACTAACATTAGGAGGATGGGACCACAGGAAATACGTTTTTTACTCTTTATATTTGACCACAAATAATTTAGGACCATGGATACTATTATTGAAAACAAAGTAAAGCAGTGGCTGAATGGCGGGTTTGATGCGGAGACAGTGGCAGCCGTAGAGAAACTGAAGCAGGGCAATCCCGATGAGCTGGCCGACGCCTTTTACCGTAACCTGGAGTTCGGTACCGGTGGTCTGCGCGGCATTATGGGGGTAGGAACCAACCGTATGAACAAATACACCGTAGGGATGGCCACCCAGGGCTTTGCCAATTACCTGAAACAGGCTTTCTCCGGAGAAATAAAGATCGCCATCGCCCATGACAGCCGTAACAACAGCCGGTTCTTTGCTGAAGTGACAGCCAATGTAATGGCCGCCAATGGTATCAAAGTGTTCCTTTTTGAGAGCCTCCGCCCTACCCCGGAGCTGTCTTTCACCATCCGCCACCTGAAATGCCAGGGCGGTATCGTGCTGACGGCCTCCCACAACCCGAAGGAATATAATGGATATAAGGCTTACTGGGACGACGGCGGACAGCTGGTGCCCCCGCACGATAAAAATGTGATCCGGGAAGTAGAGAAGATCTCTACAATAGATGAAGTGAAATGGAGCGGTGGCGAGGCTAACATCACCCTGATCGGGAAGAACGAGGATGAAGCCTACCTGCAGATCCTGAAAGGGATGTCTATCAACCCCGACGTGATCGCTGCCCAGCACGATATGAAGATCGTTTACACCCCCATCCACGGTACCGGTATCACCCTGGTGCCCGAAATACTGAAACGCTTCGGCTTTACCAATGTGCATGTGGTGGAAGAACAGGCTACCCCTGATGGTAACTTCCCTACCGTGGTGTATCCCAACCCGGAAGAGTCTGAAGCCATGAGCATCGGCCTTAAAAAAGCCAAAGAGCTGGATGCCGCCCTCCTGCTGGGTACCGACCCTGATGCGGATCGTGTAGGCATTGCGGTGAAAGACATCAAAGGAGAATGGACCCTGCTGAATGGTAACCAGACCGCCGTGCTGCTGTTCAATTATATTATAGAAGGCCGGAAGAAAAAGGGACTGGCAGGGCCTACCGATTATGTAGGTAAAACCATCGTAACCTCCGACCTGATCGACGTATTTGCCGCCAGGAACGGGGTGAACTGCTATAATGTGCTGACCGGCTTCAAATGGATCGCTGACATGATCCGCCTGAAAGAAGGAAAGGAAAAGTTCATCTGCGGCGGTGAAGAATCTTACGGTTATATGATCGGTGATAACGTGCGCGATAAAGACGCCGTTGCATCCGTAGCCATGATCTCTGAAATGGCCGCCTATGCCCGTAACGAAGGCCGTTCATTATACGAGCAGCTGATCGATATCTATGTGAAATACGGTTTCTATAAAGAGCAGCTCATCTCTATCACCAAGAAAGGTATGAAGGGCGCCGAAGAGATCGCAGAGATGATGCGCGGCTATCGCGAAGCGCCTCCCACTACTATCAACGGCTCCAAAGTGGTTAAGCTGTATGACTATGAGCTGCAGCAGGCCAAAGATCTGACCAGCGGCAAGACCGAGCCGATCGCATTGCCCCGCTCTAACGTATTGCAGTTTATCCTGGAAGATGGCAGCAAGATCTCTGCCCGTCCTTCCGGTACTGAACCGAAGATCAAATTCTATTTCAGCGTACAGCTGCCGCTGGCGGACAAGAAAGATTTTGATAAGGTGAATGGAGAGCTGGATGCGAGGATACAGCAGATAATTAAAGATATGAAACTGAAATAAGTTTGAGGTTTGAAGTTTGAGGTTCGTTGGATGTTTGAGGTTCAGAACGAGTCGCCTTTAGGTAGGCTGATTGCTTTGAACTTCAAACATCAAACTTCAAACTTCAAACTAAATACGCTGAGCGTATTTCCTCCCCTTCCACATCTACCATCACCATCTCCTGTAGGGTGGTAGCGAGGGAATAACCCACAAAATCTACTGATAAAGGAAAGGATTTATGTTTACGGTCTACGAGGACTGCTGTCTGTATCTTTTTAGGAAGGTATTGCAGGAAGGGTTTGAGGGCGTACAACATGGTCCTGCCGGAGTTAGCCACATCATCTATCAATATCACTACTTTACCGGTAATATCAATTGTTTCGGAGAGGCTGATCTCTAAAGGATGCTGTTTGTCCAGCCGCAGCTCCGTGATACGGATATTAAAGGGTGCGATCTCTTTAAGGATGGCGGCTATTTTATGCGTGAGGATCAGGCCTCTGTCCCATATGCCTACCAATATCAATTCTGTTTCTGCGCTGTTATGCTCATAGATCTCATAAGCGATACGCTTGAGCTTCTTTTGTATGATATCTTCGGTGAGGATCACGTTCTTAGTACCCATATGATAGCTTTACAGGCTGTAAAAGTAGTAAATTCTTTGAGTCGATGGTCCATAGTCCATGGTCCGTAGCATATGCAAAAATTTACTTACATTGCTGGTACCAAATCTGATATATGCATTTTGTACAGCAGCTTTTATTTGTCATTGCATTTGTAGCAGCCGTATACCTATTTGCCCGGAAAGCTAAGGAGATCAGGCGGAATATACTACTGGGGCGGGATATCACGCCCTATGGCACGCCTGCCGAACGCTGGCGGAATGTATTGCTGCTGGCCTTCGGTCAACAAAAAATGTTTCGTAAGCCCCTGGTAGCTGTACTGCATTTTTTCGTATATGCGGGCTTCTTGATCATCAACTTAGAGATCCTGGAGATCATCCTGGATGGGGTATTGGGCACGCACCGTTTGTTCACGCCTCTGCTGGGCGTCCTGTATCCTGTGCTGATAGGGTGTTTTGAGATACTGGCTGTATTGGTGCTCGGCGGCTGTGCGATCTTCCTTGTTCGCCGTAATATCCTGAAACTAAGGCGTTTTATGAGCCATGACCTGGACGGCTGGCCCCGTTCTGACGCCAATTATATATTGATTACGGAGATTGTGCTGATGCTGTTGTTCCTCACCATGAACTCGGCAGACCAGGTATTGCAATCACGTGGTACGGAGCATTATATTGCTACGGGTAATTTCTGGATCTCCGGTATGCTGGCGCCCATGCTGGACGGGCTTTCCAACAGCGGCCTGGTTGCCCTGGAAAGAACCTGCTGGTGGCTGCATATATTAGGAGTGCTGGCTTTCCTGAACTATCTGCCTTATTCCAAGCACCTGCATATTGTACTGGCTTTCCCGAACACTTATTATACAGATGTACGGCCCAAGGGTAAGATGGAGAACATGCCTGCCGTACAAAAAGAAGTACAGCTGATGCTGCAGCCTGAGCTGGCCGCCAGTGAACCGCCGTCTGATACCGTGCCTAAGTTTGGCGCCAAAGACGTGCCCGATCTTACCTGGAAGAACCTGCTGGATGCTTACAGCTGCACGGAATGCGGACGCTGTACGGCTGCTTGTCCGGCGAATATCACGGGCAAGAAGCTCTCTCCCCGCAAGATCATGATGGATACCCGCGACCGGGCAGAGGAAATAGGCCGTAACATCAGCAAGAACGGTAGTTTCCAGGATGACGGTAAAGCTTTGCTGCGCGATTATATCTCTGAAGAAGAGCTGCGGGCCTGCACTTCGTGCAACGCCTGTGTGCAGGAATGCCCGGTAGCTATCAATCCCCTGCATATCATCCTGCAACTGCGCAGGCATTTGGTAATGGAGGAATCCAGCGCGCCGGCTGAATGGAATATGATGTTCAGCAATATTGAGAATAATATGGCGCCGTGGAAGTTCTCTCCTGATGATCGTGATAAATGGGCTGTTGAAAACTAAAACCCGTAATTACTGCAAATAAAGACTATGACTATAAAAACCATGGCAGAATACGCCGCCGGAGGCGAATCACCGGAGGTCCTCTTCTGGGTGGGCTGCGCTGGCAGCTTTGATCAGCGGGCACAAAAGATCACCAAAGCATTTGCCACTATACTGGATAAAGCAGGTATCCGCTTTGCCATACTGGGCAAGGAAGAAAGCTGCACGGGAGATCCTGCGCGCAGGGCTGGTAATGAGTTTATTTTCCAGATGATGGCGCAGAATAATATCCAGGTGCTGAACGGCTATGGCGTAAAGAAGATCGTTACTGCCTGTCCGCACTGCTTTAATATTATCCGTAACGAATACCCGGAACTGGGCGGTAATTACGAAGTAGTACACCATACTACTTTTCTCCAGCAACTGATAGATGAAGGAAAGATACGACTGCTGGAAGGCGGCAGCTTTAAAGGAAAGAAGATCACCTATCATGATTCCTGCTACCTGGGCAGGGCCAATAATATATATGAAGCGCCCCGTAAAGTGCTGGAAGCACTGGATGCCGAGCTGGTAGAAATGAAACGCTGCCGCAGCAAAGGATTGTGCTGTGGTGCGGGCGGCGCGCAAATGTTCAAGGAAGAGGAAAAAGGTACTACCCGCGTTAACTTTGAACGCGGCCGCGAAGCGGTGGCCACCGGTGCATCTGTGATTGCGGCCAATTGTCCCTTCTGTATGACCATGCTGACAGACGGTGTAAAGGAAGAAGGCAAGGAAGAAAGCGTACAGGTGCTGGACATTGCCGAGATCATTGCCAGGCAGCTGGGCGATTAATGTGAATGTTGTAATTTTGCGGTATGATGACACAAGAAGTAAAACAATTATTACCTGCGGACTTCTCTCCTACGTCACGGGTATGGATATATCAGTCTAACCGCCCGTTCAATGAGCGGGAAGCTCTTGAGATCAATGAGCAGCTGCACCGGTTTGCCAGCCAGTGGCTGTCGCACGGCGACCGGGTACAAGGCTGGGCAACACTGTTGTTCAACCAGGTGATCGTGGTGATGGCAGACGAAAGCGCAACCGGCGTAAGCGGTTGCAGCACAGATAGTTCCGTTCGTATTATCAAAAGCATTGAAAGACAGTATGAGGTGAATCTTTTTGACCGCCTGCTGCTGGGTTTTATGGTAAATGACAAGATCCAGCTGCTGCCCCTGGCGCAGATAGCTTACGCCTTTGAAAAAGGCTTCATTAATGAAGAAACCCTGTACCTGAACAACACCGTGCTTACCAAAGAAGAGATGGAAAGGCAATGGCTGATCCCGGTGAAGGATAGCTGGGTGATGAAGAAGTTGCAGACGGCTTAGTTTGGTTGGATGAAAATATTTATATTGCGACTGGTTTAGTTCCCTGGGATTAAGCCAGTTATAAGCGGAAATAGCTCATTTGGCAGAGCGACGGCTTCCCAAGCCGTAGGTGGCGGGTTCGAGCCCCGTTTTCCGCTCATTCCCTTTACATTTAATACTTATGCCCCATTGCTGACATTCTGTCATTTTTCCATTTATTTTCTTACTTTTGCTCTTCTAAATTTTGAGTCAAGGAATGTTGGACCAGGTTACCAAAGTGCATGATGAGAGCCGTCAGGGCGAAGCTTTCGCCGCTGAGCAAGGCAATAATCAGGTATATAATAAGAAGTTCTATATAGAGAGCTATGGTTGCCAGATGAACTTCAACGATAGTGAGATCGTGGCTTCCATACTGAACCAGGAAGGTTTTGGCGCTACCCGTAATTACGAGGAGGCTGACCTGGTATTGCTGAATACCTGCTCCATCCGCGAAAAGGCGGAACAGACCGTACGCAAGCGGCTGCAGGAGTTCCGCAAGATCAAGCAGAGCAACCCGGGATTGCTGGTAGGTGTGCTGGGCTGTATGGCCGAGCGTCTGAAAGCCAAGCTGCTGGAAGAAGAAAAGCTGGTAGACATGGTAGTAGGCCCTGATGCCTACCGTACCCTGCCTGCCCTGATTGAAGAGGCCGAAACCGGACAGAAAGCTGTGAACGTACTGCTGAGCCGCGAAGAGACCTATGCCGATATTAACCCGGTAAGGCTGGACAGTAACGGAGTGACGGCTTTTGTATCCATCATGCGCGGCTGTAACAACATGTGCACCTTCTGCGTGGTACCCTTTACCCGTGGCAGGGAGCGCAGCCGTGATCCTTATTCCATTATACAGGAAGCTGCCGCCCTCTTTAACAACGGCTACCGGGAGGTGACCCTGCTGGGTCAGAATGTGGACTCCTACTACTGGGTAGGCTCCTCTCCCGCCGACGGCAAAGATGAGATCATCACCTTTGCCGGCCTGCTGGAAAGGGTGGCGCTCATTGATCCTTTGTTACGCGTACGTTTCAGCACTTCCCATCCCAAGGATATTACCGATGATGTATTATTCACGATGGCGAAGTATGAGAACATCTGCAACTACATCCACCTGCCTGTACAAAGCGGCAGCACCAGGGTATTGCAGCTCATGAACCGTACCTATACACGGGAATGGTATATGAAAAAAGTGGACCGTATACGTGAGATCTTACCGGACTGCGGCCTTTCTACTGATATTATTACCGGTTTCTGCACAGAAACCGAAGAAGACCACCAGGATACACTGAGCATGATGGAATATGCAAAGTACGACCTGGCCTATATGTTCTTTTATTCAGAACGCCCCGGCACGCTGGCAGCCCGCCGCTACCAGGATGATGTACCGGAAGATGTGAAAAAGAGAAGACTGGCAGAAGTAGTGGAACTACACCGCCGCCAGGCCCTCGAAAGCATGCAGAAAGACCTTGGCAAAACGTTCAGGGTGCTGATTGAAGGAACATCCAAACGTTCAGAAAATGACCTCTTCGGAAGGAACGATCAGAACAAAGTGATTGTTTTTCCTAAAGAACAATATCAGAAGGGAGAGTACGTCTATGTGAAAGTGGAAGATTGTACGGCCGCTACTTTAATTGGTAAGGTAGTTTTAAATCATTAAGCTGGAGGTTAGGTTATGGAGATACAATCCATTAAGAACAGATTTGGCATTATCGGAAATTCACCTGCATTAAACTATGCCCTGCAGGTAGCTGCTCAGGTGGCAAATACAGACCTGACGGTGATGATCTTCGGAGAAAGCGGTGTTGGTAAGGAGGTATTTTCCACGATCATTCACGCATTAAGCGCGCGTAAACATAATCCGTTCATTGCGGTGAACTGCGGCGCTATCCCGGAAGGAACCATCGATTCAGAGCTGTTCGGGCACGAAAAAGGCTCATTTACCGGCGCGGTAGACAGCCGTAAAGGTTATTTCGAGACCGTTAACGGCGGCACCATTTTCCTGGACGAGATCGGGGAAATGCCAATGGGCACACAGGCCCGCCTGCTACGTGTGCTGGAAACCGGCGAATTTATCAGAGTAGGTTCATCCAAAGTACAGAAGACAGATGTTCGCGTAATAGGCGCCACCAACCGCGACCTGCTGGAACATACCCAGCACGGCAAGTTCCGTGAGGACCTTTACTACCGCCTCAATACGGTGCCCATCCGGGTGCCGGCCCTGCGCGACAGGAAGGAGGATATTCCCCTGCTGTTCCGCAAATTCTGCATAGACTTCTCAGAACGTTATAAAACTCCTTCTATCCAGCTGGATGACGAAGCACGCAATATGCTTGTCAACTATACCTGGCCGGGTAACGTACGTGAGCTGAAGAATATGGCGGAACAGGTGTCAGTACTGGCCCAGGACAAGCTGGTATCGGCACAGGAGCTGAAACGCTTCCTGCCTGATATCCCGCATGCATCCCGTTTGCCCATGCTGGCAGCGCCGCAGCAGAACACCGGCGATTTCGCCAATGAAAGGGATATCCTGTACAAGCTCTTCTTCGATATGAAGAAAGATGTAACAGAACTGAAGAAAATGTTCTTCGACATCCTGCAGAACCCGAACATTGCGCACGCCGCTCATTTTGAGGAGAACGACCACCATGATGTGCTGCACAGTTTTGCTCAAACAGAGCCCGCCGTACATGGCAACGTACTGACCTCGCCACAGCATATCATCCTGCCGGAACATAATATAGACCATCACGAGGAAGTGGAGGAAACCCTTTCCATCGCCGATAAGGAGAAAGAGCTGATCGTTAAGGCCCTTAAAAAACATAAGGGAAAAAGAAAGGATGCCGCCCTGGACCTGGGCATTTCAGAAAGGACCCTTTACCGTAAATTGAAGGAATATAACATCGGGGATTGATGTTACATTTGCAAGGGGGATCCGTTTATTCACCATTCACCACATGCCAATGATCAGATTATTGACAGGAACAATCGCCGCAGCAGTGCTTTTTGCGCTGGGCGGCTGCAGTATAAAATATTCCGCTTCCGGGGCCAGTATAGACCAGGGAGCCAAAACCGTGAACATCCGCTTTGTGGAGAACAGGGCGCCCATCGTTAACCCGACCCTGGCCCAGAAGGTAACAGAAAGACTGCGCCTGAAGGTACAATCGCAAACCAAGCTGACACAGGTGAACGATGAAGGCGCTGATTATGAGTTCAAATCGACCGTTACCGGCTATACCGTTTCCAACGCCGCTGTAACCAATGTGGACCAGGCCGCCACTTCCCGTCTGACGGTTACCGTGAATGTGGTATTCGTAAAACGGGTGGGCGACAAAAAGGGCTGGACCCAACCCTTCTCCCAATCTGCCGACTTCCCTGCCAACCAGGTGATCAGCCAGGTGGAGAACCGGCTGCTGGACGAGACTATCCTGCCCCAGCTGACGGACGCTATTTTCAACCGGGCATTTGCAAACTGGTAACAACCATATATATCTTTTTTTCATACTTTAGCAGCTATGACCGCAAAGAGGATCATTGAGCAGATTTTTCAGCAACCGGAGCTTGACCGGGTGTCTATCGTTACATTGGAGGGCGTGGTAGACGAATACCCGTATTTTACGGCAGCCCGCCTGTTGCTGGCGCAGAAAAACTATGAACAGTATCCGAACCTGCATTCACCGGCTGTTAAAAAAGCCCAGCTATACACCAATAATCCACATTACTTCTATCAGTTCCTGACAGGAGAGCTGAAGAAAAACAATACTGGCGCTGATACGTATAATTATACATCTTCTCCCGGTTATACACCTGCTACTGATTATACGCCTTCTCCCATTGCCGCTGCTCCGGTAATACCGCCTGCACCGGTTGAAAAACAAGCGCTTACGCCTAACTGGGATACCATCACCCGCAGGGAATCTGAGGGAGAGCTGGATTTCATGATCAGGGAACGGGAAGAGATCAGGGCCGCTATCAAACGTATGGAAGCCCAGGAAAAGGAGGAGGAAGAACAGCGGGCAGGGCAGGCAAACCATTCCGGGCATATTATTCAGCAGGAACCGGAGAATAGTGTTCAGCTGACAGTTGACAATGAGCAGCCTGAGGAGCCGGAAGCGTCAGCCCCGCAGGCGGAGTCGTTTGAGGAGGAAGCGCTGGAAGAGCCTATTACTTATGCCAGCTCCGGGGTAGAAGACAGCTGGGAGTTTACAGCGGGCAACCGGCAGCCGGAAGAGCCGGTTAATCATACTGTTGAACCGGAGATGGAAGCGCTTGCAGACGCACCCGAAGCGAGTGCTGAAGAAGTGAAAGAAGAAGAAAAAGAGACAGCAGCGCCTGCAGCCGAACTGCCTGTTAATCAACCTACTGTTACTGCTGCAGAAGAACCGATCAAGATCTATCCGCTGGAAATACCTGAAGAGGAAACGACCCTTACCTTCCAACCCTTGTACACGGACGATTATTTTGCGTATAAACGGCTACAGGAGCCCGGCAGCGCAGATGAGTTAAATGCGAAAGGTATGGCAGATATGAGAAGTTTTACCGATTGGCTGCGGGAAATGAAGCAGAGCTTCGCGAAGAAGGCCGATAAGGACTGGTATCACCAGCAGCTGCACCGCCTCTATGTGGATGACGATCCGGAGGTTTCTGAAGCGGTGGAAAAGATGGCCATGGAATCCATCACCCTGAATGATGATATTGTATCTGAGACCCTGGCCGAGATCTGGGCCCGGCAGCGCCAGTACCAGACGGCCATCCAGATATATCAAAAATTAAGTTTGCTTAATCCCAACAAAAGCGCTTATTTTGCGCAAAAGATTCAGGAGCTGCAACTCGCGCAGTCTGAAGCTAATAAAAGTTAACAGGAAATACGATAATATCTATGTTATTAATCTTTGGTATACTGATCATTCTGGCCTGTGTGCTGCTTGGTTTCTTCGTGCTGATCCAGAACCCTAAAGGCGGCGGTTTAAGCGGCTCTTTTGGCGGCTTTGGCAATCAGGTAATAGGCGTTCGCCAAACTACTGACGTACTTGAAAAAGGCACCTGGGTACTCGCTGCCATCATTGCAGTGCTTTGCCTGACCTCGTCCTTTTTTATAGACAAGAACAGTGCGGCCCGCCAGGACAGGACCATTATGGAACAGAATGCAGGCAGACCCGTACAGCAGCAGTCAGCTCCGGCTACACTGCCTAACACCGCACCTGCACCGCAGCCACAACAGCAACAACCAGCGCCAACTAAATAACGCGCTTCGCAAAATTATTTTACCAGCCTCGCCGTTAAAAGCGAGGTTTTTTTATGTAATTAATTATACCTTATACCTAAAGCACAATTACCATTTGTGTTGTAACCTGGATTATGGCAAACAAAAAAAACAGCTCTACTAAACGGACGAACAGGGCCACATGGATTCGACGCTCGCTGGTGATCATCTGCGCGCTGATAGCAGGCGTAGCGGTATATATCGCGTATCGTGTGTTTGGCCCTAATACCAAGGCTTTTGGCGACAAGAAATATTTCTATGTGCGCAGCGGCAGCTCCTACAATGATGTACTGGAGGGGCTGGAAACGCAGGAAGTGATACAAAGCCGTAACAGTTTTGATTTCGTGGCCCGTAAACTGGACTACCCTACCCGGGTAAAACCCGGCCGCTACCAGATCTACCGGGGCATGAGCAATTTCGAGATCGTGAAGCTGCTGCGCTCAGGCAGACAGGCGCCCGTACAGCTGGTGATCACCAAAATACGCACCAAGGACGACTTTGTAAGGAAGATCTGCAACAACCTGGAGGCAGACTCCAGCGCCCTGCGGATCCTGATGCAGGACCAGGTATACCTGCGCCAGTTCGGATTGGACTCCAATACAGTGATGTGCGCCGTCATGCCCAATACCTACGAATATTACTGGAACACTTCTGCCGAAACTGCCTTTAAGAAGCTGGAAAAGGCCCGGGAGGAATTCTGGACGGACGAAAGGAAGGCCAAGGCGCGTAACCTGGGCCTGAGCATGAATGAGGTGAGCATACTGGCGGCTATAGTAGAGGAAGAGACCAACAAGAATGACGAGAAACCATTGGTAGCCAGCGTATACCTGAACCGCTACCGCAAAGGCATGAAGCTGCAGGCCGATCCTACCGTGAAATTCGCCCTGCAGGATTTTGGGCTGAAACGCATCAGGGAAAACCATACGCTGTTTGATTCACCGTATAATACTTACCGTTATGCCGGTTTACCACCCGGCCCGATCTGCACGCCCTCCGTTAAAACCCTGGACGCTGTGCTGAACACCCCGGAAACAGATTATCTGTATTTTTGTGCACGGTCTGATTTTTCGGGTTATCATGCATTTGCAGCCACTTACAAGGAACACCTGGAGAATGCCCATAAATACCAGGCTGCACTGAACAACATGGGATTATAAAAGTTATGGTGAAGAGAATTATACGTCGTACCACCCTCTATCGCAAGCTGGTAGGCATCAGTAAGGAACTGATACTGCCCGGCTTTGAGGGACTGCCTTTGTACGACGTACTTAAATTCTTCTTCAAGGAGACCAAAAGCAAAAGCCTGGGTGAGCGGGCAGCAGCGATCTCATTCAACTTCCTGATGTCCATTCCTCCTTTCTTCATCTTCCTGTTCACCCTTGTGCCTTTCATTCCCGTGAAAAGCATTGAGCCTACGCTTTACCGGCTGGCGGAAGATGTAACGCCTAACTATAACACCTATATGATCGTCAGGAACATGATACACGATTTCCTGTACACCAACCGTACCGGCTTGTTGTCTATCGCGTTCCTGATGGCTTTTTTTTATTCGTCCAATGGCCTGATGGGGATCATGCGCTCTTTCAACAAGCTGCAGCCGGGCTTCAGAAGGCGCAAGTGGTGGCAAACCAGGCTGCTGGCCCTGCAGATGACCGCCATACTGGTTTTGCTGCTGCTGATCACTGTTGTGCTGATCATCGCACAAGGCACTGTGCTCCGATACATCTTTGATGTGCTGCACGTGCAAAGCCCTTTTATCAGGAACAGCGTGAATATTGTACGCTGGCTGCTGATCGCGATGCTGTTCTTTTCCATCCTGGCGGTGATCTATCGTTTTGCGCCGGCTACTACCAAGAAATGGAAGTTCATCACTGCCGGATCCACTTTCTCCACCCTGTTGATGATACTGGTTACCCTCGGCTTCTCTTACTTTGTAAATAATTTCGTGAACTATAACAAGATCTATGGCTCCATCGGTACGATCCTGATATTAATGCTGTTCATCTATTTTAACTCTTTTATCCTGCTGGTGGGCTTTGAGCTGAATGCGAGCATACGTACGCTGAAGGAAATAGCTGCAGCACGAAAGGAAGATCAACCTATTGAAGTACGGGGGCTTTCGTGAAAATTTGGGATTTACCGCACATTACATTATCTTTATTTTAAATACTTTATCCATTTCCCTGGATTCTGCTCAACCAAACCTATTACTATGAAAAGTACCTTTCGTGTACTGATAACCGTCATCCTGCTTTCTGCTTTCCGACCAAGCTCTCTCGATATAGGCGCCCCCATTCCCAAACCGGATATAAAGCTGAATGATATCAGCGGCCGTGAAATATCGCTGAATACGGCCAAAGGCGCCAACGGCCTGCTGGTGATGTTCACCGGTAACCGCTGCCCCTATGTGTTACGCAACCAGGGCAGGACCACTGAGATCTGCGGATATGCGCTGCAGCACCAGATAGGCGTTATCCTGGTTAACTCCAATACTACGCTGCATAACGGTGATGAGTCGCTGGAAGCCATGAAGGCTTATGCTGCTGAACAGCAATACCGCTGGTATTATGTGATAGATAAAAAAGGGGAGATCGCAGAAGCTTTTGATGCCAGTCATACGCCGGAGTGCTACCTGTTTGACAAGAACGGCCGTCTTTCTTACAAGGGCGCTATCGACGATAACCCCGGTAATGCGGATGCCGTAAAGGCCAAACACCTGCTTAATGCTATCAATGAAACGCTGGCCGGCGGACAGGTAAAAACCAATAATACCTCAGCCCTGGGCTGCAATATCAAACGGTTCTAAAATACGAGGAACACAGCGTTACTGAATAACAATTTCCCGTTCTCCCAAAAGCTGCGGAACAGCGGATCATCTGCCAGCATCACCAGTTTGCCGTTACCGATATCTTTTACGCCGAACAGCAGGCCATCCTTTAGCCGTGCCCGTGTTTCCACTCCAACGAAGCCGCTGAGATAATTATCTTTTTTGAGGATGCCTACGTTCCAGCCGTCATCGTCCAGGAATTCGTAGATATTATCGTCCTGCTTAAGGGTGTAATACGCGTCTGTATAACCAAAGGCCAGGGGATGGGTATTATCCAGCTGCACTTTGTAGATAGCGCCGGGAATGAACTGTTTCACGCTTTCCCGTTCGCGGTTGGCGTAGGGCTTTACGGCGGCGTAGACATCTTTATCTGTTTCCTGTTTGTGCTTGTTGGCGTCTTCTTTTTCTTTTTCCTTTTCCTTATTTCTTTTCAGGCGTATGCCCCAGTCTCCTCCTGCCAGCTGTGCCAGGGCGCTCTGCATGGCAATCAGCCTTCCGCCGCTGTTTACCCAGTCTCTCAGGCGGGTAGCTGTTGTTTTATCATTCAGGAAATCATAATTGCCATCCGGCAGGATCAGCACATTGATATCTTTCCAGGACACCTGGCGCAGGTTTTTGACATTGATCAGTGTGAGGGGATATCCTATCTGCTGTTCGAAGAAATGCCATATTTCGCCAACGCCGAGTGATGATACGCCTTCGCCTGCCAGTACCGCTACATTCAGCGGCTGGATATACCGCACTTTATCGGAGCCGAAGTCGGTACCTTTTTCCACAAAGCCGGTGGCTACTGCGTCCAGGGTCACTTTTGCATCTGTGGCTGCTGTGCGGATATTGGTATCAAAGCGGCTGCCCATCTGTTCATTGCCTGCTCTTGGTATGATGAGCGTACCGGGTAAGAAGCTGCGGCCCCCCATGGTGAAGGGCGCTTCTGCATAGCGTACTTTCACGCCCTGTTGCAGCAGGGACGTAAGGAATCTTACATCTTTGATGCTGTTCCAGGATGCGAGATAGGCATAGGGTTTCTGCACACCGGAGGCAGCTGTAACAATAGCGGGCGCGGAATCAGACTGCGGACGAAGATCCTGGCGCAATGCATAAGCGGGGAGGCCATACGCGTAGGGAATGGCCCAGGCGGTGATATCGTAGGTAACGGAATCGGTTAAACGGGATTGTGGTTCGAACAGTACCTGCAGCAGATTAGACCGGGGCTGGAAGGCGCTGATCACCATGTCTTCCTTTGCTATATCGAAGGTTTCTGTTTTATTACTGAAGTAATTCAGTCCGGTAGCTTTGGCGCTGGCAGCGCCGTAACCGAAAGCTATGTTGTTCCGCCTTAACAATGTTGCCAGGTTAGCGAGCTTCTCGGCATTGCCGGCGGCTTTTATTACATATGCTTTATACAGACCGTCTGGTGCGGTCATTGCATTTTTAAAGTACTTGGTGTACTCCGCTACTATCTTCCGGGCCTGTTGCGAAGCTATTTCAATGGTAGACAATCCGGTAGTAACATGGTGGGCTATACGATCCGTCAGGGTGAGGGTATCATTATCCTGCTTCAGTACGGCCAGTCCGGCGGCGCCGCTGCCTCCCTGTTCGTAGGTCATGCCGATGGCGCCGTTATAGGTGGGATAGGTATCTCCGTAGCTGGGATAGAAGAGATCGAAACGTTCTTTGGTAAAGTAGAGCCATCCTTTTTCGTCGAAATATTTCGCGTTGTTCCTGCCGATGAGGGTCTGCAGCTCACGCTGCCAGGGTTTGATCACTTCGTGAAAGGGCTCTGCTGCGGGAGCAAAGTAATAGGGCTCGTCGATACCCTGTTCATGAAAATCCACATGTACCTGGGGCATCCATTGGTTATATACGCTGAGGCGCTGCAGGGATTCGGTCTGTGTTTGCCAGGCCCAGTCGCGGTTCAGGTCGAAATAATAGTGATTGGCGCGTCCGCCCGGCCAGGGCTCGTTATGTTCCCAGGCATAACGCAGGGGATTGGGAGGAAAGCTTTGCACCTGGTTATAGAAGCTGACATATCGTTCCCTGCCATCGGGGTTGAGGCAGGGGTCTATGATCACGACGGTATTTTTGAGCCATTCCTGTGTCTGGGCATTGTTCTTATCTGCCAGGAGGTAGAGGGTACGCATGGCGGCTTCGGTGGATACGGCTTCGTTGCCGTGGACGTTATAGCTGAGCCATACGATGGCAGGGTTGTCATTATTGCTGCTGCCTTTCCCGCCGGCGAGCTGCAGGTTCTGTTCCCGGATGGCCTGCAGGCGGTTAAAGTTTTCCGGGGAGGCGATGATGGCCATCATCAGCGGGCGGCCTTCGTAGGTGGCGCCGTACTGCTGCAGCTGCATGTTGGGTGTCTGGGCGGCCACGGTTTTAAAATACTCCAGCACGCGATAGTGTGGGGTAAAGTGGCTGCCTAGACGGTAGCCGAGGAATTGGTCTGGTGTGGGGAGGGATTGTGTAAAGCCGGACAAAGAGGCTAATAAGAGGAACAATAGTACAGGCAAAGAGCATTTCCGCATACGTTCACTTAGATTTTGTGTATCTAAGATAGGGAAATAAGCTATAAAGGGAAAGGCGGCACAAAATGCCGCCTTTCCCTTTATAAAACTATACCGGTATGTTATGGCACTACAGGGTCATTCCGGGAGCATAAGCTCCTATTATGGACCAGCTGGTGCCGTTTGAATAGATAATGATGCTACTGTTTTGCAGGGTCAATACTTTGGTTGACACAGCGTCTATCAGCTCAGCACCTGCCGGGTCAATAGTGACGTTCAATGAAGCACCGCTTATTTTCTTGATTGAGTACATTTTTTTACTCATTGATGATGCAGACGGAAGCGTAATTGTAGCTGCGGCAGTGTTGTTAACCAGGATAACACAATCAGTGGTTGTCAATGTTGTTGTTGCTGTTACTGTTCTACCGGGAAGGCCCAATGCCCCTGATATATTCAAACCGCCCGCGATGTTGGCCGGACCACTTACATTTAATTCTGTAAAGTAAGCGCGACGGGCATCGTCAATAGCGAGAGAATCCATCATATTCAAACCAGCTTCAATGTTCACCGCTCCACCGCCAATATCCAGGCTGTATAAAGCACCATTGGGGGTTTTCCATATACCTACCCCTCCCCCGCCAGGCATTATTCGTATCGCCTCTGCTCCGCCGGCATATAAAGCAAGCGGATGATCGCTGGTTGTTCCTAAAAAACCGACTCCACCATTAGAATCGGCGAACATGTTCGTCGATACCGTCCCATTGCTTGCTGATATACCACCAGTTCCTGACGATCTTATACCACCTACCACATCAAGTGTAGTACCAGGAGTTTTTGTACCGATACCTACCCTACCTATTGAATCTACCCGTACTCTTTCCGTACTATTGGTATATATAGCAAAGGGAGAATTGGTGAAAGTACCCACCACGCCTAAACGGGTTGAGTACGTCAAGGCGGCCATTACGGATGCATCTGTAGGGCCAACCTGTACGTTGCCACCATTTGCACGTATATTGCCATTGGTTACTTCCAGCTTTTGAGCCGGTGCGGTGTTGTTAATGCCGACATTTCCGTTAGCGTCGATCCTCATCCTTTCTGTTCCGTTATTTGTGCTGAAGGACATGAAGCCGCCGGTAGTGCCAGTACCGCGGTGAAAGTTGATCATTGTGTTTTCAGTGCCGTTATAGGTCATACCGAACTTCCCTGTTACCAGTCCACTGGCATTGGTGTTTGCACCTTTCCTTGCTTCCAGGCGGAAATTAGTATCGCCTATGTACCTGGACAGGATGGCTTCGGTGGTGTTTGCTACGGTAGACGTATCGCGTACTTCCAGTTTTGCGTCAGGAGTGGTTGTACCGATGCCAACATCACCACCGACTAAGATGCTGATTGCTTCTGTTGAATTATTAATAATCCCGGTTCTTTTATCTGTTCGGAACGTTTTGAAAGAAGAAGCTGAAATACCCATTACGTCTGCTGTTAATATAGCATCACCGGTTGAGGTACTTCTGGCAGCGATCGTACTATTTGCCCCGGTAACCTGAGCTATAATATTACCATTAACATGCAGTCTTTCTGTTGGCGCAGTAATTCCTAAACCGAGATTGCCGGTTGATCTTTTTAACCAAAATGCGGATTCGATCTGCGTCCCGGCGTCGTTATACCTTCCTATGCTTAAATCTGATCCGGCATTCCCTGAGCTTTCGGTTCCTTCCATTGAGACAACCCAGCGGTTCAGGCCTCCTGTTTGGAGCCGTAAATGCGGGATATTACTACCGGTACCGTTTGTGGAAGTAAAGTAAGCAGCCGTACCTGTTCCGTTGATGGAATAGTTAGCGGTTTGAGTACCGGAGGACAGGTTTTGTATGTAGCTACCGGAAGTGGTTGCAGGAGCTGCACCAATATCGGCCAGCACCTGCGCAGCTGTACGGCTGGATATCACACCGCCGTTAGAGCTGAGGAAATTTGTACCTGCTGTACCAAGCGCCGGTATGTTATACATAGTAACTGTACCGTTCGCGTTTATGCGCATTCTTTCCAGAGGCTGGGTACTATTTGAAGGTGTAGTGAGGAACCGCAAATAAGTCGGGTGGGAAACGTTATTGGTCCACGCAGCTTCGCTAAAAGCATCAATCACAGCACTAGGGGCTAAACCCAAACTATCCGGCATAGCGCCCATTGCCATGCCGCCAAGGCGTTGGTTAGCGGCGGAAGGCACGCCCCTGTTAAACGCTTCAATAAAGCCTCCGCTGCCACCTGAATACGGGCCGGTACTCTCCAGTATTAAACAACCGGGTTTGCCTGTTATATGCATACCGAAAAGCGGGTTCGCTGTACCTAAACCCAGCTTTCCATTTGCTGTTAATGTCATAGTTCTATTCCACGCAGCGCCGTCCTGCAACCAGAAGCTCAGGCCGGGATTAGTATTTCCGTCGAGCTGCATATTAGCGCCCCTGGTAGCCGCAGCGTTATAAAGCTGCAATGACGGCGACAGGGATTCGCTGCCATCCTTTACGACCTGGAACTGGGAGTTGGTTCTGCCTATGCCGCTTATTCTAAAACCGGAGGAAGGCTGGTCCGCAGTGGTCTGGTTTTGAATATAGCTTCCGGAGGCATTTCTTGGTGCATAAGCTGTGTCTGCATAATCTTTGAAAAGCAGCTCACGCCATTTGCTCCAGGCGGTTCTGGTATCGTCCTTGCTTCTTAAAAAGGCGCCGTTAGGGCCATCTAATTCACCATCCCAGTTTACCGCAAGATCAAAGCCACTGTCGCCATCTCTTACAACAAGACCATTATAATATAATTTATTACCAAGGCCTTTGATAGCCTGGTTGGATAAGGCAGGCATATCAGGACTATTATAGGCATCGTAACCTACTACTTTCATACTGGGCCACTGGCCAAATGTCAGGCTATCACCAGCAGTAATGATTTTAAAGTTTGTGGATAACAGATCGTAACGGGTGTCTCCGTAAGAAGAGAAATTCAAATCTATGGTGTCCTGTCCTTTAATGGCGAGCTGGGAGGCGCCGATCCTTTCCAGGCCGAGACGACGGAACTCGGTGCGGCCATTGCCCTTGTTGAATAAGAAGCCCAGGGTGTCCTTGGTGCGATTCTCCAGGACCAATTCTGCAGTATCGCAGACATTATAGATGCGTACTGTATCTGCACGGATCTGGTAGATATTGGGAACCTTCTGGCCGAAACAACAAGTGGCCAGAAAAACAAACGCAACAGCGCACAATAGAGCCTTCATGATATAGAATGTTTAAATAATTCGACGTTATACACATCCGGCTCCGTTAATTACGTAAGCCTCGGCAGTTTGGCTGCCATCAGACCATCTGTACACGTAATAGCAACGGTACCAGTGATTAGTGGCGTCCCATTCACTCCTCGTCCACACTTGTTGGGCGGTTTCACATACCCCGTTGATCACTTTCTTGGTAGTACCTGTACATTGAGCGGTGGGCACGAGCTGCTGCCAGACGGGCATACGCCCACTGGCAGGTAGCTGGCTTTCATCCAGCGTGAGCCAGGCCCTTGCTTCTGCCACGGTTAGGCAGAAATTATCGGCAGGCACGGTTACACCGGACTTCTTTATGAAATATCCCTCCTGGATCTTCTGGTTGATCTCGTTGTGAGTAACCAGGTAATTGGTCCCTGCTGTCAGCGGGCTCATTGCTTTCTTCGCCGGTAGTAGTTTTATCTCTTTACCGAATACAAAATAATCAGCCAGGACAGTGCCAGCGGAGAAAAGCTTTTGTGCCGCCGCCGACTGAAAGTAAAGGGCCATTACAAGCAGTGTAAATAAATATCTCAAACCTGTCATCGATCCTTCCTTTTCTTATTTGTCTTTCATTTTTGCTTCCAGTTGGCTGATCTTTTCCTGCAGCGCTTTATTCTGCTCTGTCAGTTCCTGTACTGCTTTTACCAGCAATGCAACTGTACTGGCCTGGTCCACACCATTACGCTTGGGAGTGGCCATTTCATCAGGCACTTCATCTGCAATGAAGCCGATATTGGTTTTGCCGCTGGCGTCGGCTTTGAATTTGAATGTTCTCACCTGTACTTTTTCAAAAATTTTAAGTGCGGATGCGGTGAAGGGCTGGATATCTTTCTTGAGACTTCTCAAAGAAGACTGGAAGAAAGAAGTGGCCTGCACCTGACCTGACAACGTTAAGTTACCGGTACCATCGAGACGGGCGATCTGCGTGGTGCCGCCATACCATTTAAAGCCTACCGTGCTTGTATTCTGTGGAACACTGGCCCAAAGGTGGCTGGTATCTATTCCTAGCGCATAATCCACCAAGGATGCGTTAACCGCTGGGAAAAGGATAACCTTGGTTCCCTTGCTCCTAGTGGTAAATGAAGGTTCATCTATCCCTGTGGTGTTAAAGAGCACCTGGTTATTAGTACTGTTATTGAGATAGAACTGGCCGCCGTTGTAGTCCATAGAAGTACCTTGTACATTCAGGCTGCCGCTTGCACCTGCCAAAGGCACGAGCCTTACACCACCGGAGTCGGAGGTCAGGTACATATCGTTGTTCCCGTTGCTGGCATCGCCTACATAGCCTTTCCTGAAAGTGGCGGTATTATCCATAAACCTTATATAGGAGACATTGGCGACATCCTGAGCTCCTATTCCTCTTATATAAGAAGTGCTTAACAGGTCAGCGACACCGCTTGCCCTGAATGATCCGTTCACGTGCAAGGTAGTGGACGGCGCAGTGGTGGCGATCCCTACGTTACCGGCACTGGTCACAGTCAACCTGGGCGTTGGAGTGGATCCAGTGCTTAAATGCAAAGCAGCCCCTCCTGCTGTATTGTAGATCCTGGAATATTCAACATTACTGGCATCTGTAAAAATAAGATCACCTGGGTCGTTGCTGGCGGCTTTTAAAGATAGATTAGCACCGCCTGTAACCATTGTGGCGCCGTTCACTTCCAGTTTAGTGGTGGGATTGACTGTACCGATCCCAAGATTTCCATCCGGGTCAATTCTCATTCTTTCAGTAACAACAGTACTCCCGCTTGGTACAGTATAGAATATCAGGTTACTGGGATGGGAGCTGCCATCGGTCCAGGCAGCATCACTTCTTGCCTCTATTTGCGCGCCTGTTCTATAAACGCCGGAAGATGGATTAGTGCCCATTAAGATGCCGCCAGTTACCTGGTTTGCGGCGGTGGGGGTACCCGCATTGTAAAACCTGGCAAACGCGCCTGTATTACCCCCGAAAGCTGTAGTATTCATTACAAACATCTCGCTTGTGGAAGTACCGGAAACGGTTAATTTAGCCAGGGGGGTAGCAGTTCCAATGCCTATATTTCCGGCGCCGTCTATCCTCATCCTTTCTGTTCCATCATTTGTGCTGAACGACAGGAAGCCGCCAGTACTGCCAGCTCCACGATGGAAGTTGATCATTGCGTTCTCAGTACCATTATAGGTCATACCGAACTTTCCGGTTACCAGTCCGGTACCATTAGCAGCGGCGCCTTTTCTTGCTTCAAGGCGGAAATTGAGATCGCCTATATGGCGGGATAATATCGATTCCGTGGTGTTTGCTACAGTGGAAGTATCTCTTACTTCCAGTCGTGCTGCGGGAGCGGCGGTGCCTATACCTACGTCGCCTGCATAATTGATCCTTAATCTTTCGGCGCCCATAGTACCCATTGATATATCTGTAAGCTGGCCTGTGGCAGTGTGCCGGTTTGCAGCAATGTATGCCCTTTGAGCCTCCGCTACATCAAATCCGATACGGCCTATCTCTCCAATTACGTCTGACATTCCAAATGCCAGTTTCGCTGATGGATTCACGGTACCTATGCCCACATTACCGGCTGCATCTATTCTCATTCTTTCAGGTTGCTGAGCGCCGGAGCCACCTGTGCCCGTTCTGAACAGGATCTCACCCGGAGTAGTGCCCCAGCTGCCGCCCAATAACACAATCTCGCCGCCGCGCAGGCTGCTGGCGCCTGTGGCGCCGCCTACCAGGTTTAATTGTCCGGCGGAGTTATTACTATACACCATTGGAGTGCCTAAAGCAGTACCTGCATAACCGGTTCCATTGATCGAGAAGTTTGCCGTTTGTACGCCGGATGCGACGGCCAGATTCTGTACATAGTTACCGGATGTGCTCGCGGGAGCAGCGCCAAGATCAGCTAATACCTGAGCAGCTGTACGGCTTGATATCACTCCGCCGTTGGAAGTAAGGAAATTTGTGCCTGCAATGCCCAGGGCCGGAATATTAAACATCGTAATGGCACCGTCTGCGCCTATACGCATTCTTTCGGCCGGTTGTTTTGCGCCTATCGCCGTCGTCATAAAGCGCATATAGCTTGACTGGGAGGTATCATTGCTCCAGGCGGCGGCAGTCAGTACGTCTATCTGTGATGAGGGGCGCAGCTCTGTGCCGTTTGTGAGCGCCCCCATGGTAATACCACCGAGGCGCTGGTTAGCTGCTGAGGGCGTGCCGCTATTATAAGCCTCGAACAGACCGCCGCTGGTTGTAGCGAAAGGTTTATTGGCTTCCAGGATAATCCCGCCGGTGCTATTCTTTATATGTACCCCCAGAATAGGATCTGCGGTACCTATACCCACCTTTCCATCTGCTTCCAGGGCGAGCCTGTTCTGCCAGGTAGTACCATCGTGCACCCAAAAATTAAGACCTGGGTTTGTATTTGCATCCAGCTGGATATTAGCGCCTCTTGTACTGGCTGCGTTATACAGCTGAAAAGCGGAAGCAGCTGTATTACTACCGTCCTTCACGATCTGGAATTGTGAATTACTTCTTCCAATGCCGCTTATTCTGAATCCGGAAGAAGACTGGTCTGCAGCCGTCTGGTTCTGTATATAGTTCCCGGATGCAGTAGCGGGTGCGGCGCCGATATCAGCAGCGGTCAATGCTCTTGTTGTCAAGGCCGTAACATGGCCGGATGCATTTGTAGTGATCGTAGAAAGCACGTTGGCGCCAGTCAGTGTTGGCGTGAAAGCAGATCCTGCGACATGATTTCCCGCATGGAGAATGTTATTGCCCAGGAAAGTGAATGTGCCTTCCGGCTGAATATTTAATACCTGTTTGGGTGTTGTTCCGTCCTTAGATCTGAAGATCCATCCTTCCTGATCATTATCTGCAGATTCGAAGATCATATCACCGGCGGGAGTATCCTGCGGGGATTCCACAAATATTCTCCAGACGTCAGAATTGAAATTCCAAGATAAGCCTGCGGATGATGCCGGGGTACCGGCAAACATAATATTCTGGTTGGTTGAGTTGCCACGGCTGGTAACACTTTGCAGGGTTTCGGAATCCTTTGGTGCATAAGTCGTGTCCGCGTAGTCTTTGAAGAGCAGTTCACGCCATTTGCTCCAGGCGGATTTGGTATCGTCCTTCGTTCTTATAAAGGCGCCGTTGGGGCCGTTTAATTCACCGTTCCAGTTTACCGCGAGGTCAAAACCGCTGTCCTCGTCTCTTACGACGAGACCATTATAATATAACTTGCCTGTAGCACCGGGGTTCGCCTGGTTTGATATGGCAGGCATATCCGGACTGTTATATGCGTCATAACCAACTACCTTTCTATTAGGCCACTGGCTGAACGTCAGGCTATCGCCGGGCGTAATTTTAACAAAATTGGTAGACAGCAGGTCGTAGCGGGTATCTCCGTAAGAGGAGAAATTCAGATCGACAGTGTCTTGTCCCTGAATAGCGAGCTGGGAAGCGCCGATCCTCTCCAGTCCCAGGCGGCGGAATTCCGTGCGTCCTTTGCCTTTGTTGTATAAAAAACCCAGGGTGTCTTTTGTACGATTTTCGAGAACGAATTCTGCGGTATCGCAGGTATTGTAGATACGGACGGTATCGGCCCGGATCTGGTAGACGTGAGGGATTTTTTGACCGAATGAATAGCCGGCCAGCAATAGTAATGTAATTGCGCACAATAGTGCTCTCATGGTGTGGTATATTTTAAATTGTCCCTTGTTCATTTTTAAATAATACTGACGGTTGTTGTGCGTTTATCCTGGTTCAACGATCATCCAGGCCACTTTTGCCGAAATAGAGGCGTCCTTTAGGCATCTCACGGTAAAGGATGCGCCGGCGCTACGGGTAGTTACCATAGGCGTAGTACTACAATCGCTGCAGCTGATCTCCTGTACGGTTAAAAATATTCTGCTGTTGGCGGTAACGGCAGTGGTATTGACAACGAGGGAAGTGGTGCCCGCGGGGAAATCTACAGTTCCTGTTTTGAGAGCAGCTCCCAACATTCTGCCCGGAGCAGCATATCTTACAACATTGCTCGCCGGACTAATAACAAGTAAGGAATCATTCACATCACCTTTCAATGCCGGTGATGTACTACCTGTAAGACCCACTAATTGTAATCCAAATGCGCCCGATGTTAATGAATTACAGTTTATGCTGAGCGCATAGCCAACAGGATCAGTATTAATACCGATACTTCCGCTGCTTGCCATACGCATTAAATATCTACTCCCGGGAGGATAATAAATTTCAAGATAGTTTGGCGCGCTGTTGTAACCGAGCACGTAATTACCTATAATATAGCTGGGTGCTATATATCCGCCGGCTCTGCCCGATCCAGTAATAGAAAAGTTAGCTGTTTGCGCCGGGCCCGCCGTATTACGGATGTAATTGTTCCCAAGATCCAGATCAATAGTATCCTGGCCCAGCAGGGCCAGTTTGCCCGTGCCTACAGATGCCAGTTGTAAGCGGCGGAATTCCGTGCGGCCTTTGCCTTTGTTATATAGGAAGCCCAGCGTATCCTGGGTATGGTTTTCCAGGACGAGTTCTGCGGTGTCGCAGGAGTTGTAAATGCGGATGGTGTCAGCATTGATCTGGTAGACGCGGGGGGATTGCTGGCCGAAAGAATAGCTGACCAGTAGTAGCAATACAATTGCGCACAATAAAGCTTTCATGGCATAGTATGTTTAAATTTCTTTGTTCTCTAAACATTGACAAATAGGGAACAGTAAACACAACTGAATAAAATTGATTCTGTATAATTCCGTCTTCATAGTATAGAAGATTTAGTATTGGGTACGGTATCCTTATCTGTGCACCACACCCTACATCCAGCTACTATCGTTTTATGACTTTCCTTTTAGATTTGTTTATTGCTATAATTCTATCCTTCGCAGGAATTGCATTATACGGATCAATACTTATAACCCCTACTATAAAATACACATCTGGCTCAATACCAAGATATTTACCCTTTAAACCCATATTATAAAAATTGGGAACATACTCTGTTTTACGATGCACAAAGGCATACTTAAAATGGACTTTATATAACTTATAATAAAAGCTATCAACTGTATGCTTCCGTTTATTCTCAATAATTACTACATTCGAATCATTTTTGTTATCACCATCCAAAAAGCTTTTCAGTTTTTCCAGATAGTCATATGCAATATGATTCCTTTCCTGATAACTAATTACGTTAATACCATCAAAATAAAAAACTGAATTGTAGTTCTTCCAAAAATCATTTCCACTATAGACTATCATCCGGCTGATGTATAAATCGTCACCAACAGTGCAGGTAGCTGGCACATCCGGACAATGTTCTTTTGCAAGTATAAACGTAGTATCTCTAATAACTCCTTGTAAGGCATCCAGCTTTATATTTTGGCTAAACGCTGATTTAGCTACAAAGAATAAAAGGAATAGCAAATATTTATTCGTCTTCATACTATTTAGGTTGACTTAGATCCACCGTTCTCATGGTCTGGCGGTTTTTCGCATCGTTAATGATAGCTTCTCTATTTTCAGCAGTTGGATATATTTTACCACCGGAGTTACCTTGCAGGCCCGTTTGCTCATATTTGTATGAATCGTTACTATGCACAGCACTAAGGGCAGAATTATGCCCGCCTTCGTGCACAGCCAATTCTGTTGCTGTAGCTGATGTACCAAAGCTAAACTTTTTGTTTGCCTTAATATTATAGTATTGTGGATTCAGCAATATGATATTATTACCTCCCGCTAAAATGCTTTCATTTGCACCCGCACCGCCAACTTGTTCGGCTTTCGCAAATACCTTGTTGTTCTGCACTTTATAACTCATGTATCTGGCTAAATTTTCTGTTTTCTCTGCCCCGGTGTATTTTGTATCCGACAGCGGCATACTAATTATACCTCTTCCTGCCTTATTTTCGTCAACCCACTGACTGACAGATTCAAAAATCTGATCGTCTTCTAAGTCAAGCGTATAGTTAAAAACTATTTCCGTTTCGTAATAGCTTCCAGCGTTCCTGGCTTTCCTTGTCGCGGCGACCATTTCGTTCTGAGGTGTCGGCAATGTGGCAACCTTTAATGTTCCATTCCCTTTTGCATACAAATTGGAAAATTCCTGGCTATTTAATAAATCCGGACGTGTTAATGAGCCTTCGCCCGTTGTAACAGCCTTATAAGCCAAATTTAGTTCTATCTTGGCCCTTCCTGGTCTCCCATCAGCAGGATGAGAGTAAATTGTGACAACCTCTTCTTCACCACCATCCAAATCAATCGCTATAATTGGCTTATTCCCCGCAAATTGGTATGTTGAATACCAGGGAAATTTCTGAGTTAAAGGATCTACACTCAGAAATTTTCCGGCCCTGGGGTCGTATACTCTCATACCATAATCCTGCTGGTTTCCTTCGCCTTTAATCTCATTGTCATTCTCTTTACCATTAAAGCCATACCTATATTCCCTGGCGCTCATACCTCTTCCCGGCTGCATCATACCAAACGGATAATAATCCTGGGCCGATACAACATCCGATTCATAACGCTCTACCACATCTCCATCCGCAGACACCGCCTTCCTCCTATCCGTTACCGTCGCCAGCACATTTCCCAAATGATTACTCAACTCAAAGAACTTCTCATCTCTTATAAAGTTAAGATTCACACCGGTACCCAATCCCTCTATATTCACCGGTTCCTGCTCCGTACTGTCCTGCATGTTCACCACCCGCGTCGTCATACCCAAGCGGCTGCTACCGTATATGTGCACTTCCGTCTGGCTTAGTGCGCCGTTATTTACAGAATCATTCCCTTTCACATACACACTCATCACATTACCCGATGCATCTCTCACATACCAGGTTTCTACCCCTTTTACTTTCTTACTGATGCGGTTGCCTGAGGGATCATAAGTGTAGCTGATCGTATCACCATTCTCTTTAATGATCCTCCTGATCTTACCATATACCGTCCATTCAATGCTCCTGATGTTGCTGGCAACATCTTTCACCATATTGCCAATAGAGTCGTACTGGTAGTTATTCACCGACTGGCCGTCAATGTCTACATCATAATTGTCTACACCTACGCTATCGCTGATAAAGTTCAGGCGATTCCTGCCGGCTTCATAATGATAGGTCAGACTGTCCATCTGGAGTGGCTTAGCTGCCCAGGTTTCGTTACCGTTACGTTTGTATTGCAGGATATTACCATTAGGATCGTAGGTAACACGCTCGCCGAAGTCAGACACACTTACCGGCGTCCATGTGTTGGTAGCGGCATCCAGGCCATGCTGGGCATCCATACCAACGATCCTGTTCAGCGCATCATAGCGATATTGATAGAGCAGCGGTACACCTACCTTAGGCACGTTCACGCTCATGGCGGCAATGTTACCGTTGTAGAGCGGGCTGAAGTTGCTGCCGGAAGGCGTTACGCTCGCAAAAGGTTTAACGATACTGTTTATTGGTTTATAGTCATTATCACCAAAATAGTTCAGTGAGAAGCCGAAGGCATCGCGGGCGGTGATACCACCGTTAGCGCCGTCGCCTCCGATATCAGATCCCGGAGTGAGGCTGGTGCCGTTCACACCTTTGAGCCATCCCTGGAGAGTATAAGCATAATCCAGGCCTTGCACCTGCTGCTGACCTATCACGGCTCTTGCCAGCGGACCATGTTTGTAGTACTGATAAAATGCATCATTCTCCCAGTATACGCTGTCATGGCTTGTCTGCACATTGGTGATCCTGTTCTCTGCATCATATGTATAACGATGGTAGAAGGCGTCTTTCTGGCCTGGTTGATAGGCCACCATATTCACCTTACCGCTTACCAGGTCATAGCTGTACACTATTTTCTTCCAGCGGTTACCGTTCACATTCATGCCACCAAGCTTAAAGTCTTGTACCAGCGTGTCTACGTTGCCATGAATGTCATAGCTGTAGAAAGTACCTGCTGAATATCCATTTGTATCCAGGGCAGCGGCATCATTGTAGATGGCCGTCCAGGCCACCCTGTTCCGCAGGTTAGATGCTTTCAGTACTCCGAGTGTGAGCGGGTCATAAGCAATATCATACACCGTGCGGGTGATCTCTTTCTTGGACGAAGCAGCGGCGCTGATCCAGTTTGCCAGGCTCGTGGTATCCCGGCTGGCGGCGTCTGTCATTGCGGTGTTGCTGCTGATTTGTCCTACCTCTGTGATACGACCCAGCGCATCATACAAAGTGTAGCTGTAAGCATTCGTCCCTATTTGCTTAGCGTTCTGCGAGATCACGAGACGGCCCAGGCGATCGTACCAGAAGCGGCTCTTGCCTGCATCCGGTGTTTTCTGCGCCACCACCTGGTTCAGGGTATTGTAGCGGTACTCTGTCGCCATCTTATGTGCAGGCACTAATTGGTTACCGGCGGCCTTCGCGGCTTTCACATTATTGATCCATCCATCTGAACGATCCTTCACAACACCGGCGGGCGGTACTGTTTTCACAAGATTGCCTGCCTGGTCATAATAGTACAATGTGTAGTGGTATTCGCTGCTGCTATAGGTAACGGCAAATTTTTCCATGTTCTGGGCCTTCAGCACTTCCGCTTTATAGCTTTCTTCAAAGTCATTCTTTACAGAATCAATGTAAGCGTTGTATTTCACGGTACCTGCTGCAGTAGCAAAGTAGGTGCTGTCAGAACAGTTGCTGGATGGATTAGGTTCCATTGGTGAGAACACTGCTTCGGCGTTACCGCAAAGCAACGGCATATCCTTTACGGTGAAGCAGCTGTCCATTCCAGGGCAGCTGACGATTGTACGTATCGGGTTACATACTGTTTCACCTATTACAACGGTGCTGATACAGTTGGTGCCCAGTGTACTATCTGTTTGCGGCATCATTGCGGCGGATGTCAGTGCCAGTGGCGGTAAGGCCCCCATGGTAACCGCCGTATCCTTACAGCCGGTTCTGCCCGATGCGTTAGCAAGCATCAGCATAGCTGAGGTGTTGTTGTAAACACCTGCACCGGCCAGCGTTCCATCTATATTGGCAAACATCTTGTTAAGACGCCCGTTTTCGTCCATTCTCACATGTGTGCTCCATTGCAGGGAGTTTTCAGCGGTCAGCTTATGCCAGTACACATCCCGCTTTCCGTTTACGATCAGGGTCTGTGTAGCAAAAGAACCCCTGTCTGTTGCAGAAAAGATGGAGAGCGTTTGCGGCACCAGCGTTCCTGCATTACCGATAGAGCGGTATGGCTGTGCGTTATAGCTGAAGTCAAAATCAAACAGGTAGGCATTACGTGCACCCAGCCCGGTAGATATCCCTTCTACAGCCAACCTGTAGGAGGTGCCGGTACCTGCGTCAATAATGCCACGAACGATCTCATCGTCACCGTTGTTAAACTGCCTGCTACTTACCTGTTCACCGCTAGCGGTTTTAAAAGCTAATACTACCGCGTCGTAGTTACTGCCATTCTTAATTGATGCGGCAGCAAACAACCTGTCCTCAGGATAGCGGCTGGAAAGGGTATCTTCCATCAGGCTGGCAGCGGTTCTGTCTTCAGCACCTCCTATGCGCTTCATCCAGTTCAGCTCACCTGTTTGTGAAAGGGTACCGATCACCCAGTCGGTATTTTTGCCGGCATTGGTACGGAGACCGGTAAAGGCATAACCACTGTCAGCTGTCTGAAGGATATCACTTCCTTTTGCACCATATTCAGCAAAGTCGATAGTCTTATTCCATTCCACATTTCCAGCGTCATCAATTTTCACGATCATGATAGCGCCAAGGTCATAACAGTACGAAGAGGTGGTGCCGATTCCAATGTAACCTCTGTCTGCAGTTGGCACCAGGCTGCTGAATTCATCATCCTGTACATCGCCATAGGTTTTGGCCCATACCAGCGCGCCTTTACTGTCTGCCTTTATCACGTAGGCATCTTTCGCACCTTTGCTGCAACCAGTGGTAGAGCCGGCCATGATATAACCACCATCCTTTGTTTTTTTAATATCCGTGATCTGGTCGGTGCCTCCGTTATTGTAGGTGCTGACCATTTGTTTGCTGGCCTGGCTGCCAGGCTGGCAAACTACTACTCCCGCACCGGGGTCAGGTGCCTGGTCACATTCGCTCATGTAACTGATATACTCCCACGCCTGTTTGGTGAAGCCCAAACGGTTGTTCATATAATTAGCAAAAAGCTCGTTCTTCAGTTGCTGAGTAGAGTCTACATCACCAGTCAGGGGTACCACACCGGGGTAAGTGCTCTGGAAGGTGGTATATAGCGTCTTCACCTCTTCACAGGTAGCACAGGAGGTTGTAACATTACACTGCATAAAGGCAGGTATACTCAAGGGTTTGGGCAACCAGGTGCAGGAACCTTCCGGTGCGGAACATGCGTCCAGCAGCTGGTCCAGGTTTGACTGCGGGACCTTCAGCTTCCTGGTGCGGAACAGGTAAGCGGAGAAAGTAGTATCTGCAGGCTTTTTCAGGACCAGATATTCGTTCTTCAGGGCGCCCAGCTTATTACATTCGCATTCAGTTGGTTTGTTATAGCTGATGTTGTCCACATAGGCCGTCTGCTTATCATAAGGCTGCGGGATAGCCAGCAATTCAGCGTTACATATATACTGATCTGCAGGATGGTTATGGGATGTATTAAAATCACTGATCACATCTGCAAAGCTTTTATATTCGCTCAGGCTGCCAGGTTTTACCGTGCTGGCGCCTCTCAGGTGATCCATGTCGCCGCCTTCCTTACATACATATTCCAGCAGGGGCGCCAGCTCGTTCCTTACTACGGCTTCTCCATAGCAGGGGGCCAGCTGATGTACCCAATACTCTACATAGGAATGACAGTTGTCTGCGATCAGCTGTTGCATCTGAGCATATGAATAGGCTATAGCGGGGCCTTCTTTGTCTGGTAAATTATTCAGACCGGCACTTTCAACAGCGCCACTGGTGGTATAAAACCGCGGAACCTTTGGTATCTCTGCGTCTGTCAGGGCTTTATTTGATGGGCCGCAGTTCGGAATCAGGGATTCCAGCAGCAAACGTTTTTCCCGCAGGTAAGACTGCCGGAAAGAACGCCATGCCATATCCCGGTCTCCCTGGCACAGCATGACCTCGTCAAATGCTTTTTCAGTGGTATTGTACAGAGCCGGGCATCCATTCGCATCAGTGCCCCTGGGACATTTTACACTGATCGTTGCAACGCTCCACATAGAGTACGACGGATTACCCCCGTCCTTTACATAGGTGATCAGCTTATTGGTAAAATCATTGCGTTGTGCAGCTGACAACTGTGATAATAAGGGGTCAATATTATTTGCAGGGAACAGCGGGATGTTACCTGCAGGGTTCAGGAAACCGGAGTCTTTTGCCTGCTGATAAGTATCTATCTTCTCCATCCTCCTGTCCCAAAGGCTACTGGCCCGGTATTTCTCATATTCCACCAGCTTGCAGTATTCCGGGTGGAATTGCAGCAGCGCGGCTGCCCAGGATGGTTTGAACAGGGCTCCGAACTGCTCTTTATTCAATTGCTGAGGCCTTACATAGAGACCTGAAAGATCGTCATATACAAGATCCTCCTTGCCTGCTTCATCCAGGTACACTATATCATCCCGTTGATAGGGAGATTTTGCATCTGCATTGGGTTTATAGAATATAGAATACGGGTAGAGAGAATCAACAGCCGGATTGGCATATTGACCCGAAGGCGCAGACACGTCTGCCAGCATTAGAGCTCTGATATCGTCTGATTCAGTATTCTCATCGCAAAGGGACTTACATGCCTCTGCCGCGCGCTGATAAGCGGCAAGCGCTTCCTCCCTGAAAAGAGCCGTATCTGCTATATTGTTACCGGCATCCACCACATACTTCACACGGAAATTATCCCAGCTGCCCAGGCTGGCTTTGCAACTTGCGCAATCGGGGAAACAGCTCACAGTACGCTGTATTATTTTCTGCTTTTCAATCTCTTCATCCAGCGAGGTACATACGTTGGTGGTGAGGAAGAGACTATCCCGGTAATACTCCATTCCCTGTCTGTTCACAGCAAGCGACTTGGTGATCTCATAGTTACCTTTCTTCAGGAAGAGATCAAACCTGATCGTATCCGGTGCAGGATTACAGTCAGGCAGCACGTTGCCGCCTGTGTAATTGTGGAAGGATGTATCAAAGGGTTGTTTTCCAGGCATATGCTGGTTATATACGTTATCCGTTATCCTGATGTTCAGATCATATAAGCCGGCATAGCAGATGGTATCTCCGTCGCAACCCGGTTTTCTGAGCACAGGTCTGGGTAATATATAGATAAAATGATAGGTGCTATCCTCTCCTACCAGCAAAGAGCTTTTGCTTTCCATTACCAGGTCCTTCAGGGTATTCTTACCCGGGCCGGAAAGGCTGTCGGTCACCGTTCTGGTCTCTTTATTAGACAGATCAGACAGGCTGGTGTTTTCAGGTGATCCCAGCAAGGCGGTAGCAATGGTACGACCGTGCATGTCCTGGTATGTAACAGCATACTGACCATTGGCGTCTGCCACCATGTTCTTGAAATAATGGGTAACGTCGCCTACTTCTGTACCGAACAATGCATACAGGTCTTCCTGGGAAGGTGAGCCATAAAAATATTGCGTTTCATGGTTGCTGCCTATTTTAAAGCTGGGCCCCACCCCGCTTTGTTTGGCAATACGGCCGGTATTATCCTGGGTGTATTGCGTTTCGGTAAAGGCATAACCTTCTGCTTTAGGAATGTATTTATTGAAACCGTTATTCTTATCAGGGTTCTGCGAAGAATAGTAACGGTTGGCGCCGGATGTGGTATCCATCGGCGCAGCGCTGGCCGTCAGATAATCTTCGGGCGTCGCCAGGTAATCGTAATGGTCTTTGTCGTACTCGGCGCCGTTAATATCCCTGTTCAGGTTACGTGTGAACTTGAGCACATTGCTGAGTGTTGGCGCAGGCAATACCTGTATAGCGGGGCGGCCCTGGTAATCATAGGCGGTTTCCGCAACAATAGTGGTATCGGTATTATTATCTTTCGTTACAGTTTGACGGCTCCTGAGGCTACCGTCAAAATACTGTACAGTTACCTTGCGCTTACCATCTTCTGCATAGGCAATGGAGGACTGCCAGTTCAACAGGCGTTGATGCCCCATGAAGCTGTAAGCGCCTAAACCGCCGGTGAAATATGAGCTCCAGACTGATTCCAGGCGCCGGTTATTCCCTTTCTCCTGCACTGCTCTAACACGGTAGTATAAGATACCGCCATCATCATACAGCAAGGGGATCCTGTAGGAGTTACCGGCGATTGTCACACGGGTGCTGTTATAGGCAAACACCAGGTCTGCATTTACAGGGCTGCCGTAACCCAACAGGGCGCTGGAGTCTATATATGCCCATTCCAGATCGTACACATCAGCACCGGTGGCCACATCCCAGCTTACCTGCAGTTCATCCGTAGAGTCAGTGTTGGGTGTAGTGTTTGCGTGAAATCCCTCTACAGCATTGCCGGTACATGACCACTTATATACCGGGTGCAATTCAATCGCGTTCTCCAGCATAAGAGCGGGAAGCACGTTGGCAGCGGCATCCGTGGTGATGCTCATGATCTCCACCTTTACTTTATGCGCATGGGCAAATACAAAGCTGCTGCGCATGGTATAGGTGTTGGCTGTATCGTAGTTGATCGTGAGGTCCTGCTCAATTGTCTCTTCGTTCATCTGCGGCGTTGTATACGTGATACGCACATGCGCCGTAGCACTGAACGCTGCCCCCAGGTAGAGCGGGGAAAATTCATTGATCTTCAGGGTAACAACATTTCGCACCGGATAAGGTGTATCCAGCTTACTACGGAGCGCTTCATCGAAGTAATCGCTATCCTGTACTGTAACCGAAGAGTCTTTTGCCAGCTGGCCTTTGGCGCCATCCAGTACATTCTTCAGTACAATTCCGGGGCTGGTTTGTGCCTGTACTTTATTAACAACCGCCAGCAACAGCATCCATAAAAAGCATATACCGGTCAGTTTCCTCAAAATAGGGCTCATATTCTATAGGTTAGGCGATCCTGTAAAAATTTTATAATCCTTGTAAGCGGCAGTAGTTTTGAACTCCTGTCCGTCTTTATAAAAGAAGCTGCTTTCGTAAAAGCCGGCATAATCTGCCGGAAGCAGCTGATAGTGATCAAATACCGTTTGCACGATAGCATATTCTCCATACGCTGCATTGACCTGGTCTGCGCTAAGTGCGGCATTCTGCCCCATCAACATGGCCGTTTTCACCACATACCGCATGGATGTAACATAGCCGGTCTTCTTTTCGATGCTCATATCCATTTCCCGGTAAGCCCCATCTGGTCCGAAATCGATATGCACTGTTTTAACGCCTCCCTGCTGGCTAATGCGGCAGCTTTTATAGCCGGTTTTCTGCAGTACCGCGCGCATTTGTTGCACGGGGTCCAGTGCAGGCCCCATAGCGGAGGGCTTTGACAGGTACATCACCTTGTCCTTTTTAAACAGGGTAATACTATAACTTTTATTGACGAAGGTTTCCACGCTGTCCAGCCAATAGTGATAGTTGGCGCCTGCATACGCTATCCCTCCTGCTGCCGAGTCTTGTACAGCACCAGGCTGCTTTTCACTGGCATAGGTAATTCTCATATTGAACGACAGGCTGCGGTTGTAGACCTCCTGCATCTGTTTCATTTCAGCGAACAGCGCGGCAGTGTCACTGGCGGCCTGCGCCCTTACCTGCTGCCCGATCACGGCAAGCAGCAATACTGCAGTCATCAAAAATATCCTGTGCATCTTCATATTAATTCTCAATATTGGGGTCTACGTCTGCTGCTTCTTTTACCAAAGCGCTTCTCGTTTCCTTAATTGTTTTTACACCTCTTTCTGTTTCTTTCTTTATACGGGTTAAAGTGCCATCGTCATCATACTCATAGAAAGTGGCGTAGTTGTTTTCATCCAGCTCGGCCATGAGGCGCAGGTTTTGCGCATCGTAGACAAAGGACTTCATGTTGGCATTGTAAGGATGCACACGTATATCATCAAAGTATGCAGTACCGTTAGCATTCAGCAGGATCAGCGAAAGCGCTTCTGTGCCCTCGGGCAGGTCAACTACCTGCTCTATGCGTTGCCAGCCGTCTATGATGGCGCCGCTGGGATACGCAGGATAGATGGCGCTACCACTGGCGTCTGCGCCTTTCACTACTACTTTGAGCTGGCTGTTGGTATAGGAGGTACACTTACAATCCTGTGCTTCCTTCACCCAGGCGCTGACCACTGCTTTTTTCCCGGAGAGCAGCGACAGTGGCGGTAGCAGTACATTTTTGTTTGCTTTTACCTCTACCAGCAGTGAATCATAGGGCGGGCATCCGTCTTCTACTTTAGTAAAGGCGGGATCAGAGGGATCAGCGGTCGTTGCGGTCACCGGCATCATAATCGCGATGCTGTCTTTATCAGCGCTGGTAACTTTCAGGCTGTACCTGCCTGTATGATATTCGGTATTAACTATCCTGGTAGTGGCGCCGGAGAGATTAAAGCGCCTGTCTACCGGGCATTTTCCATCATCGCAGTTGCTGCTTACAAATGCGTAATCCTCAAATCCGTCGAAAGTGGATTCACAGTAATGGCTGTTCTGGATCACCGCTACCGGTACGGCGTTGTCATAACCGTAGATCCCTGCGTTGTAACGGCCCAGCGGGTCTTTATTTTCCAGTTCAAAACCTTTCTTATTAAAGAGGGTGGTTTGTGAGTTCCATACCCAGTTAGGATCGGTGGTCTGTGCTTTCCAGCCGTCTGTCTGCTTTTGCCAGAAGGCCATGAAGTCATTGAAGGCGCCGTCTTTACGGATATTGGTCGCCTGGTTGGGATCAGATTCCGCGCGTGCACCATAATAGGTGTAGGTACGCAGCGGGCGCCAGGCCCCCAGCAGTCCATAGACGTAAGGATTTACACTGGTGTCTGTAACGGCGCTGTAACAGCTGGTGATGTAAGAAGCCAATACCACATTCACATCTGCGGTAATAGGCTGTTTACAGATATCGGAGCTAATGGTCACATGATAAACGCCGCCGGTATTTTCCGTTACCGGACTTACAACAGGATTCTGCTGCGTGCTGCTAAAGCTGTTGGGGCCTGTCCATTGATAGACAACAGCTGTAGAGGGCAGGTTGATCACACTGAGACGAACCTCGTCACCAAGGCAGTACTCGGCCTGGTTGGCCGTTGCTATTTCTGCTGTTGTAAGATCTACGATTTTAATTGTCTGCACTACGGAAGCGCCGCACTCGTCCACCACCTGTACATCATAGTCCTGGTTTCTGGTCAGTGTATAGGCGCCGCCTGATGCAGAGGTGCTGAATTGACCGGTGGTATTGGTTGCCAGGTAAGGACCGGTAGCTCCATTGCCTTCTGCTGCAAGTTTATAGGTATACACCCCGGTGCTGGCCGTACTACCGCCGATACCGTATATTCTCATGTATCCTGAATCAGCCGGAAGGCCCGGACATACCCATCCCATTGAACGGTTAACGTCTACCGATAAAGGATTGATCAGGAATAAATTTGTTTTTGTATTGACATTTGGACCGTAGTTGTATATGAACGACTGTGCACCTATACCGATAGTATACCAACCATTGGATGTCAGGTGTATAGGAGTACCCATGGGTACTCCGGCATTCGTGCCGAAAGCGGTGGTAAAATAGACCTGGCGGCTGATGCCTTTGTACATGGCAGTTCCGGTAGGTTTAACGTCAAGCCCATTACAGGTTTGCACTGGCGCGGGGATGCTCCAGTTATAATTGTACACATCATCTTCTGTTACAGTGATCGGTAGCTCCGCGGTTGTACAGCCGTCTGACACCTTAAACAGGTACGTATCAGGATAAAACGAAGCATCTCCGCTCGCGGAAAAAATCAGCGTGTTAGCAACACCTGCGTCTGCGAAATCAGAATACTGATATGTAGACGGACTTATCAGGTCAATACGGGTCTGTGGCGTAAAATTACCAGTTGACTTATGAATATTAAAGGTGGCCGCCCTGTTTCTTCCATATGGCCCCTCAAAAGCTCCGGAAGTAATAGAATAACTTGCTATTGGAGGAGCCTGCAGGGACCAATTCGTATTTTGAAGCGTAAACCCGTCTGCCGTGCTGGCTGTAACCGTGTAGCTGCCATAGGACAGCCCTTTAACAGTCCAGGAAGTAGCATTGACAAATGTGTCCCTGGAAATACCCGTGCTGTTATTGGTAACAGTGAAGTGAGCAGGATAACACAAAAGATCATAACCAAAACCAACGTTCATATTAAAATCGATATCGCAATTGGGCGTAGAAGAAATATTGAGGATCGGCGCAGGTAAGGTGGTATTGCTTTGTACTTCCTGCCCGCAGCTTGTCTTGATGTAAAAGGTCAGGACTTTGCCGTATGCATCTTTCAATGTTTGCCCGGCTGGCAATACAATGGTATCAATGGTACTACTTATTGGCTTATACGGTAGCTTAGCTGCGCCATTAAAGGACACAGTATAACTGAGCGGAGTACCAGTACTATTGTACTCGTCATTAGTAGTCTGCCAGGATGGCCTTCCAACACTAAACTGATTACAGCCGCTTCCCAGTGCAGCCGGATAATTCCAGAAGAAAAGACCGGTAGACAAGGTTGGTGTTTTGGTCACCGTAACTGTTTGAGGAACAGCACCACTACAATCGTCGTTTATGTTCAGCGAGTAATTACCATCAGACAAATTATCGATCACATAAGAACTGCTGCTCGTAACAAAAGTGGTGGGCCCGGTGTACGTTGCAGGCTTATCAGTGATATTAATTGTATAAGGGGCTTTCCCAAATGAAAGTGTGACCAGTATCCGTCCTGTGTAGCAGTTTTCCAAAGTTCTCCGGGACATCGCCGCATTGGCCGAAAATGGCGCATAAAACCCCTGTACCGTGATGGTGGTGGATACAGAATCCGACACGCCGTTACACACGCCCAAAGCAACCACTTTATACTGATCGGCTGCCAGGTTCTGAAATACCGGCGAACTACTTTCCGGCACTTCGAAGATTCTCGTCAAAGAGCTCAACCTGTACCTGATAGTACCCGTTATCGAACCGGCGTTTACAAGCGTGGCAGTCACCTTACCATTAGCGAGGCAGGTAGAAGGCTCAGATGTAGCCGTAATACTCCAACCACAGTTCTGCGCATGTGATCTGACCGCTGTCAGCAACAGCAGAAACAACACCGGCAGAAAGGCTAAATACAGTTTTTTACAAGCAATACTCTGTGTCATTGGTTCTTACTATTTTTTCCTGTAATAGCAGGTATATACCAGCTTTACTGCCAGGTTTTTGTTAGTGTCTTTATAAAAGGCTGCAGGCATATTCAGCACCAGTGCCGACGATTGCTGCAAACGATAACTATATTCGGTACCGGCCAGGCCTATCAGTTCACGACGGGAGGCCTGTTTTTTGAGCCTTTGCTGCGCCAGGCGCAGCGCATCCTCCTGCAGATATTGGAATATGCCATTCTGCGGCAATGTATAGTTTCCCCGTTCTGTGCCTGAAGGGGACGTTATCGTACAATCATGCCGTCCAAACTTTATACTCAGCGGCACAAAGGCGTTTATAGCCTTCATATCATCCGGCGAAGTATATGTTTTAGTTTCCAGCAAGGTGTTTCCTTCCTGGGTAAACAGTTTCGTTTCCACTTTTTCAACCACCCATTCTCCCTTCAGCCGTGCGGTATCAGACCTTTCCTGTGCCTGCAGAAGACCTGCGCCGGTCAGGAGCATTGACAATACGATAAGAAATCTTTTTATGAGCATCTTGCTTATTTTACTCGTTTATGTTTATCGTTAGAAAGAGCACCTTGTCAGCGACTTCTTCTTATCATCCACCTGCCAGCTCTGTTTGTACTCTGTTACTGCCGCATTAATTATTTTGGAATCCTTGTTTATCATCAGCTTGTATTCACCGCTGGCGTCTTTCTTCAGCGGGTTTAACAGCATGGTGACCGATCCCGCGCTGGCGGAGATATTTTTTCTGCCGGAACGGACCACTTTAAGGATCAGGTCATTGCCTGAATAGGGATTGCCGTCATGATCCATAAAGAAGAGGTCCGGTGTGCCACCCTTAACGGCATTGGCATCCACTACCCATACTTTTGCTGTACTACGGAAGCTGGCCAGTTGCGGATCACAGTCGCCGTTGAAATCAACCGCATTCCGGGAATGTGCAATGATCTCGTCGCCCGAAGCAAAGTACTGCCGCACCTCTTCCGGCGTAAGACCGGAGGTGATTCGTCCCTGCCTGATGTTGACGCTGTCTGTTGTGAAACCGGCGTTCTTATACGCCCCGCTCATACCATCATATACCCAGGCGGCGGGATAATTGAACTGATAGATGGAATCGCCAAACTCGTTCTGTACTGCGGAAAGCAGCACATCGCCTGTTTCACCGTCGTACAGGAGGTTACAGGTAGTTACCTTGCTGCCTTTGTCGATTGCAATGGAGCTATCCAGTATGCCGTGGCGGCTGATGATCTTGGTAGCTGCTGCAGAACGGAACAGGTTTTCTTCGGCATTCGGCCGCGGAATGAGCGACAACCAGCTGAGCACCGGAGGCAGGCCGAAAGTGAATACGTCTCCATTCACATTGGCGCTCATACCTTTGGTAACGGACGACTGTTCGCGCATGTCCATCATCAGCTCTATGTCTTTTCCGATCACCGCTGTAGTGTCTATTTCCCCTTGTGGATTCATGGACAATACAGTGTTATTGAGGTGCTTAAATTCGTCTGTTGCGTTATCTATGTGATAATAATTCTCTGTATAAGAAATGGGATGCAGGCTGTCTGTCTCCGCATATACAGCATGCCCTCTCGGCTTGCCATGCATATCATTCAGCTCAACTTTAAAGCCCTGGCTCATTACCAGATGGTTATGCGCATCGATCCGCAGCAGGTTGCCCAGCGCTGGCTTATAAGTACGCTTGGTGCCGTTACCGCTACCCAGAACAGAGTGATCGGTAATGGTAGGGAAATCATATGCTGTATAGAAAGTGCTTTCTTCATATCCGTTGGCAGAGCGGGTATTCTTTGTTTTAATGGACCGGGTGCGCACTTTACTATAGCCTACTGAAGCAGAGGGAAAGAAAGATTCTCCCAAAGGCTGCTCCACATAGCCCATGTTGGTAGGCGCCAGCGCTGCCGCCTGTTCGGTATATTCGATCGGCAACCGCCAGGGGTTCTCTTCATTACCCATTATTGGCTCATATGCTGCTACCCCGCTGCTGATCTCTACACTATCTCCATGGATCGTCTTAATGGTAGTGTACAGGTACTCTGTACCGTAAGTGGATTCCTTGCGGGTTTTGCCCGTCATGGCATTCCAGTTATCGTTAACCACGATACGTTTTACACGGAGGCCGCCACCGAGTTTCTTGTAATCAGGAGCATTGAGCCTCACGAAACTACGGCTCAGATCTACATCTCTTGCCCATCCATTACCCCTGGCAATATTGTCAAAGCCGCTGATAAGTTCTTTAATATTAGCAGCCATTGAGAACAGTACTTTCACGCCGTCTACCAGGTCGAGGTTATCTCCCACGTCTGACCCCGGGTAGGCTTTGGAAGGCAGGTTGAGGCGCAGGAATTGTATAGCCGCTTTAGCCATTGGGCTGATGGAGCCGCCTGAATTGCCGTTATTATCAATGCCCTGTACCTGCACCCAAATAGTATTGGTGCCGGGAAAGAAGCCATACTCGCCTTTTACCAGTCGGGCATAGCCGGATACGTATTCATATCCCCTGCCGAATTTATCTGAAGGCATCTTCACATTCAGCCGGAAGAACATGGTGTCGCAGCCTTCCAGGTATTTATAGTATACCTCTTCTTTTGAGTGAACCGGTTCCGATACGTTGATAGCCATGAACAGATTTTCTTTAAGGCTAAAGCCACCGTACAGTCGGTTGGTGAGCATCCCCGCGGAGCTGGGCTTTTCAGACGAGAAGCCTGCAATACTTGTCATCCTGGCAGCGCGGCGGTTCTGCACATAGGCATAATCGTCGCTCTCATAGGTGATCGTGGTGCGGCCACCTGAAGGCAGGATAATGGTATCCAGCGTCCATGCGGCTACATTGTAGGCTGCCTGGGCGCTATCCTGCAAGGCATAAGGGAATTCTGCGTTGGTAATCAGGTTACCGGCGGAAGATCCCGGGTTCTGCAGTGCATTCTTATAGTTACCCCAACGGTCATACGATTTTGTATTATAGTCCGGATTGTTGGGATGATACTTAAATATGTACGGGTTTTTACGTCCTTTATTATTCCCGTTATAGGTGAACCAGATACGTTTCAGCGTAAGCTTACCACCGTTACCTTTCGGTGCGTTAATGCCTTTACACAGCTCGTAGGAATAATCAAAGTGTACAGTCTTGATCGGCTTGGCGCTGGTGCCATATTTCAGGAAGTCTGCCTTTGTATACAGGTTGATCTCCTCCAGCTTCTGTGCCAGGTGGTAGCCGGTATCCTTCACTCCCCTTTCATTGATAGGCGCCAGGTCTTTACGGGGGCCCAGCTTGAAAGTGGCAATCATGTTCTTTGACACGATGGAGTTAAGGTACCAGAGCTCCTTCTGACCGTATACATAGCTGCCTTTGGCGTCGCGGGTATCCGTTTTCAAGCCCTGGTTAAAGTTGGCAGAATCTGAATAGGGTGTGCGCCATTCATATGGATTATACTGGCCTGCTGTTTTGGTATAGTTGAACTTCACCGCATCGCCCAGGTCATCATCGGTGATACCATCGCCTGTAACGTCTACATAGTCGGGAGACAGTACCCCGGTGAGCAGGAAAGAGTGTGCGTAAGGCGGTGTTTCCTCGCTGCTGAAATAGCGGTCGGTACCGTTCATGTTGGTGGTAGAGTCGTCTCCATCACCTTTGTGCCCGGGATCCAGGCGGGAAACATATTTTGCAAGGCCGGTTTCAGGATTACCATTCTCATTTTTCACGGCAAAGCTTACGTCTTTCTGCTTCAGGTTATACACAGGTATGCCATAAACGTAACGCTTGCCGTCATTATTGAGCACGGATATTTCCGACAGGTGATTACCCTTGCGGTAATTGTTCACCCTTTTCTCTTTGTGCAGCGGAGCATTTGCCTCAGTAGGGAAGGTATCCAGTTTAGGCACCATATAGAGATACTGCGTTGGCACGATCTGTTTTCCCTGGCCCGGGTAGGTCCAGCTGAATCCCATATTAGAACCTTCCATACCGCCACCGCCCCACTGGGTATAATTTACCCGTAAACGATAAAAGTGATCCTTCTCCAGCCATAAGGTCGGAGATGTTATATTCCAGTGATGTCCTTCATAAAGTGCATCAATTACACGTATATCCTCGATCCAAACTTCTGCTCCGTCATCGCTGTCAGTGATGAAAGTATAGGGACCGGTTACAGGCGCTTTAAGCAGTCCGGACCACTTAATAGCGAAGCCATTGTCAAACTCCACCCAGCCGGGTGTGCCCGGAAGCTTGTTCTTCAGATAGTCTTTTGCATTGGGAAAAGCAGCATAAGGCTCCGGCCCTCTTGCAAACATAAAGCCGTACTTAAACGTCTGGTCAGCCCAATATTCTGCCCACAAGCCTTTTCCTTCACCACTCAGCTCGTCCTCCGGGAACTTGTTGTCACAGTTGCTTAAAGTGTAAGTATTAAGGCTATAGTTTTCTATATATTTATTCATCGCTCCCATGTCCGCGTCTTCGGCGCTGAGATACGTGATCAGTTGTGTTCTTTTATCGCGGTTTTGTTTCACAGCAGTAGCAGGCGTCATTTTTATATCGCCTTTGCTTTCACCGCCGGCATACTTTGTTAAAAAGTTAGTGGTAGCGATATAAGAAGAACCATTATTCCCGGTTAATTTGGGCGCCACCACATAATCATCCCCGATAGCGTTATAATAGTCGCGGGTATTGATCGTTTTTTCGCCCGGGTTTTTAAAGTAAACAGCTTCGTAATTTTTATCAGATTTTGTGAATGCAATGGTCCTGGCCAATGGGTTCATCGCTTTCCAGGGGCCGCTGGTCGTATTGGCCGAAGTAAAGTTGATGTCAACACCGCCGTGCACCAGGTCGCCGCCGCCAAAGTCAACACTGGCGCCGCCGGATTTGTCTTTGGTCCGCATCGCATGATCATACACATAGCCGATGTCACTGCGATAAGCGCGGAATGAGCCGCCGGTTCCTTCGCCAGACATACTGAACACGTCATAGGTATAAGAAGGTATGGCGATATTGGGCACCTCGGGTTTGTCGCGGTAAGCCATTTCCTTTTCCCGGTTAAAATCGAGCAATGCACCGGGATTGCTGGCGCCGTTCTGATAATTCAAATAGCCGAAAGCAGGTATACGCGTTTTTTTATCCTTGTCGTCGATATATTGCTTGGAAACGTAGCCGCTGATAAACAGGTTAGGGTGCCCCAACTTTATTTCACCACCTGTTTTCAATGTGACAGTGTACAGGTAACTGGTATAAGGCAGGTTAATAGTTGGTGTAAAAGACGGATAGGCAAAAGAGATGCTGCTGCCGAATACCAGGTTTGACCCTAAGGGCTTTGTATCGGCGAGCGCTTTGCCGGTTGCCTTTGCAACGGTCTCCAGTTTGTACGTTTGCGTAACCCCGGCAGAGAACTGCAATGCCTTCATACCGGATCGTGTATTATAAGACAGTCCTGTAGACACGGTTCCACCATAACCGCCCTTTTCTATCGCGTCGTTGGCAGCCAGTGAATAAGTGAGGCTTGGAGACAAAGTAACCCCGTTCTGAGAGCTGCTGGTAAGCGAGAGACCGCCTGCGAGGGTACCCGAAGAGCTGGAGCCCGAATTGATACCGGCACTGATACCGCTTTCCATTCCCCAGCCGCGATAGTTGTTATGCAGTACTCCCAGTGAAACGCCCAGCTGCAGCGGAAAACCTGCCAGCTCGAAATCTGCGCCGGCAGTAACACCGATCGTTTTATTATCCTTAATGCTCGCTGTTTTTATGATAGAGTCGGATGCTCCGCTGAAATCATCCGGCAGGCCACGCATATTACGTGTGATAGTACCCGGGTTGATATTCCAGCCGAGACCTACCCAGCTGGCTTCCTGGTCCATGGTAATACCGCTGTTGTAGCCGATGGCTACAGGATAACCGCCTACGTCCATCAGGGGAATACTATAGTTGAGATCACCGGTGAACAGGTCTACCATGTTGGCATTATTCACCGACTGGAAGGCCTGGCTCTCCGGTTGTGTAGGCCCGCCAATATCTTCAGTTTTCTTCACGCTGCGCGGAGCGGTAGCAACCGCCCCCGCTGTACGCGCCGGTGCTGCACCCAGGGGTTTACGTTCCGTTACCGGTTCGCTTTCCTTCACCACATTGCTATAATAAACCGCCCGGGGACTACCCAAAGCATAGGAAGGGATGACCGTTTCGAAATAGATCAAAGCCAGCATTACGCACGCAATCTTTTTCTTCCCTTTTGCAACAAGAGCCAGTATCATTTCAGCTTTATTTATAGGTATAAGGTGTTATCTTATCTTTTTACTGTTAATCTTCACGGGTATAAATAAACTTTACCTGCCAGTATTCATTGCGGGTGTTACGCAGGCGGAAGAGATAACTTTTTCCCTCATCCAGGCCTTTCTTCAGCGGCACATCCAGCTTATTAGCTCCCCGTTTGATGGCTAAGGTTCCTGTACTTACAACATCATTATTATTCTCCAGGGCAATCACCTCGTAACGCACGGTACTGTCGGCAGTTTCATTATTATACTCGCAGTGCAGGCTGCTGCAGCTGATAACGGTTCCGTCCAGCTCCTTTCTAAGCTCTACGTATGCACCGTTGCGGCCGTTCAGCGGTTTATGCACCCCTTTGATACGGAAAGTCCATACTTCCGTTTGTGCGGCAAACAATGAACCGTTACGGGCCACTACCGTCCATGCATATTGCCTGGCGGTATCCAGGGCTACAGCGCCGGCAGGATAGTTCACAAACATATTCCTGAGACGCGGGGCTCTGTACACCGGGATATTCGTCTGGATAGCTTCGATCGCAGACTGCCCGGGACGCACTTCCACCAGGGTCATTTCATAATTCAGATCATTGAACATATTCAGGGGCGCGGGCGGCAGCCAGGTAAACTGCGGCAGTCTTGACTCCAGCACGCTTTCATTGGCGGGTGTGTTCAACAGGGGCGGACTTACAGGTTCCACTGCAAAGGGGATACAATCCTCACCAGGCTGGTTACCATCCTTATCGTTGATCACCATCAGGCTGTAGCAGGCCACATAGCTGCCGGCGGGCAGCATGCCATTCACGCTCCGGTCTATGGCTGCGGAGAGATATTCATATTGCACCGGCATCACGTCTCCTATGCGAAGCTGTTTTGCACCTTTATTCATAATGATGGTACGCGTGATGCCAGTGAGCACGGGCTGATTGGTCTGGGCATCCATCAAACGCAGGGTTATCTTTACATTCCTCGGCGCATCTGAGGCAGACACCAATACTATATTCCACAATTGGGCTTTCTGCAACACTCCTGCCGGTGGCAGCTGCACGGTCATACTTACCTGTGCGGCCGTACGAAAAGCCAGCATGGACAATACCAGGTATAGGTATAGGGATCTTTTCATAGTATCTCCTGTTTAAAATATCTTCGTATAAGTAAGGCGCCCTGTTTTGTTGGGCACCAGTTGTTTATTCACACCGGGTACAAATCCCTTGTCTCCCATCAATGCTATCTCACCGATCTTAGGAATGTTCACCTTTGCATTGGCCGTGTAGCCGGTTTGCTGCAAATGGTATGTGGTCTGATAATTATATTTCAATCCTCCGCCCAGTTCCAGCCACGACGACACCCTGTACTGCAGGCTGCCATCTGCCCCGTATACTGCATAGTCCTGGTTGGTGGCGGATGACAGCCCTCCGTTCACCGTGAACTTCCCCAGGAAGACCGTCTGGTTCAGCAGAAGGTTGGTACTATTGAAATACACAAACCCGCTGTCTGTTTGATGATTATAGAACCTGGTCCCGGAAAAGATCGTATTCATGCTGATCCCCCGGTACTCGTAGAAATAGCTGGCAGTGCCTGCCAGCGTATAGAACAGGTTCTCTATATACTTGTCATCACTGAGCTTCATCAGCTGTGAGCTGGGAAAATATCCCAGTGAGACTACCGGCCATTTCTTTCTGCGGAAGGTAGCCTGTATGCTTTTGAAAACAGTGTTGCTGCGGTAGCTGGCATTTTCAAAAACGCTGGTATAAACATTCTGCCTGATAGACCAGGTGAGCGTCAGCTGCTGTTTAAAGAGAGGCTGGTCTGCCTTGATCATCCAGGCGCTTTGCGCAGAGCCGGTGGCATACAGGCTGAACGACTGGAAATTGGCGCCCATACGCTTAAACATACCACTGAAACGTGTGCCGGTGAGCGGTACAAAAGACACCGCACTCACAGCAAAAGCTTCATTGGAGTGGTCGCTCATGCTTACCATGCTGGCGCCCAATCCCTGGCCGTGATCTGTTCTTTTATAGTACGGCATGGAAGATTTAGCCGCCTCTCCTATTATGTAATTATTCTTATTGATCTGCCACCTTCCTTCAAGAGACACTCCCATTATTTTGTAGTCCGGCGCTTCCGTTGTTGCGCCCCCGGCAGAAGTATTAAAATTATACACCTGCTTTTTGCCCGTGTAGAAAGAGAGAATGACATTGTTCCCTTCCTTCATACCGGTACCCACTCTCACCATATTAAGATACTGCCGCACCCTGTTATCATTCACCACGAAATCGCGGAAGCGGTAATCCACTGCGCCCGTAGCAAAGGCTACGTAGTAAGACGGATTGTACTCTGCCTGTACGCCGGTGATGCTGATATTCTTTGCAGTCAGCTCAGAATAGTCAACCAGCGTTCTGCCGATGCCTACTGACCTGACGGCCAGCAACGTACGAAAACCACGTGGCAGTACTGAATCCGGCAGGTGCATCGCTTCCAGGCTGTCTGCCAGCTCTTTGTTGTTGCGGCTTTTTCTCAGCACGTCCATGAGCTGTTGTTTCCTGGCGCCCAGCAACTGTCGTTTCTCATTGTACAGGGCTTCCCAATGGGCCAGTTCTTTTTGCAGGGAATCCAGCCTGGCGGCGTTCGCATCGTAAGTATCTTTTACCTTACGGCTCAGGCTATCTGCTTTATCCTTCAGGGCGGTCAGCCTGCCAAGGCTATCAGGTACGGTTGTATGTAAAGACGCGCTATCCTTTATCTTTCCATATAACTTTTTTTCTCTTTCCTCGATCAGCTGCTGCAATGCGGAGGGACCGGATTTCCAGCTCTTCAAACGGTTAATCTCCTTTAAGCGTGCGGCTATACGCAGCTTCAGCTCTTCCAGCTCTTTCCATTGTTTTAACTGGCCGGCATCCCATTGCTGGGCATTCTGCAGCAGGATATTTTTGAAGTCGCGATTCGTATACTGCATATTAGCACCCGTCAGGTCGCGGAACAGGTATGAGTTTCCCCTCATAGTAGTGAATGCTACCCTTACGGGATATCTGTCCCTGACGGTCACCTCCAGGGAGGTTTGCACCGTATGCTGATATATTTCCTTCTCCAGGTAAGGAGTGTCGGCATTTGACTGGTAGTAAAAATCATACATCACATTTCCATGCACTACCAGGAACGGTTTGTGTTGCGGCGTGATAACGGGCAAGGTTACTGGTTTTGTTGGTTGATGTATTACCAGGGCCCTGACAGAATCATAATGTTTCGGATAAGGAGGAATGGGAACAACAAGCATCGACTTGCAACCTGTTCTGGTAATAAAGTAAGTGCTGTCAATCATTTCCGGGCCTTCATCCCGATGTGAGCCGTACACAATAATACCTGTGTCCTTTGAAGAAGTCTGTGCTATCAGGGAGTTGTTCATAGTCAGCAGGCTACAAACAAGAAAGAATAGCATTCTCACGGATAGACTGGTTACTCCTGGTCTAAAAACAGGCATAAGGACTCTTGTTACGGTTAACGGCCTGCAAGATATCAATCAGTTTTTAAGAATCATATTTTTTTCGGATGAAAAAACAACGTGAACGGATAAATCACATGTTAGTAGTATCAGGATTTTTTCTTACAAAAATTAACACGGATCACAAATGCTTTAAACAGCATTCATGATCCGTGCAGCAATCATTGTTCCTTTTCAGTTTTACAAATTCAACTCCAGCCGCGCAAACAGGAACCTTCCATTGTACCCGAACTGTGTAGCCCGGCGACTGTAAATAAACTGGTTGTTAGTGGTATTAGCGGGATTGGCCACTTTATCCGGATAAATATCAAACACGTTATTAGCACCTACGCTCAGCTTCACGCCTTTCGTAAACTTATAACCTACCGATACATCTGTTACTACTTTAGGATCGAAGGTCTGGAAGAAAGCAGGATCATTGGTAGCTTCTTCTACGCTGCCGAAATACACATTACGCACAAACACGTTAAATCTATTGATGTTGTACGTTAAGGTAAGGTTGATCTTTTCACGGGGCACGCTTCTTTCCAGGTAGATCCTGCTGGCGCGGCTGAAATAGATATTCTCTTTACCGGCCAGTTTCTCGGACGCCTTTACCTTTCCTACCTGTTGTGTGTAAGAATAAGTACCTGCAAGATCTGCGCGGAAACTGCCGCCACCCAAACGGGTGCCATAGGTGAGCACTACGTCCACTCCCCTTGTTTCAGAATTGATGGCATTGGCGAAGAAGGCAGCGCGGTTGGCATTGGCCAGCGACAGGAGCTGGTAGATCTCCTTATCTACCGGGGAAGCGGCAGAATCGTTACGCCCGGAGAATTGGTCAGTATACACAATACGATCGTTGATACGTGTGTAGTATCCGTCTACCGTCAGGTTAAACTTACCAAAGGTACCGGTAAAGCCGGCGCTGAGGCTTTTTGATTTTTCCGGTTTCAGCTTTGGAATGCCCAGCAGTTCTGCCGGACGGCTATCATTGGTAAAGGTGCCTACTTCATAGGGCTGGCCATCTACAAACAGTGTAGAGGTGCTGGAGTAAAAACGCTGATGCAGCGAAGGTGCACGGAAACCGGTACTGCCGGAGGCGCGTAAAGCAGTGCGCTCACTGAGCTTGTAGCGGGCAGTCAGCTTGCCATTCAAGGTAGAACCAAAATCGTTATAATTCTCAAAACGCAGCGCACCGCCCAGCAGGAATGCACTGCTAAAATTTGCTTCCACATCTGCATAACCTGCAATAGCGCTACGGGCAGCATTTACCGCATTCTCCGGACGGAAGCCTGGAAACACCTGGGCGCCGCCCGGACGGGCCGTACCATCAGGACCGAACTTGGTATTGATGGAGCCCTGCGGATCGGGAATGAGAATGGGCCGGCCGCTTCCGTCCTCTCCTATCTTGGTAGCGCGGCCATAATCAGTGTAAGAGTTCTCTTCACCAGCCACCAGCTGGTAGCGCTCAAAACGGTATTCAGCGCCGAAGGCCACATCAAGGCCCTGTAATACATCGAAACGCTGCGAGAAATCCAGGTTAGTGGTGTTTTGTGTGAATATCGGTCCGCCGGCATTGAAGGTGGTAGGAGAAGCTTTTTCCAGCGATGCATTCAGTGAATTCGCTACGCTGAAAATAAACTGGTTTTGCCCGAAGGTATTGCTTACATCCACTTTCCAGTTGCCCAGGTTACCGCGGATGCCGAAGGCCAGTGATTTATCATAGATATCTGAATGGATTTCCGGCAAAAAGCCCAGGGGATAGATATCAAGCACATTACGGCTGTCGTTGGGCAAACGGTAAACACCTGCGGCCTGGCCGTTGCGGTAGCCAAGGCCACCAAAGAGGTAGAACTCCGCATTGTTCTCCATGGGGATGCTGGCATTCATGAAAAGTTGTCCGCTACGCAGTTTTGACTGGCCTACCCGCATACGGATATCATCACGGGTGATCTTGTTGGCCAGCAGGAAGGAATCTGTTTTGTCTGCACCGCCAGGATAAGCGCGGTAAATAGGCCCTGCCCAGGGACCGGAACGGTTGGTGTAATTACGGAAATCGTAAGAGCCGCCCAGGTTAATGAAACCGCCCTTATTACCCAGCGGAATACCGTAGTTGATACCGGTTTGGACGGTTTGTCCGTCGATATTATCTACGGACTGTGAAGTGAAGTTGGCGCCGGTGGTAACGTTCACGTTCAAACGATTTACGCTGTTCTTCAGGATGATGTTGATCACACCTGCAATAGCGTCTGAGCCATACTGTGCGGCAGCGCCGTCGCGCAGGATCTCAATACGGTCGATAGCAGATGTTGGAATGGCGTTCATATCCGTACCTACGGCGCCGCGGCCAAAGGTGCCGTTCACATTCACCAGGGCGGTGTTGTAACGCCGTTTGCCGTTCACCAGCACCAGCACCTGGTCAGGGCCCAGTCCGCGGAGAGAAGCGGGATCGATATGATCCGTACCGTCGGCTACCGTTTGTGTGCCCGAGCTGAAAGAGGGCGCTACGTAATTGAGTATCTGGTTGATGGATACCTGTGGCGCATCCTGCGCCACTTTTTTGATGTCGATCACATCTACCGGTACGGGCGTTTCCGTTTGCGTGCGTGGCAGGCTGCGGGAGCCCAGCACCACCAGTTCATTCATGGTAGTGCTGGTCACCATGGAAAAATCCAGCTGTACGGTTTGCCCGGCAGTGACGGTGACCGGTTTGCGTTGGGAAGCAAAACCCACGAAGCTGACCGTTACGGTATATTCTCCCGGGATGATGCTGAGCGTATAACTACCGGCGGCATTCGTGTAACCGCCTTTGTTAGTACGCTCTATCTGTACGGTGGCGCCGGCCAATGGCGCTTTTCCATCTGTTACCGTTCCCTGTATGGTACCGGTTTGCGCCTGTGCGGCGGAGAAAAGGGTGAATAGGCATGCCAACAGTAACAGAAAAGGCCTTGAGGGTAGTTTCATAGCGATTCAGATTAGAGGGTTTAGATTTGGTTATGTTCTAATTTACTAATTAATGCCGAAAAATGTTTAGTAAATTAGGCTCAAACAAATGCCTGTAATGCGCCTCAGATTTTTGCTTTTACCGACACTCGTGATTGGAACGCATGCTTTTGCCCAGTCTGCACTTAGCACTGATCCGTATCATTATACTATTCAGAAAGAGGTGACCGTACAACACGGCGCCGTTGTTTCTGCCCATCCGCTGGCCAGCCAGGCAGGCGCCCGTATATTGCAGCAGGGCGGTAATGCCGTAGATGCAGCTATTACCACGCAGCTGGCGCTGGCAGTAGTATACCCCGCAGCTGGTAACCTGGGCGGCGGCGGCTTCCTGGTAGGCCATCTCAGTGATGGCAAAGACATTTCCATCGACTACCGGGAAATGGCGCCTGCAAAGGCCCACCGCGACATGTACCTGGACGCCTCCGGCAACGCCAATACAACACTCAGCCAGGAAGGACACCTGGCAGCCGGCGTACCGGGTACTGTAGCAGGTATCTTCGCCTCCCTCCCCTACGCAAAACTGCCTTTACGCAAACTGATACAGCCTGCTATTACACTGGCTGAAAAAGGCTTCGCCATCACAGAAAAAGAAGCCAATAGCCTGAACGGACAGGCTGCCGTATTCAAGCGGCTGAATACAAAGCCTACCCGCTTTGTAAAAAATACGCCCTGGAAAGCAGGCGATACCCTGATACAACCGGAGCTTGCGGGCACCCTGAAAAGGATCAGGGACAAAGGCATGGAAGGTTTTTATGGAGGTGAAACGGCTGCCATGATCGTGGAAGAAATGCAACGCGGCAAAGGCATCATCACCGCAACCGACCTGAAAGCTTACAAGGCCAAAGAAAGGAAACCTATCGTCTTCAATTATAAGGATTACACCCTCATCACCATGCCCCTGCCTTCCAGCGGAGGAATTGTATTACAGCAGATGATGGGCATGGTAGAGAAATATCCGCTGTCCACCTGGGGCTTTCACTCACCACAGGCCATACAGCTGATGGTGGAAGCAGAAAGAAGGGCTTATGCAGACCGCGCAGAATACCTGGGCGATGCAGATTTTGTAAAGGTGCCGGTTAAACAGCTGACAGACAAAAAATACCTGGAGCAGCGTATGGCCGATTATGTGTCCAATAAAGCCGGTACCAGTGTAGCAACAAAAGCAGGTACGCCCCTGCATGAAAGCGAACAAACCACGCACTTGTCCGTGATGGACGACCAGGGCAATGCCATATCAGTAACCACCACCCTGAATGGCGGCTATGGCAGCAAAGTAGTGGTAGGCGGCGCAGGCTTCTTCCTGAACAACGAAATGGACGATTTCAGCGTAAAACCAGGCGTACCCAACATGTACGGACTGGTAGGAAACGAGGCCAATGCCATCGCTCCAGGCAAACGTATGCTCAGCTCTATGACGCCTACTATTGTACTGCAGCGCAGGCGCCCTTACCTGGTAGTGGGCACACCGGGCGGCTCTACTATTATGACCTCTGTTTTTCAGACACTGATCAACATACTTGAATTCAACATGCCGGTAGCAAAGGCGGTGAATGAGACCAAATTCCATCATCAGTGGCTGCCTGACCAGGTAGATGTGGAACCTGATTTCCCGGCCGGCATCATCAGCTCACTGGAACAGATGGGTTACAAAGTAACACCCAGGCGTAATACCATCGGGCGCACCGAAGTGATCCGGGTAAATAACAAGGGGATGCTGGAAGCTGTGGGAGACATCAGGGGAGATGACAGCGCGGCAGGATATTAAAAAGTTTGAGGTTTGAGGTTCGTTAAAGGTTGCATGTTCAAAGAAAGTAACCTGCCTGAAACCTCTAAACTTTCCAACGAACTTCAAACCTCAAACATCAAACCTTAAACATTAAAATTATGTCTATTGCAAAGATCTATCTTGATAGTATCAAGAAGCGCTTCCTGACCTATAAGTTACTGGGAGATAAAACCCTGGAGCGGCTGGATGAGCAGCAATTGAACTGGCAACCGGACGAACATTCCAACAGCATTCGTTGTATCGTCAGTCATATCAGCGGGAACATGCTCTCGCGGTGGACAGATTTCCTCAGCAGCGATGGTGAAAAGCCCTGGCGCAACAGGGATACCGAATTTGCAGACGGGCATGCATCCAAACCGGAGATCATCGCCATGTGGGAAAAAGGCTGGAGCTGCATGATGCAAACCTTTGACAGCCTGCAGGAAGCAGACCTGGAAAAAACCATTACCATCCGCAGCGAACCACTGATCGCTATGGATGCGATCAACCGCCAGCTGGCACATATTCCCTATCATGTGGGGCAGATACTGTATATTGGCAAAATGCTGCTGAAGGATCAATGGGAAAGCTTATCTATTCCCAAAGGCGGTTCGGATGCATTCAATAAAGAAATGACTGAAAAAAAATAGGACCCGACATGATAAAATTCAAGTACCTGCCAGTGTCTTTGCTGACCTTGATGGCCGTAGCCTGCGGCGGCAGCCACAATGACAAGCTGCTGAAGCATAAGAAATGGCGGGTGTATGATGTGCAGGTGCCCAGCGGCGACCCGTATGACATTACGCAGGTAAACCAGGCCACTGATCTGAAGAAAGGCTACTACAGCGATGCCTATTACCAGTTCCTGGATGATAACCTCTTCATTGCTACCGTAGCAGGCCAGTCTGATTCAGGCAAATATCAGCTGCTCAGCAACGGCAGCATTATCAGCGTAACCGCCAGTAATGGATTGCGCACTGCAGAGCACCTGGTAACAGTTGTTCACCTGGATGATAAACTGTTTGATATGAAGGTGCAATCCGGGGAGTATCATTTTGTATTGAAGACAAAGGCAGAATAAACCTTTAGCATGGAAGCATTACAAACGCTCACAGTACCCGGCAGAACTGCCATTGTTGATGGCAGGACCTGCCTGTTCTTTTCCGGTTTCTCCTATCTTGGCATGCATGCCATGCCTGCATTCAGAGAGGCCTTCAAAGCGGGCATAGCGCAATATGGCCCGGTGTTCATGTCATCAAGAGTGGCCAACTTACGCCTTAGCCTGTACGAAGAGCTGGAACATGCCCTGGCGGTATTGTTTCACCAGCAGGCAGCTGCTGCTTTTTCTTCAGGTTATCTGGCAGCGCAGGCAGCTATTCATTATGCTCAATCGCATGGCGCCGTGCTGTATGCGCCGGGCACTCATCCGGCCTTGCGCCTGAACGGGGATACCCCGCCTGCAGCACCCTGGGAACAATGGGTGGAAGAAACAGTAGCGAAGGTGAACAGCGCGCCGGATCATAGCTTTGTACTGGCTGCCGATGCTGTAAATCCTTTGACCAGCACGATCAATAACTTTGACTGGCTGCAGCGCGTGGAGCGCAAGGTAATGGTAGTGATCGATGATTCTCATGGCGCCGGTATACTGGGGCCTGATGGTGAAGGCATCGTACATACCTTACCTGTACATGCTCCGCTGCGTTACCTGATCTCCGCCTCAACAGCGAAGGCTTACAGCATAGAAGGCGGACTGGTGGCTGGACATGCAGCTGATATTGCCGCGCTCAAAAAACAGCCTTTCTTTACGGCCAGCACCCCGTTTATACCAGCCAATGCTTACGCATTTTTAGAGAGCAGGACGTTATTTGCCGCGCGGCGCCATCAGCTGAAATTCAATATCGCCTATCTTCAGCAACTGGTAGCAGGTAATACAATGGTACACAACCCGCATCACTTACCCGTATTTCTGTTAAAGCCGGGTGCAACGCAACCATCTATTGACAAGCACCTGCTGGAGCACGACATTATCATTTCTTCTTTTGCATATCCAAGCCCTGACAGCCCGCCCATTCACCGCATCGTACTGTCTGCCCTGCATGAGCCATTTGATATGGACACGCTGGCAGCGCTAATTCATTCTTAGTTGGTCTTGTCTCTTTGTATAGCAGCCTGTTCCTGTTCTATCTTGTCACCGTTGTGATTCATGATACGCATATCATTCCTTTCTACTGCCAGCAGATCACGAACGTTGTCTGCATTGGCGGCAAGCAGTGCCTGGTCCCAATCGATCTTTCTGTCTAGGCGGGCTACCCTGGATGAATGGCCGGCATCAACGGCCTTTTGTCTTCTGGCTTGAAGTGACATCAGATCATCCTGCAGCGCTTCTTTTTCCTGTATCAGTTGAAATATCTGTGCCTGCTGGTCTTCCAGGTTTGCTTCCAGGTCGTCATTCTGCTGCGCCTGCTGCTGGATCTCCATTCTATTCATGGCAATATCATTGCGTGCGGCCGGGTTACGGTCTCCGGCAAATGCGCCGGTGCTCATCATGGCAGTAACAGCCATCAAACTCATTCTCTTCATGTTACTGATTTTTGGGTTTATGTTTTTAAAACTATCGGATATAAGACGCGGTATACATCATTGCGTTTAACCACCTTTTCCTTTTTAAGCTGTTCTTAAGTTGTGTTAAAGGAGTGTGAACACGGGATAGGATATATTAGCGCTGCAATCCATTGTTAACAAAATATATTTGGTGGATAGAAAATAAAAAGATAACCTTTGTACCAATCAGAATTTTATTATTCTTCTCTCTCTCTCTTCAAAACTCTCACCCAGGTATTTTAACCAAATTCTACAGACGGCTCCCTGTGCCTTACACAAGCATAGCGATGTAACGCCATGTTACTACCGGTAACACCGGTGATGGCTATCCCATGCCTGTATCAAGACGCTTGTTACCTCATTTTTTCACAACCAAAACGGTTCGCTTATGAGCTGCAGACCTTTACCTAACAAGGTTCCACGTCATCGATGGCAGGCCCTCCGGCCTTACCTGACAGGCTTTATGCTTGTGCTTGCCATCTTATTTCTCAACAGCATTCCATCATCGGTAAGCGGTCAGTCTGCCAACATTGACCAGGGCGCCAATGAGAAAGTTACCTCTCCCGTATCACCCGTGAGCTGGATCAACGGTAACCTGAATTCGCAACAAGCGCACTTCCTGGAAGGGTATTCCATCCCTTACCGCGCCATTCTGGGTGATCTGGAAGTGGGCAAAACCTATACCCTGGTAATAGGCTTCGACCAGCGGGATGGTAGCAAGCATGCACTGGATTACATCACACATTTCCAGCGGCTGGAATCACATACGCCCTTCAGCCATCCGGCTGAAATGGTGGACCCCCTGCTGGATATTACAGGATTTCCGGCATCTTATTTTACTACAACAGATGTATTTACCATCCCGGCTCCCAGTGTAACGGGATCGCCTGTAGCCGGACAGCCGGCTACCAGCTTTAATGCCCTGCCCGCAGGAGAACAAGTGATGACCGGTTATAACATGGACCTGCTAAACGTTACTTACAATTCGTCGGGGTCATTGACCGACGCCCATTCTGAAACAGTGATCCATGTCACTTTCACAGCGCAGAAAGAAACCGCAGTGCTGGCCTGGGGAGGGCACATCGCCAGCCAGATAGACTGGGGCAAAGGCGAATCTGCCAGCGCCATCAGCGGCTCTCCCTACCACATGCGGCTGAAGAAATGGATCATTGATGGTGCAGATGTAAGCATCGGCAACCAGGACAGATCCCTGAAAACCGATGCGGTATTCATACCTCCTACCTGCGATGTTACCGGGCCGCACAATGGTTGCATAGAAAGCAGCTCGCTGAATTATACCGCCACCGTTGACGACGAAAACGGGCTTACGTATTTATGGAGCATCATCGGTGCCAACACCGCACAGGCCAAAATCGTTGACAATACGGTAGCCAACATACAGGTAGTGCCCATCGGCAGCACCTTCCAGGCCGGCTCTTTCGCCCTGCAGCTGATCGTAACACGAGACGGGCTGAAAGATACCTGCTACCTGGATTCGCATACTACACCGGGTGTGAATGTAGTGATCACAGATGTGAATGTAGATGCTGGAAGCGACCAGGAAATCGATCACCTGAGCACTGCGAACCTCAATGCAGCAGCCTCCGGCGGTACTGAACCGTATAGCTATAAATGGAGTCCGGTTACGGGACTGAGCGATCCCAATATCGCCAACCCGGTATTTACACCACCTGGTGTAGGTGTATTCCAGTTCATTGTAACGGCTACTGATGCGAACGGCTGCGTAGGCGCCGATACGGTAGTGATCAACGTAAAAGAACATCCGAAACCGCCCTGCGGCATCACCGGACCTGATCCTGTTTGCCCGGGTTCTACCAATACCTACAAGGGACCAGCGCCCGCAGACGTGGGCTCCTATCTGTGGTCTGTTACCGGTGACGCCAGCATCGTTGGCGCTACTGACAGGGACTCTGTGGTGATAAAGGCAGATAATAAATGCGGTTCCTACACGATAAAAGTGGTTGTTACCACACCTGACAAAAAAGTAAAAGACAGCTGCTTCAAAACAGTACAGATCCAGGATGAGATCAAGCCAATACTGCATGGCACTGCCAATGACGCCAATGTAACCTGTGCCAAAGATGTGCCGGGCGTACCCAGCATTACGGCTACAGACAACTGCCAGGCAGAGATCGAAGTGAAGTTCTCACAGGTCACAAAAGACAGTACCTGCGTGAATAAATTCAGGATCGTGCGTAAATGGTGGGCTACAGATGTTTGCGGCAACAAGTCTGATACCATTGTACAGGTCATCACCGTATACGACGATGTGAAACCGGTGATCACGGCCAACTTTACCAAAGAAATATGGATCCAGTGCGTGAAAGATGTACCGGCTGCACCAACGCCAAGTGCTACTGATAATTGCGGTGGTGATGTCAAGACCATCTTCACCTGCTCCGGCTCCGGTAATGCCTGTGATTCTACCATCAACCGTAAGTGGGTATTTATAGATGCCTGCTGGAACAAGGATAGCGTTACGCAGGTGTTACATATAAAGGATAACACGAAACCAAGCTTATCAGGCAGCGTATATGACAAGACCGTAGCTTGTGCGAAAGACGTGCCTGCACCGCCAGCGGTAACAGCCACCGACAACTGCGATCCGTATCCGTACCTGAAATTTACAGAAGTGAAGAAAGACAGCACTTGTGTCAACAGGTTCAAGATCTATCGCAAGTGGTGGGCCAAGGATAAATGCGGCAATGTATCTGATACCTTAAGACAGACCATTACCGTGTATGACAATATCGCACCAACAGTAACATACAAACCTGCAGACAAGAACGTAGCCTGCGGCAACGACAGAAGCTTCGGCACGCCGGCGTTTGCAGACAACTGCGGCTGTACTCCGAAGGTGACATATGAAGACAAGCAAAGTGGTTACACCTGTCCGATCACTTACACCCGGACCTGGACCGCTACCGATGATTGCGGCAACTATGTGAAAACACAGCAAAGTGTGACCGTTGGCTGCTGCGACAAGCAATGCACGCTTACCCAGGGCTTCTACGGCAACGTGAACGGCCTGGCATGTACACCGGGCGGCACCAAGGTAACTGCCCTCCAGATAATGACACCCGCAGTGGATGCCCAGGATGGCGACTCTGTCATCTTCGGTCTGAAGGCTACCAATAGGTTCTTCACATTGTTCCTGAGTGATGTAACGAACGGTAATATCTTCAAGATGTTGCCTGGCGGTGGTACACCGGCTGCATTGAAAGGATACGCCACCTACAGCAAGACTGCCACCTGGCCAAACATTCCGGTAAATATAAGCGGAACCAATTACGGCAAGATCAATAACAATCTCCTGGCACAGACCATGACATTGTTCTTCAACATGTACCAGTCACCAACACTGGGCAGCATGCCAATTAACAACGATACGCTGTTCACTTCCAAGCTACCCACCTGCGGCAGCAGCATACCATCCAACACAATCGACAAGTATATACTGGCGAAGAGTGTGGTGACTTATCTGAAGAATAATGGACAGGCATCCATACAAGGATTGTTCAACCTGGCCAACAAATACCTGGGCGGACAAACCGTAGCTGGTGTGAGCGCTTCTGATGTGAACCAGTCTGTGGATGCGATCAACAGAGGATTTGACCAATGCGCGGTAATATTCCGCTGGGGTACCAACAGCTATGCTCCACTGGTACAAACAGGAGGAACCATGACTGCCGATGTTACGGTCTACAAACAAACCGCTACCAACGAAAACGGGGAACTGAAAGTGAAAGTATTCCCCAACCCGTACACAGACAAGCTGATCTTCCGGTTCACCGCCCCGGTGAGCGGCAGGACCGTACTGGAAATGTTCAATGTACAGGGACAAAGACTGGATGCAGTGGATAAAGGAATGGTAGATAAAGGCACTACCCACACGATTGAATATGAAGTAAAAGAAGCATTCCGCGGACCACTGATCTACAAGTTAAATGTAGGCCCCTTGAATGCAAGTGGTAAAGTAATATCATTTAAATAAACACTGAGCAACCTGTGTAGATGTATGACCGGAAACCAGAAAAACAGGAGTCCCCCAGGCAAAGCCGGGGGACTCTTTCATCACAATTATGCAGAGGCCGTCAAACCCTCCATTAACAAGCTGCTAACAATAGTTATTTGTTTAGCAAATAAAAAATCGGGAACTTTAATTTGTTATAGAGAACAGTGAATTCTTCCTCTCTCCTCTGTTTTAGTATTTGACCTATCTCCTCTGAAACAAAAATATTTATTACTGATGCAAGACTGTAAAGTGTGAATGACTTTCCGTTATAACTGTACACTGCATTGGTGAAGAATAAGCCGGGAGACCGGCTTGGCTACGAGTATTGAAAAGCCAACTTGGGGCGCCCCCTTTCTGAGCTTCAGCCAGAAGGGGGCTTTTTCATTATTTATATATCAGCACCTCTACTTTCCCATCCGCCGTTATACTGCCACGATACATACCAGCCGTATTGAAAGGCATGGCAATATTACCATCTTTATCAATGGCGATGAGCCCGCCGTCTCCACCAAGGGCCGGTACCTTTTCCATGATCAGCTCATGAGTGGCTTGCTGTACGCTCAGCCCTTTATATTCCATGAGGTCACTAACGGTTTTGGCTACACAGAGACGGATGAAGAATTCACCCCAACCGGTACAGGAGATGGCACAGGTAGCATTGTTGGCATAAGTGCCTGCCCCGATGACAGGCGCATCGCCTACACGCCCGAACTTTTTATTGGTCATGCCGCCGGTGGAAGTAGCTGCCGCCAGGTTACCCTGCTGATCAAGTGCTACTGCCCCTACCGTGCCGAATTTGTGGTCTTTATTTTCAATACCCAGCAGACCGGAAGATGGTTTGCTCACTGCAGAATCGTGGTCCAGCTGTGTTTTATTGTCGTCCATCTCCTTTACCTTTTGCAGGGCTTTCCAGCGTTCTTCCGTATAAAAATAAGATGGATCTACGATCTCCAGTCCCGCTTCTTTGGCAAATTGCTCTGCACCCCGGCCGGTGAGCATCACATGCTGGGATTTTTCCATCACGGCACGGGCGGCGCTGACAGGATTTTTGATCACCGTTACCCCGGCTACGGAACCTGCGCCCAGGGTTTTGCCATTCATAATGGCGGCGTCCATCTCATTCTTCCCTTCATTGGTGAATACAGCGCCTTTACCGGCGTTGAACACGGGAGAATCTTCCATGACCTTCACGGCCGCTTCCACGGCATCCAGGCTGCTGCCCCCGCGCTGCAGGATGGCATAGCCCTTGCGCAGGGCCAGTTCCAGGGCTGCTTTATAGGCCTGCTCGCGTTCGGGCGTCATCTGGGACTTTAAAATAGTGCCGGCGCCGCCGTGGATCACCATTACATACCGCTGTTTGGCCGCGGAAGGATCGCCGTTATGAGACAAAACAGGGCTGTTGATGCTGGTTGTCATAAATAGGGCTGCAGTTAGCAAGGTAATTATCATGTTGTAAATGTAAATGATTTTGATTTTGGTATTTTTGCCGGATAAATGCGAATCGCTGAAAAAAGTACGTAAAATATTATCCATTGTCCTGCTTTCCCTGCTGGGCATTATTATATTGACAGGTATATTGGTGAACATTCCTGCTGTACAGAACTGGCTGGTGGGCGAAGCCACCCGCCGCCTGTCAGATCAGCTGCAAACGCGTGTGGAGATCAAGGGGGTCAGCCTCCGGCTGTTTAACCGCGCGCGCCTGGAAGGCGCCTATATAGAAGACCGTCACAAGGATACCCTGCTCTATGCCGGTGCGCTGGAAGTGCGGATCACAGACTGGTTCTTTTTCCAGGACAAGCCTGTGCTGAAATTCATCGGCCTGGAGAATGCGGAAGTGAACCTGAAAAGGCCCCGTAATGATTCATTGTGGAATTACCAGTTCATTGTGGACGCTTTCAGCGCTCCTGCCCCGGATACCAGCCGCAAGACCACTCCCTCCAAAGGAGTGTCGCTGGACCTGCGCAAAATAGACCTCTACAATATCCGCATCAACAAAATAGACGCCTGGGTGGGCGAGGACATGCGGGGAACCGCCAAACGCATCTACCTGGACGCCAAGAACCTGGACCTGCAGAAGCACAATATAGACATACAGGAACTGCTGCTGGACCAACCTTCGTTTATTGTTTCCAGTTATTCCTCCTCCCCCCTCCGGAAACGCAAGCCAAAAACAGAGGGTACCTCCATTCCCGCTGTAGACAGCAGCGGCGAGCTACGCTGGAACAGCAGCAACTGGAAGCTGATCGTCAAGGAGCTGGCCATCCGTAACGGACTGTTTGGCGTAGAGAACCCGGAAGATTCGACTCCCGTGGAAGAAGGATACTTCGCCCCGCACCACATCCGCTTCGCCAACATCAACCTGACCCTGAGCAATACCAGCCTGGTAAAGGACAGCATTATAGGAGACCTGACCCTGAGCACCAAAGAACGCAGCGGCTTCGAAGTGAAGAAACTGACCGCCCGTTTTAAGATGTCGCCCGTGGAGATGGAATTCTCCCAGATGGACCTGATCACCAACAGGAGCCACCTGCGGAATTACTACACCATGCAATACACAGACCTCAGTGACATGGGCGACTATGTAGACCTGGTGTTCATGAAAGCCCGCTTCATCAACAGCACACTATCCTCAGATGATATTGCCTATTTTGCCCCTCCCCTTTCCGGCTGGAAAAAGGAGATCTCCCTGAACGGCGTGGTAAAAGGCCCGGTGAGCAACCTGGATGCCGACAGCGTGAGCCTGCAGGCAGGCAATACTACCCTGAAAGGCCGCATGAGAATGCGCGGTTTGCCCTATATAGATGAAACCTTCATGGATTTCCAGGCAGAACAGCTGGTGACCACCGGCGACGATGTGGTGCGTATCTTCCCTACCGTAAAGAATGTACAGCCCCTGCGTATGGACCGGCTCTCATCCATTGGCTTCCAGGGCAGCTTTACCGGTTTCATAAACGACTTTGTGGCCTATGGTAAATTCCAGACCAACCTTGGCAACGCAGATTCCGACCTTAACTTTAAGACCAGCGGCGATGTGCCAGTATACTCAGGTAGCCTGGTCACCAATAATTTTGACCTGGGCGCCCTGCTGGACGTAGGGCAAATGTCTACCGTCTCCCTCAATGCCAAAGTAAATGGGGCAGGCTTTAACCTGCGCACCCTGAAAGCAGCCGTGGATGCAGACATCAGGCAGATCTCCCTTTATAACTATACTTATACCAATATCAAGACAAAGGGGGAAATGAACCGCAAGTTCTTCAACGGTTCCCTGACGGTGAACGATCCCAACCTGGACATGGACTTTGCGGGTACCATTGACTTTAACGGCGCCGTACCTGTGTTCCGCTTCAATTCCGAGATCCGGAAAAGCCACCTGAAGGCGCTGAAGCTCACCGCTGATTCCATTACCCTGCAAAGCCGCCTGGACCTGAACTTTGCAGGCAGCAACATTGATAACTTTGACGGCACCGCCCGCATATACGATGTTTCACTATATAAGAACCAGAGCCGTGTGGACTTTGACTCACTGAACGTGAGCACCCACATGGAGAATAACATGAAAGTGCTGGATATCAAAGGTAATGAGATCACCGGCTATGTAAAAGGGAACTACAGCTTCATGGAGCTGCCCAACGCCTTCCAGCTCTTCCTGAATAAATATTATCCCAGCTTCTTCCCCTCCCCTCCTTCGGACAATATCCGGGAGGACTTCAGCTTCGATTTCCAGTTCGGGGAAGTAGACAAGCTGATACGGGCCTTCACCACACAGGTATCAGGCTTTGACCGTACCCGGGTAAGCGGGGCTCTGAACACAATACAGGGCGCTATCTCGCTCAATGCCAATGTGCCGATGGCCAGCTACCAGGGCTATAATATACAGGACCTGCAGCTGAAAGGCAGCGGCAATTTTAATAAGATAGACGTCAGCACCGCCATAGGCAAAGTATCCTCCGGCGACCGCACCTGGATGCAAAACCCGCTGATCCTGGCCAGTTCCAGTCATGACACTTCCTTCATCAAGATGGACATGCAATCGCAGGACACCTCCTCGCTGGATGGTTTCTATGCGCGGGTGATCACCGTAAATGAAGGCGTGAAGATCAACTTCCTGAACAGCGCCTTTACCGTGAATGAACGCCAATGGAACGTGACACCCGGCAACGAGATCTACTGGAGCAGGCATTTTCTCACCATCAGTAACCTGCGGGTTACCCGCAATGAGCAGAGCATTACGGTAGAGACCAACGAGTTCAACCCGGATGAGTCGCGGTTCATGATAACACTGAAAGACCTGAACCTGGCAGATGTGATTCCCGGACAGCTGATCACCATGCCCATAGAAGGACAGGCCAACGGCGCCATCAGTATATCTGACCCTACCCGTAACCTGGATATAGACGCCAATATTACCACCACCGGCCTGCGGCTGAACAACGACTCCCTGGGCCTGGTAACGCTGCGGGGCGGCTTCCGTCAACAGACGGGGGAAATGAACCTGGAAGTACAGTCTAAGAATACAGGACGGAACTTCAGCATCTCCGGCCTCGCCGGCCTCACCAAGGACAACAAGCAATTGTCTGCCACCATCGACCTGAACGGCACCTCTATTGATCCGCTGAACCGCTACCTCGGCGATTACGTGACCGACCTCTCCGGCCTGGCTACCGGCCAGCTGACCGTAAGCGGCACTACAGACCGGCCTTCGATCAAAGGGAAAGTACAGCTGGACAGCGCAGGCATTAAAGTGTTGTACCTGGGTACCTATTATAAGATACCGCGCTTAAATATCAATGTGGATGATAACCTGATAGAGTTCGGTAACTTCAGTATTATTGATAAATACAACCACCGGGCTAACGCCAGCGGCTATATCTCTCATGACCATTTCGAGAAGCTGAACTTCGACTTTGACGTAACAGGCCGCAATTTCCTGTTCATGAACACCACAGAGGCCGACAGCGACCTGTTCTACGGTGATGTGATCGCAGACGGGAAAATATATTTCTCCGGTCCCCTGAACGATATGCAGATGCATATCCTCGCCAGACCGGTAAAGGGCACGCATTTTTACCTGCCCATGTCTGACACCAAGGATATCGGTAAGTACGACTATATCACCTTCAAGACCTACGGCACCGAAATGGAGCCGGTTAAAAAGAAGAAGAAGGACAATGTGAACCTGAACATCCGCCTGGACATCGCCGCCAACCCGGATGCCCAGATAGACGTGATCCTGGATGCCACCACCGGCGACATCATCTCTGCCAATGGTAATGGTAATCTGCAGATCAATGTGAATACGGATGGCGATTTCAGCATGTTCGGCGACTACGAGATCAACAACGGATCCTATACTTTCACCTTCCAGCGCCTGACCAGCTGGAAATTCGATATCACCAAGAGCAGTACCATTTCCTGGAACGGCGACCCGCGCGAAGCCAGGATGAACATCACCGCCAAATACACGGTACCTAAAGTGCTGCTGTACAACCTGGTAGGACAAATGGGATCTGCCGCCTCCGATAAACTGGCCACCCGCCAGGAGAGAGTGGATGTGGTGGTGAACCTGCGCGGCGAAATGATGAAGCCGGATATTGCCTATGAGATCCAGCTGCCGGATGTAGGCTCCCTCTCTTATGAGAGTGGTGTGGCTGCCAGGCTGCGGGAGATCAACCAGGACCAGAACAAGGCCCTGCTGCAGGTATACGGCCTGCTGCTGTTCAACCAGTTCCTTCCGAATGATAATACCGCCACGGGCGGTGCTGGTATCGTGGGCAGAAATAGCGTGGGACAGGCATTGTCCGCCCAGGCATCCGCCATCCTGAACAACATCACCGGAGCCTTCCTCAAGAACAGCGGCATCGGTATCAACGTGAACTACCGTGCTTACAACGTAGGCAACACCATTAATAATGATAATATAGACCGTAACCAGCTGAGCGCCGGTATTACAGGCAACCTGTTCAATAATCGTGTACGCATTTATGTGGGTGGCGATTACGACTGGGGCAATACTACTACCAGCGCCAATGCCAACCGTTTTGCAGGCGACTTCAGGGTAGAATACCTGCTGACACCGGATGGGCGTATCCGCGTAAATGCCTTCAGTAAAACAGATTATGATGTGTACAACCTGGTGAACCGGAACAAGGCCGGTTTAGGTATTTCGTATGTACGTGAGTATAACCGCCTGCGGGAATTGTTTGAGTCCAGACGGCCGTCCAGAAGGGTACTGGATTCTATGAGAAGAGCGGAGGCAACGCCGCCGGAGGATTCGACGAAGAAGAAGAAAGTTTAACCCCTCGCCGTCATTGCGAGGCCTGCAGGGCCCTGCCGGGAGCCGGGCCGAAGCAATCTCCTATGGGCTTCAATCGCGCTTATTTACGCGAAGATCTACATTAAAGATTGCTTCGTCGCCCCACGCACTTCATCCCGGCTGCTCCTCGCAATGACGGGGATGAAGACCCTGGTATTCTGCTTTAGCTTTTCAATATCTCATGCCCCAGCTTATCCCTTTTCGTTTTCAGATAAAACTCATTATGCGGGTTGGGATGGATCTCAATAGGCACATTTTCAACGATTTCCAATCCATAACCGGCTAAACCGGCGCGCTTGCGCGGGTTATTCGTCATCAGGCGGATCTTGCCGATGTTGAGATGCCGGAGGATCTGTGCGCCTATACCATAATCACGCTCATCCATCTTAAAGCCCAGTTCCAGGTTGGCTTCTACGGTATCGCGGCCTTCTTCCTGGAGTTTGTATGCTTTTAGCTTGTTGAGCAATCCTATGCCACGGCCTTCCTGGTTCATGTACAGGATAAGGCCTTTGCCTTCGTTCTCCACCATTTGCATGGCGGTCGCCAGCTGTTCGCCGCAGTCACAACGGAGGGAATGCAGTATATCGCCTGTAAAACAGGAGGAGTGTACGCGTAGAAGTACCGGCTCATCTTTGTCCCAATCGCCTTTTTTGAGGGCCATGTGCATATCGCCGGAGTTAAGCTGCTTAAAAGCGATCAGCTCAAAGTTGCCGTGTTTGGTAGGCATCTGTACCCTTACCTCTTCTTCTATAAGGGTTTCGGTACGGAGACGGTATTCTATCAGGTCTTTGATGGAGACCAGTTTCAGACCGAAGCGGGAGGCGATCTCGCGCAGTTGCGGGAGGCGGGCCATGGAGCCGTCTTCGTTCATGATCTCTACCAGTACGCCGGCCGGCTCAAAACCTGCCAGGCGGGCCAGGTCGATGGTAGCTTCCGTGTGGCCGCTACGACGCAGTACGCCACCTTTTTTAGCTTTCAGCGGGAAGATGTGCCCGGGTTTGCCAAGGTATTCGGGACGGGTATTGGGATCAATGAGGGCCTGCACGGTTTTGGCCCTGTCGTGGGCGGAAATGCCTGTTGTACAGCCATGCCCGAGGAGGTCGACACTCACGGTAAAGGGAGTCTGATGGAGGGCGGTGTTATCGCGGACCATCATTTCGAGGCCCAGCTCTTCACAACGCTCCTCTACAAGGGGAGCGCAGATAAGACCGCGTCCGTACATGCTCATGAAGTTGATGATCTCCGGAGTAACGTTGCGGGCTGCTGTAACAAAGTCCCCTTCATTCTCACGGTCTTCATCGTCTACCACTATCACCAGTTTTCCTTTTTTGATGTCTTCTATGGCTGCTTCAATTGTGTCTAGCATATATCGAGATCAATCTATTTGAAATAATGGGCAAAGTTATGACAAATTAGGCAGCTTATGGCAGAGTATGGGTATCCCGGGGGTTACCAAGTGGTTAGCTGATGCCTCCCCAGCGGAAGACTCGGCGCAAGCTAGACAACCCGGCTAACATTCCTATCAGATTCCTATCGAACTCCCATATGTTCCGTAGATATCCCGTAGTTGTCCCGTAGTTGAGCCGGTGATCATCCGTATCTTAAAAGAGACGGGTGATCACCGGCTCTATACCGGATCTATACTGTAAATCAGACCAATCTTTATGCAGTTTGATATAGATATCAATGCAATAAATGACGAGAGCCGCACCATAAAATGCGGCTCTCCATCGGGTAAATTACCTATGCTGACAGGGAAAATAGCAGGCTTTCGAGCAAAAAGGCAGCCACTTTTCCACATTTTTTACATATTACATTAATCAAGATTTGAAAAAGTGTAATTTCTGCAAGGGGTCTTTGCGAAAATAGAAACATATTGGGAATTAATTGAAATGCTGTTTAACGAGTATGTATGAACTACTGAAAACTATCACGGCTTAACAATTTGTTAATTCCACGTTAAAATTTTAAGCCGATTATTTCTCAATTTTGCGGCATAATCAAACTGCAAAATATGGGATTTCACAAATTTCTACTCACTGTTACCCTCATTGTGAGTGCATTTATTTCCTATGCCCAGGTTACTACCAGCGGCTTGACCGGGACGGTCAAGGACGATAAAGGCGAAGGCCTCATCGGCGCTACGGTTAAGGCAGTACACGTTCCCTCCGGCACCGTATACGGCACCACGACCCTGGAAGGTGGCCGCTATAATATCCCCGGGATGCGTGTTGGCGGACCCTATACGGTTACCGTGAGCTATATCAGCTACAAAGAAGAAAAAGCTGAAAATGTTAACCTGCCCTTAGGACAAACTTTCAGGATCGATTTCAAATTGAAGACCGAAGCGACCGCTTTACAGGAGTTAGTGGTTACGGGCAGACAGGACCGGACTTTTAACAGTTCGCGTACCGGCGCCGCCACTACCATCACCCGGGAGCAGCTGAATAACCTGCCCACCCTGAGCAGGGGTATCCAGGACTTTACTAAATTAACCCCTCAGGCTGGTAAAGGTTTAAGCTTTGCAGGAAGAAACAACCTGTATAACAGGTTTACTGTGGATGGCTCTCTGTTCAGCAACGCTTTTGGCCTGTCTGACCTTCCCGGCGGACAAACCAATGCCCAGCCTATCAGCCTGGACGCGCTTGACCAGCTGCAGGTGAACCTGGCGCCTTATGATGTTAAGCTAAGCGGCTTCACCGGCGCTAACATCAATGCGGTAACCCGCAGCGGTACCAACGAGTTCTCCGGTTCTGTTTACAGCTTCTTTAAAAATAACTCACTCACCGGTGGCAGCATCAAAGGCACAGATGTTACCAAGGACGAATATACTTTGAAACAATATGGATTCCGCCTGGGCGGCCCCATTATCAAGAATAAGCTGTTCTTCTTTATTAACGGTGAAATGGAAAGGCAGACCTCGCCCGGTACTACCTGGGTTCCTAATAGCGGACAATCAGGTACTAACGTGAGTGCGGTAAGAGCTTCTGCGCTTGACTCTGTAAGGAATTTCCTGATGTCCAAATATGGTTATGACCCCGGTGCATATCAGGGATACGAATTTGAACAGAATAATGATAAGGCCACTGCCAGAATTGACTGGAATATCAATGAGAAGCACAAACTGAGCGTACGTTATTCTTATCTAAACGCAATCAGGGACATTTCGCCGAGCACTTCCAATTCCAATGGCCGCAGGAACAGCAGCTCGTCTATTGTGTTCGAAAATATGAAGTACCGTCAGCACAACAAGATCAATTCTGTGGTAGCTGAACTGAACAGCACTTTTTCCAACAAGTTCCATAATAACTTCACGATCACTTACAGCGCTTTCCGCGATTACCGCGAAACTTTCGGCAAGAACTTCCCGGTAGTGGATATCGAAGAAGGCGGCACCAATTATATTTCATTCGGTTCAGAACCTTTCAGTGCGCTGAACTCTCTGAACCAGGACCTGATCCAGGCAGCCAATAATTTTAATATTTATTCCGGCAAACATACCTTCACCATAGGCGTGGCTGGTGAGTACTTCAAATTCTCCAATGCCTTTGCACAGTTTTATTATGGTCAGTACAGATATGCCTCACTGGCTGATTTCTTTGCTGCAGCAAACGGTAATACGGCTGTAGGCCCGACTCAATACCAGGTGACCTATTCTATTGTTAAAGGAGACAATGCGCCTGCTGCCAAACTGAGTGCAGCGACTGTTTCCTTATATGGTCAGGATGAGTTCCAGATTAAAGACAATTTCAAATTGACCTATGGTTTAAGGCTCGATGTCCCATTTTATCCGACCAATCTTCAAAGCAACCCGATTGTTGATGGTATGACTTTCCGCGACGGTGAAAAACTGGATGTGGGTAAACTGCCTAAGGCTACAATTTTATGGTCTCCCAGACTCGGATTTAACTGGGATCCGATGAACAACCAGCGTCTGCAGATACGTGGCGGAACCGGTATTTTTACCGGCGCCATTCCTTATGTATGGGCAGTTAACCAGGCCGGCCAGAACGGTCTGATGTTCGGCAGTGTATTTGCAAGTGGTAGCAGCGCCGCGAAAGGTTACGAGTTTATAGCTGACCCTGCCCAGACCGCTCACGTAGGTGATCGAACAGCTCCCTCCTCCTTTGCCATCAACGTAATGGCAAATGACTTTAAGTACCCTCAGGTTTGGAGGTCAAATATCGCAGCAGACATTAAACTGCCAGGCGATGTGATCGCTACCGTAGAAGGTATTTATACAAAAGATATCAATGCTGTTTTCCACCGCGATGCTAACCTGGTGAACCCGGTAGGCAAAAGCGTGGGGCCTAATTCACGTGATACATTCCCGGGGGGCAATGCCAACCGTATAAACTCTGCAATCACCAATGCAATTGTATTGGATAATGCCAGCAAAGGATATTCTTACTCATTATCATTACAATTACAGAAAGCATTTGATTTTGGTTTGTACGCTTCCGTAGCCTACACTTACACCAATGCAAAGGATCTCACATCCAGCCCGGGTTCACAGGCTAACAGTGCCTTTTCCGGTAACCAGATCGTAAATGATCCTAACAAGCCGGTACTTTCTTATACCAACTTCCTTGTAAGGAACAGGATAGTAGGAATGGTTTCTTATGGTATCAAGTATGCGAAAATACTCGGTACTACTTTGTCACTGGTATATGAGGGCTCTCCATTCGCTGACGCCTTTAACAACAGCCGTATCAGCTATGTGTATGGCGGCAGCATGAACAAAGATAACTCTACCAGCAACGACCTGATCTATATCCCGAGAGACAAGAGCGAGATCACGCTGATTCCGACCAACTCAAGCGATACCCGTACACCGGATCAGATATGGAATGATCTGAATCAATATATTTCCAGCAGCAAATACCTGGACAGCCACAGAGGACAGTTTGCTGAAAGGAACGGAGATCAGTTCCCCTGGTACAACCGCTTTGATGTGAGACTGGTGCAGGATATCGATTTTACTAAGCTTGCTCCCAAGTCCAAGAGCAAGCTGCAGTTCACACTGGACATCATCAACTTCGCCAACCTGCTGAATGATAACTGGGGTGTAGCGCCAACTACCAACGCTACCAACTTCCTTTCCTTCAGGGACTTCAAAGGACCTAACGGAACTGCGCGTTACTCTTTCAACAAGCAGGGAGCAACGAATAATATTTTCATCGACGATCCCAGCATTTTGTCAAGGTGGCAGATGCAGATCGGTTTGAGATATATCTTTAATTGATTTGTTGTATTTGAACACATAGAAAGGCCGTCTCACAAAACGAGACGGCCTTTCTATTTGAGCGTTGTCCAACCAAGTCGTCCTTTTTTCAACGCATAATAGGAATTGTGGATGTAATGTGATAGATTTGATTAGGTATGTTGGCTCCGAAAGCCCTTATTCAACCATAAAGATTTTCAACATTCCCCTATCATAAACCCAGTTATTGTTAATCTAAAATTCCAAATCTCATGAAATTGATCTGTAGCCCTTTTAAGAAATGCAGCCTGCTCATTTCTTTAGCCCTGCTGGTATTTATTAACCTGCTGTAAGTCCCGAAAAAGAAAAAGCATTGTCACAAAAATGTGATTGCGAAACTGAGATCGCTTTTCCTGAAATCAAAGGTGAGATCATTACACTTAAAGACAAAAGCAATCATGAACGCGTTACACTTGTAAAAAAAGATGACAAGTACATATTAGGCGGAGATATGATCCTGACAGCGGAGCAGGTGAATACCTTGAAACAAATGATTGAGACCTCAGACACCGAAAAGAAAAGCATCAAAACAGCTACTCCCCTTCAATCGCCATTACCCCCGTTTGCTTCCGGCAATAATAGCCGCGCCAGCCAGCGCATCAGATCTATCAGCGAAGACACGCTGCCTATCAGCATCTACCGAACCGGCATTGCTTCAGTGGCAAAATTATGGCCCAACAGAACCGTCTACTATACCATTAATGCCGGTCTGGCAGACCAGGCAAGGGTAACGAATGCCATCGCGCACTGGCAAAGCCAGACCAATGTAGTATTTGTACAAAGAACCAATCAGTCTAACTATATAGAATTTGTTACCGGAACAGGCTGCTCTTCCTATGTTGGAATGATAGGTGGCAGACAGGAGATCCGCTTGTCTCCACTGTGCTCGACAGGAAATGCTATTCACGAAATTGGCCACGCTATTGGCTTTTTCCATGAACAATCAAGAGCAGACAGGAATAATTTCATCATTGTTAATACAAATAATATCACCCCGGGAACGGAAGTGAACTTCGCTACATACGTTCAAACGGGTGAGCCAGGCTTTGAGATCGGTACACTTGATTTCAATTCCATAATGATGTATGATTCATATGCATTTTCAGTTAATGGCCTGCCAACCATGACCAGACTGGATGGCTCTACTTTCCTTTCCCAAAGGACTGGATTGTCGGCGGGAGACATTCAAACGTATAATTATATGTACAATCCCCCGTTTATCAAACGGACGGAAGTTGTTACCGTAGATCAATATGACCCGTCAAGCGGGTCTTACAGATATGAAGCAACCGCATATATCACTTTCTATTCCGATGCTGCCAGAACAATACCCTTTACTTTGCAGAACCCGATCTTTATAAAGGGATATGAGTCCTGGGAGTATCCAACAAGAGGTAACTATATCGTTAATGGCAATTTTACTGCCCGTTGTGATCCGGGAGCGTCTACCTTTAACTTTGGAACAGTCATTGACGCGATTACGCTGGACATGGGGAATGAGCTGTTCTATGAACGGTCGAACTTTACGATCTTTGATGGCTTTGGGTATATCAAATGATCCGCTGTCGATACAGTTGATACTAAAAAACCGGATCGTTTGATCCGGTTTTTTAGTATGCGCCTTCTCACCATCTCCCTATTTTTCATTACTTTTATTATGTGACGGAAAACTACTACAAATGGCATTCCCCTCAGCTGGGAAGAGAGTTTGAGATGCTGGTGTTCGGTGATGAAGGATACCCGCTGATCCTCTTCCCTACCTCCATGGGGCGGCACTACGAAAGTAAAGACCGCGGCCTGATAGACGCCGTGAGCTGGTTTGTGGACCAACAACTCATACGCATTTACTGCCCCGACAGTATTGACAGCCACAGCTGGTACAACCGCCGCATATCCCCTGCAGAAAGAGCTTTTAATCATAACCGCTATGATAAAATGCTGCTGCACGAAGTACTGGAACGCGCCGTAGAAGAAAGCGGCATCAGGCGCGTGGCCGTGGCTGGCTGCAGCTTTGGCGGCTACCATGCGGCGAACTTCGCTTTCCGCTACCCCGAAAAAGTATCCTACCTTTTCAGCATGAGCGGCACCTTTGACATCCGCTCCCGGCTGGACGGCTACTACGACGACAATGTTTATTATCATAACCCGGTAGATTACATGCCGGAGAACCGCGATGCCGCGCTCTGGCGCATGGGCATCATACTGGGCACCGCCGAAAGGGACGTGACCCGCGGACATAACGAGCACTTTTCTGGCATACTGGCTGCCAAGAATATTTCGCACTGGCTGGATGTACGCCCCAATGCAACCCATGACTGGCCCATATGGAAAGAAATGCTGCCGCACTATCTATCCCTTATCAAATGAATCCGTAAAGGCAAGTTCTTAAACAATTAAATCGTTAACGGATGAAAAAAATAGGCCTGCTCTTTGGTCAGGAGACCAATTTCCCCCTTGCTTTAATCGAGCGCATTAATCAGCAGAAAATACGTGGCATCAGCGCAGAAGCAGTGCTGATCGACAAAGTGGTACAGGGAACCGACAGCGGTTACATCGTAATACTGGACCGCATCTCGCATCATGTGCCCTTTTACCGCTCCTGGTTAAAACATGCTGCACTGAACGGGGCCGCCGTGCTCAATAATCCTTTCTGGACCAGTGCCGATGAAAAGTTCGTGAACAACGAGCTGGCCCTGCAAACCGGTGTAGCGATACCCAAAACAGTATTGCTGCCTACCGCCGACCATCCGCCACATACCAGTTCTGACAGCTTCCGCAACCTGGCTTATCCTTTTGACTGGGACGCTATCTTCGCCTATACGGGTTTCCCGGCCTACCTGAAGCCCATTGCGGATGGTGGCTGGCGCAACGTGCACCGCGTACAGGACCGTGAAGAACTGTTTGCCCGCCATGCGCAAACCGGACAGGCAGTAATGCTGCTGCAGGAAGAGATTCATTTTGATTCCTATTTCCGCTGTTTCTGTATCGGGAACGAAGTTAGGGTCATGGGCTATGACCCCAGGCGCCTGCATCATCACCGGTACCAGACAGAATTCCATCCGGATGCGGCCCTGCTGCAAACACTGGCGCAACAGGCGCTCAAACTGAACCAGTACCTGGGCTACGATTTCAATACTATCGAAATGGCCGTACGCGACGGCGTGCCCTATGCCATCGACTTCTATAACCCGGCGCCGGATGCGGACGCCCATGTGATCGGGGATGAAAACTTTGAATGGGTAGTGCAGACCAGCGCCAATTATCTCATCGAAAGAGCACAGGCACATAAAGCCGGTGGCAACAACCTGGCCTGGGGCGGATACCTGCAAAAGGCCGTTCCTGTGGTAGCGGCGAAAGCTACCAATGCAAAAACAACTAAAACAGCCGCCAAACCGGCTGCTAAAACAAATGCCAAAGCAGCTGCGAAACCCGCCGAAAAAACAAACGGCAAGGCTGCGGCAAAACCCAAGAAAGCAGCAGGGACCAAAAGCCCTGAATAAACTATGAAACTATACCTGTTTGGCGCTTCGGGTTCGGGCGTAACAACACTCGGCCAGTACCTGTCTGCGAGCCTGGCAAGGCCTTATTTTGACTCCGATTCATTTTTCTGGGAGCCGTCTGTTCCCCCATTCACCGTCAAGCGCGAACCTGCCGCCCGTAATGCTATGCTGGAGAAAGCATTGGCCGCGCACGACAGCTGGATACTCGGCGGTTCCCTGGTGAGCTGGGACCTGTACCCGGCCTTTGACCTGGCGGTGTTCTTATATCTCCCCCCGGAGGTCCGCATGGAAAGGCTTAAAAAACGGGAATTGGAACGCTATGGAGATGTGATCTATACCGATCCCCAAAGGAATGCTCTTTATAACGCGTTCATTGACTGGGCAGCGGGATATGATAATCCTACGCCTAACGGCCGGAGATCGCTGCAGCTGCATGAAACCTGGATGAAAACACTGTCCTGTCCTGTGCTGGAAATAAGGGGAGATTACAGCACCGAAGAAAGGGCCCGCCTGATCATGACAAAACTGGATCATGCAGGTTAAGGATACTTTGTATCTTTAATTCGTAATTTATCAATATGTTCCAACACTTCACGCTTGGCATCGAGGAAGAATACATGGTGATGGACCCGCAAACACGGGAGCTACGGTCGCACGAGCAAAAAATAGTAGAACAGGCGCACAAGGTGCTGCGGGACAAAGTAAAGGCTGAATTTCACCAGGCCGTAGTGGAAGTGGGCACCCAGATCTGCGCCAATATAGAAGAAGCCAGGGAAGATGTAGCCATGCTGCGCAAGACTATCTCCACCATTGCCGGAGACCTCGGCTACAGCATCGGCGCCTCCGGCACACATCCCTTCTCCAAGTGGGAGCTGCAGCTGATCACCGACCATCCCCGCTACTTCGAGATCGTGAATGAGATGCAGGACGCCGCCCGATCGAACCTCATCTTCGGACTGCACGTGCATGTGGGGATGGAGAACCGGGACATGGCCCTGCATATCGCTAATTCCGTACGTTATTTCCTGCCGCATATATTTGCCCTGAGCACCAACTCCCCCTTCTGGGAAGGCCGTAATACAGGCTTTAAATCCTTCCGTACAAAGGTGTTTGATAAATTTCCCCGTACCGGTATACCGGATTATTTCGGGAGCATTGCCGAATACGACAATTACATTGCGCTGCTCATCAAGACCAATTGTATCGACAACGCCAAGAAGATCTGGTGGGACCTGCGGGTACACCCCTTTTTCAATACACTGGAATTCCGCATCTGCGACGTACCACTCACCGTAGATGAAACCTGCACCCTGGCAGCGCTTTTCCAGGCCGTATGCGCCAAAATATACAAGCTCCGTGCTCAGAACCTCAATTTCATCATCTACAACCGCGCCCTGGTGAACGAGAATAAATGGCGGGCTTCGCGCTACGGCATTGACGGTTACCTGATAGACTTCGGCAAGGAAATGGAAGTGAACGCACGGGGCCTCATACACGAACTGCTGGATTTTGTAGACGATGTGGTAGATGAGCTGGGCTCCCGGCCTTTTATTGAAAATACCAGGAAGATCCTGGAAGAAGGCACCGGAGCAGATAAGCAGCTGAAAGTATATGAGGAGAGCAATGATCTTGCGGCGGTTACGGACTTTATCAAAGATCAGTTCCTCCGGGATATTTAACAGGGTCCCCGGACTTTCTTAACTTTGCACAATGAGCCTGCCTGTTAAACAACAGTGGAAAATAGCCGTGCTTGACATGTATGAGGGCGTACCCAATGAGGGGATGCGCTGCATCCGGGAGATACTGGCGGAATACGGCGACAGGAACGGGCTTCAGCTGGAAGTGCACGAATACGAGGTACGGCAGCAGCAACAGGTACCCGATCTCTCCTACGATATTTACCTTTCTACCGGCGGTCCAGGCAGCCCTGTTGACAGCGAAGGCAGCGAGTGGGAAAAAGCCTATTTCGGGCTGATACAGGCATTGCTGCTGTGGAACGAATGGGAAGCTGTGAAGAAGCCTATGCTGTTCATCTGCCATTCCTTTCAGCTGATGTGCCGCTATTTCGGATTGGGCGAGGTATGCCAGCGCAAATCACCGGCATTTGGGGTCTTCCCGGTGCATAAGGTGAACAGCGGCGGGCAGGAAAGCAGTTTCCGCCTGCTACCCGATCCCTTTTATATTGTAGACAGCCGCTTCTGGCAGGTGATATCGCTGCGGAAAGATAAAATGGAGGCTATGGGCGCGCAGGTACTGGCCATAGAAAAAGAACGCCCCCATGTGCCCCTGGAAAGGGCGGTAATGGCTATACGCTTTACCCCGCAGTTCCTGGGTACACAGTTCCACCCTGAAGCAGATGCAGCCGGTATGCGAAAATACCTTTTACAGGAAGAGAAAAAAGATCATGTGATCCGCCATTACGGCGAAGAAAAATATACGAGCATGCTGGAACAGCTGACTGATCCGGAAAAGATCATGCTTACTCATAACCGGCTCATACCTACATTCCTGAACGACATCATTTATGATTCCCACCTTACGCACATATTACAATCAACACTTCAGTAAAAGTAAATACCAGGCTTTCTTAGACAGCCTGGCCACTGAAGCAGGACAGGCGCCTGCCTTCAGGGTAGCCGAAACCCCGGTGTTTGTGCCTGCTGCGCTCACCAGTAAGCTGGTGCAGGCCTGCGAGGAGATCGTGGAAGTGATATTGCGGCCCGATTTCAAGCAGCTCACCGCAGACGCCATCCCTCACCACCTGAAGGTGCCCGGAGAGAATGAGCACCCGCATTTCCTGATCATCGATTTTGCCGTTTGCCGTCAGGAGAACGGGGAGCTGGCGCCCCAGTTGATAGAGCTGCAGGGCTTTCCCAGCCTCTTTGCCTTCCAGGAGCTGATGGCCCGCCAGTTCCGTGTGCATTTTAATATACCCGATACCGTAGATAATTTCTTTAACGGCCTGAACGGAGACAGCTATTTTGCCCTGCTGCGCGAGCTGATCTGCGGGCCTTATCACCCGAAGGAAGTGATCCTGCTGGAACTGCGGCCGGAGGAACAGAAAACACGGATAGACTTCTACTATACCCAGCAAAAGCTGGGCATCCTACCCGTTTGCATCAACGATCTGATACAGGAAGGATCCCGGCTTTATTATCAGCACAATGGAGAAAAGATCCTGGTAAAACGTATATACAACCGCGTTATATTCGATGAGCTGTTCAAAAAGGAGTCCCCGCCCGGCGCCTATCCCAACCTGTTCCAGGAGCTGGATGTGGAATGGATCACACACCCCAACTGGTTCTACCGCATCAGCAAGTATATGCTGCCACTGATCCACAGCGAGTTTGCCCCCAAGAGCTGGTACCTGCATAAACTACCGGTAGTACCGTCTGACCTGGAGAATTATGTGTTGAAGCCCCTGTTCTCCTTCGCAGGCCAGGGAGTGATCATTGATGTAACGGCAACGGATATAGATAAGATCAAGGACCCGGAAAACTGGATACTGCAGCACAAAGTGCAGTATGCTCCCGTAATTTACACTCCGGGTGCTCCGGCCCACTGTGAGATCCGTATGATGTATATCTGGCCTGACGGCAGTCCGCGGCCCATGCTGGTACATAACCTGGCCAGGATCAGCCGGGGAAAGATGATCAGCGTGAGCAGCAACAGCCAGGATACCTGGGTAGGCGGCAGCTGCTGCTTCTTTGAGAAGTAAACAGAAAAAAAGATTTACCTTAATAGTTATAAATCCTGTATACCCTTATGTTTGGAAACGTAGCCCTTGATGTTGCCATTAGCCTGGTATTCATTTATCTGCTTTACAGCTTACTGGCTTCTATCGTACAGGAGCTGATCTCCCGTATGTTCAACCTGAGGGCGCGGCTGCTGACCAAAGCATTAAGGCGGCTCCTGGATAATGATATGCGGAAGAGCAATCTGGGCTACCTGGGACAGTTCACCTTCTTTAGCTTTCTTTACGAACAGGTATGGAGCATTATCTACTTCTTCCTTCCTTTTAAGAACAGCCCTTTCCTGAAGAAATTCTATGATCACCCGGGGATCAAATCACTGGGCGAGGACAGGGCCGCCAGCCGTCCGTCTTATATCAGTCCGCAGATGTTTGTTCAGAGCCTCATGCACATCCTGCGGGGCCCCGGCTTTGACGGCGCCAAAGATGACGAAGCTATACGGGTAAAGCAAAACCTGGAAGGCGGACAAACACTGATAGGGCCTGAAACACGGGAGCACCTGTTGAACCTGATAGAAGACGCCAAACATGAATCAGAAGAGTTCCGGCATAAGGTAGAGCAATGGTTTGATGAAGTAATGGCCCGCACCAGCGGCTGGTACAAAAAACAGACACAGGTAGTGCTGATCGTTGTGGGGTTTATCATTGCCTGGCAGTTCAATGTAGACTCTATCGCTATTACACGCATACTGGCAAAAGACAAGAAATCAAGGGAACAGATGGTGGCGCTTGCAACCAAACGTTATGAAGTATATGGTCAATACAAGGATAGCCTGCAACGTAAGATGGTGATCCGCGAAGACACCATTGAGATAGGCGACAGCGTGATCATCCGGACGGATACCGTATACCAGGCGTCCATACCCGACGAGGAAATGGATAGCCTGTACCGCAGCCTTTCCAACGATGCAGCGGAAGTGCAGAACATACTGGGCATCAGCCGGGGCGATTGCGGGGTTGACACAGATACCGCCTATGCCCGGCTCCGTGCCAGGATGGATACAGTGGCAGGCAGGCTGCTGTCGCCAACGGAACAGGAAAAATACAGGCAGGCCATGGAGGCAGTAGCCAAACGGAAAGCAGGCTGCTATACCCATCCCTATCAGCAGAACGGCTGGCTCGTTTTTGCGGGATGGATGATCACGGCGCTGGCGCTGTCATTAGGAGCGCCTTTCTGGTTTGACCTGCTGAACAAGGTGGTGCAGATCCGGACAACAGGGCCGCAGATCCAGTCATCACAGGCAGCGAAGACGAAAAAGTAAATCCCTACATATGCAACGCACAAATTTCTCTTCCGGCGCTCCCTGGGAGAACAAAGTTGGCTATTCAAGGGCCGTAAGGGTGGGCAACGTTATTGAAGTTTCAGGAACGGTGGCTGCAGACGGCGACAAAGTAGTAGCAGTAGGCCACGCCTACGAACAGACCAAGTACATACTGGCACGGATTGAAGCGGTGTTGGTAGCGGCGGGGGCCAGTCTGCACGATGTGGTTCGCACGCGCATGTTTGTAACGGATATTTCCCGCTGGGAAGAGATAGGCCGGGCCCATGGAGAGTTCTTTCAGAGCATTAAACCTGCAACGACGATGGTGGAAGTGAGGAAGTTGATAGATGACAGGTATCTGGTGGAGATTGAGGCAACGGCAGTGGTGTCTGAGAAACAGGGTCATTAGTCATTAGTCGTTAGGGATTGAAGCGAATAAAACCAGGTCAAACACTAACGACTAATAACTAAGGTCTAAAAATTATCTTCCAAATTTCTCCTCCCACTTCAGCATCCCTCCTACGAGGTTCTTCACGTTCTGAAAGCCCATTGTTTCGAGTATCATGGCGGCTTGCCCGCTGCGGTTACCGCTGCGGCAGTATACGATCACTTCTTTGTCTTTCAGGTCTTCCAGCTCATCTACCTGCATAGCCTGTATCTGTCCGAGAGGAACGAGGGTGCCCCCGATGTTAAAATCTGCGTGTTCATGAGGCTCGCGCACATCCACGATGTTCAGTTGCTCTCCGCTATCCAGGCGCTGTTTCAGTTCTTCAGATGTTATATTTTCCATATTTATCAAAAAATTTGACAGTAAATCAATCCTGCCAAGTTATGAATTATTCGTGAGTTGTGTCGTGCTGGGGGACAGGCGCCGAGTCTTTTACGGGTTTGACCGGTCCCAGCCAGATGTCGATACTTTCACCAGCGCGCACCATGTTAAGGTCGCCCAGGCTGTTGCGGCGGGCGGGCACCTGTTTGGTGATGTAAGCGTTCGCGGTGTCTGTTACCCCGGCATCAATGAGGGCGGTACCCAGGTTCAGGTTGCTGGCGTTCAGGATCTCGCGGGCTTCGAGGTAGGTAAGGCCTACCAGGTCGGGCACGGGATTCTCGATGCTGCCGGTACCACTGCTGAGCACCAGGGTGATGTTGCTGCCTTCAGGGATCATTTTACCCGGCTTGACGGTCCTGCCATTCAGCATTTGCTGTAATACGGTATTGGTGGCAAAATCGGGCTTATAGATCGTGTCGCCTACATTCAGGCGGCGGCTGTGCAGGGTCATTTCGGCGCTGCGGAAGGTAAGGCCTTCCAGGTCCGGCATGGCTACCATGGGCGGCACTACCTTATTGATGGTGAGGTAGATGGTACGTCCCACTTTCACCTGGGCGCCGGTTTCGGGTTGCTGTTCCCATACGGTGAGCGGCTTCAGGGAGTCGATATATATAGAGTCGCGCACGTCTGCTTCAAAGCCAGCTTTTTCCAGGAGCAGGATCGCTTCCCTTGCGTTCTTGTGGCGTACATCCGGTACTGTTAATATTTCATTGTGGCGGGTAATTACGCCCAGGAAAGCAAAGAACAGGATCCCGATTACCACCAGCAAGCCTAGTGCTATTAACAGGTTAAATCTGAAAGAGCGTTTGGTGATGGATTCAAACACGTTAGTTACTTGGTTTTTTATCATATTTTTAAAAAGCTTCAAGCTTACAGCTGCAAGCTCCAAGCTGTAAGCTTACATAATGAATTGCCTTCGAGAAGCAAGTATGCAGCGCAGGCATACTGCTTGTGGCTTGTAGCCAGCAGCTTGCAGCTATTGTTTCAAGCATTCTTCAATTAACATGCCGTAAAACTCCTGCAAAGTTCTACCGGAGGCACGTACCTGCTGGGGCACAAGGCTGTTCTCAGACTGGCCCGGCATGGTGTTGGCTTCCAGGAACCAGAGCTTATCGGTAGCTACTTCCCAGATAAAATCTATGCGGACGATGCCCCTGCAATTCAATTTGTTATAGAGGATGGAAGCTGTTTGCTGTACCCTTTTGGTAATTTCATCGGGCACCTGCGCCGGGGTAATCTCCTGGGAAACACCGGGTGTATATTTGGCTTCATAATCAAAGAATTCCTTGCTGCTGATCACTTCTGTGATAGGCAGTACGGTGATCTTGCCGTCTACCTTAAACAGGCCCATGGTGAGCTCGCGGCCTTTGATAAACTCTTCTATCAGTACCTGGCTGTCTTCCTTAAAGGCTTTTTCGATGGCTGCGGGCAGTTCTTCGGCTTTGGATACCTTAGACATGCCGATGCTGCTGCCCCCTTCCGCCGGTTTTACGAATACCGGGAGACGGAGCTGTTGCAGGATGGCCGCCGGATCATGGGGCTGATCCCTGAAAACGTGCACAGACTTTGACACGTTCACCACATCCAGAGCGGCTACGATCTTATTGCAATAGCTTTTGTTAAAGGTGATAGCGGAAGTTACCATGCCGCAGCTGGTGAAAGGTATGCCGAGCATTTCGAAGTAACCCTGCAGACGGCCGTCTTCTCCCGGTGTGCCATGGATGCCGATGAATACCGCATCAAAACGGATCTTACTGCCGTTAAGGGTAAGGGTAAAATCGTTCTTATCCACTTCCACGGCGGCGCCGTCGGGTGTGGTATAGGTCCAACCCTCGCGGGTGATCACAATCTTATATACATTGTACTTGCTTTTGTCCAGCTGTTGTTCGATAACAGCTGCACTCTGAACGGATATAACGTATTCGCCGGAATATCCGCCGGCCACCAATGCAATGTTCTTATTCATCTGATATTGCTGAATTTTGTCTAAGACCTTTTCCTATAAGCGGGTAAAGATAAAAGAAAAAACCTTTATTTCCCCAAACCTTCGTTACCGGTGTCCAGTACGAACTTCCAGTTACCGGCGGCGTCTTTTTTCCAGATAGTGACGTAAGTGCCCTGGGTAGTAGTGTCTTTGGCGGCAAAGGTGTAGATGCCATAGGTGTAGGCCAGGTCGCCGGAGCTGGCTACGCTGGCAAAGCCGGGTTCCCAGGTGAGGGTAACGCCGGTGTCGTTCATGGATTCTATATACTTAAAAGCGTTATGTCCTTCCATGGGCGGGTTGGCTGCACGCAGCAGCACTGCGGTGCTGTCTGCATAAGCCAGGAAAGCGTAGCGGAAGCCTTTCTTGCGGGACAGATCGGAAAAATCGGTGTCGGCCTTCAGTACGGCCGCATGGGCTGCTTTGGTGTCTGTATCCTGCACGGCGGGCGCATTGCAGGCCATGGCGCATAACAGTAAGATCCATAACGCCGGAAAATAACGTAGCATTTTTCTCAGGATTTTACCTGAATATAAAATGAAAAAAGGAGAAAAGGCACAAAAAGCCCTTTCTCCTTTTTTAACGCTTCCTTATAATATCTTAGATATGTAATTTTTCTTTCTTGGCCAGGAGCTCGTCTACGGTTTCCTGGTACATCTCGTCCGGTATACAACAATCTACCGGGCACACAGCAGCACATTGCGGTTCTTCATGAAAACCCTGACACTCTGTACATTTATTGGGAACTATATAATAAGTATCTACGCTGATAGGCGCATTTGCCTGATCTGCATCAATAGAAGAGCCATCCATAAGGGTATAGGAGCCCTTTACAGTGGTGCCATCTGCAATACGCCATTCCACTCCACCCTCATAAATAGCATTGTTAGGGCACTCCGGTTCGCACGCGCCACAGTTAATACACTCATCTGTTATCTTAATTGCCATAGTATAAACTTTTTGTTTAAGTGGTAAGCCATTAATTTTGTTAACAAAAATAGAATTTCCGGAATTAAAAAGTTTAAATATTTCTTATCCATACATGAACAATACAGAAAAAGTAGCTGCCCTGGTGCGTTTACGCCAATACCTGACCAGTGATGAGCCGGCGTTGCAAAATGTTAAAGAGCAGGCTTTCCTTGCCAACGGGTGGTTTACCCCCGCATCTATTGAAATGGCTGTCCAAAATATCTGCCAATATTTCCTGGATGAATCCCTGCTCTCCGGCTGGCTGGAGGCCTATCCCAAAGTGGGGACGCAGGCTCCCCGTACTGTAGGGATTGTGGCGGCAGGCAATATTCCATTGGTGAGCTTTCACGACTGGCTCTGCGGTTTCCTCAGCGGCCACCGGGTAAAGCTGAAGCTGTCTTCCAAAGATTCGGTACTGATCACCCATGTGCTGGCCAAGATCGCGGAATGGTATCCGGCCTTTGCAGCGCAAACCCAGACCAGCGAGATGCTGAAGGACTGCGACGCTTATATTGCCACCGGCAGTAATAATTCTGCCCGTTATTTCGAATACTACTTCTCGAAGTTCCCGCATATTATCCGCCGTAACCGTACCTCAGCCGCACTGCTCACAGGCCGGGAGACGGAGGCGGAACTGCAGGCCCTGGCAGATGATGTGATGCTTTACTTTGGTCTGGGCTGCCGTAATGTAACCAAGGTGTTTGTGCCCGAAGGCTATGACTTTACACCGCTGCTGAAGGCACTGGAAAAGTATGATCACCTGATGGATCATCATAAGTACAGGAACAACTACGATTATAACCTGGCGCTCCTGTTGCTGAACAATAGCGCCTACCTTACCAATGGCAGTATCCTGCTGCATGAATCCGCGTCCCTCTTCTCTCCTATCAGCGTGCTGCACTACGGCTACTATAAAGACGGTACCGTGCAGGCGGCGGAGCTGCTGGCCAATGAAGACCTGCAATGCCTGGTGGGACAGGGTTTTACGGCCTTCGGACAGGCGCAGCAACCTTCCCTGACAGATTATGCAGATGGAGTGGATACGATGGCATTCCTGGAAGCGTTATAGTATAGAGGCAGCTAACATTCTGTCGCTTAGATTGTTATTCTGACAGTGGCGAATGGTATCTTGTCATGCTGCAAACGTTTGGAGTTTAACTATTTATTTATATTTCATATAAAAAACTGTTAAAGTGAACCGACCCTAATAACACTGATACTGCCGGAGGCGTAAATTTGTATTCGAGGCATATAAATTGATAGCTTATCAGTGTATTCAACCTCAATTAACTTTAAACTTTCAGATATATGAAATTTCGACAAATTGCTGCGACTGTGCTAATTAGTGCGGCGACTGCCTTTGCCAGCATATTTGTTTACAGCAAGTATTTTGAAAACCGGCAGGCAGGCCCCTATCAGAATGGATCAAATAATATCCCTGTAAACTATACCAGCTACATGCCTGGTACGGAGACCAGGAACATCACCCCTCCAACCGACTTTACCCAGGCGGCGAAGATCGCATTACCGGGCGTAGTTCATATCAAGACAAAGATCAACCCGCGCCAGGTGACCAACAACCTGCAAAGAAGAAGATCTATCCTGCAGGACCTCTTTGGTGATGATTTCTTTGGAGACGAGTTCCAGGGAGAAGGCGGCGGACGCCGTTATTATATACCGGGCCAGATGGCTTCCGGCTCTGGTGTGCTGATCTCTGACGATGGTTACATCGTGACCAACAATCACGTGGTAGACCAGGCAGACGAGATAGACGTAACACTGAATAACAACCGTAACTACAAGGCCAAGGTAGTAGGCGTTGACCCGAATACCGACCTGGCCGTGATCAAGATCGAGGCACGTAACCTGCCTTATCTGATCTATGGCAACTCTGACGACATCCAGGTAGGGCAATGGGTACTGGCAGTAGGTTATCCGCTGAACCTGGAGACCACTGTTACCGCCGGTATCGTGAGCGCCAAAGCGCGTACCATCGGCATCAACAAAAGGAACCGCAGGAGCGCGATAGAATCCTTCATACAGACGGATGCTGCCGTGAACCAGGGTAACAGCGGCGGCGCATTGATCAATACCGCGGGTGAGCTGATAGGCATTAACTCTGCCATCGCTTCTCCCACAGGCGCTTACGCCGGTTACTCTTACGCCATCCCCGTGAACCTGATGAAGAAAGTGGTGAACGACCTGATGAAGTATGGCAACGTACAACGTGCTTACCTGGGCATCAACTATATTGATCCCAGCGGATTGTCTGAAGATGAACTGAAACAGCGCGGCATCAGAAGGGATATTGACGGCGTAGTGGTACAGGATGTTCCCGCCAGCGGCGCTGCTGCTGAAGCAGGGATCCACAAGGGCGATATCATCACCAAGATCAATGGTATATCTACCCCTTCCATCCCGGAAATGACAGAGCAGATCGCCCGTTACAAACCCGGTGATAAGATCAGCATCAGCTACCTGCGTGATGAGAAAGAGTATACCGTGAACAACGTGATGCTGAAGAATGAAGACGGCGGCACTGATATTGTAAAGGTGAGCATTCTGGATAAATTAGGTGCAGACCTCGTGACCTTACAGAAGAATGATGCAGCCAAGCTGGGGATCAAAGGAGGCGTGTTTGTGAATGATGTAGGCAGCGGGCTGCTGAAAAAGCAGACGAATATGAAGCCGGGCTTTGTGATATTGAAAGCAGGCGGAACAGCAGTGGGTACTGTGGATGATCTGAAGAAGGTGTTGCAGAAACAGGCTAAGGTGCAGCTGGAAGGGATGTATCCTGATTATACAGGTGTGTATTATTACAATGTGGATTTGAATGGAGGAAGTAGTGAGGAGTTTTAGAAAGAGTTTTTTATAGGTTTTATAGGTTAGGAAAAGTCCTGGTTCAGACCAGGGCTTTTTTTATGTTGATTCCATTGGGAGATTGCTTCGTCGCCCTGCGCACGCGGCCGCGTAGCTCCTCGCAATGACGGGGATGGAGGCCATGGCTTCATTATGTTATGCCGTTTGGAGATTGCTTCGTCGCCCTGCGCACGCGGCTACGCGGCTCCTCGCAATGACGGAGGAGATAAGCGCGATGACTAAACCGGAAAACTATAGATTTATTACTCCCTTCAGCTGAGCGAAGAACTCATCTTTTTTACGGGAGGAGATAGGAATGTTTTTCTGATCGCTCATTACAACGGCGGTGCCGAGGCCTTTGATGATCTTAACGATATGGTGAATATTGATGAGGAAGGATTTGTGCACACGGTAGAATCCCTTGTCGGACAACATTTCCTCGTATTCTTTCAGTGATTTGGAGATCAGGTGGGATACGTTGTTGATCAGCTGGATCTTGGTATAGCTGTCGAATGCCTCGCAGTAGATGATATCTTTCAGGTCTATCACGTTATAGCCATCGTTCACGGGGATCACTATCTTGGAGAAGGCGTTGTCGTTGTTCTTTACGTAGTCTTTCAGGATGGACGCCAGTTCGTTAAGGCGTCCCTTTTTGCTCTTCTTCACTTTTTCCAGGGCGTCTTCCACCTCGCTCACCTTGATGGGCTTGAGGAGATAGTCCAGCGCTGCAAACTTGATGGCCTGCAGGGCATACTCCTGGAATGCGGTAATGAAGATCACCTCAAAGTTGAGAACGGGGAACATTTCAAGCAACTGGAAGCCGTTGTGAGGAGGCATTTCAATATCAAGAAATAAAACGTCGATGGGATTGCTCTTGATCATTTCAGCAGCTTCGTGGATATTCTGAGCTTCCCCTATCACTGTAACATCCTTACAGTAATTCTCTAAAATATTTCGTAAAATATGGATGTTGCGGACTTCATCGTCTACAATCGCAGCTTTTATAATACTCATAACATCTTAACAATGGGAATCAGAATTTCTACCAGGGTACCTTCCTTGTTGCCAAACCCAGACTTAAATTTATCAATTATTTCTAACTTTCCAACACTTCCATTAAAAGATTTTATAATCTGCAGGCGCTCCTTAATAACGCTCAGGGCGGTTGATTCATGCTTCACCAGGCGTCCTGTTTTAATGCTGTTGGAGTGTTCCCAGCCTATCCCGTCGTCATCTACCGAGCAATATAAGAGGTCGTCTACCATTTCCAGCTTTATTTCCAGGTGACCGGCGCTGTTCTTGGGAGCCAGACCATGTTTGATCGCATTTTCCACAATCGGTTGTATGATCATCGGCGGTATATAGACCGTATAGTCTTTCAGTTCAGGCTCAATATCAAAATGATATGTAAAGCTATGCGCAAATCTGATCTTTTCCAATTCCAGGTAGCGGGTCAGGAAGGCCGTTTCTTCCTCGAGGGAAATATAGGATTTCCGCGAATTATTCAGCATCTGGCGCATCAGGGTGGCAAAGTCGGCCAGGAAGTTGAGCGCCTGCTTCTCCTCTTTTTCCAGGATCAGATGTTGTACTGAGTTCAGGGAATTGAAGATGAAATGCGGGTTCATCTGGTTGGTCAGCGCTTTGGCTTCCAGCTCGGCAATGCGCCGGTTGTAATCCGTTTTGTTCTTCTCAGCCTGTTTGATACGCTTTACGATATAACGCAGGATGGCCAGTATGCACAGCAATCCAAGCAGGATGAGAATCCCCCTCGCCCACCATTGCTGGTACCATTGCGGCAGGATGTTGACCGATATCGTCAGGGGCTGGCTCCAATCGCTTTTGAACTTGCGGGCCCGTAACAATAGCTTATAACTACCGGGCTGCAGATCAGGGAAAGGAATGATATTGCTCATGGTGGTGGTCCACCCGGCAGAAGTATCGCTGGAGAAATTGTACTGGTACTCCACCAGGTCCGGCAAATCGAAGGCGATGGCGCCAAACTCCACTTCGAAGGAAGTTTTCCGCTTGTACATATGTACGAAACTGGTGGCGGGCAGATAGGTGCTGTCACCATAACGTATAGCGCTGAGGTATACGGTAGGCGGCACGGAATCTACGGGCAGATTATGATCCTTGAAATAGCAAAGGCCGTTGGAGGTAGCGATGTAGAGCATTCCCTGCTGGTAGAATACACCGCGGATATCGTCAGACATCAGTCCGTCATTGGACGAGATGTTCCGTGTAATGGTCATTTCCTTCACATCGATCACAGATACACCGCGGTTAGTGGCTACGTACAGGCGGCCGATGCCGTCGTAGTAGAGCTGCTGGCAGATATCGCTGGCAAGGTTATCGGCAGTGCTGAGATGTTTCAGTACGCGGTTGTTGCGCATTACGTAAATACCCTGATCGCTGGTGCCTACCCAGAGATAGCCATCTATCAGCTTCAGGTCTTTGATGCTCTGGCGCAGGGAATCGCCTTCACCAAATGCCGGCCGGATGTTCTTCGTTCGGTCAGACCCGTAATACAGGCCGCTGTTAGTGCCCAGGTAGTACGAGGTATCTGTTCCCACGATGGAGGTGATGAGCAGCTCCTCCCGGTTAACGGTATATTCGTTCAGGAGGGACACCTGGTCCTTTGCTGCTATCCTTACTTTACCACCGGGAGAAACGTCTACATCTTTCAGGTTCTTTATTGCCTGGAGGACGGAGATCTGCTGGCGGCGGGTATTAAAGGAGTACAGGCCATTATCGGCCCCTAACAGTATTTCATCGTTACGGTAAGGCAATATGCTGAAGATGCTGTTACGGCCGCGGGAAGTATCCAGGGTATGCACGCGGATGTGGTGGCTGCTGTCTATCGTATTGAGCACGCCAGCGTTCTGGCCTACGAGCAACATCCCGGTGGTCCTGTCGCGCAATATACTGAAGATAGAATGCGAATAAAGGCCGTTGGTATTGTCGCGGTAGTTGAAATAAAAGTTCTTGAAGGGGATATTGTATACGCCATCGCCGAAGGTGGAGATCCAGATATTACCATCGCGGTCTCTCAGGATAGACGTAATATAATGGTTGTCCAGCAGCTTGGACATGTTTTTGGCGCCCTGGAAAAAGTCCTTTAAAAAGAACAAGGCGCGTTGGGTGCCTATCCAGAGGTTGTCGTTGTCGATACAGACATCGGTGATCTCATCTTTAATCCCCCAGTCGCGGCCGTTGAAAAAGCAAACCACTTCCTTAAGGGTATAGCTGTAAAGCGTATTCTTCGTAATAATGACGGGGTTAGCGCGTACGCGGGCTGCGAAGGCCTCATCGTCCATCGGGTAGGGTGAAACGGGGAAGATCTTCAGGTCCTTATTGTTGTCGTCCTTAAAGGAGCTCAGGTGGAAGGAAGATTGCAGGGGCTTGAAGAGCGGACCATTCCGCAGGAAGTAGAAGATATCGAACTGCTGATCACCAAACTTGTTATACTCGGTCTGCCGCTTCTCCACGTTATGCTTGATGAGGCGGTTATCAGTATTGAGAAACCAGACATTAGCGGAACTATCCTCGAACGCGTACTGCATGTAATGCCCATGACTGTTGAACTGCAGGGACGAATCATTTTTGTACGAATGGATGACATAGTTCGAGTAGAAGGAGGGCATACCGTTGAGGGTGAAGAACCATACCCGCCCTTTTGAGTCAGGGGCCAGTTTGATCACGTCGTTATCGGTAAGCCCATCCTTTTTAGAATAATTCTGGAAGCGTTTGCCATCGAACTTACTGACGCCGGTAGGCGTAGCAAACCAGATGAACCCATCCTTATCCTGCACGGCAGTATACACGGTCGCATTGGCAAGGCCGTCTTTCACGTTATAATTACGCGGCATGAACCCCTGCGCCAGGGCCCGGTTCCCTGTGCACAGCACCATTAATACCAGCAGTATGTAACGGGCATTGGGCATAATGTATGTTTTCACAGGGTATAGGATGGTCCTCAATTCGTATTTCATCAATGGCCTTAGTATGCCCGTGCAAACAGCACGCGCTGGGTAGAAGGTTTACCTGTAAGGATACAGGCGCCTGCTTCCTGCGGGTTGTTTAAAGGGATACAGCGAATAGTAGCCTTCGTGCGCTCTTTGATCGCTTCTTCCGTTTCGGTGGTGCCGTCCCAGTGTGCTGATATAAAACCACCTTTTTCATCCAGCAACCTTTCAAATTCTTCAAATGAATTGGCGGGAGTAATGTGCGTATCGCGGTAGGCTTTGGCCTTGTTGTAAATATTCTGTTGAATCTCTTCCAGCAGGTCTTTGATGCGTGCGGCGATGCCATCCAGGGAAAGGCTGGATTTCTCTTTGGTATCGCGGCGGGCCACTTCTGCCACGTTGTTTTCCAGGTCTCTTGCACCGATGGCGATGCGTACGGGTACGCCTTTCATTTCGTACTCGGCGAATTTCCAACCCGGACGGGCATTATCTGAATCGTCGTATTTAACAGACACGCCGATGCGTTTCAGGTCCTGCACGATCTCTGCTACTTTGGCGTCTATTTTCGATTTCTGCTCTTCGTTCTTATAGATCGGTACGATCACTACCTGTAGGGGAGCGATACGGGGAGGCAGCACCAGGCCGTCATCATCGCTGTGGGTCATTACCAGGGCGCCGATCAGGCGGGTGGAAACACCCCAGGAAGTGGCCCATACGTATTCCAGTTTATTCTCCTTGTTGGAGAACTGTACGTCGAACGCTTTGGCGAAGTTCTGGCCGAGGAAGTGAGACGTACCGGCCTGCAGGGCTTTACCGTCCTGCATGAGGGCTTCGATACAATAGGTATCTACTGCACCGGCGAATCTTTCTGCGGGGGATTTTACGCCTTTGATCACAGGCAGGGCCATGTAGTTCTCGGCGAAATCGGCATATACTTCCAGCATACGGCGTGTTTCTTCTACTGCTTCGTCGGCGGTAGCATGGGCCGTATGACCTTCCTGCCAGAGGAATTCTGCGGTGCGGAGGAAAAGGCGGGTACGCATTTCCCAGCGCACAACGTTTGCCCACTGGTTGATCAGCAGGGGCAGGTCACGGTAGGACTGGATCCAGTCCTTATAGGTATTCCAGATGATCGTTTCGGAGGTAGGGCGGATGATGAGCTCTTCTTCCAGCTTGGCTTCGGGATCTACGATAACGCCGCCGCCGTTGGGATCGTTCTTCAGGCGGTAGTGGGTCACTACTGCGCATTCTTTGGCAAACCCTTCTACGTGGTCGGCCTCACGGCTCAGGAAACTTTTGGGAATGAACAGGGGGAAATAGGCGTTCTGGTGACCGGTATCTTTAAACATCTTATCGAGTACGTCGCGCATACCCTCCCACAGGGCAAAACCATACGGTTTTATCACCATACATCCTTTTACAGGCGAATAATCTGCTAAACCACCTTTCAGCACGAGGTCGTTATACCATTGCGAATAGTCTACTGAACGGGCCGTGATCTCTTTACTCATAGTACTTTTGATGCGCCGCCGCTACAGTGGCTGCTTTCGAGGCGCCACCGGCCTTTGGCTTAATTTTTGCTGTAATATTAAAAGGAAAAATCTTACAAACCTACATGAAAATCAGAAAGACACAAATTTGTTTTTGTCAAAATAATGAGCTGAAATGAGGTGCTGTAACATTCCGCGTTAATTAAGCGTTAAAACATTTATATTTACATTCATCAGAATAGAGTAAATTTACTACATAAAAGGACCCGATTAAATCACAACAAGATGAAATCCATACTATATACAGCGGCCGGGGCTTTGCTTATACTGAGCAGCTGTTCCACCACGTACCAATCCGCCCGTACGCCGGACGATGTATACTACTCTCCGCGGACGGAGCGTACCTATGCCTCATCAAGCAACAATAACAACCAGGGCCAGAATCAGCGCACTGTAGCAGCAGCGAACGAGGATGATGGTACCTATGTGACCTATGAGGATGAAGAACAGGGGGATTATGCAAAACGTATTGACCGCTTCAGGAACAATTCCGGCGGCTCCTACTATGACGACGGTTCTCCTAACGTATATGTAAACAACTACTACGGCGGTTATGGCGGTGGTTTTGGTTACAGCCCGTACAGCTACTGGGGTGGCGGTTTTGGCGGTTACCCTTACTACGGTTACGGCTCAGGCCTGAGCATCAGCCTTGGTTTAGGCTGGGGTTGGGGCGGCGGCTACTACAGCCCCTGGTATAGCCCATACAGCTTTTACAGCCCGTGGTACAGCCCCTGGGGCTATCCGCACTACTATGGTGGCGGCTGGGCCTATGGCGGCGGTTACGGCCATTACTACCCGGGCGGCGGCTACTATGCAGCTCCGAACCGTGGCTACCGCAGCAGAAACGGCTTTGGCGGCGCCAGCGGTTATACTAACGGTAACCCGCGCACGATACCTTCCGGTACCACCGGTAATACCGGCGACTACAGGCCCAGAAGGATCTTCAGGGATAACAGCAGCGGCGGCTTTAACGGCGGCAGCAACAGCGGCGGCACTTATACTCCGAGAAGGGTATTCCGTTCATCTCCGAGCGAAACGCCTACTGTACGTCCAGGCGGCGGCAACAACAACAACAATGGCGGCAGCTATACTCCCAGAAGGGTATTCCAGTCTGAACCGCGCGAAATGAGAAGCAACCCTGCTCCTCAGCGTACTTTCAGCGCTCCCTCCTACTCTCCTCCTCCTTCCAATAGCGGCGGTTCATCCGGCGGTGGCGGCGGAGGCGGCAGAAGCTTCAGGAGCAGAAACTAAAAGACTATTCTTTACGTTATAGAGAAAATACCCTGGCATCAACACCAGGGTATTTTTATAATCCATGCTATTCTAAACCTCTAAAAAGATGATCAGAAAGATTGTATTGACCATTGTAACGACTGGGATTTGTTACACCTTGAACGCCCAAACCATTGCTGACGCATTGCGTTACAGCAGCACGGGTCTTAGCGGCTCGTCCAGGGTACAGTCTGTAGGCGGCGCTGCCGGTTCACTGGGCGGCGACTACAGCTCCATGTTCGTTAACCCTGCTGGTGTTGCCTTCTTTAAGACCAGCGAAGCCGGTTTTTCTTTTGGTTTCCAGAATTCCTCCGCAGACGGTACCTACCTGGGTTCCAAAGGCAGCGATAACAGAGGCAACGTATATATCAACAGCGCCGCTTTTATATTCGGCGGGGCCAAGAAGAACCAGAACAGTAAATGGGAGAACTGGTCAGTAGGCCTGGGCTTTAACAGGATCGCCAATTATAACGAGACCATTTACTACAGGGGCATTAATAAGAATTCTTCTTTCGCCGATAACTGGCTGATAGATCTCACCCAAAAACACATCACCGATCCCAATGTGCTGAGCACTGACGGGCAGTATGCCCACGGAGCTGACCTGGCTTATGCTACCGGCCTGATAGACCAGGAAGTAGACCAGAATAACCAGCCTAACGGCGTATGGTGGGCGCCCATACCGGTTGATAAAGGCATTACACAGGAAAACTTTTTTACCAGCAAGGGCAACGCCAGTGAGCTGAACCTGTCTTTTGGCGGTAACTATAGCGACCAGTTCTATATTGGCGGCAGCCTGAACGTGCCTACCTACCGTTATGAGCACAGCAGGAGCTTCCGCGAAACCAATACTTCTGACCCCACAGCGCAGCTGAACTATTATGAAGTAACGGAAGACCTGAAAACAGACGGGGTAGGTTTTAATACCCGCATCGGTATGATCTACCGTCCAGTTGTGCCTTTAAGGCTGGGCCTCACCTTTGTATCTCCTACCTGGGCTACGTTCACTGATTCTTATATCACCAGCATGATAACGGATACCAAAGACCTGGGCCGTCGTACCGCCAGCTCTACAGAAACCAATAATGGTTATGCAGATGAGTCTAAGTACAACGTAACCACGCCACTGAAAGGAATCGCCAGCGCCAGCTGGATCTTCCGTCCCGCAGGCGGGGATCCCAGCAGACCTTCCGGCTTTATCTCCGTAGACTATGAGTACACTGATTTTGCCGCCATGAAAATAAAGATGAAGAACGGCGGCGGTTCAGACGCTACGGAGTCTGCAGATAAGAACAGGGCGATCGATGATACTTACCAGGCCGTGTCTAACATAAGAGTAGGCGGTGAATTGAAACTGGATGTATTTGCGGTGCGTGCAGGCTTTGCCTATTATGGTAATCCTTATAAGATCTCAGGCCTGGATGGCTCCCGTAAGTTCTATACCGGTGGTGTAGGATACCGGAATAAGGGATTGTACCTGGATCTGGCGGTGATCTATAACACGACCAGCAGGCAGGATCAGCCTTATACAGTGATCACGCCTAATAGTCTGAACTCAATGAGCCCCGCTCCGGCGCAGATTGATAGTAAGATTGTGAATGTGACGGCGACGTTAGGGTTTAAGTTTTAATACAAGCAATTATTTTATACCGCGGGGCGGTGAAGCGATTTCTGACCATAGGAGATTGCTTCGTCGCCCCGCCCGCTTTAGCTCCTACTGCTCCTCGCAATGACACGAATGGAGCATCCGGCCACTTTACATATGCTGCCGTAGATAAAGAAGTACCTGATCGGGATCCTGCGGATCCATCCAATGGAATTCTTTGTCTTTACGGAACCAGGTAAGCTGGCGTTTAGCGTATTGGCGGGTGTGGGTTTTGATGAGGTCAATGGCTTGTTCGAGCGTGGTCTTGCCGTCAAGGTAGTCGAAGATCTCCTGGTAGCCGACTGTTTGTAAGGCGTTATGATTGCGATATGGTAAGACGCTTTTTACTTCATCCAGCAGGCCGGCAGTCATCATCTGGTCTACCCGGTGGTGAATGTTGCGGTGCAACAATTCTTTGGGCTGCGTAACACCTATTTTGATAATGCGAAAATCTCTTGGAGCACGGTTAGCGGTACGGAAAGTGGTGATGGAGCGGCCGGTAGCTTCCAGTACTTCGAGGGCCCTGATGAGGCGTTGCGGGTTCTGGGTTTCAGCTACGGCGTAGAAATCAGGATCCAGCTTTTGCAGCTCCTGCTGCAGCCAGGGCAGTCCGTCTTTTTCGTACCGTTTATTGATGGCCTCGCGGATGGCAGGAGCAATCGCGGGCATATCGTCTATACCTTCGCAGAAGGCTTTGATATACAGGCCGGTGCCGCCGCACATCACGGCTACCGGCGTTCTTTCAAAGATGTCCTGCGCGTATTGCAGGGCCAGCCTTTCAAAGAGGCCTGCGCTCACTTCTTCCTTTATGGAATGGGAATCAATAAAATAATGCGGAACAGTTTGCAGCTCCTGTGCGGAAGGTTTGGCAGTGCCGATGCTCAGCTCGCGGTAACACTGACGGCTATCCGCAGAGATGATGGCTGTGCCGAAAGCCTGTGCTACCTGTATAGCTAATGCGGTTTTGCCTGCGGCAGTAGGACCGGCTATTACAATTACTGTGTTCTGCAAAAAATGTATGGAGTTTGAAGTTTGCAGTGGGCAGTGGGCAGTTGAATTTTATCTCCGGTTCTCAAGAAACTGCCAACTGTCAATTGCAAACTGCCAATTCATTAATAGAGGTTCTCGTCCTCTCCTCCTGTTTCTTCCCCTTCGTCTTCTTTGTTCTCTTCATCCTCCTCTCCTTCTTCGCTGAAGCCGTCTTCGCTCATGCCTTCCTTATTCAGATCGTATTTCTCTTCCATTTCTACCAGCTTGTCGCCGATGAGGCCTTTGGTGCCGTACTGGCTGGGTGCGAGACCTTCTTTACGTACACAGTAAGGGTAAGTGATCTTGGAGTTTTCATCTTTGCTGATGCCGATCAGCTCCACCAGGAAAGTCCAGCTTTTAGCAAAGTCATACAGGTAAATAAACTTCTGGTTAGGGTCTTTTACGGCTGCGGCAATAGGGGTATCTGCCATCAGCAGGGGCTCTGCTTTACGGGGCGCTGTATCCTTTTCGAGTATGATCTCCCGGCCGCGCTGCCAGTTGTCATTACTGCGAAAAAAAGTGGCCTTATGTTTACTGTCGAACTCAAATGCCTGCAATATGGACTGGTGAAACTGCAAAAAGGACTGATTAGGCTTAATGGCTATATCCCTGTATACACTTTCATCCTCCTCCCAGTAAACTCTGAATTTCAATACCGGCATGACAAATATATGTTATAGGTTTTAGTAATGTTAATATAGTAATGGCTTTTTCTGCTGTACAAAAATGGTGCTGAACAAGTGCTTAGGCCGCATAAATTTACCATTTTTATTTAACAGGGCTCAGGTTCATTGTCCTGGCTTTTTCCAGCATAAATGCATAAGCGGCTTCATAGGTATTGGCGATCTCTCCGTCGAGTATCGCTTCCCTGATGGCATTCTTCAGATCGCCTACCTGTTTGCAGGGCGGCAGGCCGAATGTTTCCATGATCACTTCTCCGGTTACGGGCGGCTGCCAGTTGCGGATACGGTCGCTCTCCTCTACTTCCTTCAGGCGTTCCCGTACCAGCTCAAAGTTCTCCAGGTAGCGTTTTACTTTCGCCTTATTCTTGGAGGTGATGTCGGCTTCGCAGAGCATCATCAGCGCATCGATATCATCTCCTGCGTCGAAGAGCAGACGCCGTATAGCCGAATCCGTAATATTTTCCTTGGTAAGACTGATGGGGCGCAGGTGCAGCTCCACCAGCTTTTTCACCAGGCGCATTTTTTCATGCTGCGGCAATTTAAGCCGTGCAAAGATACGGGGCACCATCTTCCCTCCCAGGGCATCGTGACCGTGGAAGGTCCATCCATGGGCCGGTTCAAAGCGTTTGGTGGCTGGTTTGCCGATGTCGTGCAGCAGGGCTGCCCAGCGCAACCAGAGATCTTTTGTATTGCGGGAGATATTGTCTATCACCTGCAGGGTATGATAAAAGTTATCTTTATGTCCTTTGCCTTCCACCATTTCAACGCCTACCAGGTCTACCATTTGCGGGAAGATGATCTTCAGCAGGCCGGCCTGGTATAACAGATCAAGGCCTACAGAAGGTTTGTGGGACAGCATGATCTTGTTCAGCTCATCGGTGATCCGTTCCTGTGATACGATCTTTATACGGTTGGCATTTTGCCGGATCGCTTCGAATGTGGGCGGATAGATCGTAAACTGCAGCTGCGAGGCGAAGCGGATGGCCCGCATCATACGCAGGGGATCATCACTGAAGGTTTGCGCAGGCTCCAGCGGAGTGCGGATGAGCTGTTTTTCCAGGTCTTCCTGTCCGTTGAAAGGATCTACCAGTCTGCCATAATCATCCTCATTCAGGCTGATGGCCATGGCATTGATAGTAAAATCGCGCCGCAGCTGATCATCCTCCAGGGTACCGGCCTCCACTTCCGGGTTACGGGAGTGGTCGCGGTAGCTTTCCTTACGGGCGCCTACAAATTCTATTTCGAGATCGTTCCATTTTATCTGGGCGGTGCCGTAGGTCTTGAAAAAGGCCACCGGCACGTTATCACCCAATATGGCGGCCACCTTATGCGCCAGGCTGATGCCATCGCCCACGCACACAATGTCCATGTCTTTCGTTCTGCGGTTCAGCAGCTTATCACGTACAAAGCCTCCGATCAGATAGCAGGGGGTACCCAGTTCGTGGGCAGCCGTAGCTATCTGTTCTAACACTTTCCGTTCCTGCAGCGTACAGGGAATGTCTATAGGCTTCCTACTGATCATATAATGAAAAGATATAAAAAGCGCAAAAGTATTTTAATAATTAATAATTAAGAATTATTAATGAATAATAAGTAGCAAGTGCATCATTATTAGGTACTTGCAAACGGCTATTCCCTGATAACCCGGATATCTCCGTTGCCCTGGATCCTGATGATACGGGAGGGCTGTGCCGCGGTGGTATCATGCTGACGGTATTGCACTACATAGTTCACGCCATTTTTTATCTCAGGGCTTACATCTGCAAAGGTGGCAGGCGAAGGCTGTCCGCTGATATTGGCAGATGTGGACACCAGGGGTTTACGCAGGCGTTTTACCAGGTGACGGCAGAAGGTGTCGTGCACAATGCGGATGGCCACGCTGCCGTCCTGACTTACTACGCTGGGGGCCAGTCCGAGGGCGCCGTCGTAGATCACCGTAGTGGGGCGGTCTACCTTCTCCAGGATATTCGCGATGTTGGGATGGGGATGCGCCACAAATCTCAGGAGATCCCTGATATCGGCCAGCAGTACTACCAGGCTTTTACTCTCTTCCCGTTGTTTAAGCGCGAAGACCTCTTTTACAGCATCTTCGTTGGTAGCGTCACAGCCGATGCCCCAGATGGTATCTGTAGGATACAGGATGAGGCCTCCGGCGTTCAGCACGCGCAAACTGGCGGTGATATCGTTTTCAAAGTCTGTCATAAGAAGAGGTTATTATATACTTCCATCATAGCTGCAGCACATTTATCCGGGGTGAACCGGTGGGCATGGGCCCAGCCTTTTTCTTTCATATCCTGTGCCAAAGCGGTGTCTTCTACTACGCGGCGGATCGCGTGCGCGATGGAGACAGGATCCAGCGGATCGGTATATTGAGCTGCATCGCCGGCAGTTTCAGCAAAACAGGACCCGCGGGATGTGATCACCGGGGTGCGGCTCCATAATGCTTCGAGGATGGGAATACCAAAACCTTCAAAGGTGGAGGGATACAGAAATGCTTTCGCCCCCTGGTAAAGCATCGGAAGATCTGCATAAGGCAGCCTGCGCTGTTCATTCAGCCAGATCACCTGCTGTTCCAGGTCGTGTGCGGCGATATAGGCCTTGACCTGTTTCTTGTAGCCTTTGCCATCCCCCAATACCACCAGCGGCAGATCTATATGACCTTTTAATATGTGCAGGGCTTTTACAAGGCCCAGGAGGTTCTTGCGCTCGATCACGGAGCCTACATACAGCAGGTATTCCTGTGGCAGGCTGTATTGCTGCCACATAAGCTGCAATTGCTCCGTTGTATGTGGAACGGCAAAAGCGGGATCGCAGCTTTGGTACACCACAGCGATCTTTTCCGGATCCGTGTTATAATAAGTGATGAGATCTTCACGGGTTTGCTGACTGATCGCCACTACTTTGTCTGCATAACGGCAGGCGTATTTTGCCTTACGGCGATAGGTCTGTACATCGATCGGGTTGTACTGGCCGGGATAACGCTCAAAAATAAGATCGTGCATGGTGACCACGCTTTTTACGCCGCTGCGGTGAATACCGAAGGGGATCTCATGGCTCAGGCCGTGGTAGAGACCGATCTGGTGCTGTTGCAGATCGCCCACCACATATTTGCTGCGCCAGGCGCCGCGGAAAAAGCGGTGTAAAGGCCGCTGCGGGAGAACCACCTGCATATCCGCAAAGGGAGCGGTATTGAAGAGCCCCGTTTTCTTAGGTGCGAACAGGAAGTATTGATGTTCAGGAAAATGAACGGCCAGGGCGCTGATCAGGGAACGGCTGTAGTTTCCCAAACCCGTGGTATTCTGAAAAGCCCGTTTGGCATCGAAGGCGATGTTCAAAGTGTGTACGTTTTATACTATAGGAGGGCAAAGTAAAGAAAAAATGTGCGGATCAATAAACTCTTCCTACTATCCACCCTGGCGAGTATATTTGCAAAAAATTGTCAATAATGGAACTAAAAGAGCAAATTCAGACCGTTTGGAACGATCGTAAACTGCTGGAGGAAACTACCTATACAGACGCGATACGGACGGTAATAGAAGCGGTAGACAAAGGTAATTTAAGAGTAGCGGAACCCACCGCCGGCGGATGGCAGGTGAACGAATGGGTGAAGCAGGCCATACTCCTGTACTTTTGCATACGGCCGATGGAGACCATCAACCTGGGGCCTTTTGAGTTCTATGATAAAATGAAGCTGAAGACCAATTATAAAGACCTGGGTGTACGCGTGGTGCCACATGCTATTGCCCGTTACGGTGCATTTATTGCAAAAGGCGCTATCCTGATGCCTTCTTATGTGAACATCGGCGCTTATGTAGACGAAGGCACCATGGTGGATACCTGGGCTACGGTAGGCTCCTGCGCGCAGATCGGCAAGCACGTGCACCTGAGTGGCGGCGTAGGCATCGGTGGTGTACTGGAACCCCTGCAGGCCAGCCCGGTGATCATCGAGGACGGCTGCTTTATCGGCTCCCGCTGTATCGTAGTAGAAGGCGTACGTGTAGAAAAAGAAGCAGTGCTGGGCGCTAATGTGGTACTGACACAATCCACCAAGATCATTGATGTGAGCGGCAGCGAGCCGAAAGAATACAAAGGATACGTACCTGCCCGCAGTGTGGTAATACCAGGCACCATCACCAAGAAATTTCCTGCAGGCGAATACCAGGTTTCCTGTGCGCTGATCATTGGCCAGCGTAAAGCTTCGACTGATCTCAAAACCAGTTTGAACGATACTTTGAGGGAGTTTAATGTAGCGGTGTAATTGCCTTTTAAATTTCTGTGAAGAAAAATTTGCAGGAATAAAAAAGTTGTATACCTTTGCAATCCCTTAACACGGTTGCCCAGATGGCGAAATTGGTAGACGCACTGTGTTCAGGTCGCAGCGCTCGCAAGGGCGTGCTGGTTCGAATCCAGTTCTGGGCACTTCAGAAAGCTTGTAAGTAATCACTTACAAGCTTTTTTGTTTTTGGGCTAGTCCAAATAAATGTTGCGTGTGACTATTCTTTATTCAGCATTTTGTTAGCCCAGCGCATAAATTCATTGGCATCTAACATAGTGAATCCATACGGTCAAAATAAACCTGAAAGAAAAGATGCCGAAGACTATATTATGGCAAGAGCTTGGATATTCGCAGATAGCAAGTGAAGCAGAGAACAAAGGGGCTTAAGAAGTTACGAAATTTTCAGCAAATAAAAAAAACCATATTGGCGTGTTTTCATACAGGCAGGCCCATTAATTGCATATATTTATATCATAGGTATTTCGTGTTGAAATGGTTTAATGCCGACTCATTTTATTCCACAACAGATCAGGTCTCGCGCTATTCGGGTTTTGCATCATTATCAAAATCTTTTTGTATGAACATGGTATTTTCAGCCCTCCAGGACTTCTTCGGCGGAGGGCGGACTTATGAGCCTACTCCGGAAACCACGTCTTCCAATGTAACTGTAACCGCGTTTTCACAACCCAATGTATTGCAGAAGAAGATGCAGGAAGAAAAAATGTCGCATGGCGGAACGGTGAGAGCAAATTTGTCACCCGTTCGTCTGGCCGTAGATCAAGGTGGCGTGGTGATGTATTTTTGTCCCATGCAAAAACTGGAAATCCTTGAAGTTATTTCGGAAGGAGATGGAAAAACCATTCCGGACTCCGCCAGAGTAGAGGGATTAGACGTTCCCGGTGATTTTAAATCAGGGCTTTACGAACTCGAAAATGTTGAACTTACTTCAAACGGTGAAATACAGGTAAAGGCAACGGAAGAAACAACCTGGAAGTATATTGAAAGAGCGCCTGCTTTTTGAAATGCTCCCGGGCACTTTTAAAACGGTTACAGTCATAGACCTGTAACCGTTTTTTTATATTCACTCTTGCAACCGATTTCCATAGCGATTGTGTAGACATTGTCTACACAATTTGATGAACGGCCTTGTACCCAGCCTCTTCAATGATTATCTTGCCAACTCATTTACTGAACGTTATGGTACTTAGATCGAAAAGAAATACAAGCCGGTCTTTGACGGGCTTCGTATGCCTATGCAGCGCCGGTATTGTGTTAAGCGGCACTGCGGCAGGCCAGGCTTCCAACATCTCCTTACAGGATCTTTCCGCTTTCCGCGATCCTGGTAAAAGCTGGCAGGTTGCGGCTGATGTTAATGCAGACCTTAACAAGCACGATGTGCTGTTCCCGGTGAACGGAACAGGCGTGCTGGTGAACCTGCCTGACAAAAAGCATCCTGGCCAGGACTTGTTTTCCCAGGCCGAATATGGCGACATAGAGCTGGAGCTGGATTATATGATGGCGCCCGGCGCCAATTCCGGTATCTACCTCCAGGGCAGGTATGAAATCCAGCTGCTGGACAGCTGGAGCGTTACCAATCCCCGCCCCGGCGATAATGGCGGTATTTACGAGCGTTGGGATGACCACCGTCCCGAAGGACAGCAAGGCTATGAAGGCTACGCGCCCCGCGTGAACGCCAGCCGCGCCCCCGGCCTGTGGCAGCACATGAAAATAGCTTTCCGTGCACCGCGCTTTGATGCTGCCGGTCATAAAACCGCCAACGCCCGCATGCTTCGCATTGAGCTGAACGGCGTGCTTATTCATGACGACGTAGAACTGATGGGCCCCACCCGCGGCTCCATTGGCGACGGCGATGAGAAAGCTACCGGCCCCCTCCGCCTGCAGGGTGATCATGGCGCGGTTGCTTTCCGCAATATCCGCATCGAAACCGCTAAGCTGGATAAGGAAGCAGCGAACAACCGTCGTGACGACGTAGATCCTATCCTGGTAGACGCCACTTCTTCCAATACTATTCTCCGCAGCTTTATGGACGTACCGGGCAGTGCACGCATTCCCCACGCTGTATCAGTAGGCAGCCCCTTACAGGTGCATTATACCTACGATCTGGACAAAGGCATGCTGCTGCAGGTATGGCGCGGCGGCTTCCTGGACGCTACTCCTATGTGGCACGACAGGGGCAACGGTTGCTCCCGTCCCCGCGGCACCGTGCAATACTTTGGCAAACCGGCATTCGAGCTGGCAAAGCTGTCTACACCTGATGCTGCCTGGATCACTGACAGCACCGGTACCGGTTATCGCCCCAAAGGCTATGTGCTGGACGAAAAAGACAGACCGGCTTTCCGTTACTTCATCTACGGTTCTGCTGTTACCGATGCCATCAAAGTGATGGACGACGGGCATGGCCTGCGCCGGGAACTGAGCGTGGAAAATCCCGCGGAAGGTTTGTATGCAAAACTGGCAGAAGGCAAAAATATCGAGCTGCAGGCAGATGGCATGTATGTAGTAGATGGCAGATCTTACTACCTGCAGGTGGATGACGCTGGTGGCGCCAAGCCTGTAATACGGCAGAGCAACGGCCAGCAGGAACTGATCGTGCCTGTGAAAGGTAAACTGGCCTATTCCATACTTTTTTAAACCGGAAGAGAACGACAAATACTAACAAATGAAACTGATCTATAAAACATTGCTCCTCGCTGTCTTATCGGGCAGCGCGTTTGGGCAGGAAACTCCCAAGGAAGAGGATTTCTCGAAGATTGTGAAAGTGAGCTCTCCGGAGGGCACCCTGCTGGAAGTAGGCGGACTGGTGATGATGCCCAACGGCGACCTGGGCGTGAGCACCCGCCGCGGCGACATCTACATCGTTGAAAACCCTACCAGCCGCAAGCCTTATTTCAGGAAATTCGCCTCCGGCCTGCACGAAGTGCTCGGCCTGGCCTGGAAAGACGGCGCGCTCTACTGCGCACAACGCGGTGAGCTGACAAAACTCGTAGACACTAATATGGATGGCAAGGCAGATGTATATGAAACCGTATATGCATGGCCTTTATCCGCACACTATCATGAATACAGCTTCGGCCCGAAGATAGCGCCTGACGGCTCCTTCTTTGTATCTGCCAACGTAGCCTTCGGCGACGAAGAATGGTGGCGCGGTGAAAGCCGTGTACCCTGGCGTGGCTGGATGATGAACATCACGCCTGACGGACAAATGACGCCTTATGCCACCGGCTTCCGCTCTCCCTGCGGACTAGGCATGATTGACGGTGAACTGTTCTATACTGATAACCAGGGCGACTGGGTAGGCTCCGGCGGTGTATGGCAGGTGAAGAAAGGTGATTTCATCGGTCATCCTGCAGGTCTTCGCTGGACCAACATGCCGAATTCACCCGTAAAGCTGACAACAGAAGAACTGTATGCACTGGTAGACCCACGCCGTAATAAGAATGCACAGGGACGTTACATCAAGCCGGAAAATGTAGTGAATGAAAAATTCGTTACCCTGGCGGAAGTAAAAGAGAAGATCCCTACACTACGCCTGCCTGCCGTTATATTACCGCACGGCGTATTAGGTATTTCCAATTCTGAGATCGTGCCCATCCCCGAAGGCAGCTTCGGTCCTTTTGCCGGCCAGCTGCTGGTGGGTGATCAGGGACAGAGCAAGATCATGCGCGTGGAACTGGAGAAAGTGAACGGAGAATACCAGGGCGTAGCTTTTGATTTCCGCAACGGCTTCCAGTCTGGTGTACTGCGTATGGCCTGGGCTAAAGACGGTTCCCTCTTTGTAGGTGAGACCAACCGTGGCTGGGGCTCTGCCGGTGAAGCCAACGAAGGCTTACAACGACTGGTATGGAACCGGGAAAAAACACCTTTTGAAATGCAGACGGTAAAAGCCATGCCTGATGGCTTTGAAATAACTTTCACGCAACCGGTAGATGAGAAATCAGCGAATGACCTGGCTTCTTATTCTGTAGAAAGCTTTACCTACAAGTATCACCCGGTATATGGCAGTCCCCCGGTAAATGCGGAAACCTGTCCAATCAAAGGTGTAAAAGTATCTGCTGATGGTCTGAAAGTTAGGCTGGTAGTAGACAACCTGCGTAAGCACTACGTACATAATATTTCCCTGGACGGTGTACGCGAAAAAGAACATTTCTATTCTCTGGTGCATCCTACAGGTTACTATACTTTGCATAGCATACCAGAAGGAAACCGCCTGGCTGCGAGTGAGCTGAGCACACGCAATTCAGCTAAAGAAACCGCTGCAAAAGCAGCTGCTGAAGAAGCGGCCAAAGCAAAAAGCGCTGCCGCCACTGCAAAGAGCAAGACGGCAACTCCATCTAAGTCAGTAGTAGTGCCTACCTATGAAGAGGTGAAGCCCTTGCTGGCTAAATATACCTGCCTGGCTTGTCACAATGCCAACAAAAAGCAGGTAGGACCTGCTTATATCGACGTGGCAAAGCGTAACTACAGCAATGAAAAGATCGTAAGCCTGATCTATAACCCACAGCCACAAAACTGGAGTGGTTATGCTACAGAGATGCCGCCTATGCCGAATGTGCCTAAAGCAGAGGCGCTGAAGATAGCAGCATGGATCAATTCACTGGCTGGAGGAAAAACAGCAGCGAAATAATCAGAGAAGCATCAATGACAAATAACACCGGGCTGGCCAAAAGGGTCAGCCCTTTTAATTTCCCCCCTTCATCAGGTCTTCTATCTGCTGCGTGCCCGGCTTTGTCTTCTTTTCCGCATACTCCCGGGGCGTTACCTTAAACTGTTGCAGGAAACATTTAGAGAAATAAGATGGAGAACTAAAGCCGGTCATGTAGGCGATCTCTGTCACCGTATGCTCAGCTGTTTGCAGCAGTTTGGCGGCATGCTTCAGCCTTACCAGCTTTATCAATTCATTAGGCACATATCCCGAAAGGGATTTCAGTTTCTTATGCAGGTTGGAACGGCTCATGGCCATATCGCGGCTGAGCTCTTCTACAGAAAGCTGCGGATCAATAATGCGCTCTTCAATAATGCTCACTACCTTTTCCATAAAGGCTTTATCACGGCTGTTGGTAGTGAGTACGCTTACATCACTGTTAGGTTGCTCAGAGAATTTCAGGCGCAGCTTTTCGCGGGAGGAGATCAGGTTCTTTGTTACGGCTGCGATATGCTTCCATTTGAAAGGCTTCATAATGTAAGCGTCTGCCCCCGCTTCTATTCCCTTTAATTCCGATTCGCTGTTACCCCTGGCGGTGAGGAGTACAAATGGAATGTGGCTGTATTCGATATTGGTTTTTACCTGGTAGCATAATTCAAGGCCATCCATCTCCGACATCATGATATCAGAGATCACCAGGTCGATGGAATGCGCTTCTATCAGTTCCAGTGCGGCTTTACCGTTGGATGCTTTCACTACATTATAGCCGCTGTCCTGAAAACTTTCTGCGAGGAATGTTTGTATGGCCAGATCATCCTCTACCACCAGGATCAGGAGCCGTTCATCGTCGATGAAGGCAGCTTCATTACTCCGCTCCTGCTGCGCGGGCTGCTGCCCGCTCACCGGTAGTTCCAGTGTGAAGATGGTCTTCTCCCCTTCCCTGCTTTCTACCAGCAGCTTGCCGCCATGTTTCTCCGCCAGTGAATTAGCCAGGGCCAGGCCGATGCCGGTACCCTGGTGCTCCGTAGCGGTAGTAAAAAACTGTTTGAAAATGTTCCTGATATGGGCAGCGGGAATACCTATGCCATCATCCTCTACGCTGATACAGAGACGTGTGCCTTCTCCTTCAGCACCGGCGATATCAAAAACAGAGATGCTTACTTTTGTTTTCGCAAACCGGAATGCATTGATGAGCAGGTTGCTCAATATCTTATTCAGCACCTCCGGATCTGCGTGCAGCAAAAGCCTGCTCAATCGGGTGCTCATCGTGAATTCAATATCCTTCTGATAAGGCAGGGAAGAAAAACGGGAGTAGACAGATTGCACCAATGATATGATGTCTACATTCTCTTTGCGGATCTCATATGCATCGCTTTCTATCCTCCTGAAATCAAGTAGCTGGTTCACCAGGTCCATCAGCCGTTCCGCATTCTCATCCATAATAGCCAGTTGCTGCTTTTCTTCCTGCCGCCAGTTGTTCATGGTCAGCAGTTTCTCTAAGGGTGCAATGATCAGGGACAAGGGCGTTCTTATTTCATGCGCCATCACGGTGAAGAATTCTATCTTCCTGGCGTAGAATTCCTGTTCTTCCTTATTCTTCAGGCGCTCCATTTTGATCTCGTTCTGTTTGCGGAGATAGTTGAACGAATACCGGTAAATAGCATAGGCGGCCCCCAGCGCCAGCAATAGGAAAATAACGTATGCCAGTGTAGTTTTATAGAATGGGGGTTGTATGATCAGCTGCATGGTGGTCTCAGGCACATTCCAGTTGCCCTTATCCCCCGTAGCCTTTACTTTGAAAGTATAAGCGCCCGGTGATAAATTAGTGTAAGTAGCCTTGCGCTGATCACCCACATAGTTCCAGTCCGGATCAAAGCCTTCCATCTTATACGCATAGCTCAGCTTCTCCGGTGCGCTGAAATTGAGGGCGGCAAACTCAAAGCTCATGACAGACTGATGATGCTGCAATATGAGCTGATGGGTATAATTGATCTGCTGCTGCAATGGCCCGTCTTCAGACAAAGGCACATTCCTGTTGAAGAGCTGGAAATTGGTAAAAGATACATGGATTTTATCGGTAACACTAGACACTTTCTCCGGGTAAAAGGCATTAAAGCCTTTGATACCGCCGGCAAACAACTTGCCATCAGACATTTTGCAGAAGGCCTTGTAATTGAACTGCCGGCTTTGCAGGTTATCCTGCGGTGTGAAATGCCTTGCCTTTCCCTTTTTAGGATCTATGCTATAGATACCGTTATTGGTCGTGATCCAGATCAAACCCGCATCATCCTGTTGAATGCCATACACCACGTTCGCACTGATGCCCGTTTTATCGTTGTAAGGTTCTACCTGTTTTGTGGAAAAGTTATATTTATGCAAACCGCCGCCGTCTGAGCCTATCCAGAGGTTTCCCTGGTGATCATCATAGAGGCAGGTGAGTTTGATCATCCCTTCTGCCGTCACCTTGTCCCACTGCTCGGTTTTCTTGTTGTAGAAGATCAGGCCGTCATTATAAGTAGCAAACCAGAGCGTTATATTTTTGTCTTCATAAATGTCATATATGATGGTGTTGCTCACACCATCCTGCAGTACCCTTGTAAAATCGCGACGCTCACTGTCGTACAGGTCGAGGCCTCTGTCCGTTCCTATCCATATCTGGTTATCATTATCCTGGTAAATACAGAAAACGTTGTTGCTGTTCAATGAATGAATATTTCCGGGCTGATGCTGAAAATATTCTACCCTGCCGGTTTTCGGGTCAAGCACATTCACACCTCCTGCGAAGAGCCCGATCCAGATCTTACCTGCTTTGTCTCTCAGTAACGTATGAATATTATGATACGACAGTTTTTGCTGGCCGCGCAGAAAAGGATATTGCTGAAAGGTACGCGTAGCAGTATTGAAATATTGTAAACCGCCGTCTTCTGTACCTACCCACAGCTTGCCAGGGCCATCTTCCAGGAAACAGCTCACAGCACGGCCAGACAGTGCAGACGGTTCTCCTGTGGGATAATACAGGTCAAAAGCCGCTCCCTTTTCATTAAAGTAACTGGCTCCTCCAAAAAAGGTACCTACCCACATCGTGCCAGCCCTGTCAGGAAATATAGAATAAATGGCATTATCGCTGATGCTGAACGGATCATCGGCTTTGTTGGTATATGCCGTAAACCGGTCTGTTGCGAGATCCAGTACGTTCAGTCCCTTCTCGGTGCCTACGTATATCTTATCAGGCGCCACCTGGCATAGCGCCCGTATAATATTATCCCTGATGGCATAAGGGCTGCCATCATTACGGTAAACCCGGAAGCGGCGCTGACCGGGCTGCCATTTACATAAGCCGCCATTCCAGGTACCTACCCACATTACGCCGTCTCTGCCTTTGTATACGATATTAATGTAATCATTACTTAAGCCGCTTGTTGCAGCACGCAGGTTGCTGAATGAGCCGGTGGAGGGATTGTAAATATCAATGCCTCTCCCGAATGTGCCGATCCAGATATTCCCGTCATCATCCTGCGCTATCCTGCTGACCTCATCGCTGGACAGACCCGAGTTGCCTGCCTTGAAATGCTGCAGGGATCTTTTCCCGGGGTCATAGCAATATAAACCGTTCAGCCGGGATGCAAACCATATCATACCGTCCTTGTCACGCAGGATATCATAGACGGTTTTCTCCTTCGGCGGACCAAAATGTGAGAACTGTTCCTTTTCCAGGTCAAGTATATACACACCGTTCTCAGTGCCTATCCATAAATGTGTGCTGTCTACCCTGGTGATGCAATGTATGAAGTTATTGCCCAGGGAGCTGGTGTCATTCTTTTTATACTGAAAGTTCCTGAACTGATATCCGTCAAAACGGCTGATCCCGTTCTTGGTACCAAACCAGAGGTATCCCTGGTCATCCTGTGCAATCGCTCGTACAGTGCTGGATGGCAGCCCTTCCGCTACCGAATAGTTCCGGAAGCGTATAGGCTGCCCCATGCTCTGATAGGAAAGGAATAGTAGACAAAAAAAGATCAGTCGTTTCATTCGTTATATCATTTACACAGCTTCCTGATAAAAGCTTCTTCCTCCTTGCTGAAAGGCGTTCCATCCTTTCTGTAAATATCGTGGAACCATAATTTCGGTTCTTTTCCATCCGGCATTGGCGTGTCCCAGGCAAAGATGGTATTGGTTTTTCCGCTTACAAATCCCCAGTTGATGGCGCCTATGTTCTCGGCTTTCAGCAGGGGCATGATCAGCTGGAATAAGCTGCCATTTCTCCTGGCCATGTACTCTGTGCAGATCAGCGGCCGGCCGTACTTTTTCAAAGTATCGATGGTATGCTTGTGATCGTCAATATACGAGTAATTGTGGTAGGTGATCACATCAGAGTTCTCCAGCTGAAATTTGTTCAGGGCTGCGAACTGTGGCCCGTCTGCCCAAACGCCTGCAGACACCGGCTGAGAGGGCCTTACTTCAAATGCCCATTGAAATACTTTCTGCAGCAACGGCATGCTTTTACCAAATTGCTTGTTGTTGCCAGGCTCATTGTACAGGTCCCAGAGCAGGATGCGCTTATCGTTTTTGAAAGTGGTCAATACATCTTTCACATATGCTTCCAGTACTTTCAGGGTGTCCGGGTGCGTGTAGATCATGGTGCCCGGGTCCCTTACCCAGCCGGAATTGTGCACGCCCGTTTTAGGCGCGGGCTGCTTGCCCAGCCAGGCCGTATCATTCCAGCAATCGTCAAAAAATACGAAGAGGGTTTTGATACCGTGCCTGGAAGAAATGGCCAGGTAAGTGTCCAGTCTTTTCTTGAATCCTTCTTTATCTCCTGCCCATAAAAGGTGATGCAGGTATACTCTCATTACATTGAAGCCCAGGTTTTGCGCCCAGCCCAGTTCGCGGTTGATGGTAGCCGTATCGAATGTTTCCGCCTGGAACATCTCCAGCTGGTTAATAGCAGTGGAGGGCTGAAAATTACTGCCTCTCAGCCATCCTTGCTTCGCGTGCCATTCTTTTGCCTTAGCGGCTGTCCATTTGCCCTGCGCGTTCGCCAGGGTGATAAATAAGAGGCCGCAGGCCAATAATACCATTGATCTTCTTATAAACATAGCTTTACTTTTTACCGGGTTTAGGAAATACGTTGTGGGTATTGGCCCATTGGCGCCATTGTGCAGCCATTTTGGAAACCATATCAGGATGCTGACCTGCCTGGTCATTCAGCTCGGTCTCATCCTGGTTGATCCTGTACAGATGCCAGCTGGAATCGCCTGACAAAGACACCAGTTTCCAGTCGCCATTACGGATATAGCGGGCGTTGAAGTGTTCGTTGTAGAGCGCATCATGTTCTTTTCCTGCTTTGCCTTCAAAGGATGGCAGCAGGCTCAGGCCCGTATACGGCGTGATGTTGTGCCCTTTATAGGTACTGGGATAAGATGCTTTTGCCAGCTGCAGGACAGTGGGCATAAAATCCATTACATGTCCCAGGTGATCTGTAAATCCGCCCTTAGCCTTAATATTTTTCGGCCAGTATGCGATCATGGGCGTACGCACGCCTCCTTCATAAGATTGTGCTTTAGCATAGCGGTAAGGTGTATTCACTACATTGGCCCATCTTTCGCCGATAGAAGCAAAAGTGGTTTGCGGACCAGGCAGCACATCTTTGTTCACAGGATAGCTGATCTCCTGCCCCTCCCTGGTTTGTCCCGGGCGGTCGAAGCCAGGACCGTAGCGCATACAGTTTTCAGGACTGGCACCATTATCGCTCAGGAAGACAATGAGCGTGTTATCCAGTTTGCCAGCATCTTTTAATGCCTGGATGATGCGGCCAATGCCCTGATCCATGCGGTCTACCATGGCGGCGTGAACGGCCATCGCTCTTGCATCCCATTCCTTATCAGGATTTTTATCCCAGCTCCCTTCTTTATTGATACGTGGCGATAAGGGCGTGGTAGCAGGATCGATCAGTCCTAATTTTACCATCTTGTTATAGCGGGCTTCGCGGATAGCATCCCAGCCGGCCTTGTAAGTGTGCTCGTATTTCTTAATGTCCTCTGGTAAAGCCTGCAGTGGCCAGTGCGGCGCTGTTTGCGCTACATAGAGGAAGAAGGGTTTGTCTTCCTTACTGAAGGATTTAATATAGCTGACAGCCGTGTCGTTGATAGCGTCTGTATGATAATAATCTTTCGGTACTTGCTCAACAGGCGTTGTGCCGTTCACCAGGCTGAAGGGATCAAAATAATCCACTACACCGAAGATGTTGCCATAATATTTTTCAAATCCCCTGCTTACCGGGTATTGCTCAAGCGGAGAGAAATAAGGATGAGCAGCCTGGTGGTTCAGCCATTTCAGCTGCGCCTCCTTTGTGGGCTGCTCCACTGTATTTGACACATGCCATTTACCTGACATAGCGGTATGATAGCCAGCGTCTTTCAATACCTCCGCCAGTGTAACGGTATTCTCTGTGAGATAGCCGCGGTAGCCGGGCTCTGGTCTTTCCGTTGTCATTTCGCCGATACCTGCCTGCTGGTTGTATAAACCGGTGAGCAAGGATGCCCGGGAAGGGCAGCAACGCGAGGTGTTGTAAAAACGTCTGAATCGCAGTCCGTTTGCCGCCAGGTAATCGAGGTTCGGCGTTTGAATTTCACCACCATAACAGCCCAGGTCAGAATAGCCCAGGTCATCTGCCAGGATCAGCACGATGTTGGGCCGTTCGTCTTTATTTACGGCCTGGTTGTTCTTGCGGCTTCCTGCACAGGATATTAAAGTGATCGATGCTAAGAGTACAGCCAGTTTGTTCATAATATCAGTTTTTCCAGTTCTCGTTTCAAATCGTTTACTATCTCCGGATGCTGTGCAGCGAGGTTATGCGCTTCACCGGGATCATGTTGCAGATTGTACAGCTGCGGCGCCTGCTTCAACCCTGTCTCTATTCTTTTGTTTTGCAGCCAGCCAGGCACAGGCTTTTGCTGTGGAGCAATATACTTCCATACATCTTTGCGGAGGGAAAGCGTATAAGACTCTTCCAGCAGGTATTTGCGGCCCTGCTTCGATCTGCCCAGCCATACGTCCAATGCATTGTGGCTATCCTGCGCGGCGCCCGACGGTAATTCCCGCCCCGTTAATGCCGCGAGGGACGCCAGCAGATCCACCTGTGAGCACAAAGCAGCGGAAACGCCAGGCTGTATGTGGCCCGGCCAATAGGTAACAGTGGATACCCGGGTGCCCGCCTCAAAGGCGCTGTATTTTCCACCCCGGAATATCCCCGCGGGTTGATGGCCATCGTTCAGCTTCTCGGCAGCGTCTTCGTAGCCATCGGCCAGTACAGGACCATTGTCGCTGCTAAATATAATCAATGTATTTTTTGCTATTCCCAGGGAATCCAGCAGCCGTGTGATCTCACCAGCCATCCAGTCCATTTCCGCGATCACATCACCACGGGGCCCAAGCTTTGTTGTGCCTGCAAATTTTTTGTTAGGTGTGCGCGGCACGTGGATGTTAGGAAAAGGATAATAGAGAAAGAAAGGCCGGTTCCTGTGACTGATGATAAAATCTTTTGCCTTGGCATTCAGCACCAGCGGAATATCTTCATCCACCCATCGGGCGCGTTGTCCGCCGCTCATAAAACCGATGCGGCTGATGCCGTTGACAATCGTATTGCTATGCTGTGTATCTGCCCGCTGCTTCAGCAGCTGCGGATCAGAAAGCCCGGTAGGCTCATTACCTATCTTCCCCGCATAGCTCACGGCAATAGGATCAGCGGGGTCCAGGTTGGGCACCTGGCCATTCTCTACAAATACCGTTGGCACACGGTCTGTAGTAGCCGGAATAATAAAGGAATAATCGAACCCGATCTCATTAGGCCCCGGCGCAATATGCCCATTCCAGTTGATGGTACCACTGCCCAGGCCTAAATGCCATTTACCTATTACGGCGGTGGTGTAGCCGGCCTGCTGCAGTACACCGGGTAATGTGACTGTTCCCGGCCGGATCAGCAAAGGAGCATCCCCCGGCAGGATGGCCGCATTGTTACGGAAAGCATAAACGCCGGTTAATAGCGAAACCCTGGACGGCGTACAGGTAGCCGCTGTACAATGTGCATCCGTAAAGCGCAAGCCTTTGGCGGCAAGACGGTCGATGTTGGGAGTTTTCACTGCCTTTGCGCCATAACATCCCAGATCACCGTAACCCAGATCATCTGCATATAAGATGATGATGTTAGGCTTTGTGCGGGCCAATTGCTTTCCCCGATTGGTAATAGCTACAAAATCATCAAACCATAAAGGATTAGGCGTATATCCCCCATCTGCCTGCCGCTGCAGGCTTTTCATAGGGAAGATCGGGTTGACAAACCATACCGGCGTATTGGGCGTCACCTTTGCAGGAGCAGACTGACTGAGGTAACCATATGTTGCCAGCACTACACCGTACTTTTGAAAGTAACGGTAATAAGTTTGCATAAAATGCGGCGGGAACCAGGCGCGCGAAGTAAAGAGATCCGACCATTCTGCTGCGCTTACTTTCTCTGTATTCGCTTTACTGTACCATTCGTACAGCTTCATACCCGGCTGGTAATGATACTTAGCAGCGAATTTCACACCCGCTTCTGTGCTGCCCAATTCATCAGATAAATGCTGGTTATACAAACGGAAGAGCGAGAACTCCGGAATAATAATCGGCTTATCAGGCATGATAGAACGGACAAATTGAAATGCTTTGTCCATATCCGTGGAGTCACTGATGTGCAAATGAACAGACAATCCTTTGATGCGGCTGTTCTCCTGCGCTAAACGGATCAATCCCTGCACGCCTGGCTTTTGCTGTTGTTGTTCTTCAAACAGCGCAGGCAATGATCCGGTATACACATCCGGGCGCGTCAACTCCGGATACTTTTTGTAGTAAGGTTCCACCACTTCATCCAGGAGTCTTTCAGTGAATCTCACCAGCGGTACTATTCCTTCCTCATTCAGCTGCAGGTCTGGTTCCATGGTTTCCAGGTTAGGCTCGTTGCCTAACTTGAACACATCAAGATAAGGGCCCACACGCTCTAATATTGCGGTGGCCGTTGCGAAATACTTTTTCTCTTCTGCAGAACCAGGCTGCGGTATGCGCAGCTTATACTTCTTAAAATCCCAGCGGAAACCGAAGGCCACTTTATAACCAGCCTTTGCCGCGTCGATCACTTTTTGAAGGCCGGCCCCTGTAGCGGGATCCTTCTCCCCATTGATATACTCAAAGATGTAAGGCGTGGTGCGGATCCACTCCACCGGCGTTCTCCGCAATACCGCCATATCAATGATCTCCGGATCGTGGTTAAAGTTGGCGCCTATCTCCTGTGCGTATGCCGCTGCAGGGAGCAAGGCCATCAGCGCTATAAAAATTCTCCTGACCATATTACTTTAATTTGAAAGAGGTATCCGGTCTTAATTTACCATTTTCCCATTTTACGGGCACCAGCCCGGGCCTGCAGGTTACTATAAATTTTGTGCCCATGATACCTCTTGGGTTAAAGAAAATTGTGGACCACCAGCGGCCGTTTTTGTCTTTAAAGAGATTGTTATGACCACCCTGTAGGATGGCTGCATAGCGCGGACCGTAAGGGCCATAGATGTTATCTGCTGTTGCCACTACTACATCATAACTGTACAAAGAATCCTGCTTGTTCTTATCATTTCTCAGATAAGTAAAAGTACCGTCTGCTTTCTTTACTGACCAGACAGTTTGCAGCAGCTGGTATTTACCTTTGTACTTTGTAAGGAAAACACCTTCGATGTACGGATCCGGCTGGTAGGGCGTTTCCTTCAGCCTGCGGAAGGGTTCGGCAATATCACTGAGGTCGTCTTTCATGCGGGCGATGAAATGATTATGTCCGATCAGATATACCTCACCTTCATCATCTTCAAAGAGGCTGAGATCAATATTCGGGAAGATAGCCTTTTGCTCATTCCCTTTAATGTTTCTGTAAGGCCCTTCCGGTTTGCCGGAAACACTTTCCAGTACGAAGGAGCCTATACCGCCGTTCAGACAGGCAATCAGCAGCCATTTCTTTTTACTGCTGATGTAATGTAATTCCGGCGCCCATACGGCGCGGTAAAAGGAATCCAGGCGGTCTTTGTTGGGCGACATGGCGCCCGGCTCCAACGGTTTTCCTTTTTGCTGCCAGGGGGCAGCATCCTTGTCAAAGCTCCAGATCAGTCCCATCGGTTCCCATTGCTGCAGGTCTTTTGATCGCCACATATACAGGCCGTCATTATAATCCCAGCAATGCACGCGGCCACCTGGGAACACACGTCCGGGTGTAGCGGTAGTGCCTGTCATGTAATAATAGCCGTCTGGTCCTGTCATCACGTAGGTATCCCGCATCCATTGGTCCATCAGGGGCGCAACGGATGCAGGTACTGTTAAAGCAGGGTCTCCTACCGGTGCTGCAGGATTACTGTACGTTGCGGGCTGTCCACAGGATGAATGCGCAATCAAACAGGCCAGGCCTGCAATTGCATTTCTCAGTCTAATCATTATATACTTCCTTTAGCTTAAATGCTTAATACCCCTCGTTCTGCTTACATGCCGGGTTGGCGTCAATTTCCGTTTGCGGTATGGGAAACAGCTTGTGCTTTTCTGCCGCTACCGTAACGCCTCTGGCGATTGCCGATGAAATAAATTTGTTATGCCGCAGCAGGTCTTCCCTTCTCAGTCCTTCGCTGTAAAACTCCCATGCTCTTTCGCGAAGGATGAGGTCTCTCAGCACTTCTTTACTGGTAGCATCTGTCAGGCTAAGATTGGCAATGCCTGCCCGGGTCCTTACCTGGTTGATCAGGTCCAATGCTTCCTGTGTAGGACCGCTCAATTCGTTCAATGCCTCTGCACGGCTCAGTAATATATCTGCATAGCGAATGATCGGCACATCGTTGCCGCTGTGATTGCCCACAGTAGCGTTATCCCAGTATTTCAAGCTTCTCACGTTATCAGCAGTGGCTAATAAATTCACTGCTACATTGTTCGTATTTACATAATGGCGTAACAGCAGGATAGCCCGCTTATCGTTGATGGTATCGAAAGTATTGGTGAACCCGGAGCGCATCCTGTACTGTGTAGCGAAATTGGCCATGGCAGTTGTCCACACAAATTCAGGGACCTGCACGGATGTTTTGAAACCCGGAGGTAAGGCCCCAGCAGTGTACCAGTTACCAAAACCGTCCTGGTTGCGGCAGGGATGCACCATGATCATTTCCTTATTGCCTTCATTCTCTACCCTGAACATGTTCTGATAAGCAGGGAAGAGTTGATAGTAATTATAATTCATTACCTGGCGGCTGGCGTCAGCAGCTTTCTGCCATTGTTTAGTATTGAGATAGAATTTGGCCAGCGCACTCGCAGCCATGCCTTTGTTGGCCCTTGCAAAAGCTTCTTCTTTACCAGGATCGGGCAGATCTGCAATGGCGGCTGTCAGCTCTGCTTCAATGAAAGCCTTCATCTGTTCATCGGTAGCTCTTGCCAGTGTGGCTTCGGAAGTGCTGGAAGTGCGCAGGGGAACAGGGCCAAACCATTTATACAGCAGATCATATCCATATGCTCTCAGGAAGCGGGCCTCCGCAGCGTACAATTTTTTGTTGGCGTCAGTGGTATTTACGTTGGCGATGTTTTCCAGCACAATGTTCGCATCACGGATGGTACGATAAGTGGGGGCCCAAACATCTGCCTGTAAGGTGCCCAGGGAAGCATCCCAGGTAAAATTGATCAGCTGGGAAAGCGTGAGGTTTTCTGCACCGCCGGTGTTATAGCCCACATCTGTAGTTACTTCAGCATTGTTAATGAGGTAACGGGAAGGCGTCGGGTTTTGGATGCCTGCGTAGGCAGAGAATAATACGGAACGGATCCCTTTATCTGTAGTGAGCACATTGCCGGGTGCGAACTCGCCGGGAGGCGTTACGTCCAGCGCTTTTTCACAGGCTGTTTGCCCGAGTAGTGAAACGATAATAAAAGATAGTATGATGAGCTTTTGCATAAACGCGTTTTTAGAATTGAACATTGATACCGAACAGGAAGCTGCGGGTCATCGGGTAAGAGCTGTAATCTATTTTCAGGATATCATCGCCAATGGAGTTCACGGCTGGATCAATACCGGAATAGTTGGTGATGGTGAACAGGTTCTGGCCTGTTACATAAGCCTGCAGCCCTTTGATCACTTTGTTATGCAGCTTGAAATCATAACTGAGTCGCACAGATTGCAGGCGCAGATAAGAGGCATCTTCCACCGTTCTCGAATTCACTGTTTGCTGACCTTGGGAAGTAGGATTCACAAATGAAGGATATTCGTTGGTAGGATTTTCTGGTGTCCAGCGGTTCAGGTAAGGCTTTGCGAGTTTGTTTCGTCTGAAGCTAACAGGGAAATAACTGTCAATCGCAGCGTTATTCAGTATGCTGGCGCCTTGTGAGCCTTCCAGGAATACGGACAGCGATACTCTTTTAAAGCTGAAAGTATTGGTGATGCCGTAAGTGAAATCAGGCAAGGATTTACCCAGGATCACGCGGTCATCTGCATTGATCTGTTTATTACCATCCAGGTCCCTGAACTTCAGGTCACCCGCCTTAACGCCTGGGGGCGCTGTAGAGAAATCGTCGTGCGACTGCCATACACCCAGTACTTCATATCCATAATAAGATCCGAGGGATGCGCCGGGCCTGATGATGCTGGCATTGGAAATAAAACCTGCGCCACCGGTCAGGATCTGCGATAAAGGCCCGAGGCTCAGCACTTCATTCTTCACGGTAGAAAGCACGGCGCCGATGTTCCAGTTAAATCCATGGCTGTTGCGGAATACATCGCCGGCCAGGTGCAAATCGATACCGGTATTCTTCATGCGGCCGATGTTCTGCGTTTTCACACCGAAGCCAGTGCTTAAAGGCTGCGGCAGATCCAGTAAGAGATCGGATGTACGGCGGTCGTAATATTCAATGGAGCCGCTAAGGCGATTATCGAACAATGCAAAGTCGATACCGATATCCGCCTGCTTCGCTGCTTCCCATTTCAGATCCGGATTGGCTACGCGGGAGGGCGCGAGGGAAGTATAACGGTTGCCGCCAAATACGGCATCTCCGCCGCCGGAGAAGGTAGTGATATAAAGATAGTTCGCGATGTTCTGGTTGCCGATCACACCATAGCTCACCCTGAACTTCAGTTCATTGATAAAGCTTAGGCCCTTCAGGAAAGATTCCTCATGCATTTTCCAGGCCAATGCAGCAGAAGGGAAATAACCGAAACGGTTATTGGAACCAAAGCGGGAAGAACCATCTGCCCTAAAACTGGCGGTAAGCAGGTAGCGGTCCTTAAAGGTATAGTTCACTCGGCCCAGAAAGGAAACGATCTTGGTGGATGCGCGGCCGCTGCCAATCTGGTTCAGGGTGCTGTTACCGGTGCCTATCGCATTGTAGGTAAGATCGGGCAGCGCATAGCCACGACCGTTACCTCCAAAAGAGTTGGAGCCGAAATGTTCGTAGGTGCCGCCTGCCACTGCATTCAGGGCATGATCTTTTCCAAAATCTTTTTTATAGTTGACGGTCGCCTCTCCCATATAGTAGTTCACGTTACCGGTGTTGATAGATGCAATACCACCGGTAGGAGATCCAAGTATGGTGGAAGGATCGAGCCAGGTATTGCGCTGGGTAATGTTCACATCACCGGCGCCTTTGAGCTTAAGCGAAAGACCCGGGATGAAAAAGTACTCGCCGTACACGGTGCCGAAAGTCCGGAAACCATCGCTGTTAGCATACTGTCCGTTTGCCAGGATCAGCGGGTGGTCGATGGTGGTCATATAGGGAGAGCGGTTATAGCTGCCGTCCGGGTTGTACACGGGATAGGAAGGATCATAATTGATAGCGGCATATAAAGCACTGCCGTTCTCGTTTACACCGATACCAACGGAATTGAAGTTGTCTCTTATATAAGAGGTGTTGAAGTTAATGCCGAAAGCATATTTCTGCGCAACGCTGTTCTCCAGGTTCAGGCGGGCAGTGTAGCGCTTTACGGAAGAATTCTGCAGCACGCCTTCCTGGTTAAAATAGCCGAGGGAAGCGTAGAAGCGGGTATTGTCTTTTCCTCCGGAGAAAGAAAGATCGTGGCTTTGCACGGATGCGGAGCGGTACAGCTCCCGCTGCCAGTCCACATTCACGGGATCGTTGGTCACTCTTTCTGAGGCTACTCCGCCACCGGCGTCAATGATCGAATTCAATACCTCTTTATATTGCTGGCCGGTGAGCATTTCCAGCGAGTTGGAAGCTTTTTGCACACCATAGTAGGCGCTGTAGTTCACGGTTAATTTCCCGCTCTTTCCTTTCTTGGTAGTGATCATCACCACCCCGTTGGAGCCGCGGGAACCATAGATGGCCGTAGCGGAAGCGTCTTTTAAGATCTCAATAGATTCGATATCGGCGGGGTTCAGGCTGTTCAGCGGGTTACGGGGATTGGGCGTAGCTACGAAGCCAGCGCCGCTGCCTGTTACGGGCGACAGGTTATTCACCGGCATTCCGTCTATTACGTATAATGGATCATTACCCGCGGTAATAGAGCTGGCGCCGCGAATCTTTACGCTCATGGCGCTTCCCGGCTCACCGCTTTTCTGGTAAACCTGTACGCCGGAGGCTCGTCCCTGTAAAGTCTGCTCCACGTTGATGTTGGCGCCAGGGGTAAGATCTTTTGATTTCAGGGATACAACGGCCCCGGTAACATCTGACTTTTTCACTGTTCCATAACCTACCACTACTACTTCGCCCAGGTTTTCGTTCTTTAATTCCAGGGGGATATCCAGGGTGCTTTTGTCGCCCACAGGAACTTCCTTCGTAGTATAATCCACTAAATAGAACAGCAACACGGCATTGTTGCCCGGCACCGGGATGGAAAAGTCGCCATTGGCGTCGGTGGTGGTCCTGGTATTGGACCCTTTCAGGAGCACCGTTACATTGGGGAGCGGCGTTCCCTTGTCGGCCGATGAGGCCTTCCCCCTGACCGTGCGGCTTTGGGCATTGGCCAGCAAGGTGGAAAATAAGAGCAGCTTGATCAGCAGCAAGCGGGTGGAATTCTTTGACATTTTGTTCATGTTTTCATTGGTTTTAAGGGGGTGCTCGCAAACGTGGATGCCGGAATGGAAGTCTGAGGATGGTGGTGGAATGTCACTCAGTGTTCGCGGATTCGTATCAGATTTTGGCTTTAGGTGGTGTGAGCCAGCACTTGTATTGTCGGGTATGAAGTACCGATTAAAACAGGTTTAGGGCTGTAAGTTTTGTAGCAAAAAATGAGAAAAATGTAGCGGGGAGTAAAAGACAGAACGGGTTAACTGGTTGATTTACAATAAAAAATCCGGAGTATTGACTCCGGATCATAAAAAGCTTGATATGTGTGATGATTTATTTATCTCCTTTCGCCAAGGGCTGCTTCACCCATAACATCTCTCCGCTCCTTCCTCCTCCGCCGCCGCTATTACGCCGGCCGCCACCAATGCTCCCCAGGTCTATTCCAACACCGCCGCCGATGCCAGAGCCATAGCTACCGCCGCCAACACCAAGGCCAAATCCTACCCCGCTGAATCCGCCCCCGCGTCTTCCGCCACTCCGGCCACCACCATCTATATTACTCTCATTGACAGCAACACCGTAAGCTATGTCTTTAGTATAGCCCGCTGTTATCCCCAGTTTTGACAGGGGGATCACAAATTCCAGGTTCAGTGAGTCTCCTTCCGTGAGCGTGATCTCCGCAGCAATACCCGTTTTACGTTGGGCCACGTCGATCGTACCGTCAGACAAGCCGATCATTTCCCTTACACCGGCGTTGTTCATATGGGGTCGCAATTCCCGGTAGAGGTCCGAAGGAACGGGGCGGTCAGCTGCCGAAGGCCGTCCGTAGCGGCTATTGCCACCATTAGCCTGGGCGCTGTTCCGGCGCTGTGCAAAGAGCACGCTCCCTGCGATCTGCGGATAGGTCAGGGAAGTGGTTTCCTTCCGCTTGCCCTTGATATTTACGGCAAAGGTGAGACCTCCGCGCAGGATGTTCACCTGGGTGACCTCATCGGTAGTGCTGACGGCCAGGTACAGGTTCTCGCCGTCGTTGAATATATCGTAGGTCAGGCGGTTCTGGTCATCTATATATCTCAGGGGAGTGGGCCACTCATTCAGGGTCCCATCCGGCGTTACCGGGGTTGTTGCCCAGCCGGGTAAAGGCTGTTCTTCCTTTTGCGCGTAAGCGGTCGCCGTAAAAAGCACCAGGAAAATTCCCGGTAAAAAGCAGGTCAGTCTTCTCATACAATTCGATTTTATGGTCCGGAGCGTCGGATCATCCTGCAAGGATACACCATCGTCCTGCTTAAAGAACGTTAAACCGGATCAACGATGTAAAATTACGGCTTAAGTCCGGGAATTTACCGACCTGCGCTTTGGAATTGTATGTTATTCTCTTCTGAGACTTTTTACCGGATCAGCGACGGCCGCCCGGAGGGTTTGTATACCTAAAGTGACCAGGGCTATCAGCAGCATGGATAAGCCGCATAATGCAAATACCCACCAGCTCATGGCCGTTCTGTAGGCAAAATCCTGCAGCCATTTGTCAGCGGCCCACCAGGCCAGCGGCGCTGCGATGATGAAAGCGATCAGCACCAGCCGTACAAAATCCCTGGATAAGAGGGAAACAATGCTTACGACCGTAGCGCCCAATATTTTTCTGACACCGATCTCCTTGGTGCGGGTGTTAATGGTGTACATTACAAGGCCCAGCAAACCAAGACAGCTGATCAGCACAGACAAAGCAGTAGCCCAGCGTAAAAGCCCTGCGGTACGTTGTTCTGCCTGGTAGAACTGCGCGACGGTATCGTCCAGAAATTTATACGTGAAATCCTCATTGGGATAACGGCGGTTATAAGCCTGCCGGATCGCGGTAATGGTTGTTGACCAGGAGGCGCTGCCAGGACGTTGTGGCCGCAGCAACACGTGAAATTCATAGCTCCGCTGTGCAAACCCTGCAAATACCACCGGCCCTACTTTCCCGTGCAGTGACTGCGTATGAAAGTCGCGCATAACGCCCACAATGGGCATTTTCATATTATTAAATTCCAGCTGCTTCCCCACTGCATCTGCAGGAGATGCAAAGCCCATATGCCGGGCATAGGTTTCATTTACCAGGAATTCTTTAATGGTATCGCTCTCTTCGATATTCCTGCCAGCCAGCAATTTTATATTGAATAATTTTAAATAATTGGTATCTCCCCAGCGCAGCTGCACCATTTCCTTATTATCGTCAGTTTCGCCTGCATAGCTGATATTGGCAAATGAGGCCCCTTCTGCGGCAGGCGTTAAAAATCCCCTGCTTGCCAGCTGTACCCCGGGCAGGGCGTTTATTTCATACAGCAGAGCAGTGCGGCGACTGAAAAGCGTATCCCGGTGCGGTACACTAAAACTAAGTACGGCATCTTTCCGGAAGCCGGTATCGGCGTTCAATGCATAGTTGATCTGTTTACTGACAATCACCGTCGCAATAACAAAGAACTGTGCGATCACAAACTGCGATACGGTCAATGTCTTTCTTATCCACGCATGCCTGGTGCTGTTACCCATCCCCAGTTGATCCTTCAGTACATTTACCGGTTTATACGCTGATAAAATGAAGGCCGGATACAGGCCGGAAAGGAAACTCACTAACAGCGAAAGCCCCAGCAGAAACAGGAAAATATACGGTTGATGAAAGGGCCGGAACGCAAGCCCGGGTGGTGTATAATCAGCAAAAAAGCCCAGCAGCAAGGGCGCCGCAAATAAGGATATAAGGGATGCCAGGAAGCTCAGTAAAAATGTTTCACCCAGGAACTGAAAGATCAGCTGCTGCCTGGAGCTGCCCATTGTTTTACGTACCCCTATTTCTTTAGCGCGATGTGAAGCATTGGCGGTGCTGAGGTTTATGAAGTTAATACCCGCCAGCAACAGCAGAAAAGCGGCAATCACCAGCAAACCGCGCAACGTAGGTGCATGAGCCAGACGTTGATCAAACCCCGCGTACGCGCCGTTAAAATGGACATCGCTTAAAGGCTGAAGATGAAAATGCATATAGTTCGCATCATCCTTATTGGCTTTGTCATGATACTTTTGCAGCAATACATTCAGCTGTTTTTCGGTATTGGCTACTACACTTCCCTTCGCCAGTTTAATATATACCTGGGAATAAGCCATCCAGTCATTCCATACATTCATCATGAAATCCTGCTGCAGATGCGTTTGTGCAATGGTGGCAAAAGAAATGAACTCCAGTCCCCCGAATGACGTGCGTGCATCCAGGTCTTTTACAATACCCGTCACCGTTACAGAGAAATCATCATTATACTGGATCTGCTTACCGATCACCTCCCCTATCCCTGTTGAGGGGAAATATTGCTTTGCCCGGCTCTCCGTGAGCACCACCTGGAAGGGATCTTTCAATGAAGACGCCGGTGTACCCGCGATCCATTGAAAAGGCAGTAATGAAAAATATTGCGGATTGGTAAATACGATCTTAGCCTGTTTTTTAAAAACGGTAGCCTGTGATGTTCCATTACGTTTAACACTCACTGCAGCCGTTCCATCACCCTGGAACTGCATTACGGGAACTACCGATTCAATACCCGTTACTTCATGCTGCGCTGCAGTGCTCAATGGCGCGGGCACTGCCGCCGAATGCCCATCGAGCCCGTTAAACTTCATATCCATCACTACGCGAAAGATACGGTCAGCATCTTTCTCTGCCTTATCATAACTATATTCAAATTGCACGATCAGGAAAATGATCAGGGCGGCGCTGATGCCTACTGATAATCCCAACACGTTAATAGCCGTAAATACTTTATTGCGGGTATATACCCTGAAGGCGGTTCTGAAGTAGTTTTTGACCATAGCGGGTAATTGCTGGTAACAAGCAAAGGAAGAGAATACAAAATTATGCCAGATGGTTTTATCACTGATTTCCAATTGATTACCGGCAGGATATACGAAAGGATGTCCTGATTTGATACAGGCGATGTTCAATATCGGACACCTTACTGCATTGACCTTACCAATCTGCCCAGCTGTTTTAATTTATGCTGCACTTCGTCCGAAAAAGGTAATCCGATGGAAAGCCGCATACAATTATTAAACTGATCCTGCAAAGTGAACATCCTTCCGGGTGCAATGCTTATTTTCTGCCTGATAGCGCGGTCAAACAGTTCTGCAGTATCGATCGATTTGCTGAATTCCACCCATAAAGCCAGCCCACCCTGTGGCCTGCTTATCTTTGTATCCTCCGGGAAATACTCAGCTATCGCATGGATGTATTGTTGATAGTTCTGCTGCAAAGCCTGTCGCAGCTTACGAAGGTGGTTGTCGTAGCGCCCGCTTTTCAGGAAATTAGCGACAGCCTCCTGCGTAATGGAAGATGATGAAATGGCATGCACCAGTTTTAGTTTCAGGATCTGTTCCTTGTACCTGCCCGGCGCTACCCAACCCACGCGATAGCCTGGCGCCAGCGTTTTGGAAACGGAACTGCACCATAACACGGCGCCTTCTTTATCAAATGACTTGCAGCATGTAGGACGTTGTGCGCCAAAATAAAGATCCCCATAGATATCATCCTCTATGAGCGGGATATGATGCTTCGCCAACAGCTGCACCGCTTCTTTTTTATGTTCATCGGGCATACAACTGCCCAGCGGTGTATTGAAGTTCGGAACCAGCAGGCACAGATTGATCTTTGGAATCACCTTTTTTAAGGCGTCGATCTCGATCCCTGTTGTTGGATGTGTTGGCAGTTCAATCACCTTTAAACCAAGGCTTCTGGCCAGCCGTAAGCTGCCTGGATAGCAGGGGCTCTCCATGGCGACAGTGTCACCGGGTTTTCCCAAAGCCATCATGCAAAATGACAAAGCATTCATGCCCCCCGCAGTAGTTACCAGGTCATTTTCGTGAAGATGACCGCCCCAGTATATTGATCGTGCAGCGACTAATCTCCGCAACTTTTCATTACCCTGCAGCGCTTCATATGCGGTACCGCTATCGCTTAGTTCGCGGGTAGCATGCATTATTTCCTTGTTCAGCTTTGCCAGCGGCAGCAGCGCACCGGAAGGTACTCCAACAGAAAAAAGTGTAAGATCGGTTTTACCCATACTGGCAAAAACCTTCCTGGTCAATTCTTCCGGCTCTTTGTTGCTGGTAGCGGAAGAAGGCTTGCTTACCTGCGGAAGCGGCAGCCGCTGGAAAGATAAGCGGCTGACAAAATAGCCGGACTGTGGTTTTGATTCGATCAATGATTGCGCTTCCAGCTCCATGAATATCCTTTTAGCTGTATTCATGCTGACACCATGCTCCTGGCATAACATCCTGACAGAAGGCAGCCGGTCGCCCGGCTTTAAAACACCATTCCTGATAAGGCCGGCGATATTGTTCGATATCTCCACATATAGAAAATCTTCCTTCATGCCATAAAGGTAACTGTGTCCATAAAAATAAACAAAACTGGGACTGTACTCATAGCATACTGCTATCTACCTTTGCATAAAAACAGTCAACAATTATGTCAGCAGTGGTAATTAAAACCGGTAAAGACAATATGGATATTAAAGTGATTCATCGCTTTCTGAGTGAAGAGACCTATTGGGCAAAGGGCATTCCTTATGCGCTCGTAGATGATTCACTGAGCCATTCATTTTGTGTCGGCGCCTTTATAAATGATGAACAGGTTGGATTCGCAAGAATGATCACAGATTACAGTACTTTCGGTTGGCTCGCTGATGTTTTTGTATTGCCGGCCTACCGGGGACAAGGCATATCAAAAAAAATAGTATCCCATTTACTGGAACAACCCTGGTCCAAACGTTTAAGAAGAAAGATGCTGAATACAAGTGATGCACACGGCTTATATCGCCAGTTTGCATTCAGGGATCTTACAAATCCCTCTTATCTCCTGGAAGTGTATCAACCCGATATTCATCTACACTACTAAGTGTAGTCACATATAGCGACGGAATATAATGGTATCAAATTTGACATGTTATAACAACTAGCGTGAGACATGACATGAATAAACGATTTGATAACCTGGATTTGCAGAGTCTATATGATCTCTTAGCAGTGCAAACTAAACGGTATACCAGCGCTCTTGTGAACGGTCGCCGGGAAAAGCTCGTTCTCTATAAGCAGACAGTTGATTCGTTGCTCGGGGAAATTCGCCGCAGGAAGAATGGGATTTCTTCCACAAAGCAACATGTGGAATTTCTTCCCCGCTAGCGGTGATTTGTTTTACCAGCGCTTATTTACTTTAGCTTCCAATAAGCGCTGCTGCCCGGCTTCCGCTCATCTGTCGCCTTTACTAACACCGTGTCCCCATTCCTGAGATCGCCAAAGATCTCTATCCCACTGTCATTTGTAATGCCCTGACGCACGTCCAGCCACTCTGCCTTTCCACCATTCACCCTGATCACAAACTTTCTTTCCTGTGTGGTAGCAATTGCCGAAGGAGGTACGATGAAAGACAATCCTCTGCGTTCCAGCTTAAGCTTTACATATGTAAACGCGCCTGCTTTCAACTGGCGGGCGCTGTTATCCACGCTAAATTCCCATAACTCTGTACGGGTAGCAGGATCGATCGTTTCGGTCTTGCGGGTCAGCACAGCGGGGAAACGCTGGCTGGGATAGGCGTCTACCCGGAAATCAATATTGCGGGTAACGCTGGCGGCGGCTACATATATTTCAGGAACGGCTACGCGTAAACGGAGCGTTTGATTATGCTGGATGGTCAGCAGCATGGCCTGCGTACCTACCAGCGCCCCCGGATCAGCTTTACGGGCAGTTATCACACCATCAAAAGGTGCAGTGATATACAGGTAGCCGGATACTTCCTTATATGCCTGTGCCTGTTTCCTGGATGCCTCGTAAGAAGCACTGTCGGCCAGCATCTGGTTACGGCTGCGCTCCAGGTCTACCGGCGCTACAATACCCGGCGTTTTCGCCTGAGAAGCACGGTATAGACGTTCAAATTGATCGCGGCTGCTGGCCCATTTGGCTTTAGCTGCCTGTAACGACGCCTCTGCTTCTGAAAAACGTGTATTCACTTCAGGCGCTTCTATAATGGCAAGTGTTTGCCCTTTTTTCACATGGTCTCCTATGTCAACTTTCATAGATCGTACAAAGCCCTGAACTTTTGCATAGAGATCGGCCTGCTCATACGGGATTAATTCGCCGGGTAGTTCCACTGTCTTTTTCAGGGTATCTGCCGCCAGCACAAAAACCGGTACTGTATCCGGTACTGCTGTACTGGCATCAGTAGTCACATCGGGCTGCCTGCCGGTACCGCTGCAGGCGGCCAGCAACAAAAGAAAAGCAATCAGCTGTATATTATTGTTTATCATAGTGCTTGCTGTTAACATCATCAGGATCTAAGGATACGTTGCTATACTGCACCCTGCCTATGATCCACTGGTAAACATGCGGCAGGAAGAACAGCACGCTGATGGCGGAAAAGATAAGGCCTCCTATCACCGCCACGCCCAGTGGCGCAGTCTGATCACCGCCTTCCGTTAATCCCAATGCCATCGGTATCATACCGGCAATCATGGCGGCGCTGGTCATCAGGATAGGGCGCAGACGTGTTTCCGCCGCATGCAGGTGGGGCTGGCTCACTCCTTCTTTCCGGGCCTGCTCTGCATTCGTGATAAAGAGCACGGCATTGGCAATGGCCACTCCTATTGCCATGATAGCGCCCATATAGGATTGTATGTTCATGGAATGACCGGTAATGAATAATAGTAACATAGCGCCGGCCGTCACCGCCGGTATGACAGATAAAATAGCCAGGGCTACACGGAAGGACTGAAAATAGACGGTCATCGTCAGAAAGATCACTATTACCGCTATCAGCAATCCGAATTGCAGGCTTTGTAAAGTCTGTTGCAGCAGTTCCGGTTGTCCCCGCAAAATGATCTTTGCCCCTCCCGGCAATTTGCCAAAACCATCGATCACTTTTTGCACCTGCCTGAAAACAGTTCCTTTGTCTCCATCGTGAATATTGGCGGTCAAGGTAATATAGCGTTGCTGGTTTAGCCTGTCATATTCCCCTGGTATATTGGTATGTTTCCAGCTAGCCACTTCGCTCAGGAAATGTGTATTACCTGCCCCGGAAGATACAGGTATCATTTCCAGCTGGGAAGTGCTGTTCATACGGTATTCAGGATACTGCACCTGCACCTGGTAGGCGGTACCGGTAGCTTTGTCCAGCCAGTAGCTGGGTGTAGTAAACCGACTGGAAGAAGTGGCAGCCACCGCAGACCTGGCCACTTGTTCGCCGGAAATGCCCAGTTGCCCGGCTTTCACACGGTCCAGCTCCAGCTTAATGGCCGGATAATCCAGCGGCGTGGCCATCTGCAGATCTCTCAGCGCCGGTATTGCGGATAGCTTTTGCTGCAGCTGGCGGGCAGTTTGCTGCCCTTCCGCCAGGTTCCTGTTCACCACTGCTATTTCTACCGGGTTGCTGCTTCCCAGGTTGAGTACCTGCTCTACTATATCGCCCGGCTCAAAGGATAATTTTGCTCCTGCGATCTCTTTTGCTGCAGCGGCCCTCAATTTTTCACGGAAGGTTTCGATGGGAATAACACCTGGCTTTAGTTTAATCCTGGTAACAGATTCATGCGGACCGCCGGTCCATAAATAAATGTAGTTTACAGGATAACTGGCAGGCTGTGTACCTACAAAAGCAGATGTGATCTCCACATTTCCTTTACCGGCGATACGGTCTGCCAGCAACAATAATTTTCGTGTGGCATCTTCTGTACGCTCAAAGCGGGTGCCTACGGGCAGCCGTAAACGTACCTGTGTTTGACCGCTGTCTGTTTCGGGGAACAAAGCGGTGCCTGTAAGAGAAAAGAACAATACACTAAGCCCCGCCGCCACGATGATGAACAGGGTGGTGAATACTGCATATCCGCTATGAAGCCGGCTGCCGGCGCTCATATAACGGTCTTTGAGCCGGTAAAAAAATCCTTGCTGGTTTGGTAATTCCTTCTCATTTAAGCGCTGTTTCAGCAACCAGTTGGCCAGCACCGGTACAAATGTCTGCGATAAAAGAAAGGATGCGATCATCGCAAATCCCACGGCCATTGACAGTGGCAGGAACATCGCTTTGGGCACCCCGTTCATAAACAACGCTGGTACAAATACGGCCAGTATGCTGAGGAGGATCAGCAATTTGGGCGCAGCTATTTCTTTACATGCATCGGCAATAGCACGCGCCCTGGACTTATCCATTTCCTGGTGCCGGTGTATATTTTCAATTGTTACGGTAGCTTCGTCTACCAGGATCCCTACTGACAATGCCAGGCCGCCCAAAGTCATAATGTTCACCGTCTGACCGCAGAGATATAGCAAAGTAGCTGCTGTAAGTAAAGCCAGCGGAATAGTCAAAATAACGATCAGCGCACTACGGCGGTCGCCCAGGAACAACCATACCATCAAACCTGTCAGTATTGCGCCCAATCCGCCTTCAAATAAAAGGCTTTTGATAGCATTGATCACATAGCCTGACTGATCAAATTCATAGCTTACTTTAATATCTGCAGGGATGGCCGCCTGCATATCCGGCAGCGCCGCCTTTACACGCTGTACTACATCCCAGGTGGATGCATCGGCACGCCTGGTCACCGGAATGTAGACAGAGCGTTTGCCATTGATAAGCGCATAGCTGGTAGTAACATCAGCGCCCATGCTCACCGTAGCAACATCACTTACATATACAGCCGGGCCATTCCCCAGTTGCAGGGGCGTGTGCTGCAGGTCCTGCAAGGTTTCTATTACGCTGTTTTGCGGGGTGATGTATGTTGTATCGCCTATACGAACATTGCCTGCAGGTGAAATAGTATTGAATTTTACCAGTGATTGCACTACCTGGTCAGGAGACAATTGATAAGCCCGCAGCTTCTCAGGGTCCACTGTTACCAGCACCGTCTTTTGGTTTCCTCCAAATGGCGGCGGCGCAGAAACACCCGGTAAAGTGGCGAACATCGGACGTACACGAAACAAGGCCAGGTCAGAGATCTCTCCCAGCGAGCGGGTATCTGAACTGAACACCAGCTGACCAACCGGCACACTGCCCGCGTCAAAACGCGTAACAAAAGGAGGAACTGTACCGGGTGGCATAAATGCCCTGGACCTGTTCACATATCCCACCACCTCCGCCATCGCCTGGCTCATATCCGTGCCTTCATTAAATTCTATCTTGATAATAGCGGCGCCCTGGATGCTTTTAGACTCTACATATTTAACACCGGTGATGTAGAGGAAATGATATTCATAGTAGGATGTTACAAAGCCCTCCATCTGCTCGGGAGACAAGCCTCCGTAGGGCTGCGCTACATATACCGTGGGCAGACCCAGGCGGGGGAATATATCGATCCTGGAATTGCGGATAGACAGGTATGAGAAAAAGACAATGGCGATCACCATTACCAATATTGTGATGGGATGCCTTAATGCCGAAATGATGAGCTTCATAATAATGGTCCTCCGCTTATTTCAATTGATCGGTAAAGATTTGCAGGTTGCCGTTAACGACCGCTATTTCCAGCATGGAGCGCCATACCTGCAGATAAGCGCCCGCTTCCGCTATTTCTGCTTTCAACAGGTCATATTGCCCCTGTGTAAGCCGGGTATAATCCGTTAATCCGCTTTGATAGCTGAGCAGTAAACCCTCATAGGCATAACGGGTAGCCTTGGTCTGGACCGGGGCTTGCTGCGCCACCAGCAGGTTTTGCCGGTAATTATATTGTGCAGTTTCCGATTGTTTCTGCAGGTTTAAAGTCACCTGCGAAAGCTGAGCATCATCTGCTTTTAATAATGAGCGGTATTGTTTCTTCCGTATACTCACTCGAGAGAACTGTAATACAGGAAAGCTTAATTGCAATCCGGCGCCATAATTAGTACGCGTTAAAGACCAGCCATCCGCTTTATGCACTGTACCATCGGCATTGATACCTGAACCACGGCTATAGGCATTCGCCCAGATATCCAGCCGGGGGCGCCAGGCCCGTTCCACTTCTTTTAATGCAGATTCGCTGAGCTCCTTTTTTGCCTGGTAATACCGGTACAGCGGGTTGTCTGTATATGTTCCGCCAGCTTTGGCCTGTACAGGAATTTGTGCGGTCAGCATCGTATCGCTAAGCGTTATATGATCCGGCATTTCCGCTAAAGCGGTCAGCCTGGTCAATTCTGACAGCTGCGACTGATATTGCCGTTGCGTGTTTAGCCGGTCCATTTCTGCCTGCGCTAGTGCAGACTGAAACTGGGCCGTATCAATACCGGGCCGTAAACCTTCCCCGGCCAGTACGAGGGATTGCCGCAGCCCTGCGTTCGTGCGCTCCATATTAGCCTGTATAACAGCCAGCAACTTTTGAAGGTACACCGCTTCCAGGTATACGTTGATGGCGGCATATTGTTCCCGGAATAATGCATCGTCATACTGGCTTGCAGCAAGCTTATACTGGGCAGCAGCTTTATCTATTGCGGCCTGTCGCTGGCCAAATGTAAGCGGGTTCCATTTCAGCAGGGCGGCCACTGCCGTACCAGGTACGGGGTCGTAGGTATTGGATAGTGACGGCGGACCGCTGATAGGCATGATCAACCCGGGATAGCTCATACCCGTAATATTATTATAGGTAGCGTAGCCGGCCTGGTAACCTGCATCCAGCTGAGGCATCAGTGTATTCCTGGCAAGATTGATATCATAGCGGGCCGCATCTGCCCGTTCTTTGTATGCAGCAACCTGTGGTTGTTGGGACTGTACAAGCAACAGGGCTTCTTTTATGGAAACAGCTCTTTGCTGTGCACTGGCAGCCTGGAAGATCAGCGCAATACCATTACATAAGATTAAATTGACTACCCTGTTCATAATTCCGGCTGTATGGGAAACAAAGTAAAGCGGTAAAGCTGGGAAAGTATGGCGAAAAAGATGTGATTAATGGTAATTTTGAAAACTGTTCCTCCTGAAGTCCTCCGGTGTCTGCTGCTGGTATTTTTTGAAAAACTTGACGAAATAAGAGGGGTCTTTAAAGCTTAAGCGGTAGGCAATCTCGTTAACATGATTATCTGTATACAATAGCAGCCGCCTTGCTTCATTCATTATAAAATCATCCAGTATTTCACTGGCGCTCAGGTTCACCGCCTTACGGCAGGCGGCATTCAGGTTTTGAGGAGTTACATTCAGCTCCTGGGCAATTATACTCACCTTTCGCTGTACCTGCGGCCCGGTCAGCAACAGATCGATATAACGCGCATATAATTGTGTTTGCTGGCCCGTATGCAGGAAATTATGCCTGCCTTTCTCTAATATACCTGCTATGAGCGTTTTCAGCAGCCCGTCTATGCAATGATGCTCATAAATGGTATTCATAGATGCATGCGAGATAAGCAAGCGGAATAAAGTAATGATCTCTTCTGCGTCATCAAGATACAAGCTGTTGGCATGCCAGACCAGGTGTAGCAACTGCTTTAAAGATTCATCCCTGCTTTGCTGCAGGAAACTGTTCTTCAAAATAAGCACATATCCTTCCGGTTCTTCCTGCAGGTCCCAATTGTGTACCTGGTCACGATTAAGAAAGAACAGTACCGGTGGTTTTACTTCATAGCAAATGCCGTCTATCCAGTGCGCACCACTGCCTTTTGACAGGAAGATGATCTCGAAATACTGCTTATGCTTATGCGGCTGCGTAACCCGCTTATCTTTACGGAAAGGTTCGACTTTTATATGTTTATCCGCACTGATCTTGTCGTTGATCTGTATATTTTTTTCAGCCGGGAGAAGCATGATGTGGTCCGTTTTACTTAAAACACAAAATATGAAAAATACTGCACCACCGGCCAGGCGTGATCATGGCTACTGCAACCGCGTCCATAAATTCCTGCTCATTCTGCCATCCGAACTCCTTTACGACGCCGCCATAAAGGAACGGAACAATGGCCAGTCCGCTCCCGAAAACAAAAGTGCCGGCCTTTGTGAAGAAAAAGAAGATCTCCGTCAGCTTTCCGCCGCCACCAGCCAACCCGGCATTGATCTGCAGGAATGCCGGAAAGACAAACTGCACCGTATTGCCGGTCTGACGTTTCAAACTAAACGAAGTTTTCACTAACCAGTAGAATATTCCTCCGCCGATGAACAGCGAGATGTTCTCATCCTCTGTAATAACAGTAGTTACAGCAGCGATGAGATAGATAAACCACAGATAATAATCTTTGCCGTTAGATTTTTTTGTGAGCTTATATGCGCTGACTGCAATAATGCCGATCACCGCTGCTCCTACTCCATAAAACACTGCCTGCATCCAGCTGATACCCTGGTAATGTACGTAAATAGCGCCCAGCGCCAATACCATCAGGAACGAAGGCAGCACAAAGGCCAGGCCGGCCAGTGTAGCGCCTAGCAAGCGGTAATGCACAAAACCGATATAGATCCCCAGCTGCGCCGCCAGGGGCCCTGGAGCCAGTTGTGATAAAGCCAGTCCTTCGCGGTAATCATCTTCTGTGATCCATTTTCTTTTTTCAACCAGGTCGCGGTGCATATAGCCAACCAGGGCTACTGGTCCGCCAAAGCCGATGGTCCCCAATTTCAGGAAGTATAGTACCAGGTTCTTCAGACTGTAAGGAGTGGTAATATGTTCCGGCATGGTATTATATAGTGTTTAATTTATTCATGGCTTTTTACCTGTCAGCAGATCCGGGTCCCATTGGTGGCGTTCTTGCTGTGCAAATCTTGCCCAGCTATACAGCGCATCATAGATCTTCATACCGGTCTCCAGTTGTTCGAGGTCATCGGTATAGTTTTGGGAAAGCCCGGCAGAAATAGCCCACAAACCTGCCGCCTGCGGCGCCAGATCGAAACGATCCGTATCCGCGCCCCGAACGATAACAGCGATCAGCTGCAGTGCCGGGTCTGTCAGCGCATGTTTGCGGATCACATAATCAAAGGTGCACTGATCGCCGTAATGGGAGTATTCCGCACCAGGAATGTCATAGGGAATGGCTCCCTGCTCCTGCGCCCGTTCAAACACCTGATCCTTTGGCACATAGAGGAATACGGCTTCCGGGTCCACAAACCGCTTTATCAGCCACGGACAGGCGATGCGGTCTATTTTAGGACGTTCCCTGGTAATCCATTTCATAACAAAGCTTGTTATTCCGGTACAATGCTAACCATTAATGCGCGCCTGGAATAGAACAGGAATTACCCTTTTGTACAGAACTTACTTTTTCTGCAAATTTTTCCGGTATTCCGATGGATTCTGACCGGTGTGCTTTCTGAAGATCCTGGTAAAATGACTTTGATCGGAAAATCCGGTCAGGTAACTGATCTCTGTAAGTGAATAAGACGGATCTTCCATTAGCTGGATGGCCCTGTCAATACGTTGTTTCCGGATATATTCCCCAAAAGAAAGATTGTCGAAGTGTTTTGAAAATTCGCGGGAAAGGTAAGAAGGATTAATATCGAGGTCTTTGGATAATTCTTTCAGGCTGAGATTGGTATCGATATGGTCTTGTATCATTTCCTTCAGCTCCTGTGCCCAGGCAGGTATGCGGTCCCCCGCACGCTGCTTAGACTTAAAGAAGCGGTTAAACATTTCCAGTAAAAGATGCTCATTGGGCTGCTGGGTATGCTTCTCTTTCTGCAGATGTCCGCCCCAGCTATATAAGGCATCATAGATCAGCATGCCCCTTTCCAGGAGCTCGTAATCATCTTTGTGATTATAGGCCAGCCCTGCAGAGATAGCCCATAAACCGGACGCCTGAGGAGCCATATCATGCCGGTCAGTATCCGCTCCGCGGACAATAGGCGCCATGGCCAGTACAGCAGGGTCATTGATCTTGTATTTCTTTACCAGGTAGTCAAACGTACATTCTTCTCCATAATGCGTATGCTCTACATCAGGAACATCAAAAGGAATGGCATCCAGCACGCTTGCCTGGCTCAGTACTTCGCTGAAAGGTACATAGATAATTTCCGCATCCCGGTCTATAAACCGGCGTATCAGCCAGGGACAGGCAATACGGTCTATCTTTGGGTGCTCGCGGGTGATCCATTTCATGATAAAGCTATAAAGCAGCAAAATACCCTTTTTCCCTTACAAGCCTTTATAGCCCTTTCATAAATGTTTTGAAAAAATATTTTGTCAAACTATAAATATAGTTTTACTTTGAACTATAAATGTAGTTTTAAATGAAGACACTCACCAAGGCGGAAGAACAGGTAATGAAAGTGTTATGGAAGCTTGGCAGCGGCCTGTTAATGGAAATAGTGGACGGCATGCCCAAGCCCCAGCCCCATAAAAACACGGTAGCCACCATTTTAAAAACCCTGGTTGACAAAGGCTTTGTAGAGATTGAAAACCTTGGCCGCATACACCGTTACCACCCCTCGGTATCAAAAGAGGAATATTCAAAAGACACGCTAACCAGCGTGGCCAAGGGATATTTTGAGGGCTCTTTCAGCAACGTCGTTTCTTTTTTAGTAGATAAAGACAAGCTGAGCGTAAAAGAACTTGAACTTTTGCTGCAGCAGTTAAAACAAAACAAAAAGAAATAGTATGGATGCCATCACCGCCTATGTGGCAAAAAGCATATTGGCCAGCTGCCTGCTGTTTGGGTACTATTGCCTTGCGCTTCGCAATAAGAAATTCAATTGCTACAATAGATTTTATCTGTTGACAGCGATAGCGCTCAGCCTTGTTTTGCCGCTGCTTAAGTTTACATGGCTTGGGGTGCAGGCGACACCAGAAACCGCGGCAGGACAGGTATTTATTTTAATCGGCGCACCAAATAAAGCGCACGTTCCTGTGCATTTTCCGCCGGTATGGCTTGCCTATGCCGCCGCTTTAATTATAAGCTTTGCGCTTTGCATGATACTGGTCTTGAAAATTGCCTGGATCTACCGCTTAAAAAACAGGCATGGCCGTATTAGTGTACAGGGCATCAACCTTATTGAAGTAACGGTAAAACAGGCGCCGTTTTCGTTTCTGGATAACCTGTTCTGGAAAAAAGGCATTTCGCTGCAACAACCTGAAGGCGAAAAAATATTCAGGCACGAGCTTACCCACATACAGCAGCGCCATACGTATGATAAACTGTTCGCCCAGGCCCTTACATGCATTTTTTGGATGAACCCTTTTTACTGGCTGATACAAAAAGAGCTGGACATGATACATGAGTTTATTGCCGATGCAGCCAGTATTGAAGATGGTGATACGGAAACTTTCGCCAGGATGCTGCTGCAATCCTACAACGAAGGGCGCTACTTAAACCCCGGACATCAATTTTTTCACTCCCCTGTGAAAAGAAGGTTAATGATGCTTACTACATCAGCAAAAACTCCCTACTCCTATGCAAGAAAGGTATTGGCCCTGCCACTTGTTGCTATTATAGCGGTGCTGTTTTCAGTAAGCGTTAGTAATGCACAAAAGGGTAGCCCAAAGCTGCAGCCCCTCTATTCCATACAGCCTGACAACGCTGAAATTGAAAGAAACGATGCAGATTCAACGGCCACTATATCAGTGCCGTACAAAGACAAAAATGGCAGGCTGAAAAAGCGCATACTTAAAGTAAAATATATTCCGGGCGCACGTGACGAAGGCGAAATGCGCATAATCAACGACAGCCTTATTCAAAAAAGCAATTCATAACTACAACCAGGGCGGCGTAAAAAAGATTGATTGCTTATGCTTAAAAATTATTGGATCGTGGCCTGGCGTAGCCTCGCCCGCAATAAAATCTATGGCCTCGTCAACATACTAGGCTTAGCGTTGGGTATTTGTGCCTGTTTGGCTATCTACCTGATTACCCGCTACGAATTCAGTTTTGATAACTTTCATCCGGACCCTGACCGCATCTTTTGTGTAGACGCCGTGCAGTATGGAGGCCATTGGAATTGTGTTCCCGGCCCAATGCCGGCCGCCATGCGCCGGGAAATGACCGGCTTTCAAACCGTTGCAGCCTTTCAGACCTACAAAGCCGGGGTAACGATACCAGACGGCCCTGATGGAAAACAAAAGCGCTTCGACGACGCGGGCAGCATCGCTATCGCGGAGCCGCAATACTTCGGGATCTTTCGCTACCAGTGGTTAAGCGGGAACGCCGCTACTTCCCTGGCCATGCCCAACTCGGTTGTGCTTACCGCGAAAAAGGCCCGGCAGTACTTCGGCGATCTCGGCCCTGACGAGATCATCGGCCGGACCATCTATTACCAGGATTCGCTGGCCGTCACCGTAACAGGTATCGTCGCCGATTGGACCGGCAACAGTGATTTTAATTTCAGCCAATGGATCTCTTATGCAACCATCCCCGCCAGCTTTCTTCAGCATGAAATAACGCTGGACAGCTGGGACAAATTGGATCGTTCCAGCCACGTTGTGGTCAAGCTGGCAAAGCACGTCAGTCCTTCACAGATCAACGCGCAATTTACCACCTTTGCCAAACAGCACTTGGGCCCGAGATCTGCGTTCAACGCCCGTTTACAACCGCTATCGGGCAGCCATTTTCACCAGGAATATGGCGGTATAGGCAGAAAGGCCAGTCTGCCGGTCTTGTACACGCTCATGGCCGTGGCTGGCTTTATCCTGCTGCTTGCCATTGTCAATTTTGTCAATTTGTCGACCGCGCAATCTATGCAAAGAGCGAGAGAGATCGGCGTCCGGAAGGCGCTGGGCGGTAGCAGGTCCGGCATCGCTATGCAATTTTTTACCGAAACCCTGTTGTTGACAGTAGTGGCACTGGCCATTGCGGCGCTGATGGTAAGGCCCGTCTTCAGTGTGTTCGGCGATTTGATACCAGGGGAAGTTCATTTCCGGTTCACTGGCGCCACGCTTTTATTCCTGTTGCTGGTAATTGCTGCAACCACCCTCCTTGCAGGTTTTTACCCGGCGAAGGTGCTGGGCAACTACCAGCCCACAGTAACCATGAAAGGGATCAATGCGGTGCCAGGCGGCGTAAATGCCACGCTCCGCAGAGGACTGATCGTTTTTCAATTTACAATATCGCTGTTGTTTATTATAGCGTCTTTTGTCATTGGTTCGCAGTTGCGATATGTGCTGCATGCTAACCTGGGTTTCAAGACAGATGCCATCATCACGCTCGGTGGCCCGCGTGACAACACACTGTCTCACTCATCTTTTGGGTCGGACAAGACCAGGACCCGGCAACGGACTTCCGAAGAGATGGGTAAGACAGTTATACTGATGGATAAGATCCGGCAACTGGCCGGCGTAGAGCAGGTGATCAGAGAGGCAAAGCCGCCGATGGACCAGATGCATTCTGGATTTGGCGGTGGTGCGCTGAAGGACGGCAATGAGCAGCCGATAGACATCTCCCTTCATTATGGCGACGCAGACTACCTCCCTTTTTACGGGATGAAACTGCTTGCGGGACGAAATATGCTCCCGGGCGACAACAACAGGGAACTGCTGATCAGCAAGGCTTGTGCCCATGCACTGGGTTTTGCCGATGTGAGCAAGATCATTGGCCGGGAAGTGATCGTTGGCCCCGGTGACGCCTATCCCGTAGCCGGAGTAGTGGACGATTTTTATGAGCGCTCTTTTCATCAGGCCACCTGGCCGGTCATCATCAAACACGATCCCGCGAGGGAGACTACCATTGCGGTTAAAATCGCTGCAAAGGGCATGGCCGCAGGCGATCTGAAAAACCTCATTGGCAGCATAGAGGAGCACTGGAAAGCCATCTTCCCCGGAAAGCCGTTTGGCTATTCTTTCCTGGACGAGAGCATCGCCAATATGTATGCAGACGATCTTCGGACCGAACGCCTGACCAATATGGCGATGGGGATCACCGTTTTTATCTCTTGCCTGGGCTTGCTTGGCCTGGCTATTTTTTCTACAGAAAAAAGAGCCAGAGAGATCGGCATCCGGAAAGTATTAGGGGCCACTGTACCGGGTATCATGGCTATGCTTTGTAAGGAGATCGTCCTGCTGATCGTCATCGCCCTGGTGCTTGCCAGCCCGCTGGCCTGGTATTTCATGCAAGGCTGGCTGCAGGGATTTGCATACCGGACAGCGCTCAGCGGCTGGATGTTTGTTGGAGCAGGGGCAGCGGCCATTGGAATAGCGCTGCTTACAGTGGGTTTCCTGGCAATGAAAGCAGCAATGGCTAACCCGGTCAAATCCCTGCGTACCGAATAACCTTATTTATATACAATCTTTCCATACTTATCCTGGTGGAAATCGTTATATGCTGCTGAAATTTCCTGCATCGTATTCAATCTACAGCAAACAAAAAACGATGACCTTTAGCAAAAAAACTGTCGGCAATTGTCGACAAGATGTACTACCCTTACAACTTACGTATCGATGGTGCACCATTATTACAATCCAGTACCACCTTATCATCAATATTAAAAGCCTGTCCGGCAGGATCCACCCTTAACATCCGGTTATCCAGTAATATCACCACACTCCCGTTTGCTTCAACAGACACGACGTTTCCTGTTAATACGGAAGCGTCTTGTCTTTTCAGGAAAAACTCCGTTGGCGCCGCCCGTTGTTGAAACCGCCCCTGCTCGAGCTGGAACACGGTATCCGACAAGCGGATGATCTCATCTTCATTATGGCTCACCAGTATGGTGGTCAGTGCGAAGCGCCGGTGGATCTCCGCTAAAGTACCTTGCAGCTGCATACGCATGGCATTGTCAACGGCCGACAAAGGCTCGTCCAGCAGCAAGATCGATGGCCTTCTTGCAATCGCCCTTGCCAGCGCCACACGCTGCTGCTGACCACCGGAAAGCGACTGCACCTTCCCTCCTGCCAGCTTGGTCAACCCCGTGAGCTCCAGCAGTTCATATACTATATGCCGGGGATCATTCCTGTTCAATCCAAAGGCAATATTCTCCCGTACGCTCATATTGGGGAACAGGGCATAATCCTGGAAAACAAACCCGATCTGCCGGTGCTGTGGGTCTATGTTGATCTTCTTTGCAGCATCAAACCATACCGTACCATTTACTATGATGGCGCCATTGTCCGGCTTCATCAAACCCGCCAGCATCCGCAACAGGGAAGTTTTCCCTGAACCAGACACGCCGTACAGACTAATGAACTGCCCCTTTTCCAGCCGGGCCTTCACATCCAGTTCCAACCGGCCTTCTGCGCTGCTTAAAGTCTTCTGTAAAGAAAAATCGATCATACATCAATAGAATTTCACCTGCTTCATCTTACCGTTAAATGAATACATTATCAGCAATATGATGAATGACAGAACCAGCAGAATAAGCGCGTACACATTCGCCTCGCGGTAATGAAATGCCTGCACTTCGTCATAGATTGCAATGGAAGCGGTCCGCGTTTTGCCCGGCATATTACCGCCGATCATCAATACCACGCCGAACTCGCCCACCGTATGCGCAAAAGTGAGTACCAGGCCTGTCAGCAACGAAGGTTTTATGTTAGGCAGCAATACCTTCAGGAGGGTCTGCCATTTTGTTTTTCCCAGTGAGTAGGAAGCTTCCTTTAAGCTGGGCGGCAGGGAAGACAGGCCCGATCTGATAGGATGTACCATAAAAGGCAGACTGTACACCACCGATGCGATCAATAGCCCGCCAAATGAAAACACCAGCCGGATATCCGCCCATTGCTCCAGCCATTTGCCGAATGCATTACCCGGACTGAAGGCAACCAACAGGTAAAAGCCGATCACCGTTGGCGGCAGCACCAGGGGCAGGGTGACAATGCTCTCAATGATGACCTTCAAAGCAGTCTTCTTTCCTGAAAACCAGGTGGCCAGTGGAATAGCCACCACGAACAGTATCAGCGTTGTGCTCAGGGCCAGTTTTAAGGTAAGCCACAAAGGCGCCAATTCTATCATTTTACCAGGTATCCAGATTTTTGATAAATAGCTTTTGCTTCCGCCGAGTACAGGAAATTGTAAAACTTCCGTGCTTCCGTCTCACTGCCTTGCTGCGCATGTTTCAACAACACCGCGGATTGTTCAATGGCGGGATAATCGTCGCCGTTCAGCTCCACCCATTTGCCCTTTCCTTCCATTTCACCGGAGACCACAATGGCTTTCGCAGTAAAACCGATATCTGCGTTTTGCATGGCGATGAACTGACTGGTCTGGGTAATGCTTTCCCCCCTCACCAGTTTTGACTGGACCTTATCATACAAACCATATTTCTCCAGCAGGGATACTGCTGCATGACCATAAGGGGCAGTCTCCGGGATGGCGATGGCGATGCGTTTGATGCTGTCGCTCAGCAATAATTGCAGATCGCTTTTGGGCTCAATACCTGGCCGGGCACTCCACAGCACCAATTGCCCCTGTGCGTACACTTTAGGAGCTTCGGCGGTAAAGCCTTTGTCAGCCAGCTCTTGTGGATACTTCCTATCTGCAGATATGAAAATATCAAAAGGTGCACCGCCCATAATCTGCTGCGTAAGATTACCGGAAGCACCAGTTATCACCTCAATCTTCGTTTTGTCCGTTTTGTTGAATTCGGCGATCAGCTCCTTTATGGTGTATTGCATGTTCGCGGCAACCGCCACGGTCAGTTGCTGCCTGGTGGGCGACTGGCAGGACAGCAGTCCGAGTAAGAGGATGGCAAATATTCCTTTCATCATCGCTGTTTTCTTAAAGATATAACGGTAGTTAAAAAAATTGGCTTAATAGAAAGCCAACTTATTCAAACACCCGGGAAAGTTAAGAAAAAGAAACAAAACCAGGGCTCATAAATATTGCCTGATCATGCTTTGGCAGTACTCCCATACGATACGCTCATTTTCGGCAGATTAATAGCGGTTATCCGCCAAAAACCTCTTGTTCAGTGCCGGGTTATAAAAAAAATTTGTCAGTTATATCCTTTATCGTAATATTGCAATGTAACAATTTACCGCATGGGACTTACAAAGACAGCATTGTTTACCAAACAACAGAATGAAATTGCTGCTATGGCTAAAGCGCTGGCCCATCCTGCACGGATCGCCATACTGCAATATTTGATAAAACAGAACGCCTGCATCTGTGGGGACCTGGTAGAACAGCTGGGCCTTGCCCAGGCCACCATCTCCCAACACCTGAAAGAACTGAAAGCAGTCGGTATTATACAGGGGACCATCGAAGGTCCCAGCGTTTGCTACTGCATCGACCCAAAAGCATGGAAACGATATCAACAGGTGTTTGCAGGTTTTCTGAAAGATGTGGATTTTAAGAACAGTAGCTGCTGCTAAAAATTTTTTTGCCTTGCTATATCGCAATATTACAATTAACCACTCAACCTTTTCTTATGTCTACAGATAACCAAATTAAAGAAATGGTAAAGCAGAAATACAGTGAGATTGCTTTACAGGATAAGGAAGACAATCAGGCCTCCTGCTGCGGATCCGGCTGCTGCTCATCAGAGGTCTATAATATTATGACAGACGACTACTCCGCTGTTGAAGGCTACAACCCTGATGCAGATCTCGGGCTCGGTTGCGGCCTGCCTACACAATTTGCAAAGATCAAAGCCGGCGACACGGTGATAGACCTGGGATCAGGCGCCGGGAACGACTGCTTTATCGCCCGTAAAGAAACAGGTGAAACAGGGAAAGTGATAGGCATTGATTTTACGCCTGCAATGATCGAAAGGGCCCGCGCCAATGCCGAAAAGCTCAACTTCAATAACGTAGAGTTCCGCCAGGGTGATATAGAACATATGCCCGTCACCGCAAATATTGCCGATGTCATCGTTAGTAACTGCGTCCTGAACCTCGTGCCCAATAAAGACGGTGTATTTAAGGAAATATTCAGGGTATTGAAACCGGGCGGTCATTTCAGCATTTCAGACATTGTACTCTCCGGATCATTACCAGCCAAAATACAGGAAGCTGCAGAAATGTATGCAGGCTGTGTTTCCGGCGCCATACAAAAGCAGGAATACCTGCAGCTGATAGAAAAGAACGGCTTTAGCAATATTACCATCCAGAAAGAAAAAGCCATCATTGTGCCGGATGATATCTTATCCGGCTATCTCACACCCGAAGAAATTACTGCATTCAGGAACAGCAACACCGGCATTTACAGCATCACGGTATTTGCGCAGAAACCTGCAGCCACCGCTTGCTGTGAACCTGGCTGCTGTGCATAGGGATACCCTGCTTAACAAAGCTGAATGAATAACTAAACTTAAACATGAGCGCAAACAACTGTCACCCGGCACAACGTAAAAAACTCAGCTTCCTGGACAGGTACCTTACGCTTTGGATCTTCCTGGCCATGGCGCTGGGTGTAGGCCTGGGCTATTTTATTCCATCCACTGCTGTTTATATCAATTCCTTCTCTTCCGGAACTACCAACATCCCTTTAGCGATAGGGCTGATACTGATGATGTATCCTCCATTGGCAAAAGTGCGATATGAAAATATGGGAGAAGTGTTCAAAAACACCAGGATCCTCTCTGTATCCCTGCTGCTCAATTGGGTAATAGGCCCTATCCTGATGTTTGGATTAGCTGTATTATGCCTGCATGGTTATCCTGAATATATGACCGGCCTCATTCTCATTGGCCTGGCCCGCTGTATCGCCATGGTCATTGTGTGGAACGAACTCGCCGACGGCAACAGGGAATACGCTGCCGGACTGGTAGCATTGAACAGCATTTTCCAGGTGCTGCTGTACAGCGTGTATGCTTACATCTTCATCACCTGGCTGCCTGCTCTTTTCGGTATGAAAGGCATTGCGGTGCACGTAACGATCGGCGAAATTGCCGCCAGCGTAGCCATCTACCTGGGCATTCCGTTCCTGGCTGGTATTATCAGCCGCTACGGACTGATTGCCTTAAAAGGTGAAGAATGGTTCCGCGAAAAATACATACCCTTCATTTCTCCCATCACCCTGATCGCCCTGCTGTTTACCATCATAGTCATGTTTAGCCTGAAGGGAGAATTGATTGTACAGATCCCCATGGACGTGATCAGGATTGCTATCCCGCTGGTAGTCTACTTCGCCATTATGTTCATGGTAAGCTTTCTGCTGGGCAAAGCAATGGGCGCAGATTACTCAAAAAATGCCGCTATCGCCTTTACTGCAGCCGGCAACAATTTTGAGCTGGCCATTGCTGTTGCTATCGGCGTCTTCGGCATCAATTCCGGCCAGGCATTTGTAGGTGTGATAGGTCCGCTGGTAGAAGTGCCCGCCCTGATCGCCCTCGTTAATGTAGCCTTCTGGCTGAGAAAGAAATACTATACAAGCAACAAATTACAGCGAGCATAACAACCGGACATATGAAAATTGCTTTATTCAGTGACATTCATGCCAACTTACCTGCCCTGGAGGCTTTCTTTAAAGATGTAGACAGTCGCCAGCCCGATGCCATTTACTGCCTCGGCGATCTCGTAGGCTATAACATCTGGCCCAACGAAGTGATCCGGGAGATCCGCCAGCGCCGTATCCCCACTATCGCCGGGAATTATGATTTCGGTATTGGCCGCGCGATTGATGATTGCGGCTGCGCTTATAAAACAGATACGGAGAAAGCCAACGGCGCCGTCTCTATCTCCTATACCAACCAGGCAGTACAGGACGAAGAACGCAAATACCTGCGTACTCTACCAGCCCATATAAAAGTGGAGTTCCAGCTCAACAACGACAAGCTCAACCTGCTCCTGGTACATGGCAGTCCGCGTAAGATCAATGAATACTTATTCGAAGACCGCGAAGAAAAGAGCCTCCTGCGCATCATGGAGGATGCAGATGCAGACATCATGTGTTTCGGTCATACGCACAAGCCATATCACCGCATCCTGCCGGGTCAACCAGCAGATAACCAGCACTACCGCCATGCTATTAACATCGGCTCTGTAGGCAAGCCCAAAGACGGCGATCCCAGGGGCGGATACGTAATGCTGCACATCAATGAAAACAGCAGCATCCAGGATAAAGAAAGTATACAGGTTGAATTTATCCGCTTTGCCTACGATGTAGAAAAAGCAGCCAAAGCAGTGGAAGATAGCCCACTCCCGGATGCATATGCAGAGAGCCTTCGTAAAGGGGTATAAATCACTTACCATGCAAGCAACAGCCACTCCCTTATGGGATCAGTTCAATACCGAGCTTAAAAGGTTTATCTGCCAGAAGACAGGCCATGAAGATCACTGCCAGGACATCCTGCAGGAGCTTTATCTGAAGATCTTTATCAACCAGGGAAAAATTGCGAAAGCGCAGAACATCCGGGCTTATATTTTCCAGATGGCCCATAATGCGCTCACAGACCACCACCGGCGTACGGCCAGGAAAAGTACCCTTTCTACAGATACCCTCCCTGAACAGGAGCCTGCAACAGAAGAGCCAGTGCAGGAATATGGCCTGACAGGATGCCTCCGGTCCATGATAGCCACCTTACCTGAGATCTACAGCCAGGCCCTTATTCTCACGGAATTAGATGGCTTAACGCAAAAGCAGTTTGCCGATAAGATGGGTATCTCTCTGTCCGGTGCAAAATCCCGCGTGCAAAGAGCCCGGGAAAAACTGAAAGAGGAAATATTAAAATGCTGCCGCTACGAATTTGACAAATACGGAAATATCATTTCCTGCTGCGGCAACTAATATAGCTGCGTCCTTTTTAAGGATCCCGCGTCTTATAGGTGATAGTATATTACAAAAACAAAAAGAACTGTTATGAAAAGTTTGATTTCCATAGGACTCCATGATTTAGATTTCAGTGGGGTGATCGATGCAGCGATCAAAAAACAAACAAAAGATAAAAAAGCAGCTGACACGGAAAAGCCCTGTTGTGAAAAGGAAGAGAAATGCTGTGAGGGCCAGTGCTGCCATTAAACAGTCTGCCAGTTAAAAAGAAGCCCCCGGCGTTTATGCCGGGGGCTTTCCTTTTACATTAAAATATCAAGGTCTAGCCTTTGCAGCATTTGCTTTTATCGCAGCTGGCCGGCGGACAAGGTTTTGGACAAGGCTTGCTGCAGGTCTGTTCCGTACCTGGTTTTCTGCCTTTGTTCTTGTCCTTATTCCCGTCGTTTGCGAAAGCTATAGATCCGCTCAGCAGCACCAGTGCTGAGGCCAATAAAAATGCCTTTTTCATATATTTTGTTTAAATGAAAGTAAAATTGATCTGTTTCAATTGCTGGTATGATATGGTCAGCACATATCCGGAGGCTTCCAGGCGCTTGAGCAGAAAATGAAAATGTAGTTGGAGGCAAACAGGGAGTATTCCTGTTCGATGATGCCACTGGTCTTATTCAGGCGCGCAACGCTGGTCAGCGTCATCACATAGCAAAGCGGACAGTTCAAATAACAATCCTTTTGACTTTTGTCCGTGTTATCCTTCTTATCCTGTTGCGGTTTTTCGCAGGACTTAGCACAGCATGCTGTTTCTTCCGAACAAGGAACTGCTTCTTCCCGGGCAGACATGCAGTAAGCCGGCAAGGCTGCCAGCTCTGCTAAATAGATAAACAGGCAAAAGAGTAATATGGAGGCTTTAAATTGCAAGTCCGCTTTATTGCTATTCTAATATAGAAAGAATCCTGCACCTGTTTCCATGCTTATTTATGAACGGCAAACTGGTTCCTTTTAAGGGCCCATTCAATTTTCGCCTTCTCCAGGTCTGCTACAAACTCCGGAGAATGATGCCAGTAAGTAAGCAGCTGCGCTGCAATGATCCTGGACGCTTCATTGTCACTCGGGTAGTGTATACCCATCAGCTCCCTGGACCAGCGTACTTCCTCTGCCCTGGCAATAAATTGCTCTCTTTTCTCCGGGATAATCTCGCTAAAAACCAGCGCTTCTGTAAACGCCCATAAGGTATGCCCGCTGGGAAAAGAAGGGGAATTGATCCTCGCCAGTGGACGCAAAGCCTGCTCCAGGTGATACGGTCGTGGGCGCTTAAAATATCTTTTCAAACGAAATTCCGTTACCCTGATATCCTGTATACAGTTCAATAACAATTGCGTGATGGCCGGGAAGTTTTGATCATTCAACCAGCTGCCCACCGGTTCAGCAATGTAAAAAAGCTGTCTGCGGTTCTCCGCATAATCACTATCCATGGGATTGATGATATTTGGCCAGGAACCGATATTAGCGATATACTCTGCTCTTGCTATCTCCGTTTTTGTTCTTTTCTGCTGCAGCTGCAGCATATAATCCAGCTCTGCCCTGGTCTGATCTGAACTGTTGGCAGGAAACTTTACCAGGCCAGGCAATTTGCTCTCATCTACCGGGCGCAGGTAATAGGTCCGCATCAGGGAATTACCTAAAGCCCCTTTACTATACTCCGCCCAGGGAAATGTGATTGTATCAAGCGCTGACCTGCCCGGTGTTGGTGAGCTGTCCAAAGCGCCTAATGTTTTATAGTGCCTGCTCACAGGCTCCAGGGGATGAACTGCCTGGGCCATCAGCTGCCCGGCAGACAGGCAGATGATGCTGAAAATGATTCCTGCCTTTCTGAACCTCGCAGGTAAATAGTTCGTGTCCTTCATTGATAGATAATTTAAGTTAGAAATGATTAAACTATCTATATGACGGAAGCACCTTCAAAAGGACGCAAGCACCCAGGCCAGGATCTTCTTATTTCACTTCGATATCCATCCTTTTATACACATCGTCCCTCCCTCTTCTTAACAGCGCATATTTCCCTTTGTATAATAATAAGGGTGGTGTAGCTGTTCCCTTTTGGGCGTAGACCACATCTACTGCTATTGTATGCTCCTTTTCAACATTATATTCATCTATTGGGTACGCAGCAAAAATATAATCCTCCGGACCAGTGAAATGCTCAGGGATCCTGTAAACGAAACGAGGTTCAACATCATCGAACAGGTAATTCGGCCGGCCCAGAGAATCGGCCAGCACGCCATTGAACATATAATAGTCCGATCGGCCACCTGATGTTACATGCACTGATCCCCTTACTCCATCTTCCACAAAAAAGGGATGCTGCTGTTTAAAGTTAGTATGAGATATCGTATCTCTTATATCTCTCCGCTCATCATACACTGTTTGATCGACAGTCAGGAAGTCCTCGCCTTTCAACATCTTCTTCAGTAAATAAGCCATTTCGGAATCGGCGTATTCACATAAGTGACAATAGCCTACATGCATCAAAAATTTAGACCCCGGATGCCGCTGCATGATCTTATAGACATTGTTAGCCTGCTCCTGCTCATAGCGGTTTGTCGCATAGTACAGCTCATCTCCCGACGGCAATATTTTAATGACAAGAGAGTCTTTATCCCTGTAGTTTATATACTTTACCGAGCCTCGGTTATCCAGCTTTATCGTATCATCCCAGTAAGGGATCTTCTTATTCTCATAATAATAATACGTCTCGACATCAAAACCAATCTTCCTGGCATAACGGATCATCGAAGCATACACTGGTTCATTAATATACACGCCGTCTGTATCAACCGGGTAACCTTTGGACATTGCATTGGCGCTATACCGCATTCCTTCCACCATCAGCACATGATAGCCCTGATCGTAAAGCGCTTTAAGCATCGACTTTGTAAAGATCCGGTGCTGTGGCCGGTCATGCGCCTCATTTATCATCAGCATCCTGTATGACTTTGCCTTTTCAATGATGAAATCTTTTCCGTCAATGATCTTCGGGCGATTAACACCCACCCTCACCTTCACCCTCATACTGTCCAGGTGCTGGTATTGCAGGCATTCCCTGTAATATCCGGAAGTAGCGAGTGTAAAGCTCACCGTCCCGTCATATACCTGGTCCATGCTTTTAAACTCGCGTTTAACGATCACGTCGGGGAACTCATAATTAATATTACCTTTTTCATTGTCAGAGAAAGGAAGGCAGAACAGGGAGATAACAACTGCTGTTAAGGTTCTCATGGGTAAATAATATAGATCTTGATAGAATGAATGTTAACAAGGGCAATACTCCTACAATAACGAAGGAAATGTTAAAATATTTTGAGCTGGCCAAAGCAATTGAATGTTTCCTTATATTCATAAAGAATTCCATTAGTGCGAACCTTCAACCCTTTACCCGATGTACAACCCACTAACCCTTTCCGTTCTGCTGGTAATCCTTTGTGCTAATTTTTCATGCCATCCCGGCAAGCCTGCATTATCCACCGCACGCATTGAAATATCCGGCGGCAACATCACTAAAAAAGATCTTATTGTCCTCCTGAACCTTAATGGAAACAATTTCTGGGGGAATAGAAAAGACATCCCATTCGACAGCACCGGGAAGATCACCCTTGATATCAAAAAAGAAGAATGCGGATTGGTGCTGTTGAGGTATGATGATGGTTTTGTTTCCCATATCATAGCCGCGCCGGGGGACCAGGTAAAAGTGACCCTCATAGCCGATGCACAAGGACATCCCCGGCCAACATACGAAGGCACTAATGCGGCAGGGCACCAGTTCTTTAACTCCCTGAACCGGCCTGGCATTTTTGAGCTCCCCAATCCCTACCGCCATGACTCTGTTGCAACAGACATAAAGCATAAGGTCCAGGTAAAAATGGAGATGGAGCTATCGGCCTTAAAAGACCTGTTTGATAAAGGAAAGATTAGCAAAGCATATAAAACGTTGGCCGAACTGGATATCCGGTACTATTATGCAGCCAGCCTGGCCGACGCCATGTGCGATAAATACTACCATGCAAGGTTTTACCCTGAAAAAGGCGGTAGCGTTGCCGCCTTTAGTGAGCGATATGGTAAAGCATGGGCCTACGCATTTAGCGCCATGCCATTGCAGTCCGGCGAAGCGCTTGCATCTCAATACTTCCGGGACTATGCCCGCATTTACTATGAACGGTATTTAGGCCAGTTCGCACGGGACAAGAGTGGGCTTTTACCATCCGACACAGCTGATATGCATGGTTTACGCAAATCCGAAGCACAACATATACTCAGCTATTCCATCATAGACAGGAATTTCAAGGACAGTATAGCAGAGTACTTAAAGGCGGTATATCTCTACTACACCATGGGGCAGAACAGCCATTATGAAGAATCACTGCTGACCATCTACCGCAAGTTCCATCAACAATATCCAGCCAGCCGTTATCTCCCTTTTCTGGAAACAGGAGCAGACAAGGTCCGGGCATTTCAGCAAACGAAAGATGCAGACTTTAGGCCTGATCAACAATTCCTCCCCGGCTACGAGCAAATCAATTCCCTGTCAGCACTCGCTAAGACATTGAAGACCGGGCCTTACTATATTGATATCTGGGCCACCTGGTGTAGTCCATGCAAGGAGGAATTTAAGTTTAACTCATCATTGTCAGCGATGTTGCGGGAGTATAACGTAAAACCCCTTTATCTTTCTATTGATAAGGACAGTGATGATGAAGATTGGAAGAGTATGATCAAATATTTCAAATTACCTGGTATTCATTTGCGTGCGAATGACAACCTTCGGGAGGACCTGCAGAAACAACTCGAAAAGAATCATGTGTTCAGCATTCCTCACTATTTGATTATTGACAAAAACGGGGCTATTGTAAATCGTGATGCGGAACGGCCCAGTAATCTTGATAAACTCAGGAAGCAAATAAAGAAGCTGTAAACTATACAATGGCGCCTAATCTCAGTTCTGCTCAATAAACTTTTGTATATCTTCCCTTACAAGATTGATCGTGATAGATGTAACAGCCCTATGTGGAAACGGGATCGCCTTATCTCTTTCCAATAATGGTCTGTATCCAATCACCGGCATCGCTCCACGATAAATTTCCAGGTCAGACACGCAAAGTGCTGGCAGCGTTTTCTTTGTCATCAATTGGTCAATATCTATTTGTGTCGTTTTTGAATAAAAAGCATATGGCGCTACAATCACCGACCGCGGATGGAATTTATAGAACAGTTCTTTCGCCAGCACTCCCTTTTTACGCTCGCTGAACATATCCAGCAAGATCCTTGCAAACCCAAATTCATCCGGCGAAATTCTGAAAGCGATAATATCTCCTTCTTTAACCTTTACTTTAAGCCTTGTTTGCGAAAGCTGCTCATTTAACCACAGAAGATAATCGGGTGGGGTCTTTGCGATATAATTCGATATCCAATTGTCAATATCCTGGTAGCTTCTTATCTCGCCTTCTTCCGGAAAACTTTTAATAAAGAACAAGTTCCGCCTGTTATCGTAAACATGAATACCGCCACCCTGGAAAGACCCGGAAAACTGAACACCCGATCCCTTGATCTTTAAGATCCTCGGAACAGTCATTGTATGCTCCCTCCCTTTTGCTGTCTTGGGAATAAGGATCTGCCGGTTCCTGGTTTTGATATCAGTGTCTGATTCGATATATCCCCATTGGTAGTTCAGTACTTTTACAATTGTTTCCCCATTAAAATAAGCAACCACGGCATCGTTCAACTGTTGTTTGTCCCAACTGTCGTCAACAGTGTGCAGACCAAAATATTGCCTTTGATGGTTATTAAGCTCGTATTGCGTATTAGCTTCGTTCATAATCGATAGACAAATTAAACTATTCACGGAAAAGAGAAGTATTCATTTGTTAACAGCAGCTTTAAAGCTAAAGAATGATATTTTAATATTTCCCATCCTGGCAATTGAAAACCATCATTTTACAAATTAGCCCTGATTTTAAAAATGTTAATCAACTTGCCTTACTAATATATTTAGTATATAATTGCTAAAATTATTGGTGAAAATGGAGGAGACAATACAAAAGCTGGCCAGGACCAGTACGGTAATCCCATTCTATAAGATAATAGCAGCCGGATTCCCAAGCCCTGCACAGGACTACAGCGAACCAGAGATCGATCTTTCGAAAGTACTACAACCCAATCCAACCACTACTTACATCATCCGTATCAAGGGAGACAGTATGCGCGAAGCCAACATGCCCGACGGCTGCCTGGCGGTGGTAGACCGTAGTATCAAGCCTTACAGCGGCGCTATCGTTTTAGCTGTCCTCAATGGCGAATTTACCGTAAAGCGCCTGGTAAAGGCAGGCCGTAACTGGGTACTACATCCGGAAAATCCTTTCTATAAACCGATGCTGATCAGCGAAGACGCCGATTTCCAGGTATGGGGAGTAATCACGCATACTATTGTTGACCAAAAATAATGTGGTATGATCGGATTGGTAGATTGTAATAACTTCTACGCCAGCTGCGAACGGCTGTTCCAGCCCCGGCTGGCTGGCCGGCCGATAGTAGTGTTGAGCAACAACGATGGCTGTGTAATTGCCCGTTCAGACGAAGCCAAGGCATTGGGCATTGAAATGGGGGCGCCCGCCTTCCTGATGGAGGAAATGTTGAGCAGCCACCAGGTGGCTGTTTTCTCCAGCAATTACACCCTGTATGGCAGCCTGTCAGACAGGGTCATGCAAACGCTGCACATGCATTGTCATACGGTAGAGGTATACAGTATTGATGAGGCTTTCCTTTACCTGTATGACATGCCCCACATCAGTTATGAGCAATATGCCATCAACCTGCGGGCAGCGGTAAAGGCAACCGGTATCCCGGTGAGTATTGGTATCGCGCCTACCAAAACCCTGGCGAAGCTGGCCAACAGGTATGCCAAAGAAAAGAAGAAGGCTCTCGGCGTTCACGTGCTCGACGAGCAGGATAAAATAGACGAGGTGCTATCTTCCAGCGCTATTGACGACATCTGGGGAGTTGGCCCGCAATACACCAAGCTGCTGCAGCGTCATGGCTTTAAAACCGCGATGGACCTTGTCCGCGCGCCGGAAGAGTGGATCCGCAAGAACATGACCGTTGTTGGTCAGCGCCTGCTGAACGAGCTGAAAGGCATTCCCTGCATAGAGATGGAAACAGAAGAAGCGCCGCGTAAGAATATCTGTGTAGCCCGCAGCTTCGGCCACCTGCTTTCTGAGAAAACGGAAATTGCCGAAGCCCTGGCCAACTACACGGCCATCGCTGCCCGGAAGCTGAGAAAGCAGCACAGCTGCGCCCGTGTGATCAATGTCTTTTTGCAGACCAACAACTTTCGTCAGCAGGATGAGCAATACTTCCGTTCCATCAACCTGCAGTTACCCGTTCCCAGCAGCAGTACCACAGAGCTTTTGCAATACGCCACCAAAGCCCTGGACCTGGTCTACCGTTCCGGTTACAATTTCAAAAAGGTGGGCGTCATGTTACTGGAGCTGATCCCTTCCAACCAGGTGCAGTCGGGCATATTCGACCAGCGGGACCGTCCCAAAGACCAGCGCCTTATGACCGAGGTAGATGCCATTAACCGCAGCTGGAACGGCAAAGAATTGGTTAAATTCGGGAGGCAGAGCGGCGGCCGTCGCTGGACGCTAAGGCAGGAAAGATTAAGTCCCTGCTACACCACCCGCTTGCAGGATGTGCTGACCATAAATATCTGACTATGCATAATCCTTTAGTACTATTGTTTAAAGAAGCCCTGGATGAGCTGATCGCGCAGGGACATTACTATTACATCCGGCAATCCTATCCCCGCGGTAAGGCGGCGGATGTGCGCGAGGCATTCCTGATCACTCCCTACACCACCTACGAGCAGGCCTACAAACACTACGAAGCGATCAAATACGACCGCCGGAAATACCTCTACCTCATCGACGAAAACAAGTTCGACAAACTAAGCGTTGAATGGGAGCGGGAGAAACTTTACGTTGCCGCCACCCAGCCCGAAGGCTACCAGGTATACCTCAACCGTCTGAAAGACCGTACCTGGAAATGCCCCGCAGATCTGGGCGCCCAGATCAAAAATTATATCAGGCAGAAAACCCACTGGAAAACCCGCGGAGCGGATATTGATGTAGGCCTCTCCCTCCAATTTGGCGAATTAATCGTTAACTTACAGTATAACAGGGACACACTACAGGTAAAGCTCGATGAAATAGAGAAATACTAATATATGTGTTATCATTTATCATTTTCCACGGACATCGCCTCTATCTATGATCTCTTACCGGAACTGGGTACTATACCTTTAGATATTGACTTCAGGCCTACTTATCACATGGTGGGGCAATCTTATCCGCAATGGCCGGTGATCACTAACGAAGGAGGTCAGCTAAAGCTGAAGAAATTTGAATGGGGCGTGATTGCTCCGTATATGAAGATGGAGAATCTCAAAAAAGAACGCATGTGGATGTTGAATGTCCGCAGTGAAAGAGTGGTTGGAGATACAAAATCTTACTGGCATCGGATACGGCAGAATCGCTGCCTGGTACCGGCGACAGGGTTTTATGAGTTCAGGGATGTGGGCTGGAAGAAGAAGGTACCTTACCACATAAAACTCCGTGACCGTAAAGTATTCCTTCTCCCGGGTCTATTCAACTACTCTCATACGCCCAATTCTGACGGCGAGTTGGTAGGTACTTTTGCAATACTTATTCGTAATGGGAATGAAATAATGCGGGGAATACATAATTCAGGGGATAACCCTTACCGTATGCCGCTGATGTTAACCCAGGAGCTGGAAAGGGAGTGGTTGAATCCAGCCTTAACGGATTTGGATATACAGCGGATTTGTGACTATGAGATGCCATCGGGAGCACTGGAGTATTGGCCGGTGAAGTCGTTATATCGCACAGACCCTTATGATGAACAGATAACGGCGCCAGAAAACTACGAAGGGCTGCCAGCCGTTATATAACTGGACAATTTACATACACGTTTTCTGTTTCCCTGCATATAGGATTATTTTAAATTGTCAGCGGTTAAAATTTCTGGCAGTAAAAATCTTCCCCGAATACAATACCTTATACCTTAATCAAGGACCTCAAAAGGGACGAAATAGGAGTAGCTGTTAAACAGGTATCTATAAATTGAATAAGATACCGGAACTTCACTTGGTCCTTCGCCATGTGGTATCCCTGCAGCTATTGGCGTTTTGAACAAGGGTTTGTGATGCAAATATGAATAACCGGGGAACTTTGTTGCTATAAGGGATTTCAATTCCGTTATCTCCTTACTATGGGTTTTAAATGCAGGGTGGCCCTCGAAGGAAACTACGGCCAACCCTGGTGCTTCAGACGGATAAACCAGCTCGTACCTTTCCATTGTATAAATATCCTCAAAAAAAATGGTATAGTAATCGCAGAGTAAGGATAGGGCACATACCAGCCTTGTCTTCATATTGACATTTTCTGACCGCTGATTGTCCATCACAATATAACATACATAGTTCGGGAATTGTAAGAAGCCGCAATCCTGAAGTTCATAACCTTCGAAAACCTCCCGTAATGATTTTATAAGAGCAAACCATGGGGTCTGCTCTTCACTATCTAAGGAATTAATTTTCTTTTCAAGAATAGATTCCAATGCAGATTGCCCCTGGTAATTCAAAAGACCAGGTATGCCTATGGAGTAATATTTATGAATATATTCAAGCAGTTCGGAAATAATAGTGGACATTATTATATAAATTTAAAATAGTAAGGATCTTTTACCGAGGAGTCGACCTCTTCAAGGCTAGCTTATAAAATCTCAAAGACATTTGAACTATAGGGGATATAAGGCACAGTGCCAGCGCAGTTCTCTCTTGATACCATAGCGCCACTTCAACAGCTCAAATCATAGCTATTATTCACAAATATTCACAATGGATGGTTGCTAGTTTCTATCTTCCCAGAAGAATACCCTGCTAATCTCTAAACTTAGGACTATACTGATCCCTCCTGTCAAAAATCATTCCTTCTACTGATTTAAATAATATCTAGACTAATTTACCATATGCCCTATAAGCCGTATGTAACCATTCTTTCAAATGTTGCCATCGGGATTACTATGCTCACATCACTTCCAAAGCTTTGGTTTAGAAACAACATCATCTTATCTTCTGAGACCATTTTTTGTATTTCGTTATTCTTTATATACAGCCAATGAAGTAAATCATTGAAATCGTTAAGAGCTGGTTGAGATCCGCCTTCAACCTTCTTAAATAAAAAGTATGAATAGACCGTCATAAAGTTATCTGCTAGCCCATTATATTGTTTATAAACTGATAGAGGAGGTAGACTTAATTCATGCGCAATCAATTTTGAAAATGTAAAAATATTTAATTCTTTATTATACGCATTATCACGGCACCACCTCATCAAATCAGCTTTGTCAATTAAACTAAATTTATCAAATATCACTTTCTTGAAGCTTTGTTGAAGTAGTACATTTGAATCTCTAATATGCCCGATAAAATTCTTTGATAAACTATCCCTTTGAAATTTAAGCGCATTAATCGAAAATCCTTGTTGCGACACTCGAGTATTGAAGTCGTTAAAATCTGAAGATGATATTAACAATTGGCAGATTTCCTTAATTTGACTAATTGAACAATCATCATTGCAATCGCAGCTAAACGAATCCGCTATTAAACTAAAGGGCAGTCTCCATTCTATCTTAACTTCATTACTTAATATACTCTTTATAGCGCCTTTTCTGACTGAAAAATCTTTTAAAGACACACGACATAGTAGCTCAATAATCGCCCATACAGACGTGTATGAATTTGTTTTTAATCTCCCGAGTTTCGATGCTAAGCTTCTTAATGTGTTCGTATCCAGGTAAAACTCCATAAGTAATGTGTACTAATAGCTGGCTATTTAGTTTATCTTCTCACAATCCTTTAACTTAATATTACTGAGTAGATATGCACCTGCCATGGCAGATAAACCTAAGAAAAGGCCGCTTCTTGACAACCATAAAAACTTGACATCTTTGTCGTACATAGGAGGGTAAACAAAACCATTAAATTCTAGAAAAAACATGCCTGCGGCCCAAATAGGGTAAGCAATCAATAAGACGCCTAAACAAGCCTTTAAAACTACAAAATATTTCATACTGAAAATTGAAGGTCTATTTTTTGTAAATAAGATAAATATTAGAACTTCCCCTGCTCGGGAAAGATTATCAGCCTATATGGGAATAAAATACATCCTACGACTGAAATTAAAATAGGAGGAGACATCTTACCTCTTAAGCTCCTTAGTTGCCGCACTTCTTGAAGTTTTCCAAAACGAGATAATTCATCACTTATTCAAAAAACAAATTGCTTCCAATAATTTGGAAATAAAAAGCAGGCCACTGCTAACACCAGATAGATAAAAGCAATTATTGGATAAATAATGCTGAAACCACACACTCGGCTCCTTAAGGAATTCGCAACATGCTTCTTAAAGTCTCCAGCAGGGATTAACTCCTTTGTGACATTCTCCCAATAAAACATTTCTTGCTTAGATGTCCAGACATCGACGAGATCAATTGTTGCTTGAAGTGCAATTGAAACAATATAATAAATTCCTAGTCCGGTAAATATGTATACTAGCAAATGGCTTTCGTTTAACTGGACAATGTCAGAAACTTTTGAAAAAAGTGTGAACCCTACAAGTACAATTGCTGCCAGAACGTCTCTTAATAAATTGGATAGCAGGTTCCTTATTTTTGTTGCATGAAGCTCTGATTGTGATTTTACATCCTTTAGTAACGAATTTAATTCTTTTACATACTGGTCTCTCCTTTCGAGAATTACAAAATTATAACGTTCTTTTGCTTGCTCTAGCCTCATTGCTATCAACATCGGCGTCGGTAATTGGTCTAAAGCACTCGGTAAGTTGCGCTTTTACGGCACGTCGAATATCTTCTTAAGTTGAGTTATATTGACCAAAAGACAATTTAAAGGTCGGCGCCTTTGTGGAATTTCAAGGTATTTCATATTATGCAGATATTTGGTGATGGCTTTTCTTAGGATATACAGGTTAAAATTGGGGTGCACCCTCTATTGGGACGTCTATGAAATGTAAATATAGCAATTTTATCCAGTGCTTCTACTATTCTTGGGAGAAATAGGGACAACTTCGATACTTAGCTTTGCTCTTCTCAAGGTACTACAACCAAAAATACAACATTTCATTAAATTAACATTAACACTTCTCTGTGCAGGAAAAAGTCCCCTCACTCCCCTCCCCCACCCTATAAACCGCATCCACCAACCCTTCCAATCTCCTATACAAAAACAACAACTCCCACCTCTTCCCTGCCTCCTCATACCCCGCATACTTCGCCCCCATCGCTGCCATCAACCAATCCCACATCTGCTCCTTCACCGTCTCCTTATCCGCCCACTCACAAAACTCTTCTATCACCGCAATCGGCTCCTTCATCTGCTGCCCTAACGGGCCACTATAAACTATTCCGTCATTCGCTTTCATTAACAATGGATTTTAATATTATGAATGTAGAACTTTTTTTTACATCTTGCTCGATCGAGCAAGTTTTTTTTTGAATAATTCTTTCATCTTGTCCCAATGGAGAATGAGACTAACGAAATACTAATTAAAATCGGACAAACCATACGCCAGGCCCGTATCAAAAAAGGACTTACCCTTTTAGAGCTTGAAGTCCTCACCGGCATCAGTGAAGGAGGCATTTCCAAGATAGAAAACGGCAAAAAGAACTTCGCCATCACCACCCTTATCAAACTCGCCAAGGGCCTCGAAATCCCCGTCTCCAAACTGCTATCCGATTTCTAACCCCGTCCCCCACCCTCCAATCCTCCCCCTTCCCTCCTTTCAAAATATTGTCAAATGAGAACATTTTTCTCAAAATGCCATTCTAACTTCTCATTACCATAACTTAGCCAACGAGAGTGTACTAACTAACCATAAATCTTTATTAACGTCTAAAGATTAATTTAACCACTTATGAATTTCATCACCCACTTCAACCGCTTCTACGCGCGGTTGTCCAGGGAGCCTCATTTCACCTCCCGCCATATCAGCCTTTATCTCGCCCTGTTCCACTGCTGGAACTACCACCGTTTCGAAAACCCTTTCCCCCTTATCCGGGAACGGGTCATGCTGCTCAGCGGGCTCCGCTCAAAAGACAGCTATATGCGCTGCCTCAAAGAGCTTCACCTCAGCGGCTATATCATCTATTCCCCGGCGCTGCATAAGTACCACCGGCCCAAGGTCAGTATCCTTTCCCTGATGCCGCCTAACGGTATCGAGCCCCAGCTGCCGCTCTTTGCCCAAAACAATGAAGAGAGCCCCGGCACCGGTCCTCAAAACAGGCCTGAAACAGGGTCCGGTACGGTCCCCGAATCGAATTTTTCTTCAGATCCCCCGGTACCAAATTCAGGCCACTATAATAAAACGTCTATCTATAATGTAAACAGAGAGAGAGAAACGCACCCGCCAGATTCCTCTTTACAAACCAATCAGGAATATCAAACCGCTACACCCCGCGCCGCGAAAACTTCCACCCCTTCCCTGGAAGAAGTCCAGACGCATTTTAAACAGGCTGGCTTCCCTGCAAACGAAGCTCCCTTATTCTTTAACCACTACGAAGCGATCGGCTGGAAATTAGGCGGAAAAACGCCGATTACAAACTGGCACGCCGCCGCCGAAAAATGGATGAATTATGCAAAGAACTTTAACCACCAACCCAATGAAAAACCAGGAAACTCCCGCGGAACAAACCACCTCCATGTCCCACCCAACACAGACTATAAAAAGCCCTTATGACTACGCCGCCGCGCTCGATACGGTGACCGCCACCGGCAAATGCCTCTACGGCCCCCGCTTCAGTATCGCGGATGAAGACAGGCCCGTCATACTAAAGCTCCTCTGCTGGTTCCTGATGGACGAAGCCATAGCCGAACACGAAGGGATCAACCTGCAGAAAGGCCTCCTGCTCCTTGGCCCCGTCGGTTGTGGCAAAACGGCCATCATGAACATCATGCGAAGGATCTGCGATCCGCAGCGCGCCTTCCTGCTAAGGCCCACCACGCAGATTGCCCTGGAGTTCGCGGGCGAAGGCTACGACGTCATCCACCGCTACACTTCCAGGTCCTTCAACATGCATACACATCAACCGCGCACCGTCTGCTTTGACGATCTTGGCTTCGAAGGCAATGTTCCCTGGTATGGTACGATATGCAATTCCATCGCAGAGATCCTGCTGTTACGCTATGATCTTTTCATGGAACACGGCATGATCACACACGCCACTACCAATTTAGACAGCTCAGGGCTCGAAGAACGTTACGGCAACCGTATCCGCAGCCGCATGCGACAAATGTTCAATCTCATCGCTTTTCCACAAACCGGTACCGATAAAAGAACTTGAATGGGGGACGATCAACAGCCCACAGGTTTGGGCAAAAAAGGAGGTGTACCAGTATTGGTACACCCCTTTCTTCAGTTGGCATCAGCGCTGATCACCGGCGGTCATGTTGTCTGCCCCCGGCAGACAAACAACCATTCCCGCTTATGCACCAGGCTTGCTCACTGCCAATACAGACAGTGCATTGTACTTGCCGCTCGGGAACTTATCAGCCCCGTCGTTCGTTTCATCGTGAAACGCTATCCCGGCAGCCAGCACCAGCCATTTGGTACTGTTGGCAGTAACATTGCCGGACAGGCTGATAGCCGCCGTAGGCTCACCGTTAAAAGGCAGTGGCTCCGTAATTGCCTGTACGGTGTTGAAAGTACCCGCTACAAAGTCAATCTCGGCAGCCGCGCACGCGATCCTGAAATACGTCGCGTTCAAAGGCGCCTTCATTGCTTCATTCGGGATAATGCTGGGCAGCTCTACCTTCATGATGCCGGTAACCCGGTCAATGCTTGCCGTGGGCTGAATGAACAGCAGGGAAGACAGTATACCGTTTCGGTTAAAATTGAATCCCCTGATCAGGTCCATGTCTCCATCGGCAACGGTCCGCTCGCCGCGCTTGTGAACAGCATCGGTTTTAATAACATTGAACATCTGGCCGTTAAGCCGCGCAAACAAGCTCTTATCCCGCGCATTGAAGCCGGCCGGACGCAACGCGTCGAGTAAAAGCTTGGCGGCTTTTCCCGCCCTTTGAAATTCCGCCATCGTTTGGCGGGTTCTGAAGAATAGCGGGTCGGTTTTGATACGTTCCGCCATCTTACTTTTCTTTTCCTGTGCCATGATAAAAATTGATTTAAAAATGATGATTGTGCGGTATGTTCTCGGGTACACACCGTTTAAACCCTCATCATGATGAAATCCTCTGCAGTAGGAACTAAATTGAATTCAATACTGCAATACTAAATATCATCGGCACACGGTAAAAATTCGACGACCTGTTTTGACCTCAAAAGACCTTTTATATCACATTTGACGCAAAATGCACCAAACAGTATAAAATCAACTTTTAGTATGAAAAGAGAAGCACCTAAAAGGATCGTTGTCTTCCCAAAAGACGTGATTAACATTACTGGCCTCAAACGGCGTGCAGCACAGCGTTTGCTGCAGAATATCAGGGAGGATCTCGGCAAACCGCCGGGCGCATTTGTTTCCGTCGCCGAATTCGCATCATACGTACACATGACCGAATCGGAGATCCGCCCCTTCCTGGATATGTCATAACGGATATGCACGGGCCAGCATGCTCCAGGGCCTGAACTGTGATCGTCCCCCTTCAGTTCAAGCCCCGTAAACGTCGTGCCATCCTCGTGCACTCCTCGTCTTTTCCTCCTCAGCTCCTCGTGGAGTCCTCGTCCACTCCTCGTGCAATCTTCGTCTTACCTTCCTGGAGCTTTCCTGGAAGCTTCCTGGAGTCTTAGTGAACCCTAGTCACTATTCATAAGATTTAGCAATGCATTGATTATTTGGAGAACAGAAATTACATATATTCGTATAGCCTGTGAAAACCATTGCTTAACCACTCAAAATTTAACCATATGATGGAATTTGTAATTGCGCTATTAAAGGCTTACAACGCCTGTTCGGAATCCCTTATCCTCAGACTTAGCCAGTACATTTTTGTAAAAAATCTGCCCAAAGGTCATACCGAGCTGGAAGCAGGGAAAGTATGCCGCTACATCTATTTCGTAAAAACGGGCCTTTTAAGGTCTTATATCATCAAGGGTAAAAAAAAGCAAGTCAATATCTGGTTTATGGCAGAAAATAGCATGGCCTCTGCGCCAGGCAGCTTTATGCGGCAAACCCCTGCCAAAGAATACATTGAAGCGATGGAAGACACAACTGTGATCTGCCTATCCCGTGAGCACTACGAATTGCTTTGCGATGAATTTCCAGCCTTTCAGGGAATGGCGCTTAAGCTCTTGTGGCACTACCACATCATGTTTTACGAACGGACAATCGACCTATTGGGATTAACAAATGCAGAACAGTATCAGTACCTCATCGAAAAACAGCCGGAACTTAAACAACGGATCGCTCAAAAATATTGGGTATCGTACATGGGCATGAGCAATTCCACCTTCAACAGGACCGCAAAAAAACAGAAGGCCAGAAAATCGTAAAGTACCGGATGCATTATGCTTGCGGCTACTAACACAAAAAAGCAATGGTTTCATAGGCTACGAAACAGAAAAGCCGCGTAAATCATGCGATCTATGCGGCTTTAATCCTATGTTTAAATTATCAGGGTTGCTGTCATTGAGCACTATAAGCCTCTTCCGTGCGAATAAACTGCTGATACTCTTCCATCGAAAGCAGCGGGTCGTTATTAAGGAATTTTGAAGGCGTGATAAAAAACATCCATCCATTATCCTGCGGGCTTTCCAGTATCAGGTTAAGATTGCCATTCAGTTTCTGATTCTGACCTAAAAATTTACATTTTACAGGAGCATGGATAGGGATGACATTATTATCCGAACGGATTTCAGCTATCAAAGTGCCTTTTTCAATCGTGCCTTTACGATTATACCATTTTATATTATCGACCTTTTCTAAACCCTTTAGTTTAAAGATGGAGGCACCTACGAAACCAACTGTTCCATTAAAATCAATCCATTCATGATCACGGGTGAACTGCATTCTTGGGCGGGAAATAACTGATATCTTCATTTTACAAAGGTAGCCCCTTTACAACTAATACTTCGAATTCGATTTTTTAAATCGACAATTTTATATTAATCAACTACATTTATAGGTATTTATTTATAATATGTGACTAATTGGTCTGACCGGAACTTATTCAGCGGGTGCCCCAAAAATATCGGACCTCATATATGGGCATTAGCGATTCCACTTTTAACAGGGTTGGAAAAAAACAGAAGTCCGGGAAATCATAAAGCAGCAGGTGTAACCAAATTGTTTATGCTAACTGCTTCTGCTTATCAAACTTTTCATGCAAGTCCTGTAAAAGCTTTATTTCTACAGATTGCGTTTCCAACAACTTCCGGAGTTGTTCTTCCATCAGCAGGTTCATTTTCTGATGCAGGTTTCGTATTTCGATCTCTGCTTTCAGATTGATGAGATAATCATTTTCAGCTCGCTTACGGTCTATACTCTCTTTCCTGTTCTGGCTCATCATGATAATGGGAGCCTGTAAAGCGGCAACACAGGAAAGCACTAAATTCAGCAATATAAAAGGGTAAGGGTCAAATGCCGTTTTCTTCACAATAACAGTATTGAAGAAGATCCAAAGCGCTAAAATGATCCCGCATAGGATAATAAACTTCCAACTGCCGCCAAATAATGCAACGCCGTCGGAAAGTTGTTGTCCGGGGGTTAAGATTTCTTTTACCGGGTGCTGTAGCTGGTCAACAATTAATTTTTCTTCTTTAATAGCATCTTCAACCAGCTGATGCAGCTTCTTCAGCTGCTCATCTTTTGAATTGTTCAGGTCATTTATACTATCAATATTGTTGTCCATTTTATGTTCTTTTAATTTTTGCAGGTGCTCTTGCTATACAAAGGTATGAACATTTAGCGGGGTTAAAGTAAACTTACCTGGCAAAGGCCCTTACTCATCTGTTTTTAATTGAAATGAAATAACCGGATAAGGAAATTTATACCTATATTTATACAGACACCGCCAGCATAGTCCGGGCATGCATGCTATCCTGCTCTATCCGTCACATAGGTATAAAAAATAAGTCCCTTGAAACTGTATATAAAAAATATGGTCTGCATCCGCTGTAAAATGGTTGTAAAAGAAGAACTGACAAAATTGGGGCTGCATTACACGACGGTAGAATTAGGCGAAGCGGAAGTACCGGAAAATGTTTCACCTGAGCTGCACGAGCAGATCAAGGTGGCACTGTTGAAATGGGGCCTGGAATTAATGGATGACAAAAAAAGTGTATTGATCCAGAAGATCAAAAATGTTATCATTGAATTGGTCCATTACACAGAAGAGCCATTAACCATCAACTTTTCTGAATTTTTAAGCCAAAAACTACAACACGATTATACCTATCTCGCCAACCTTTTCTCAGAAGTACAGGGCATTACCATTGAAAAATTCATTATCGCACACAAAATTGAACGTGTAAAGGAATTGCTGGTGTACAATGAGCTTAGCCTTACCCAAATCGCTTACCAGCTGCATTATAGCAGTGTAGCACACCTTTCCGCCCAGTTTAAAAAAGTGACCGGCCTCACCCCCTCGCATTTCAAACAGCTCAAAGAGAAAAGACGCTTCATGCTCGACGATGTGTGAATAATGTAACTTATTTATGAGGTTGTGTAACACTTACCGGCAAAAGAAACCGGACCTTTGTTATTGGTATTGACTACTCATAAAATAAGCCAGCAAATTTCAGATCATGGATCGCAAGGATATAAACGAGAAACCGGACAATTCCGAACTGGAAAAATCAAGAGCACACATCATTGTTGAGATCATTGAATATATGGCCAATGCAGTAGTAATCAAAACGATTATTAAAAAATCAACAGGCAATATAAGCATTATGTCTTTTGACAGCGGGGAAGGATTAACAGAGAAGATCTCCCCCTTTGACACTTTTGCCCAGATCATTGAAGGCAAAGCGGAGATTGTTATAGACAGCGTGTCAAATTACCTTGAATCTGGCCAGGGTATTATCATACCCGCACATTCGCCCAATTCCATACTGCCAAACGGACGGTTTAAAATGATCTTAACGATTATTAAAAGCGGGTATGAGTAAGCACATCTTTATTTACAACGCGTATTAATAAAAATATTATGGGAAATCTACTTTATTTCGTTGCCCTTGGACTGATATTGATATGGGTAATCGGATTCTTCGGGTATGCCGCCGGCGGCCTTATTCATATTCTGCTCATTATCGCAGTTATTGCCATCGTACTAAAATTGCTCCGTGGAAGGGCCCTTGATTAACTGTTCATACCCTTATGTGAATCATTGATATTAATATCAACATTAGTGTTAATGTGTGAATTACATAACTAATTCAGAACATCATATAACGGTTGTGGAGTAAATATGCTCATCTTTACCCGTAATCAAAACCCTGAAAATGGAATCATTCACCCCTGACACCAGAACAGTAGCTAATCACGATTCATATGCTGATTTTTCCGCCCACATCAACTCGACCGTAGATACCAATAGTCATAATTCTCTTCTTCCTCCCCCCGCACGAGGCCAATTGACACCAGGCCTGGTGCACGAAATCCGGAATCCATTGACCAATATCAACTTCTCAGTTGGAATGCTCGAATCCCTGATAAAGAACGATGACCTGAAAATATACCTGGATATTATTATGCGCAGCTCGAGGCGAATTAACGACCTGATAACGGAGCTGCTTAAATATCAACAGGCGGATGAAGCACCGGTAGAAGAACATTCCTTCCACCAACTGCTGGATAACGTGCTTGAAATAGCCGGGGACCGGATCACCCTTAGAAATATCACGGTCAGGAAAGATTACGATACACAAGACTGTAAAATAGGAATGAACAGGCTGAGAATGAAAATTGCATTGACGAATATTATTATCAATGCCATTGATGCGATGACTCCGGAAAAAGGAATACTGGAGCTGGTTACAAAATCAATTTACGGCAAATATATCCTACAGATCAAAGATAATGGATGCGGCATCAGCAGGGAGGATTTGAAGCATATATTTAGGCCTTATTTTTCCAATAAACAGGGTGGATTGGGCCTTGGATTGTCAACAGCATACGAGATCCTTCAATCAGATCATGTAGGTATAAAAGTGGAATCAGAGGAGGGCGAAGGAACATGTTTCACGCTTTCGTTTGATAATTTGATCAAACATCCCAGTTTATAACTTTAACTGTTGTCCGCAATGTATCAGTCATTTGTTTTCATTATGCTTTCCTTGTCTATTTAACAACTATATCATTGCCTTGGCCTGCCATGGTCAACCCATTCAAATAATTCTCCAGGTTCGTATACCCGTTAGATGCATATCCATTTCTATCCGCCGCATCATTAGGATTCAAACCATGTGCCGTCTCATAACTATCCGGCATCCCGTCATGATCGCTATCCACCGGTGCAGGCAATGAAGCCAGCGCAGGCCATGCCCCTACCGTCTGGTCATACGGCGTTCCATGCGGATAAGCGCCCTGCACATCTATGATCCTGCCCGTCCGGTTACGTACATTCTCCACAATCCGCTGATCTAGTGTATCACGATTAGGCCGTGAACACCCCGCACCCTGCATCACCGATGCAAACGCATCTACTGCCGCTTCCGTATTGACTGCATAACCCAGATCAAAAGCCGACAAAGCCTTTGCCGCCGCCGGATCCGCCGTGCTCACCCCTGCCCAGTTATCCGCCGTATTCGCCGGCGATCCATCCACATAGTTCCCATTCACATACCACTTCCCAACCGCTACCGTAGCGCTGCTGCTCGGATTGCAGATGCGGTACTTCACGCCATTCCCTGTATTAGGCCCGTATTTATAATAGTTATTGACCACATTATAATTCCCGCCTTCACCACCATATACCGTATTAATCCCCCAATTGTAAATCACATTGTTCCTGAAATCTACATTCTCCACTCCAATCGTACTAGGCGTATAAGTACTGATTCCCGCAAAACGCGGATTACGGTTTCTGCAATGCGCAAAAAGATTATGATGCATACTCCCTCTTTTAGCGCCCCATATGCCGCCATACCCATGCTGCTCATAATCTGTATCCCCTGTTTCAAAATGGTAAGAATAGTTCAATGGCTCCGACAACATGCACCACTGGATAGTAAGGTTGTCACCCCGGTAAATAGTAAGCACTTCATCATTACTCCAGCTGGCGCTCACGTGATCAACAATAATATTATTCGGCCCCAATGCACCGAAAGTATCATCGCCCCCGCTGCCATCCACAGGATTCCCATTGGCATCTACCTTCTTCTGATATCTATCCCCCAAACGGAAACGCATATACCGTACAATCACATTATCCCCGCTGATGCTGACAGGATGATCCGCTATACAGATCCCATCCCCCGGCGCTGTTTGTCCGGCGATAGTAGTATTGGCCCTGATACTCAGCCTGGAATTAAGATGAATAGTGCCCGAAACGCGGAACACTACCGTACGATAGGTCGCATTGGCGGTTAAAGCATATCGTAAACTCCCCGGCTGATTATCATCCAGCAGATTCGTCACTTCAAATACAGTGGTGGGTGTAGCCGCTGTACCACGGCCACCTGTGGTGTACATCCCCGCGCCTTCCGCTCCCGGAAAAGCTGGCTGCTGTGCGTGCAGCACGGGCATGCGAAATAGTACCAGCAGCATTACCAGGCAGCCGGCCAACGGGTTAATTCTCATCAATAACATGGTTCAAGGTGTTATGGTTTTCAAAAGAATGTTATCTCCACCTGGGATCTCCTGTACTGTTACGGCCAGGGAATCCATTGTCTGCAATTTTGAAATTCCCATGCGCCGCATCCTGCCATAGCTCCGTAATTGGGCGCGTATAGGTAGCAATGTACGGAAAATCATTCCCTGCACTTAAATGGTCGGATGTACGGTAATTGTTAGCAGTACCAATTACCGTACCTGCGGCAGCGCGCACATCTTTCACCGTAATCGCCCCTCCACTGCTTTTCCCGATACCGAAAATGCAGTTATTCACCGTAATGCCATCCGTAACAGCATTGGCACTATAGTCGATATAATGATTCTTGCTGTTGCCCAGCGGCGCTTCATTAAAAGTGCAATCCGATATCAATACAGATGAAGAACTCTGCGAGCTGGCAATCACACCCTCTACCTTATAAATAGTGCTGTTGACAATAGAGATGTTATTGATCTTACAGGAAGCCGTATTCACATTCAACACGAAATAATTACCTATACTATCAATAATACAGTTATTGATCACAAAGTCATTGACAGTAGCCGTCCCCTCCTTCATTCGTACCATGCCCCGGAAGATCTCTACCCGGCTGTTCATGAACTTGATCTTACCCACACTGGCGCTCTTACTGGTGTTAAATACATAGCGGCCGCTATAGCTGTCACTCACCATATAGAGATCATTGAACTCAATGGAATCAATAGTAGCGCCATCTGCAAAATCGAAATTACTGGTGAAGTACAGCTTCGCCTGGCTGGTATTCACCAGGTCCGGCGCGCTCATGATCACAAGCGACTTATTAAAAGGGATGGCAGCTGCAATATTGTATACCTCTCCCCTTTTCAGCAACACCGTACTGCCGGAAGGGATCACCGGTAAAGTATCCGCCAGTACACCTGGGCGCCCGGTAAAGGATGTCAGGTCTATCACTGTACCCGAGAAAGGCGCTTTCGTTGTAAAATCAACATAGCCCCTTTCATCTTTACCACTATACAGGAAGATGGTGTATTTAGTAGACGCCTCCAGTCCACTCACCACTTTATTTTCACTGGCTACATCACCCGCTGTTAACGGTACTTCTGCTACCACCGCACTATCGGCTGTCTTAATGATCTTAATAGCTGTTACCGCCGCTCCCTTAGAAGTCCATTTCACCCGCACGGAATTATAAGTAATATCATCCACCGCAGGCAGCTTCAAAATAGAGGACAACGTTTTAATAGCCCCCAGGTCAGACCATTTTGAGCTCAGTACCGTATCAGACGCAATAGCCCTCACCCGCAACTGGTACAGCTGGTTAAACAGCAGCTTTTTTACTACGGCCTTATTAGTATCCAGGGGCAGTGCCAGATCTACCGTCCGGAAAGTATCGCGGCTTAGCTGAAACTCATAGGCAGTAGCGCCCGCGATCTTCTGCCAAGACGCCACGATCGTATTGGAGTCAGCAAGCAGCTCCCCGGCTATCACAGGCCTGAACAGCCGTGTTGGCTCCATGATGTCTTTCTTTTTGCAGGAAGTATAAAGGCCAAGGGCCATTACAAGCAGGACGATCAGTTTTTTCATATCAGTAACCATAATCGTTTTTTAAGGTACCCAGACTGGCGGATATAACAGAACTATGTAAAGGCAGGATATAACGCGGCGGTGTATTTCCACTATTATCCGTATATCCTCTCCATTGCCACAGGGTATAATTTGCCGGACCATCAGTAGAAGAATTCCAGAGATTACGCAACCAGCTTATCTTCACATTGTATTCCTCCGGAATAGCGCCCGTCACCTTACGATACCTGTTCAAAAAGCTCAGGCTCTTATCGCTGTTCCTTTTTGCATAGATATAATCCGGCAGATGGCTATAAGCCCCAACGCCTGCGATCGCATCCTGCCCCATGTGATTAAGCGCTGTCCGCGTGTCCGCGATCTTCTTCCCATAAAGATTCCATCGTACCAGGTCAAATTTCCGGATAAACTCCCCGCCCAACTCCCAGGCACGTTCATTCACGATCGCATCAAAGAAGCTGCTCTTTCCACCAGCTACCTGGTTAATGTAATTATCTACTTTCTCTCCCCACAGCGCGGGTGGGAAAGCACGTCGACGCACCTTGCGCAGGGCTTCCCTGGCCGTACCGTTCGGACCGTACAGCTCATTCTCACTCTCCGCCAGCATTAACAGCACATCCGCATAACGCATCAGTGGCCAGTTGATACTGGTGCCTTTTGACGATGAGGGACCTAATGGAGTAGGCACCAGCATACGGTTCCATTTATTGATGGCAATACCCGTCGGACCAGTAGGCATCTGCGCCAGCGTATCATTATAGGATATGATGGAACAGGTAACGGGCAATCGCAGATCAGCTGTATCAAATGAATGATAATAGGTAGGCGTCAACGCCATTTGAATAGTAGTGGCGCCGAAGGAATGATAGTTGATCCCATTTGTTACGGCCACGCCTACACACCAGCCTACATCACCAAAGCCCGGAGCAAACGCCACTTCGTACAGTATATCACCACCTACCGGTTTAATGTACTTGTTCTCATTCATAAATACAGTGGCATAATCGTTCAGCTCCCTGGGCTTCATATCCACCAGTTTTTTACAATAGGTATTGGCAATCTTATAATACTCCAGGTAATCATCTTTCCTTTTCATGGTCATATCCGTGTACAGCCAATAGCCGCCACGCATTAAAGACAAGCGGGCAATCAGTCCGATCACAAACTCCCGGTTGATGCGCTCAATGCCATAGTTCAACTGATCAGCCCATTGCATTTTAGGTTCTATTGCTATCAGGTCATTGATCAGGAAACTCAGAATGGTATCTCTGCTGGTCTTTGGCAGGTAGAGATTATCACCAGCACGGGAAGGCTTTGTACTGAAAGGCACATCGCCCCAGTGATGCACCAGCAATAAATACCAATAAGCGCGCAGCGCTTTCACTTCTCCCAGCAGGTTGTTGTAGGTAGCATTATTGGGATCCTTTGCCAGGGAGACAGTCGTCAGGCCATATTCACATTCATTGGCCTTGTTGATAGCATTGTAAGCGTTGTTCCATACCGTCAGCAGGTCCTGGTTGGAAGTAGTGGCTTCGAAAGACCAGAGATCACGCCTGGCGCCATCCGGTGAAGCAGCTACGGAGTTACCCACTTCCACATCGGTATTGCCCGCAAAATTGGTGGAGACACGCGAAGTAAAAGCATCCTGGTTGAATAACGCATACACCATGAAAACCGTTTTCTGGGCGTCTGATTCAGAGCCGAAAACATATTCCTCAGGAAACCGGGAAGCAGAATCGGAAGTCAGGTACTTCTTGCAGGAGATCGCCAGCAGGAAGATCATAACAGCGGAAATATATAAAGGACGTTTCATTGTTATCAGTTAATGGCTTGCTAAAAGATCAAAAGGTCACATTTACACCCATTGTATAAGAACGGCTTTTAGGAAAAGCAGAATAATCCACTCCGGGTACCAGTTGATTATAACCGCTGTTCCGGGTAGTGCTTACTTCAGGATCATACCCGCTGTAGGAGGTCCATACAAAGGCATTATAAACAGTAGCATAGATCCTGAACTTCGTCATATAAGCTTTAGAGATCAAATGCTTCGGCAATGAATACCCCAGGGTCAGCGTATTCAAACGCAGAAAGGAACCATCTTCCACTGCCCAGGAATGAAAATAGGGAGCTGCACCTCCCATAGAGAAGGGCGTCCATATCTTCGGATCAGGGTTCAGCGCCGCCAGCTCTTTCAGGTCTGTTACCAGCCTGCCGCTCGCATCGATATAATGGAAACGGTTATCATAATTGGATGTATTCAACATGTTACCATAAGTAGTCCTGTAAAGCATATTGAAAGAGATCTTGCCCGTGTTGTACACATCGTTCCCGTATACCCAGTTAAAGAAGGCGCTCAGGTCAAATCCTTTGTAAGCGGCATTCAATCCGAAACCACCTGTAGCCTTGGGCAGCGCGCTGCCAATGATGTCCCGGTCCGCAGCGTCAATAACGCCATTGCCGTCCAGGTCTTTTAACTTCAGTACACCAGGCCGGAGACTGATGCCGCCCAGGTCCTGCTGCGGCACGCCTTTCTTCAGCACATACTTTTTTGAAGCAGCATCATAAGATTCAAAATCATTTACGGTGTACATGCCGTCCGTAACATAGCCATACATCAGGCCAATGGTGCGGCCTACGATCAGCTTATAATCGTCAATGCTTTTCAGATCAGTGCCCGCCCAGTTGGAGTTAAAGGCCCGCTCATCTACCCCATCCAGCTTATCAATTCTTGCACGGTTGATACCCACATTGAAATTGAAGCTCAACTGCAGATCTTTTTTATTAATGATCCCTGCACTGATAGCCAGTTCTATACCCCGGTTAGATGTTTGCCCGATATTACGCTGCTGTGTGGAGTAACCGGTGGTTTGGGGGATAGTAGACTGCACCAGCAGGTCTTTGGTCGTATTGTGATAGAAATCCAGCGTACCGGAGATCCTGTTGTTAAAAAGATCAAAATCCAGTCCCACGTTGCGGGTAATGGTGGTTTCCCATTTTACATCCGGGTTGGTTAATTGCGAGCTGGCATAAGTATAATAAGGATTAGGAACATCACCCGCGCCATAGGGACGTGTACTGCTGGGTGTAAACAATACCCTCCACTGATCAGACTTAATGTTATTATTTCCCACAGCGCCAAAGCTGGCCCTGAGCTTCAGGTCGGAAATAAAATGCGCATTACGCATAAAATCTTCTGAAGATATGCGCCAGGCCAAAGAAGCCGCTGGGAACAATCCCCATTGCTTTCCAGGTGCAAACTGCGTAGAGCCATCATAACGGGCCGTCAGATTCAGGATATACTTTTCATCCAGCTGGTAGATCAAACGGCCAAAGAAAGAAGCGGTTTTCTCCGCTGCAATTTCCGTTGTGGTATGGATATCCTGGGTACCCAGGCTCATGGTAGCAAAAAGCTTTTCAGGCGTAATACCGTCATTGAAATACTTGGCCCGGTTATATTCTTCAAAGCCGGCTCCCCTTGACAGTATTTCCTGTCCTACCAGGAAATTCAAATTATGCCGGCCGTCTTTTTGCAGCTGGTAACTAAGTGTATTTGTCCAACGGTAGTCCTCTAAACGGGTTTGGGTAATTTCTCCCATGGGAAGATTGCCGCCTTCATTCCTGGCGGTGCTGGTCAGCGGACCGTAATAACGGCGGGTATCACCGTAGTTTAATCCGAAACTATATTCGGAGCGGTAAGTAATATTTTTTGTGATCGCCCATGAGACACCCGCATTCGCATTCAACACACGGTTCACACGCCGCCGGTAATCCTGCTGGGTAAGCTGCAATGGATTCACCAGGTTGCGCAGGAATTGTTCATAGTCTTCTCCGCTCCCTGGATCAATGATGATCATATCCGCCACCCCATTCACCGGCCGGGTAGTAATACCATCCCCTATCCTGAAATTGGAGCCGCCTGCGGAGCCCGCGCCGTTCACTACAGGATAGGTATAACGTGCCGCGATATCCAGCTTCAGGGCTTTAGAAACTTCATGGTTTAATTTAAAGCTCACGTAATTGCGGGTATAATTATTCACCGGTATCAAACCCGCTTCCTTGTTAAAAGCATAGCCCAGGGCAAACTTCGTTTTATCAGTGCCGCCTGTTACGCTTACATTATGCTGTTGCGACCACGCAGGACTGCCATACAGTTCCTCCTGCCAGTCGGTTCCCTTCTGTGATTTATACAATTCCAGGTCATCATACACACCGAAGTACCTGGAAAAATTATCCACGTCGCTCTGGCTTCTCAGGCGTGCGTACTCATATTGCGCCAGCACAAATTCATAGGGAGAAAGCACTTCCAGCTTTTTAGGCAATTGCCTCGCCTGCGCAAAGCCGTTATAGGTGATAGTGGTCTTCCCTCCTTTCGCACTTTTGGTAGTAACGATCACAACGCCGTTGGCGCCCGCAGCGCCATAGATAGCAGCAGTAGCCGCGTCTTTCAGGATATCAATGCTGGCAATGTCTGCTGCCGGGATATCATTGATATTACTCACCCTGAAACCATCTACAATGAATAAAGGATCATTGCTGCCGGTAATAGAACCGCCACCGCGAACACGTATCACGATCTCCGCACCCGGCTGTCCATCTACCGTGGTTACCTGCACACCAGGCAAACGGCCCGTAAGCGCCTCCCCTGCATTGGCCACCGGTACTTTTTCCAGCTGTGCGCCGCTGATGGAAGACACCGTACCGGTGAGGTCTTTTCTTTGCACGCTTTGATAACCGATCACCACCACCTCGTTCATACTTTTATTCTCTTCCTGCAGCACGATGAGTATTGAAGGCTTACCGGAAAGAGGGATCTCCTTTGACTGGTAGCCAACATAAGATACTACCAGCATAGCATCGGGCCGGGACACCTGCAGGCTGAAGCTGCCATCTTCCCGGCTCAGGGTTTTATTATGTGTGCCCTTTTCTACAATGGTAGCGCCAGGCAATGCCTGGTTATTACCATCTGTTATTTTGCCTGTTACAGCAAGCGGCGGACTGGCAACATCGTTTTTAGGGACAGGCGCATTCGCTGGCGGCTTCTCCTTTACTACAATCGTTTTCTCCACGATTGAATAAGTAAACGGCAATTGCGAAAAACAGACGCTCAGCGTTTTGTCCAGCGTGGCATTGTTCACCACCACGGTTACATGGGCTGCATGATCCAGCAAACCTTCTACGTAAAAGAATGCATAACCTGACTGGCGGGTGATCTCCCGGAACACTTTCTCCACCGGGACGTTCTTTTCGCTGAGGGTGATACCCTGTGCGGACAAGCGGGCGCCTGCATCAAGATAAGTAATAGTTAACAGGCATGACAAGGCAAGGGCAAAGCATCTCCTGAACGATGCTTTACCAAAGGTAATCGGCAACATCATTTGTTCCTCTTTTGGTTGAATAAAATGGCAGTACGAATTATTGCTTTACTACAATAGTTTTTCCGTGGATCTCAAATTTTACTTTACCGGTTAACTCCAAAATCTTCAATAACTGCTCGGCGTTGGCGCTCCGGGAAATTTGTCCGGAGAAACGTACCGCAATTCCTCCTTTATAATCAAATTGTACATCATACCATCTTTCGGCCTGCCGCAGCACCGTTTCAATGTCTGCTCCCTTGAACTGGAACATACCGTTCTTCCAGGCCACTGCTGCATCCAGGTCTGTATCATCCAGCACCTTCATTTCTTCATTGGCGGCTACTACAGATTGCTGGCCTGGTTTCAATGTGCGCACCTGCTTCCCATCCTTCACCTTTACGCTTCCTTCCAGCAAGGTAGTGCGGATCGCAGACTCGTTCACATAACTGTTAACATTGAAGTGGGTGCCCAATACTTCCACATCCATTGTGTTCACCTGCACATGAAAGGGCATGGATGCATTTTTCGCTACTTCGAAATATCCTTCGCCCTTTAGCGCCACCTCGCGCGCTTTCCCGGAGAAAGTGGCGGGATACTGCAGGCTCGAAGCCGCATTTAACCAAACCTTCGTCCCATCTGCCAGCGTCAGCATATACTGGCCGCCCCGGGGTGTAGTGATCGTGTTGTAAACCGCGGCAGCAGGGGTATTACCGGATGGCTCATACGATAACTGCCCGTTGGCCAGCTTCATCACTTTAGCCTGTCCCTGCTGCGCTAATGTACCTTCAGCCGCGCTGTCGAGCATGATCTCATCACCATTGCTCAATTTTAATATGGCCTTGTTCCCTCCGGGCGGAATAATGGTTGTTTTATTGACAGGATCTGCACTGGCCAGCTCTTTTTTAGCTGGCTTGTTGGCCAGCCACCAGTATCCTGCTCCTGCAATCATCAGCACCACAGCAGCAACAGCTGCTCTTTTAAGATACATGATGATCATTCCGGACCTTTTCCTTTCGTGAAGCTTATCCTTTACATGATCCTGTATCGCGGCCAGCACTTCATGATCAGGCGCTCCTTCATACGTATGCTCTCTCAGTTCCGTATCAATCGTTCCCTCCAGCAGGTTTTTATACGCCGGATCATTCAGCATGCCGCTGAACACCTTCCATTCCTGCTCAGTCATACTGCCGGTCAGGTACTTATCCAATAACTCCCGAAATACATTCTCCTGCATATTATTGAAGACGCATCTTGTTTTAAAAAGGGGACAGTGATTTTAAAAATTATTTATGCCCGGCCAGCCCAGGATCACATAAACCATTGGCAGCAACATGGTTACATCTGCATGGGTGTTGATGTAAGACCGGAGAAAATTCAGCGCGCGGCAAATGTTCTTCTTGGCAGCCTCCTTTGATACCTGCATGCTCCTGGCTATTTCTTCATGAGACAATCCCTGGTCCCGGCTCAGAAGGTAAGCCGTTCTTTGCTGCTGCGGTAAAAGGTCGATCGCCCTGGCGATCAGTTCCGCCAGGTTCTTCCTGGATAGGGTTTTATCGGGGAGGTAATATTGCTCTTCCACTTCCAGGGTATCATAACCAAGGGGAAGGGCCGTTTTCTTTCTGAGGGTGCTGATAATATGGTTACGGGCGATAATAAACAGGAACGAATCAAATTGCGCTACATCGGGGAGCTGCTTTCTTTTTTGCCAGATCTTGAGGAAAACATCCTGGACGATATCCTGTGCCTGGGAAGACGATTTTACATAAGTAATGGCCTGCCAATAAATATTATTCCACTTTTGTTCCAGGAGCAATGCAAAAGCTTTTTCGCTGCCATCCGCCACCTGCTGCAGCAATAGCTTTTCATCCATGGAATTCATAGTCATAACGAGAATTTTACTAAACCTTTTTAACTAAACTCTTGGAAATTAAAAGAGAAGTTAAACATTTGTCTAATAAAACAGGGACAAATCACCGGGAACGATTGCGTAAATAATCGCTATGCCAGGGCCGCCTCCTTATTATATTTCATTCTATACTCCAACGGAGACATACCCGTAATTTTCCGGAACACCTCCCGGAAAGCTTTTATATCAACATAACCCACCTCATACATCACTTCATTGATCGTCTTCCTGCTGGTTTCAAAAGCTTTCTTTGCCGATTCGATCTTTACCCGCTGCGCATATTCAACCGGCGTATTACCCGTTGCCTTAATAAAGCGCCTGTCAAAGTTGCGGCGGCCGGTAGCAAACAGGGAAGACAAGTGTTCAACGGAGATCTTCTCATGCAGGTTACTTTCTATATAAGCCTGCGCTTCCTTCACCATTTCATCCCCATGCAGTTTCTGGCCGGTGAAGATGGTAAAGGCCGACTGGCTTTGCCGGTCTATCTCTATCTGGAAAACTTTAGAACAGAAAATAGCAGTCTGCCGGTCAAAATATTTCTCTACCAGGTAGATCATGAGATTCAGGAAAGAGTAAGCCCCACCGTTAGTATAGATCCCGTTTTCATCAGTGATCAACTTATCAGGTTCCAGCTGCACCTCGGGAAACATAGTCCTGAATGTAGCTTCTGCAGCCCAGTGTGTAGAACAGTGCTTGCCATCCAGCAAGCCTGATGAGGCCAGCATAAAAGCGCCGGTGCATATACTGGCTACTTCAGCGCCTTTTTCATACTGCTGTGCAACCCAATTGATCATCGCCTGGTTCTCCTTCACCGCTTTATAGTAATTATGATTCAGCGAAGGGATGATGATCAGATCCGTTTTACGGATCTCCGAAATATGGATCTGCGGCTTTACAGAGAACAAGCCATCATAGAAGTCTACTTTCTTTGAAATACCTGCCAGCTGGATCTTGAACAGTTCCCCTCTGCCAGTATCTTTCCAATATGTATTTGCTCTTGAAAATATCTTGTAAGCACCCACGATGCTGCTTAGGTTATTCTCTCCCTTTGGAACTAATATGCTAAGATGTTTCATGGCGGTTCTTTTTACAAAGATAAAAATTCAAATTGTCCAGATCAGCCCCTTGATCTGTCATTTTAACCCCCTGCTAAAAAATAAGACCGTTGTTCTGTTTTGTACAATTTTACAAGTTACGCTCGTACTAATTTTACATCATCAATTACAAACTTGTTATCATAAAAATTCAAACAATGAAACGCCATTTCTTAAACAAGATCATTTTAACAGTTGCCATTGCCTTATTGGGAACTTTTCATGTAACAGCGGCTCCCAGCGAGTCCCTGCTCCAGTTATTCAACCGCACTTTCCCTGACGCCAAGTATGTTAAATGGGCAGAGCAGGAAGGGATGTATGTTGTCTCCTTCACCCGTAACGATGCACAATGCCGTATCTGGTACGACAAGGAAGGTTCGCTTGTTTACTCTCTCAAATACTGCCAGGAAACTGAGCTGCCTATGAAAGTGCTGCTGGCGGTAAAGAAAAAGTATCATGATAAGCACATAGACGGTGTCACTGAACTGACCAATAAAAACGGGGTGATTTATGAAGTAGTATTGAGCGATGAGAAAAAATGGTACGTGGTAAATGCCACCTCCTACGCAGACGTATCCCTGAAATACGCCCTCCGGAAATAGCGATTGGTATGCAGGCTTTTAAGGTATATTTAGTACTTTTAGCCCGCTATCCAATTAATCTTGTAAAGTGAGAATGCCTTACCCGATTGCCGCTAAAGAAGACATAGACTACCTGATATACTTGCTGAACACGATCTACCCGATGAGCGAGGCCCTCAGGGCTGCTTTTTACCGGCACGTGGTCACCCTGGAAATTGCAAAAGATGAGATCCTGGTAAAGCAGGGCGACATCTGCGAGTATATGTACTTCATAAAAAAGGGAGCCATCATGGCCTATTCCATGCACAACCGCAAAAAAGTTACTACCTATATTTCAGTAGAAAACGAATTTGTAAGCTCGATCACGGGGCTGCATGGAGTAGGCCCCACGATGGAAACCATGGTAGCTGTTGAACCTGCCATACTCATGGCCATGCATAACAACGTCATGCAGGAGCTCTTCCAGACCCATTTCGATTTCAATTACATGTTCCGGGTAATGGTAGAAAAGTATTACCGCGATGCCCAGGAAAGGGCGCATATCATCCGTATCGGAAATGCACGCGAACGTTATGCCTACTTTACCAAGACCAAACCGGGCTATATTGAACGGCTGCCCATAGAAAAGGTGGCCTCCTTCCTCGACATCACACCCGCTACCCTGCTGCGGATAAAAAAGGAAGCCGAAGCAGCCGCTTCCCACACCGCCGAAGTAGCCCGCTTATGCGAAGAGATAGATGCGCATATGCAGCAACACAGCACCTATACCGATAAAAATATCAGCCTGGCTTCTCTCGCAGCCACCTTAGGCATTGCCCCCCATACCTTATCACTCTTACTCAACAATCATTATCATCTAAGCTTTGCCGACTACATCAATACCCTCCGCATCAATTGCATCAAAGAACGTATAGCCGGTTCCGGTAACCTGAAGAACTATACGATAGAAGCCATGGCAAACGAGGTAGGCTTTTCTTCCCGCAGCGCCTTTTACAGCGCGTTCAAAAAGCTGGTAGGCCTGAGCCCCGTACAATACATACAAAGCCTGGGCCTGGACAGTCCTGTTTTATAAACCGGACAAGCTTCATTTTTACGCAATACTACATTTAGTAATTTTACCCCGGTTAGGGCGCTCTAACAGGGTTTTTCATCTTTACAACATTAAAGACACGCTATCACTATGAGCGCCAATCACTCTTTTCTCTCCGACCGTACCTACGGATACGACATGGTTGTAGCCACCACACAGGCTGCAGTGAACAATACCATGATAGAATGGCTGGAAGGCATTAAAAGTCATCCCTTCGCGCAAGCTTACGTGAAAAAAGGCGATGCAGCACCAGTCCCCTTCAGTTTCGAACAGCTGAAACAGGATCTCGGGGCAGATCCCTTTGACATTCCAGCCGGCACGCCGGTTTCCAGCGAGCATATCGCCAAACTCCAGGCAATGGGATTTTCCTGCGCCTTTATAGCAGATCCTGGCTTTCCCGAAGATCTCTCCGCTCCTTACCCTCCGGTGATTGAATTTAAAAAGGAAGGCACAGAAGTCAGCTTTAACCTCATTTGCAGAACCTTCAGGCTGATAGCGCTTGACCAGGCCCCGGGCAAGGCGGCGCAGTGGATCAATTTAACGCAGGATGACAGCCCCAGGCCATGGATCTTCACTTATACAGTACCGCTGGATACCAGGAAAGTAAAAACTTCCGTATTTTTTCACCAGCTTCCTGAACCTACACAACTGTTGATAGGCCATGAGCACAACGACATGTTCAGTGTGCAGAAACTTTACCTGAACTTTGCGGCAGGCGTGCTTGGCAGCAAGATAGAGATGCCTGAGGTACCCCAAAGCATACACGCTTCTTTTTATAAGTTCCTGGCAGCCTTTGTGGCCCAGCTGGGGAGCCACAAAGAAGCAGTGCTCGGCCATAGCCTGCTGAACGACCAGCCAGATGCCAGCGCATCACTGGTGCCAACAGATGTACGCCACTTCATTTCTGCCCATAAGGACGCAAACGGAAAACCTAGCACGGAGTACCGGGCCTATACCCTGAATTATTTAATAATGACAAGAGGCCGTGTGATGCCCTCTGCAAGCGGCTTTTCCTGGAACTGGGTAGAAAAAGACAAAACAGCCGTTTACGCCGGGGTAATGGCCATCAACAGAACAATATTTGCAGGCTACCTGGCTAATGCGCTGAGAGAACCGGTAAGACATATCACCGTGTACCCCGAAGTTTCACTCAGTTGTGACTTGAGTTCAGTTACGGTAAGATGGAACTTTCACCCGGAACCAAAAGAACGGTACTTTAATATGCCTCAGACCGGGCCGCTTATCCTCAACTATCATTATTACCGCCAGGATATCAGCCACAGTAATGCTACTTTCTACACCGGTACGCTGGAGATAAGATATAGCGCTGCCCTCGAGGCCACGCTAACAGGTACCACCATCCAGATAAAAACCACGGTGACTGTATTTTTCTACCTGAGGGTAGGTGAAGGCAAAGCACAAGGAACTATAGTGAAAAGGGTAATTGATATTCCCTATACGATCGGCGTAGACGCAATGGGAAAGATCGCTGTAAAGAAAGGTACCCCGGACATAAAAGAGTTACCCGCTGACCTGAGTATCGATACCTGGATGAAGATCATCAGTTTAAATCAGATCAACTCGCACGTGGCAGGCATCACCAGGCGCATCAACACGCAGGTGGAGCAGTTCCTGGCCAACGAAGTACAATCCATCGATGCTGTGCTGAACGGCCCTCATTCTTGGATCTTCCCGGGAGGAAAAACCTTCTCCTTTACCAATGCACAGTTTTCAGATCACCAGGACCTGACCGCTAACATCCTTTACGCAGCACCCAATTTAAAACACTACAATGCCGGACAATAAAATAACTTACTCCAGTGAGCTGATGGTGAACTTCAGGAAAGCCACCATCGTAGCTCCCCAGCAACAATTCCAGGCCTTACAAACGCAGGATGGATATGCCTTGCTTTTCTCTATAGGCAGTGACAATGCATTTTATGTTACACAACAATCGCCTGGCCACGCCACCGGCTGGCAGCAGGTTGACCTGAGCGCTGCCCTATCCGCCATCCATGGCGATGGGAAAGTGAGGGCCAAAACCTTTGCGGTTTCACAAAACCTGGCCAGCAAAAAGTTCAGTATAGCCCTCGCCGTTACCGCCGGAGGAAAAGACTACCTGTACCTGTCTGTCAACAATATCACCACAGCAGGCAACGCCACACCGCTCGCCGTAACCTGGACAGCCGTTCCTTACGATGATCCGGATCATCCGGGCATGAGCCCCCTTATAGAACAGCTATACATCGCCCAGGCAAAGAAGGAAGAATTTATTGTAGTGGATATATCCCGCAGCACTTTCGGTAAAGGCGCTTCAGATCTGCTGGAACGCTATTACATTGACCAGCAGAAGGCTGACAACAGGGCCTGGAAGAACCTCGTCATGGGCGGGGATGTAGAAGGCGGAAATATACAAACCGGCGTATCTAGCGTAATGGGCCGCAAAGCGAAAGATAAAGTGGAGGGCATCTACTCCCTTGGCAATATTGGCAACAGCACCCAGCTGGTGTATGCGCCTTTATACAATCACAGAGACCCACTCGCACCTCCTACCATCAGCCGTTTCCAGATGCCCGCCGGTGCAACCGCCATAGCGGTAGCCGATACGGGCGACCAGGGCACTGATCTGTTTGTAGCTGCAAACGGAATGCTCTATTACTTTGCAGCCGCCCATCAGAAAGATCGCGCCGCAGGGATAAAACTGCTGAGCAATGAACTGTTCACCAACGTGACCCGCCTGTATGCCTCACTATCCAACGGCATATACGTAGTGTGGGGACTTAACCAGGCCAACCAGGTATTTTATACTTCCTGCCGGAAAGAAGAAATTGGCAAGGAAGGATATTGGACTGTCCCTATGCCTATTCTTGCAGGCGTAACCCAGTTATCTCCTTACCTGAACACTGCCGACACGTCCAATACCTTCTTTGCCGTTACCGGAGATAAATTTAAGAAAGCGGTACAGTCGCCTGTAACCAGCCTCTGGGAATTCCAGGACATTACACTGGAAGCCCCGCGAAATGCAAAGGCGGAAAACTTCAGCTCCTACACCACCCGTATCCAGCTGACAGACAGCGAAGACCAGATCCTGCCCGATACCGAGCTAACTATCAGGGCCAGTTCAAAAAGCGCTGTGTACATCAATCATCTCTATTATGTGCTGACGCCAAAAGCCATTACCGTAAAAACAGATATTAATGGCAGTATTACCATCGTAGAAGCAGTGGAGGATCTTTCAGGCCTGCGGCTGTTTGTCGGACAGGAAGGCTCGGCCGAGATTGAGATCAACCCGATGGAGAAACCCTTCCAGAAACTCGCCAGCCTCGATACGGCAGACAAGCTGGAGGCAGCCACCATCGAACATCACGACGGAACCAGCCGAAAGCTCATCACCAATGCCACCAGGGATGAGATGGATGACATAGCAGCTGCCAATGTCTCACTTGGTAAAGTATATAACAGTGTATCCCAGACCGCCCTGAGATATTCAGCACATACGCCCAACCTGCTGGTAAGCTCCATGCCCGCCACCGGTAACGTGATGTACCTGGAGGGAATAGGTAATACTATCTTCTCCGACATAGGCAATATTCTCACCTGGCTGGCAACAGGCGTAGAGCATGTCATACAACTGGTACAGGACACTGCTTCGAACGTATGGCGCTTCGTGGTGTACATCGGAGGGAAAGTATACCAGGGCGTGCTGGATTGCGTGGAAAAAGTGGTGGCCGCCGTAAAATGGGTCTATGAAAAGATCAAAACAGCAATTGAAGATCTCATCAAATTCCTGGAATTCTTGTTCATGTGGAAGGATTTTCAGCGCACCAAAGACGTGATACATAACATCACCCGCCGCTACCTGGAATATGAGATAAAACAGATACCCAAATACAAAAAATCCTTTGACGATAACATACAGCAGCTCATACAAACTATCAGCGACTGGGCCGGCATTGCAGATGGAACTGATCTGGGAGATATAGGGAAGACATCCGTTCGTAAACAGTCCAAACCTGCAGAAGGCCAAAGCGCTCCCGGCTCATTGCTTTCTTCACATTATACCAACAATGCATCGCAGGGCGAATCCCTCACAACCCTTAAAGGACGCGATATCAGCATAAAACTTATAGACAACTTACTCCAGGCGCTTGTAAAGGAAGGCGAAGTTTTTCTTAATGCGATCAATCAGTTGCAGGCCTTGCTTGTAGCGGCTCCCCGCCTTAGCCTGAAAGAAATATTAAAGAAGATAGCAGGTATTTTCGCTACTAACCTGCTGCGGGGCTTTCAGCACCTGGCAGATGCACTCTTCAACATTATTTATGATCTGGGTATGGCATTGCTGGACCAGCTTTCAGAGAACTTCCGTATCCCTGTTGTAAGCGATATACTGGAATTCTTTGGCGTACCTTCTTTTTCAGTGCTGGACCTTATGTGCTGGATGACTGCAATTCCGGCAACGCTGGTTTGCAAACTGATCGCTGGTCAAACGCCGTTCAAAAAAGGCAGCTTTACAGATGCATTGATCAATGCCCCTGATATGCAGACGGTCGTCGATCTTTTCAAAGATTCCAAAAGGGTGACAGTGTCAGACCGGTTAATGGAAGGCAGTAAAAGCGACATGTATTTAGCGGGCCACGTGACCGTGGGCATGGCTACTCTCTTACTTGCAGTCGTCTCTGTCTTTGAAGCCGCAGATCAAACGGGTAGTGAGCTGTTCTCCTATTCAAGCATTGGCCTGGGAGTAATAGCAGCCGGTATGAGCCTGGCTACCGCTCTCGTCTCCCCCAGGCACCCCGTAGAAAATGAGGCTGTAATGGTGATTGGTATGGTCTTAGCCGCACTGTGCCTGCTTAATAAGGGTATTTTTTCCAGCATCATACAGAAAAAATTTGCAGCAAGTAAAGAGACATCCAAGGTCGCCAGGGCGCTCAACGTTAGCAATCCCCGTGCTGTAGGTGCTTTCCTTGATGCGCTGCTGTCCATAGCTGCTGCGGGCCTTACCGGTTACCACTTTTATGAGCTGTCCAAAAAACCGGCCGACCGCGAACGATCACAAGCGATCATAGAAGAAACCAGTAATGTGACCGCCTACCTCACAAGGATCAGCTATGCCGGCGCCGTAAGGGGAGTACCGTATTGCCTGCCGCTATTGGCTGTTTTCAACGCATGCACAGGAGGCTTGCACATTGCCACTGCCAAAGTTGAAAGTGCATAGCGGACCTTTGAAAGAAAAATTTGGCAAAATAATTTCAATTCCTATCTTTGCTGCCCTTAACACGGTTGCCCAGATGGCGAAATTGGTAGACGCACTGTGTTCAGGTCGCAGCGCTCGCAAGGGCGTGCTGGTTCGAATCCAGTTCTGGGCACTTATTAGGCTTGTAAATCAATAATTTGCAAGCCTATTTCTTTTTAGGAACTGTCAAAAATTACCCCTTTCCCCGCTTTTTCTCCCTTTTGTTGACAGTTAATTGACAGTTCAAATGACAAGCAACTTTCGCGTGCCGACGCACAAGGCAAAAAACAATGTTTCCCGCCGGAGTCCTGATACTCATTTAACTGAAGCCTGAGCAGCCGCCTCTAAAATCACCTCCAATACCTTCTTCGGCTGAGCCAGCATGGCAACATGACAGGACGCCAACTCCGTTGTTTTCGCCTTTGCCCTCGCAGCCATCAGTCGCTCCAAATCCGGATGTATCGTCTTATCCCCCGACGCCACAATATACCAGGACGGCTTCTCCTTCCACGCAGGATTACTGCAAACCCCTTTAAAAACAGTGGGAGAACAGGCCACCTGCACCGCAAAAACCATCTCCTGCTCCTTCGCCGGAAGATCATCCGCAAAAACCTTTGCAACCCCATCCTTCGTAAGCGTCACAAATCCATCCGCCTCCTGCAGATAATTCGAAAGCTGTGTCTGACCCGCCTTCTCCGACAATGAAGGAACAGTCTCCCCCTTTTCAGGCGCATAAGCCGCCACATATACCAATCCCTTAACACGAGGATCATTGCCCGCTTCGGTAATGACCATTCCACCCCACGAATGCCCCACAAGAATAACATCTCCCCCCGCAATGTCGATAGCCCTCTTGGTAGCCGCCACATCATCTTCCAGCGAAGTGGTAGGATTTTGCACCGAAATAACCTTATACCCCTGTTCTACCAGATCCGGTATCACCTTGTTCCAACTCGAACCATCCGCCCATAGACCATGAACAAAAACAATAGTAGGCTTCCCCGGAACGGCAGCACCATAAGCCCCGGAACCGGAAGTAAATGCCGCCGAAAACAAAATAAAAATAAAACTTTTCATACGATTGAGTTTTAAATGAACACCAAAGATGGCTCACGGCGCCCAACTCAACTAATAACCTGTCTTATAGTTGCTCTCACTATTCTGATAAATGATTTTCGGGATACACTAAATTGGCGGCTTCTTTTTAGTATTAGATCAATAACTCAATTCAATACTTTTCCGGTATTTGTTATAAAGCTCCCCGGCCACGTTTATACTATTCCCCGATGGTGTAAGCGGGAAAGCATTTTGTCCGTTCACCCATTGCCATTCCCAGGCACGGATGTGTGCATCAAATGCTTTAAGATCAGGTGCAGTACCTGCTTTCAGCGATTGCTCCAGCATATTGAAAAACTGCTGCCAGCGTTTTTTATAAAAGTCATTCAGTAAACCGCTCCATTGCCGGTTGGCATATTCATGCAAGGGACTGTTGGCATCACCCCATAGCGTGATCAGGTCGCGGGCATTACGTTCATACAATGCCTTTTCTGCTTTGTTATTGCCCCAGCTACGGGCAGCGGCCAGCCAGGGGCCCAGCATAAAATCCTTACGTGTAGCCAGTAACATATCCATATCCTCTATCAGCGTTATAAACCGGCGGCTATATAATAAAAAGGCTGCACTGTCCTTTTCATTAAAGGCCTTCACCCATTGCCGTTGTAATGGCAATGCGTAGTTGGCCAGCACCTGACGGCTAATATCCACCAGGTCATAACGGAAACCATCTGTGTTAATGCCGCTGCTGGCTGCCTTTATAAACAGGTCCCAGGCAGGCAACAGGTCCTGCGGCGGATAATTCAGCTGTGTACGTGTCCATACCGTGGTTGAATCAAACGTAGGCCGGCCTGTAATAATAGATTCCGCTCCATCCCGGATAGCTTTGCCATTATAAGCGGTTTGGCGGAGGATCTGCCAGGCTGCCAATAGTTCATTGCTGTTAGTGCGGTAACGGTTACGTACATACTGGCTTAACCACTGATCCAGTTGAACTGGCTGCAATTGCCAGGTATGCTGCATCATCAGCTCATATATGACAGGGTTCTGCTCAATGGCTTCCATCGTTAAACCAATGCCGGCCATGCGTCCGGAGCTGCTGTCCTGCAGCGCTAAAGCGGGTCCTGCTGCTACCCCCTCCATTCTGCCAAACAGGTTCACATTGCCGCCGAAATTATTCAGCATATTCCAGATCCAGGGCTTGCCATAAAAGGCTTCCGTTCTTTTCCATACCGGCTCAATTTCAGCAGCCAGGTCCAGCAATATCATTTTATCATTAGGTACTGCTTTCAGCAAAGCTGCCACCTGGGGCGCTTTCCAGAACTTCCGGTCGCTGTAGAACAACCAGCCCTGCATTACCCAAACAGCAGCTGTATCAGCCTGTTTCATGCCTTCATAGATCCTGGCGCTTAACGCGGTTAAAAAAGTAGTATCATCAGAAGGAGGTTCGTTTTCATTAAAGGTATCCGCAGAATACAAATGATCTGTGCCGTACAGCTTTGTTTGCATTTCCAGGAACTTTTTACCCAATACGGCAAAAAGAGGGTCCGCTGCATCCAGTATGTAGGTATCTGCAAAACCGTTTGTCCAGTTGGTGGCCTTTAGCTTTGCTGCAGGAAATTTCTTTTTAAATGCGGCCGGCACATGACCGGTAAAAGCGGGTAATACGGGTTTCATGCCCAGTTCCCGCTCCCTTTGCAGTATCTTCGATTGCAATACCTGGTGGCTTTTCATCCAGCTCAGGGGTAATGGCCCGCCCCATCCGTCCAGGTTACCCATCCAGAACCAGGAGAAATAAGCAGGACCGCTAAAAAAGCCCTGCAGCTCTGTATCACTAAATCCCAGTGCTTTATATACCAGGTACCAGGTATACTCCTCACCCGTAATAGCCAGGGGCATATTAATGCCATGCAGGGCCATCCAGTCAATCTCTTTTTCCCAACGCTCCCAGTTCCACCAGCTCATGGTGTAATTGAAGGTACAATAGTTAAGGTAGTAGCGGTATTCGTAAGGTGTTTGCCGTTGTATTTTTTCGGGCACCACCGGCAGTTTTTCGGGCAGTTGCAAATTGCTGCCGTTCCAGGTGTGCTGGCAATGGCAGTATTCATTAAGATAGTGATACAAAGCAGCAGCTACCGCCACTGCATTATTGCCCCGCAGGATGATCTTCCCGTTTTTACTTTCTATTTCAAAAGCATCTTTGTCAGGCTTTTCCGGTAACCCTTCAATAACAAAATCAGCAGTATGTTCAGGCACTACCCTGCTGATAAGCCTTTGAGCGGCTTCCAGGTTCAGTTGCGCGAAAACATTTCCACTGAAAAAAAAGGCAGGTAACAGGAACAAAAGGCATTTACGGCAATATTGTGCTATTGAAAGGTCCACACTCATTATATTGATTGTTTCAAAAAACTTTTGTACCCGGTTCTGCCAGGGAGCCGGGTACAAAAATATCATGCCTGTCTGTCATTATTTCTAGTAACCCGGATTTTGCGTAAGCGCGCGGTTTAATTGCATAGCAGTTGTTGGTATAGGGAAGATCCGGTGATTAATATCCGCATCTGTCTTGAATCCCCATTTGCCTTCGTATTTACCAAAACGGATCATATCATTCCTATGCCAGGCTTCCCATGCAAATTCACGGCATCTTTCAGCGTAGATGGTATCCAGTGTAACCGTGGTCAGTGCGGGAGAAGTAGTACGTTCTGCCTTTAACTGGTTAACCAGTGAAAGCGCTGTATGGCCCAGTGTAGGCGTGCCTCCGCGGAGTATGGCCTCTGCCTTCATCAATATAATATCAGAATAGCGGAAAAAAGGGATATCGTTTTTCTGGTTCCTGTTTAAAGAAGTAGCATCCGGGAAGATCTTTGTATTCCGGTAACCCATATTCCATGCTATTTCATCATTCCCCGCATCAAAAGAGGCAAGGTCCTGCCGGAGTGTAACTTCCGGTTTCAGATCAATCTGGTAGGTATAGGGCGCAGACCCGTCTGCCCCGGTATAAAACTGGTCATATCCCTTTTTGGTGGTGGTAACCGTTGCAGGTGTTACGCCATCATCCAGGTATTGTAAACCGGTAAGCCATTGCTTGTTCCGCACATCATTTGGATCACTGAAATTGGCGTAATACTCCGGTAGGGTACAAACAGCGCCATCCGGTGTAAACGGCAGGTGATACTTTTGCTGGGCCAGGCCCCTGGGTATATCATAACGCGCATGCAGGTTATAGCTCCTGAACGGGAATGTATTTGACCACGAAGGATCAAAAGGAATAGCAAAAATAAACTCCTTCATCTGCGGCCCGTTATCCGGGTAAAACATGCGCAGGTAGGTAGATGCAGGCTCCAGCGCATAATTCCCTGATTTGATAATATTGTCGCAGGCATCAATACAATCATTGTTACGTTGTGAACCGGTATAGATAGTGGCGTTCAGGTACATTTTTGCCAGCAGGGCATAAGCCATCCATTTATTGGCCCTGCCATAAGTGGCAGCGCCGGTTGCCGTGCTCAGGTAAGGTAAACAGGCTTTTATTTCCTGCTCAATAAAGTTGAATACCTGGGCCCTTGGTATATTGGGCTTAGGAGTAAAATCCCCGTTCAGCGTATCAATAGGTACATTGCCGTAAAGGTCCATCATAATAAAATAAGACAGCGCCCGGATCATTTTCAATTCAGCCAGGTTCGTTTGTTTGAAAGACCCTTCCGGTTCATTTTTTTGCAGGATCGCCAATGTCTGGTTCACCGTACCAATAATGGTAGAAAGCCAGGTCCAGTTGCCATTAACAGTTCCATGGTCTTTTGTCCAGGTATGGTAATGTAACTGCTGGAACTCCGCACCATTGTACCAGTTACCTCCCCTTGCAGGAAAAATGGCTTCATCTGTGGACAAGGTTTGCATGAAAAAATATTCTACTGAAATATTTCCCCTTAAAGCCACATAAGCAGGGCCCGAGGCCGAGGCAAATTGTGCACTGTCTGTAGGAAATACCTCCGGCGTTAATTCAGAAGTGATGGGCTCATTTAGCTTGTAACAGGATGCCAATACCCCTGCCAGCGCCGCAATACATATATATTGAAATGTCTTTTTCATGATATTGATTTTAACAGGTTGCAATTACAGAGATACATTTACGCCAAACAGGAAGGTCCTTGTTTTAGGGTAGAAATTATTATAATCTACGCCCGGCGCAATGCCACCCTGGTTCACCTCTGGATCTACCCCTTTGAACCTGGTAATAACAAAAAGGTTATTTACAGTAGCATATACCCTGAATGTTTTAACATACTTTCCCATGTTCCTGAAATTATAGGAGAGAGTAGCATTGTCAAACCTTACATAACCGCCATCTTCCACAAAGCGGGAAGAATACTGGTATGCATTAAAGTCCGCAGTGCTTTCTCCTGCAGCATCCTTTAATATGTTTGTGTACTGGGCGGTGCTGGGCCTGAACAGATCTGCACGGGTAGCATTAAAGATCTTATTGCCGAACACCCCTCTCAGGAATATGCTCAGGTCGAATGCCTTATAGTGGAAATTATTGGACCAGCCCACTAATAATGTAGGCTGCGCATTGCCGATGTAATGATAATCTGTGCCGATAACAGGGGTAGTGGTCAACTTCCCGTCACTGCCTACAAACTGGGATACACCATTGGCATCTTTCCCTGCATAAATAAGCGAGAAAAATTGTCCCAAAGGTTTTCCTTCCTTTAAGATCTGCAGAGAGTGGCTGGATTGCCCGGCCCCTTCGGGGAAGGCCAGCAATATAGAATCTCCGCCAGTGAACAAAGGATTGGTCAGGCTGGTAATTTCATTTTCATTATGTGCCAGGTTTAAGCTGCTGGTCCAGCTGAAATTTTTGCTCTGTACCGGTGTGGCGTTTAAGCTTAATTCAATCCCTTTGTTACGCATACTGCCTCCATTGGCCACAATGGTACCTACAGGAACAAGTATCGGATCTACCCGGTAGGAATAGATCATGCCGGTGGTCTTCTTGTTATATACATCCAGCGAAATGCTTAGTTTACCTTTTAACGCGGTCATGTCCAGCCCAAGGTTGGTAGTAGCCGTTTTTTCCCATTTCAGATCTGGGTTTGCCGCCTGTATAGGACCACTGGCCGCTATTGCCGATCCGTTATAATAATAAATGCCCTGGGTGCCGGATATAAATTGCGCCGTATAGGCATTAAAGCCGCTGGCATTACCGGTTACACCGTAACTGGCCCTTAGCTTTACATCACTGAATGTTTGCTGGTCTTTCATAAAATTTTCCTGGCTTACTCTCCAGGCCACACCTACAGAGGGGAAATATCCCCATTGATTATTTTCCCCGAACACAGAGCTGCCATCCCTTCTCAAAGAGCCCTGCAATAAATATTTATCGGCATAGCTGTAATTTAAACGGGCAAAGTTTGAGATCAACCGGTTTGCCTGGTAAACCCCGTCTGCTCCAAAGCTTATCTGGAAGCCGGAAATAGCGTATGGATTGCTTAAGGCCAGGTTATTATAGCTGATATTATCTACAGGGAAATTGCTGGTAGTGGCCTGGAAACCTTCTCCTATCTTATTATTCTGCCAGGAATAACCCAATACGGCATTAATAGCATGCTGACCAAAATGCCGGTCCCAGGTTAAGAATGTTTCCAGCACCTTACTGGTATTCTGGTAGGAGTTCCGGGTGGCCTGGCCGTTCTGCCCGAAAGTTTGGGGAGAGTGGTAGCCCAAACCCGGATTGGGGTTATCATACATGCTGTTATAATTCGAGGTAAAATATTTATTATAGTATTCCCCGTGCAGCGATGTGAATCCCATATAAGAAAGATTCAGGTCATAGGTAAAACCGAATGGCAGTTTCACCTGGGTGGTAAAACTCCCTATCAGGTTATTGTATTTGGTATTCATCTGGCTGTTGCGCATCATGGCAACCGGATTGTAATAACCCTGTGTGCTGAAGTTTTCAAAATAAGAACCATCTGCATTGGTGATAGGCGAAACAGGCAGGTGCAGCGCAGATTGCAGCAGCACTACATTGCGGTAAGGAATATCATTGGCATTGCTGTTGGAGTTCGTAACATTCAGGCCAAACTTTATTTTATCGTCCAGCGCATATTGCTCTACACTTAAACGGGCTATTACCCGCTCCAGGTCGCTGTTTAAAAGAATGCCTTCTTTCTTCGTGTAATTCAGGCTGGCGGTATAATTACTATGGTCCGTACCACCGCTGAAAGAAAGGTTATGGTTGTGTGACATCGCGCTGCTTCTTTGTACAGCGGTTTGCCAGTTTGTGTTGGCGTCTTTATCATCTGCAGGGGCAAAGGACTGTCCATTCTTTGTAAGGAAGGCCCTGAGCTCCGCAGCATCCATCATTTTCAGGTTATTGGATACTTTTTCAATACCCACATACCCGCTGTAGGATACCTGCAATTGTCCTTTTTTACCTCTCTTGGTGCTGACCATGATCACCCCATTTGCTGCGCGGTTACCATAAATAGCAGTGGCCGCAGCATCTTTCAGCACGTCTATGGAAGCAATGTCATCCGGTGCAATCGCTGAAATGTCTGCGCCGGGTATGCCGTCAATCACGTAAAACGGGCCCTGGGAGCTGTTTAAGGTAGATGCCCCGCGTAATACCACGGCTGCCAGCGCATTGGGGTCACCGCTTGCAGAGATATTCAGTCCCGGCACTTTACCCTGCAGCAACTGGCCTACATCCGTAATGGCGCCTTTGTTCAGCTCTTCTGCTTTGACGGTGTTCACGGCGCTTATCAGGTTTTTGCGGGATTGTTTACCATAACCTACTACTACCACATCTCCAAGGCCAACAGCGCCGGAAACCAGCGTAACAAGAATGCTGCTCCGGCCATTTACCGGTATTTCCTGTGGTTGATAGCCGATATAGCGAAACACAAGTACCGCATTATTATCCAGGTCATTCAGCACATATTCTCCGTTAGCATCTGTTTGTGTGCCTTTAGTGGAGCCCTTTACCTGTACGGATACACCCGGCAGGGGGCTGCCTTTGTCATCCGTTACCTTTCCCGAAACATTCGAAGAGAGCCCGTCTTCAGCCTGTACCCCGGCATTCAGGTCTGCCAGTATTTTAGGTTTTACCACCACGGTTTTGTTAAGGATCTCGTAAGAGAAGGGCTGTTCTTTAAAGATCAGGTCCAGCACATGCGGCAGGTCCCCGTTTTCAATGCGGATGCTCACCTTTTTAGCGTGCTTCAGCATTTCTACCTTATAAAAGAACAGGTAGCCGGTTTGGGCTTTAATTTCCCTGAAAACCTCTTCCAGTGGCCTGTCTTTGAGCGATAAGCTCAGCTTTTGCGCATAACCTGTTGCACTTACCTGCAGGCAGGCTGCTGTCAGTAAAACGAGGATCATTTTCATAACAAGAAGCATTTTACGTTGCGGGGAGGATAGTATACCTCCTTTTGCAAGGCTGTCCTGTTTAGGTATAGCTTTTACATAATCATACAATTGCATAGATTTGCAGTGTTTGGGTGTGAGTGATAATCAGTCTTTCAGCGGATTTTTTGTTACCTGCATGACCCAGGCATCACAGGGGCGGGCTCAATCGCCCCTGTTCTATTACAGGTTATACAGGCAGATGGATTCAAGGTGCATTGTCCATACCCTGCCGGTTTAATTTTGGTTGAATAAATATTATAATCTGGTTGACCCCATTGGCTCCTGTATTATGGCTGCACGAGTATCTTATGCCCCTGCACGGTAAACTTTACGCCACTGGTTTCCAGTATTTTCAATACGGTGCCAATATCTGCGTTCCTGTTTATCTCACCCTGGAAACGGTCCTGTGGAATGCCATCAGGGTACACTACCTCTGCATCATACCAGCGTGCTATCTGCCGCATTACTTCCTCAATGCCGGCGTTGTTGAAGCTGAAGATGCCATTCTTCCAGGCCATTACTTCATCCAGGTTGGCAGCAGCCACTTTTAAAGCGCCCGCCTGGTTCATTTTTACCTGCTGCCCGGGTTGTAACAATACCTCTCTGGTGGCGCCGGATACTTTTACCGCACCTTCCAGCAGGGTGGTATTCACGGTTTGTTCATCCCCATAGGCCATTACATTAAAATGTGTGCCTAATACTTTTACCTGCATATTCCCGACCTTTACAATAAAGGGCTGGCTGGCATTAGCGGCTATTTCAAAATAAGCTTCCCCGCTTAATGTTACATTCCGTTCCTTGCCGCTAAAGGCAGTAGGAAAAGTAAGGCTGCTGGCCGCATTTAACCATACCATGGTGCCGTCGGCAAGGGTCAGCTGGTATTGGCCGCCCCTTGGAGTAGAGAGTGTATTAAAGGCTGCCGGGGAACCTGCAGACGGTTGCCTGGCAGTATTATAAGCCAGTTGCCCGCTGTTGAGCTTTACGATCTTTGCATTGCCTTGCTGGCTGAGGACCCCGTTCTTCTCATCTTCAAGTGCTATTACTGTTCCATTGGCCAGGGTAAGGGTAGCTTTGTTGCTGCCCGGCACTATGTGTTGCGCAGTGAGTGTATTATTGGAGGAGGATAGCAGTTTGCCCTGCCTTTTGCTCAAATACAGGTACCCGCCGGTTGAAAAAAGCAGCAAAAGCACCGCCGCCGCTGCCATGCGCCATTGCTTTAGCCGCAAGCGTTGGTATAAGCCGCCTTTCCCCTCATCTTTGATACGTTGCGTTATTTGCTGCAGGAGCTGTTGCCGGAGCGCCTGGCCTGAGTGAATAGTCTCATCTGTCCATTCAACAGTACCTTCCGGCATATTATTATACCATGCTTCAAACAATTCCTTTTCTTCCCGGCTGATGGTTCCCTTCAACCATTTGTCCGCCAGGAGAGATATTTGTTCAGGTGTAAGGTCGCTCATTGCAAAGCCTCTTTTATATATAGTCTTTGCAAAAGAAGGCTTACCCTTAGTAGGCTTAAAAAAAATAAAAATAAAGATGACGGAGGGAGGTGCGCAGTGTTTTTAGCGCTTTAGAGATATGCGCTTCCACTGTTTTGACAGATATATTCAGGGTTTCAGCTATCTGCTTTTCACTCATGCCTTTTTCCCGGCTCAGGCGGAACACCAGTTGGCATTTTTCCGGCAGTGCCTGTACATTTTGCTCCAGCTCATTCCGCAGTTGCTGGTAGCTGAGCCACTGTTCGGTGCTGGTATCTGCTTCAGACAAGTCATGGATGGCCCGCTGCTCCTGGGCTTTCCGTCGTTTGGCAAGCAGGGTGAGGATCTTATATTTGAGCGCCGCAGATATATAGGTATGGAAAGAGTGCTGTATATGAATGTGCTCCGCCCTTTTCCAGATATCCAGGAAAATTTCCTGTACCACTTCCTGTGCATCTGCAGCGGATTGCAAGCGCACATAGGCCAGCGTAATCAGCTTTTCCCAATAGCGTTCATACAAAACAGTAAAGGCAGCAGCATCCTGGTGCTGTTGCAATTGTACCAATAGTTCTTCATCACTATTTAGCTTTCTTATATTCACTGTCCCTCGTTGTAGCAATTACCGGGTGAGATGGTCTCCCTAAATATACAAAAACAAAAATGTTTTTTATAACCCGTATAAAATTGCTATTGCTCAAAGAGCTTACCCCGGCGCCCCACTTTTTACGCTAATTTTAATTTGATTTTCAACCTGTTAATAAATATTTACGATCCAATCGGGTTATTCCCCGAACAGCCTATGTAACCGCGATACGCTAATAGATGATCCTTAGCAAGGACCGGCGGTTCTCCCTATGCTGGCTTTCATCACAGGGCACTCCGTCAGCGCAGGGGTTTACCAGCTCCCGTTCACCAAAGTTTTCATAGTAGAGACGGCGGCGTGAGATGCCTTTTTTGATCAGGTATTTGATCACCGCATAACAACGGGAGGCCGAGAGGTTCATGTTATAACGATCCGAACCGCGGCTGTCTGCATAAGAACGCACCATCAGTTTCCAGTTGGGATATTGGTGCAGCACAACAGCTACCCTGTCTAACAGTTCCATAGATTCTGTAAGCAGTTCTGCACTGTTGTAATCATAATAAAAACGCAGTTGCTCCAGTTTGTTTACAATAGCGCTGTCCGTTTTATCCGGGGGAGCCGTCTGCGCGGTGGCCGTATCAGGCGCCGGTTCTTCTGCAGGGTGATCCAGGCGGATAAGGGTGTAAGGATCTTTTAGTTTCTCGTCCAGGTGCGTGTCAGTGAATTGGTAGATGTCATCCCCTCCTCCACCGCCACGGCGGTTGGAAGAAAAGTACCCTTCGTACCGGTTTCCTTTTACTACAAAACCCAGGTCGTCAGCCCCGGAATTAAAAGGTGTATGAATATTGCGGGGAGCGCTCCATTGGGCACCGCTTCCTTCTGCGCGGAAAATATCAAAGCCGCCCATGCCCGGGTGCCCCTTACTGGAAAAATAAAGTACGCTGTCTTCATTGACAGTAGGGAAACCTTCTTCAAAACGGGTGTTGATACCCGGCCCGCAGTTCACAGGAATGCCCCAACTCCCGTCTGCCTGTTTCTCACTGAACCAGATATCTGTCTTTCCCTGACCGCCGGGGCGATCCGAAACAAAGTACAGGATATTACCCTGACTGCTCAGCACTGCGTTGGCGGCAGAGCTGCCGGCCGCGTTCAATGCGGCTACAGGCTCCAATGGTTTCCATACACTGTCTTTCTTAACAGACCAGAATATGGACATCAAACGCTCGCCATTCACAGGCCCTTTCTTCTTTTTATTTGACAGATCTTTTTCCTGTGCATTCAGGGTTACGTAGATCGTGTCTTCATGTGCACTGAAGCATACAGGCCCTATGTGATAAGGGATCCGCCCGAGCAGATCCGGCGCCACTTCTTCCAGGGTATTATTCTCTACGCTGCCTTTCTTATATTGTTTGAAGAGATAAGATTTGAAGAAGGGCTGGTTCACACGGGTATCTGTAGCAGGGTTTTGTTCTGCACCAGTGCTTAGCGTCATTTTACGGTAGCCGTTGGAAACGATCATCAGTCCTTTTTTTGTCCAGCCGCTTGACCAGTCGGATGCAAATGAGCTGAGCTCTTTTACATGCTCTACGGCGAGCCCAAGGGGTTCTTTTTTCCATCGCGCGGCACTATCGCAACCCTCGAGCATCAGCTGTTTCCAATGCACACTGTCTGCATTGGCGGGACTGAAGCGGGCGATGTACAGCCTGGCTGTGTCATATTCCTCCATATTCATCTGAATCTCTCCGTAGCGGGCCC
>Ga0102593_1000096_pt1 | contig 238543 bp, 234 predicted proteins | sample AraplaCol_mMS_r2_2_FD_76862 | JGI IMG/M metagenome (GOLD analysis project Ga0102593, IMG submission 76862) | Arabidopsis root microbial communities from North Carolina, USA - plate scrape MF_Col_mMS_r2 (SPADES assembly) (version 2) | ecosystem: Host-associated > Plants > Roots > Endosphere...
AGAACAGGGCTTCCCGTCCGCTCAGCCGTACTTAAGCCACACGCCGGCAGGTTAGTAGTATGGTGGGTGACCACATGCGAATCCCTGCTGTTGTATGTTTTTCTTTTATCTTTTTTGCTTAATTTTGCTTTTTCTGCTGCCATGTGTTGAGGTGTTTGCTTTTTGCGCATGCATGCTAACGGTTTAGATATCTGGTTGCCGGTACTACTCTCTGGTCCGGTCTGAGCTACGTGTTCTCCAACAATGCAGTGAAGATTCTGACTAAGGAGGAAATTCAAAAACGAATTGCTCAGGCGAGTACAAAAAAGCATTGATTAATTTGATAGTCTGTGCTTCGTCCGATCGTTAGTTCGTGATGGTGATGGTGGTGGTGGTGGTGGTGGTGTGGTTTGGCTTGATAGCTTTGTACTGTATACATAGTAGATATCTGCATTTACCTTTTTCAAGCACTGTAGTATTGTACCTCTTAAATGTGTAAATTGTTCAATGGCAAGTAGATACGCATGCAAATATTCTCGGTTAATTTCTCTAACTGGTAACACGACCGTGCATACATGCTGCATTGCTGAACGGTCTACAGTGCGCCACGAGGATGGCTATAATGCACTCTCGTATGCATAGGGTGTAGTCGAGATAACTAATACAGATTCAAAACAAAGCGAATTTATAATCAAGACTTACTATGTATGTTGATGTTACCCACTTCAAGTTCTTCTAGAGTAATCCATAGCCCATCACTCCTAAGGTACTCGGCAATTGTATAGTTCACAACCCTAAGTCCTTCCATGCACTCCGTAACCCCCCCTTAGCTGCAGGTATCCACTGTAGATTAGCGAGATATCCTAGTATGTACGACGTTGATATTGCCTACTCCGTAGTCTAGACAAAGATCAAATGAAAAGACTAGCCTATGATTGATACTACTTCTACTAAGCACTAATACTAACTAACTAATACTTGTTGTAATCTGCTCAATACAAATCCAGCGGTGTGCTGCGGTGTGCAGTGCAGGCTAATCGGAGAGATCTCATGCAAAATGTCGCCGAGTCTGATTCATGAAGTCACCACGTTCTCCACTTGTCAGTGGAGAACATTACTACTTCAACTCGCAGACTCTGCACCCGGAATTTATATTCCCATCGTGATGGGTGGGGATCATTCTCCTAATTCGGACTCCTCAACCCGCCGAGGAATTCAAGATTCCGCACTAAATCGGCGACAGAATGGAGTTTTTTTGATAGCTTCAACCAGTCATATTTCATTACTGTCCCGGCTTCACTTGCTGACCACTACTCGGCTGAATACCGGGGACTACGGAGGTAAAGGGACCCTCTGCAACGATTATCTCCGAACCCGAGGAAAAAATCTTTCTTTTCTTTGCGGTTAGACCCGCGAAGGAGGAATATGGCAAACTCTCATCGCGAGTCATCTTGAGTCATTTGGGATCCACAGAAGCTCGAAAAAGTCTGGATTGAGGATGTTTGTTTGACGAATGGGCCTATCCTGTTTTGACCCATTATATCTCTTTAAATCATGATTGGGAGGCGAACAAACCTGACAAATCCAAATCTATTCTTCCTTCGTAATAATTCTGGGTCCGGAGTTAGGGTATGTTAAAAAAGGAATCTGGTTCTTTTTATGAATGGGCAATTGCTGAATTTATTAAACAACTTCTTTTCGCCCATCAGAGTGTTGGAATAGTTTGTGCTCTCCTTTTCACTCTCCACTCTTTCTAATCAATACTTCCCTAATTTCTTCCTTTCTTCTCTCTTTCTCTTCCACTTTACCCCCCTGTACATACACTAGTGTATATTGCCACTCCCTCAAATACACTCCATATATCAACTCTACTCTCTACTCTCGAGATCTACACTCAACTCATCGAGACTGCGCGCGATAATCTTCGCTCTTCGGCAAGATGGATGACCATCGCGCCGCCGAGTCGCATGAGTTCTCTCATTCTACTCAGGAGAATCATCGTTCTTATACCCAATCGTCCACGGTCAATCAATCGAGTCAATCGAATCATTATGAATCTTCCACCCAGGACGCAAACCAGGAGATCAACCAGGATGCAACCCATGAGCTTAACCATGCAACTGAATCACCTATCAACCCGACTTCGACCACTTCTTCATCCGCCTCCTCCCACGCCACCGTTGAAGGTCGCTGGGGAGAGCAAGAGGGTGGCGACCCTGTATCTCGCAAAGGCGCCCTGGAAGATCTGGAGGAAATGCGCCGCGAATTGACCCGTCTCAGTCTGCATCGGACTCGTTCCGCCGGTGCCAAAAGCATGAGCCGTCGCAAGTCTCGCGCTAGTCGCAAAGATGAGGAAAAAGCCATCGACGGAGCTTCCTCCGATACCGAGGTCGATTCAGGCTTTGATTTGGGTGAGTTCTTGGTTGGTGGTCATCTTGAACGTCGCACTACTGCTGGTGAACCGGCGAAGCAGATTGGTGTCGTTTTCAAGAATTTGACTGTCAAGGGTGTTGAGACTGGTGCTTCGTTCGTGCGAACCCTTCCACACGCAGTGATTGGAACTTTTGGTCCCGATTTATATAATGTTATTTGTAATTTCGTTCCTCAACTGCGTGTTGGAAAGAAGCCCCCTATTCGTGATTTGATCCATGATTTCAGTGGTGCTGTTCGTGAAGGTGAGATGATGCTTGTTCTTGGTCGTCCTGGTGCTGGATGTACTACCTTTTTGAAAGCAATTGCCAATGATCGAGGTGCTTTTGCGGGTGTTGAGGGTGAGGTTAGTTATGGTGGTCTTTCTGCTGAGGATCAGAATCGTCATTTCCGTGGCGAAGTCAACTATAACCCTGAGGATGATCAGCATTTCCCTACACTTACGGTCTGGCAGACCTTGAAGTTCTCGCTCATCAACAAGACTCGCAAACATGATCGTGAGAGCATTCCCGTTATCATCGATGCCCTGCTGAAGATGTTTGGTATCAGCCACACCAAGAACACCCAGGTTGGTAACGAATATGTCCGTGGTGTTTCTGGTGGTGAGCGAAAGCGTGTTAGTATCGCTGAGACTTTGGCCACTAAATCCTCTGTTGTCTGCTGGGATAATTCGACTCGTGGTTTGGATGCCAGTACTGCCCTCGACTACGCTAAATCGTTGCGTATCATGACGGACGTCAGCAAGCGGACTACTTTCGTCACTCTTTACCAGGCCGGTGAGAGTATCTATGAGCTTATGGACAAGGTGATGGTCATCGATGCAGGACGCATGCTATACCAAGGACCCGCAAATGAAGCACGACAGTACTTCATCAACCTTGGATTCTACTGTCCTGAACAATCAACTACCGCTGATTTCCTCACTTCGCTATGTGATCCCAATGCTCGTCAATTCCAGCCCGGCTGCGAGGCCTCAACCCCGAAAACGGCAGAGGATCTTGAGCGAGCCTTCCGAGAGAGCAGTGCCTACAAGTACATCTCGGACGATGCCTCAAGCTACGAGAAACGTCTCGAGGAGACTGAGCAGGAAGGAACTCGTCGATTCCAGAAGACCGTCGCCCAATCTAAGAGTAAGACTGTGTCCAAGAAATCTCCTTACACCGTCTCTCTGGCTCGTCAGGTTTCGGCTTGCGTGAAGCGTGAGTTCTGGCTTCTCTGGGGTGACAAGACCTCTCTCTACACCAAGTACTTCATTATCATTTCCAACGGTCTCATCGTTTCGTCTCTCTTCTATGGAGAATCTATGGATACCAGCGGTGCCTTCTCCCGTGGTGGTGCTCTGTTCTTCTCGATTCTTTTCCTTGGCTGGCTGCAATTGACTGAGTTGATGCCCGCTGTCTCTGGCAGAGGTATTGTTGCTCGACACAAGGATTACGCTTTCTATCGTCCGTCTGCCGTCTCAATTGCTCGAGTGGTAGTAGATTTCCCGGCTATCTTCTGCATGGTTGTTCCCTTTACCATCATCGTTTACTTCATGGCTGGATTGGATGTCACTGCGTCCAAATTCTTCATCTACTTCCTCTTCGTCTATACCACGACTTTCTGTATTACCTCGCTATATCGAATGTTCGCTGCGCTATCACCGACAATTGATGATGCCGTCCGATTTGCTGGTATCGCGCTGAACCTTTTGATCCTCTTCGTCGGTTATGTTATTCCTAAACAGACTCTTATCTCGGATTCCATTTGGTTCGGATGGCTCTTCTACGTCAATCCTATCTCGTATAGTTACGAGGCGGTTTTGACGAACGAGTTCTCCGATCGTTCCATGGAATGCGCGCCGTCTCAATTGGTTCCCCAGGGCCCTGGCGTTGATCCTAATTATCAGGGTTGCGCCTTGACTGGTTCTAGCCCAGGCATGACCACCGTCTCAGGAAAGCAATATCTGACTGCAAACTTCGAGTTCACTCGCAGTCACCTCTGGCGTAACTTCGGCGTTGTCATCGCCTTCACTGTGCTCTATCTTCTTGTCACTATCTGGGCCGCTGAGTTCCTAAACTTTGTTGGTGGTGGCGGTGGTGCTCTCGTCTTCAAGAAGTCCAAGCGTGCTAAGAAGACCACTGCCCAGGGTGGACAGTCCAACGACGAAGAAAAGGTTGCCAACACAAACGACAATGCTGCTCTTGCCCGTGGCGAGGCATCTTCCTCGCCTGATGACTCTGCTTTCAACCGACTTTCTTCGAGCGAGCGATGCTTCACCTGGTCGGATGTCGAGTATACCGTACCTTACGGTAATGGAACCCGCAAGCTTCTCAACAATGTAAATGGATATGCTAAACCCGGTGTTATGATTGCTCTTATGGGTGCCTCCGGCGCTGGTAAGACTACGTTGCTCAACACTCTTGCCCAACGACAGAAGATGGGCGTCGTCAAGGGAGACATGCTTGTCGATGGACACCCTCTTGGAGCTGACTTCCAACGTGGAACTGGTTTCTGCGAGCAAATGGACCTGCACGATAACACTTCGACAATTCGTGAAGCCTTTGAATTTTCCGCCATTCTTCGACAGGACCGCGAGACTCCCCGACAAGAGAAAATCGACTACGTCGACCGGATCATTGACCTTTTGGAACTCAACGACATCCAAGACGCCATTATCGGATCTTTGAACGTCGAGCAAAAGAAGCGAGTCACCATCGGTGTTGAACTCGCCGCCAAACCCAGTCTTTTACTGTTCCTCGACGAGCCGACCAGTGGTCTTGATAGTCAGGCTGCCTTCTCCATCGTCCGCTTCCTGAAGAAACTGTCTCAAGCTGGCCAAGCCATCGTCTGCACCATTCACCAGCCCTCTTCCATGCTGATCCAGCAATTCGACATGATCTTAGCCCTTAACCCCGGTGGAAATACCTTCTACTTTGGTCCCGTCGGCAAGGATGGCTCAGCTGTAATCAAATACTTCGCCGAGCGAGGATTCAAATGCCCACCCTCCAAGAACGTGGCCGAGTTCATCCTCGAAACAGCCGCAAAAGCAACCCAACGTGACGGAAAATCAGTTGACTGGAACGAAGAATGGCGTACCTCAGACGAGAACCGTGAAATGCTTGCAGAGATCGAACGGATCCGAACAGAACGAAGCAAACTCCCCATCGAAGAAAGTGGCGGCTCTCAACACGAATTCGCCGCACCAACTCCAGTTCAAATCGAACTTCTCACCAAGCGTATGTTCCTGCAATACTGGCGTGATCCATCATATTACTACGGTAAACTCTTCGTCAGCGTCATCATTGGTATCTTTAACGGTTTCACTTTCTACATGCTTCCGAATACCGTTGCAAGTATGCAAGACCGAATGTTCTCAACCTTCGTCATCATTCTTATCCCACCCATCGTCATGAACTCCGTCGTCCCCAAATTCTACATCAATCGTGCACTCTGGGAAGCTAGAGAATACCCATCTCGCATCTATGGCTGGGTCGCCTTCTGTACCGCCAACGTCGTCTGCGAAATCCCCGCCGCCATCGTGACAGGTCTCGTTTATTGGTTACTTTGGTATTACCCCGTTGGTCTTCCGACAGACTCTTCAACCGCAGGCTACGTATTCCTGATGTCGATGCTATTCTTCCTATTCCAAGCATCATGGGGTCAATGGATCTGTGCATTCGCGCCTTCTTTCACCGTTATCTCGAATGTCTTGCCTTTCTTCTTCGTCATGGTTAATCTGTTTAACGGTATTGTCCGTCCTTATGCGGATTATCCTGTTTTCTGGAAATACTGGATGTACTACGTTAACCCGGTGACTTGGTGGTTACGTGGTGTTCTTTCTGCAGTCCTTCCACCTGTGACTATTGAATGTGCTTCCCTTGAAGCAACACATTTCGATCCTCCACCCGGTCAAACTTGCCAACAGTACGCGGGTAACTTTGTTGACAATCTTGCTGGAGTCGGGTATCTGGTTGATAAGAATGCCATGCAGGATTGTCAGTATTGTCCTTATGCGGATGGAACTGAGTACATGGCCAATTTGAATGTTCATGCTGGTGATAAGTGGCGGTGCTTTGGTATTTTCTTGGCTTTTGTCATTATCAACTGGATGCTCGTTTACTTCTTTATTTACACTGTTCGTGTGAGAGGTTGGAGCTTCGGAATTGGTTATGTCTTTGGTCTATTTGGCCTGGTTATTGATCGGGTTAAGGGTCTTTTCAAGAAGGGTGATTCGAAGGAGTAATTTCTCTCTTTCCTCCTTCCCTCTTCCCGGACTCTTTATTTCATTCCCTTTTTTTTCTTCTACTCATTTCCTTTCATTTTCAATTTTTTTTTCTTTTTTCCTGTATGATCTATGATCTATCTAATGTGCATTTACATGGAGCGTGTGTCATGCAAAGATCCTGGCATTTAGCCTTGTCTTTGTGTTGTGACTCGTTTGCAGCGGTTTTGGTACTCGGTGCTTTCAACGGCACCTAAAAGTATATACTCTATTTAGATTCAACAATATTGGATTGTTCATATATAAGATTCAAGTTCATTTCGTACATCGATTCGTACACTATGTACTGTAGTCAATGGCTTTGTGAGAACCTTGTGACAGCCACAAGGTCTTGTTGAAACTACGCAATTATTTTCATAGAGGGGGAATCCTGAGAACGGATTATTTCAATAACTTCTAGAGTATTTTCAAGACGCATACATCGTTCCAAAGATGTCTCACTCTTCGTGGGTGTTGTATATCACTCACGTGACTGGCGGTATCAAACAGGGGCCGTCGACGTCAACAAATACAACTAACCACCCCATTTCATCAGAACATAGTCTTCGATCATCTTCAAGTTCATATCATCAAATGCTGCATTGAATTTTGATCGCATTGGGCCTGACTGCTGCTCGACGTCAGAGAAGCCTGTCATCTCGCACTCCACTTTTGGCATCTATCTCTACCCTCAAATTTATTACATTGCGTATCCACATTGACCGGACCATCATCAAAATGGCCTCTGACAATTCGGAAGATGCCATGATGGCGGCTGCAATTAAAGCTTCACTCGAAGAAGCTCACAAACAATCCACCTCATCGCCAAATGCTCCAAAAAGCAAACCATCAAAAAATCGTGTCGTTGATTTGACTCATGATTCCGACAACGATTCAGACGTACAAGTTATTTTTCCAAAATCAAACTCGGTAGTAGGCTCGGATACCGACGCCGAGGCCTCAGATGATGATTCAGATCTCAAGCGTGCCATCGCGCTCTCCCTGGGCAACACATCGCCCGAGATCGGGAAGTCTCCAAATCATTCACCCAAGAAGCAAGAAATGGAATCTCAAATCCCCTCCGACAAACCACCGGCTACGCAAGGAATCCTTGGTCTTGATCGAAAGCAAATGGAGCAAGAACGCCTTATGCGTTTGAATAAGCGTAAGGCTTCGGACCCGGACCCTGGGATAGAGGCCGAGCTCAAACGTCCTTCCAAGACTGCGAGGACGTCTCCTTCTCCTGGATTTGAATTTGTCAGATCAACACACAAAGCTCCGGCGTCGGCTTCTCAAATTAGAGACACTTCCTCCGGATACAAAGTTGTCGATGTCAAATACTTTTCGCCAACACCCGATGCAACAAATGTATCGAATTCTACATCCCAGAACATCACATCCCAAGACCTTACGTTTCAGAATGTTGCCATTCAGCCTGCTGCCAGATCTAAAGAGGGAATTCAGTGGCCATCGGGTACTGTGAAGAAAACACGATTATCTAAGTCACCGCGCAAGCCCGTTGATGTTTCGCTCGAAGAGGTCCTTCAGTCAAATGACTTGGAACTTGCTGCCATGAGCTCATTCTTATGGGATATGGAATGGGTTCTACGAAAGTTAGATACCAAAAAGACGAGAATACTTTTTGTTGTTCACGCCCCGAACGAGGAGGTAGGAATACCAACTACAAATCTTCAGAGGACTGAAAAATTGACTTAATATTAGCGACCAATGTACGAGGCAGAAGCTGCGAGTATCCCGAATCTCCGATTTTGTTTCCCTTCCCTGGACGGACAGATCAATATCATGCACTCTAAGTTGATGCTCCTCTTCCATCCGGGGTATCTTCGGATTGTGGTTCCCACGGCCAATTTGATTCAAGTGGACTGGGGCGACCATAATTTGATGGAAAATGTCAGTCATATAGAAAAACTTCCTGGGATTGATGCCAAGATACTGACGAGAGCAGACTGTTTTCATGATTGATTTACCTTTGAAATCGAAGACGGCAGAAGTGGAGAGCTCCTCAGGAGATACTAATGATGACACATACACCCAATTTTATAACGATTTAGTCGTTTTCTTGACGGCTAGCTCGTATCCTCAAGGGATCATTGAAAAGTTGGCCAAGTTTGACTTTAGCAAAACTGCTCGATACGCCTTTGTTCATTCGATGTAAGCTGTCACTTAATGTCTCCTGGTTCTTGATGATGTCCTAACTAAGCCTCCCATTTCTTCCAGTGGCGGATCTCATACAGATGAATCATGGAGATGGACTGGATACACTGGGCTTGGACGTGCTGTATCAAATTTGGGACTGCGAACACAGTCCACTGTCACTGTTGATTTCATAGTAAGTCAGATCATGACGCAGTGTGCACGGAAAAGCATCTAACTTGATAGACCTCTTCCCTCGGCTCATTAAACGATGATCTCATCCGTGCAATTTATCTCGCATGTAAAGGTACAAAAGCTACCCTGGTTAACAGATGCGACACCAATGCTAATCTGGCATTTAGGTGACGATGGAAGCACAGATTATCAATTCCGCAATACCAAGCCATCTGCAAAAGCAAAGAGCCCTCTACAGGGAATCTGTCAAGAATGGCGCGATCGATTCCGTGTCTACTTCCCTTCCTCTCAGACTGTGGATGCCGTAGCCCGAGCCGCGGGTCGTCGGTCTCAGGATATTGGAGGCACAGTCTGTTTCAGCTCGAAGTATTGGTATGGTCCTAAGTTTCCCGGACAAATTTTGAGAGATTGTCATAGTCAGCGGGATGTTCTCATGCATAATAAGGTTCGTCAACTCGCCTCACTACGATGGAAATCTGCTCATTCTGTTTGATCTAGATTGCCTTTGTCAAACCATCAGAGCCAATAAGCCTTCCAGATGGCTCTGAGTGCCGAGGATGGGCTTATGTTGGAAGTGCCAATCTCTCTGAATCAGCCTGGTAAGTAAAGCAAGCAGGGTTGTAATCCGTTTGTTTTTTTCCCTGCTCTGATCAATCCACTGATATACCCCAGGGGTCGTCTCGTCAAAGATCGCGCTACGGGAGAACCAAAGCTCAACTGTCGTAACTGGGAATGTGGTGTTCTGGTTCCAGTGACCGGTGAATCAGACACGACGGCTGCTTCGAGTAGCTCGGGAGAACTCGATGTTGATCTCTTCAAGGATACTATTCCCGTTCCTATGAAAGTACCTGGTGAAAAACTTGGGGCTGGTCGAGAACCTTGGTTTTTTATGGGATGATCTGACCTGACTGTTGTCGAAGTAAGTTGAATTGGAGGATCGTTCTCATTGGATGCACCCTTGTCCCTTGAACGAAAGCATTATGTGTGAGGCTGTTAGAAAGACTACACATTCCACGAATTGAACCACCCTTCTTGGTAACTAGAGCACCGGCTTTCCGTGTAAAGAATCAGTCTGTATTTTGCTTATATTTCACATCAGAAGGTGCGGCCTTATACATTGATTGTCTTGCTGGCATATGCATTGTCGTCGTCTTGTTCTTTCATTTAACTTCCAAATAGTTCTTATTTTTTTTACCAGTTCGGCATGAAAGAAGAAGGTTCGTTCCTACGATCAACAGAACTATCATGTAAATTATGACAGAATTGATATGCTGCCAAGAGAGTCAGATATGAGGCTGTAGTCACCTGATAATTGGGCTGACCCCTCCAAAGCTCTTGACTTCACTTCAACAATAAACCCCTTTTATGATATACCACTGGAATACTTCTTTGGAAATTTCATTATAAATTGGCGATGTGATGATGGCTTCGGCTACATTTGGTCACACAAACAAGGGTGTGCAGGTCTTAACAAATAACGGCTCGCTCCATGCCGAGTTCCATCATGGTAAGTCAACTCCGTAAGCTGATACTTTGAAATTAACGCCTTTAATAGCGTAACACCACCGATGACATTGATCGTATATGTCTTCAGTACCTTCGCTGTCCTGACTCACTGGTTGTTAAGAATCGACTCAAACTATCCAAAGACAAACTCTATCGACAAGCATGGGCATGAATCCTGGGAACTCCGGAATACAAGAGTTGGCAAAATGATCCAGATATCTGTCTGCTTCATATCAAGGGTGGTGCTGGAAAAGGGACGACCATGATGTCAATTGGTCCTGCTGAAGAATTGTCGGCCCGAAGTGAAAATACCGTGGCGTATTTCTTTTTTCAGAGTGCAAATCAAGAGCTCAACACTCTCGAATCAGTTGTCGAAAGTCTCATTTTTGGACTGATAAATCAGTACAGCAATCAGTACAGTGGCTTAAAAGAGCCTTTGCGACGCCGCTGGGACACCGTCAACGACCGCTTTACCAAGAACTGTCCCTCATGGCGCAATTTGTGGAACATTCTTTTTGAGATGTTGGAGATGCTCTGCAGACACTCAGCAGAGTATTTGGTTTAAGATGCCCTCGATGAGTGTCAGGATAGTGACATGGCTGATTTCTTGGAACTAGTTGTTCGCAATGGATTAGACCGGCCAACAAAGCTACTTCGGGATACCTATACCGGATACTCGCAGACAATACAAGATGGGTATTACACAGAAAGGATTGAATTCTCGGCCAATGGCAAATATATTGCTTGCGCTCATACCAAACGTGATCAGATGTACATTCGATTATGGGGCATTGCAGAAGAAAGCCCCCAGGTAGCACTCAGGGATTTTTGGACTAATTACCGCTTTGGCATTTATTGCTGATGATAGCTACATTGCAGCAAGCTACGAGGATTGTACTATCAGACTGTGGAATATCGCTGAAGGTATCGAAAAATCAAAATCGTTCATGGATAGCTTTAGAGGTTGTGTGAATTTGGTGCACTTCAAGAAGACTATGACGGCATCAAGAGTCAACGATATGAGATCATCGAAAGATGGTCAGTACTTGCATACGAATATCGGGACAATATTCTTTCAAGATCTTCTGAGTGGGAACAAGAATGGGATGTTTTGGTCGGATGGTCTACAAGAGCTCTGGGTTGATGATCAGTGGATAAGTTATGGGGGTACCCCCTTTCTTCGAATACCAGGAGACTGTGGATTACTTAACTCTAGGGTTAGAGGTGATAAAGTAGCTATTGCGCTACGCGGTGACCGGATCCTGATACTTGATATCGACCGAGAATGTCTCCGATTTCTGCTGGGGCGGATTGCTAAATAGACTGCTGCGAACTGTCCAGCCGTGAATTCTACCCTTGGTAGTTGGTATATCACCTTCATGCGAATATAAACTGGTTTTGATATACTTGAACATGTTTGTTAGATAGCAAGTGGTCAGGGGTGATTCAAGCTCTCGCTTATATCCAGAAACAATGAGACTCATGCTCTAATTCAATCCCCAGGAATGTAGGCGACACTGTCAATGCCTTCAAGAATTGTCTAATTCTATTGATATACACTATTCCGAGACTTGGCTTTTTTCTTCCTCCTCCAGGATTGTCGAGGACATGTAGTACTCATCCTCTATCCTTGATTGCCAGTCGTAGGGTTCATCCTTGGGGCCAAGGGCCTGTGTGGAGGTAGATGGCTCAGGTGAAGGATATAGACGCAGCAGTTGAGTCAAAGTATCACCAGTAAAGTATATGAACAATCCCAAGATAATTCCAGTCAATACAGCTCCGCTGATGAAAAGAAGAATTGCCTACGGAGGATTAGAAATGAGAACCAACAAAATGAATGAACAAGAATATGCAGAGGCGATAAGTAGGTATTATCTCAGCAAGATGTTGCATACCTCGAACTTCAAGAAAACTCGTAAAGGCCATAGAACGACCGCGAGTAGACCATTGATAAGATACCAGAAAGGGGACACCAGTAACCCCAGCAAGGCGAGCAAGTACGATAAAAATAATGTCAGGATGCCAAATAATGTGCTCAAAATGAACAGCAGGCCATTAAGAAGGGCGCCCTCATCCATTGAATCAACTGTGATTTGTTTAGAAGACTTGTAGTGGAGATGAAGTTGAAGTTAAGTTGATATACTCGAAGTGGCTGGGTGGAACCAGGATGACTCAGCAGGATTTTAAGCCGAGGTCCAATTTGAATTGCAAGACAATTTCAACTTGAACAATCCAACACTGTCGAAATTTGCGAATTCTTGAGTATCTTGCGTATTTTTTGATCCCATTCATTTAAAGCGACTTGCATGATACGCTAATGTCGATTCTTGCATCTGATCTCCTCGCTTCTTTCCCCATATCTGTGCTCTTATCAGGGCTGGTCGCTATGGGTTTGCTATCGTGGTTTCGGCCCTCTGGTCGAGTTTCTTTCTTCCATGCGAAGGATAATCGATTCCTTTTGACGAAGGTTTCTAATAAGACTTCTGGTGCGAAAGAACAGGTTTCCTTGGTGGATATTTGTCGGGACGCGACTCCAGAAACTTGTGACCTTAACCCATTCCTTTTCAATGGTCATTTGCAAACGGCCTGGACGACTTTGAAACATGATAATGTACCAATCCATTATAAACGCAAAATGTACGAGTCGGATAGTCCCATGTTCACTGGTACATATGCTATCGATTTTGTTGTCCCGCCTTATGAGGTGCCATCGGAAGGGGAACTCATTGATGAAGCAAGAAAATATACTCAGCCTTCCGGTCTGCCTCCACGGACATCGTTCTATTCTGAAGAAGAACTCGCTAGCCTACCATCTGATGACACTCGGCCTATGTTGGTTGTTCTTCATGGCTTGAGCGGTGGTTCCCATGAGGTTTATCTACGGCAAGTTCTGGCCCCTCTCGTCGCCGACGGGTATTGGGAGGCATGTGTGGTGAATTCGCGAGGGTGCGCTCAAACGAAGATCAGCAGTGGAGTGTTATATAATGCTCGTGCTACATGGGATGTTCGTCAATCTGTGAAATGGCTTAGGAAGAACTTCCCCAATCGACCTCTCTTTGGAATTGGATTCTCGCTTGGTGCAAATATTCTGGCAAATGTATGTTTGTGTCCCCGTCTGAAAGAAGGTAGTTCTAACTGACACACTATCCAGTATCTTGGAGAGGAAGGAGATGCTTGTCAACTCAAGGGAGCTGTCATCTGTGCCAGTCCTTGGAATTTGGATGTCAGCTCAACCCATTTACAGAGCACCTGGATTGGTCGAGAAGTGTATAGCAAGACCATGGGTTCAAACATGAAGAAATTATTCAACTCGTGAGTTGCATATTAGAAAGAGCTGTCGTACCAGTGTATGGAGCTAATCAGGCAGACACATTGAACAAATTACAAAGAATCCTCGCATCGACCCCGAGGCCGTGATGAACGTGACTTATCTGCACGAATTCGACCGGTGAGAAACCCAATTTAGCCACTTACGGTATTATTGATGAATTTACTAACCTTCGCTACAGCGCTTTGCAATGCCCTACCTGGGGCTACCCAACTGAAGGTGCCTACTACCGTGATGCCGCCTCAACAGACGCCATGCTCGGAATTCGTATTCCCTTTATGTGCATTCAAGCCGAAGATGATCCTGTATGTACTTCCACGCCTACCGTATAGTATTTGAGTCTCTGACCTATCTAGATCGCCTCATACGATGCCCTTCCTTTCCAGGAATTCTCGCAAACACCATACGGCGTCATGGTCACTTCGTCATGGGGCGGCCACTTGGGCTGGTTTGAACTCGGCGGTGCTAGATGGTTTGTCAAGCCGGTAAGTTGCTGCCTGATTTATTTATACAAAGCATCATTTTTGTTCCAATTAAGCTGACCTAACCCTCCCCGATCTAGGTGACCAACTTTTTGAACAAAATGGCTCGTGAAATAGACACCGACGTTCCTGGAATCGTTGAGCACCCCGAGAAGGTCCCCGGTTCAGGCAATCTTGCTAATCATTCTGGTCCTGGAAAAGATATTGATACAGCACCCAGACCGGAGTTCCACCCTGTCAACCGGAAGCTGGACATGAAGTTGCCGAAATAGATATGGAAATCCGCCCGAAGCCAGACTTGTGCAGATCAACTGCATAATTCAAGGCCATATCATGACACTTTGATTTATCATTATAGATAGATTATAACCATCCAATAGATAGCGCTCTTTCATTTGCACCATCAAATAACTGTAGTTACTATAGACCCAGCCTCGAGTACTATAGTTCTAGCTAAAACCCACCAATCTGTTCCGCCCCCAAATCCAACAGAAAACAGATCGAAATCTAACAATAAGGTTTTATGTGAGCGCTGGAAGATCCTAAATCTAGTTAGATTCATTTCCTCATTCCCACCCAACGAAGCCACAACAGCAAGGCGAAGCATCCCCACTAAAACATCACATACCATGTAAACCACTGCTCATTTCAGCCCCCCATGCTGCTGCAGTGAGATATCTGACATAGAGCATGGCCAAGAGTCAGCATTGTCCATAATTATACGAGTACGCCAGCTCATGGATGTAGCGGTGATGATCTTGGCGAGTGGCTTAGTTCTTGGCAGGGTCTTTCTTCAGCCCTGCCGCGCAGGGTGATTCCCTTTTTGGCGTGAAGCCCTAAAAACAACACCACAAGAGTAAACATAGAATACAATGATTTTGATGTAGGACCTGTGTACTTAAGGGAGGTCTTGGATGATGATTATTGATTTCTTCATTATAATTTCATCCTCAATCTTCGATTTACGGACCTTAAAAATATAGATACAGCTCATCCAACTGTATACTACACTCAACATAAACGAGCCCATTTCACAACTCACACTTCATCACAATGCGTTTCTCTATTTACCTTGGCGCATTACTCTTATCTCCATTGTCCGCTTTCGCCAGACAATCCCTCGCCTCAGAGAAAACCTCCAATATACTCCCTCGCGATGTCATGACTCCCGCTCGAAGCCTCATTCCCGCACACGTCCTAGCACGTTCTCCTCGACCAGACTCAGATAATGAATGTTCGAGTGACCAGGTGAAATGCGGAGACGCATGTTTCCCCAGCTCTTATAATTGCTGCCCAAATGACTTCTCGGGGGGTTGTCCTTCTGATAAAGAGTGTCGGAAGAGACATAATCGATATGGATGCTGCGATGATGATGACGATGATCACTGTCGTTTTGATGATGATGATGGGCGGAGTATCTTTGATAAGGTTGATGATTTTGGGGATGATGTTAAAGATAAATGGGATGATTTCTGGGGGAATTCGGGGTCTAATTTGAATCCTGATGTTGGTGTTTTGGGAGGGATTACGGGGTTGGCTGCTTTTGTGAGCTTGTTCTTGATATGATTAATAAATATTGGATGGGAATTCGAGTGTAGATTTTATTTGATTTGCTATAGATGAGATACGAGGTTCATTACTGGTAGTTATTATTATTTTCCAGCCATACGCAATGCTATTATTCATGATCCATAATCGAATCAAGCTCCGTCAACATAGTCGACAGGTGCTATTCACAAAGATTTTGTAGACATAATCCGGTCAAAACGCCATACCCCGGTCTAAATACATGAAATGGTATAGACAAAAGTCGCTTTTTGGTCTTGTTTAAGCAAATGAAACACTCTTCCGCTTTCCCTTGGCGGACTTGGAGCCACTGGATGATGAAGATGTCGTCTTTCTATCATCAGTCTTGCCCTTACCTCCCTTCTTCTTTTGTCGGATAGAATCCTTAACAGCCTCCAATTTACCCTTCTTCTCGGCGATTCGAGCCTCGGCCTCCTTTTTCTTGGCTTCTCGAATTTCTTCCAATTGGCGTGCCTTCATCATCTTGGATTCGATTTGTCCTTCTTTCTCTGCATTCACCATAGCAAGGATTGTCATCATGCCCTCCTAAAAAAAAAGAGAGATTTATTAGTATCGAAAGTTTGAACTGGGATTCAACTGTATGGCCAGTGTAAACGTACCTGATCATCCACGAAAACCTTTCCCTTCTTTTTACCCTTAGGCTTGACCACACCAACAGGAGTGATGGTGTTCAACTTAGGTAGATCCAACTCAGCCTCGGTATAGACTCTCTTCTTCTTCTTCGCAAGATTTTCCTTCTCGGTACGCGCCTTGTTCTTAACCTCAACGGGAGGTGGACGCTTAGCGCCTTTGCTTGATTTGCTCACACGCGAGGCAGATGAAAGCGTAGAAGACTTAGATCCCTTGTTCCCTCCAGCAGAACCACCCTTAGAAGAGCCTTTTGTCGGCGCCATATCGTATTGCGCGGGGAATCGAACCGACAGACGAGATGCGGAAAAAATGCGCCGAGTGAAATTCTCAGCGAGAAACGACTATTGAATGGAAAAGGCGGTATATGATATATCACCAGAATTAAACCCTCAATCTCAATATGAGAGTCTCCGGGAAATCACAGAATGAATTGTAGGGATTATCGATTTATCGTCAAGGAAAATGTTTATCGGAGAAAAGTCGAGGCGAAATGCATGAGAAATTTTTGGATAGGGTAGGCGGTGAAGAATCCCCCCCGTTCTCAGCCAAACCTCAAACCTCCACCAGAAGAGCTCGTGTGAACCTCCAATTCCCCTCCCTCCTCTGTGATCTTCGGACCAAGTGGACTCACATATCTCATTATGACTATTAACCCTACCTATCTCGCGCAGCGGACGCGCTCTTGTATGTCCCCAATTTTTCACTCAATTGCCCCGAGGTGTTCCGAACGACCACTCAGCATATCCTATAATTGGACTCGGATGTGGTGTACAGAATAGCTAACATATCACCTTCGCTTTATCCAGCCGTTAACTGGACCGATGCCAAGTTCCGAGTCTTGAAGACCTACCGAGAGTGGTTGCGCGCGGTCAGTTTGTCCTGCTTTCTCTTACGCCTTGCCATACCCTGCCCTTGTTCTGGACCCGCCAGTATGCCCTTTGAAGTGGATTTGGATAGATGGAACAAGGGCAGCGAGACGCAATCGATTACTCGGTCATTACTTAATGAGTTCGCATGCTAACGGGTCTATATAACCAGTCCCCCGAAATCCAAACCATGTACTCGTTGAACATGCCTGTATCCGCCATTCGCACCAAGATCCGCCAGGAATTCGAGAAGCACCGCTACGTCAGCCAGCTTCCCGCCGTCGATGTCCTGCTCTTCCAGAGCCACGCCGAGTTCCAGGTCAGTATACTTGAACCCCCAGTGGGATGGGACTATTCATAGACGGAATACTGTATAAGCGATTGAGCATTGATCGGCAAGGCTTATTCAAGCTTGTCCCATTGGCCATTCGTATATTCTGCCATTACGCCCACTCTACTATATCCACCGCCCAACAAAATCCAATACTAATATGATATGGCGATGATTAGGAAACTCTTAACTACTGGAAGCAACTCTCTCATGTTATGAAGTACTTCCGTCCAGAGGAGGATCCCGGTGCCCGTCTACCCCGCAACTTTGTCTCCGGATTCCTGGAGGGTCGTAATTGAAAAGATTGTTTTCTATACCCCCGCCAATCCCTTTTTCTTTATTCGCCAGGCTATGGCTTGATAGTCGGTGGAGTGCCATCGGCGAAGACATGATGTGTAAATATTGTCTGAGTAGTTGCCAATTTACTTTTACGGCCATTCAGTGTGTAGTGTAGTGTTTCCCCTTGTAAAGGAATTGTATATAAAGTGCTCTAGAGTCAAGACTGACATGATTGTGTACATATATCTAGGCGTCAGGACTTATTCTAGATTACTTTTGACTTTCCAATGTTGGAATACTATCAATGTATACCACTACTACCAGTAATTACTAGACTGTGATACAGTTCAACATTGAATTGATGAACAGTTAGAAACCACTACCTAGGTATGCATCACCTCTACTACTGCCTATTAATACACTGATAATTAATCTCCAAGTAGATATTACCAGCGTAGCACCAACGAACCATCTAATCAAAGAACCATAAATGCAACTCAGTTTATAAGAACTATACATCTCCACATCAATAGTGAACCCAACGCCCAAAAACAAATGCATAATACACAATTCCTAAGACTGCATCTTATTCCCACTCTCCTCATTAAATTGATCCCTAGCCGCAGTAAATTTCTCCGAAACAACATCACAAAGATCCATCAAATCACTAAATCCCTTCTCCAATGCCTCGAGAGCGGTAGTATTTTCTGCAATTCATTAGTATGCTTTTGTCTCGGCCATATACTATGTATACAGGGTGGATTCTTGGGGTCTTACCGGTTGTCTGGATACGAAGATGCATTTTTGCGTCGGAGGGATGGGGGATTGTATATCCGCAGAATTCAACCGCGGGACTAGAAATGAGACACCCATTAGCTCAGTTCACTCGGATTACAATCTCGTCTTCTCTCGTGGTGTGATACGTACTTCTTCATAATTGCGTATCGCAATGCATTACCCATTGTATGGCCCTCACCTTCGAATTGGAAGGATGCAGATGTTTCGGAAGATCCGGGGAGCTAACCAAGTCTATTAGCGGAATTTCAGAGAAATTCTAGGATAGTATTGTACATACCACGACGACGCGCTTCTCGTCTAGCATTATGGGGTCGATCTCGGGCTCTGCGTCCATCATGGTTTGATCTTGTTCTTGTTCTGAGTGGACGGAGGCGGGCATTTTGCTTGTGGTGGGTTTCGTGGGGGGGTTGATTGGTGGTGTTGGGATCGAGTATAACTGTAGGCCTGTGCGCGCTGGATTGGTCTTGATTGAATGTATTGTAGGAGATAGAGAGAAGTTTCGTGGAAAGAATAAAAAGTAATGCGATGTTCTGCGGAATGGAATTTCTCGATAGAAAAAAGTGGGTTATCGATAGTGTCTCACCGCCTTCTTTTTAGGAAACTGAGCATAAATGATGAGTTTCAATCTTGAAGGCAGTTTGTGATATTTTAATAATTTGTAGATAGTTTGTAATGGATATTATGGGCCGGTATTAGCAATTGGGTATACGGTAAATGAATTACAATTATGAGGGCATATTCAGGGCCGATATAGCATAGGCACAAGCACAAATATTCGAGCCAGTACCAGTTCAAGGAAAAAACAATTGATCGAAACCCATTCACAATGCTAGTCCCAAAAGCAAACATCCAGAAAGGTATATTGTAAAAAGCAAATAACGCCCCAGAACTCCCAATGCAACATCCCGAAGGGCAAGCGGAGGATTTTTCCCAATGAGCGGAGCTCAACACTGTCGTACTGGATGGTAAAGATAATATAAACATAACTGTCATGTAGAAGAGAATTCGATCGGAATCATCTGTTCAATCAACCGGGAATGAACAAGAGCCTGGGCAAGTGGAGAAGGAATAGATAGAATGCTGAGTTTGTATCAACGGAGGGAGAAGTGACTTGGAGGATTCGCCTCCCAGCAATGATGATCAACACCCATGATTGCAGTAGATCTAAGAATGGAAGAGATCCCAGGCCCGAGCACAGAGGCCCAAAAATTCTTCTTTCTTTCTTTGTTGGGTTTCAGGGGAGTCTCGACCAGCACCGAAAGGTCCATAAGATGTCGAGTTTGAACTGGCAGCAGGATTAGGCCGATGCTGACGATCCGGGCCATGTCCTAATGGTGGACTTCCATTATCTTGCTCGTATTCACTCCGAGGACGACGGCGGGCAGTAGTATCGACGGTTTGCATGGTAGGAGGTTGGAGCATGTGGTGAGCCATGCTTTCGGAAATTAGAGGAGCCGTCTTGGGAGCAGCATGGTATGCATGAGGAGACGGTGGGGTGGGTGGTTGGTGACCTCCATAGTGCACAATGCGTGGCAGCAATTCCTCACGTCCACCAGACATTTCTTGCACTGCTTCTTCAGCTGAGCGATATTCCCGAGATCGACTAGGGGTTTGTGCCTGGTTGTTGCCGGGCAGACCGGGGGAAGGAAGCGGTGCAAGATTCGACTGAGAAGAATTGGTGCTTGAAGCGTTCAAATAGACACCAGAGCGATTCGCATCTGGGCGGGCTGTTTCTCGGTCCCGACCCAAGGTATCTGAACCAAACACATCAGAAAGAGGAGGAAGACGGTTGTTGGTCTGGGCGGCGGGAAGTTGGTGCATGTGCGAAGTTGAGCCCAATGTCGGACTCTGATTGACCACATGGCGAGTCAATGGTTGAGGCTGGTGTCGACCAGTAAAGGTCTGATTGAGCGGGGCGGATTGGATCACGCGTTCGTTCGCAAACTGCGAAGCTGACGGAGGAACAATTGAAAGACCTGGCGGAGGTCGTCGCTTGGAACTCTTCGGTCCCATAAATCCCATCTCCGATGGCTTGACGCCATCAGGGCCATCATCCTTGGCCGACTTCTGTAGCCGGGCTTCGATGATTGACCGTTGCTGATCGCGCACGGAGAGACTCCGTTGGAGCTGTTCTCTCATAATCGGATCATGAGTCTGGAAGCCCGGCGATAAACAAGCCAAACCGACATCTTGCATACTGACGCCGTCACGGGCGGTCATGGGTCCTCCAGGTGGTCGAACCGAGAGGTTATTCGAAGATGGAAGACTAGTGGACAGATCCAGCTTGCGTGGACGTGGGCGACTACTCTGCATCCGCGGCGACGAGGGCGGTTCTTTTTTCACGGTGATCTTTGGACCTGCGCTACCTGATCTGTAACCAACCATCAGCATGTCTGACTCACATCGGATGTCAAGGTGCAACCATCTCTTGATTGCCTTTCTATCTTTTTTTTTTTTTCTCTCTCTTCTCGTATCTTCATTTGGCGCTGACTTACGGTGAGACCGGATCTTTGTGCTCGGGGGTATCTTTTCGGGTGGCATCCTGTGAATTTGTCGATAATCGAGAGGGAGAGGAATTTGCCGCGCCAGCAGGAGGAGGAGGAGCCAAGGTCGGGCAATTCTTTGGACTGGGATCGCGAGTAACATGAGGCGACGACAGAGGAGCAGCCGTCGCGGGCGCAACTGCGGTAGACATGACCGGCACCAGATATTATACACCAAAGTATCCCGAGGTCACTAGTTCAGTTCAATCAAAGAACTCAAGACTCAATTATACAATGACTTGGTATTATTAATTCCTCTTGTCTTTCTTTTTGTCTTCGGATCGGCGGGAATAGCCTCCGGGCTTCAAGAGTTCAAAGTGTGGAGCATCAAGGAAAGCGAGCGACAGTGATGCTTCAGGGTGAGGAGGGACAAGAGATGAAATGAAAGGGAGAGTGTCCAGCAGAGAGAGAAAGATAGAGGGCGAGGTCACAAATGACTTCGAGAAGCAAAAGAAATGAAAGCAGAGCAGAAGGGGGGGGGGGAAATGAAGAGGGGAAGTCGCAAAGTCACGGGAACTTTCTATCAGTTCAGTATTTACCACAACACTTACACACAACACACAACACTCAGCATTTACACTGGATACTCACACTGGATACACTGAAACACTGAAACAGACACCGCTGAATTATTACTGAATACTGAACCACTGAACCACTGAAATCAGCAATACGGAGGAGTCCAGAGTTTCGGTGGAGCCGCGCTCAAACACTTGCTGCACCACTGCCGGAGCCCGGCGTATCAGGATCGTCTGGCTGAGACACGCCGTGTTTCTAGTCGAGCCCCCTGTTTGAGGTGTTCGTGAATCATTCAGCATTACAATGCACGCCATCAACTATGTTAGAGAATATGATATGGTTGACTCTGTTCTATCAATTCATCATCACTCTGTTGATCTGTACCCTACATAGTATGATGGTACACGATACTCACCAGCATCACATCCATAAGATCCACCACTGTTTGGCCCCCCAACAGAATTGTGAAATAACAAAATCAGCTAAGACCGTCTCTGTGGCCTTCTGGGGTCTCGGTCTTGGATCGGCGAGGACTGGTGCTTTCGATCTGCATGAACTCGACACCCTCCACATTCGCTCACTTGGGCAGCAACTCATATCACGTTCTATGTCAAACATGGCGCAGACGGCGCTTATTATGGAGGGGTGGGGGCAAAGAGGGTCCTCCCTCCATCCAACCTATCCCATTAATAATTTCCATCAAAGTTATTTAGTCAACAATTACGGAGTACAGTAGTCAAATCCTCCGTGCACCCTATGGAATACATCCACAATCCTCCTGCTCATCCGCAATTCCCCAGAACTGAGAACCAATTCTTTCTCCAAGTGGATCTCCCTATGAGGAAAAAAAAGAAAAGAAAAGAAACAAAGCACAAAAGGGAAAAGGGAAAAGGGAAAAAATAAAAAAGGCTCGTGCCCTAAGCTAATGCACGGAACCCTCTACCGACCGCAAACTATTCCCCTGTCGGATCCTTCATCCTGGCACTTTTTACCCCCCTGGCCCTGTGATGATTGGTTGCTGTCCTCACGTCACTCATTTTTGGGGACGATGAGTCCAAACGCACAGATCAATCAGAGGTGAATGCCCTTCTGCCAATTTGGTTTGCTCCGATTCTAGTGAAACTAGCGTTTTATGGAAATTACCTCTGTGACCGATCTCCAAGCTATTGATTTGTTTGTTTCGGTTGTACTATTGTATGGGTACGAAGTACACAGGAACCGAGTCGCTTGCAGAAGGCTTACTCGACTCTTATCAATCACACTATCACATTGGACTATTGACCAACTGGTTTATTATCGCTCGCTGCTCAGCTGAAGCTTCTCTCTCATCAGGTGATGAGAATTATACTGTACATCTACGCGGTTCTAGTCTCCATATTGCGTACATGGCATCTAATTCCTATACAACGCACCACAGTTTCATCGATAATTTATACGAAATCCTGACTACCAACTAGTTAACCTCGTTTGCCCGATCTAGAATGGGTGTTCAGCAATCGAGCAATTGAAGGCCTCCCTTGACGGTTTGCTGCATCGATGAGTTCCGTACTGACTGTTGCGCCATTCTGAAGAAGCAATTTTACCAAGTTTTCATGACCTACAAGGACAGCTTGGATCAGCGGAGTGCCTGCATAGTCTGAATTCCACTCGTTGACTGGGGCACCCCGTTTAATCAGCATCTTAGCTGTGAAATATTTATCATGCATGGCGGCTTGGTGTATCAGCCTGCTCGCTTGTTCTGGCCAGCCTGCGTACTCAAGTATCGCATTGATAACCGATTCATCCCCCAATTTAGCAGCGAATTCCAGTGCTTCCTCACGAAATTCACTCTTGCTATCGGTCATATCATGGCCCTTGAGTATTGACAGAATCATCGATTCATCCTTTTGCTTTATAGCAATCTCCATGATTTCCCACCACGTAGATTGCTCCAATGTCAGACCTTGACTAACGAGCATCGTGAACAGGAAGGTGATCGATTGGTTTACTTCACTGTTAGGTCGTATAAAGTGACTACCTAACGACTTGTTCATCTTCACAAGTTTCTCAATGTCCTGTCGGACCAATACACACCATGCAAGCCCCAGGCTTTCTTCTTCACTTCGCGCTGACATCACATATTGAAATGCGACTTGAGGGCCCAACTTCATTATTCTCTGAAACTGTTCGTCTGGATAAAGCTCCGGCAAAAGCGTGGCTGTGTCGCCAGCATTTGGTCTCTGCGTACCAGTCACTCGACCGCTTCGAGCCCATATCTTTCTCATTGAATACCGATCATTTTGGAAGTTCTTCAGATCGATCTCTTTGAAATCCTCCGGCCAGACCCTCGTAAATTGCTGCATCGTCAACCAAGGGTCACGTTTTAGGAAGATGTCTTGCATATACAGGGCAATCATTTTATTCCCGCTTCCTTTCTGTTGACAATCAAGAATGATAAGTCCAACACCAGGCCCTACTCCCATGATAGGAACTCGCAGACAGATACCACGACTGCTGATACTCGGAGGATCATGGAGATCATTTCTCTGGCTGCTTCGAACAATATTGCGAGAATCGAGAAATGCAGCTGGTGAAGGGGCAAGAAGTCCCTTTCCATTAGTGGATCTCCACGCAAATAGAGTAGGGTCGTCAGAGAGTCTCAGTATCTCTTCCTGAAGTCGTATAAAAGCATTTTCCCGTTCACCGTAGAGTAGTGGCATATTGATACCGAAAATGCCCATCAAACAATAAGCTTGATCTTCGATTCTTGTCGTTTCTCTTTTAGCTGCCCAGGACATTCTCTTCGCGACACTGAGCGATTCAAGATCGTCTTTTCCAGAGAGAATACCAGTGGGTATACCAGTGCATGCTGACAGTTGATTTATGAAATCAAGTTTGTTTCCAAGATACTGCCAACCCCGATTGAAGAATTTCATATTCGAAGGGGCTATCAGTTCTTGAAGAGTCCATCCTCTTGTGAACCAAACACTGTTTGAAAATTCATCTTTGTAGAACACATCGTTGAGATATGCGTAGCAGACATCGGCCTTTGCGTACCAAAAGTACATCGAGTTGATCGCTTCAGATAACTCTGCGCTGCTCGTTTTGTCGATACAGCATGTATCTATCCAAACCCAATCGATATTATTTCTCTTTGCTACTTTGCAGCAGCCTTGTATCTTTACATATGCTTCCGAAGTTTTATTATATGACCCGGACTCGACGTCTTTTAAAGTTATCTCTTTATCCCCCCATCTGTGTGAGAGAATGGCGTACTTCTCGTTACCAGGGTCGCCGACTTCTTTGATTGTAAGTTCGCCTGATTCGGGAATATTGGACGACAAGAGACGCATAATGAGAAGATTGCGCCGAACTTCTTGAATAAAATAAGCAAAGATATTCTCGAGTAGAGCTTTTTAGTTGGATTCAATAACTCAAGTGGAAGTACTTCGAGTTAGAGATGTGAGGATTCAAAGGACAAACTGTGCTGGTTAGGGCTGAACTGCACTTCCTCGTGCTTTAAAAGTATCCACGAATCTCACCCATACGAGAAAAAGAAAAGAAAAGACAGCATTTCAAGGCAAGGACACGTCAGCAGGGCGCTTGCTGATCGAATACTCCAATGATATTCATAGGGCGAAGGGGCCAAAAGTCTTGGAGACTTTCAGCTGCATTAATGCGCTATGTTATTTCTGATTCACAGTGGCAGATTCCTGAATGATTGGTCTTAGAGCAGAGTACTTTATATGTAACCGCCCACGCGCCCATCTACTATCCATAGACAGTCGTTCATAGGATAGCAGTAACCTGCAAGACTGATGTTTGCATATCAACTGGAGATATTGGCAAGAATGTACAGTATGTATACCGGAAAATTAGGGTAGACATTCAAATTTGGTAGATTGATGGTTCATACTTGAGAGTATACAGGAGAAATATCATTAGATCTTGAAGGACGGTATTCTTGATGGTTTACAAGAATACCGTTCTAGGTAGATAAATGTACTTCGATGCAGTCTATGAACGTACACGCATGATTCCAAGTAGTTGAGAAATTCGCACACTAATTAGATGGACATCCATGGACTATTAATCCGTAGAATACTTTGGAATCCGAGCTCCCAGGCATTCTAATGAGATCAGCCCTATGTGGCATCTTTCAATAGTATCTTTGATATCACGCTGTCATATAGTGTGCTGTGAATGTCATAAAAATAATATTCAAGTTCATACTTTTATTCACATTCGCGCCAAACATGCAAATATTAAACACTGCATATGTTAAAGAGAAAATCGCTAGATAGTACTTCAACACCCATCTATATCCCTAGGGGTCTACATCTAAGCAAGTCGTCGACGTTTGCCGCGGTCTGGAGGCGCATCATCCATCCCACGCCGTTCCATTGGCATATCCTTTCGCTCCTTAGAAGCAATCTTCTTCCGACGACGCTCTAGAGCCTTGGCGCGATCCCGCGATCCCATTTCCTCATACTTCTTCTCCAACACCTGCTTCTTCAGATCCGACTTCTTCAAATAGTACGGGGTACTCTTCTTGCCCTCACGAATCAACTGCTTCTCACGCTTCTTGTGTTCAGCAACAACATCCCGCTCGCGCTTTTGATTCTTGCGTGTCTTCATTTGATCCTCAGCGGATCGAATTTGCCGCTTCAATTCCTCCTTTTGCTCCGCGTTCTTGGTCCTGGACAATTGTGCCTTTAACTCTTTCAGTTCCGATGCTCGGTAATCGTCTAGGAATGCATATGCTTTGTTCGTAGCTGCGTTGTACTTCCCCGCACCACTGTGACCCATGACTGCTGCGTCGAATCGGGGATCACGGGCTTTCGCGACAGCTGGTGGTTCAACGACTGTGCGTCGCCGTGAGACTGCGTGTTTGGATGACTGAACCATTGGCGCATGCTTTGATGCGCGACTCGTCTTCTTCTCCTTGGCGGCGGCTTCGCGCTTCTGTTCGCGCGCTTCACGGATTCGTGCTCGGATATCGTCGAGTGGGGAGGCAGTTGTGGCAGTATCATCCTTGGACTTGGATTGTTTCTCCTTCTTTTTCTGAGATCCCATTGAAGCTTGTGCTTTGGCGAGAGCACCGAATGAAACACTGCTTAAGGAAGCTTGGATATCATCATTGTCATCGCCGGCATCTGAGGATTCTTCTCCGGGGTCACTGTCGTCCTGCCCTTGGCCTTCTCCGTCTGAGCCCTCGTCGGAACCTTGCGACTATATTCAATCCTTATTAGCCTCAATCTTGTTACGCGATGGATTGACATGATCTCTTACACTGTGAGAATGTTGATCCTCCGCATCAGATTCGCCCTCCTCGCCGCGGGGGACTTCGTCGCCCATATCTGACTCCCCCGAGTAAACGCTTTCGTCATCTTCCTCCGGTCTAGCTCGCACTCGGCGGTTCAGCGTATCTGAAATCGCCATGTCGATCTTTGTCAAAATGCTTGTTGAGTTCACTTTGAAGTCGTCAATTTCGCCGGGAAATTTTGGCGGAAAAAAAGTACTGCCGGGCGGTGAAGAGATAAGCCGCGATAAGCCTTTGCGCCGTCCAATTTGGGGGAAGAAACTTGCATTTCGTTTCTTTTCTTCTCTTCTTTTTATTTTAGTTTCATGTCTGTTGTATTTTGCGCTGTGTTTAGACGGCCTGTCTTGACTGGCTCTGTTGTCTCGCAACATTACAGAGTTGTTTTTGCTTGTTCGGTATGATTGGGTACTCATAGCCCACCCTGGCATTTATCAAAACTAATTATGGTTAACAGCGTGTTTATCCTGCACCAGTCTCTCACTACCGCGCGAATTCTTCTTCGGACTACGTTAAATCTGCCAAACTGACTCGCTCAAAGAAAGCGAAGAGACGCGCGCAGGGCGTCCTGTCTCAACCCGCGCCGAAGCATCCCAAAGTCGACCAAGTTGGGCTGTCGCATAATGGTATAGAAGCGATGGATTCGAACGCATACCACGGCGAAAGTGCCAGGCGCTCTTGGAGAGCGCCCTATATTAGCTCTTCGCAACAGAACTGGCGAACGGGCACACATGCCAGTCATTCTGCGCAGACACCAACATCACAACATGCTTCTGGATATAGCCCTCACACAGTACCCCCGCCAAATCATACGGTTAACCCCAGTCAACTCCCGATGGGGTGCACACCTGTGGCCTCGCAAATGAATTTTGGTCCATTCAATGCTTTTTCATGGATTCCTTCGACTTCAAATCATCCCTCAGCGTCTGTACCACCTATGATGCCTATGCTGGATCCAAGGCATTTAGCAGCCATGGCAGGAAATTTCCCGAACCAGTTTCCGATGATGCCCATGAACAATATGGCTCCTTTGCAAGGAGTGCGGTCCATGAGTACGATGGCCGAACCTGCTAGGCCAGCTCGTGGTGTACAAAGGGTATCTCCCAGGCCACGAATGCCAACACCCCCAATGGATATCCCAATCGTCAGTACCGAGTATATGCAAACAGCATCGCAGAAGCCTCAAAGGTGTAGCTTCCCGCGGCCTCTACTCATAATTCTGGATCTGAATGGGACTTTGATCTATCGAAAACACAAAAAGCTTCCTCCCAGCTTTGCGTCGCGTGCCGGTCTGGATGAATTCTTAGATATTCTGACTGAGAAATACGCAGTCATGATCTGGTCCAGCTCGAAACCTGCTACTGTGGAGGGTGTTTGCGCCAAGTTGTTCTCGAAGAACAAAAAACGCCGTCTCGTGGCTTTATGGGGCCGCGACAAGTTCGGTCTCTCAACTGTGCAATACAACGCAAAGCTGCAGGTCTACAAAGAACTTGATAAGGTTTGGAGTAGCACCGATGTACAAAGTGCATACCCGGGCAATGAAGCCCTGAAATCTGTACCAAATCAGCAACCGTCCACCGTGAAACAAACAAAGAAGAAACAAAATCACAAAAAATTGGCAGCTTCTTTCCCTGAGGGTCAACGATGGGATCAAACGAATACCATTTTGATCGATGATAGCAAATTGAAGGCTCTAAGTGAGCCCTATAACATCTTGGAAATCCCCGAATTCACCAATGATCCGAATATCGACGAGTCAATGCTATTCACAAAGGTTCTCGCCCGACTAGACACTCTCTCACGATACGACGACGTCAGCAAAGTACTTCGCGAATGGAATGAATCTGCAGATCAGCAAAAGAGTACCGTTCTAGATATGGAATTCCCACCAGAAGAAGCTGATGAAGAAGAAGGCGGAATCAGTCTCTCACAACCTCCCGCGTCTTCGCAGGCCCAGAACAATTTCACGGCCATCAATCAACCACCAACAGAACCAGAAGCTATCAGACGAAGCAAAGAGGAGAAAAAGCAACGCGGGAAGGAAAGGAAGGTCGCCAAAAAGGCTGCAAAAGAAGCTGCGAAAGTAGCTGCAAGAGAAGCTTCTCGACAAGCAGCAGCAAAAAAAGTTTCAGCAACGACAGAAGTCCCTAATGCGTCAGCTTATGCCCCTGCTCCTGCTTCTGCTCCTACTTCAACTTCGAACGCACCCACAAACCCTGAAAACAATCCCTCCACCGCAAACCTCAGCAGACGCAAAAAAGGAAAAGGAAAAGGCAAAAAACAAGACCCATATCCCTCCGCACAAGATCAATCACCAATCGACCCTTCAACCCCACGCTATACATTTCGACCAAGACGTCAAGCACAGCCAATCCAAGATGACGCCGGACTCCCCCAATCCCAGCCAATGAACACTTTCCCGACTGAAACACTGCCGGTCTCTGCTGCAAATGTACCTGATATACCCTCTGAGAAAAGACAACGATCTCCTTCCCCTGCTACTTCCTCTGCGTCTGCAAATTCGCTCTTAGATCGTCTTGAGGATGGACTTGGTCTTCGAAGGTGATGCATGGATTCTTTGAAATGTGTTATATCACTTGTAGTGGCTACGGGGAGTGGTTGCTGGTTGTTAAATATTCTTCTCTTGCTTATGTATTTGTAATTAGTGCTCTTATATTTTATGCATAGCATCTAGCATCAAATGAACCTGAATCATCGGAGTCAGTAAATTTCAAGGACATCGGTGATAAAGTATCCTAATCAATATTTTCCCCTAGGGACGCAGGCATAACAAATTAATTGCACTGGCAATTGAAGAATTACATTTAAATATTTTATTCCAAATACATACAATAATAAAACAATGGATATCCAGCCATACCAATAACCAGATTCCATGAACATATCCATATCCACATAATCCACTCTATAAAAACACTTGGTATAACCCCCTATCAATGCAAAATGCAAAATTACCAACCAAAAATCTCACCAACACTAAGTGTACTCCATCTCACACCACCAACAGCAAATACCATCAAAACAACATCAACAATAGCCAAGACACCCGCACCCATCATGAATCTCGGACTGAAAATTCGATATAACATCAGATGTCGACGGAGGTGTCCTGCCCACATTGTCGTAGCTAGATTGATTGTTGCTAGATATAGTGTATGCGTAGACACGGCCTGGACAACGTCTGAAAGTAACTTTGTCGCGGGGTTTTGTTTTGAGGTGGAGGAGACGGAGACACGATCGTGTGTTTGTAAGGGTCTTTTCCAGAGAACTGTTAATGGAACTGCTATTCCGGAAAGAATTTGAGCGCCGAATGTGTTTAGGATGACGAAGATTGGTGTCCAGGGGTATTTGATTGTTGATAAGGGGATGAAGGCTGTTTCCCATTGGATACTACTTGGTGTAGCTTGGTGACCTGTTTTGAAGAAGTAGAATGAACCAAGTAAACCAAGGACGACGGGACCGATGGATGAATTGGATAGAGTTAGACCGTTTGTGTCGAGGATTTCGAGTAGGGAGAGGATTTGCCAGACTAGTAAGGCGATAGCACCTTGGCCCATGGGCTTTTGTAAGAGGATGATGGCTAGTGCGAAGTTGATGAGTAGGAAGAAGAAGCGTGTTCCGTAGACGTTTCCGAATCCGAGGATTGTTACTGTTGTTCGGGGTTTTTGCTCCTGGCCTGCGATTATTGGGGCTGGTGGGGCGTTGGGGTCTTCTTGTGGTTTGCTGACGCTGATGCTTACGCAGGGTTTAGAGTAGATGTATGCTCCTGTTCCTGCGGCGAAGGCGATGGCGAGGACGAGTTGGGCTAGGAAGACGCGGATTGTTTTGAGAGTTTCTTTGCTTATGGGGAACCATTCGCCGTCGTCGGCGCCTTCAAGCATCCAGAAGACTGATGTGATGAAGAGGCCGAGGCGGAATGCGTAGCTGATCCAAAGGGTTGCGGCTCCTTCGTATGATTTTGAGCCGTCGTAGAATGAGCGGATGACGGCGGGTAGGAAGAGTGTTACCACGAAGGGAATTGCGAGTTGCCAAGGTGCGGAGATGGAGGAGGTTGAGGATGCGTAGTAGGTTGAACGGCAGAAGGGCATTTGTTCTTCGCGACATAGACGAGAGAAGGAGGCCAGACGGCCTAGAATGACGAAGAGAACTGAGTGATACACGCCCAGGATACGGTCAGTAGGTGTCTTTTGACGCATGGAGGAAATTCCTGCACAGACACCAAACGTTGTGAGGAAAAAGAGTAGGATCTCGTCTTCCCAGATCGTATAGGAATTCGAGGCGAATCCAACGGACTGGGAGACAGTGAAGAACAGTGCAAGCCATCCCCACATGCCATTTGGCAGAGGCAGGGTCAAGTTTGCAGGCTTCTTAACCATCACAATTACAGCACCGATCATGCTACCAGCTGCACCCAGTAAGATGGATAGATCCATTGTAGATATTTCAGTGAAGCCGAAAAGAGACAGAAGGCCGCCAGTAGCAGCGCCCAGTCCGGATCCAACGCCAGCGAACGATAAAAGTTGACCAGTAAGCTCAGTGCGATCATTCTTCATGCCACGAGCATACAATACAAGAAGTAAAATGCCACCAAAGAGAAGCACCACTCCCTGAATCATACTAGGAACATCAAATCGAGTCCACAGACCACGACACACGTCCAGAGTGTGTCGCTGATACTTCTGATAAAGTTCATAACTAGCACGGATAGCAGTGGACTTGGACGTGAAACTCTTCGATCCAGTCTTCCACTCAGCTTCAGCCGCAGACCAAAGCGAAGCAGACTCTTCGTCATCACTAGCGCCGCTGGAAATAGCATACGCTGCTTGATACCGCTTGATCTGAGCCGATGTAAGACGGCCAACAGTAGCCAGATTAGCCCAGTCGTTACCGTTAGGACCAGCAAAGGCCTCCTCAATGGGCGAGCCCAGGTTATTGAATGGAATGGGGATTCCGAGCATCAGGGCTAGAGTGGGCACCAGATCGATTTGTGGGATGGGACGTTCCTTTGCATGCTTGGGTGGCTGTAATTTGTCCTTACTTGTACGGCCGAAAGCACCGCGCTTGGAGTACATCCACAAAGCAGCCTCGATTTCATCGTCTGACTCTCCGCCGTGGTCGCCCTTAATGTCCATCCCATGGTCACCCATCACAACAAGAAGAGTATCGTCGTCGAGAGCAGCAATGATATCGCGGATGACGCGGTCCATTTCACGTAACTTGCTCGCCATAGCTGCGTGGTCTGGACCATAACGGTGACCAGCATGATCAACACCGAGATAATGACCGAAGATGACATCCCACTTCGATTTGTTCTCCGGACGCAAAAGCGGGAAAAGATGCTCATTCACGCCATTGTCAACCGTGTGCAGATCCCAGACATTGAACGAGTCAAATGGGTGGGTTAGATTGGCATCAAAGTATCCCGGGTACAGAGCCTGCCAGGTGTCGTCACCAAGCTGGACAAGAGTCTTTCCAGCAGTGTGCAACTGAGCAACCAAGTTATCCTCATCAATAGCGGTACCAGCAAAGTTGGAACCGGCATCGACGAATGTAGGCAGAGTTCCAGTAGTCAATCCCTTCAGTCGCTGGAGAGTTGCTGTAGGTGCATCGGCGATGAATGGGAGTAGGAAGGCATTGGCAGGATTTTTGCTGGCGGTTTCGTAGAGAACGGGAATATTATCATGGAAGAGGTGGACAGATTCGTCTTCCTCCTTAGGTACGAACGGGACAGTAAAATCGTATCGAAGAGCATCGATGATAATGACAACGGCCTTGTCGAAAGACTTTTGATGCCAGCATCCATTCTCCCGTTGGTTTGTAGGCGCAATATCCGAGTCCGCGGCGATATCGAAAGGGAGTACTTCACAGGATGATTTATTTTCGAGGACCATACGCGTGAGCAGGAATCCTTTTGTGAAGAAGTAAATACCGGCAACGTGGATTAATCTGCAAAATTCGAACGTGATTAGCTCCCATTTTCTCGGTAGACTCGCGCGATTTCTGGCTTTGTGCATTTGAGGAACTCACAGAATCCAGGTAAGCACACCCATCACACCAATGTGCTTAGTCTTGAACTCATTCTCCAGCTCTTGCGCCTTTAGATCCTGTACACCAGGTTGTTTAACCTGATCAGTCATACGGGGGTTTCCTCTCCGGCCATTGGACCCCAGAGACCCCTTTGGAGGTGCCGATGCCATATCGAATATCCCCGTGTATCAATTTGATCCAATTGTAAAAGCAAGCCGTCAGGTCGAAGCCAATCTGTAATTCGAAGACCGAGGATCTCCGTATATAGTCACTGTAGTCCAGGGAAGCCGAGTTCAGCATGAATCGAGCCAATTGACTCGCCTCGAAAGAATGTCGAGTCCAGTCGAGTGATCGGGCCAAGAACGGGCGAGTAGGGGAGGTAAAAAGGTGGCCCCTGTCTGTGCTCTTCAGGGTGAGCGGCTTCCCTTTAAAAGATTAGAAGCTGCGCATCGCCTGTGCGAATACTATGAGAAAGAATGGAAGGTCAAAGGAGTGTGGGGAGAGTGAAGAAGAGTGAAGAATTGAAAAGTTGAAGATTGAATGAGTAAATTTGGGTTGACGTCGCGGAAAGCGGCGGGTTTTGGCTGGGAAGCTTTGAGAGGCGCGTGATTGGCTGAGTGGGTCGCACACAAGAATTGTTTAAGAGTTGCACTACGTTTCGAATTGATTTATTTAGATGTTTAATGGAGATAAATGAAGTAAATAGTGGATTCTATTTACAAAGTCAAAATATACAGGATAGAGCATAATTGCATGGTTCGCTAGAAGATAGGAGGACTAAGTACATACATTATCCAGCTGCCGGACGCGCCAAGGGACGCATAAGAAGGTAAGGAGGTAGAGAGACAAGCCCGAAAAAGAAATAAAAGAAAATAAAGGCTGTCTAAAGAAAGGGGGTGTGAAGAAGAGAAGAATATTCAACAAAAAAGAAGAGAAGGAAGAAAAAGGAAAACACGCTGTTCACATATCTTTCAGACCCTAGGAACGTGGCAGGGAAAGAGATGAATATGGAAGACCACGAGTAAGGAGAGAAAAAATAAGAGAGAAAGAGATAAGAAAAAATAACGCCAGAGATAAAGATGTTGAAGAAATAAATCGGCAGGACCTCGCTATACACAATCCATATTTGGCAGATCTCGAAACCAAGGATGAGAGACACATGAAAAAATGATAGAGCCAAGAAGCCAGGGCCAAGCATCCCCGGGATTTGAAAAATGCTTGTTGTGAACCAAGCATATGAGATCAATGCAGGTATATGTGCATGCCACAAGAGTGGCCCGGTGAAGTGAACCAGAGTAATAGGTATATGTCAAAGGTAGAAGAGAGAGAGAAAGGTAGAGAGAAGGTCGCCAAGGTGCTCGTCATGCTTTTGAAAGTCGTGGAAGAGAAGAAAAAGAGTAATGGGTGATAGGTGAAGGAGGAGTTATTCAGAGGTTACTGTCATGTAATTACCTAGGAATAGTTCCTCACATCCTCCTTTTCCTTCAAGCCACCCATTCGATCGATATCAAGGGAATGGAATCGACCAGAGTCATTGGTTTGATAAGGTGGCAGTTCCTCTTGGCAGGGTTCCAGGCCAACACTTCCATGTTCACTAATGCGAACAACAACCATCTTAGACGAACGCTTGCCGGAGGCATCTTCCTCTTCTGGGAAAGTAATGCGGATTTCCGGGACCGGGCTGGGCGGGGGACTGGAGGAATTCTCCATGAGGTTGCGCTTCTCATCGAGGACCATGATAGAATCGGTCTTATTGGCGGTAATTGTCAAACTGCGGTGGTGGTTGGCTGGGGCTTGGCCGTTATAGACTGGGAGCAGGGTTTGCTGCTTCATAGCCTGGCGTTTCCGGCGAAGGACGAGAAGACCAGCGACCAGAGCGAGAGCGAGGAGAACGAGAACCAGAAGGGAGATGAGAAGGTCGACCATTGGAGTGGAGAGACCATCGTCGTTACTGTTGTCGCGAGCAACGATTCTAGGAATCAAATTGATCATATTGGCGGTTGTTGATATTGGTCGAGTTTAGGGTTGTCGGTAGTGTGATGTTTGATCTTGTAGATAGTGTCGATTAACGCGTCTCAAGTTTGGCCGGGGGGGAGTGATCGACGAGAATAAGTTCGAAAGAGTGTTACGGATTAGATCCGGGGGGCTAAAGGGAGTTTCAGGAATGAAGCGTTTCGAATGTACGAAGTTCGCGGACTGGGTCGAGGCCTGGAAAGAATGGCAGGACGTCGACAGGGGGAGAAGAAGAAGAACGAGAGTCTAAGGAAAAGAATGGATCGCAGGGCGTGCAGCTGAAAGAGTGAAAGCCGACACCTGCTGGAATGGAAGGGAGAGAAGGGGAGAGGGAGAGGATGGATGGAGGAGAGGATGGAGAATGGAGAATGAAGGGAAAACAGGGGCAGCCCAAGGGAAAAAAGAGGGCAGTGCCTAGTGCCAAAGTCAACTCCGCTGACACGGTCGGTCAACGCCTCGGCCTTGTTATTTTTGGGGCCAACTGTTGATTCTAAGATGGATGAGGTTTAGTTTGGTAAGGAGTGTGTGACTTGAAGCCAATCACAGGCTGGTTCCTGGCTGCGAGAGGTTCGACGGCGCGAGATGAGACGATGAGATTGGCGCGAGGAGTGGAGTATCTCCACAGTAATCAGCATACTATGTACAGCAAGAACAGCATAACAGTACTATGTAGAGTATCTGAGGTATGTATGTCTCACGGTAGAGTACTGAGTTTATTTATTGGCTGTCTATTATTGTTTATTTCTATATACAAGTACAATGTGTTGAGCGTTGGTGAGTGGTGATTATGAGACAAAAGAAATTAGATATGCATGTACCACAGCTTCATTTCGGTGAGACAGCCTGAAGTAGGAGACTCTAAGCTCTAAACTCATATGATTGAGACAGTTCCCAAGGCTTGTTTGAATCATAAAACTTGAGATAGGGTGTACATGGGTAGAGATACTAGAGATAGCACGTTTATCAGTATAAACATTCCATATGAGGAAATGAGTAAACATAGCAGACGGAGATGAACCTGGAAGACTCATTCGGGATGACAGCAGTATTACTAGTAGTGTTAAGTCCGTTGAATATCAAATTATAATTGAGACAGGAACAATAATGAGACAGCGAGGTAGTAAACTGCTTGTACTAGCATATTTATGAAGATTTTCACGTTGAGGGTTAGCTCGGTCACATGAACGCACGCCCACAACTATTTAGTTACTGATCAATTAGTGGTATGAGTGTATCTACTCCATTTGATGAATTATTCTTCATGACTCTCAAGTAATAGACAAAGGTATTCCAGTTCTCTCTACTATCAAATATAAACACTGACGCATTTAATCCACTGGCAGCATATGGTGGCAGCGACCAGATCAACTCAGCCCTATTGAGGATATATATCACCACATAACCCATGAAGACACAACTCAAGACTACAGTACCGATTCCAACCTCATCTCAATCCTATTGAATACTAATACTATTAGTCTAAATAATAGTATGGTATACTATTATTTAATAAATGAGCAGAGACTGATCGCTCTCGCATATCCACCGAACTCAAACGAGATATTTTAAAACCCGAAATTGCAACTTCAACTTGCCGAGTGGACCCTCCGACATAGAGTTCTCGTGTACGGGTGAGTGCATACTGCATGTGTTACTCGTACCCTCTTCACAATCGCAGTGGCAACAATGTACCCAGTTACTAGTATTGCTACTGCCATAGTATCTATTAGAATATTACAAGTATTTTGGTTCAAGGTGGTAGTCCGAGTTTCGTCTCAGTATTGTTGATTTTATGTACATCCCATTTCATCTACTAGCAACTACACTCGACCGAGTTACTCTATCAGTGTATTATAATCCGAGATTTAGAAGCAATCAGACATTCAGAATAAATTTAGGGTATGTATCTAGCACTGTCATAGTCTACCAACCTGTACAAACCCATCGCACCAACAGCGTGGCCTGCGGTGAGGCGGGATACATACAATCGCAGAGCGTCAAGATTGCGATATCTGCAGTATTTATAGCGGTGTACACTTTGTACAGAGTACTAGAGAAACAATCTTATAATCTGATACATCTAGTGGAGACGTGCAGTAGCCTGCTCCCTGCATAGCTGTCAACTCGGACTCATGTAGGTACGATGTACTCCGTACTTATTTCTAGTTAACTAACTAGTGGCTCTATTTTCCGTTGCTTGGGTAGCGGTGCCTTACTCCGCTTTGTACATATACTCTATACTGTATATGTAGGAATACTTTGAAATATGTATAGGACTGCGCGATACTTACTTTATTAGTTTACTGTACTGTAGTTTGGAGTATGTCTAAGATCTCTATTAACTCTAAGTGCACCGGTCGCTGGATGCAAGGTGGTCGATCCAATCTGGGGAAAATGGAGGTTGGCAATCTGCGAGTAATATACATACGGAGTATACGGTAAGTATATTTTGTGTATAGTATTGGTTGGGGGATTTGGAAGTGGACGGTGGATCCTTGTTCATGTATGACTACGGATATGTCTCGGCCTTTTTTGAATCATTGTAGTGCGAAGGATTACAGCGACTACCATATGAAAGATTGATGGATTTCCTACCTATTTACCATAGGATACTTGATCGAATTGTGACTACTATACGGATTATAGGTGATAAGATTATGTTATGTGGACGGAGTAGTTCGGGGTGGGATGTTCCGGTCCAAGGATCAGTGTGACGATGTTTAAGCAAGGGGAGGTTTGACTAGTGGAGTTGTACTTACACTAACACTAGCCCTGGTACTATTGCGAACATTACACACTCAGTTCGGACTATTGTAGAAGAGAACTGTACGGAGTAAATATTCTATTGTAGTGATTCAGTTGTGTGCAGTTCTCTAGTCTATTTAACTTACATAGTATCTACTATAGTTTTTCTAGTACTGAGTGTATGTACTCTATCCTAGCACACCTCCTAGTCTCCTCTAGGGATGTCGATCATGACAATCCTGTTTCAACCATTGAGTTCTCAACCGGAGAAGTCCATCGACCAACGAGTCTAGACGGACCAGCAGGCTATGTAGCAGGCTAGCAGGCTAGGGCCAGCAGGACTGGTGGAATGGACAGTTCGAAAGGCGGCGGTGGGCATTTCAACATATTTGTATTTCCCCTGTTATTTACTACTCACCATCTTATTTGTAAATCTTCCGACATCTGCATCAGGTACGGGATGAAACACTTGGGAAACTGGGGTAGCTGTCAATTCTGCCCTGCTGTCCTCTGCCCTGCTGTTCACACAGACTCAAACTAGTCAAGCCAAGTGGGGACAGATCGATTATCTTAAACATTGGGTACGAGAGAGTGTTGATCTCATCCCTCGCAGACCCTAAACAATACACCAGAATGTGTTGACTCCCGAAGCAGCCGGTATGCTCCGAGTCGACCGTGGTTAATATCAACATGCCAGGAGGTTCTCTCGATAGGAAATTTCCCCCGGAGCGGGAGCCCGTGGTGACTTCAGGGTTTGCCGTGTACTTTGTCGATGTATTGCAGATTTGGGAGAGATGGGGGGGGGGGTGACTGACTTTTTGTAGCCATGGAATTTGGATATCAGGGTGTCAGTAGTAGTTAAGTGGACTTTGGAAGGTAGTAGAATTGGGTTTGTGTAGAATTGAGGAGAGTCGAGGAGAGTCGAAGTGTGAAGAGGAGTCAGATCGAGCGATCTGTATTTACGAGAACTGTATGATACAGTATATTATTACATCAATACCGTGGCCAGACCTTGTATACTTTTTGTATATACTCCTAAATTATGCTGCTCTGAGTACCTCCGATCATTCTGTCATAACTGTATATAATACCAATACGATACTAACTGCGGCTGATCGCCTCGCAGCATCATTTTTCTTCTTCTTCGCCGACTTTCTTCTGCCTCGTTTTTATCTATCAATTTTATCTTTTCAGTTAGTTTCCCACTTTCTCTTTTTCTTTTCTTTTCTTCTTCTGTCTTTCTTCTACTTCTCACTTCCTCCACTATTCTCACTCTCAACTATTTCACTTCTCTCACACACATGTCGCCTGTGTGACAGCTGGACAACATTTAATGCCGTGCTTTGTCTCTCGCCCACATTCTCATCATCCATCGACCCACTAAAAAATCTCCCACCCCTCGACTCTTTCCTGTCGCGCATTCCACTATTTTCTCGTTCATCGACTTGCTTCCTCACATCCTCCTATTTCTTCCTCCTTCTCTCCTCCCTCCCTCCCCCTCTCATCCAACCCCCCCCTCCGTCGACTACCATCTCTCTGTCTACCCCCCTCCACCTCCATTTTCGATACCCCCTTGCGCCAATCTTTCCTTAGGGTGATAAAAAAACGTCCTTTCCATTCTCCGTATATCGCCTTGGTTCTCCACAAGGCACATGAGGACGATCGGCAACCTAGGAGATTCCTGGAGCATGCACGGAGCAGAGTAACGTCGCCCGCGCCTTTATCCAATTCTGATCTCCGGTTACCAACTGTCGCCCTGCAGCTAGGGAAAACAAAATAACAAACGAAGGGGAAGATCTGCCATCCTTCCAATTCTTTGTCGCCTTGCATCATCATCATCTTCTCCTTCTCCTGCTCTCGTTCGTTCCTTTCGTTCTCTTCCGCATTTCTCGCCTTGACGGTTGCTTCTCCCTTTTCATTATCGCCTTTCTCTTTTTTCCTTTCCCAACTTCCTGATCCTGTATTACCTGTACATGTCCTGGATCGGTGGAAAAGAACAAAGAAAAGAATAGTGAAAAGGTACAATTCGTGAGAAAAGAAAGGAATTTCCCCCCACATCAGGATCTGTCATCATCTGGTGTCGCTGCTTTCTCTATCTTTTTTCTTCTTCTTGCGGGTGATCCCTTCACTCCTTTGGTAGGTTCTCAAGTTGGCCCTCCCCACGTCCCTCGCACCCTATCAACCTGGTCGCCTGTCAAGAGATCCTTCGAAGCTAACAAGGGTCATCGCTTCTGATAGTTTTTATATCTCTTCGTGTACGCCGTTTCAGGTGCCTGGTGCCCAACTGAATATACTGGCCGAACAAATCGGTTGCTCGGTCTTGTCATTTAGTCTCGACACCGTCCTATCCTCCTGCAAATACCCTTCATCCCGCATACGCTCGAGTACATAATCCGAATACCTCTGCTCCGTCAATCGATCTCTGGGAATGGCTTCTACGATGGCTGCGAACGGAAGCAGTGTACACAACGTGAGTCGTGGATGGACTGATGACTGGTCTAGGACGTCATTGCTAATACAGGCCCTACAGGTACGATCAGGACGCTCCAACATGAGTTCATCTGGGATGAACGGTGATCGCGCACGCGGATCTCATGGCAATAACGTGGGGAAAGGGTTCGGTACTGGCAAATCAAGCTGGAATAGCAATATCTGGGGTGACTCCAACCTCGGAGGTGGGTTTGCAGATGGTAGGTGGATTGCGCTTTTCTCACACTTGCATTGTGGCGTGTACTGACCTCTGCAGATCAACATATCAGTGAGAATGCGTTTGAAGGAAAGTCAGGATCGGGCTCTCTATTATCTTCTTCCGAGTCGGATGGCTGGGCTGGACGTCCTAACCTCCCATGGAGCACCGTGAACACATCATCGCTGGCCATGGGCCAAAACCGCAGTTTGGCAACATCACCGGTTGAGACTCGTGCGAATGATCGAAGTGCACCCGCTTTGAACAACAGTGCCGACTCCGGCTCTTCATATTTCAGCCTGCCACGCACAACTGGCATCGGGACTTCTGCCGCTACCGCCAGCCATCGCCCCTACCTTCACAACGGTTCCGAAGGTGTTTCTCCATCCGGCGATGGCATCTCTTTCGGCGGCTTCCCAGCTCTTCGTAACGGTGATGGACGGCGACAGATGAGCGCAACAGGACTCGGTGGAAGTCCTGTAGGATCTACTTTCCCCGTCAAGCCTGGATTTTCTGGACCTATGGATGGCCAGCGCCAGGATGATTTGACCACCTCAATGAACATGTCTTCTCTCTCCGGTCTGCCTGACAGCATGTCCCCGCCACAGACACGCAGCGGACTCTCGCACATCTCCCACAACTCTGCCTCCTACGCTACTCAAAGACCTGTCCACTCTTCCCACCCCTCCTTCTATTCCGACAACCACAGCCTTGACGGTCGCTACGGCGGAGGCTCTATGGATCTCAATGCAGGTTTGAATAAGCTGCAGCTCAATGATGCTGGATTCGCCGGTCAAGGATCAGTCCAACGTCCTGCTTACATCCCACATGCTTCCTTCGATGGCTCTCTTCCTCGCAAGTTTCAGAACAACGAGGACGCGAACTTCCAATCACTAGGTAGCTATGGCGCTGACGGTGCCCCAGACGTCCTCTACCAACGTGCTCGTGGTGCAGACACCGGGTCGATTTCTCCCGCGGACTACGCGCGTATGGACAGCCCGATTTATGCTGGTGTTGATGGTGCCCAGTATCGTAACTCTGGCGGTCGCATGACCGAGAGCCAGGCCGCTGCTTTCGAGCGTCGTCTGCGTCTTCAAGAAGAGTTTGTGCAGAACCAAGGGAATGGACTGCAGCGAATGCAGATGTCTCCCTCTTATGACTACTCTGGGTACCCTGGAACCCGCTTCAATACTATCCAAGGATATTACCCCATGGCACAATTGGGTCTTGGTGCTGCTGCTTTGGTCAACCGGGCACAACGTGAGCACGATCCCACCCAGGTGGTCCGTAGCCCTCTACTGGAAGAATTCCGGGCCAACAGCAAAGGCAATAAGCGCTACGAGCTCAAGGATATTTATAACCATGTTGTCGAGTTCAGTGGCGATCAGCACGGTTCCCGCTTCATCCAACAGAAGCTTGAAACTGCCAATAGTGATGAGAAGGAGCAGGTGTTCAGAGAAATCCAGCCTAACTGTCTGCAATTGATGACCGATGTGTTTGGAAATTATGTGGTACAGAAGCTGTTCGAGCATGGCAACCAGACTCAAAAGAAGATTCTGGCGAACCAGATGCGTGGCCATGTCCTAGCTCTATCGACCCAGATGTATGGTTGTCGCGTTGTTCAAAAGGCCCTCGAGCACATTCTCACTGACCAGCAGGCCGCTATGGTCAAAGAGCTGGAGAATCATGTGCTGAAGTGCGTTCGAGACCAGAACGGTAACCACGTTATTCAAAAGGCGATTGAGCGAGTGCCCTCTCACTATGTCCAGTTCATCATCAATGCGTTCCGTGGCCAAGTGAACCGACTTGCAGCTCACCCTTATGGTTGCCGGGTTATCCAGCGAATGCTCGAGCACTGCGAAGAAGTTGATCGTGAATCTATTCTTGGTGAACTCCATGCATGCACATCCAACCTCATCCCGGATCAGTTCGGTAACTATGTCATCCAACATGTCATTGAGAATGGTGACGAGAAGGATCGCAACCGCATGATCATCATTGTCATGTCCCAGCTCCTGGCATACTCTAAGCACAAGTTCGCTAGCAATGTTGTCGAAAAGAGTATCGAGTTCGGTGAGGAGAGTCAGCGTCACCACATCATCTCTACCTTAACGTCACCAAATGAGCGAGGTGAGAGTCCTCTACTCGGCTTGATGCGCGACCAATATGGAAACTATGTCATTCGTAAGTTACCACCCCAATCTTCAACGTCTTTTCTGGACACCACTAACTCCTAGCAGAGAAAGTCCTTGGTCAACTCAAGGGCGCCGAGCGCGAAGCTCTGATTGACCAGATCAAGCCTCTTCTCAGCCAACTGAAGAAATTCAGCTATGGCAAGCAGATTGTCGCTATCGAAAAGCTCATCTTCGACCCCAACTCTCCAGCAACAGGACCACTCCCACACACCACCTCGACAACTCCCCCCAACTCTCACAAATCATCTCCTCAGCCCTCCAAGCGTTCCATTCCCATGGACCAGCATCGGGCACCGTTTGTCGGCACCGCTCCGCCTACTCCACCCCCGACGGACAACCAGAATGCCGTTGACGACTCACTCGAGTCCAAGGACCTTGCCAAGAGCACTGTGACATCGGTCTCCAGTCCCGAGACGGGCAACACCGGTGTTGCCGCCCCGGTCGATGTCACCAGTGCTCACTAATTCGTTGCACACTTTACCTTTGCTTGCCCACATAATCTTTTCTAATGCTGATCTGAAAAAGAAAAACACCGAGTCATTCTGCTTTATCTAATATGGGCGTATACATACAGGAGGATTCGGACCGGATATATGAAGTTACTCAAAACGTCAATGTTGTTTCCCCTCTTATTAACCATGGCTTGACGGCGCAAAGAAAGGGCCCTATTTTTTTTTTTTTTACTCATTATCTCATTGTCTCTTTTTTATCTGCTGTTGACCTTCTCGGACGTGTGTTCTTCGCGATATTGTTCTTTTCTTCCCTTTCTTGTTTATTTTTCCTCTGTTCTTATCTTACGATTGTGTTTGCTTTCTCCCCATTGTCACTATGCATTGAGGCCTCAATCTCAGCCAACTCCCACGCTGAGACATCGACCACTTTTCTCATCTCCATGGACACGATCTGCTTGGCGTCTTGTGTTTCGCCTGCCTTCGCTCCACTGCGCCGCATAGGTGTCTGTGAGACAACGAATGGCAATGAAACCGACAACACGGGATGGGGAATGACCTTGCTTACCACTTTATTCTTTTCACGTTTCATTTTTCAATCTTCGGCATATGACATGGGAGAAATTCGGAAATGGAAATATGGGAGAGACAACATCTTTTGCATGGCACGGTACCCCCTTCGTCTCTATTGAAATGTTTTATTTTATTTTTCTTTGTCTCTTTTATCACCCCAACCTACTCTCATCCCCAACCTTTATATGGGTATATCTCAAATTATTTTTCAAACTATTCTCAGATGCAACTATCAAGTGCGGTTTTGCTTCGGTATACAGTTCACTTGAAAATGGAAAGTGTTGCTCATGCTGAAACCATGCTGTTGATATCTTGCTCGTGGCTAATGTATTCTCGATACACTTATTCTCTGTTCCTTCGATCAACCTGTAGTTCAATTTAAACATTCTAGCTTCTTTATAGATTGATGCTTATGCTCGTACTGTTAACAGCTTTATCAATGCGGTCATGTATCATCACGTGATGATAAGTCGAAAGCCGCAAAGATAACTTTTGAATCGTTCAACTTCACTCATTTCCACCATTTAACACATCTACACCACACCCGATCAAAAGAACAGCGGGACATATCAATATCAATCTCATAATTACCGACTGAAAAACCACAAAGTCCTCCACCCACACCTACAACACCACAAATCTACACCTAAACTCTAAACATTCACATTCACAAAAGGCCATGTCCTCAAACGTAGGCCTAACCACACCCCGCGGAAGCGGAACATCCGGCTATGTCCAACGAAACAGTGCATTCATGAAACCTCGGAATGCAGGATACGGGGCACCTTATCCACCGACCAGTGCGCGGGAGACAGGAGGATTCAAACAGCGGGTTCCGGATAAGAAGATTCTTGAACATGATCGGATGAGAGCGATTGAGGTGAAGGTTTTGGAGGAGAGGGAGAGACTTGAGGAGGAGAATGAGAGGATTGAGGAGGAACAGGCGAAAGCTAAGAAGGGGAAGAGTAAGGGGAAAGTTAAGGAGGGGGAGAAGGAGGAGGGTGAAACTGAGGCTGAGGAGGGGGAGAGGGTTTTGAGTGAGGAGGAGATTGATGAACGGTGTGAGGTTTTAAGGAAGAAATTACTTGCTTTGGATGAGGCTGGATCTGGATCTGGATCTGGGGGTGGAAATGGAGGAGCTGGTGGGAAAGGGAGGAGGAATCTTAAGTCTTATCAGGTTCATGAACTTGCTGAGGCGAAGATTGAGGAGAGTGAGAGGTTGAGGAGGGCTTTGGGGATTAAAGAGGATGGGGAGACGGGGGAGATTAGTTCTTGGGAGAAGAGGAGGTAGTCTTTTTTTTTTTTTTTTTTTTTTTTTTTTTTTAGTGGTTTTTTTTTTTTTTTTTTTGGTTTTGTGTTCCTGTCACTGGACAGTATAGATTAACTGAGTCGGAATTCTCATGAAGATGCTGCGGCGGAGTAATGACCGAGTTCGAAATGCCAATGCTCCACGCTGGTATAGTTGAGATGGGGTATATTTGCAGCTGCTATTGTCCTCTCGCCGTGCTCAATGGTCGACTATGCAGGACAATGGAATAGTACGGATCATGCAGGGGTGTTGCGAATATAGCCCCGAGTCTTGAGAGGGAAAGCTGTCGTGAAATTGCAGATTGGATACGTTTGTAATGGTCTCCCGCCAATCGGGCGGGGTGTTGTGGGGACTTTCCCTTGGGCGGATTATTGTCGGTGCTACCAGAGGGTATTGAGATGGATGAGGACAACATAGAATATTCAAGGTTCAGTTAGATGAGTGTAGTATGATAGTGGTCTAGATAGGCTTGTTGTATTTAAGCTTGAGTTTTACACTATTAAATACTCGATCGGTCTAGTGGATGCCAGTCTGTACTCTAAGATGTCGACGGTTGTTTACTACAATTGTTGTAGACCTATAACTCTCTATTAGTCTGCCTAGTAACTAGGTAACAGCCATTCTCTTGTGGATTTAGTAGTAAAATATACGTCGACTTTAAGTGTATGAATCTTGAAATTAATTATCCACGGTGCCATGGGCCATTCTTATCGGACCATTCAACGCTACCTCAGTATAAAGGCAATGATACTCGTAAATGGAAGCAAGCAAAGGTATAGGTCATAGCTATAGCTATCTTGGTAACTTTGGTATATGAGTTTACTAGTAGTATCTGCGTTGACCAAAAGAGCAAAGGTCATGGCACAAATGATATTTCTACCGTCAAATTTTGGCGCACTTTAATCTTGAGGCGAAGTAAACATGGATACCATAATACTATTAACGAATCTTTATTGTCTATCTCAATTGAAAGACCCAATGCAACATTTCGATCAGTGCTCCTCTCTGCGTTTTATCATGCCTGTAAGCGCCTTGCACCCCGGGATAGTGTAGTCCGGGTGATATCGAAACCAAGCAGACCGGGATAACTAGGACCAAGGATAGAGTCTGACCGCAGAGTATAGAAATCAGTCTGGATGCGACAAAGGCCAGTCAACAAGGAAAAATGATGCACGTTCCTCGACTGTGTTGTCAACTAATTCGCTCGGCTCAAACCGTATAGATCACGGGCACGGAGTAAGGCACACCATGGCAACTCCGAATTAGAAGATACGAGTAAATTCTTATCATTTTAATATTGTAGTTCTAATCAATGAAAAACTCTACTTGTTGTTGATTTCTACTGTGAAACAGGCAACTTTCTGGGACTTTCCATGGAGATGCCAGAGCAGGCGCTAAACTGTGAACTGACTAGTGGGGCCGTTGTGAATGCACGAGATTTGATTGGTGGGATCTTGGTCATTGGAAGGACCAGAAGTATCGATACTTCTCCAGACTGATCCATGACGTGAGGCTAGAAGTACCGGTACTTTGGATCATGACCTCACCCAGTCCCTTCCTCAACGGGTCTGCTTGGTTGTACGGGGGTCGTTCCTGCCTTTAAAAACATCCGGGCCCTTCCTGTTTTTGTTTTTTCCTCTCCTTTTTTTTTCTTTTTTTTACAAACTAAAGGAAATCAATCCCCTTGGCCTTCTTCACTTCCTCCTCTTTCTCCTCTCAATCCATTGTTCCTCTCTATTGCTCTTCTCCCCCCCGTCTTCTCTCTATACAACGCCCGTCATCCTCTCGGCTGTAGATTACCCCTCTCAGCCCCGCTATCACATTACTTCCTCTCAATTGAACTAGATATCCAATTTCCAGGCAACCCCGGATATCTCCTCCTCAATCTCCACTATGCCTCAAGTCTGGTGATCCCATTACCCCTCGCTCACTGACCCACCGAAGCTAACCGATGACTTGCAGATCACCGAGATCTTTTTTGACTGCGACAATACTCTTGTCTTGTCAGAGGAGTTGGCCTTCGAGGCCTGTGCTGACCTCGCCAATGAGATCCTCGAGTTACACGGCATTGATGTCCGCTATACCGGCGACCAGCTCATCAAGGACTTTGTCGGTCAGAACTTTCGCGGCATGATGGTTTCCCTGCAGGCCAAGTTCGGCTTTGAGCTCGAGAAAAAAGAGCTGGAGGCCTACGTGAAGAAGGAAGAGGACAGGGTCATTGCGAAGTTGGAAGCCAAGGCTGAACCATGTGTTGGTGCCAGTGAGGTCCTTCAAAGACTCTATGATTCCAAGAAATATGGATTCGCTGTCGTCTCTTCATCGGCACTTCGTCGCGTGCAGGCTTCCATCAAGAAGGTTGGCCAAGACAAGTACTTCGACGCGGACAAAGTTTACAGTGCAGCCACTTCTTTGCCAACCCCCACCTCCAAGCCTGACCCAGCTATCTACCTCCATGCTCTCAAGGAGGTCGGCAAGACTGCCGCGGAGACTGTCACGGTCGAAGACAGCAAGTCTGGGGCTCTCTCTGCAATCCGTGCCGGTATCCATACCATTGCCTATGTTGGAAGTTACAACGGCAAGGAGACGCAAGAGAAGATGGCGAAGGTTTTGACCGACCTCGGCGCAAAGGTCGTCATGTGGGATTGGTCTGAATTCGACAAATGTCTCAAGGAAATTGAGGATTCTCCCGAGGCCCCGCAGTCCAGCCTTTGATTGGAACTGTATAGCGATTCCCACACGCATGAATCATGATAGCAAGCGAATGGTCGTTTTGGAGCCTTGTTTTGATGGGTCTGTCTTTCTTATTTGCCTTGGTCTAGTCTAGAAGAAGCCGTCTGCTTTGCATTCATCGCTCCGCCCTTGGCAGAGTAGGTATGCTCGCATACTGAAAGTACCAATGAGGTTCGAGAGGATTTTCCAACGGTTGCTGGCTGTGCCGGTCTATTTATAGCCGCTGTGGCCCCTTACTCTGTGTATCTCTAGGTAGCATTTTGAATCCTGAATAGACAAGTTTTATGGGCAATCATCCTATCGAGTCTGCCAGTGTACCGTCATTTTTTTTAAAAAAAATATCTAGGCAACATTTGTGAATTTGTACCTGTCCCATGATATCCACAAGTAGTACAGGGTACACTGGTTTATCGAGCACTCCTGGGAGTCGGTCTCGACTGTTGATCTGCTTTCAAAGATAAATCTAGCAACTTGGTCATTGAATAATTATCGAGACAAGAGTCAAATTTCAGATTCCACTCGAATTGTCCAAAATTTTAACAGTATTCTCATGAAGTATCAATTTTGAATTCAAGACTTAACAGATCAGCAGGGTGCAAATGACTTAGTCAAATCACAGAGTCAGATCCCCCGGGGACTGTCCTCTAATAACCCACACCTCAGACAGAATTTCTTACCCTAGTACTCGGCTGCAGTGCAATCAGCAAATCCCCAAACCGTTGAATATGAGGTTGAATTATTAAAAGCATCGAATAGACGATTAGATAAGAGAGACATGCCCCGCATTGAGCGGGCACATCTCATCCGCCTCACACTTCCACAACATTGGAACTACTACAGTAGTTGAACCTACAATTGCGGCCCAAGGCATATTCCAGACAAGTCAGCCTTGAATCTAGAAGCTTTGATAAATCAGCAAACGTGCTCAAACCCGTCCACTTGCATAACACCAACATCCCAAATCCGGTAACATGTCTGCACCCAAGTCCACCATTCTTTCTCGAGGCCCACTGGTATGCTTCAATGTCCTTCGTAGCCCTCTTCCCTAAACTTTAATTGGTGTATGAGGGGCTTTTGCTCTCTGCTTTACTCTAGTATGAAGCAAAGATGCCCATCCCGCGCCGCCTTCCCCCCAAACTGATTCTTGCATTCGTTTGTTTAATGCGGTGTTTGATAGGATCCTGCCGAGGCGCGATGGACTCGTTTGGTGAAAACTATCTATACTGATCCCCTTGGCGTGGAGAGGACGTGGGAATCGGGAGAACGACAGGTAAGATTTTGATATCTGTTTTGTTTGTTTCTTTGTTCATTTTGCGTCTGATTGCTACCCCTGGCTGGGCTGCACTATCCTGGAAGAAGATGGTCTTCTTTTGTCTGCGCGTTTCTCAACGTTCATTTTTCAGACTTCAAATCAGTGCTAGTGCTGTCCACTGTATGATCCGCAAAGGATCAGTCATCCTTTGAGGCGTACCTTGTGAGAGGTATTTCCGAGATAAGTGGAACTGGTTCGCTAGGACATAAGCTTACAAGTGGATCGTGACTCGCATTGTGTCGTATTGATCTGTTTGACTGCTCTCCGTCGTCAGCTTTGGTGGCCTCGATATCACCTGAGATAATTTAAAAAATCACATCGGTCAGCTCATTTGACCTGTACTGGTTTAAGGCAATGATCATCAGTGTCGATGCTGAATTTTTCGCCTTTTTGTTTTGTTGCCCTTTTCAATTTATGCTAACTACTGTTATATTTCGATTTGACAGACCCGTCCAGCCAATTGTGAAATCGATGGCGTTGGTATCGTGACGATCCTCAACAAATCAACCGGACCTGAACTACTTCTGCAAAAACAGTACAGACCACCCATCGATAAGGTTGTTATCGAAGTCCCAGCTGGTCTGATCGACGCTGGAGAAACTCCCGAGCAATGTGCTGTACGTGAGCTCAAGGAGGAAACGGGCTATGTCGGTGTGGCTGAGCAAACAAGTCCCATCATGTACAACGGTCAGTAAAATCCTACCGCGTGTCTGGGCACGGTTATCTTGGCTAATTGCTAACTAATCTATCTTTTTTTAGACCCTGGGTTCTGTAATACCAATCTGCATATGGTGCACGTGAGTGTTGATATGAGTCTACCTGAAAATCAAAATCCCAAGGCGGAGCTGGAGGAAAATGAGTTTATCGAATGCTTTTCTATCCCCATGTCATCTCTATTTGCTGAGACTAAACGGCTTGAGGAAGAAGGGTATGCCATTGATGCTCGGGTGGGAACGCTAGCTGAGGGTATTGAGCTGGCGAAAAAGTTGAAGCTATAAAGGATGCGAGGTATTCTAGGATCAGGACATACAACAAGATCCATTATATAATGGATCATATACGCTATTTACGCGTGGGGATATACTACTAGTCAGCCTACTACTAGAAAACTGTTGTTAAATAGTCGCACAGTGGTAAACACCCAAGCGGTCTGTTCATGTATTGTCTTCTATTTAGAATCACCTTAAACCTTCAAGTGTATCTCAACTTCAAATTTTTCCTTCCTGCTGTAACCCTTTATAAAGAGCCCACGCAGCTAAAGTCTTTCCATCCCTCAGCCCTTCCTTCCACAAATGCTCCAGTGGAACTACCTTCAAAGTAATCTTCTCTCCATGATCACGCAGCCCCGTCAATTTCCCCTGCAATTCTTCAATATCCTTGCGAGGCATACGCTTCTGGCAAAGGAAGAGAGGGATGAATTCATCACTACCCCCAGCAGAGGGGTAGACGGCTTTCTGCAAAGTCTCACCGGATGATTGCGTACTAGAATGTAGAGCCAATGAAGTCAAATCAATGAGTTCATCCTGCTGAACTGATAGACCAGTTTCTTCCTGAATCTCTTTGGCTGCTCCACCAGCAAAGGTCCCGCTATCATCAAGCATACCGGCTGGAATCTCTGCAAAAGCCAAAGACCCAGCAGGAACACGAGGTTGAATGGTCAAAATTGCTTGTTTACCTTCTTCTTGAGAGGCAGGAATATCATCTGGTTGAAGCACGAGCTAGAGAAAAATAGAGTTAGCTATGACGCGGAAAGCGCGATGTGATTAAAAAAAAACGAAAAAGGAACAAGTAGAGAATCAAAAAGGGAAAGGAAAATAGAAATTAGGTTGCTTACGAGCATGCCAACACTGCCTCCTCGTAAAAATACACTACCGGGTAAATGTTCCCCAGCACCATTGGAGACATCAGCCTTCAACTTAACAAATCCCAATCGACTCCCACCAAATCGATCAACAGACTGGATATCAATCTGACGCAGGATATACGGATCATGATGAAATTCGTGCTCGGGACTCCTTTGCTGCGCTAAGGAATCCTGGAGTGTTGAGATCCAAGTTTTAAATGCGGGAAAGGCCAGCAGGTCATCCTGAGAGAGGTCAGGCGTGGAATTCACACGGGTGTTGGATCCGGGTAGAGTGAAAGTCGACATGGTGCGGATAGCAATTCTAAATCGAGATGTTTGTCCCGATATCTTTAGGGTGTCGCTTGCTGTTTTGAAGACGGTAGCTTGCAGTTGTCGGTACATGGATTGGATGATTTAGATGGATGATCTCATGCGGTGAGTGCCTCGCTGGTTTTTCTCTTTTCTTTCTGGGTGCAATATGAAGATCTCTTAGGATAGTATTGCTTGGTATCTTCCTTTTTTTTACAATGTTGTGTACTGAGCGTACTTGGAGGCAGGGTGGATGTGATCGGAGATTGTGAGAGGTGGTTGGTGGTTGATGCCAAGTTCTTTTCGGCGAAGGGGCTGCTCGGCCCTCCAAAATGACGTGGAGTCTTGAGGGCTTGCGGGTCTAAAGAAGCGTATGTATGAAGTGGTGCATTGTGAGTACCTTTTGATGTAATCGATAATTTGATAATAGATCATTTGATTTCAATTATTCATAATTTTTTTTTAAAAACTTTTCCATCAATAGATGATCTGATATGATATTAGTTCTCAAGTTGAAAATGCTACAACTTCAGCTGAAGTAGTACTATGTGAATTCCTAGCACATATATCTTTACTTAACTATCTGAGTTTTATCTTGCACTATGTAATGCTCGTAAGGCTCACTCTCCCATGTTGTAATCAATCAAAATGAGATGACACTAGCCATCCACTTTACGAGGCCAAATGTAGTAATATTACGATGTCGCTCGACCATCATCAGAAAAGGCAACCCGCTTACCTTCTCATATGACCCTCTTTGAAGGTCATATCCAGGTAATCAGTACTATGTACTAATTAGTAACACTAAGAGTAACGAAAACAACATCTTCATCATGTGTGTAATTCGGGCTAGGGACTTCAAGCATCCTAAATGCGGCCCATTTTCACAATGTATTATCATGCGGAACTGACCAATTCCTCGTCCAGTCGTTTTTCTCCTAGAGCCATATTGACTCGAACAACGATTAAATCGGGAAAAAGTACCAATCAAAATTATGGAGATATCCTTGATGGCCGAGGCTAGCCCTGCTATGCATATGCTAGGCCTCACAGATGTACCGATCATTCTGGTTGAAGTCTAGAATGCGATTGGAATCTGCACTAAGTGACAGCCCACTCTTCACCCGGGTTCAACGCCACGAGCAACAAGCTCTCTCCTTTCAATCATTTGGCCCCCCTTTCTCCGCACTAAGCAGGATTACCCCCCAACTTCCGTGTCGCCATTATACTTGATACAGTGATCGCCAAAAGAAAAGGGGGGAACAGAAATGAAAAGGCACAGAAAAAAGCGACTTCCTGCAAATCCCTGCTAATTTCATAATTTCAGGGCGGGAAGAAGTATCATCCTTTTTAGTCCTCAAGTTCACCCGGGCGCTGCGATCCAAAACAAAGACCAAGTAACTACAGTATAGTACAGGAACTACCCCCATCACATCACAACTGGCACGTTCCCACTACTTATCCCTGTCTGCACCCTTGCATACGTCGCGCTGCTTTTTATTCCAGGTTATAAGGGAAAGTACCAACGCAGGGGTATTTGGTTCGGCGACTAACTTGACCGGAGAAAGGGGTTTAACATTAGTTGCCTTCTGCAACGGTGCGCACCAGTGAATTTCCAGATTTGCGGTTCGATGGCGATAGGACAGTACATCCGCGAGATCGAATTGGCTTAGCATAGCATGGTAGATTCTATTGATCGTCTTGTATTGCAGTTGTACTCTCCGAGGGCATTCGACTTGTATTGATGCTTGTAGTTTTCTCCAAGGAGGGACATGGTATGGTCCCAAGTTGATATAGCTCGAACATGACTGGAGTATATAATCTATGTAGTTTGCAGTGAGAAGAAAGCGTGACGCCAAGCCAGATGTCATACATGTAAAAGCACTAGTATTACATATGGCACAAGTATCCTTGTCACGGACTGCATGTCTATAACTTCAAGTACTTACAAAGGTATCATATTGATTCTCACCAATCGAGCTGACTATGAGGTGTGTATCTGACTATATCATGTTTAACATATCACTAGCTTGATATTAGTACATATTAGATTGTGATACAATCGAAATCAGCTTCACGACCCTGAGATTCCGAGAAGGCTTTGCCCCAAACCTTGGCTGAGACTTCGACATAATAAATATAACCCCGGCTAAGAGGTCACCAGAGCGAGAGACAAACTATTGCAGGCATCTGACTTGAAAGTTGAGATACTAGTACTAGATAAGTGATGAGCGAATTGTAGCCTACTGGTCACTTATTATTTCTGGAGACCATATTCACATGACCCACCCTGTACAAGACTGAGGAGAGGTCAAAAGTATACTCACTAGTATGTAGTATTCCGAATGAATCATCAATAATATGTCCAAGGCTGAAATCAATTATTTGTTATACTCGAGCCTCTTACGGTCTTTCATTTTCATTGTATAGTCAATCTTGGACTCCAGATCTCGTATTCTCAACGAGATTGAAGAAACAAAAAGCCAAGATGCCGGGGAAAGAAGACCGACGTGTCCATGCACAGCCCGGGCTTTAAAGAGCGCCATGTGTTCTCAATATACTGGGGCTTCGGTACCGTCTTCGTATAACCTGCTAGACTCCAATGGTGCCATCGAATGAGAGATCCTTGGCCGCTAGACCGGCTGATCAGCCCATAGATTGGGTCAATCGGGTGACCGGGGCGATGGTTAGGGCGTCTCGAGATGCCTTGAGGACAAGGCCCAATATTATTGGGTCTCCAAGAACCAGCTTGGATAATGAGCTATTAAATGCGGGAACTTAGATGCGCACGCTACCTCATCAGTAGGGATAATCCCAGAAAGAAGGAAAAGAGAGGAGAGAAAATGCCTAATTTGCAGCCCGATGGTATCTGATGTTGATAGTTTTCAGGCCTAGGCGTCCGCCGATACCATTGTGGTCAGTGCATTTGCAATCGGTTTTTCATAAAGTCGGTGAGAAGAAAATGTTTCGTTCCCAAACCATTGAACCCAACCAATTTGAAAGTGTTCCGGAGAAGCGGTGACATGCTCGGACATCATATAAACGCAAGGGCGTATTTCGAGAAGAAATAGGACAACTTTCAGCCGCGGTCTCAGAGCTCTGAGAGACGCGTGGGGTGGTCCCAGGTTTGAGGTTCTATCGTCAAATGTCGCTTGAGAAGTAACCCTTGGGTCTCTGGAATACTAACTTGCTGCGACCAGTACGGAGTACAGATGCGGGTAATTATGTCTGGGATCTTTGTCAAGTCATGGATACCGCATCCCCGGTATTTCCATGCATGATATATGACGCAGTTTGGATTCATTATGTAGCATCATTCCTTGAGTAAGGCGTAAATAGGGCACCATTAGGTCCAAATCGAGCTCAATATTTTGCCTGGTGATGAAGATTGGATCAAGTGTTGCTTGAAAACTAGTAGTTTGAAAGGAATTGATTATTTGATTTAGTCGCCTCTTTTAGGCTCTCGGGTAGCCTTGTGGGAGCATACCAGGGGGTTAGCATGGTTGAATGATATCTTTGCATAGAAGAGAATATGTCCATTGCTACCCTAATGAGGCACAGGGTGCAAGAATCTAGATTGAAAATAGACAGATGAGGTGAATAAGTTAAAGTCAACGAGGAAGAAATAGAAAGAGAGGAAGAAGAATGACGAGTTTCCAGACGAATAGATCGGGAATACTTTGAGCCTATCGGCATCGGCATAGGTTCTGCATGATGTATTATTGTAGCTCCAAGGTCACCGAGGTTAAAGTATTGTAAGGAATGGTCTGCAGGCAGCCGCTAGAGCGAGACACGAACGGAAAGGATCCTCTTATGATGGGCCACTTTTTTTTTATTTTTTTATTTTTATTTTTTTATTCTTTACTTCTTTTGGCGGGCCTCCACAGGTCTTTAACTGGGGATCACAACTCCCGCTGCCTTGTTTAACCCAGGGGGCATTTGAAGAGCTGTTGGTTCTTAAGACTTGATATAAAGCCCACGCCGAGGCCCAGGCTGGTGCCCCCTAGAAGAGAGGAAAAAATCCCCTCTTTGACAATCCGGATGTCCAATAGTTGCTGCGTTAGTACTTGATCATTTCTTTTCTTGTGTCTTTTTTTATTCTCTCGCCTCTGTTCCCATTTACCATTCATCATTTACCCTTTCGTCCTCCCCACATCTGCAAAGACGCCCAGACGCCCTTCGCCACCCCTCGATTTCACGCTGAGCCCCCTTCTAGACTTATTTTTTTTTTTCTTTCTTCTCTATTTTTTTATATTTTTTTTATTATGCATATCCATCAATGGGAATAATTTACAATTATTAACTAACACTTCAGAATCTTCTAGATCATGGCGAGTCACTAAAAAAGTACTGCTGCTCTAGCTATGGCCCAGCCCTCTTTTCAGGAATTCAGAGGCATAAAAACCGAGACCCGATTGGGCCCTTCCAAAACACCGCGAGGAACTTGTTACTACGATTCGACGTGAGTCTGCACAATCCCGACTGATTCGCTTCTCATCTGTTCCCCTCCCCACGTCTCACATAATACTCTCTTCTCAGGCGACCCATCAGTCGTCGCATTCCTCCAGAATATCTCACAGAGCTGTCAATGTCCAATCCAGTACATGCATCGGCCAACCCCCCTCTAAGTGGCCGGCCACAATCGGGGACTCTCGATGATTACAATCTGGAAAATAAGAGCACTCGCAGTGGCCGAGTGACCAAGCAATCTTCGCCTCGCACAAGTGTAGCCCGAACCGACAGGCGACATCGCAAGCATCAATCGCAAACGCCGCGGGGTCGGCGCACACCGTCAAGTCAATTCGTTCACCATGCTGATTCACCGGGGCTCTCATTTTCGGCAGAGCCGAACTACTCAATAAGTCCGAGTCCACGGATAGAGTTAAAAAGAATCCATTCAAGTCCGATGGTCTTGCCGACTTGCAATAAAAAGACGGAGGAAGATGTTAACATGGGTTTAGATGATGTTGTTCTACCACTTCCGACACAACAAGATATTGCGATGGAGCATGACTCACCTATACCGGAGCAATTGGATGAAGATCAACCAGCGAGCGAAGAGCAATATGACATGGTAAAACAATTGAAGACGAATCCAATCACTCATGAACAATTGGTTCCGGAGGTGCGGGGTATCTATAGAGGACTTGTAATGGTTGAAGAAAAGTGCATCGCTTTGGATAAACAACAGTCCGAGTCAAAAGAAGATCTTTCACCGGTTCAATGGCAGGCTTTGATCTCTATACATAGCACATTACTCCATGAACATCACGATTTCTTTCTCTCATCACAACATCCCGTCGCCAAAGCTGAACTCACGGAACTCGCGGAAAAATACTCGATGCCAGCTCGAATGTGGCGATATGGAATCCACTCACTACTCGAACTATTGCGACATAAACTTCCCAGATCTTTGGAATACATGCTTCATTTCATCTACACGGCCTATAGCATGGTGACGCTTTTATTGGAGAATATCCCATATTTCCGCGAAACATGGATTGAATGTCTTGGGGATCTAGCGCGGTATCGCATGGCCATTGAAGAAACAGATATGAGAGATCGGGAAGTATGGGCTACAGTATCACGATATTGGTATAATCAAGACGCGGATTTAAGTCATGATATCGGTCGAGTTCAGCATCATCTTGCAGTCCTTGCTCGTCCCGATGCTCTGGCACAGCTATTTTATTACACCAAAGCATTACTATGTCGTCGTCCGTTTCTGAATGCCAGTGATAGTATCACTCTGCTCTTCAGTTCTTTCCGCGAGCAACAACGTCAAGATTCGATGCCTGTAGCTTTAATCGCGACACATGCGGTTTTGTTCCACAAAATGACTGACCAGCAATTCACTACTTTGGCTAATCATTACCTATCACTTCTGCGAAGAGATATTTCATTACTTGATGCCCAAGGACAGGGAGGAGCTTTCGTGATGTCTAGTAATATTGCGGCAATGTTTCAATATGGTGAACCAGACAATGCCCTAGCCTTGGAATTCCCGCTGCGAAAACCCCAGGCTACGGCTAGAGAAACATATGAATTGGCTCTTCAGTGGACTTCTCCCGCTCCTCAAGACATCAATAGCTCCGAATCAACACCTGATCCAAAGGAGGTTACGTCGAAGATATCCGCGCCAACTTTCAATGGAAGCGCTCTTGTTTTCCACTCGCTCTCTGTTTTTCTCGATCACCTCGGAGACCCTAATGTCTATGCTGGTATCCACACTGGTTTATCATTTGTGTGGTCTCTAGCAATCCATCAACTTGCCATGGAAAGACTTGAACCAATGATTCCCTGGCTCAAAATCATAAGATGTCTGAACAGACTAGCTCATTTCCCTACGGATTTCAAGAAAATCGAAGGTGATTCTCATCCTCGATTCTCCATCGAGAACGAAAAGATCAAAGCGAACAACAATATTCGGAGAGAACAAGGGAGAAGGGAAAGGGAAAGATTAGCTGGAAAAAGTGGGGAGAAGCCAGATGAAGAACTTGATCCAGAAATACCAGATCATTTGCCTGAAGATTTTTTGATTCGGGGTCAAATTTGGAGTGAATCATATTATCCAGACGACTTTTTTGAAGGGGCACCCTTAGAACACGACAGGCCCTTTGTCAAACCCAGACTCCTTGAACTTGTGAGACGACATCGATGTCTTTGGTTGGGCGTCCGGTTATCAACGGTCTGTAACATAATCCTCTACCCGCACTCCTACTGGAAACGAATGTGAAGCTGACGAATAAAATAATATAGTTCAATCGCTGGATAACATACGACCGCTCTAGACCAAATATTTTCGAACCAACGTCACTAACAGTCAAATATGCGGCATTCGCCGCATCTTGCGGTGGACTCAGCAGCAATTTCTCTCAAGGGGAAACTAGCAAATTCCCTCAGTATACAGCCGTTAAAGAATCAGATATGGACTTTGATATGGGAGGAGGATGAAATATGGAACACATAGAATGTGTTAGTCGAAAGGCAACAGGGCGTATCCCTTCCGCTAAGGGTAGTCAGTTGATGTCAGGAAATCTTTCTCGCCCATGTAGACTCTAGATGCATCAACCCTGGCAACATTACAGGACCATGGACCTTTCTTTTGTGCAATTTTTTCCTTACATACACGCAGACATGAAATGGAATAGTCATCCGACTACTCGACAGATCAGGCAAACAGAGTCTACGGCCAGATAAACGGACTGCTTGATGCAGGAATACCTGAGCCCAGGATTCTCCTCCCGAGTCATTGCATCAAAGTCCAGGACCTCCGGCGAATCTACTAGGCCACCTTATCTCTATGGGACCCGCCTGGACATAATGCCTGCTTCGGACAATACTTATTGGGTGTCTATGGTGATGTAATCCCTGGGCCTGTACCAACGTTCTAGTCAGGATTTTCTTCTTCTACGTGGCTTTCCGGTTTGATTTGGTCTATTACTGCTGCTATGGCCTCGGAATGGCTCCTCCTGGAGTGTGGACATTAGGGCTGGGTTAGCGCGAGCACTGTGAGCAGATATTCATGTCCTGGATGTAAAAGAGACAATAGAACTGACAATGATATAAAGGCTAGCAAGATCTATACCAAGCACTGCGAAAGTATAGTCCAAGTGTACTTTGGAGGTAATTGATTGATCGTGTCGTTGCCATTGCATTGCTGGTTTTGTTGTCTCTATCTGTCTTGCATCTTTGTTCCTTTTTTTCTTCCCTGTCCAAGTTACGTTGGCTATTGTGTTCGAGATATCCAACTTTGCTTCTTTTCTACCTTCCACAATGTCTCTCATGGAGGTGGTCTGAGTCAGGCAGTAAGCAAGTCAAGAAAGAGTATATCACTCTACCACTGGCATCGAACGTATGTTAGGGAACCACCTGGCGTCGGGCATTGCACTCCATCCCCAAAAGCAAACTATAGAATTGTCTTGAAAATTTGCGTAACATGACTACTACTACGCAGAGTAGTAGTACGTAGTTAATAGCCAGTGGATAATTAGTAGTTCTACTGTATAAACATCTTCCTGCGGATGTACTTACTTCCACTGTTACTCAGGTAGTATACCACTCACTACAATTACCAACATTGACTTGTATACTTAATTAGTAGTAGTGTATACAAAACATTGCAATGCAATTATTCCATATCTTAAAATTCAATTTACAATCATAGCTGATGGTGCTTTACTAAAATAAAGGTACATTCCCCACAACAGTTTATTTTGGGTGGGCTTGCGCGTTGCGGAAAGGCCAAGCTGGCAGACTCTCAAAGTATCTCCCCGAATACTCCGAACGCTTTTCCTCCTTTAAGAGGTTCCCCTCACTTCTCTCCCTTTTTCGCATGTTTTACTGTTTCGCTTCTTCTGTATATCGCATGGCCGAGTAAGACTGCCTCGCCAAATTTCCCCCAGGGTATCCCTCGAGTCCTCCTGGTTCCGCGGCTCTCGTTGCTTGTCGGCCATTTCCGCGACTTATTTCCATCTCTCCACCATGACGGATCCGTGGAGTGCGATCTGTCGCCAATGCGTGGGCACTGTCGCTGAAGTTCCTACTTCAATATTGCTTGGGTCCGTTCTTGCTACTGCCATTGGCGTGTTTGCTCTGGTGAGTTGTTACTCTCCCCTTCGGTCCGCCAGTTATCCCAGGACAAGGAGCTAGCTAGATTGCCTCCACCCGCGATGGAACAATTACTAACTATTCTTTATTACGCACTTTAGTTTTACATCTTCCTCACGTTTGTCGCGCCGGTCCCGCGAACCCCTCTACCGGAAGAAAAGAAGTATAGGACACTATCGAAGGATGGAGAAGTTACAACCCCCGAACAACTCCCTTGCTGGTTCGACACGCTCGAGTCCCAAAAGCAAACTCCCTCGCGAGAAAAGAAACCAGATATCGAGCCGGCCGAATTATTCATGTCGGTAGTAGTCCCTGCTTATAACGAAGAAGACCGACTCCCAGGCATGCTGGAGGAAGCTGTGAATTACTTGGAACATATGTATGGCACATTGAGCAATAACAAAGAGGAAGGAGCATCCGCGGTAGAAACTCGGTCAATGAGGAAACGCAAGCCAAATGGAAATGCAACGAATGGCCACGCCATGGACTCGGCATCGGACCAAGGATGGGAAATCATCATCGTCTCGGATGGCTCTACAGATCGGACAGAGGAGGTGGCATTCCGGTTTGCGAAGGATCATCAGCTTTCCCTACATCCGAAAGGAACGGCGGGGCCCTGGACACCTCAGGTCCAGCAGGGCGTGCACATCCCGCCTGGTACCATCCGTGTCGTGAACTTGACTCATAATCGTGGAAAAGGTGGTGCGGTGACTCATGGAATGCGCCATGTTCGAGGACGATATGTGGTATTTGCTGATGCCGATGGAGCGAGTAAATTTGGAGATCTGGGGAAACTTGTCATTGCTTGTCAGGATATTGAGGATGCAGATGGTCGTGGAGTGGCGGTTGGATCACGAGCTCATATGGTGGGCAGTGAAGCTGTTGTCAAGGTGAGTTTCTCGCAGATACCCAACCCCCTTGTAAAAAGATTATCATATAAGAGCTTAGTATACTGACAATTCGGTACAGCGATCTAAGTTGCGTAATTTCCTAATGCATTCATTCCACTTGATCTTGTGGCTTATGACGCCGCCCAAAACTGCTACTGTCAAGGATACGCAGTGTGGGTTCAAGTTATTTTCTCGCGCTGCGCTACCTTATATCGTTCCATACATGCATTCCGAAGGCTGGATCTTCGATGTTGAAATGCTCATGCTAGCAGAATTTGCGCATATCCCCGTGGCTGAAGTTCCAGTCGGTTGGAGAGAGGTGATGGGAAGCAAGTTGAATGTCATTTATGATAGCATTGGCATGGCGTGGGGGTTGGCTGTCTTACGAGCTGCCTGGTCTCTTGGCGTTTATAGACAAAAGTGAAAAAAATGAAACCCGATTTTTGCAATCGGGCCGTGCTGGTCATTCTACACTGCAGCAGGTATCTCACCATTCCATGTCTTGATTTCCTTGTGGCGTTTTTTTCGGTCTCGTTCCTAAATAGGGCCTGTATTGTCTATTCTTTCTTTCTTTTTTCCAGGGTGAATGGTCCTCGGCATTCGTGTATACCCGCCTGGATGGGCGTATTAGCTACTTCCAAGCACATACGTATGTATATAGCCATATCAATATCATTGAGAGCACTTCTTGATTGACTTCACGCCGTGTATCAATCTCACTGCGTATGTATCGTGAGGTTGAAGTGGGCCCGGGTAATCGTGCAGATTATCGAACCACCAAAGATCAGCGCAGAAGCCGACAATCGCTTTCCATTCCTCCGATCAAGGACCGACTTCTGACTTCATATTTGCCTGGATTATGCTATTACTATATCGAAACACTCCCATTGGGAATTTTGAAGTCGTAACTTCATCAAACCATCATCTGTCCTTCCATCTACTAGGTCATGACCAATTGTATAACCCTAACTCGTATACTAGTAATCTGGCAGCATCGCCAAAACAAAGTACATGCAATAGAAATCGAAAGACTTTGGACTGTCATTTCCATTGTTCGATCTTGCATTAGACCCCTCAGGAGTAGGACTCTTCTAATTCCCTGAACTGATTCATTCTATGCATGAACCCAAATCACCGGCTCTACTGCCTATCAACCCAAACGCAGCTCAACCCTCCATTTTACATACGTATAGCCCGCTTAAAATCCGATCTTCTGATCGTCCCACTTCATCAGAAAGATCGGAGTGACCCTGCTCCCGTTCAGCCGGTTGACATCCAGTAAATCTCCGTACGCGGCCTTGGCTATTTTGTCTTGCCTCACCGCGGCGAATGCATCAAAAGTGTTGTGAACAGATCCCAAAATGCAGCCTCGCATGTAACAGCAAGTTGCCACAATAAACTTGAATCCGCCTTCTTGGTGGTTCTATCATGATACGGGGAACGTATGGTCGATCAGGTGCTGGCTCTTTTGTGTATTGTTGACGTTTCTAGTGTCTTGGCCCTTGAGGACGTCAGCCCACGACTCTATGGGAAGTTCCCGTCGGCTTGCCGGGAAGATAGGTGGATCATCTAGTAAGATAGGAGATCGGGGCTTGGGATCAGGCTCTCTGTGTGAGTTATTCCCAGTGTTTCTCTCTAAATATTGCTATTAGAATTGCGGAGAATATGAGGCCTTGCACAATAAGATAAAAAAAAAGTCCCCGATCAACAAGACTCGGAATTAGAGGCCTATCTTCATTGGCATACCTGCAGATCAAACATTGGTCTTGGCCCGTGTACTACTATTAGCAGGGCCATATAATTGACAGGAATATTTAATAAAAGTGCCTATTTGGTTCATTTCTTTCATTGTTTTCAATTTTATCGTACACCAGCAGTACTCGTGAGGGGTACCCTACAGCCTGCCAGACGTCATCATTGCTACTATATTCATCTATATTCAAAGCTGCTCTATTTATCATTGCATATTACCCCGGGGAAATCCTTGAATATTCCGAACATTGCAAAAATGGACACAAAAGGAATTAGAGGCCCTTCCATAGGCTCATATTTCCTGCAACTTCCACCAGAACTTCGCTTAAAGATATACGAAGAAGCACTCAGATCCCCCAACGACTACACCGACAATCCAATGATTATCATACAGAATCGCGGCAACGTCTTCACTACTCGAGGCAGATATAGAGCCATGTCAATGTGTCCAAGCTGGGAAGGAAACGACGGAACAGCACGCAAACTTCTATGCCTCAACCACCAAATCCACGATGAAACCGAAGAATTCCTCTACTCAAAACACACCTTGTTCTTCCGCAACTCGTTCGATTTAAACCGAATAGGTCAATTCATCGATACATTGAGCAGCACGGCTCGATGTCGAATTCGAAGTGTTGGATTCGAGGTCTTTTTCTTCGTACATGCGGAAGCAGATGTTCCCAAGCGAACAATGACAGAGTATGAAAATGCAGGGAAATTACTAGCGGAGAAACTTCCACGCTGGCAGAATGTTTTGTTTTATCTTGATCCGCGCTTTTACTATCCTTCCACTTTGGCTGGGGGTAGTAAAGCTGCTACCCGTGGTGTACTTGAGCTTGCCACTCGGTTTGGAGCTTTGTGCAAGGATATCACTTTTTCTCCACTGTCGGATGGTGAACATGATCTTCTGAACGAGGCGCAGCAGGTTTTTTGGCGGAGTAGCTCACCGAAGAGGTATATTGGTGTGCGGGGAGAAGATCGACGATCAGTGAAGTATTCTTCACAGAATACGGAGTGGTATCATTTTGGAGAATATGATTCTGCGGCATTGCTTAGCGCGCAATGATTACTATCTATTGGGTTGATTGTATCCCAACAGGTGCCCTTTGTTTTGATCGGTATGGATACCAGAAGATTATTAGCATGCCGGGGGAGGGTCGGCTGTTTGGGACTGATAATATGAACTTGCATTCATCAAAGTCTTTTCATTCTGCAATATAACATAGAGCGTTGATTCTTCACGATATTGGAGATTCAGGCTCCTCTTTTGGTCCTAATCCTGAACGAAAGCTCTACCCTGAACATGATTTAGCGATACCTTCGTCTTTTAATTTCTATATTTATCAGCAATAATTATGATATTATTTGATCCTGGTCTAAACACTGACGCTTTTATGGCGAGTAGTCAAAACACCACTACACGAGTAGAAGTTCATGAACATCTCCAATACTTCGATAACTATATCGGCTTGAAGAGCACTCAAATGAATTCTTAATTTTGCTGATATAGTACTAGCCTGTAGTTCATGGATAGCGTACTTAGTTATATCAATGATGTCCTCGTATGCTTGGAATACTCTTTTCTATGGAAAACTCCCCAACCAATCAGAAACGCCATCCACCCCAGCTGACCATGACATCATGCGGCATCCAATCCAAACAGCTTCAAACGCAATTCGAACATCCCAAGCTCCCCATTCCTCCTCTTCCCTTGAATCTTCAATTATCTACAGTACATCTGCATTCATTCAGAAACAACCTCATCACAATGGCCTTTGCCCTCTTCTCTCCTCCCTCCACAATGCTTCGTCTAGGACTAGGCGTGGGCCTCGGTATCTCCGCCGCAACCCTCCACCCTCTCTCCCCTTTCCGCGCCGCCCCAATGCAATGTCAATATAGCGCACCATTTTCGCAGACTCAAGGCGAGTCCTCTTGGGCAACTAAGCCGGAAGATATTCTCTTGCAGAAACAGGGACGGGCGAGTCCGGTTCAGAGAGAGGGTCGTTTCTTGAACAAGGAGAATATGCGACAGGTTAGCCTGGGTAGCGTGTTGGGACTTGTGGCTGGTGTAGGACTGAGGGCGTTTTCGAAAGCTTTGGTTGTTATTTTGGGAATGGGTGTTGTTCTTATTGAGGTATGTTCTCATTCTTGCTCTTCTCTTTCCTCTTTCCTTCGTTATTCGAGTTCAGGGTGCAGTGGATGTCCGGGCGAGGGGTGTTTTGCTTGTGTAGCTTGTCGAGATAATGACCAATTCTGATGCTAATTATTTGTCATAGTATGCTGCTTCCAAGGGTTACAATATTCTTCCTCTTCATCGATTGCAAAAGTACGTGAAGAACGTTGATCTGCAGCGAGCCATGAGTGAGAAGCGCCCATTTAAGATGAGTTTCGGCGCCACAATGGCACTGGCTGCTTTTGCGCAGTTCTAAGATAGAAGCAATTCTTGGTTCGACAATCAATACTTGTACATAGACAATATATTAGAGGTACCCTCCAGTCTACGATACTTGGAGAGACATCACTGTCATCAGTACCGCCAGGCGCTACCAATGCGAATTGATTGATGGTATTTCATACAGGGGTATCATGAGTTCTGCTTCACACCAGGTCTTGTTCAGGAAACGCTTAAAATTTATCCCAATACCAGATCTTCCAGCACACCGTCCATTTCGTCACGAGATAAAGGTACACCAAGGATTTCCATGCCACTGGGGTCCATGCGCGAGGTAATCATCTGGTGATCATGGAATTCCTTCAACAAGGTGCGGAACATCATCTCGGAGGATGCAATGAATTCTTCCGTGGCTTTCTGATACAACAAACGGAACTCGATACCATTCTCCTCGCCGGATTTACCACCGGAACCATCGGCGGCTTCGTCGTCGGATTGATGGCCATCTTCCATCACGGTTATAAGCTCTGTCAACAAGAGACGGTACAAATTGCGAGCATTCTCTGGAAGACTCTTCAGCACGAAGCCCACACCTTCTTTTCCACCAATGCGACGGCCCTTCCGACCCAGCAGTTCATGGACTTCTTCCACAATATCAGATTCTACCGCAAAGGGGAAGAACGTAGTACTATCATGGAAGACCAAATTGAATTGATCTCGTAGACTGATATCCCACATTACAGGGAAGTTCGGAGTATCAGCGGTAAGGAGAAGACGAATGCGAGGGGTCGCGGCCAGTCGACCGAGAATTGCCTGGTTAGCAGCACGACGTAGAGGCGGAGCATCGACAGAGTTAATCAGAACGGTAATCGGGTCATGGGCTGGACGAGACTTCAGCGCGGATTGAATAAGCTCGAGTACCTCAGTAGGTTGCGAGCCTAGCTTAGAGGGCAATTCTGCACCAAGGATAGCCGTGGCAATGGTTGCGAAAATCGAACGAATCGAGGTACCTGGCGTATATCCATTGACAATGATAATGGCTGGTGGATTTTTGGACTCGGAGCGAGTATAGATCCAATCTGCGAATTGTTGTACAAGTCTTCTCTTCGAGCCATAACCAAACAAACAGATATTGAACCCTTCCTCAAATTCGAAAAACCACTGCGGGAATGATCTGTGATGTAATGATAGAAGATATTCCTTCTCGTCCTTGCAAGGATCGTTATACTGGCCCAATTTCTCAAAGTACTCTTCATGTGTCAACAATGGGACCTTGTTCAAGGTCATATTAGAGGTCTTGGCCGTTCCAGCACGGTTCTGGAAGAAATATCGTTCGTGGGCCGGCAATTCACCTTCTGGCGTCGGTGATCTCTTGTTCCGTGCGCCCTTTGGCCTACCAGCACGACGTTTAGGGGCATTGGCACCTTTCCCAGTTCCATTTTCTTTTTCGGCACCATCTCCTTCAACCGTCTCCATTACCGTGTCACCGGCTTTATCGACTTGCGCCTCTTCATCTTGAAGAATCTCCTCGGCCAACTGTTCTGATCCATCCCACTCGCCATCCTCATCCTGCTCGAACAATACACGCGCACTCTTCTTTTTCGCGGACCGATCTGCATTTTTAACGCGAGATGGCGTCGCGGCGGTCGCGGACTTGGGCTTTGTCGGGGTAGCGAAGAGATTCCGAGCTTTCGATTTATGAGTCGGAGTCTTCAATCCGGATTCCTTCAACGGGGTCGCAGCGACTCCATTGGACTTTTTAGGCGTTGATTGACCATTCGTCGGTGCGGGTGGCAATTCATAAGTGGCATCGTCGTTTGGGGGTGGATGATTCGGGGCGTGGCCGTTCAGTGCACCTTTGGTTTGCACGCGTGCTCTCTTGGGGGTTGAGACGGCCGGATGTTCATTTTCCAGACCGGAATCTGACAGCTTGCGCTTCATAGTTGTTAATGTTAGAGGAAGATTTCGGACAGAAATGGTAAGATTGAGAGGGGCGAGAGGACATAACTTACTAGTACCATTAGATCCTAGGAATGTACCTATCCAGGGACGCGACGCAAGGGGAGACTCTGTGAAGGCGCTTGACAGGAGAAGACTGTTCGAAGGGCTGTTTCGGATTTTCATGCAAACATCAATCTTTTCAGCCAGTTATATGTTTTGTATACAGGAATTTGATTGGAAGGGGATTAGAAAACTCTCGTGGGAAGTGTAGATAGTCAAGTACAGAGAGAAGTTGAAGATGATCGCGGTGGGTTTTTTCTCTCCGCGACTCCGCTCGGTGAAAAGAGCGCGCGTCTACGAGGCATTTGGTCTTTCTATCGTCGCATTAAAAAGGAATTTCAGACAGGATGAATATACTCAAAAATCCGAATTAAGATGAACTGTTATGTTTACTGTAGAATATCTGGTACCTTCCAGTCATCTATCTTTTCTGGTTTGACTGGCCATCCTTGGTTCTATACAACCATTACATACTACACCATGGAAGTCATGTGAACGCCCTACTTCAACAGAGGAGATCCCAACTTCCATAAATTTCAGCTACAGTCTTGATTCTTCAATCTTATTTAATCTAGTTTAATTTCCAGCTAATTCCAGTCAATCGCTTCTACCGCGAATTGCGCAAATTGGCGTAGTCCCGGCGCCTATCAATCCCGAGATCGGCTGAGCTTTTTTCTTATCGCATTTCCTCCAATTGACTCACTCCGACGGAGAAGTTGGAGTTACTCGACTTCTCTTCTTCTGAGCTTTCCCCCGGTAGCTGAACCAATTCTTACAATAAGACTTGGTCTCGTACAGCTTCAACACATGGTTTCCAACTCACCATCCGCCTCAATGGCGGTTAACTCCTTTGCCCGCATGCTCAAGGGCCAGGTCCGATGCTACTCCGCACCGTTGGACATGGCCATTCCGGCCTCCAAGCAGCGCTATATTCCCACCTCCGGTTCCTATCCCCAGGGGTTTTTGGTCTCGGGTACCCATGTGGGAGTTAAGGCTTCGAACACTCGCTTCCCTGATCTGGCTCTAATCGCCTCTGAAACGCCATGCTCTGCCGCCGCCGTCTTCACGACGAACAAGTTCCAAGCTGCCCCGGTCCAAGTTAGCAGGGAAACTCTGCGCAGTCGCAAGGGAGAGGGTATTCGGGCCGTTGTCATCAATTCGGGTTGTGCCAATGCTGTAACTGGCAAGGGTGGTTTGGAAGATGCGGTGCAGATGGGCCGCACTGTGGACCAATGCAATGGCGTTGAGAATGATAGCTCGCTGGTGATGAGCACTGGTGTTATTGGACAGCGGTAAGCTAACTCCATTGATTGTTTCCAGGTGTTACACATTACTGAGTACTGACAATTATGTTTTTAAACCAACAGCCTGCCTATCAGCAAGATCCTCGACCGTATTCCTACTGCGCACTCCAATCTTGCTTCCTCGCACGAGGCATGGCTGACCACTGCCCGCGCCATTTGCACCACTGATACCTTTCCCAAGCTACTCTCCCGCGAATTTACATTGCCCTCCTCCCCTGGCCGCACCTACCGCCTTGCAGGCATGACCAAGGGTGCTGGTATGATTCACCCCAACATGGCAACCCTGCTCGGCGTCCTGTGCACCGATGCCGCTGTTGAACCCGCCGCACTTCAATCTCTCCTCAAGCACGCTGTTTCCCGCTCTTTCAACTCTATCTCTATTGACGGTGACACCAGTACCAACGATACAATTGCTGTCTTGGCCAACGGAGCCGCCGGCGGCAACACCGTCCCCGCTTCCGAGACCAGCGAGGATTACCAGGCCCTGCAGACTGTACTGACTGACTTTGCTCAGGAGCTCTCTCAACTTGTCGTTCGTGACGGTGAGGGCGCTACCAAGTTCGTGACTGTTCGTGTGTGCAACTCCCCTGATTACGAATCCGCTCGTCTGATTGCTTCCACCATTGCTCGTTCTCCTCTGGTCAAGACCGCTCTTTACGGCCGTGACGCTAACTGGGGTCGTATTCTGTGTGCCGTTGGATACACTCAAGGTGTGCGCGACGGCACTGTTGTTCCGGAGCGTACCTCTGTCAGCTTCCGCCCGGTGGACGGCAGCCCTATCCTGAAACTTCTGGTGAATGGTGAGCCTGAAACTGTAGATGAGGAGCGCGCCAGTGCTATTCTGCAGAACGAGGATCTGGAGATTGAGATCAACCTTGGTGGTGGCGAGAAGGGTGAGGCTGGGTGTGGAGGTGAGGATGCAGTGTACTGGTTCTGTGATTTCAGCCATGAGTATGTGACTATCAACGGTGACTACCGCACTTAGAGTGTGCTTGAATTCAAGCATATTGTCTCTATATCTGTCGAAATGCCTTCGAATATTTCGTAACTGGGGTGAATAAAAGTGAAATAAAACATGTATCCATAGTCCCGAGCTTGTAGATGTCTTTCAAGTCCGTATTATAGCGAGCATAGTAGGAGAAGAGTACACAAAGTTTTTCCAAGGCTCTCATGATAAACTTGGAATGTTCTTAAGTGAGCTCAATTCAAATCAAACCTTTACAATATGGTTTACAGGGCATTTCTATTAATTCAAATTTGACACTAGGAACAATCAATTATAAGTTTAACATCAGACGTCTTCTGAAATTTTCTGGCATCATCATACTAAAGATCGCTAATATTGTCGAACGAGATGAAGTACCACACCACATAGCCTCAGTATACATGAACCATGATGGATTCGAAACAACCACATGGCTTATAGTTCCAAGATTATATTAAGATCACCGTTACTACTGGTAGTAACACAGTATGGCAGTGTCGCCTTACAAGAAAATCCTATTTTGGCGAAGAGCACGAAACTTGAGCAGCTTTTGTCGCGATATTATTGCCTACAGATACTATCTGTACAAGTTCACAAATGGAAAATGATTTTGATAACTTGGGTTTCGTTGTTAATTTTTGAATCTCATCGCTTTTCAAGTTGACATTTATCTTTTTTATATTTTTTCTTTTTTTTTATATCTTTGGAAGATGCGAAGTGTTGACAGTCATCATCTATGCATGTGCACGTCTCTTCGGCGAATGACTTGTTCTTACAATAAAAACGCTAACTGCCCAGTAGTGTACTAGGCAGTTATCGACACTGTTGTTCCATTGGTAGCTGGTGCAATCATGATGATTCTGACGTCTAATAGTACTAGCCACCAAGCTAATTACATTTCAGACTCTTCCAGGAGTCTGAAATTCACTCGCCCGAAGAGACGTGCACATGCATAAATGATGACTGTCAACACTTCGCATATTCCAAAGATAAAAAAAAAGAAAAAATATAAAAACTTTTCAAGGTTGAAAGGTAGCATGGTATCACATACTATGCTAAATAATGTGATCATTTCGAGTTCGAATATTTTACTGTACTCTAGTAATTCTTGCGGGCTCAACTTGAGAGAGAGAGATATATATATATTCAACCATGGACTGAGACTGACTCAGTTCAGCCTTGGAACCTATCACATCGTTTTTTCTCTTATATTTCTCATAATATCAATGAAGATCATACCCTATTCAAGTAGATAAAACTTGACGTACTCATTGATAGTATACATGTGTGTATGCTGTAGTTAATGTAAAAGCGGGGGAATCCGGGGTGACATCCTCCTTCCCCTTTGACGTCATCGCATCCACGTGAAAAAACGAAAACGATCGATCGTTTTTATTTAAAACGGACATCTCCAAATATTCCAGTCCAGCCGGGGTCTTCATTTGGATCATCAGTTGGAGTTGATTACAATATATCGCATACAATACTACATACTGTACAACCCACACAAGCTCACCTCTCAGGGTCCACCCTACTCTTTCAGCGAGAGCCTGACACGAAAAGCTGCCCAACTTGTCACCCACCACTTGATCCTGAACGCGTGGCTCTTCGAAGACCACAAAATATACTTCAAACGCCACTTGGGTTCTTGCTCGACGCTCATTCAGGAACCCGTTCGCAAACTAACTACTGTACTGTATTCTTGGGGTAGGTGGAAAAGAGGCCTTTCCTCGGCTCTCCACGTACTCCTCCTCCATTGACCGCCTCTCATCCGTACCCACCGCGGCTTTACCGAGCTGCAATGTGTATGTGATCGTCTCCACTACTCCCAGCGTGGATTCCATTATTTTACGCCGATAAGCCCACGAGCTCGTCGGAATTACAACAATCGCGAGCTGTGTTGGCGTCCTCTTTCACCCGTTAGTGGTTTGCTAGTGCCGCTCGACTGCACTTCCAACTCAGGGCCCACAGATCACAATTCCCCTTTGTCTATATCACTCCCCAACAAGTTTGAGAAGTTGACCATCTTGAACCTCCGTTGAAACTGTGAGGGTTGAGACATTCTCCGTGCGGTTACTATGACTTCGTCAACGAAAAGGCTGCCCGAGGGCCATGGAAGCGTCTATAAGGAGGTACGCTTCTCACCGACCGCAACACCTTTACGCCGCACCAAGTCCGTCTCAGGGAGTGCTCCCTCTGCAAAGACGAGATATCCACGGCCAGGAAGCTCGTGCATTCCTGAAACGGCACCTCTAGTCTTAGATACCTCGTATATCGATCAATCACGAGCCTTACTGGATAGCCAGCGGGCCAACTTCGAATCAGAAAGGCGGCTCTTTGCCGAGGAACGAAAATTGTGGCAGAAAGAAAGAACATTTCTGCGAACGAAGATCACAGAATTAGAGTCTTTACTGAAACGTCAACAAAGTCACTCGATTGTGTCAGCATCCGGCCTTGCCAAACCCGTCTTTGGAACGCCACAGTATCTACAGGGTTCCAGCGAAGCTTCTGCCCATTCAGCACAAGTATGGGAGGGTTCAAGTCCAGGAGGCCGACCGACCAGAGTATTTCAGGACGAGGATCTCTCTGTCCCAGACAATGCCCGCCTGTCGCCGATCAGTGATGGAGGCGGCAATAACCCTCCCTCCCTGGATGCGGCACTATCACCCCAGGCGAGGACGGTAGATGGTGGCAGCGTGGGCGCCAGCGTGCCCGTGCCAATTGAGAAAGTCGATAGCAGACTCGACGGGATTACGCTCAAATCCACTGCATTACCACCTGGGGTTGTTGCTAGAGTGATCACCCCGCCGTCTCCGTCGCCCCTAGAGACTTCACCTGCGGCCCCTTCGGCCGCTGCAAGGCCAGAACTGGAACATCGAGAAAGTCTCAAATTGAAGCTGTCAGAGTTAGGCCCACCTAACGAAAATCTCGTGCGGAATGCGGGTCACACTCCCATGGCGATCATTGATGCCGACGTGAGCCAACGGTCTACCAAGGAGGCCTCGCCCACGGAGGAGACGGCTCCCCCGTGCGACGACGAAGAAGCCCCTCTCGCACCCGTTGCGACAACAATACAGCAGCCCACGGAAAATGGGGCCTCCTATTTCCCCGATCTACCCGAAGATCCGGCCCTGAAGGGGGCCCTTGGTCTCATCAACGACGAGGAACACGACAATAGTTTTCTAAGTGAACTAGACCAGAAACTCCTAGATCAGGCTAGGCGGATTCTGTCCCCCTCTATGGGCTCCGACAAACTCAACGAAGAAGAAGACGAAGCCGAGCTGCCTAACCAAGGTGAACAGGAGCCGGAAATCAAATTCAGAAAGTCAACCAATTTTGGCACGGCCTTTGGACTATCGAGCTGTGGGAAGTACTGAGGGGGCACCGAGGACACAGACACAAAACCTCACCCCACATTTATGACAGATTTTTGTGATCTATCAGTATAGTAAAGAGTTTTTGGGAATACGTTGGTGCCTTTTCTTTTGCACCTGCATCTGGCGTTACATCATCCACCACTTGTTTATAGCGGCGAAGATCTACATGACTTGATGAGATATGCTCAAGATTTCTCAATATATCCATTTTTATTATTGTGCATACGTTGTTATTGTTTTCTGTTATTATTTTATCTTTTTTGCATTCTCTGTCTGCTTGCTAAGGCAGTGAATTCTCAATTTGTCCTCAATGACCCAGACCTCAACGATGTCCACTTCCTGTGTCTCCTATATTGAAATTGATCATTCCTTGCATATGATGTGTCAATACTGCACAACTAATTGACCGGCTACAGGTCTGCCCTATCGGTGACTCCCTTGAAAAAGCATCTCATCCCCAAGACTCCTGGTTTGACCCCTTGCGTGGAGTCTTGCAACCTTTGACCCCGGTCCCACGTGTGGTTCGTGATTCTCATGTTACTCGCAGTAGCAGCGAAGATCCGGGCCATTCTGCCCTAATGCAAATTCGCACTACTGTATATCGGATGGCTCGGACATCGGTCTCGCGCGTAAGCTTCAGGTACTAGCTTTGGACCATGCAAACTCCAGGTCTAGTTACAGTTTCTGAACGCTATTCGCAAATCAAACCGGTTCTTTTCTTTTGACAAGAACTGATCTCTCTCATCTCGCTTGTTCTCTCTTTTGGAAGACTGTCATATCCCTGGAACCTTGCTGATCGTCGTCCTTGTGGCGGTCCCTCAGGAAAGCCACCAAAGGGCGATCCTATAGCCTTGCAGCGTCTTGGTTCCTGTCTGGCCCTTGGCCCTCCCCACGATGCCCCTCAGATGAGACAGAGACAGTACCTTCTCAGAATCTACTTAAAGAACGAGTATTTCGGTCCCAAATCTCTTTTTTCCATCATTCACTCATCAGCAAAGTCTCGAACAGTCATTCTTTCTTCCCAATTCTCATTCTTGGAGCCAGCTCCCCAAACATTCGCTTCATCTTTTTAATATATCTACAATCACTTTTACTTCGAGCTTCTTCGCTTTCACTTCACAACCAAAACAATGCCTTCCACTACTTTCACTCTTTCTTCCGCCTTGTGCCTCCTTCTGGCCGTTGGCCCTGCCTCGGTGTTCTCCGCTCCTCAGCTGGTAAGTCTAGATGCCACATGGATCAAGCTCTCAGAAACCAAAACATATGAACTAACTAAAATCTACAGAATGGTCTCCCCATCCTCGGTGCTGATCACGCTGACACCACTCCTGCTACCGGTGATCATGAGTTCGACGCTGGCGCTGGCTACGACGTGGGTATTCCCGGCGGTCCTGCTGTCAAATTTGGCGCTGGCGTCCATACAGAGCACCACGGTCCTTGTGGTCCCGGCGTGAGCAGCGTTCACGATGCCGGCACCGGCTACGACGTCGGTATCCCCGATGGTCCTGCAGTCAAATTCGGCGCTGGTGTTCACGACCAGCATAACGCTGTTCCTTGCCCTGAGGTTGTCGAGGAAGTTCCTCCTCCCACTGCCGTCGCTATCCCACCTCCTGCTACCACCGTTGTTCCCACCGAGACCTATGTGCCTTCTTTCATTCCTCCCACTTATACTACTCCCATTGTGATTCCTACCATCACTACTCCTGGTGCTTATACTCCTCCTACCCCGATCCCGGCTGCTTCTACTCCTCTGATCGCTCACCCTGCGCCTTCATCCACTCCTCCCGTGCAGCCTGCCTTCAACGCCGGTTCATCTCTTACTCCCAGCTCTGTACTGGCTATTGTTCTACCTGTTGTTCTGGGCTTCTTCGCTTAAATCCTTGAACGAGTATGAACATGACAGTAAACGATCAACGAGTCGAGAAACCACAACCATGGTCCCGTGGACCCTTTGGACATCTTTCTACCCCCCTTTTGTCTCTTATACGTCATCCGATCTCTTGATGGATCTTGTATCTTTTGTATACGATGTACTTGGGCTTTACATTTCTTTCTTCCGTGTCATCTTTTCACTGCTTATTTATCGTTTCTCCTTGTCATTGGCTTGTCCTCTCTGTGAGACGATGTCGCATCTATACACTGCTACAAATATCTGTATCTCGGCCGACATATGAGGGCCATGTGTTACTATCGAAGCTATTTATTTGTCTTGTTATTCTTTCGGTGTATGGATTGGGCTTGGTTTTGGATAGTTGGGAGGAGTCCGGGCGTGCTTTGCACCTTCCGCACTGGGGTTTATCTATTGGTCTATCATAATTCATTCGGTGTTATTTTGAATACATTGCATTTACTTCCAAGTCATTCAAGTCAAGGTTTAGCTTTGACTCTTTTTTCAGTAACAATAGATTACTCGTATACAGGCATTGAATTGGTCATCTCGAGTCCAAACAGGACTCTCTGATCAGCTCATTTGATTCATTCAATGCGCATGGATAACTTTGACATCTCTTCCTTTGACCAGGCTCAGATACCCCTTCTCAATTTGTAATCAATTTTCTCTGGGTTCTTGGTACTGACATCCTCAGTTCATTCGTTAAGTTCGCTAACTTGAGCTTCTATAGATAGCAGTGGAGCAAGCGTCTTTTCCACGATCGACGCGCGTGCGGAGGAAAGACGCTAGGGATTCCCGATGGTCTGTCAAAGATAGGAGTCATGTTATGGTTCAGGCGATGTGATCAATCGCTCTTACCAATAACTTCACTAGCGACTACCGGGGAAAAGTATAAGATATTGGTAAAGCTAAGGCAGCCATCTCAGTAATGACTACTGATTTGATATGAGTTATATAAGGCCACTTAAGCTTCAATAATCGGGATAAGATGAAGAAGCAGAATATATTGAAAACTAGCAAATCAACGCCCATCATGTCATATCATGCATTATCACGTATCCAGTAGCGCAAAAGTTCCAGGATAAGTCCAAATCTACCTGGATTCTGCCATGCCTTGGTCCAAAAACAAGAAGTTATCGCCATAACAAATTCCACTTGTCTTGTAAATGTCAGTTCATTATACTCCCATTGTAAAATCATGCTCGATACCAGGTGTCACGCTGGCAATAAACTTGAGGAAAACAACTAGGTACTGATCTACCCGGATGGCATTTTGCTCTTCCTCATCGGCTTGAAGGACTTCCCACTCATCACCGCTTGGCTGCTGCTGATCACCTAGTGAAAGGCCTTTCGTTTCGTCTACTAGTCCCTCAAGACCACCGCTAGTTTGAAGGACACGGTTTGCTTCTTCGCGGGATTGTGTTTGTTTCAATTTGTCTCGACGAAGCTTAAGGGCAGCGTCAGCTCGATCGAGCAGAGTCTTCATGACTGATGCGTGACGGCAAGGATGGACGGTAGCCATCTTGACACTACCATCGAACCAAGGAAAGTCTTCTAGCGTCACAGTCTTGTCTTTATAGTCGCCCACAATGTCCTCCATCATGAGATGCGGCGGGAGGGGCTCCGACGGTGAGAGGTAGCCGGATAGATAAAGGCGTGGTGTTCGATAGAAGTTAGAGTATGTGATGTAGAGGGTGTAAGTGCGCAGTGGTCTAGATGGTTATCTCATATTAGTATTGAAAGAATTCGATGACACAGAATCAAAGCTACTCTGGTTGTCAACGTTCAAGGGTATCACTCACTGCGTTGTGCCAGATTGTCCAACCGGCTCACGAATAATAGCTTCCTCGTCATCATCATCATCTTCCATATCTGGGATCTCATCTTCATCTTCTTGTTCCCCCAGATTCCCAGACTCATCGACAGTTCGCACGTCCCGGATCCGCGCCTCTTGCTCGCTCTTGTTTGCAGCTGAATCACGACCGCCACCAGTTCTCAACCAGCCATCATCACCATCAGCAGTAGTAGCACCTTCTGCGTTTCCGCCAGATAACATGTCCCTTACCAGCTCATCCTCATGCCCTGCATCGCCAGCGAAATCATCATTCAGCCGCCGATGGCATGGAACTCCGCGGGTGACGAGGAACTGTTTGCCCTCTGGTAAATAGGAGACTCTCTTCGCTGGACTGGAAGCATCGGCCCAGGACCATGTAGGAAACTTGTATACCAGGTAATCTCCAGCAAGTACAAATTCCTCGGGAGTGATTTGGCCAGTGTTGCGAAAGGTGGATGTTCGAGAAACAGGAGCAAGGCGATCCCGCCATGTTGATAATGTAGAATGTAGGATGTTCATACTGATCTAAACCCTATGGAGTTGTTGTAGAGAAGAAGTACGTAGAGAACCGGACTGGAAATGCGGGCGGGGAGAAAGACCGTTTGATAAGCGGTGGAGCACATGATCGACCCCGCGTGAGCTCATCGTTTGAAGTCGCCATTCACCGGACTTTGCCTGCTGCTCTTCAGGAACTGACTCGAAATTTGCACAGGGCCATCATTCTTTCTTTTTAAATATTGACAAAAGAATGTGTGTATCTGCGCATATTTGGGACAGTCACCTAAAAAAAAAGGCCAATGTCGAGCTTAAGGGAGCAACCACTTTGAGACTGACGAGATATCCACTTCTGTGTGATGTTTCTCTCGCATCTCCGCTGGACGTGGTGACCTCGCAGCTAGTTATGAGATCGGCCCAGATTAGGCACAGCATCTCTTTCTGTTAGATAGTCTATATACTGAGGTTGGGCATTTCCACAACACGGGATCTTATCCTCAAAACTAAGCCCAAAGCCAAGTTCACCACCTTCCCACTCATTCGCCTTCCTCCATCATCCGCTTGCGTTCCAATTCTGCGTCTACTTCTTCGATTGACAGAGGAATTTTCTTAGATGTGTCCTTCCACTTCTCCAACTCAGCTCGCATAAATCCTTCTGTACTCTTCATACCGACCACCAGGAAACCAAGTTCTTCCCGGTCGACATCGAAAACTTCCCACCATTCACCATCGACTAGCTTCGATCCTTCTTCACGGGCTGCGAGGTAAATGGCTGCTACTGCAAGGGCATTTGGCTGGTGTGTCACGTAGAGGAGTTGAGGAGAGAACAGGGAGGCGTTGAGGTACTCGACCGTTCGGCGGGCCACGGCAGTTTTCGTAACACCCAGTGTTTGTAGGTAGGTGAGAGCAATAGTGTGAGGGAGGGAAACGTGAGTGTCAAAGCTCAGAGTACGGAGAATAACAGACTCGATTCGAAGAAGAACCAGTCTTGCGGCCTGGTACCCGCCCTCTGTAAGGATGTAGTTATCTGAGGGCGGAGGCTGCTTCGGAGACCCGCGGGGGTTTACAAACCAGAGCGGGGAGGCTTCTTGCGAAAGAAGAAGTGTGTAGACATTCAAGACGGAGCGAGGGGAGGTGGGTTGGAACGATAATTTGGCTGTAAGGTATAGAGCGGCAGCTGATACATCCTATGAAGGGGTTTTCAAGGTTAGACGCGCGAGGAAAGCTATGTCTACTCAAGAGTCTGATTTACATACCTTGGCCGAGTAGATTCGTAGGCTACCCCCTTCAGCTCCGAGCCAAAAGCGTGTAAAGATCACAATCGCTTGGGCGATGATATCTTGTGACAAGTGCAAGAGAACACCGGCGGCCTGAATCAATTGCGCGCCGGCACATCTTATGGAGGCTTCTAGGTCAGCAGGGACACCATCAATTGATGAAGATGACGCCGAGAGCTGTTCTGCTGTGGCCAGAGCATTGGACAAATGGGTGAGACCGGAGTTGGAGGGCGCCATGAGAGGGGAAAGTTGACGATGACGACAAGGATGCTGTGAAAGACGTTGAGATGAAGATATGCAGGGAACGTGGGTTTCGATGAGATGAAACGCGCCGATCACTTCATGCAGGTGGAGGAATGATGTTGACAAGGCGTCTCAAACAGAAGATGTCATCCAGTTGTCCCTCTCTTTTCTCGTTTCTTCTTTTTCTCGTGTGGATCGAATAAATCGAATGAAGAATGGAGAGAAGATTCCACGGTGGAGCTGATTGAAAGAAGTGGAGAGCAGTTCCAGCCACCGCTATTTCATCTTCCCAGCCTTTTTATTTGTTTGCAGTTGGTCAATAATTACATGCAGGGGAAAGAAATAAACATAATCAAAATAAAATAAACTAAGACTCTGGAACTAAACTAAGTCTCAGACATTCCCCTAAGATCTGACTGCTGTCAAAAGGTGAAACACCACTTGATCCTATACTGTACTCTGTACTGTACTCCATATCCAAATCGTCTCATACTTCAACTTCTTCCCTTCTCTTTCTCCACTCACACGTTGCACGCCAACGCCACAGCAACCGCTCATTCGACGTGGCATTACAATCTGGACGGACTTCCTCTGTATTTCCTTCTCTCCCTAAGACCCAAACCTTCTCCTACCATGTCCGATCTCTCCTCCTCGATCTCCCTACATTCCGATGAGTCCCAGGGGCCTCACGAGACCGTTGCCTCGTCGCCCCCAAAATCGTCGATCCCTTTGAACTCTCCAGAATCTCGTTTTCACAGCTTGCCTTCCCACCGTCGCGCCAATACCGAGTACTTTGCTCGGCCCCCTATCTTTGAAGAAGACATCTACGAGCCAACCTCCACCAGCGGCCCGTCAAAACACAGCTTAGCCCCATCGGCCCCCTCCTGGACCGATACATTTCCCAAAAAGAAATTCGAAGAAAGAGCAAGGATCTTGTCAGATTGGTTCCAGGGTAGATCAGAACCAGTCAACTTGGGAATCGCAACACGTCCCAGTGGACGTGCGGACTCGAACGAAATGGAGAAAGGCCGTTTCACTACTCTACGCTCATCCCATAACCGAACAAACTCGGGCTTCACGTCATTATTTGGCTTGCGGAAACAAACCGAAGAGAAACCTCTTCCTCCAGCCCCCGCCGACGACAAGTTACTCAACCTAGATATCGAGGCGGCTTTGTCACTACCCAGCTCCGACCTTAACAATGAAGAAGCACTCGACACTTTCCGAGAAACTGCCAGCACGGTGCTGCGAGAGATGCAGGAAGCCTACAAAGAGCGGACCTTTGCCATGCACCAAGCACTAGTTGCTAAGAATGAGAAGCAAGAAGAGCTCGAAGAAACTCGAGCACGTGCTGATCATCTTAGGATGCAGCTAGATGGTATGGCGGCCAAGGTACTTGATCAGGAGAAGGCCATGAAGGCCATGGCCGAGGAGCTCGAACAGGAAAGGCGCATGCGCCAGCAGGAAGAAAGCCGCAGCCGCAGCCGCATGATGCGTGCAATCCCCCCTGATGAAGAGATTCCCTCACTGGTGCTACAAACACCTCACCGTGGCGGCAAACGTGCAAGCCATGGTACCTTGACCAGTGACTCTGGATTTGAATCCGGAGACGAGAGTGTGGCCGATAGCGTCTTTTCACACAAAGAAAGCATCGAGTCTCCAACTTCGACACTGACGGCACCGTCTCCCAACCTGTCACAGGTTGTTTTATCCACCCCGACTGTGACCCCAACCCCGACACCGGCCATCCACAAGAATCTGGTCAACGCCACAAGCACTCCCACGCCGACGCGATCATCAGCTTATGATCGAGTCATCAAAGGCCTTGCCTCGACTCGACTGGGAAGCTCATTTGTTAGCAATACTGGTAACAACCAAACCCCATGCAATAATTGCCATGGAGTTCCAGCTTCGGAGGCTTGGAGTGTCATGGGCGTACTCAAGGATGAGAACCGTGGGTTGAAGACGCGACTGGGCGAGCTAGAGCTGGTTATTGATGACTGCATTGGACTCGTTGGCCCTTAAACTAAGTGTGAATGAGATGTTTGAATCAGATTTGGATGATATCTTGCAAAGACCTGGTGTCTATATCATAGCGAGGGTGGCTTATTCTCTGTGTTTCTTTTGTTATTTTCTACGAATCTTCCATTTTCATCTATTTCCCAGTAGAAGAGCCCGTGAATCCGAGAGATAATGAAGTCTTCTTGACATCAAATATAGCTGGTTGAAGTAGAGCTTTGTGGGTAGTACATATATACTCTTGACTATAGTATGGATGAACCTCTGGTAGACCCTTATAGTGTGGGGATAAGCTTGGGGTGTGCTACGGGGTGTACACAACAGCAGGAACAAGGATGAATGATGATGATCGAGATGAAAGTAATGTATAAAGACCTGCTATCTATCTTCATCATACTCTATTGAGTATAGATGCAGGTTGAAATCAACATGGCAAGGTGATTGCGAGTGTAAGGAGTCGACGTGGTGTGAAGACCAAGTGGCCTTAAATTAGCGCGGAAGCGAAAAGTGGCCAGCGAACCGCTTTCTGTGACTTTCCTCCCTCATCTCCTTCCGACCTCTTCTTTTCTTCTCTCCCCCCCTCTCTCCTTTTCTTCTTCCCTTTTCTTTTTCATCCCCCCAAAACCTGTCCGCTCTTTCTGCTGGTCTTCAATTCCAGCTTCTCCTATTTCTTTTTCGACCGGAATTGGAGGGAAGACAGTCACCATGAGCGGCCGTGAGTTTCTTCCTTTACCTTGCACGCGATCGTCGCAATTCACCCCAGATTATATCCATCATCCTCAATTGGTCTTGATCGATGCTAATCTTAATCAACAGTACGCTTCCTTGACTTGATCAAGCCCTTTACGCCCCTCCTTCCGGAGGTGGCTGCGCCTGAGACCAAGGTGCCCTTCAACCAGAAGCTGATGTGGACGGGTGTATGTTGTTGCTAATCCTCGCCATTCGCGCGATTTGACCGTATATGCTGATCTGATTCCCCCTTTAGTTGACTCTCCTCATCTTTCTGGTTATGAGTCAGATGCCTTTGTACGGTATCGTCTCCTCCGATACCTCAGACCCCCTGTACTGGCTTCGTATGATGTTGGCCAGTAACCGTGGTACTCTGATGGAGTTGGGTATCACCCCTATCATCTCCTCCGGCATGGTTTTCCAGGTATGCGATATCATTTCGATATGCGATATGTCTAAAAGCAATTGAAGCTCACCCTTTTTCCCCTTTAGCTCCTTGCCGGTACCCACCTCATCGACGTCAACCTTGACCTCAAGACCGACCGCGAGCTCTACCAGACCGCCCAGAAGCTGTTCGCCATCATCCTGTCCTTCGGTCAGGCCTGTGTGTACGTCCTGACTGGTCTCTATGGTCAGCCTAGCGACCTGGGTGCTGGTATCTGTGTTCTGCTCATTGTCCAGCTGGTTGTTGCCGGTCTGGTCGTTATTCTGCTGGATGAGCTGCTGCAGAAGGGCTACGGTCTGGGCAGTGGTATTTCCCTGTTCATCGCTACCAACATTTGCGAGTCCATCGTCTGGAAGGCCTTTTCCCCCACTACCATCAACACTGGCCGTGGCCCCGAGTTCGAGGGTGCTATCATTGCCCTCTTCCACCTGCTCCTCACCTGGGACAACAAGCAGCGTGCTCTGTACGAGGCCTTCTACCGTCAGAACCTCCCCAACGTCATGAACCTTCTGTCCACTCTTCTCGTTTTCGCCGCTGTCATCTACCTGCAGGGCTTCCGCGTTGAGATCCCCGTCAAGTCCGCCCGTCAGCGTGGCATGCGCGGCTCTTACCCTGTCCGTCTGTTCTACACCTCCAACATGCCTATCATGCTCCAGTCGGCTCTGTCCTCCAACATCTTCCTGATCTCTCAGATGCTGTACTCTCGCTTCTCTGACAACATCCTTGTCAAGCTTCTCGGAGTCTGGGAGCCCCGTGAGGGTTCTGCCCAGCTCTTCGCTTCCTCTGGTATTGCTTATTACATGTCTCCCCCTCTGAACTTCAAGGAGGCTCTCCTTGACCCTATCCACACTGCTGTCTACATTGCTTTCATGCTTGTTGCCTGCGCTCTCTTCTCCAAGACCTGGATCGAGGTCTCCGGCTCTGCTCCCCGCGATGTTGCCAAGCAGCTGAAGGACCAGGGCCTCGTTATGTCCGGTCACCGTGAGCAGAGCATGTACAAGGAGCTGAAGCGTGTTATCCCCACTGCTGCCGCCTTCGGTGGTGCCTGCATTGGAGCTCTCTCTGTTGCTTCCGACCTTCTGGGTGCTTTGGGCAGTGGTACTGGTATCCTGCTTGCCGTAACGTAAGTCTAGCACGTCTCTTTCCTCTTTCCACTTCTCAATTATCACTGTGTCACACATGCTAACATTGTGGTTAGCATCATCTACGGCTACTTCGAAATTGCCGCCCGCGAGGGTGACATCGGTGCCGGTCTGAAGGGCCTGGTCCCCGGCAGCTAAACATGGAGAATGCTCTACACATTTCACGAGTAGTATGACGAAGGGCTCTTTTTTCTTTCTGGAGTCTTTTGCCTTTCTCCGTTTCTTTCTGTCCCATTTTTTCTTTTTTTAATTGCCGCTACTTCTTTTATAACAATCTTTGGGAGAATGAATTGGTGCGCAGATGTTTTAAGGGGGCTGAGCTCAGTTCCCAACTGTGTCCTCGGCCATACTGGGACAAAATCTTTGAGTTCTGTTGTGTTGCCTGTCGCCAACAGTTGAAGCATCCATGTACAGGGTGCCTGTAACCATATTACTGATGAAAAACCAAATCAATTTCTTGTTCGATTGACGACGTATTGCGTAGTGACTGTCAAAGATGTGACTAGTATAGTATATCAATTTCCCTGCAGCTTCACTTTCTCCAGCATTTCCACATTTGCACCATTCAAATATGCCAAGGAGACTTTACCTTCCAGTCGGAATTGTCCTCGGTGAGTGCAAACGGCGCGGCAAAGTTAATGTCGAGCAACAGTGGTAATTTTCTCGCCCGGGTTCATGCACTGCTGGAGAGAACATGCGAAGGGTCCTCTTTCCTTTTTTAGTAAACACTAGTATTGAGGATTATCAGCAGATCTGAACAAGTACTTGCAATAGTCCACTAAACAAATAATAAATTAGGCAGATCAGCTCTATAGACTGAAGTACTTTAGAGTATCATCAATACCGTACCGTACCATACAGTCTCCTCGGGTAACTTTCTGCAAGCTTAAATCGCGGCGAGGAAAGAGCCCCGCCGAAAGTTTGGCCTGAGGCGAACTTGCGATTTGCGGTTGGCGGGGGACAACCATTTATCGTTTGACTCACTTCCCCATTTCTTGTTCTTCTTTTTAATCTTCCTTTCCCTCACTCCTCTTTTCTTTTCTCTCTTCTATCTATACTTTTCTATTTCTCTCTCAATTTTTTTTCGAATCTTTCATTCTCCCTTCACAATGGCTCAGCAAAACGGTTCCGCCAGCAATGACTTCACTGTCAAGGCTGGTCTGGCGCAGATGCTTAAGGGTGGCGTTATCATGGATGTAGTCAACGCCGAGCAGGTATGATATCTGAACATTTCTCTATATACTCAATTACTCTTTACTGATCGGTGATTCTTATATATCTAGGCCCGTATCGCTGAAGAGGCCGGCGCTGCTGCCGTCATGGCTCTCGAGCGTGTCCCCGCTGATATTCGTGTTGAAGGTGGCGTTGCGCGCATGTCGGACCCCAGCATGATCAAGGAGATTATGGAGGCTGTCACTATTCCCGTCATGGCCAAGGCCCGTATCGGTCACTTCGTTGAGTGCCAGGTACATTGATCATTCCTTTCCTCCAATTTCCAAATTCTCGCAAAGCGGGAGCCTGCTCTAGCAGCGCGGGGTATCAGAAATCAGCAGTATCAAGCTAACATTTTCAATTATTACATAGATCCTCGAGTCCATTGGTGTCGACTATATCGATGAGTCTGAAGTTCTGACCCCCGCCGACGATGTCTACCACGTTACCAAGACCCCCTTCAAGGTCCCCTTCGTCTGTGGCTGCCGCAACCTGGGCGAGGCCCTTCGCCGTATCTCCGAGGGTGCTGCTATGATCCGCACCAAGGGTGAGGCCGGTACCGGTGATGTCGTTGAGGCCGTTAAGCACATGCGCACTGTCAATGCCCAGATTAGCCGTGCTCGTGGTATCCTTCAGTCTAGCGCTGATCCCGAGCCTGAGCTGCGCGCTTATGCCCGTGAGCTCGAGGCCCCTTACGAGCTTGTCCGCGAGTGTGCTGAGAAGGGCCGTCTGCCCGTTGTTAACTTCGCCGCTGGTGGTGTTGCTACTCCCGCTGATGCGGCACTGATGATGCAGCTGGGCTGCGACGGTGTCTTCGTTGGCTCTGGTATCTTCAAGTCTGGTGACCCCAAGAAGCGTGCTCGTGCTATTGTTCAGGCTACTACCCACTTCAAGGACCCCAAGGTCCTCGCTGAGGTTAGTGAGGGTCTGGGTGAGGCTATTGTTGGCATTAATGTTTCCCAGATGCCTGCTGGAGACAAGCTTGCTGGTCGTGGCTGGTAAACTTTTCTTCCTTTTTCGTCCATAGCCCTTGATGTTTTTTGTTCATTTGGTTTTTGTTCTTGGGGCGGATTTTAAAATTTATTGTATATGAGCCATGAGCCGATGCCTATCTATTTGCATGATGGATACATAAAATTCTAGAGTGTTCTTCTTATTCAATGGATCCTCGAATTTGTAATTGAGGAATCTAGAATGACAATAAATTTCACTGTACATATTGACAGCATAGTAGTCAATTGAAGATCAAGTCAATCACCTCGAATAAACTATCATCGCCACAAAAAGTACCCGCTACCGAAAATATCGAACCGACCTTCACATTAACTTCGCCCCTTCTGAACCAGAAATCCTCCCGACAGATTGACCAACCATCTCACAAACCTACAAATCCCCACGCAAGTCACACGACTTGCGGGGAGTACAAAAAAACGTCGACGGGGAAAAGCAGATCTCCAACGCTTTGATAGGCTCTTTGCTCCGAACCACCGATCACTCCGAACGCCTTACGGAGTCAAGAGCATAGGGTCCGGAGCCCCCATAATGCTCTCCGTAATGACTTGCCAATTGTACGGAATACGGAGTTGTACAGTGTTAACAACTTCTGCGTTTAACTCATCCGGCGGAAGTTCAGGTCCGTCCCCCGGTTTGTTACGTGCAGAATGGGTCGGGAATTTTTCTGGGCTCGCCGAGAATACCCGTTCATTACGGTCAACGCTAATTTTGCCTTGTTTGGAAGGTGAATTGTATTTACTGATACGATGAGTGTATTATTCGTATTATTGTTTGTCATCATATAGTTCTGGCTAGGTTTAGATCTTTGAATGTTCGTGATGGGTCAGTATATTCTTCTATCTCTATTATTTTTTTTGTCAAAATAATCGCTGACTGATCAAGTAAATCATTCAGACTCACTCTGTTTCCTCAATTTATAGTAGTCCTAGTACTGTTAGAGATCATGCTTGCCTATAACCAGTTCGTACTATACTACCTAGAGCTTGAATGTAAATGATCTAGAAGAGTGCCAGTGGACGTCAGGATTTAGCTCGTTCAGCTAAACTTGATCGACAAAGTCAACCTCCAGATATACTCTCATCTTTCACCCCGCATCGGAACATCGGAATAAGCGGTCGGGCCGCTTTAGGCTCTCCCCGGACCAGTCAAGGGATACTACCAGCACACCAATCACATTACTCTTGTAACTCATCAACCACGTACAGAGTATTTCAACTTCCACTCTTACTACAGCCTATTGTACCAGCTAGATTCAATATGACCAGAAAGGTCTCGACACAGGAAATTGCGAAACATACCCATGAGGATGATATTTGGATCGTGGTAAATGGAAAGGTATACGATGTGACCAAATTCGCACCAACTCATCCTGGCGGTGCCGAAAGTATAACCTCACTCCCCGTGCTTAGGTTGATCTCAACGCTTAACTGATCAAATTCAAAGTCATTTACTCCTACGCTGGTCGTGACGCATCCAATAAATACAATAGCACGCACTCTCCTTCGTTGATCAATGATATCAACGAAAGTATCATCGGTGATCTAGACGAATCAACCATCACCGAAAACTGGTACAAGAAAGATGATATTCCCCATTCAGACTCTTCAAATCTTAACGAAAAACCCGCACTCAACGATATAATCAATCTAGATGACTTCGAATCAGTAGCCATGAAATCATTCAGTCCCAAATCATGGGCTTATCACAGCGGCGCAGCAAACGACTGCATCACCAGAGACAAGAATCGCGAATTCCTCCACCGTATCTGGTTACGACCAGCCATAATGCGAGATGTATCTTCGATAAAAACCAAATCAACTCTCTTCGGATGTAATCTTGATATACCCATCTTCATTGCGCCCGTTGGAGCCGCAAAAATGAGCCATGAAGAAGGTGAATTGCCTCTTGCGAGGGGGGCAGCATCTTCCGGAATCATCCACTGTATCTCGACAATGGCTTCGTATTCTCTTTCGGAAATTCTTGATCAAACTCCCTCTCAAGCATTCTACCAGCTATATATTAACAAAGATCGGTCAAAGACAGAAGCTCTTATTCGTCTCGCTGAGAAAAGTGGGAAAGTTAAAGCACTCTTCGTAACGGCTGATTTACCCGTGATGTCGAAGCGTGAGGCTGATGAAAGAATTAAATTGGATGAAGGGGTTCAGTGGATTAATGTGGCTCGGGGCAATAAATCCACGGGAAAAAAGAGTGCCGGGTTAGCGAAAGCGAATAGTTCATTCATTGATTCTTCGCTGAATTGGGAGGATTTACGCTGGTTACGGAGTATCTCGTCGCTTCCAATTGTGCTGAAGGGTGTTCAACGGGCGGAAGATGCTAGTCTTGCAATGAGAGCGGGTTTCAACGGCATTGTCATCAGTAATCATGGGGGACGTGCGGCGGATACTACGGCACCGACGATCTTGGTTTTGTTGGAGATTCACAGGTACTGCCCTGAGGTATTTGGGAAAATGAAGGTCCTTGTTGATGGGGGTTTTCGCCGTGGCTCAGACGTCGTCAAGGCTATTTGTCTAGGTGCTTCTGCTGTGGGATTGGGGAGATCATTTGCATATGCCCTTAATTATGGACAGAGTGGTGTTGAGCATGCGGTGGACCGTGAGTATAATTGCACTAATATGATACTGGAGAGAGGAACTTTGGCTAACTTCGATATAGTCATTAAAGAGGAAATCCAGACGGCTGCTCAATTGGTTGGAATAACGGACCTATTCCGTGATGCGAATCCGAGGTATATCAATACGGCCGCTATTGATCATCTTTTGCCTCCGGATTATGGTGTTTCTGCCGATGATGTACGGAGAAGATTGAACAAACTTTAGTATGGGAATGTTGGATTTGGAAGATGACCTTCTAAATTTGATTACTTGGTATGGTGAGTACTAGCTACTTTGCGCGGTAGAAGTCAGGGTTGATCTTGAAATTTCGGGGCCTTGTCTACACTTTTTCCTGGATATAGACTATCATGTCCGCCTCGATTTCCTGTCTTGCACATCTTTTATTTCTAGTAGTTGTATACCGAGGTCAAGCATTGGCACTTATACAATTCGGGACATCTATAACTCGATTTTGTTAAGCAGATCCATGAAATTCGCTGGGGTAAAAAGGATAGTGATATTCAAAATAGATAATAAACTTTTTAACGATATGCTACTTAGGTATTTCTCACTCGGTAGTTGGGAGATAGATTGCCAGAATGATGAATGGCCGTCGACTTTCTTGGATGCTATCTACGGCCAGTATTGGTTGCTGCAAAGCTTCCCGCCCTCTTTCATACGTTTCTCACTTTGGATCCGTATGTTGCAGATTTCAAGAACCCCCTTTCTGTAAAGGGCTGTAGCCTCATCGATTTCGGCGTCGTAAATCTTTAATTCACCCTGGCTCAAGAAGTTTCCTGCCATCTGGCGGTCAATCCGCGTATTGGCCAAATCATCAATCCTCTTTTGACCTTCCTCCTGCGCCCTGATGGCATTTCCGTAGTTCAGTCGTGTCTCGAGAATCCAGTGCCGCAATTCATCTTCCTTCAATCCTTTGGGTAGATAGAGTCTGAACGCGTCGACTTGAAACCTGAGCTCAGGAGAGAAATCATAAAGGTGATACTCCAACTTGATTATCTTGTCATAGGCTTCCTCAGTGAGCTGATGTTCTGACTCGCGAAGTCGTCGCTCCTCTGCCTCGTGTTTGCGGGCCCTGACATATTTTCCATACTCCTTCTTCTGGAACTCCTTCATACCATCTCTGAGAAGAAGCGATAATCCCAGAAGCTCCACGAAGGCCTCCTCAAAGATACAGCTGCTTTCGTCATTGGTGCGGATGATAGACCACAGATAACTTGCCCTCAAGAAATACATATTTTTTTCATCTGTGCTGAGGTGTGGGAATTTGGGGATCTGATCTAGTCGGACGAGATCTCCCACAGTTGGAAAGGACCTGTTTGGACAAAACGTCGGTGAGACTGGCCACGGGGTGACTTCAGGCTGGTTGGGCTGGTCGGTCATCTTGAGAGTAACTTCCCTTTGCAAGAAAGAGAAGATATAATGTCAGCGGTAACCGACAAATGGAACGATCCAATCAGGCTATAATAACCTTACCTCGGCGTTATCTGAGATGAGAGTAGATTGGTAAGTGGGAGGTTGTAGTGGAAGATATTTGTTGTTGTGGAGGATGGTTCGGACTGCAGAGGAAGGTGAGGAGTTCACCCAGAAGGAAAGCACGACCCCGGAAGTTGCCCGAAATGGAATTCTCATTACATCGATTCTCCCCAGGAAATCCACCGCCGAATACACTCATCCACCTTTCGTAGTGCTTCCTTTTTTGCCTCTACTTCGAACCACTCCCGATGTTCCTTTCCACACTCTGTGCACTGGCCGAGATCACGAATTCGAATATTCGCTAGCTCAAGATGAATGAGTCTCTCCACGCGATGTACATGTGGAACTTTTCGGCCTGGCATCAAGGTAGCTGTTTGAGGCCGAGGTTGTGGCGATCTAGCCGGGGACGAGTTTGTTGATGAAGATGGCGTATAAGGGTAATAGCGTATTAGAGTCAAATCGTGAGAACACTGACGCGTCCATTCTGCGAGTCTTCTGTGGACATTGCTAGTCCTGCCAATCTTCAATCTTATTGTACCAGGTGAGGTAGATGTTGGGTTGGTCGTCAGTGCGTTGAGCTCTCGTGCTGCGCTAATAGCATCACTGACACTGCGTGGTTGTGTTGGAGGTCGGAGGGTGTTGTCCTTCTGGGGAGGCTGAGGCAGTAAAGATCTCGCTATTTCTTTGGGAACGGGCGGTTGTACGCCCACGTTTCCTCGCGAGTTAGTTGCTGGAGGTGTGACCCAGAACATGTAAATATAGCCTTCTTCATCGGCCCCTGAAATAGGTTTGGATAACTCTGCAAGAAGTGTCGATGTTGTTTGAGGCGGCAGCGTTGATGGAATCCATGATAGAAGAGTTTCCGTTTGCGAGGATTTTCTGGGGGTCTTATTTGGCCTCGAGGGCTTTTGCTGCCCGAATGATGAAGTTCTTCCGTGCTGTGAAGGTCGTCCTTGATATGGATTTTGCGGACGTCCACAAGACATGGGTTTCTGGATGGGCTTGGATGGTCTGGCATCTTCATCGCTCTCTTCATCCACTATTTCAAAGCAGCAGAAGGTCCTTTTCTTCTTCTTAGGGCGAGGACGAGGTTTTTCGCCAAGCCCAGCCTGGTTCGTATTTCGCCTATTTGGGGGCTTCTGTGTTCCAGAGTTGAGATCAAGGACGCCAAGTCGGTCCATAAGAGTGTCGATGCTCGTCCTTTGCTTCAGACTGCCCTCTGGATTTGCTGCCTGTGCTACTGAAACTAAGTTTGAAGTCTGGTCTTTATGTTGCCAGCAGTATAAGGAATTCACATCCACAACATCCTGTCGAGGACCCTTCTTTCGTAGGATAGAGGCCGGTGATGGGCTTGGGGATGGTGTTACGGCGCGGCGACAGGACCGACCTTGTGTTGTAATACCTCTACATGTTGTGGCAGGATTTCGAGAATCCGATCGTGGTAACAAAGATTCTGGTGTGTTTGATATGTGAGACATCTGTAGTTGAGGCTTGCAAGAAGCCGAAGACGAGTCTACGCTCTAGATAAAAAGATCAACGCCAAGCTAAATTGGCGCCTACAGGGCTGTCGCCCGATGGCGATGCGGTGAAACACCGGCATGTAGGTCTTCGACTCCACTTGACCACGTCAGGCGCGAAGGCATGTTGAAGTATTTTTTTGTTTTTATAAATCGTCAGCTGCCTGTTTGGGTTAGTGCCGCCTTTTATGGCTTAGTGTCACACCGCCACATTGAGGCTCAGCATTATCTTAGTTGCTGAAGGTGATTTATGTGTTAGATGAAGTTCTGCGAATCAAATCCAATACAGTCCTATTTGTACAAGTCTGTGGTGATTACTATTTTTGTAGTTATACTAATTGGTTATTATCGATCATCGGCGTGTTTGCCATCCTGAGGTATTTACTGGGCATGCTCCTTTCGCCCTGGAGAGATTCTAGCCTTCGCCGTTGATTCCTGGTAATAAATGTGCCTTTTCTATGGGGTATAGCTTCACATGCATCATCCATATATATTGAGTTTATCCGTATCATTGTCAAAGCTATGGTGGTCCTCTGTGTTACTACATTGCTTGCCTTGTTACATCTATTATCAACGGCTAGCCACTATTACTCTGCACGAAGTTGAGGACCTGAAAAATACTGACCTGCCAAATTGTCTCATATACAGGATTATATACACATAAATGATGACAATATTCAGGATAGTAGCAGCCTCCGAGATTGGAAGACGCCCTGGTTTGACCGAGAGAGGAAGGCATCATCTGGTTGTAAGGGCGGAGTAGAAGGAAGTCAGAAGTGAAAACAAGATAAAGGTATATTTGTTTGAAAAATTTCCAGGGATTTATAGAAAAAGAAATTCAGGCAAGTACTAGGAGTTTTTGAGCTCAGAAGACGAAAAAAGACCAAAAAAAAAGAAAGACTAGGCCCAGGAGTCGAACCCGGATTATATAGACAGCACTCGAAGTCTGCTAAGGAACTACCAACTTGTACTAACCCGGCTAATTCTGACTGAGGATTTCCCAGAACTAGATATAGTATACCATTACTGATAGTATGAGGCCTATTATTGCCCTGGCACTGCCCATAGTACATCTCCCTTTGTGTAGCAGACTTTACGTTCTGGCTGATCTACTTGAATAATGAGCAGTCAAATCACCTTTCGTGTTGAAGACTTTTGTTTGCATTTAAAGATAGCTGGATATTAGGCATCTCGAACTCAAGAACGTCAAAAGCAAGCAGTCCTTTCCGGTGAATCATGGCTCCAATGTTCCATCATTAAATCAGCAATTAGATTTAGGGCACGAAATAAAATTCTCAGGTCTTCGGTGAGACATGCACAATAATTTTTCCTGCACTGGAACCTTTTTTTAGGTGCTTCAAAGCCTCAATCGCTTGCTCGAATTCAAAGGTTGATTCAACGATTGTGGTTATGGACCCATCCGCAAGCCATTTTGCTAACTGCTCATAGTCCTCACGTACATTCTTTGTGAAGTACGGCACGAACTTACGGGGCGTTCCGCCCAGGAAGGTCGGTCTCAGAAGACCATTTGAAATGGTTTTGAAGGTATCGAGGGATGCAGATCCTCCGACACTAACAAAGCGACCTTCTGGTTTGAGAAATCCTGGTGTCGTGGAGAAGAAGTCCTTTGGTGAGTTGCCAACGTTGTCTACCACAAGATCATAGATTTGACCTTCGGCTTTGAGTTCAGTAACTATATCGGTGGCGCTGTAGTCGATTACCGAATCAGCGCCTAGATTTCTAACTAAATCGACTTTGCCAGTTGAGCAGGAGGTCGTGACATGGCATCCGAGTGCTTTGGCAATTTGTATACCAAATGTTCCTGTTCCCCCGGAGCCTCCGTTGATGAAGACGCGGTCTCCGGGCTTGACGTAAGGCTTGATGCTCTGGTATGCTGTCATCCCAGTGGTGGGCACCCCGGCAGCTTTATCAAGGTCCGTATCTTGAGGCAGCACTGCATAGTCCTCTCGAGATAGCACGACATACTCTGAAAATGAGCCATGCGCTTTCATAGGATCGACACGTCCTAGAATGTTGTCGCCGGTCTTGACATCTGTCGATCCCTTGCCCACCGCTTCGACAATGCCGCTGAGATCCATGCCCAACACCTTTGGGAACTTAACAGCAGCACGAGACATGAATCCCATCTCCAGTACTTTGTAGTCTGCTGGGTTGAGGCAGGCACTGGTGACGCGCACGAGAATTTCACCGTCCTTGAGGGCGGCTGCATTAGGGCGTGCGACATTGTCCACAAGCTTGAGGTTTTCCTCTGTCAGGCCAGGAGCGGCCTGTTGCCACGCTTTCATAGTTTCGGTCATAGTGAATTGACCAATCGTACCCGTGCGTAAAATTAATTATGGTGAGCTTAAGAGAAATGTTTGGGGAGCTTGGAAAAAGATCGCGGGGTTATGTATACTCATGACGTATCCCTAACCTTACTCAGCAAAATTAAGGTAAGGCTTTGAGAGTCAAACTATACTAGTATTTCCGATACTATTGAGACTGATGGGAGAATAACCTATAGGTACTAAAATGTCTCGGAGGATTCCAAAATTGATTGCTGAACATGTCTTGTCTGAAAAGAAAGAGTGATGCTTAAGAGATCTTCAGGCTGATCCACACTAGTACGACTAGCGGGTAAGGGGAACCAGTGCAATATACGGACTAACCAGTAGGCTATATGCTTTTCTGGCGGTTTAAGTGATATGGCAGAGTGAAACTAGAGTCATGGTTGGTAATAATATTCCAGGTTTATGAGTAATACAGGATGCATATCAGACAACTTGAAAAGTGTGGTCACTGTTAATGTTGATAGCCCTAATGTCGATCGACATATATCATGGAGAGGTATGTTCAGTACCACACTTGTTATTATATAGCTGAAAAATGACTGGCTTATATCAACCAGCTCGCGTAGCTCAGTTGGTAGAGCGCGGCACTAGTAATGCCGAGGTCTTCAGTTCAAATCTGGACGTGAGCATTTCTTTTTTGTCATTTTGTTATAATCTTTTTGGCACCATTTTTTTCTTTTTGTTATTCGAATCCTGTTTCATTTAGAATCAGTTATTAGCCCACTTCATAACCAAACGCGTTCCATACTGCGGAATCGTCCAATATCAACCGTGGTAAGGTCGCGATAAGGGGAGATCGACTACGGGCTCAACGGTCCATATCCCATAAGCTTCCTTCGCCAAAAAAAAAACCCAAAAAAAAATAAAAACAAAGATTTGCTGATTACCCTTCCTATGCCTAGGCAATTCCAATCTATATTGAAGGTTCAATATACCGATTCAAAATACCTGCTTAACCCTAGCATACATTGCCAGCATTCAGACTACGGATTCAGCCACTGCTGTACTATGTAGACTAGTGTATGCGACTCCGTAGAACATAATTTGCATTCGACCTATCTCGCTGCTCCCTCATCGCCAAGGTGGAATAATACTTATGGGTCTATTTCTAAGCAAGGCTAGACTTAAGCTGATCGTAATCACAAGTGCAAATTGTGAACCCAGCTCAGCCATGATGCACCGCAGCCTTGTGACAAGGCTTGGCTTCTGAAGAATAGTACTGTCTTAGTTCTTTCTCCTCAACCCTTCTCCTCTCAACCAATTTGTTTTCACGGATTTCTCGTTGAGTCTCTCATACATTGATATGGGTTGGAGAAACATCCTTTTGACCTTGGCCCTAACCCAGTTGGCCTGGGCGGACAATATCATCACAGCGAGTGGCTCCCTTCCGACAGGCCAGCAAGGATGGGCCCGAAGTGGCAACTCTTGTGAGTGTACATGGCTCAATCTTTGAATGAACACCCGCTGATAAATGGATATTCGATTCAGGGTCATCGGTGACCTGTGATGACCCCAGTCAAACGTTTGTTATGTCAAGCACTTATGGCCGATGTTGCACGAATACCCATCTCAACTGCGGATTCGCAACCAGCTGCATTGACACTGCCACGGAGACGGGGGCAACGATATTCTATGGAGGAGATGGCGGATCTTCTGTCTGGTGAGTTTGCAATTCATGATAATGGACATTTAAATCACATTCCCTCGTTGTACTAACCCAACATCAACAGCGCATCGGGCAATACATGTGTATTCATGCAGATCTTCGAATATGCGACAACAGAAACTCCAGTTTTTGATATCTGGTGTGCAAGCGACTGGCCTGAATCTGCTTACACCATTTTCCGCTCAACTGCACCAGCAACCACAACAACTAGTAGGAGTCTTATTTCGAACGATGAAGAATGATAGCTAATCGGGATACTTATAGACTCCCAACCAACGACTACCGCAACGCCAGGCTCTTCTCCCACTTCAACTATGGCCGCCGCTACAACGACCGCAAGCAACGCAAATGATGGAGAAAAGAGGGAAAGCAAAGCATGGATTGCCGGAGCAGTCATCGGTCCTGTTGCAGGATGTGCAATTCTTGGAGCCCTGGGATTTTGGCTAGTCCGTCGCAGGCGCAGCCAAAATGAAGGAAACCTAGCGAATCAAGGGCAAGATAAGGGCTATTTCCAGCCGGGTCAAGGTCAGGGATATTCTGAGCTTGCCAATAACACTGTGCCCCAGGAATTGCCCGCTTACTCTACAGGAAACGCAGGGAAGGGTGAGCCAACTGAGCTCCCCTCAACTAACACTAGGTGAGGTGGGTGCTGGATCTTGATTGTAATCGCATAGTCTGGCGTGGTCGAGCATTTGAGTATGAAGCCATATATATATAAAGTACATCTAAGCCCATGTGATATGGGCTTAGATGTACTGTACTAGTAATGATATTATTGAAATTCGAGAGGTCATGGCAAGAACAGCCTTCGTCATTTACTCTGGAGACTCAATGATGAAAATAGCACCTAGACAGCAAAGTTGAAGAACCTTGAAACTAGCATTGTGGCTCCAGGGCTTGAGATCTAAAACGCATTCCAATTATTTTCTATAGCAGACTCTGCAACTCTATCACCCGCCATGACATGATGTCGATGGTCTATATAGATTGCGTCCGGATTGGGGAGCTGCTTTTAGCCCTCGTAAATGCCAGTGGATATCTAAGAAATTTTCGATCGCCTAAAACTCCCCATCATAATCATTGGATGTTTTTACTGCGCATAGTCAAAGCTCATGTTGCGACATTTAAGCCAGAAAGACCTGACCAGCTCAAGAGTCTGAGACCGCGCACCCCTCGCAACCATGAGCGATTCCAGGAACCGTGATTTGTCCTGTGGAGAGAAGACTGGCACTCTATTACCATTTGAATCTATCACTTGTGCGTCAAGCTTCTCCAATGCAGAGGCGATACCTGGGCGTGCTTGTCTCGTTCTGGCGAAGATCGTCCGCCGGAGCGCATCGTTGAGGGATGGCAGATCTGATCTAGAGCAACGACCGGCGAGCTGGGTGATCAAAGTATTGCATAATAGGGGAATCAACTGATCCAAGATCGAGTCAATCATTGCTGTTTGTTCAGGGTTGCCACTACGAAGCTCTACCATCGCGACCCAGAAACTAGAACCCGAGCGGATTGTTAGCGGTTCGGGTCGGCTCAGTGCATGGAGAGTGAATTTCAGCAAGGTGATAAAGACTGGCGGGCCCTCGACATCTGAAGTGGCAAGTGGCCTGGTAAGCGCAAAGAAGACATCGTGGTACTTAGGTAGTAGACGGGCCAGGAAATCTATCCCAGCATTGGCAGTTTCTGGATCGTACGTATCCGGATTTTCGAGCATTATGGTGAAGAGTTTGGCGACATGTTCTATCAAAGCCGCAGCTTCATTGCGAATCTGTCCCGCATGAGAGGCGTGTGAAGCAAGGAAAGAAGAAGCAGTAGCCATAATGACATCTGTCCCAGATATTCCCAGAGGGAAGTTCTTAAAAAAGTCAACCGTTAAGTGCGGAGGGAAGACAAAAAGACCAGCCGACTCTGTGTAGCCAGCCTTGAGGATATCACACGCCGAATCTATGATGCCGCTATCCACCGGGAAGTCCGAGATGAGCAAGCGCATCGCTTCCATGATCAATTGTTGAGCCCAAGCGCCCGGCCCAGCATTCCAAAACGATGGTGGGTTTGGCGTTTGATCCTCTGATGTATCAAGGTTGATAACGTCTTCTGAGTCTGCGCGAAGTCCCCTTCCGATGCTGGCTATACAGCTCAGTACGAGTTGGGCGTGAGCTTGACCCACTTCATACGACGAGGTAGCTTCTTTCCGTGCCCTTTGAGCCTCTTGAACGAAAAACTCCAAGATTCTCTCAAGTGTTTCAACCTTCTCCTGATCAGTGGGCAACCTTTGGATGATCGTGGAAATGCCCTCCAAGACCTTTGGCATTGTCGATACAGTTGCTGTTGGCTTGTTGCGGAACCGGTCAAACTGATCGAGGAAGATAGGGAGTTCGGCCGTTAGAACACGAGCACAAGACTTTGACAACGTCAATATAGATCGCGAGGCTGCCTGAGCGCATGGTTCAAAGCTGAGTGACTCGAATAGAATGTTCAAAACACCCGCAAGTAGAGTGTTGTGTCGCTCAAAGTAGGATTCGTATTTTCCAAATGTGTCAACCAGTGTTTGGCGTGCCTTGAGGGGTATTTTTGCCTCGCTGCCAGTGCAGAGATTTGAAAAAGCATCGCTCCCAAATATAGCGTCCAGACATTGGTCTGCATGTCCATTCTCATCGACTGCCTCGGAGAGTTGGGCAATGCAAAACATCGCAGCCTCAAATCCCCGCCAATCGTTATTTTCGAGGTGAGTTGTTGCGCTCTTTTGGAACACACTCACCAACTCAACGCCCAGGATTGGATATGCTGATAGAAGGTAGTCGCAGGCTTCATAGCGGAAGGCGTTGAATTCTGCCCTTTCATCTTCACTCCAGCTTTCAAAATCCTCACCAGTTGGGTAAAGAAGTTTGTTGAATAGCCCGAGAACAACTTCTGCTAACTGACCTTTGACTAATTGATATCGAGGGTCCTCGGAGTTCAACTCACCGGGGACACATTCAGCAATTTCACTCCAGTACTCCAGAGCACGGGGAGTTGCAGGGTCATCGATTGATGCATATCCTGGCGTTTTGAAAATCCCGTGGAGAATAGTCAGAATTCCAACATTCTCGGGCTTTATTGGGTCACTGAATAAATCCAAGTGAACATATGAGAGGTATGCTACAAGCAAGTCGACGTATGCCATGCTCTCATCTCCTTCATCTCCTTTAGTGATAGCGACTATATGCATGGCCACAATCGAGTCAGATAGAATTTGCGATAAAGCCCAGATAGAATTGTCATCAAAAGCCCAGCGGCGATTTTCGAAAGCTTGCGTCAGTACTGTAGCCGCACTCTCGCTCAGCGTGGGTACCCGAAGCATTTTAATGATGTCTTGACCGCATGAAATTGCAACACTCTGAAGACCTTCCCCAGTAGAGGTATACCGACTTGCATAAACGCCTAGCCAGGCCTTTCGATGAAAGGTATATTAGTATCTACAGTATAAAATATATGAGGGTTAGGACGAAAATCTGACTCACCTTCCAGGAACCCATGGCTTCGTTTCCTAATGTGACTTCTGTGGAATCTTCTCGGAGGACAGCCTCAGATTTAGAGATTTGCTGCATGATGTATCGCACCAGCAAGAAGCCATCCTCAATATTGGATTGGCTTCTTTCCAAGATCGATTTGGCATCTCGAGGCTCAACCTCTAAGCGCAAACCATCTTCGGCTAGCGCCACCGAGAAAAAGGCTAACGCCAACGCTTGTTGTGTATTCAATGCAGGTAGAACCCCATCTAGAAAATTTACTGTTTGGGCCTGCTCTTCAGAGACGTATCCACCATGAGCAAGACTAGCTGCCAGCTGCCAGATAGCCCTTTTCCATGAGCATTTAGGGTGTCTGAAAATAGTCGTCAAGCTAGACGCAAGTTTTCTAATCACCATGGCCTGTTCGCCCTCGTTTACGATAGCGACGAAATGGTTGATCAACTGTGCTAAGATCTCCAATGACATAGTCTCATCAATATCACCACTGTTTGATTTCAAAATTTAGCAAGGGACGTTGAATCGATGAGTGTGTTCGTATGTTGCTAGGAGACAAGACATATATATATACCTTGATACATTGACCTTCACTGTGAACGTGAGAGCTCCCATGAAGCGATGGTGGGCCGATCGCTCCCGTAAGAGGGAGTCTGCAATTTCCCAAGCATTTTCGCCTTTCTGGAGTTGCTGTAGTCGTGTTTGAATTTCATTGATTCGAGCTGGATCGCGCTGATTGCCCGGATGATAGAGTTGACTGACAAGCTAGGAGAATGTTAGAATACCTTCGAATCGATTGGTCTTCACAGGTGCCTTACCGCGTGTGACTCTGACACCGGCCCTCCAGCACCGAAATCAGATCCTGAGAGTTGCGACGCCATGATTTACTCATCAGGCACACATGGGCGGGGATGGAAGTGTGAAGGAGGAAAAAGGAACAGTATACACAACGTCACGTGCTGATAGCTGCCTTTCTGCCGGTGATTCGATATGATAATAGAATCCATTGGTTGAAATAGAAGCGGTGAGGGTAGCGGTCAAACGCGGGGCTTCCAGAGTGGAATTAAACACAGCTTGGCTTTTGCCCTAAAATATACACTCACAATTGAGGAATTATCATTCAGAGTAGCATTTAACCTGGAGTATGAATCTGGTTGCTCATGAGATGCAACTCAAGTACTAATATAGCTTCTAATAATCCACGTATAGCTCAGTTTAAGATATGGACTAAAGCTTGTGGATATACATGGGTATCCCGGAGCCCATAGCTAGCGAACATGGATTGCCATAATCGTCTTAACAATGCGATAGGGCATTACAGCAGATATAAACCCAACTTTAAGCATGTATTTACATAAATCTATCTCAATATTAGAAATACCTCTACATGACGAACTTGAAGTATCAGTCGTCTCGCTAATGCAAACATGCAAACATGGCAACACCGAAGTGGGCCACCGCCCAGCTTGTTATCGTTGACTACTTAAGTGTTATCGTCTACCTTCCACGGCCGGTGATTCAGCTTCGTGTGCAGAGTCCTTCCTCCCCACCAGGTGACCGGATACTCTTTTCTGTGATATCCGCCTCGCTCATGCTATTCTCCCACCCCATTCGGCTTCCCTGGACATTCCTGCGATCGTTAAGGCCTCTCCAACCTTCAAGACTATTCTCCGCATCCCGCCCCCGATACATCGTCGAGATGGGGACCGTGGATACTACACAGCGCCTCTCGCAGCTGCGAAAGCTGATGCGGGATAACAATGTTGATGTCTACAGTATGTAAAAAGCCTGTTATATACAAGTACGGATAACGTCACCTGATCCAGTGCTAATGATCATGTCTAGTTGTTCCCTCCGAGGATAGCCACCAGTCCGAGTATATTGCCCCTTGTGACGGCCGCCGAGGTTAGCTCTCACCACCAAAAGTTCCTTCGAGTATTGCCACACACTTGCAATTGCTTACAGTATATCTCGATCTCAGAATTCATCTCCGGTTTCTCTGGCTCCGCTGGTACTGCGATCATTTCTCTAAGCAAAGCTGCTTTGTCCACCGATGGCCGATACTTTAACCAAGCTGCTAAGCAACTCGATGGCAATTGGCAGCTTCTCAAGCGTGGAATTGAAGGGGTGCCCACATGGCAAGAGTGGTACGCATAGAGTACACGAGATATGGATTTGGATTGAAACTGAGTGCGATACAGGACCACGGAACAATCCCAAGGAGGCAAGGCTGTGGGTGTTGATCCGTCCTTAATCACAGCTTGTAAGTGCTGTCGCTCTCATGTCGCTTGGTACCCGCAGCTGACTCTTATATCTTAATATAGCCGGTGCACGCAAGCTTGCCGAGACTCTCGAGAAGAACGGCTCGTCATTGGTGGGTATCCAGCAAAACTTGGTTGATTTGGTTTGGGGCAAAGATCGTCCAGCTCGTCCCAGCGAGAAGGTTCGTGTGCATCCTATCAAGTACGCTGGCAAGACTTTTCAAGAGAAGATTGCCGAGCTCCGTAAAGAACTGGAGACGAAGAAGAAGGCAGGGTTCATCGTTTGTAAGCCACAATTATACCGTTGCCATGGCCTTTATTAATGCTGCATTCCAGCCATGCTTGACGAGATCGCTTGGTTATTCAACCTGCGAGGAAATGAGTGAGCTCAACCAATTCTACGCAACACGAGGCCAGTGTTTATTGACAGAAAAAAAATAGTATTCCCTACAACCCGGTGTTCTTCTCATACGCGGTTATTACGCCGACTACCGCAGAGCTCTATGTCGATGACGAGAAACTCACACCCGAAGTCAAGACTCAACTTGGACAGGATGTCATCATTAAGCCATACGATTCTATCTTTGCGGATGCCAAGGCCCTCAGCGTGGCCAGAAGCCAATCAACAGATGAGGCAGCTGCCAAGTTCCTCTTGTCTAACAAGGCTTCCTGGGCTCTCAGTCTGAACCTAGGCGGCGAGGACCAGGTCGAGGAAACTCGCAGCCCTATTGCTGATGCCAAGGCTGTCAAGAACGAGGCAGAATTGGAGGGAATGCGTGCTTGTCACATCCGCGATGGTGCTGCACTCACTGAGTATTTTGCCTGGCTCGAGAATGAACTCATCAACAAAAAGACAGTCATGGATGAGGTTGATGGCGCCGACAAGCTAGAGCAAATCCGATCTAAGCATGATCTTTTTGCCGGTCTTTCATTCGACACCATCTCCTCTACCGGTCCCAATGGCGCCGTCATCCACTACAAGCCAGAGAAGGGCAGCTGTGCGATTATTGACCCGACAGCCATCTATCTTTGTGACTCTGGTTGCCAGTACTTTGACGGCACTACTGATACCACCCGCACGTTCCACTTTGGTCGTCCTACCGATTTTGAGAAGCGTGCCTTCACCTTGGTCCTGAAAGGAATGATTGGAATCGACACTGCTGTTTTCCCTAAGGGAACCAGTGGCTTTGCTATTGATGTGCTCGCTCGCCAACACCTTTGGAAAGAGGGTTTGGATTTCCTCCACGGCACTGGACATGGTGTTGGTTCTTACTTGGTACGTGACTGTTGTTTTCCTACCATGATGCCTTGCTAACCCCATTATAGAATGTGCACGAAGGACCCATGGGTATCGGAACTCGTGTGCAGTACACCGAAGTCCCCATTGCGGCCGGAAATGTCATCTCGGATGGTAAGTCCTTCTCACCTTGATCTTCTTCGTTTTTCAGCAACTGATTGATCATCACAGAGCCTGGATATTACGAGGACGGAAAGTTCGGTATTCGTATCGAGAGTAAGTCTGACTACAAACTATGCACATCTAACCATTGATTCTAATTGACATTTGATAGATATTGTAATGTGCCGTGAGGTCAACACCCCCAACAAGTTCGGCGACAAGCAATGGCTGGGCTTCGAACATGTCACCATGACTCCCCTGGGGCGCAACCTGATTGAGCCATCCCTGCTCAGCGACACAGAACTGAAGTGGGTCAATGACTACCATGCTGAGGTTTGGGCAAAGACGCACCATTTCTTCAACAATGATGAGTTGACCCAGAAGTGGCTTGAGCGTGAGACCAAGCCAATTTCCAAATAAGCTGGTTGCAACTGGTTCATAGAGATAGATTCGATTATAAGCAAAGCTTCAACGGTATATGAAGAATCTACACTCTACAAGAATTGGTGATATGAGGTCTATAAATAATCGAGATTGTATATTAGCTGGTCAGGAGGCACGGAGTCCCCAAAATCGAGCAATTGGGAGATATTTCAGTTAGGTCCACTCCTATTCAAACTAAATTTTTTAAGGCCTTGAACTTGCAACTCTCTGGTAGCTGGTATACATTTCTGAAGTAGAACCATCAGTATCAAAGTAAAACTCGAGAGGGCTTGTTGATGGTCGACTGAGAGTCACGTTGGAATGCGGGAAGCTCATGTGGAGTCTCCACCAAAGAACGACTTCCCCGTTTTTGGTGCCTCCACCATTAACCAACTCTACTCGCATTCCCTTCGCTTAAGAACGAGACCCCGACCAAGAATGGTCGCTATTATTCCTCAATACTCGTCGCGAGAAGGCCACTCTGCTTGAATATCGATCCCCTCCACGCCCATTGCGGTTCCCCGCGCCCCTTGTCGCAGCCTACGAACAGCCCACCAGACAGACCGACGTGGACACCTGGCGCGAACAGCCAGACACAATTGGGGATGAGCGGTCGAAGCGGTTACGGCAACGGATATGGCTACGGCGATTCGAGCCGATATGATAATGGCGAAGGTGGATACGGTGGCAGCAACCAGAACCTCGGGGTGAACGGATACAGCGGTCGAAGCGGCGCGAATTCATCGACCTCTAGTCGAGATCGCAGGCCCGGAGGCTATGGTGGTTTCTACCCAGAAGCATCTCAGCAACCATCGTTGTCCCCAGCCCCGTCACCGGAGCGCCGGCGTGATCGTTCAGAGCGTGATCGACCATCAGCTTCATCGCACTCTGCCTCGCGATCTCGGACACGAGACGGAGATTCAGAAAGGAGATACCAGAGATCAAGGGATGCGCGCCAGAGAGAAGACCTTCCCAGAGAGGAGCGCTCTAGGGAGGAACCCCCCAGGGAAGATCGTTCGAGAGATGCTTCGCGATATGCGGATAGTCGCAGCCGGGACAGGAACCCTCCCCAGGCAAGCGTCATGCCGACTAGTTCGGGAGAGATCCAATCGGTTGAAGGTTTGTCTCTACGATGCAAATCCCCAGTTTTCGAGCTATTATCTGACAAGTTGAGTGACCACAGGTGTTCTGCAGTCAATCCAACGAGATTGGGATTTCATGACCGACGCTGAGTGTATTCCGGTACATGTCGCGCTCAGCCTAATGGACACAAGTACCCTGGGGAAAGCGGACCGCGAGCCAGAATTTCTGAAGATGTACAACGAGATCCAGAGAACCCTCAAGTCGATTGTGAATGGTTAGATTGACGCTCTTTTCCTGCTCTACAACTGCTGACAAGATCCTCTCCAGAACATCATCAAGGATTCAACAGTTCCATAGGAACATACCACATGATCCAGTCTAACATCTCGAGCTCCCAAGGCCGAGTGCGTAATCTCAGACACTCCCTGGAAGAGGCTAAGTCAGGATTGCTGTCAACCAAGCCGGAGCTGAAAGGATTGGCGACTTCCTCACAGAATTATGACGATATCTTACAGTTATTCACGCAGATAGAGGAGATCCAGTCACTTCCAGAGAAGCTCGAGTCCCGCATATCTGACAAGCGATTCCTTGCAGCCGTGGAAGTCCTCCATACTGGTTCACGTCTCCTTCGCCGCTCCGAACTTGAAGACATTGGTGCTCTATCTGATATCCGGGCATACTTCAGTAACCAAGAAACTTCTCTAACGGAGATTTTGATTGAAGAGCTGCACGATCATCTTTATTTGAAATCACCCTATTGCTCAGATAGATGGAAAGCCCCCGTGGGCGAAGGAGACATCAATTCTTCTAGCTGGTCGGGCAATCGTTCGTGGGAACGACCAATATACACTTTCTTGGCCAAATTTGACCCAACGACGGCTATGGTGGAAGATGCATCCCGAAACCCTGAAGCCGATACCTTCTCCTATATCCAACTGCTGATCGAAGCTCTTAACAAGATGGGCCACCTTGATACTGCTGTTGACCGGATTGAGCAGCGCCTCCCTGTTGAATTGTTCGCGGTAGTTGATAAGACCAATGCTGAGGTTGACGGTCGCTATCCTACCCCGAACCGCACTTTCTCTTCTCATGACAACCAGGCCAAGTCAAATCTGCCAACAGAAGCAATCGAGAAACGCGGTCATGTGCTCTCTGAATTTCTTTGGGCTCTTTATGCGAAATTTGAGTCGATTGCAGAGGGTCACCGAGTTGTCCATGACGTTATTGAAGCGATTGTTGAGCGAGAGGGACTCACCAAGGCAGAGACTCTTGGTGGTGGCTTCAAGGAACTGTGGAAACTTTTGCAAAGCGAGGTAAGATTTCCCCTTTTTGTTGTTCTTCGCAGCATAATCTGATATATGTCTATCAACAGATAAGATCTCTACTCCATGATTATCTCGCCACTGATGGATTCGGTTCTCGCGGCGGTGAAGAGGCGGATGCTCGCCGAAACCTCTATACAAGTAGTAGAGACAAGAACAAGAAACTGTTCAAGTTATCTGATATGGACGAGGGCGCTGAGATGAAGGCTGAACAAGACGAGTTGGATGAAATCCTGAAATCCTCCGTTCCCGGTCTAGTATCGAAGACAAGACAGAAAGCAGCTACAACTGATCCTTCTCAGTCTCGCCAAGGTAACTCCGGAACTGGCCATAAGATTCTACTTGAGCCCAGCGTTTTTAACATGCGATTACTTCTTCCTCCATCGCTTTCCTTTATTCAACGTCTCAAAGACATTGTCCCAGTGGATTCCGATATCTCTATGGGCACGTTAACATCTTTTCTCGATGACTTCATGGTCAATGTTTTCCTGCCTCAGTTGGATGAAACCATCACAGACTTGTGTACACTCAGCTTCATTGCTGCTGATGCATTTACCGAAGACCCCCAGTGGACTCAGGTTTCTCCACGGCCTATTTTTAGGGTAAGAATTGCACCCGTCCCCAATGTGTTTTTGTATCTTCCATCTCACGGTTTTGCCAATTAGGGAACGGTCAAATTCATGTCTATCGTGCGAGAGTTCAGCAAGATGCTTTCGAGTATTCCACATGACCAAGCATTTACGCAACTTTTAATTGACCAGATTGTGACCTACTATGACAAGTGCTTTGGATGGTATAAAGGTGCGTTCTTTCACTCGGCATGTGTCAATGAGACATTATCGAGTAGCAGCTGATTCCCCGGTAGCAATGGTGACCAAGGTTTCCGCGCGTGTACAAGGGGGTGCCGTTCGCCTCAAAGCTGCTGCTTCCTTCGCGGATGCTGGTGATATCCGCGATATAGTCGACGAGCTTTGGAAAGGACCAGGCGAGAAGAAACAGACACTTATTGATACTGTAAGCATCTGCATTGATATATCATTCTCAAGTGGAAGATATTAACAAACCTAGGAAATCGATCTCCTCCTGAAACGGACAGATCAGGTTCCCTTGGAACCGTATGACATTATATCCGACCCCAAGACAGTAGTGGCTCTTTCATTACTCTATAACAGCATGGTATGTACTATGGACTCAGGCGCCTTCTTTGCAAAATCTAAAATTTCTCCAGCAATGGCTTGCAAGCCACCTTGCGAAGGTTAGACTAGTCGTCGACCCTTCCACGGAGCAGGCTTCATCTTCTCTGTCCTCCAATGGCCGACCATCTCGTAGATGGACCCTATTTGGAGCAATGAAGCCTAAACGCGACAGCATCAACAGCCCGGTGCACCTGCCGCTCAACAACGAGACTGCCGCAGCCTTTGACAAGACTTTACAGTCGCTTCATGGTCTTGGATCCACTGCACTCTTCACATTACACGTCGATATCCGCTGTGGCATTATTCACATGCTCACCAGGACTATGTCAGGACCGAATCCTCCAACTGTCCGGAATTCAGAGCCCGCCACCCCATCTCCTAGTACCACTGATAGCTGGTGGCATATTATTATGAACCAGCCTACCGCTGCCTCTCCAACGATTCTAGCACTGAACAGTGATCTAATCGCCTTCGATACGAACATTTCCACGTATCTTGGATCGGATGAGCACTGGTTCATCACTTCCGGGCTAGCACGGTTCATCGATCGCGTTTTCGTCTCATGCACGAAATACATTGGGGCCATGAACGAAAATGGTGCTCTCCGCTTGCAACTTGATGTGCTTGTATTGCAGCAAAACTTGAAGAACATCATCATCGACCCCACTGTTGATTCTTCCAAGGTCGGCGAGTCTTCTTCCCACGAAGTGGTGGCTCTGCCCCGGAGTGCCAAATTCCTGGACTGGTTCCTAGAAGGCGCCGAGAAAGCGCTAGACTACTCAAAGGACGAAAAGGATGCGTTCGCCGCCGAGGGTGACAGCGCCTTGGCAGCAGGGAATGGCGAACCGTTCACCTACGATGAACTTCGTGTGCTGGTGGATCTCTGTTTCTCTGAGATTTTGCGGGGCCCACGGGGTGCCGAAAACCGAGAGGACTTCATGTCATCGAAAAAGGCCAGCGCAGATGCTCTTTTGCGATTGAATGAAGTGATGTGGGATGCACGATAGATAAACGAGACTTGAGGATACCTCACATATACTCACATAGTATACTAGCTGTTTGTCAGAATTCCAGACCCAGTCTGTAGGGGTCTTGGAGCAGAATAGTCCCCTAATATCGCCAACTCAACGCCTCATGGAAGGATTGCAGCCTCCAACGGCCTAGTCCTCAGTAGTGTCTTTTTGTTTAATTGATTCTCCCTCTCGATTAATTAAGCTGTACCCACTAAGCCTATCGTGGCACGGCGCAAATCCATTTTCGGACCATTCCGAGTCTCATCACTGGTGGCTGCTGCAAGTTCAGCTCCACGCGCGTTTCAAGTGTCTTGATCTCATTTCTTTAGCCTTGTAGCCGTAAATTAGTATGTGCCCACTGTCAGCAGCTAGGAAGATAGTATGAACACATTCATTTCATGACCTCGTCCGGTTTTCCTCTTCTTTCTTTTGTTCCCTCGTTGCAGGTCCTTCTCTCTCTTTTTCCTATCTGTCTGCGACAGCTTTTACCGTCTGTTTAGGGTTCGATATCCTAAGGTCCATTCATTCTATACAGTGCCACTGTGTCCAATCTTTACACACTTAGGCTCTACCCTTCACTCATTCAATCATTTGTCAGTGACAAGAACTATCATTCATTATCAGAACTTTCGAAGAAGTCGACGTGCAAAATGAAGTATCAAACCGTTGCCTCGATGGGCTTCGCCCTGTTCGGTGGTGCAGCAACTGTCTCTGCTAGCCCACTCATCATGCGTGGGGACTCTGGCTTTTGCCCTAAAGGATACTCTCCAACTGTCATCACCATGAGTGTGCCTGTTACGCCAACTCCGACACCTTCGGCCGTTGAAGAAATTACTTCAAGCACCTTCTCGACACCTTCTCCTGTCATCGAGACACCTACTACCAGGTCAACTCAAAGTGAGACCTCTGTTCCCACCCCGGTCCAAATTCAGACCTCTACTCCTGCCGGCGATGAGGCTTTACCAACTTCTTCTTTGGCCCCGACGACCGAAGCTCCAATTCCTGAGACTACTCAGGCCGCTGTGATTGTCACTACATCATCTTATAAGGCCCCTGTTGTTCATGCTGTGGCACCGACTACTTCTGAGGTTGAGCAAGATACTGCCTCTCAAACCACTGCTGCTCAGTCTACCAAGACCGCTTCCGACTCTTCTTCTTCCTCCTCTTCGTCGTCATCATCCTCTTCCCCTGGTGGATCTTCCGGCTCAGCTACCTTCTACGGTGGAAACGTCGCCGGCGGAACCTGTTCTTTCTCAGGATACACTCTTCCCAGCGGTCTCTTTGGCACCGCTCTATCCGCCGACTCATGGGACGATGCAGCTAAGTGCGGTTCTTGTGTTGCTGTCACCGGACCCAATGGAAAGACCATTAAGGCTATGGTAAGCACATATAGAAAATAATGTTCTACCCGAAGAGGTTTAATAAACTAACTTTCAATAGATCGTGGATCAATGCCCGGAATGCGCTACGGGACACTTCGATCTCTTCCAAGATGCTTTCGCTGAGCTCTCTGCTATCTCAGCCGGTGTCATCGACATCAGCTACTCGTACATTTCCTGTGACATCGATGGTCCACTTAAACTGAAGAACAAGGAGGGTACATCTGAGTACTGGTTCTCGATGCAGGTGGTCAACGCGGGTGAGGAGGTCACTAAGCTCGAGGTTAGCACTGATGGTGGAAGTAACTGGCAGAGTACTACCCGCACATACTACAACTACTTTGAGAACACCTCTGGATTTGGTCAGAGCAGTGTTGATGTCCGTGTTACTGGCGAATCTGGAAAGACAGTCATTGTCAAGGATGTTGGCTGTGAGTCTGGTGCGGAGGTCACTGCCAACTCTAACCTGTGAGGAATCGATGTGAATTTATATAAAGTGAGGCTCTGGATAATGAGCTGTTCTTAAGATTCTCTTCTCAAGCTGTATTTATCAAATCCTAGCCATTGAATAGTGGAATACGATCATCTTACCTATGGGGATAGAATTTACCTTGAAGTATATGAGCAATGGTACTATAACCTCAAAAAATACTGAAATTTGCAAAATAAATAGATACACGACCGTACAACTCGGACTCATTAGTCAAGTAGTAAAATCTGTCCGGTGATAGTGTTAAAAGTTGAATACCTCCAAAATCAAAGACTAGTGCACGAGTGTATAACCCAGACAACGGCTTTAGGCAGCGACAAATATTTGGGTTGTGGGCTTTCAGGATAATACGAGACCCCTCTATGAAATACAGATAGCCACAGCCCCAATATTGCTCGTATACTAGCATGGGCTGAGATCTCCGCATTTCGAGCGCTACCTGATCCATTGATGTATTAAGCACTTCAACCCTACCATTCTTTTAAGTATCGCGAGCTTATTATTGATGTTTCTCTACGTCCAGAAACCCTTCAAGCATAGAAGGTTGTCATAACGTCTATTACTTAAAAAGCAAATCTAACGTTTTGCCATGTACTACTTCTATTAGCACATTGTCACTCAAGCTGAGCCCCTTGCACACGTGTTGCATATCGGGATTCGGAGAATTCCTTGAGGATATCGTATCCAACACGAGAAAACCAAGATTGACGCGATTGATCTTGGCAGTGAGCTACCATACCTTGTATTTCTGAATTGTCTTAGTATGATTAAAACCCGAATCAGATAATCAGCTGTTTTAAATCCGACCAGCCTGGATATAAAGCATTTAAGCTTAACTCCGGCCATACCCACTCAGTTTTTGCTGGATTCTAGAATGGAGACGGTGTGATTCACACTCCGGATCTAGCCTAATGTGAGTATTAGCATGCACAGACAGCTATGGTTATCATAAGTGATACTTAGGGTATCGTCACCGTGCAGGGGATGGAACTGAACAGCTGCTTCACCAGCCATGCTATGTACCACTAGTACGCCACGGTCAGGATGGCTAAATAGTATATCGAGAACATTCAAATTGAGATCTATAAGGACAGGATAATCTCTATGAGTTTGATCTGTGTTTCTAGTTGATATACAATGGTTGCCAGAATTTTCAAGTTACATGAAAGATAATTTTCCGTCTATGAACTTGGTCTCAGACTATGCAAGTTACTACACAAAGGGGATTGCCGACTTCAATGTAATCTAGCAAAATCAAAACGGGATTTCTTCGTCCTCAAACTTCCATTTAGTCAAAGTGACTCACGGCTCCGACCGCCGTCCGCTATGGGCGCCAGTCTGACTGCTGAAAAGAAGATCTGAGGCTATTCCGACGCGACCCGAGCATTTGATTGGTCCATCGTATACTTCCGTCTCGTATTTTTTAGGCGCTACACACGACTAACCCAAGGATCGAGATGTGCCAGGCCGTAAAATGTCACATGTGGCTCGCGATTTTGTCAGGATCGGCGTGACTGAAGACCGACACCCGATGACTCGGTTTGATGTTTTATAAAATGATGGCTGACGGCTGAATATTGTTAGGAGCATTGGATTTACTTCATCGCAAGCACCACGAGGATTTAGTACGACGAACAAATCTATTGTCACTGTCCTTTGTCTCCCAGACTGCTCAAAGGTGACAATGACGGCCGCTAGCAGTATTACGAAAGTGGATGTCGAAAGTCCACCGGAAAAAATCGCAGAGGACGTTCAAGACTCGAAGGTCTCAGAAAAAGAACCTGAATACCCTCCTCTTTCAAAAGTCATCATTGTTATTCTCGCCCTCTACCTCGCCATCTTTTTGGTAGCACTCGACCAAACAATCATTGGTGTCGCCATTCCCAAAATTACCGATCAATTCAAGAGTATCTCAGATATCGCCTGGTATGGCAGTGCCTACTTTCTCACGTCGACGGCCCTCCAGCCATCTTACGGCAGAATCTATAAAATTTTTAGCGTGGGTCAATGCATCAAACTGTAGTGCTACAACTTAAAATATTGGAGAAAATACTTATTGAATCATTCGTGACAGGTCAAATGGGGTTTCTTGATAGCCGTTCTGATCTTCGAAATCGGCTCTCTGATCTGCGCAGTTGCACCAACTAGCACGGTCTTAATCGTAGGACGAGCCATTGCAGGAATCGGCGTTGCAGGAATCTTCTCCGGCGCCTTGGTGATCATTTCATTCACCGTTCCCCTACCGAAGCGACCTTTGGTCTTTGGTGCGTTTGGCATGGTCTGGGGCATCGCTTCCATCGCTGGTCCCCTTCTCGGCGGTGCATTCACCGATGGAGTTTCATGGAGGTGGTGCTTCTATATCAATCTACCAATTGGCGGTCTCTCAATCGCAGTTATTGTTTTTATCCTTCGCGTTCCTGAAAAGAGCGAGTTCTCGGGGACATCTGTACTGGCACGCATTAAACAGTTGGATTTAATCGGTGCTAGTCTCCTGATTCCTGCGATTATTTGCCTTTTGCTTGCTCTCCAGTGGGGAGGAAATAAGTACCCATGGAATAACTCTCGTATCATTGGACTGTTTATTGGATTTGGTCTTTTGATTATTCTCTTTGTTGTTTCGCAGATTTACCTCGGTGAAAAAGCTACTCTGCCGCCACACATTCTGAAGAAACGTACCGTTTTGGCGGCGTCGTTGTTTGCTCTGTTCTTCGGCGGAGCATTCTTCTTACTGGTATATTATGTCCCCATTTACTTCCAAAGTGTCAAAGGGTCCTCTGCGATGAAATCAGGTATACAACTTCTGCCCCTGATGCTGGCTACAGTTGTCTCTTCGGTAGCTATCGGTGGTATGATTACTGCAGCAGGATATTACACACCTTTCTTGATCGCCAGCACTGCTATCGCCGCCATTGGAACCGGCCTCATCACTATGTTCGATGTTGACATGTCTAATGGAAAATGGATTGGCTATCAAATTGTTGCAGGCGCGGGTGTCGGGGCAGGCTTTCAAGTTCCTATGACTGCTGTCCAGACCGTGCTCAAACCTGAAGATATCCCTGTCGGCACAGCTGCAGTCATGTTCTTCCAGACTTTAGGCGGTGCTTTGTTTATTGCTGTTGGTCAATCCGTTTTCCAGAATGGATTGATTGATGGAATCAGCAAGTATACAACGGGTGTGGACCCCGTCGCTATTGTCGGTGCTGGCGCTACCGAAATGCGTAAAGTTCTGGGTGAACTTGGGAAACTTGATCAAATAGATGGGGTCATTGAAGCTTATATGAGTGGGCTGAGAGATTCATATCGTGTGAGTCTTGCGCTTATGCTGGTTGCCTTTGTTTCGAGTCTTTTTCTGGAATGGAAGAGCGTGAAAAAGGCCGGTGGTGAGAACAAAGAAGCTGCCATTCCAGCACTTTGATATAATCCCAAAACCAGGACAAAATCTTCTCGCAATTACGAGAACCAGTCAGTATGCGACTGGAACTAATAATCATGGTGTATGTACGAGTATTAGATAGCGATAATTTGTGAATGAATAATCAGGGCACCTCTCCGTTCAAAGGAAATCAACTCCTTTTTTTTTCTAATTTCCGGTTACCAGAATGGCGCAAGTGAAACAAATTCTTTCATTGAGAAGTTGGCAGTGAACTGTTCGGATGATATTGGAGTACATCGGCCAATCTGACGAGACATTGGCGTGTAGTTCCACTTAATACTGCATTGATTCAGGGGCTGATCGCAGATTTGCGGGTCTTAAAAATCAAGATTCAGGGGCCTACTATAGTACATAAACTACTTTAAACAATTCAGTTCTGACCAACCAATCAAGCCGTTTTGGCCCCCATCTGCACAAGTAAGATGATTCGATGTGGAGTTCTATGAAGAAAAAACATAGAACCAATTTCCTAATCGGGTTACCATCAGCGAGACTTTACCACTCGTTGTCGATAATCTTCTCCACGATATGATGTCGATCTTCTTCAACTGTGGATGGCTTGTTTGAAGAGCAGCTAACTGAGTCGGTAATCGAATGCGAGCAGCCGAATTAAGCTGTAGACTGCGAAATAGCATGATGAGGGTACAGTATATAAGGCTATGATGATCACTCTTAGATATTGAGCAAGGCTTTCGAAGATCATTTCGACTCTCATTCATTGTATAAATTCTTTTACATTCTTGTTCATAGTATAGTTCCACTTCCCCACGGGGCCGACAATTCTTTTGATCATGCGTGGTCTTCTATCGTGGACTGTCGCGGCAAGCGTGCTGACCACAGCGTCGGCAGCGGCCATTCCCACGTCTTCGGATGAGTGAGTATTCTCTTCTTTTCATTAAGTTTTTCCCATTCAGCGCAATTTGCACTGTTTAAACTTACCTCGTTTTCCTATCTATCGATAACCGTCCACTTAATCTAACGAGTTGATCTATATAGATTGATCCAAAAACGGGATACTTGCACCGGGCCCACCGCGTCCTCACCTTCTTCCTACTGGCTGCTTGACCAGGATCACTCTGGCAATGCTCGCGGTTATGCGCCGGAAGTTTCCAACGCCAATTACCCCGTGTGGCGTAATGTGAAAGACTACTCTGCTTCAGCCGATGGATCTGGTGACCAAACGAGTAGCATCCAGGATGCTATCAATGATGATGGCTCAAATGGTAGCCGCGAAGGTCAAGGCGTTACAAGGTACCCTGCTGAGGTTTTCTTGCCTGGAGGTACATACCAGCTGGGTAGTACCTTGGACCTGCGCGTGGGCACTATTATCACTGGTGATCCATTGGACCCGCCAGTTCTAAAAGCATCCTCCGATTTCAATGGTGAAACTCTCATCAATGGCTTCGATAAAAAGAACGGCCAGCCGGAGACTAGCTTTATGACGCTTTTGCGTAATGTGGTCATTGATACTACGGCCGTTAGCAAAGATACTACTATCACTGCTTTGCAGTGGGGTGTTGCCCAGGGTGCTGGCTTGACCAATGTCAAGGTCAACATGCCCTCCGACTCAACCGGACACACTGGTATTCATATCAAGAGTGGATCGACCATCGCGGTAACAGACGTTCAAATCACCGGTGGAGCTGTTGGAATTAAAAACTCCAATCAGCAAGTCAACTTCAAGAATATCTATTTCAAGGAGTGTACCACCGCATTTGATGCAGATGGTGGCCACACTGCTCTTATCCAGGGTGCTACCTTTGACACTGTAGGGCTAGGAATCGACATGAGCGGCAATGGTCTCGGTAGCTTGGTGCTTCTGGACTCCAACTCCACCAACTCTGGAACTGTGGTGAAATTCCACGACTCCTCCAACGACAGTGGGAAACGAAACAGCCAGCTTCTCATCCAAAACCTTGTCCACGACACCAAAAACCCAATTGCCGTCGACAGCAACAACAATGAGAAACTGGGTGCCGCTGACACCATCGATACCTGGGCCTGGGGTAACCTGACACCGGGTCAATATGAGACAGGCTCAAAGTTCACCACCAGTCGCCCAGACGTACTACTCTCCAACGGTAAATACCTTACTCGCGCACAGCCAACATATGCCGAATATGTCGCCGGCCAGGTTGTCAACGTCAAATCTGTCGATGGACATACCGTCAAGGGAGACGGCTCAACGGATGATGTCGAGTCCCTAAATGCCATCCTGGCAGACAATGCTAAGAACTGCAAGATCACATACTTCCCGTACGGCGTGTACACAGTGAAAGATACCCTGAAAATCCCCATCAATTCACGAATCATGGGCGAGGCTTGGGCTGTGATTTCTGGCGCAGGTGATGCCTTCAAGGATGACTCAAAGCCCAAGGCCGTCGTTCAATTGGGAGAAGCCAATGATGAGGGTGTGATCGAGATTCAAGATATGCGTTTCAGCGTCGGCGAAGTCCTCCCCGGCGCTAAGATCCTCGAGATCAACGCTGCAGGCAAGAATCCCGGTGACGTTGCTCTATGGAACACAATTGTGACTGTTGGTGGCACCGCTGAGACGAGCATCAAGGATGACTGCGACAATCAGGATACGTCGCAGTGCATGGCAGCGTATATGGTAGCGCACCTTACAGAATCGTCTTCCGCATACTTGGAGAACTTCTGGGGTTGGACCGCAGACCACAATCTTGATGGTGGATCTTCAAAGACTATTATTTCTACTGGTCGTGGTGTCCTCGTCGAGGCTACTAAAGGTACCTGGCTTACCGGTACAGGATCAGAGCACCACTGGTTATACAATTATAACTTCCACTCAGCCCAGAATGTGTATGCCGGTCTTTTGCAGACTGAAAGCCCTTATATGCAGGGCAATGGCGCGACACAGACTGCACCTGCACCTTGGACGGCAGAGTCCTCACTTGGTGATCCCGATTTTGGCTGGTGCGACGATGACGACCAGAAGTGCCGGACTTCTCTTGCTACGAATGTTGAGGGCGGCAAGGATATCTTGCTTTATAATAGTGCAGCGTGGGCATTCTTTGACGGCGAGTGGGATGGCAATTATGGGACCCAGTGTGATGGATCGTGTCAGACTAACATGATGCGTGTTGCCAATGATCCTGAGAATCTGGTTTGGTATTCCATTAGCACTCGCAAGACGGATGTCATGGTTCTGGATGACAAGTCTAACCCTAACGAGGAGAACCATCCGGGTGGTTGGGAGGCTATTGTTCAGTCTTACAGACAGTTTGCTTCCTAAGAGGTGTTATTTGAGATAGAGAGCGATAAGAAGTAAATAGCAAAGGCGCTCAGAAAATTTGCACATAGATAACCCTATTGCAGGTAATATAATTCACAATTGTACCTAACACTCGGACTCGAGACTTGAAGAATGCGCTTCAGGGCTGCTCGTACTGACCTTCTCTTGATCGTAACACCACGGACAGCATGCAATTACAGAGACTCAGCTGGCCTACACTGACTTCGTACTAAATGACTACAGTCTATTGATGTGTAGGACAAGAGTATATTAAGGTTACTAATAAATTAAAACTTGCATTATACCTGCAGCACCATGATTCCAGAAAAATCCCTATCCAATCCAGAGATTTCGCCAGCCGAGCCGTTAACAATGGGAAAAAGGGAACATAAGTCGAGCGACCTTTGCAAGGTAGGGGGAAGAGGGGAGGTCGGAGTATCAAAAATGAGAAGAGCAAAAGTACGCCGTGAAACAATAACAAGCCAAAAATACTCCTCCGAGTCCGTGATAGATATGAGTCTGTACTCAGCTAAAGCATATATGCTGCAGGAAAAAAAAGACTCTTGAATAAGATCAAGACTGAGCAGCTATAAACTAGTCATATGAAGAGGCAGGGAGGCGGTAAAAGGCGACAGAAACAGAAATTAAACAGAGAAAGAAGAAAAAAGGGAATCAGTTTCTGATGATAGAACATTCAAAACGCGAAGGGGAGAGGGTATGTTCAAATTTGGGCCGCCGAAAAACGCAACGAGACGGTCATAGCACGTGCACAAACAGAGCCAGAGAATCTCTTCACTCCAGGTCGAAGGTCTCAAGCTCTTTCGCCTCATCGTAGTCATCAAACTCCAAGCCTGCATCACGGCAGCGCTGTAACCACTTCTGGGCGATGTTATTGCGGCGGCTGACTTCAAGCTTTAGCTTCTGGTTGGAGGCACTGATCTCCGAGAGAGCATGATTGGTCGTAAGACTATGCTGCTCGAATCGCTCATCAATGCTCTTCTTCTCCTCCTGCAGTTGACAAATATACTCGATGGCTCGCTGAAGTATAGCGCCCTTGTTCTTGTCACAATTTGGGACGAGATGAGAAATTTGATTGATCCCCTCATTGATTGCCTCTCGGCGACGACGTTCAACTGCGAGTATGAAATTAGCTTAATTGATAAAAAAAAACCGGTCCAAAGCAGATCATATAACATACCTTCTTTATGGTTGTTCTTGCGAACCTGGTGCCATTCTGGAGAGCCAACTGTTGGCTTTGAGTTCATGCTCTGCGCCTCACGGGCGGCGTATACGGCAGCAGCTGTGGAGTTATGATTGTGAGCATGAGCACCAGGCATAGGCCCTTGGCCCATATCATCGGGAAAGTTGAGACCCTGGGTAAGGTTGTTGGCGTCGAAAGCCGAATCCGGAGGGGGAGGATATTTGTTGTGAGGGTGTGCAGCCAGTGCAGCCTTCGCGGTGAGTGTATTATCATCGGATAAGTTGTTTTGAGCTTGACCAACATGCTGCAAGATCTGTTGGTCGATGTTCAGATCGGAACCCGTGTTGGGGAGACCATGGTCATAGTTCAAGGCGCTGTGAAAGTTATGCTGATTGTCGGGGCCCATGCTGCCGTTGCTCCCGTGGGAGGAGCGGTTGAGGCGCTGGGCGTCGTGGCCAATGTCCTCGGAACCTTCGCGTTTGCGCTTGTTACCTCCGTCTGGGCTGTTCATGGTGGGGTCCGATATGTAATTGCGATAAGCCTAATTGGGTAGATGGTTAGTCATCGAAGGGCAACCCAAAGGTCAAATGTGTGAAGAACACAAGGATTTTGTGTGCGATGGTTAGTCAAGGGTCGCAGTTAGTGATGATATGAAAAGGTAAAGGCCGATCTTTCCTCAGTAAGATCGATCGCCCTTCCTCGGAGTAAACAGATCAACGCGTGAAGCCGACGCGCCCGGTAGAAGACCATTGCTCATTTGAGCGGAATAGGGTCATGCAGGGTTTTTGTGCATCCGGAGTACCTTGCAACAGGCCATCGGATGCATGGGTATCGCGTGGGCAAATCCAAGACATCGTTCAGGCTGCCTCAGGTTGCTCTGCCGACTCTCCGATCACGACGCGTAGCAATAAGAGGCGCGTCATTGAGGAGTGCCATCGAGGAGATGAGCGATGAGGGGAAAGGGGGAAGGGTCAGGAAATGGCGCCGGCGATCGTTGAACAACGACGGCGACGCGACCACAACAGTTTGGGGCATGGGGGAGGAAATAGAAATGGTCGATGGAGTCGTTACCTTGGGATGATCTCTTTATCACCTGACAAGAAGTCACCTGCCACGGACAACAACAAGACGAGGTCACGTTGTTTCGTGATATCCGAACTTCGAATATGAAAAACACCAAAAAGAAAGAAGAAATCGCGGGAGTTTGGTGAGAGGAGTAAACGCGACCAACTTAGATTTTAGGTTAAAAACGCAAGATTTAACATAGAAAAGGGATAATCTTGAGGGTGTCGAGCGACCGAGTCGAGGAGGACTGCTCACGTGGAATTGAGGAGAACAGCGGCTACGGAGAGTCGGAGCAGCCAAAAGTGCAGAAGAGTCACCTGATCCGCCGCCCGCTTCAGTGGAATGTAATGTTCTTTAAGTATGATGAGCACCAAAATTATTATAGAATTTGGAGGTTTTTTTAATCATTTACAAATTCAATATAAGTTAGCTACATCCTAGGTCTAGAGCCCTTTCAGCAATGATATGATCTATCTTCATACCAGAAATTCTGGCATTTTGATTCTTAGAGGTGCATCTCAGTCACATGCCGGGATCCCGTGCCCCTCCGCCCCTCCGCCCTTCCACCCACTCACCACTTTCCGACTTTGCGATTGGCCAGTCGCGAAAGTCACGTGAAAGCACGGGCCACACCAGCGCGAAGTATACAAAACTGCCGGTGTTTGATGCATCTTCCCCGGATGATCAGCCCTCCACATGAGCACAGATATATGTGAACATCCTACAATTCTATGCATGAGGCATTCAATCAATAGGTTATCACCAATACAAGAAAACCTCAAGGATAATCATAAAACAGTGGAAACATTCTTTATTGACCAGACCAAACCTCCGCAATTGTCACATGGAATTGGAGGGCTTTGGACTCGCGCTAGGGTTGCACCCGGGTAGCCTGCGATCGTCCAGTCATGAGACCTCATCGATAAAATAAGGTGGGAATTCTGCAGGATAGGACGATCTCCCATGGAAAACGATCATTCGGGCCCCGTTAGATCGCCAGGTGAGCGGCAGTCGGCATGGAAGCATCCGTTTACTTTTGATGTCAATCGGTTCGTCCGATAGTAGAGCTCTCACAGCCACACCTTCCTAATCCCATTTGAGGAGATAAAAAAAGGATCAGAGATAAGATGCATTCAAAAGAAAGCCTCAAAGCCCCTCGAGGCAGACAGATATCAAAGGCAGCCAGCCATATCTCCACATTAGAAGGCAACATCCCCACCCCACCTTCGTTGATGCATCTCGAAACATGATGTCTCATTCCCCCCGCGACTTTTTCCTTAGCTCAAAGACCATTTTAGGATCTGCCGTGGTATCCGCGAAACAAATCCCCTCTTCTCCCGCGCCCAGTAGATCCCAGCAGAGGATCTTCACGTCGAAGTCGCGACCTTCGTCGATCGCCTCCACCGCGTTAACACCTGACCCATCCATCTCTCCACGAGCTCGTTGCGTCACAGCAATGACGGCGCTAGTCCCCGCATATCGCGCCGGTGGCTTCTCGTCATCTGCCGCGGGTTCTTCCCCGGCGCGATTGGCAAAGACGATCACCACCTGCTTCTCGTCCTTGTGCGTCGGCTTGGCTGAACCAGACTCTCCGTCTCTTTCCATATCAAGCCCATCCGCATTCTGCGCATGCTGCATTTTCTTCTCAATGAGCGGCCAGAATCGCTGTAGCCAGTAGTTGAACGTATCCATTTCCGGCTGACCTTCTAGTTCCTCTAACTCTTCCCGACTGAGTAGAGTCAACCAAGCCATGGACAAAACGACTAATTGTGATTTCGAGTCTAGGACCCGGTTGGCGAATTCCCACGCTGTATATGGTGCTTCGAATTTGTAGGGGTTGATATCCATGCAGATCCCAAACGATGTGGCGACCCGCTTCTCGGCTGCATGTCGGGTAGTATCACTCGCATCTGCATTTTCCATTGTAGATCCAATTCCTTGTCCATTCAGAGATGGGAACGTCAGTTCACTAAATCCCCGCTTCACATCGCCCTCTGATGCCCAGCTTTCGTCCGTATAATACAGGAAGCTCTTGCGGTAGTTGTGAATGACCTCTCCCTTCTCATCAATCACTACAAGAGAGTTGTAGTACTTCGTCTCGCCTGTAGTATCCTCTGTTTCGATCTCAGGATACCCCACACAAACTTTACAATGGAGACGTTGTGCAGCCTCGCGTGCCCACGCGGCACTGGGCCCTTTACCAACAGGTTCAACGAAGGGCTTCACTGCGTCTAATGAGGGGAAATTGTACCCTGGGAAAGTTGGTTAGTACTTATGAGATGTAGCAAGAAGCCAAGCGGACGCATATAAAGCCAGTTGCCATTTCATCCATGCAGCTCTCGAAACGTACCTGTCAACGCCATCTCAGGCAAAACCAAAAGCTCCGGTTTCAGAAGTTCCACCCCAATTCCTATTCCTAGATTCTGCCCTCCTATCGAAACACCCTTTCCGTTCTTGAGCAGTTCATTCGCGCGTCGAATATTTCCCTCCACGTCCCCGAGCTTTGGGGCAATCTGCAAAGTAGCAATTCTCATTTCAGCGATACGAGAGCTCGAGAAATTTCTCGAGATCGCTAGTTGATTGAACGGACGGGGTTTTCTCCAAGCCCGTAATGATGAATTGATAAGACAAATTGGTGAAGATATAGCTGCCACGCAAACTGGAAGTCCTCGTCCTAGCCGGACGCGGGTTAAAGATGGGGATGCCAGAATGATATCAGATTTAGTTCCTTAAGAATGATTCGCTGGTTGAATGAATTTAGCCGAATTTTCTAAGCGATCGCGCTTTGAATGAGATTCGAACATTGAAATGGCGAGGAGTGAAGTTTGAGACTCCAAGTTGAAGAGGCATTCTGTGGAGTGCGCGGGAAAGATTTGCTGACTGAGGAAGATCGGCGGTTACGGCGGGACAAGCTCCCCCATCAACCATCAAGTATCCATATAACATCCCCACGCTCATGGCATTATGTTAAGATGCGGAAAGTATTTGTAACAAGGCCCTGTCACATATGAATAAGGGCGATATAGGAGGTGCTATTGATGACTGAATATGGGACGAGGATAAATCTGAAGAGGAGTATCAACATGGAGACAGCCACAATACGTGCCGCATATATGGCCTTAGACCTGTTGTGTCTGGTGGTTATTTTTACATATGTGAATAAGCTTGGACCACTCTATTTCGGAATCAAAGTCACTATATATCAAGGGTTGATAGAACATTCAAATTGAGGAAAGCCATTGAAACTTACCCTAGCTTGCTCCAGGGCCGACTTTGCAATGCATGTAATCCCAGATGTTCCATAGTATGGGTAATCTCATGAATACGCCGAGAGACAAATCCCTAGATCTGATCATCCAATTCATCCCAAAGATGAGATTTACTATCAGATGCAAAGATCTGTAATAGACAGGCGTCATCTTCTATGACTGGTTGTCTGATGCCAAGGCCGTAAGCGTGTGCAACCTCCTGTCTCTTGCATCGATAGGGTCTTCCCACTCTGCGTAGAAACCTTTGCGAAGACTTATATTTCAGCCAGTAGGAATAGTGGACTTTTGATATGATTTAATTTAGTAACCTGGAGTGAGCGATCAATAAAAGGATACATGCTGTAGGTACATTAGGAGATTTGGCAGACTTCGGTGGAGGACTTCGCAGAGGATATAATACATGATTTGGCTGGGATATCGACTTCGCATCCGAATCGGGTGTATGCTGAATAGATTGGAGCTAAAGATGTCTAAGAGATATAAGCTTAAGGCATGGGATTTGTGATATGTACTTAGTGATAGAGAGGTCCGGCTCTTGGATGGACACAGAGATAGTGAGAAATGATTTGGGTATATTGGTAGATGGTGAGAGACGGACACTATTAGCTCACTGCTGTACCTTACTTGTTATGTAGTTGACGGTATTACTTCATCCTAAAGTTTGAAAGAAGAGCCACATAGAGATATCTATTGTAAAGACTGGCTAACGGGCTAATATAACTTCAATTCATATTGGGGGTATGTACTAATAACCGCCCTAACACCATATCAATGTGCATTGGGCATGACCTGAACATCCACACAGTCAAAAAAAAAATACAAAAATGAGAACTCCGGATGAATATGCAAATTCAATCTCCTTGTCTTCCTTCTCATTATCGAGAGTCACTCCTTATTCACTGTTGGAATATTTGCGTTTCTCGTTGCGCTTGTCAACTCGTGAAAAGTCAAGTGCTTTATATGCCAACCCGTGGGCTCCAGTCGCCCGAATCCTTCGCTCTGAGGCAGACATACTTCTGCCAAGTCCTTCTGGAATATCGGGTGCGTGGGCCACCTTGTACCCATGTGACTGAGGGGAGTGACTCATAGAGAACGGGGAGCTATAGTAACTAGCACGAGGGCTATATGAGGACCGCCGTGGATCGTACTCGGATGACGGATCGAAAATCTTTGGTCCTGTTCGAAGTTGCTCCGCTGTTATCCGAGCTGCATTGAGTAAAAGCTCATCCTCATCAACTTGGCGATTATGTGGTTTCGCAACAGTGGTTTCCTCCTCGGCCGGTGACTTGCGCTCAATCAGGGCTTTGACGCGGTCTAGACACGGCAATGTTGGGAGCGCCTTCGCGTATGCTTCAGCGATAGAGTATTTCTTGCTAGGGGGCGACGTTTCACTCGAGTTGGATGTTTTGAGAACTTTTGAGCTAGATCGCTCACGGGACCTTTCGCGCTCGGCAGTTTCATCCAATGCTCGTTTCCGGCTGTTTGCTTGTTCCTCGGCTTCCCTCTTTTGCTTCTCGGCTGTTTGTCGAATAAACTCTCTCCAATTGGCTTGGCGTTCTTCCTCGGTTTCTTCAACTGGAGACAGGATTAGCAGATATATCTAAGTGACGGGTGATAGAGGACTTACCAGGAAAAACCAAGTCCTGGGGTTGGGACACGGCGGGCAGCTCAAGAGGTTCTTCAGCACGATCTTCTTGGGAGAAAGTATTGGTAGGCTCGATCGAGACAGGGGCTTGGGCCTTCGGGATATCCTGCGCACCGTCCTCCTTATCGATGGCCGTCATTTCATATGATTTTGTGGGAGCGGACTCATTCGTGACACTCGGCTGAGATTCATCGACGGTGTCGGACTTGGGTGCTGCCACGGGCTTATCAGAGGAACCAGCAGAGGAAAAGAGTGCGTTCGAGGAATCTGTCGATGTAGGCTGGAAGAGGCTCGCCATAGGTTCAGACTTCGCGGGAACAGACTTCGAGAAATCGAAAGTAGCTGCTGGCATACTCTGGGAACTTTTCGTGCCTTGGGTGGATTCATTTGCTGGTGCGAATAGTGAAGGTTTCGAGAAGCCAGTAAAGCTTGGAGGTTTGACAGACGAAAAAATACTGGGGGTATCTTGAACTGAACCTATACCAGGGCCAATAGTTGCAGATAGTTGAGATGGCTGAGACGTGGTTTGAGAAGCAGGAGGATTGAAGAGATTCGAGGTCTGGGCCGAGAAGGTGTTTGTGGAAGCTGTGGACTGTAGAGCAGTGTCCTTGGCATCCATAGAAGGGAAAGGCGATTTGGGCGGGGCGAACAAGGAGGATGCCGATGAAGCAGATGACGTTTTGGTTGGATCCACATCGGCTTGTTTTGGTGCTTCAAAAGGCTTCATACCCAGTGAAGCAGAGGCAAAAGGATTCGGTTTGCTGGCTTCTTGATTCTTGTCATTGTCAGACAACTCACCATTGGTGAATATGGATGATGATTGCGGAAGGGTGGGAGTTGGGCTTCGAGATTGGCTAAACGGTTGAGTTGGCTTCACAATGCCAAAAGGATTTGCAGGTTGGACTGCAGGAGCTGCAGGGGCGTCTTCCTTTGAAGGAGCCTCAGCTGTCTTGGTCGGTTGGGGAAAAGCGAAGGGTGAAGTCGCAGCCTGAAAAGGATTTTGAGTTTGTGATGTTTTCGCAGCAGCAAACGGGTTGGATGGGGCGGTTTCGCCGTTCAATGGGGCTGTTGCCGGCGCAATACCATTCGAAGAACCCCCGGAAGATAGCGAGCCAAATGGATTTGGGGGAGACGTTTGGAATGCATTCGCAGACTGCGAGGGAGCAGGAGCCATTGGTTGGGTGTTGGCTGGTGGATTCACAGACACAGAGGGTGTCGGGTTTTGAAAGAGCTGAGAAACGGGCGGTGCAGGCGATTCGGACTCGAGCAAAGCGGTATTCATCTCAACGGCAGGTTCAGAAACCTGATTACCGTCGCTTGAAACAAAAAGGGAGTCATCTTGGTCAAGAGAAATGTCCTCTGGCAATGCAGCCGTACGCTGGTGAAGGGAAGATTGATCGACCATTCCCATCCTCGCTGCCTCTCGAATACTCATGCCTAGGATAATGGCTACGAGGCTTCTTCCAGAACGCTTGCTTTCGACATAGGTCTCCGAGTACGCATGGTCTGACGATGGAGAGAATTCTAAAATCGAGTTAGCGAGTGCTAGATTTGATCGCAGGCTAAAGAGCTCAACTTGATCCGGATAGGAGATACTGACCAACAGATTCAATGTGACGGGACCCCCAATTCAGATATTGCTGACCCTGGTCATTCGTGGCAAGTTCAAGACCTTGTTCCTCAAGGAAATTGATCGTGTGCTCATCATCATCAAAATGCAAAACCCGAGTCAATTCTTCCACCGTCCATTCTTCGTTCCTGTGCTGCTGAGATATCGGCGTACGGCAATATCCTTTCCAGATGGTTCGAATGGCTGTTTGTCGAACGTAGTTGAAATAAATCTCAGCAACACATGCCATGAGATATGAAACACTGGGGGAATTGATGATGTTGAAGAATCTTGTATAGAATCCCTGAGCGATTGCGTTTGGTCGGCGTGAATCAAGGGTACCTTGAGGTTGCCATGTGTTGCAAGAAGCTGTATAAAGTTCCATGGCCACTTGGACGCGGGGCGATTCGAGCAATGAAACTGGCCACTTCTGGACACGAGCCTCGAGGTCAGGCCTTTGGTCGTGAATCGAGAAGATGATATAATATGCCCGGAATTCGTCCTCGTTCGGAAAATCGATGCGGCCACGGTTATCATCATAGTAATACATCAGAGAGAGCATCGTGTTGTTGAGTTGTTCACGTTCTTGGTGCCTGTCAAAAGGCTCTTCATTCGCCGGACTTGAGAGAAGATGCAGCGAAACGATATGAAAGCGGGCAATACGCTCTAGACATGTCACTGCTATCCTCACATCGTGTTCCTGGGTGACCTGTTGAACTGAAAAGTCGTTGCGAACAGATCGAGTCCGGTCCCAGACAAATTTGTGAATTAGTGCTAGTGGTTCTGGGCCGTTCAGTACATGCCGAATCAGATAATTAGTAGTCTGGAGAAGGGCTTTTGGTGTTCGAATATCGGACGGGAGTTGTTCATCGTAGCCAGCCGCAGACCTTCGAAACCGCTTGAGCATTTTCCACTCCATATTCTGAAGTGTATTGGTCGACGGATGAAGATACTTGAAATGAATGTTAGGAGTATGGCGTTGGTAGCATGTAAAAGGGCCATACCTTTTCGCACTTGTCGACCATTTTTTGTACAATTCGCTCAATGCTTTCGAATTCAGGGCACATCCCTTCGCAAGTTCCGACTGGAGTAATTGCCTGGTTGAGAGACGTAGGCTGGTCGGGATCAGCCATGTGGCCATCCTTGATCGCCTGCTGCCTTTCCTTTGCGCGATCGATTTTAAGCTGCGAAGAGGATCAGCGTCGCTGTTCACGATTTCCGAGTTGAAGACCAAGATCATCTGGGTGATCCACAGGGGAGAGTGCTAACCTGTTCATATCGTTGGTGGTATTGTGCTTGAATCGAGCTGTCTTCCACAGGTACTTGCTGCCCAGCGGACGCACTTAATTTCCTCGTCGGTTTGACCCACTGGTTATGTCTCGGGGCACCTCCTCTGGAACCCCCTCGGAATGCCCCCCGGGCACGCGTTGAGTTTGGGGTAGCTCCATTCGTTATTCCATTGAAGAGCGACTTCCTGTGAGATTGTGTTGCTTGGGCAGCCTGCGCGCCAAAAGGAGAGGAAACTGGTTTCGTTTGATTGAGCTGCGTGAATGGCGAATTGACATTCTGTGAGGCAGGGCCTTGTTGAGTCGCGTGAGAAGAGCCTGCATTTCCAGCTGCGGCGCCAGCGCCCCGGCCACGATTTGCGAATGTCCCTATCCCTCTTGCGCGACTACGTTGCCCGCGTCCCCTAAATGAACTAGGGCCGCCTCGGGTCTGATGTGAGCCTCGACTAGACGATGCGCCGCGGCCGCGGCCAGTTGCACCTGTTGACTGTCCGCCTCTTTGGCCATGGGTTACACCAGCAAACGGATTAAATGGGGTAGCCATCCTGTCCGCGCTCAGCGGATGAAAAGGGAAAAGCCACCTCCGGCCACCTAAGAGATCCCCCTACCGGTATCTCTCTTTGTTCTGTGACGTGGCGAGCGTTGGGGGTTCGTCGATGCGAGTTCGGACAAAGAAGATTGGGGGGATGAAAGAGAAACGGAAGAGCTGTTCATGGAAAGACGGTTCGCCGAGGCGACATTAAAAAGTCAGCTCATGTTGCAAATACTAATAATCGAGACAGTGCTGTCCAAAAAAAGAAGCGAATGCGCGGATGGGAGAATGTAATTGAAGCAAAGTTGGTACGGGACCGGATGTGAATTCGCGGGGGGCGGGAGATCGGGGTACCTTTCGAACGTTGGAAGTTCCTATGCCTTGAAGGTCGGAGTGGTAGGTATCATTGCGCGGCTTCAGCTTCTGAAAAGGAGACCGGTTTCGAAGTTGCAATGAGACGAGGGTCAGTCGAGATTTGCGACTGATGGTCGGTGTTGAAAGAAGTCGCGAGGGTGTCCTTTGATGAGAAAGCTGGACGATTCGAAAAACAGCGAGTGTAGTCAGCGAAGATATATTGTATTTCGCGGGATTTGCAGATGCGACCTCTCTCCTGGAACCAACACCGAGGGAAAGTTGTCAGTCGCGAGTTGATGAGAGTCTGATGAGACGATGCGCTGATTCACGCGAGCTCTCAGATTCGGCCGCGGCTCCACTTTTAGCCGCGCGTGTAGCGTTTGGGTCGTCCGCTCTACACTACATACTGTAGTAAGGTAGTAAGTCCCATTCTACAATAATTTAAGATATTCATGAACTTTCAATTAGTTGGAAATGTAGCTTGTAGTATTATTGATTTTCTTTGTACCGATTTATTTACAAGAAGTTCAGTTAGTTGAGATATTTGAGTCATTTCATTTCTCGTATTCGCTATCTACCAGGTATCGACAAAGTCCCATAGTGAGGTATTTACCAAAGAAGAAAAAATAAGCATGTACAAAGCCATCAACCAGGTAAACCATTATTAACGAAAGTCGAGAAGGGCAGATTATGTGAAGAGTAAAAAAGAGGTTCAAAAGTAAACCGGAAGAGGGGAAACAAAGTCAAAGCCAAGCAGTAATATCACCAAAACATGAAGCAATCTTGCAAGCCAAAATATTTTCAGAAAAGAAATCCACAAGAAATGAAGAAGAACAAGATGAAGCAGAAAAAAAAGCCCAAGTCCGCAAGCAAAATTCTTTTTATCCACGAAATTCACAAAATGCACATCTCACAATGATATAAACTCCCACGCAAACCGTCCTGTATATGGGGCGCTCTCATATGTTGGTATGATATGGTAATAAGAGCCATTCAGTCATGTAGTCATTAAGTCCCATCGCTATCTTCGCATAACAACTCCTTTCACGTAACAATCCGGGGCCAGCCCGACCGATCGATTTAGGAAAGGTGGGCAAGTGGTGAGCCGTGAGGGTGCGGGTGACCCAAAGAGCCAGTGCGGAATGGAAGTGACCTATTAGCCGCATCAATGGCTGATTGTTCGGAGGGCATTCCATGAAGATGCGTTGGTGGGGCCATAGGCATGCTGTATGACATCGATGTATGAGCCATAGGCTGTGTGGTTGCCGGTGCATTATAGCCCACGGGACTGAAGATATCCTGTCGGAATGTTGGGGTTGACCAGTGTTGGTCGGGTGTGGAGGATGGGTAAGATGGTTGAGATGGGTAGGCGAAGACAGAGACGTCATGAGGGCTGATCATTTCTGTCGTCACAGGAGTACTGAGCATACTCTGGGAGAATGAGTCTTGATACTGAGGTGGGGTGGCATAAAATGGGCGATCGCGAGCTTCGAAAGGTAGAGGCTCTGCGAGAGGAAAGTTGCCAGGCAATGAGCGAGAAACGCTCATTGTGTCGATGGGAGTGGCAAGGGGAGCGGATTGCTCGACAGATGAGCTGGGGGTTAGGAGACCATCTTCGATGTGCTCAGTATCCAGGACTGCAGTGGGACCATCACTAGATTCCTCTTCCTCGTCGCCCTTAGGGCTAGGTCCACGGTTCATCACGTAGACCAGAGTGCTACCATCGATCTCACCACGCTCCCACTTCTCTTCCATCTTGCGAACACGGAGGATCTCCAGGATGATATCAACATGGGAAGGGTGCTTCAAGCTTCGCTTGGTGTCGCAAGCGACTTCTTTCAACTTGTCGGCTGTGATTCCGTAACCGCCAAGTTTGCGAATGATGTGAAGAAGAAGCTCGATGCGGTCTATTGGCCGTCATGTTAGTATTTCCAATATGATTCAGATCTTGTGATCAGAACGTACACTCTTTGCGCAGGTGGTCTGGCTCCTTGTGCATGACACCTGGGGGCCACCACTCGGGCTTGGTCTTTTCAGGATCACCGGTAGTACCGGGAGCAGATCCAGCTGGAGGCTTGCCTCCGTTGTATGGGTGTCGGACCTGCTTGCGAGGCTCGATGAATTTGATAAAAGCCTTGGCGACCATGCGGCAGTTGAGCTGTTGGAAATGCTTGAGGGCGCCCTCGTAGTAGTTGAGGATCTTCGTAGAGTCTCCAACACGGATAGAAGTTGTCTCATTACTCGCAGGAGAGTAATCGTCACTATCAGAGTCATCGGCCAAGCGGCTGTTATTGGTCATGGACGCCGGGGCATTGCCACGGCGGCGTCGAACACGTCGAGGAGATGCTGGCAATCAATCAGTATTAATTCGCAGAGTTAGAGGGCAGTAAGACGTACAGCCAGCCATGGTCTGGTGGAAACCGATCTTCTCGCCCAATGTTTCCAGGAATGCCTGGCGAACATCGGGAGTGAAGAGTGTGGTGTTCTGTTCCATGATGCTGGCGGATTCCTCGCAGCCAAGCTTGCCTGCGCTGTCGACGTAGATGAGAGCATAGTGGGCGAATGGAATGTGGCATGAAGATTGAGAAGACATCATAGGCTGATTTAAATATTAGATTGAATCCCATAAAAGACGGAAATCCCATTCTGTTCCAAACAACTTACAGGAGGAACGTCCCAACCGGGTGGTCCATCGAGAGCAGAGGCGGAACGCTTCATGGCGCCGCTGGTGGGGTTAGGATTATGATAGACCATTTTGCAGGAAGGAACTTGGTCCTGCTGGACTAATGAACCTTTCGAGCTTTGAACCTTTTATAGAGCAACTGAAGATAACTCTGTTGTATCGAGTTGAGAGCACTGAAAGTGATCAGAGTCGGATTGGCCCTTCTTATAGATCGGGTAGACCGCTCAGTTGGGACTGGTGCAGGAAGATTGTTAGCTTCGCGCTCTCAATTTTCCATTTTTCTGTAATATCCCCAGTTCGTTGACTCAATTTAACCCCAAAATGGACACTGGCAGCTCGCCAATGTCCAACGGTCAGCGCTTCACCCGCTGTTCCCCGGTGGGTGGCGGTAAGAGAACAAACAGGCAGATCATCGCGGGACCAGGTCAAGTCAAGCTTATTGGGAATGGGACTATACGAGGGATGAAATGCAGACATATACTTACAGAAAGTCGAAAACGAGGTTGACAGTTCGCGGTGATACTCCAATGGTTCGTCGGCAATGCGAGGGGAAAACCGCAGGTATACTAGACAGTTGCTGCTAGCAACCGACGGGACAAATGCAGGAACTTGATACGATTGACGGGTACCCCAGACAGTACTGTAAGGTGTGGTGACACGGACGGGGATGGACCAGTTGGATATACAATATCTTGGAAGGTTGACTCGATACCTTGGGCACGGTTAGGGCAAGGTGGGGGTTGGTAGTGATTGAAGGATGAATGAATCCTAGAAATCGAAATGGATGAATTTAAAAGAAGAGTTTGGGGGGGAGACGAGGGTGTTTAAATCAAATTCATCTAGAATAGAAAAAAAAAGGATAAAAATGGCCTGGGGTAGCGGGCTATTTCAGCGGTCCAGCCAGTTGAACAAAGTACCAGAGTGCGAATAACCCCGGAGCGGCCAAATCTGTGCCACATCGAGCATGGATGATCCTTGAAAGTATCGACAAGCCGGGGGATCCCCGACAGCTTCTGATCGCGGTCTGCAGACTGCAGATTGGCGTGATGCAGTTCCAGAGTGCCTTAGCTGCTGCATTAGCGCTGGGTAAAAAAGTCCCGTCCCGATTTGTGATCCCTGTCCCCGACTATTTGTAGATCGTGGTATTTATGTATATTCTGGATTTTTATTTTTTTTATTTTTTTTAATATTTTTCTATTCTATTTTATTTTTGTTTATGAATTATTATTATTATTATTATTTTTCTTGACGTCGTAGAAGAAAGTCCCTCCCCCACCCACCATCTCTCTTTTCGGTTCACCTCAGTTATTTTATTATATATATATATATATATATATATATATTTTTTTTTTTATTAATTGGAGTAAATGTCACCTTTTCTTAGCGTCGGGACATCCCCCAAAGTAGCGTGGCGTTGTCGATTATCGATCGTCTTCTGCCAGAAAGTGGATGACTTTTGTCCCACCATCAACATCCCATACTAAATGTATGTATGTACAGATTCTATGGTATGTATGAAGTACAGCTACCACATTTTTGTCAGCTTCTTTCGATTGACAGCCAAATGAAAAGATCTCGATTTGAATTTCAGATAAATCATTCGAACTTGGTTCCATCCCCCTTTCTCCCGTTCTGACGGCGGCCTGAAGCGAAGGATCCACGTAAACCAGGATGTTTCTTTGTTTGGCGGGGCAATGCTACCTCTTAGAATTTCATGGAAATTGACCTTCACTACGGAGTACGGAGTACTGTCTTCGTAAACCAGGGCCTGGAATACGTAGAATGTACTTTAGACTGTCCTCCATTTTTTTTTCCCTCTTTCGCCCGGACGCACCACATTTTCAAGCTGTCAGGGCCATGGTCAATTCGCGCAGGCCTTGCCTTGCGTCCCGGCCCACGTAATGTGGGTGCTATTCTTAAGGTGCATGCAGATCGGCCCAGCTGTCGGAACTTCCGTAGGTTTATGTCCTGAGAAATCTCTATCCTCGTACGGAGTACTGTACTGTAGATTTTCCAGCCTTAGACTTTGACTACAGTATGGGCTAGTACGACTTGGTTGGTAGGGAGAAGTATATTAGCATCAAAGGTACCGGGAATGGAGTATAACCTTCATGTTTTGAAGTTGTTCCGTCATATACAGAATACTTTCTCTCCCCCTCCCCCTCTCCGGGGCCTCTTACTCCTCGGGACGCCAAAAAGGCCGTGCTCGATCGTCGGATCTTAGGAGGATGTGACCCGGCACTAGTTCGAAGTGTGGCAGGGACCCTCTCGGCCAATGCGAAGGGCCCCGACAACCTCCGCCACCTTGGTTGAAGGGGCTGTCATTCCCACGAACCTATCAAAGTGCGGTTTGTGCGTGGCCCAACACCCTGGATCCTGGGAAATCTATCCAGTCTGCCTAGGCTCTAATTCTTTTTGTCACGGCTCGCTGTTTACATTGGTTGAGCAAGATAACCATCCGTTTGCCCCTCCCTTGTAGATCCTCCATATCTCGAACCTGACAGGAGTTCGCGGGGAGATTCAATGGGTGTCAGAATCTATTAAAACGTCCCAACATCATGTCAACATCATACAGATGTTCAATATCATCTCAGGGGAAGCGAGCCCCTGAGATCAGACCCTCCAGTCTCTGACCCAGAACTAGATTAAGGCATTTCGAAAAGAACATAAAACACAAATTTCTTTTTCATTAGTACGTATGCACGAAAATACGAAGCAAACAGAAGATAGCAGGCTCGCCAATTGATTAGCCGCGGGCAAGCCGACCGCGCGTTCTAGCACAAATCGAGACAAGGCTCAGATTGACGACAAAAAGACCAAGTTCTCCTAATACATGTGCTCCGTTCAAGTTGATGAGGGCAAGGGGCAACTGGACTGTACATGTTTACCGGGGATAAGCGTCCGGTCGCAAAATGGGTCGACTGTATCTACCAGGACAAGTTAAGTGCCGTACTTTTGGGCAGCTTTTTTGTTGCTTGACAGTCCAATCAGCGTCTCACGCCCGGCCGTGTCGACCATGTCCAATCTACAATGTCACCCACAGTATGTACATATGTACCTAAAAAAATAGTTAACCAGTTGATTATCGTACTCATGTACATACATAGTTAAGACGAGAAGCTCCGTCATATCCGGGACCACTTTTCTAATCTCCCACTTGAAACTAGTTTCCCTCTGGGTGGATTTTTGGGAGACAAGTTGGGCCCTAATGAAGTACCAGAGAGCAGGAAACATCTACCCAAGCAACTGTCAGCGTGATAATCTCTCGGGATTTGCATCATTTACGGTTCATCGGGACGAGGCAACTAATTGACTATCGACCGTAGCCCACTTACTATCATTTCTTGGGGCCGCTATAGTTCTGGGCTACATACATAAAAATGTCAAGCATGAAAATTCAAGTGTATGAAAACTCTTGCCACTACTGACAATCCAATTCATGAGCCAGATCGGGATGAGATGCATGCGCCTCCCACGCAAACAATCTGTTCCTGCGCAGTCTGATCTCTCTATTTTTTTTTATTTTTTTTTCAGGTAGATGAACATGACAGTTATCGTTTCGGTCCATCTGCAGCTGGTCCCCATCCAGTCACATCTTTAGTTTGTCTGGGATGATCTAGCCTACCACTGTTTCTCGTCACAGATTCGTTGACGATAACTAGAGTTAATGCACATACACTTAATCGTCTACTGGCGAGTGTCAATGCTCCCACAATGTCTAAAGGATGACCAGAAGACATCTTTCTTGTAGATCCCATAGAGCCGTGCCCTCCTATCTTTTTGCTCTTTCGAGGACCTCGAATAAGCCATAATTTCCTACCTTGGATAAAATGAGGCGAGACTTGTACTTTGTTCTATTTGTCATTAGATTATGCCTCAATATTGGAATCCCCCGATGTCAATCACACTAACAGCAACGGCTCGACGCGTACTCCACCCCAAGTTGCAAGGGGGGTTTTCAAGAGTCTTTGTTTGTGGTCCCGCAAACCCACGCTCATCCTGTGCCCCGAGTGGTCAGTCTCTATTCCTGTAAGACAGCAGTATTTGCTTTTGTTTTGGCATTCAATTTTTCCTGTTGTGGGATCTCACTTCGGTTCCCACCCCACCACCATCGTTCACTAATGCGTATTCGGTCTGCCCGTTAAAATGTCATGTTGCCTAACAAAGAAAAAAAGGGGGCCAACGGGCAGCCCGAAATTATGATGATGATCATCTCTCTCTCCTGTAGTAGTCGCAACGATTGCGGATGGGCGCGTAGATCAGGGCTAGACCCAAGGTTGTATTGACCAATCAGCTTTCTCGGTTGACAACGCTCAGATATCTTCAGCCACAACGTGGCACAGCAGGTGTGCATATGTTGTACATTCTCATGCATTTAAAGTGTCCGTGTACTTCCATGCTGAGCTGAAATAAACCACCGCCACACTGAACGATTAGACAATACTTCGTCTGCGGATTGGACTGCAGGGAAGGGCCCTGTCAAACCGCTGCCTCGGACCACCCTTCATGCGCCATGATGCCTTGACTTTCCACTCTCTTCCACTCTTTCAAGAAGTCCTTTTGAGAGGCTAAAGATGCTGGAGTATACTGCGTTCAACTTCAGGTGGCTCGTCTTTTGCCAGGCTTGGCGGTCTCAGGTCCAGAAATAATCACCAGGGTTGATTAGCGCTGTCAGAATAATCATTCATGTCCTCAGACAATCCGCTTTTACCGCCAGATCTAGAAATCGACTGGAAAACGCCGGAGATGTTCGGTTGGCAGTCATACAATCACCCTGAAACTACTAGGTGAGGCACTGGTCTTGGCCGGGGAACTGGATGTGGCAGCGGGTGAGCACTGATGGGGCCGTCTATAGAGGGGGTGTGGGGGCGGGAGATGAGGTATGTAGGTGTGGGATGAACTGGATTGGAGTTAAAGGATGGGGGATTGCAATTCTTCCTTGATCTGCAGAAGATTCCTGTCTGTGTCCGTGCAATTCTGGAACGGCGGCGCGCGCGAGAGATGGCTCACCGCTGGAGTATACAAGGCCAACCAAAGTACATACTTCGCACTTCATGCTATCTTTGCGTACTATGTAAACCACAACTTCCTTTTTTGAGAGGAAGAGAGAAATTAGGAGGTCATGTCTAGCATGAATGACCTCGTATCGCTCGAAGATAGGGGATAGCTCTGGTATTGCGATCTGAGGGCTTGGTCAGGGGATAGAGGCCAAAGTCAGTTCGTCCATGATCGAGACCGTCGTTTCTGAAGTCTATGGATAAAATAATCGCCAAAGGTACGGATTGCATCGAGGCAACCGTCTTATTGGAAGTTTATCGAGGGAAAGAACACGACATGAGGCAGACAGTGACCTCGTACTGAAGAATATCTAGATCATCACTTGCCGTACTCTATTTGATTTCTCGGGATTGAGACAGGCACTAAGCTGAATTAGATTAATACACCGGAGGAGAATAACCGATGCAGCCCATGTGCACGATCGATCAATGATGTACATTCATCGTCCATCGATCGGAGTGGTATTTGGGACCTCGACGTCATGGAAGAGTCTGGCGTCAGGCTCGCCCTAAGCCATGGAGGGGCTGCTTTGACCAGGAAACAGATAATTTGACGGGGGGGTTCATTTGTGTGTCAGCTGGATGAGCTAAGAGCGGCAATAGATTTGCGGTGCTTTTGTTATAAAGTCTATAATTGGACTATATCAGGGGACTGGCGTATTCTCCACTAAAAGAGGTGGGTCTATGAAGAGCAACAACCAGTCACAGATGACAAATAGCTCCTCTCCAGAAGCCATCGGCCCGCGGACTCTCGGACCGGAGACGCTAGGCAACTAGCGAGCTGTCAAAAGGCCCCGACTGCATGGAGCCTACTCCACCTGAACCCAGGGAGAAGGTCCTATCATCGATCACCCGCCTCCAGGAACCGTCCAACTCTGGAAACCTGCCCGCCAAAGATGCGTGCGTGTGACCTTGATCTGACATCTACAAGACGAAGCGAGAATATGGCATCTAATCTTGGGGCTGTTTCAGGAAGCGATCCCACGCTCGCGTTGCTTTGATCGCTGGGATTTCTCGTACCCAATACGTTTGCAAAGTACGGCAATTTCCAGAAGTACAGAGTTATCACTAGTTAGTTTTAAGGGCCGACGATCTAGGAGAATTATTTCTATACGGAGTAGTGAGGCAGCCAATGTTCATGCAAGCTGCTGCGTAAGCTCTCTCTTTTTTTGCCATTGTTGGTTGACCCGTGGACTCTCGTGTCAAGCGGCAAATGAAGTCTAAATACAATTTATTGTTTAACAAGAGATAACAATTCTTCCCGATTTGTCTTGAGACTTGAATGCTTGCTTATATCTCAGTAGGCAAAAGACACATCACCAGTAATATAAAGTACGAAATACGGAGTCAACAATGACAAATTGCACCCCAGTCGCAACCAAAGAAGCAAGACAGTCTAAAATCCCAATGAAACAGCATTACTAAATAACTGCATCATTATAATGGCCCGGCCCGCGGAAGTACTGCGAAATTTGCCCAAACTTATCGACAGCCCTACTGCAGCTTACCTTTGTCTTCTTTGGGACATAGGGCCCTGCAGGGCTATTGAATATCAACACCGAGTATTGAATGAAAGGATTATAGATGCAGCAATATCACCATGATAAAGTACGTGGCTTTCGACTTCTTAGTTTTCTGATATCCACCGCTGCATCAGCACAATGCAACCTACTCCGTATTCCTCGTACATTTGTTCGATCGGGACGACCCAAGAGATGCGCATTTGCCCCTGTCCCTTGGAAGCACTGTGCAGCCCACCGCCCCAATGGGACGGTTTGCCAGCCTCATATCATTACCGATAAAACTCAACTCGAAGTCTGTTCTCACGCTGGTAGCCCAAGCGGGTGCTGCGGGTATAGAGGAAAGGGGAAAAACCGGGCCGCTCTCAGAGCTCGACCGCGTGGAAAATGACACTTGGTCCTTGCTCGCGTCGAAGCTTGTGTAGAAAGTACGATGTTCACGGTCCTTTTTTGCCCTTTTGATACCACCACTGCTGCACCATGACGCCGGTTCACCATGGGGCTGGAGTCTAGTGGGCCTGGGCCTTGGGATCGGCCTCGCTTCGAGTGGCTGCTAAATGGCATTGAGAATGACCAACACCCTTGCTTTGAGTTGAACAGGAAACGAAGTCCATGCGCTCTTCATTTATCAATCCCCACATGGATACCGTTCGCAGAAAATTGCGGACAGGGAGCGGGAAGGGGTGCCATGTGTTTCGAGAATGTGGTTTGTGGGTGCATGAATTGTGGATGAGTATACTTCACAAACACACAAAATGTAAGTTAGTACTCCATAGGGAACTCTTCGGCAGAAGCAGGCCACTAACACACCTTCAAATTACACTTTTGAACCCTGGCTCACATCCTACGTAGATGGATCATCCACACAATACCGCACAATGGGCGAGGGACCACATCCCAGGGATCCCCGTCCCAGTAACCTGGATACCTAAACTGGGGACCCGCGCTCTCCCACAGCCCCGGGGCAAATTCCACCTCATCCCGACTTTCGCACTGATCTCTCATTGATCATCGCAGCTAGCCTGGCCCGGGCCTTCAATTCTTAGCCAATCATCATGATGTGGTGCTTCGCACTGTTCATGCCCTAATTCTCAACGCGGCAATGGTGTAAACCTTCACATTACGCTAAAAGGTTCCCCGTGGCTTCATTCTCAAAAGCTTCCTGTACACCGGGAATACCCACCAGACTGGATAACCGATTTTGCCATGCTATGCATAATCGACGGCCCGCTTTACAGTGCTGGCACTGAACTCAGACGGGGCGAGCATTCCGTCGTCTTAGTAGAGCTAATTGTATCTCCACTCATCCACAACCACATTGTTTACCAGCCTCCTACTGGCCGAGTTCAAAAGCAGGTCAGAAATGTAAATGCACGGCACTGCAACCGCGGACAAATTGCCCGAAGGAGATAATAAGATCATCTCTCGAGATCTTCCTCCCCCACTTCCGATCGAAGGGTGCACTTACACAGTGACCGAAACAATGTCATTGTGCTTGACGATTGCTGGGTTTTCGTGCAATTCCTTGAATAATGCGCTTCTTGGAAGCCAATGATAGAGCCGGGTCAAACCCTATCGCCAAAAGAATTCTCACACAGAAATCAGACTACGACATCAATTGGTAAAATTGTCAATCAGGATTTTCCCCAATCCCAGCGGCCTGGAATGAGTTCCCACTTTGTCGGGGAGGCCCGGCCCACGCGAGCGATCGGTGGCTGGAATAATGGATTTTTCGCTAGAAGAGAGGTGGTCTGAAGGTTTGACTTGGGTTGATTACAAAAATGGCATTCACATAGGATTCTTCTGGAGAAATCTTCCGCTGGTTTCCCACGGAATGCTACTAGAGAACAGCTGAATATCCCAAACGGTATCCACTCTCCAGCCCTCCCATTTCCACGGATACAGTATCCTTCGTTTGTCTCAGTATAGAGTAACGAGGATGCCCTTTTTCGTCTAGGGCAGCTCGAGCACGCGGCTTGATGAATCCGTGCTATCTGCAAGATCGAACTCCCCAATGCAAGGTACTCAGATTGTTCGTCAATGCGGAGGCAACCTCACCATGAAAGTATATCACGACAACGAATCAAGCCAAAGAGAAGAAAAAAGAATCGTATCCCCATAGGCAGTTTTGAAATCAGAAATCCATCGGGATCTGAACTCAGGAACCCACGGACCTGGTCTCCGTCGCGGATCATATGCATCAGGTCAATCCTTCATACAGTAGTATTGTACTGGGTCCCGCGGGTATGCAACTAAGAAGAACGAAGGACGTTCCCCTCCCACTACATCTGCGGCATGAAACCCTCCTTCTCCACCGTGTCAGGGCTGAGACCGATCTCACGGTGCATTAGGAAATCCGAGCTTTCGCCGTCTGGTGTGGCCTGGAAACCGGGTCCATACAAATCATACCCCATAACTCCGCCGTAAAGCATATTGGCAGACGCTGTGCAACATCTCCCGTACAATTGTAGTGATCTCTGGGGAAAGATCTGAGTTGATCAAATGTGGGATAATGAAGAGGCTAGCTGAGCTTCGGCACCGTGTACCAGGTTCGACCAATGCAGCTACTGAGTATGACTAGGGCAAATTCACGGACCTCGTTGGTGGCTGCTCTCACATTCTTGTTTTCGTCTGCAGACACAAAGTACTCTACATAAGGAACCACTCTAGACCAAGCCTAGGTGGAGATAATTAGCTAGTTAGAATCTTGTATTACTATCGAGATTTCGGTCCATCATCAAGTACGCACTTGATGAGGAAATTGTACAGCGTCACACAGCCAGCTGGCCACTCGGCTTTCGACGAGGGGAAGAAAATCAGAGAAAGTAGATGAAAAGAAATTTTCAATCGTTCGGGAGTACTCGGTATTGGACCCGGCGCACAACACAAGTAGATATTAAACGAAATTGCCTCATCGGCTGATTAAATGCCCCAGAAAGCGCAAGCAGATAACGCCGATTGAGTGTCGTCGTAGACTTACCATGAGAGATTGGCCTGCCATCGAAATAGGCATTTTTTGTACCTCGACATGACAGAACGGATATAGTCAGATTGTCTATAATCCCGGCCTCGGAGGATTCCTATTGGATCATCGGCGCACTCAGTCCCATTTGATCAGACTGGGGAACGCATTCGACATTTCCGCGAAGGCTAAGCACTGACCCCTGCCTTTGATCCCCTTACCTGGGCCATCGATAGCTGAAACGAGCTTCTTCTACGCGACAAGGAACTCCTCTCCGGGCCGGACTTCCATCATAAGTACATACATACATACCATGTAGATACCATCAATGGCAAATCGGGTAAAAGGTGGCACCAGGTGCTAGTTAGTATTATGGAGTAACTGCTGTTCACATACAAGATGTGCAGTAGAAGCACACAAAACTATATGACATGCAATATTTGTACCACATGAGATCTGATATATTGAATTCATCGCTTTCGTGTGGATACAAATCCCTCCGTCTAAACTCAGGAACAATGCAACTACCCTCATCGTCCAGTTACGGGACGCAGGCATCAAGATTAGATTCTTCAGTTGTACAACCCCTTCCAAGATCTTAACTTCCTTGTTTACGTACTACAGTAGTTGGTCCCTCTAAAGGGAGTGGTATCATGTCAATAAAATCAGAATTCGCCTCCTGCTAAGCCTACATCAAAGTTAATCGTAACTAACATGGCGATTGAAAGAAATTTGTCAGTTTCTCCTGGCTCCTGCATATTCAACTACTAGCCATGGCATAGCCAATCTACAAAGACATACTAGTATGTGCTTGGTACAATTTTTTACTGCAGTGCTTACAATTCAGTTGCATATGTTTATCGCCGCGTGGAAGGATCTCGTCTGCAGATACTATGCATATACGGAGTACGTACATACTATGTACTATGTACACCAAGTACTCGTCGTGAGCCTCCAGCAAGGGATACAGTTGCCACCATTGATGGCGTACAGGCAGACTTATTTCCCCGTAGAACCCATACACCATCAGTTCACGTATATCATTGGCGACATCTTTAAATTGCCATGTGATTTATTCTTAGAAATCTTTCAGACTGACCCTCACCAAAACCCTATCAAAACTGCAGCAAACTGTCGGGTGGCGGTTACAGGTACCCCATTTGGGCTGTGTGGGAACTTATCCCTGCAGGGTAATTGAATTGTGAATCTGTGCTTCGACTCGCTTCAAACCTTTTGCAGAACAGAAACTTCAAGTTCCATGATGCGCCAAAGCGAAAATTTTTTTAAGGCTAATGACAGTGCATTGGTGTCTATTAGTATAGTATGCTTGTGCAGGGGAGTGGCGTAGAGACAACTGGCAGGGATTGTTCACCGCTACTAACAACCCGCCCCCAAATATCTTCAATTGACGCTCAGAGAATGGACTTTTTGATATCAAGATGACACCGCCACGTTTGGTTCTCGACGCTACTGCAGATATACCCTGTAGAAACTAACTGGATTGCAAAGGCTCCAATCGGAATTACTATGTCATTCTGTATATGCAAACTAATGTTTTGTTGTCGTTTCCCGCTCGACACCGACAATCCTGTCCAATTTCTTCTTTTTCCCTATGTGCTTTTGTTCAAAGGTGGGTTATGCACAACATGAAACAAAGCGAAATGACACTGTACCGACGGGAGCCACGAAATCGTTTCCAAGAAAAAGGGGGCAGGGGAATTTGTCAACCGAAAATCAGACTAAAAAAGCACTTTTCTGAGTTACCAGGCAACATGGCAAGCCAATCACTCGCCACTGATCGGGTTGCATCAGAGGCGCCAGTTAATTGAAACACAGGATAGCTAGAGTGAGGGGAGGATTGATGGCGTAGTTTGTCTTGCGTAAAAGGAACTTGAACACTTTGACCATGATTGCTGTGACTTCTTCCTTTGTCAGGGGGGATACGGGGACAAAATGACTGGGGTATTGCATTCGAAGAGGTACATGCTGTCTTCCACATTGAAGAATTGGCCACCAATGCAGACAGCCACCGCCACGCGCAGGACCCTTCGACGCGATTGAAGATGACCAGGACAAGTAGGCAAGAAGCATGATCCATGCAGGCGGCCTAGTATTGGACACTTTGAATCCAGACTGACCTAGCGATCGGCCCGAAGAGCTCAAACTAGGTCCGGCTTCCCCGAGCCATTCAAATTACAGAGTCTCGACGCAATCTGAGATGCAAACTGACTGGAGGCCCCTTCACGCATGACGCGTGAGCTTCATCAGTGCTGGTCAATAGTCGATTTGTATTGGCGCTATTGTGAGGAGGTAGCAATGCTATCGCCATCCAACAGGCCTGCTTCCTTGGCAAGCTCGTAGAAGTGGCCACCACGCTTGATCAGCTCGGCAGGAGTGTCAAATTCAGCTACCCGACCCTTGTCCAGAACGACAATTCGATCAGAATCAATAATCGTGTTGATACGGTGTGCAATGGTGATAATAGTGCGATCCTCGAAGATGCTGCTACGCAGCGTGCGCTGCAGAAGTGCATCGGTCTCTACGTCCACTGCGGCGGTTGCCTCGTCCAGAACCAGGATGTTGCTTGGGGTTAGCAAAGCTCGGGCAAGAGACACCAGCTGGCGCTGGCCTTGACTGAGATTGGAGCCGCCTTCTTGGATCTGCGTGTCAAGCTGGCCATCCATCTGGGCGATATGCTCCTTGAGTTTAGCATGGTCTAACACAAGAATATTAGTATCGAATCACTTGAAACCTTTGTTGAGATGATCATGGTTTCATACCTAGTACGCTCCAGAGTTCGGTGTCATCATGAACGTGTCGAGGATCGAGGTTGTCACGTAGAGTGCCCTCGAACATGGCAGGATCCTGAGGAATGATAGCCAGGCGACCGCGGAGATCGAATAGACCAGTCGTCGAAACGTCGAGCCCATCAATGCTATAAACATGTTAGCCGAAAAGAGCCAAGATTATAATATGTAAAAGTGAGATCATACCTAATGCTACCACTATCGGCTTCGATAATTCGGAACAAAGCCAAAGTCAGAGAGCTCTTTCCAGCACCAGTCCGACCGACCACTCCAATTTTCTCATGGGGCTTGATATCAAGATTGATGTCCTTGAGAACCAAGTCAAGACCGGGGCGGTAACGGGTACTGTAGTTATTGAACGATACGGCACCCTGAGCGGGCCAGCCGATGGCTGGGCGACGCTTGAAGATAACCTCAGGCGCTTCACTGGGCAGGTTGGCATACTCCAGAACTCGTTCGACAGAAACGATATTGGTCTCGACTTCAACAGTTTGACGAACAATCCAGTTCAAAGACTGCGTTATTTGAAGAGCATAGGACATGGCCAGACCGACCATACCTGCCGAGAGGCCGGTGCCAGTTGCAATAGAGATGATGGCAAGACCGGCGGAAGCCAGGATGATGATAGAACCAATAAATTCCAGTCTGACAGCGAGCCATCTGTTCGCGCTAATGGATGGGAAATAAGCACGAAGATTTGCGTCCATGCGCCATTCGTTCTCGAGCGCGAAGCGATTTTCCTGCTTGTAGGCACGGATAGTGCAGATGCCACCTAGGGATTCTTGGAAATGAGCATAGATAGGACTGCGAGTGACACTGTCCAGACGCTTGAGCTCACGAGAGGTTCGCAGGTAGTATTTTTGGTAACTATGGTATACCCAGCCCAGCGGAACAACGAACAGCAAGAAAGCCGGCGTGGAGGCAGCGATGACAGCCATTGTGAAAAATGCGCGAGCAGAGTTGGCAAAGAGCATATTGAAGGTACGCGCAAGTACCTCATCAACACGGTAAACGTCACTGGAGAATCTGTTCAGGATACGACCGGATGGAGTTGTCTCGAAGAAGCTCATAGGAGAACGGAAAATGGCGAAAGCCATGCGCTCGTGCAGTTTGCGAGATGCCTCAATGGAGCAGAAAATCCAGAGAATCAAGTTCTGGACAATGACAAGAAGAGACGAACCCAGACCAAGGGCAAGGTAAACACCGATGAACTTTCCGACGGCCTTGTTCGCTCCACTCGATTCGTTGTACTCGGTCCAGTTCTTCAGCCAGAAATTCGCAAGTACCTGGGCAGTCTGAGCAAGCAGAAGAGCAAGCAAGTAGCAGGTGACTGCCGCAATGTTGCTGTTCTTCGCATATTCTCCGTAAACACTCCATTTAACTTTGCCTTGCTGCGCAGTCTCCTGACTTTGTTTGCTCTTGAGAACATTCTCTTCGTCTCCCAGCTTGCGCCGTGGGCCCTGCCAAGTTGCAGTACTGGCGCGGCGTAATGTGACATGGCTTGTTTTACGCTGAGGATTGCGGCCACTCTTGATGGGAACAAGAGAACCCGGCTGCTCCAACTCTTCACTGTCAGTTTCCTCGCCATCCTCGATAACGGCGGTTGTTTCAGAGTTCCCGGCACTAGCGAGATCATCATCAGAGTTATTTGACCGCTCATCATCCGACTCTGCCAGATTCGTCTTGACAAGATTGAAGATTTCACCCTTCATTGCCATGAGTTGTTCATATGTACCCTTCTCGATGATAGTCTTGTCACGCAGAAGTCCAATGAAGTCCGCTTCCTTAAGAACAGTGATAGCGTTGGTGGCAAGAATTCTCGTCTTTCCCTTCAAAATACCAGAGCTGCCGAGCACCTTGTTGATGATGTGGCGTCCAACATGCTGGTCCACGGCCGACAGAACATCATCGAGGAGATAGATATCTGCCCGCGCATAGACTGCTCTGGCAAGTGTCAACCGAGCCTTTTGTCCCCCAGAGAGTGAGATACCACGCTCTCCGACTTCGGTCTGATCACCATCAGGCATGATCTTGAAGTCGTCGAGAAGGGCGCAGGCCTCGACTGTGAGATCATAGAATTCTGGGTCCCATCGGTGACCAAATACAATGTTCTCACGCACGCTAGCATTCATGACCCAAGGTGCCTGGGCGACGTATGCAACACGGCCACGCACAACAACTTCGCCGTGGTTCTTCCACAACTCACCTAGAAGCGCCTGGAGTAGGGAAGACTTTCCTGCGCCGACACGTCCGACAACACAGCTGAGTTCCCCTTTACGAGCACTCAGATCGATGTTCTCGAGTACCGGAACTCCGGTATAGCGGTTCCAGGTCCATGAAGCATCACGAACACGGACGGACTCGTCACCAGTATGTTCGACAGGGTCTTCGAAAACAACAGAGTCGGTTTGCAATTCTTCCGCCGTGAAGTATTCTACCAGACGCTTCACAGCCACGGATGACTCAATGACAGATGTGATGACCATCGGCAAGATTGACAGCGGGAATGTGAGCAGATTGAAGAGGGTCAAAGCAGGAAAGACAATCTCAGTAGTCAAGGGTTTATCGCTGGTGAGCACAAAGACAGTGAAGGTCGAGCAAGACACAAGGAAGGGGGTAGACTGCCAGGTGAAATTTGCAACAGACTGGGTTGCTCCAATCTTGCGGAGAGTATTAAGCTCGAGGTCATTTCGAATATGGTTCAACTTGTTCATGAACGCGGTGTTCCAAGCATAGAGCTTGATACTCTTGATGTTGTTGAGAATCTCAGTCATCAGGCGCGTTCGCGAATCCTTGTTCTTCATCTGTGTGATTTGAAGCTTCTTCATCATTCGCGCAATCACGCCATTTAGAGGGATCATGAGAATCATGACACCGACGCCCGCAAACATGCTCGGTCCAACAAGCTGGTAAAGCGACACCATGCATAGGGTAATTTGGAATGGGGCAGATAACAGCTGGGTACCGAATTGAGTCAGATCAGACAGTCTCTGTTGATCCACAGCCATGTGATTGACGATGTCACCAGTGGTCTTGGTGGAACGGCCTTCGCTGGAAAGACGAAGAGCCTTTGAGTAGATCAAAGCTGTGAGCGATGATTTCACGCGCATTCCAGTGTCGAAAGCACGCTGGAAATACTGATGAAGACAGCTTGTCTGGCAGACGGATACAAGGAACATGGCCAGTGCGATCGCAACACCTCTGACAATTGGCTCTGGTTCGTCGCTTTGATAGGAATTGATGAAAGCGATCAGAGCACGTAGAAGCTGTGGCTGAACGAAGGCGAGCATATCACTACCAGATTTGATGATCGTGCCACGAAGGTACGGACCACCAAAAGCCTTGAAGAGGGCAATCCACAGGGATGGTTTCTTCTTGGTAAGTTCCTGATCCCAAGCCTGGCTCAAATCATCGAGGGTAGCACGAGTGGTGTCACGTCGACGAAGATTCCAGAGGTCATCTTGGGTGAGATAATTATCATAACCAAACTTCATCATGGGGGTCATCCAACTGAAGGTGAGAACGGAGAAAATATCCGCGTAGTTATAAGGGCATTCATCTTCGTCTCCCAAAGCATCATAGGCACTCTTCTTCTTGGGGACAAAATATTCCAATATGAATTCCAACACCCCAAGACCCAGGCTAATGTTGATGCAGACGAAATATGGAAGCTGGTCGACGTAATCTTTGCGATCGACCAGAGAATGCAGCTTGACAGCGTAGACGATGATGAAGAATAGCCAGTAGAACAAGACCACGCCATTTGGCTGGCGACTCCTCCAATGCTCGTAATATTGTACAGCAAAAATGACACCCAGAGAGGCAAATGTGAGAAGTGAGGACCAAAATCGGAAGTCGGCAAAGAAGGTCTTCGGTTGAGTCTCGGCTTGCACGGCAGCTTGAAGGGCTGTTACGCAAATAATGGATGCGAGCACAACCTAAAGAGATAGAGTGATTAGTACGCCATAATTCAATTTCGGTGACTACCCGGGTAAAGCTCGGTGAGGATAGACAAACCAGTTTCGCATAGAAATGCCAATTCTTCGAGACAGGCTGTGGAATGCGCTTCTTCAAAAGTATGTACAGAGCAGCTGCGCCGGAAAAAATGCCCCAAACGGCAATGAAGGCCACGATCGCATCAACGAAGCATGGAGTGATGTGAAATCCGAGCGGACTGAGCGGACCCCAGCCCTCAGCATCGCTACAGAAGGCTTGTTGCGGGCGAAGATTGAGGTGCAAATCCGAGTCGGTATAGGCCTGCGAGTGATTCCCCGGATAGGAGCCCCCTAGGACCACCTGGGAATTGCCATCTAACATCTTTCAGTCATGCGATAGCGCGCCCCGTTCGTCCTTGCAGTTCAGACAGGAAAGAAAAGAACTTGAAGAGGAGACGGCGGCGGTGTCAAAGACGCCTCGCAGGCTGCTTACTAAAGGCCGAGCTTCTGACGCTTTCTAAAATCCGCAAATCCGGGCGCGCGCCCCACTGGATGACTCCACCAAACGTTCACTAGAGTCCAGGCTGAGGTAGCTTGGCCAACTGCATTGAAAGAATGCAATATGTATGTCTCTTCATGAAGTGCCAGAATGAGAGAATTGGGAGCATATATTGAAGGTGCCTATTCCCCGTAGGATATTCATCACGTGATATGGACTCAAAGTGACCGAATGCGGCAGTCAACGATCGGAGAAGACTACCTACATGGGCATATTAGTGTATAATATAGGATATTGATAGCCAATGCCCATTGGCCATCCAGGTGGATGTTGAATTTTATTGTATAATGATAAATCCTCATCATACGTAGTCTATGCAAGCTCTAGTATACATCTTTGTCACGCGCAGGCTGGATAATGGGTTTTCTGTGTTCGGTGGTCGCGAAATATATAGTTCTCGTGCATAGCCGTGGATCGATTGGTTTATCAGCTAGTCTAACCCGGAGCCTCATAAGTCACAATAGGACCATGAAAGCAAATTTTCTATGCCAAGAATTACTTTAAAGGCTTACTTGATGAAGTTTGTCCAACCAAAGACGAGTAAACCATATGGCGGCCACGCGATGAAGATGACGCCATTCAGTACACAGATCCATCACGTGTTTGAACGGCCGATCGCACTTGGCATCAGATTCAAATTGACTCAGGACACTCGATTGCTTTGTTTAAGGATTGATTCAAGCGAAACGATAGTTGGATCTCAAACTCCAACTAAGGCAGGGACGGAAAATTTCTGCACGGGATTCTTGACAGCCCAAGGTCTATTGATTTTCCACTAGCTTGGCGCGTGGTGGATAGCTATGACGCGTGGGTCGAGACTCCCAAAGCGTGCCTGAGGTGAAAAGGACTCGACAGATATGGTCTGCCCAGAGGAATGAGTGATGAGAGACTGGGCAAGTCAAGGACATCCGTTACTATTTCTCTTGAGGAATCACTATGTAGGTTAATCATTAATGGGTCATGGACTGTATGCGAGACTTGCACAGAATCACAAAAGAGCATAATACAGTTATCTCTCAGTAAAGTGTTTCAATGAAATTAGTAGGTATTGGTGACATTGACCTCATCGCCTCAGGGCTATTCGTACTATTAATTGTCCATCTTGTGGTCAATTCTCGGAAATCAGGCACGTCGCCCACTAAGCTCGGCTAATGAAGCATTCGCCGATGCTGGCTATTAATACCCGACCATACATTAAGAGCACACCCGGACATGCATCAATTATGGAGGTATCGAAAGAGCTGGCTCAACCAAGCGACTGGCATTTAGTGGGTCGCGTATCTCAATTTCCTGACATTGGTCAGGATGAGAAAGGCTGTCGGGTTTTATCTGGATGCAAAACACTTAGTATACCCAAGACAGATGTTCAAGAGCAATCGCGAGGAAACCGATTCTCAGATCTAGGCGATCAAGTACTTGTATTCAAGTATAAAGGATTTTTACACGCAATTGACAATGTCTGTTCAAAGCAGCCCTTCTACAGGATGTCCCACAGGCTAATTTTGCCTAGCAATGTCCCCATTCTGCATTTCCGTTAAAGCAAGGCAACGTCTTTGATATCGAAGATCTTGGCGCCGGGATCAAATGTTTTAGACATGGTTGGAGGTTTGATCTTTTCACTGGGAAGGGAGACAGGGGTAGCCACACGCTTCCTCTGTGGGACATCGAACTACGAGATCCCTGTGTTTCTGAAATCGACGAGAAACTTTCAGGTACAGACAAGGAGGTGTGGGTCCGAAGGCCACCACAAAGCTGAGTACACCTCGAGTTGGTCATGAAGAGAATCGACATAGTATCAAAATAAGCTGTTGGATTAGCTCATGCATGATTCAAATCAGAGTGAAATTCGAGTAATGGCCAAGACCATTTGAATATTCTTCTGAAAGCTCTCAGCCTATTCTCTCATAGTTACTTTGTAGCCCTCTCACTAGAGATACTGCGCTCAACCCGATTAGCTCAACTAAGAGCAAGAATGGTGTTCTTGACTAAATACCAATCTTCGTATGATACAATTTGGGAAATTTTCATTACAATACGCTGGAGACTCGTAATAATCTCTGTTCAGACTCTTGAAGTCTCAACTTTGATTTTGTCGGGCACGAATGGACTCATTTTCGAGCAATACAGCAAATAGAATATCCTCAGACTATCAGAGCGGAAATTTTTGGTATGTCGTAACCTCATGAGGTCTGGATAAGCTAGTGGAATTCTAGTGCGGTAACGGAAGTCAAAGATGTTATATTGGTACTAGTACAAGGAAGAGTCCTTTAATAGTCCGAATGAACTATCGTAGTCACTACAGTCTCTGTCCTCTGAGAGCTAACTGTCGTGTAGTGACTGGTCGATGTTGACGTAACAGGGCATCCGATCAGCGGTTTGACTTTAGTATCCCAGCCGATGAGTGCATCTGCGTTGCACCCTAACACAGACTGGGTTGATACGAAGCAGCTCAAAGAAAGTCCATCACAGGACAAAGTACCACCATCACCAGCACTAGGCGCTGCAGAGTTTGTGTAAACACACTTCGAGTACTTATCGTCGTAAACAGTCATCGTCGAGAAGAAGCTCACGCTCTCTGGGACAGATGACCAGACTTTAGGCTTGGGACTTCCAACCCCATAGTTGTACCAGTATCCTGCCTGACAAACATTCCTTGTTGTGGAAGGCTTATAAAAGTTCAGATTATAATCTGTCATTATGTTACCGAGAGGCCCATATCGCGAGGCTGCCGCAACCGATGCCCAACCAACAGTACCGGTCACCGTCGCGGTGGCGGTTGCGGTGTCCAGAATGACTTTCGTTATGGTGCTGACTGTGGTACTAGCTGTGGGAGTCTCGGCGTCGTAGATTGCCTTGCCAGCAGACCAGTTTGCTGTAGTATCTGACGGTTGGTCGTCTGCAACGCCGGACCAAACCTCCACCGTACCCGTGATTATAGGGCCTAGTGTGTAGCCATCGACCACGGAAGTACCTGTCGTATCGCAGCCCACAATATCTAGAGAGGATGCGTTAGACTAAATGACGGGTTTGATGGCTGCTCTTGGATAATCTCACCTCTGCAAGTAGATGAGCATGAACTGGTGGAGCTTGCTGTCACGCATGCAGTGCTGCATGAGCTATACGTGCTCGTTGAACACTCTTTGGAGGTCGAAGATGGATCATTGTCAGGATCCCCCTCAGGTTCGGGGTTATTCGGATTGGTAGGGTCGCGGTTTGGTGCTGCGGAGAAATGTTAACAAGGAATAGAGGTATTTCATGAAAGGAAATACTGACAATCAACCCCACCGCAGTTTGTAAAGCATGGATGGCAAACATGAAAAACGCCGTTCAAGAGTCCAGTGAGCCCCTCCTTACAAGATGTGCCACAAAGCTTGCGATTTGTACACGTGGGTTTTGGTGGCCCAGAGTGATGCGTTACTGGATGATGTCCACCATGATTATCATCATCTCCACCACCTTCTGACGTCGTCTTTGTTCCTCCGGAGCCTGTCTCAGCCCCACCTGATGATTTACTCGATTTGGAGGTACCTGTTTCTTCCGGAGAGGAGCTCGTCGAAGCGGTTGGCTGTCCCGGGGAGGGAGTCGGAGTGGTACTAGCCGGCGTCCAAGGGGGTGGATAAAATGGAACGATCGTTCCAGGGTAAGAAGTCCCACCGTGTTCGAACGGCGGCCAGGTTATGTTGAACGCAGGGTGAATGATACTGGGGGTGGGCGTGAATACCGACGAGTTCACACCAGATGGAATCACCACGTTCCAAAACGGCACTACACTTCCGTGGTAAGGAGGGATGGAGATGGTCGTGGTAGTCGTGGTTGTGATGTGAGTTGTAGTATTTGTAGTAGTACCCAAGTAAACGATGTTCGTTGGAATGTCAATGCCAACTCCGATTCCTGTGACGAGAGAAGGGTAATGCCAAGTTCCTGGGGTTGGGAGGGTCATTGGAGGTAGGACATAAGTGCAGGGCTCGTTGCAAGAGACGTGTCTATCATCGTCCGGTTCACCCCACAGCAGCGGATCAATATAAACGATTCCTGAATCATCGTCATTTGACCCAATTGTATCACCGCCGGTTGAAAGTGCGAGCCAAGCAGCGATCTCACTAGTAAATCCATTCCTTGTTGTCGAATTGAATCGCAATGCGGGAAGATTTCCTTGAGGGGACACTATCTCCACGTTGCCTTTTGTAAAGATATTGTACATCCATAAGTTGTTTGCAAAGTTTGTTTGAATCAAGGACTGTTGGCAGTCCTCATCGTCAATGCATCCCTCGTCATAGTTCTGGAAAAATGAATAGAATCCAGCAGAGTAGATAAACACATCGGTGGAATTCAGCACACGAAGCGCCCACGCGCCCTTGCACAGATCATCTGAGCAATCACTGAAGGTTGGATCCGATGACAGATCGCCCGGTTTGTAAGGGCTCAAAGCATTGGGCTTGGGCTGATAGTAAGGCGTCTCCGTCTGCATATGACCCATATAAACGTTTGCCGCGTTCTGCAGTTGATACTGATACATTTGTGCATGTTCGCTTGCTGTGCCGTACAACCACGTAGGTCCTTGAGATTCAATAAGAATACCACGACCGCAGTAGACGGAAATATCAGTCTGAACATTTTCAGGAATTCCTGAAGTGCCCTCTGTTGCACCGGCATTGAGAGGACTGTCAATATCGTGATCAGCCACCCAAGCCCAAACATTCTCAAAATATCCGGATGCTTCATCGGTGACATGAAATAATAGAAAAGCCGCCATGCAATCCTTTTCGTCTCCACCTCCTTTGGCTGGGCATTCTGATAAACCAAGATCGGAGCCAGTGGTACCCCCAACACGGAAGTGACTGTCCCACATGGCCGCTGTTTATAACATTAGATATTTCTCTTCTGCACGTGAAGAAGGGAATAACCATTGGAAGCCACGAGAGACCAATAGGGGATTTGCAACTTACCACTTCCCTGTTCGCTTTCGTGTATATTCCATTCCATAAGGATTGCACCTGCTGTGGCGCCTTTGACCGTGAAAAGCATATCTGAGATTTCCACGACACCTTGCTCGCCTTTTTCGCCAACTTGCACTACCACTGTGGGATTGCTTCCGTCCTCAAATTCCGAACCAGTACCTATGATCTGACTCCATGCGGAGCCTACGATCTTCGATCCAGACGGAACCTTGATTGTGCTTTTCACTTGGTAGATACCGGCGGGAAAGAAGACCACAGACCCGAGACTTCCAGCTAGGAGACTATTAATCGCAGAGGCCTGGTCACCGGTTCCATCATTTGAGATACCATGATCTGTCGCCACAATTGGACTTTCCGACTCATATTGGGGTTTTGCTCGTCGGTAATAGGCACCCGAGTTATCAAGCAGCTGTTGAGGCTTTTTTGGAGATGGGTTCACGAAACCAGTTCTCTTTTCTCCTGAACCATCGGGGAGAAATTGATAGCCACTGACCCAAGAGTCAAAGTATAGAGCATCAGTACTCCCATCTAAAAGAGTATCTCCACCAGAGATAAGAACCACAGATGCAGAGTTTTCTACCAACAAATTGTCAAGCACAACACTCGGCTGCTGATCCTTTTCCCGTGCAATGGTAATAGCATAGGGAACTCCGTCAAAGTGAGAGTCCACCACTGCAATAGAGCCGGTCCCTTGATTTCCAACCCCAGAATACTCAGTGGCGTCGATGGCAATGTAGCATGATAAAACATGGATATTTTTCCAAGTGAATCCCCAGTTCCAGATGGATTTGATGGCCGTCAGACATGAAGTGAACTTCAGATTGATGGCAGTGAATTGCTGACTTCCCGCTAGGAATCCAATGTTTCTGGATCTTCGTTAGTAATGACCGAAATAAAAGTATATGCAATCTCCACTTACCCTCCAGTGAAGGATAAGTCGGACACCATTCCTCCACTACCGTTCTCCATGTAGATACCCACAGCTGTTGCAGACTGGCTGGCAGTGGATACCGACATTTCGAAATCGCAATTTGTAATAGAAGTGGCCTGTCCGACTTGCCAGTGAATACCAGCAGGGACATATGTTTGATTATTATCAGTGTTGGTCCAATTCATGGAGGTCATATCAAAGACAAAATTACGAATCTGCCGATAGAAATTGCTTTGGTTGATGTACCACTCTGCTCCATCCTCATCGGGCATATAAAAGTCAGAGTCAACCAAGGCAATGCCAGTGAAGTTCTTGGCACCCTTAATAGTAGGCCTATTAGAGGGGCTACCGACAAACTGAGTGTAATAATACTGGACGATGGGGGTAGTGATGAGATAAGTGCCCTCAGGGAAGTATACTACCGCACCAAGAGTGGAAGTTGAGCCGCAGGACTTACCGCAGCGGGCTGTAGAATGATCAGATGAACTAAGAGCAGATACAGCGCGATTAATGGCTGCAGTATCATCGGTCTCTCCATCACCGACGGCACCAAAATCCTTCACATTTCGAAAGAACTCATACCCAGATGGGGCATGGGGCATCTTGGGGAAATATTGTCAGAGATTCAGGTCTTTAGCGAGTCAAGGAGTCATTAGCACCTACCTGGCCATTACTACCAAGGCTTGATAGCCAATAATCATCGCTATCAGAATCTCGTGCGTGAAGAGATCCATGCATATCAGAGATTGTCGATGCATTCAAGGGGCCCAATATAGGACCGACCATTGAGCCATGATCAGGTGCACTGCCAAAAAAGTTGTTGACATTATCTTTCATGTATGCTGGGGCCGGCTAGAGTTTGTGAGATTATGTTCGAAGTCTTGGAATATGCACAATAATATCAACTTACATGAGGAGACCCCAATGGAAGCACCGGCTTCTCACCGCGCAAAACTGGAATATCAAGCGTGTTGGTGGTGCTGATCCGCTCATCTGATTGAGCGCCAGTCAAATTGTCACGAACTCTATGGGAATGAAAGCGATCATGTCCATGTCCATGTAGATGACGGGCGTCAACATGGGGTATTCCTTGTAAAGAGAGCCAGACAAGACCTGACAGCCCAAGATTTTGCATCAGCATTGCTTCCCTATCTCCTTTGGAGAGGAGTCTGATTCAGAAGACGCAGTGACAACGGTACGCCTCAATGGTGTGAACGTCTTATCGAACCGCTATTCGAACTTCAAGTTACTCTGACTGTTGAGCATGGGAACAAAAGAATGAAGGAAGAACGGAAGCACTCGTCCTTGTTGATTAGGGTATCATATATGATAGTCTGTAAGATTTGCAACGGATCATGGTTCTAATCAATATAGTGGATCTTTATTAGCGAGTTGGTAAACCCTTCTTAGCTTGTGGATTCGGATGCAGGGGGTAAGTCCAACATCCGGACAATACGACCCCATCGGTAGAAATGGGAAGGGCAAGATCCACATGTGCAATCAAGCCTGCTAGCGAGCTGTTCTCATGGAAATTAAAATGCTTGTTCCGCTTCATCCGGCTATTCGGAACTTCTATTCCAATTACTAGACAGGATATCCATTGTACGACGATTGTCGCATGTAGTATTAGGATCCTTTCTTATACCCGAGCATTTGTTTGATGCTGCATTCCAAGAACCAACAGTACTATACAAATGTAAACAGAGATAGGTAACCTTTTAATTCTCAAAAATTGTACTCAACTATCGAATACCTAGGTCCTTTTCAACAAAACTAGTATCTTGCCATGGCTTTAGTATAACAACGTTTGATCTTCAATTTCTTCTCTATAGCAATTATAGATCATACGACATACCGTAGTTCGAGTTCATACTCTCGGTTAAGAACTTGAACCTTGCAAATACTAACAGTATTGACTCAGTCCACACCGTCTAGTATATCTCAACACTACGATGTTTGGTACTATGGCCTCCTAGTACATTCACGCTTGGCCCGAGAAGTAGACCCTCCTACTAGTGCTGTTGTAATTCAATTTTTCTGATATTTTAGACAATTTAGAAAAGACATCTGATATTGTCACCTTGCGACGTTGCATCTAATTTGGCCCCCATGAGAACTTACTCCGCTAATGAATGTCCCAACCGAAGTGTGAATACTGACACTTACTTCCATCCATATAATTGCAAGGGAGCAAGGCAGGAGATAGCAATGCTAGTAATTGTGGGCCTAGCCCTAGAACGGTTGGTCCCCCTCAACGAGGCTAACGGGGCTAGTACTTTGGGGCCAGAGGCCCGAGACCGGAGAAGCTCGCACTCAGTGTCGGCTCCACGCGGAAATATAAGACAGCACTAAATAAGACTGTAAATTAGACTGGATGATTGGACTACTTCATTTAATTACCGAAACTGGTACATCTGAGCCTCTGTTTCCGGGCCCGCTCCGTGACCTAGTTTAGTTCTTATATGCAGGCACGATCCATAATGGATGGCGACTCGGTAGTCATTGGGCTCTTTCGGAGACCTTTACTACTCCGACAATGTGGAACTATCAATACTGTAAGCGACGAGGACAGGTGAATGGGGAGGCTTGAGGCATTTAGACATGTAATCTCGGAAGAATCAAAGATAAAGGGGGTCTTTCAATACGCCGGCATGTTGCGTACACAAATTATTGAAAAGAAGGCTTTATATAACTCTCTAGTAAAGTCAATTTTTGCATGATCAAGTTGGAGTGAGGGCAAGACATTAACCTTCAGCTGTAATTATGTGGTCAATGAGGTTAATGCTGGTTTCAGGACTACTGTCCATCGTCCTTTCGAGCCTCGCAGATGCTGCCAGACAACCAATCGGAACTTTGTTTCAGTATTCTGTCGCCGAAAATGATGCCGGTAGCTGCAAAAAGTATGGAGATGATAGACTGAATAGGATTCTCGATGATGTCTATACGTTGGCAACACAAAATTCTCAAGCCATGGTCGACTACGGAGATGATGATGCGGATAAACAGGATGCCGCAAAGCGATTGGTAAATGTGATGTTCCAAAGACCATCCGAAGATGAGCGCCAGATCGTCACGAGTATGTCAAATCGAATTTCGGAATTAGTATTGCGGTGTTCCATAGAGCTAATAAGTCCTAGCACGAGTTGACGGCGTGAAGAATTGGCTAGAGAACGGAGGCAGTGTCAATAACGGTCAAAATCCAGAAAAGCCCTATCTTTTCTGTGGTGACTCGTGGGCCATTCGCCAGGACATGAAAAGCCAGATGAGGGATGGACATGGAACTGAATTGGTCAAAAAGAAAACGGGCAAGCCCATCCGCATAAAGGACATTGACAGCATGGTTCAAACACGTATCGATGTTGCCAAGGAACTGGGCAAAAGCGAGAAGAGCATATACCCGGTATAGTTTGTGCTACTGAAATTTCATATTCTTAAATTTCGTTACTAACCGTGGTCTTTGACGCAGTATTGGGTTCCAGCTTTTAAGGGTTATTATTTCAACAAAAAGTATTCCGATAATGTCGAAGAAGGTGCTTGTGTAAAGCAAGATGTTATTGCTTTCACCGTGAACCAGGGTGAATTGAGTGCGATAGTCCTATGCGACAAGGCCTTTACCGATATTAGGCTACACGATAAACCAGTGAAAGCATTCGAAAGCAAATACTGGGATGATGATAAATCTGTTCCAGTGCCAGGACATGAGACCAATATCAAAGATGTCGTTCCGGAAGCACGTTCGTTCTATCACGAGCTTTTCCATCTTTATTGGGGTCCCGAAATGGATCCAGCTGGGAATGAGGAGTACGTATTTCGCCGGATGACAGGGGAAGATGAACGCAGAAATGGGGGTAAATTTGAGAAACCGCAGGCAATGAAAAACCCCGAAAACTATGCTCTACAAGCGTCCGTATCACTTTTTCTAACATGGCTTCAATCGCTAACGTTTGCAACAGGGTTGCTTATGATTATACACTTTCTGTTACAGCCGGGCCAAACTCGAAATTCCCAGTGGAGTTCTATACTGGTTATGCGACTTTTACAAAATGAGTGAAATCAGGGTTTCGTCCAAGATTTTGCGTTCACTTGCCTAGCGATGAACATGAAAATGCATCAATTGTGAAAAATCTTTCAGACGCGATGCCAATCGTTAAGAATTGAGATGTTGGAGAGGGGAATGTGACAACAGAATTTGATTGCGGTTGTGTGACTACAACTCGTACTAGTATTATTTCTAGCATGCCATAATTATATTCTTATAGCCAGTCTTTATCCCCTGCATAGCGAAAGTTGCGATGAAATCTCATGTCGTCCGTAGAAAGGAATCGGAACCATTTCTGATAATACGCAGACATGTCCTCAATAGGTTCCCTCGACCAGAACCCGAATTCTATCATCCGCCATTCGTCCCATAATAGAAACCCGTATCTCGAATAAGCCGAGAACTGCATGTATTTGCCGGGACCCCCTTCGGGGTTCAAGGCCATACTGTTCCAGAACTGCAAGCCAAGTGGAGGTCTCGGCAAGTCTAGCCATTCATTTTTGCTTGTTGAGCCTGGACCAAAATCCTGGACAGGACGTGGCCGATATGGATTACCCGATTGATATCGTATGCTGAGTCTCCATGGAAACTGGCAATCCTCGCTGTCAGTTTCCGAAGGTGATCTGAGAATACAATCGGCAGCGCCCACGCCAGTACTCTCGTCGCTATCACTATCCTCATCTTCATCACTATCTTCCTCCTCACTATCTTCCTCCTCACTATCTTCCTCATCAGTATTGTCCTCTTCATTCTCATTGGAGGATCCATGAGCTCCCTCTTCAGATTCGCTAGACGAGCTGGGGGGCCCATACCACCGTCGCATTGGAGATTGAGTGTCGGAATTATGCCCAGAGACTTGTTGTTCTCGACCCGGATCGATATCTTGGGCATATCCTCGACTAGTAACTTCCCTAACCTCTTGACCTTGCTCTTGAACAGGCCGTGCCAATAGTTCGCCTTCTTCACCAGCTTCTAGCTCGTCGTCTGGTCTCACATCTGTATGTCTCCGAGATTCTTCCGTAGAATCGACGTTTTGAGAGTTCATTTCATTTGAGTTATTCTCAGATTCGCTACAGATTCCAGCGCTTAGCTCTGTATCAGAGATGATAACTAGTTGACGAACGTTTTTGTCGGGCTCCTGCCCTTGGGAAATTGCCTCTGGGGATGGCGAATGCTGACAATTCCAGCCGGACCTTTTCTCTCTGGGCAAAGAAGGTAATTTGAACGTCTTGGAGTCTAACAAAGCCCGTTCTGATTTCGAGACCGAGTAAATATTCGTCAGGTAATCGAGTGCCATTGTCATTTGCATCGCCCGGCAGATAGTGGACAGTCCATATGATTGACTGCCATAGAACTGACTTCCTCCCTCGAGAGAGGCTTTTAGACTGGCTGACCACTTGAGAGACCCATCGTGTAATTTCCCACGGAGTTTATTCACAAATATGAGTTGCCAAAATCCTAGGAGGGCTCGCTGCTCTTCAGACCAGGTGGGATTTTTGAATCCATCATCGTACCCCCTATCTCCGAGACTGCTTTTCAAACACCTTTGCATACAGGCCTCGATCAGGAGATGAGCGTGAATATGGACATGATGGGCTAATCTTATCAGCCATCTCATTTCTGATGCTGTCCCGGATACACTCGGCAGTAGCGGCACTTCAGACAAATCGAACTCAGAGAGATCATCTTCTGGCGTACGGCATAGGAACGTATTTTTGTGGAAAGACAATGTTCCTTGTAGAAGAGCCCGGGTAGGGGACGGGACTTTGGTGTTTAAGATCGCATTGCAGATAGCAGAGGCGTTGCTATCGAAAACTGACGATAGTTGAGAGGAGGTGTTGATGAGGCTCCAAAGCGAGCTGGAGTCAGAAGAGTGCTGGAATATCCGAACGAGCAGTTCATTAGGAAGACTTAAGAGGCGGTGATGGACAGCCATCTCTGGCATGATGTTAATCTTGGCAAGGCTTGGAAGTAACTTGCAGATGTGGAGGATTGGAATGCCAAGCTTCAACACAAAGCGCCTTCCGTGTTGGCAAAGCTTGTGTATACGTTGTGGAACGAAATTACAAAGGGGCGTCAGTATTCGAGCGCTGCTAATCTGACGTTCGCGAATTATGTGAGGTCTGACTGTCGTACGGGACCAATGTGCATCTGAGTGAGTCACTACTATGAATCACTGATGCAGGCAGAATGACTCGGTAGGGCAAAGTCAGACTAAAAGCCGATATGAAATCGAATGGGTATGCAAAATTCGAGTGGAGACTTGGGATTCTCTTCTTCAATAATGGCCCCCAACACTAGTTCGTCAACGATTCGATTTCGAAATTTCGTGGAGATACTAGCAGCCCCGCAGTTTGATAGACGAATCTCCGAAGGTCCACTTGTCGGAGAGAAACGTTTTCCGTTGTGATCCCTGTGCCTCTTCATGCATAAGTCTATGCGGTACTAATCATGTAGGCCCAAATTGCCTACCTTGATCACTCAGGGTCAGACTGAACGAGCATCTAATGGCGGATGTCTTCTGAATGATAAGCCCCGAAAGCACAGTGGACTGTAAGTACTTGAAAGAAATCCAGTGAATGGGAAATCAATTGCGACGCATAACAGATTCATTGAGCCTTACTCCAATCACAGTAATGGTATAACTTGTGATTGTCAGTCAACGGCAAATGCCCAGAGTCCGTTCTCCTTCTTGACTGGGTTAGACTGTTTTTCTAGTCAGCGCCGAACTATGCAGAGCGTAACATGCGATATTACTGTGGATCGGTTGGACATTCTTAGCTTGATGAATTGGCCCCCAATTCATCAAGCTAAGAATGTACAGTTTGAGCCAGATAACAAGGTAGCATAGAGAGGCCCCGGAAAAAAAACGATATCGGAGGATAGAATTTACTAGTTCTGATATGTTATGGCCCAGTATGTTGATCGATATTCATAGTATACGACTCGATTGAAAGAGCACACATCCCTGCCTTCTTCGGCACAGTCTACCAAGATTAAGTTGCGGCTCCTGTGCTGATCCCGCGGATCAATAGGAAAATCTATACCGATTTGAACATTTTCTAACAGAGCATTGGATACCACTCGACTTACTATGTAATCGAATACTGAAATCGTAAATCATTTGGGACATTGCTATTGTACACATACTAGTGTAATGAGATCAACTAATCATATCCGACTCGATGGAGCGCCGTAGCGTCCCTGGAATTAGTGCGAAATTCTTGTACTCCAGAGCGTCATACCGTTTTACGGGGTGCAAAGGTCCTACGCGAAGTCTGCATCTTTAGAGCGTAGGCTAGCAACAAGATCGATATTTCAGAAATTTGACTTGTAAAATCCCAATGCAACGGAAATTGCCCCGAACATGTATCAATCGATGTAAGAGCCACGGACTACGAAAATGAAAGAACTTGCTTTGCAGCGCAACAAATACAGCACGAAGGACAGGCCTGGAGACAATAAGGGCGAAGCAATATTGCTCTACAGAATGGCATTATGGATCAAATATGGGACTATGTCAACTCTTTCCTATTTTGAATTATCCATCATAATTACAATAGTTTTAGTTACTAGTAAAATTCGAATCAAATTTAGCCACATAGCCCGCATTCATTTCAGAATCTGATTTTATTGTCTGGATAGCTCTTCCTGTATGCAGTATCCTCGCTTATCCAAAAGGCCTTCGGTTCTAGAGAATTGACACTCGGCGAGACTCTATCGAGGGTCTTCTTACAGCACTAGCTAACTTTAGTGCTCATGAAGTATTCATCTGTGGCTGAAACTATCAAACTAAGCAAATTTACGTTACATTCGGTGCTCGGATCTGAGTATTGTTAGTATTGTTCTTTTGTTACTTGTTCATTTAGTCACAGGATGAAAGCCCGAGCAATATGAGTCCACTCAGTTAATACAAGGGGAAAGTGTAGTTGAGATATCTTGTTAGCGGGTCTCATCTTAACCCCAAATGGCACCGTTTGGAAATCTATAAGTAGTACAGGTTAGCACGTTTAAGTTTGACAAATTATTCCATATTCACTTCAAACACCCTTCACTTCCCTCCTGTTCCAAAGCTACGAGCAAGTTTGCAAAATGCTGGCTATCACTTTCTTCATCTCTCTCGCCCAAGTAGCAATGGTCATGGCAGCACCGGCGTCGGATTCCAACAATAATGTTGCTCGTGGTGACAGTGGCTGCTATGCCTAGTGAGTAATATTTTCTTCGTAGTAGCAAGCTTTCACTGACCTGCCCACAGCGCGAACCCAGACTGTGGCATCGACGGCACTTTCTGCCAATGTGCCAACGGTAAGGCTTCCACGTTGTTATTCCCTGACTCTATTTGATTATACTTACGAGTGATACAGGTAACTTCTATCTCTTCAACCAGGATACCGGCGACTGCAACCCCCCTTGGGCGTATGTGACCAACTCTGTGGCTGGACTTCCAGGCTCCCACTGCTAGAGATGGAATGATGGACATTTTGACAAAATAGCTTTGGAGATATAGAGATACTGTGATCGATTCTGGCCAGTAATCAATGCCTTCATGCAAGTTCCGAGTCATAGGGAGTGAGTGTGGTATTCCTCTCACTATAATGAAGCTTATGTCATAATGCCCGCGTTTAACAAGTCCCTTTTCTACCATGAATAAAATCTCAACACGATACCTTTCCATATAATCTTTCACTTATATTCCCCAAGACTGCGTAATGACCGTGAATATAGGAAAAACGTGATTCACATCGTCCACGTTTTTGTAGAAAATAGGACAGTCACAAAAGCTGGCGTTTCGTATTTTGTAAATATTATATCAAAGTTCATAAAGATATGCTGAGCAAGCGTCAAATCTCGGTATGATTTTCTCCACACACGGACACGGTTCTTAGTGAAACTTGTAATTGGCGAAGCACGGTCCACCATACAGCCCTGGCAAGAACATCACTGGTACTACCAAATATCAAACCCTCTCGAAGCCTTCGTTCTCAATATCGCAAATCCACTGTCAAAGATGTTGATAATTTATTTCTCATTTGTAATCCGATTAAGAAACAAGCTTCGGGCATATCTCAATCTCAAATTTCGCATTCTGGGCTGCATGAAGACGTAGGCCTGATTTGAAGATCAAAAAGCCAAAGTCGCGCGGAAACTGGAATTCAGGTCGGCTGGTATAAAAATAGTTGATAGTTGGACATGCCCCAAATATAGCCCCAACATCTCCGAAGTGTTCTTACGAGTCGTACTTGATCCACCGTAGAACATCATCCTTTGTTTTCGATTTATCCAACATGTTCAAAAACGAATTTGGAGATATTTTCATTTAAGCCTCATGGTTTATGTCTATGAAAAGGTATCTAATTGGGGTGGGATTCGATGGCTTCGGGAACAAGCTTGAAGCCTCGACCATAGATATGTGATAAATAGTTTCATCTCTATAGACAGTCTCGTAATTAATCAAGTGCTTTTCAATACCTGCTACAGTTTACTCAATAGATGTGCGATATATGTTTGACTGGTGTGCTCAAATTTCAAGTCCTCTTGCCGCTGATATCGTCACCAGGCTCAGCTTGCGCAAAGCTTCTGAACCAAAAGTTTAGGTCCCGAGAATCTCGTGATGAAACCACATGGAATCCTTCACCAAGACGAGTCCAGGTGGAATAATAGTTTCATAGTCTTTAAATCTGTTTTTTTAGGGTTACTACTAGTGACCCTCAGAACAGTAAAGCTATAAAAATTAGCTTTACTATCACATAGTATCGGTGTGATCGACGGATATTTCCTGTTGTCGATTTAAAACCTACTTAAGCAACGATTCAATATCTCTTAGTGTAGTTTGATCCTTACCTAAAAAGAAGATTTGTGTCTTTATTTTTACCAGCGTCTTCCTTCTTCTAATATTATGTATACCGTAGGACAGCTTAAAGTGACTGAGAGACTAGTTAATCCACAGTAGGAGATACATCTCCACAGAGCTTACCAAGCCTGATTCTCTCGAAATTTAAACCCCACTATGAATCATCAGATCGACTCATTTCCCGAGACCAATGCAGAATAAACGAGCTGACACACTATGAGTCAAATGGAAAAGGCTGAGCCTCGCCGCGCTGAGGCGGTGCACCACTGGCGCATGAAAAGAAGCGGCCGCCCGGCAGTAAAAAGAAACATCGTCATCGGAGGGGCTTCATTCTCAACACATCACTAAAGTATGGCGGACTCTCGAATCGAAGAGCTCCTCAAGAGACCTCTTTATGGTGCGCACTCTTATCAATTTACTTTCGTACTTTCGTGCTAATCCGCGCAGTATATGATCTTCCACAGGAGCTTCTTTCGACTTTAACCGCGAAAACCGGAAACCAAGAGATCACCGAACAGACCTCCGAACCTGCCTCAAAGGACCCTGAACTTGCAGCGCAAGAGTCAGAGATCGCATCTACGACCTTATGTTCCCTGTGTAATGTTTCGTATCGCAACGTAGAGGAACAACGAAGTCACGTCAGATCTGATCACCACCGGTACAATGTCAAGGCCCAACTGCGGGGCAACGCACCTCTCGATGAAGCTCAATTCGTGAAAGCCGTGGGGGAATTGGATGAGTCCATCTCTGGGTCAGAGTCTTCAGAGTCGGATGATGACGAGGCGGAGGGCGGCACGGACACGACCCTTACGTCCTTGTTGAAACGACAGGCTAAGCTCGCTCAGCCAAATGGGGAGGAACCAACGACTGTTCAGGGAGGAAATGCGAAGCAGCCGATATTCTGGCTCTCCAGCACTGCTCTCCCATCGAATACCTCATTGGGTATATACCGCGCAATATTCTCCAATATCGAACAAGACGAGCCTGGCCATCTGGTGGACACTCTTCGAAAAAAGCAACTAGCCCCTATCAAGGCGCGCACGAACAACGCACAGGCTCAGCAAAACCCATCCGAATCAAGTCCACACATATTCATGTGTATGATTGGTGGTGGGCATTTTGCGGCAATGCTGGTCTCTCTTGCACCGGAGATCCACCGCAAGCAAGGTGGAGTGGAAGATAGACAGGCCAAAGTCATTGCCCATAAGACTTTCCACCGATATACTACTCGACGCAAACAAGGTGGCTCTCAATCTGCCAGTGATGCTTCACGAGGAGCCGCTCACTCAGCTGGCTCTAGCCTACGTCGATACAATGAAGCAGCCCTCGAGAAAGATATCCGAGACTTACTTGCGGATTGGAAAGAAATGATTGACAGCGCCGAACTGCTCTTCGTCCGTGCCACAGGGAAGACAAATAAAAGGATTCTCTTCGAGAAGTACGACAATCACGTTCTCAAACAGAATGATCCTCGACTACGAGGGTTTCCATTCAACACCCGTCGGGCTACACAAGGAGAGCTGATGAGGTGCTTCAAGGAGCTGACTCGCGTAAAGGTCAGTGAAATTGATGAGGCCGCACTGGCTGCCGCTGCCGCCGCGGAGGCAAAGAAGAAAGAAGTATCGAAGCCCTCCACGCCACGCCCGCAACCACAAAAACCCAAGCTATCCAAGGAGGAAGAGGAGGGTCTATTGCATTCATCGCAAATTCAAGCCTTGATTAAGCGCTCCAAAGTCCCTGCTCTAATGTCTTACATTTCGAACAACTCTATAACTCCTTCGTTCACATTCACACCAGCCGATTCACCGCAGAACTTCCGTTGCCCGACCCCTCTTCATTTTGCTGCCAATTTAAATGCCCCGGCGGTTGTAACGGCACTCTTGACGAGGGCTGACGCTGATCCAACCTCAACCAATAATGAAGGTCGTACGCCATTTGAGCTGGCCGGAGACCGCCCAACCCGTGATGCATTCCGCATTTCTCGTCACGAGATCGGGGAATCGAGATGGGACTGGACCGTTGCCAAAGTACCATCAGCAGTATCCAAAACAGACGCAGATAGTCGAGCGGATCGAGAACGAAGGGCTGCTGAAGAAGAGGAGACCAATCGTCGAAAAGCAGATCTGGAACGATTGAAGAAAGATGACGCTGAAAGGGAAGCACACCAAAGGAGAAGCAAAGGTGGTCGAGCACTGGGGGCGGTTGAAAAGACAGCAGCAGAGAAGCGAGACGAGGAGACTCGAGGAATGACTCCAGAGATGAGGATGCGATTGGAGCGAGAGCGACGAGCCAGAGCAGCTGAAGAGCGCTTCCGAAGGATGCAAGGCCAATGAGGTAGCTTTACATGTCCAGCTGAACTTCTCGTTCCGGCTTTTGCTGTATAAAAATGAATATAGAACTGTACAGCAGTGACGATGAATGAAATGTTGTACCTATTCTAATAGTTTCACTTTTGTGAGTAGTCATACCCGGACATTCAGATGTCCATCTTTTATCTGGAGAATGTGTATGCCTAAACTGTCAGAGTTCAATTTCTGATATTCACCGTCGGCCGCGAGTTCAAGCTGAACTAAGAAGTCACCTTCTTTTTTCCCACCTCATCTCCCAAACCTCCCACCCTCCCACCAATCCCGCCATTCTTTTGTAAATCTTAACTGGAAGCTTTTCAATTGCTATTGAAATACCACCATGGACCACAATTCTTTCTCCAAGCCATCATTCAGCTACTCGATGGACCGAGGATCTCGAGTGGGCACTCTAGTCAGATGGGACCCTGTAACTAGACAGGGCAGTGATCCCTTGGATATTCACAGCAACGAGGAGATTTTCATCGGAAGATATAAGCGATATTGGTAAGTACAGGTGATCTCAATTCCTTTACACGACTGACACGTTTGTTCGACCGTTCAGCCAGTACGAGGTTTCTGACCCCTTTGTGTCGAATTGCCATCTTCGGATATATACCATCTTATTCGAAGAAGATCCAGCTAGCGAGGTCGCACCGATGGTTTATGCTGAAGATCTGTCTCGCAATGGAACCTTGTTGAACAGATATCCCATGGGCCGGGGTAATGGGAGTTTCCTTCTCACGCATGGTGACCTACTACATGTCTCCCCTGCGATATCAATTCGATTCAACTCAGCTACCTATGTTAGAGATGATTGTTTCAGTGATATTCAGATCCAGGAAATTGAGGTATATTGACCCTCAGCCGAATATTCTCACTTGCTAGTATTGGATCGTGACAATTGCAACAGCTGTTCCGAGACCAGTATCTTATCACTCATCGAGTCCTCGGCTTCGGTGCCTATGGAAAGGTCCACATGGCAGTTCAGGAGACCACTGGAAAGCAACTTGCTTGCAAAATTACCAACCTGAAAGCAATGTCTCGCAAGGCTGATGACGACGACACAGCGAGCTCTAAGTTCTTCAGAGCTCTCCAGCCCGCGAAGCTCGTGGCATTTCGAAAGATTGACGTGGAGGAAGAAAAGGCAAAAGCTAGACTGGAACGTAATCAAAGTGAGGCAAAAATCCTGGCTAAGCTATCTCATGTAAGAATAGACACCTCTTACCATTACCATCTGCGAGATGCTGACCAGAGATATAGCCAAATATCATCAATATTCAGAAGGTCTTTCAGTCAGAGAATACGATGTGAGTCCTTCTGATAACCGCAAGAAAGCTACCATACCCTAACACCTTTAGCTATATTATGTCCGAGCTTCTTACTGGGGGTGACCTTTTCTCTTTTATCAAATACAAGGGAGGGCGACTTGAAGAACTTACCGCAGCTGCAATCACTCTGCAGATCCTACTGGCAGTGCAATATTTACACAAGCTCAACATTGTACACAGAGATATAAAGCCTGATAATATTCTGATGGCTTCTCGGGAAGATGGATGCAGAGTTGTCCTGACAGACTTTGGATGTGCAAAGGTTGTTGATCCGCAGGCGCAGCGGACTTTAACCCTCGTGGGTACAGCTGAGTATTGCGCTCCGTAAGGGACCGAACCATGTTTTTTGCAGATGACTCTATTAACAAACTTCCTTAGAGAGGTTTGCAAATCAAATACTCGCGGATACACCAAAGCGGCAGATCTCTGGTCACTGGGTTGCGTGACCACGGTCCTCATAGCTGGATACAGCCCCTTTGATGAAGGAAGGCAATTTCACCAATACGATCTCGATATGCTGGAAGATGAGCTGATGTCAACGGGAACAAATGAGGCAGCCATAGATTTTATCTACCGCTTGCTCGTGCTAGACGAGACTAAACGCATGAACGTTAAACAGGCACTGCACCATACATGGCTTACAGGCCCAGAGCACAAGCTGAAACTTGACAAAATGTACCAACACGCTATCCGAGATTGGAAAGAATCTTCAAAGGGTGAGTCCATAATTGTGGACTTGAAAGACATCAAGAGTCCGTCAGCTTTAAGACGATCAAACGAAGACATCGCTATGGAAATCGAGCCCACACATGCCCGCTTCCTTTCTCAAGTTGACCACATTTCCGAGTCTTCATATGGCATGACGTATGCTGAGAATCAGTCACCCGATCTATCGCTCACGCTGAGCCGTACGTCTCCTTGTGAGAAAAAGGTAATTAAGGGAAGCCAGTTTACTGAATTCCGGGATCAACGATTGATGATGTTGGATCCGGACGACGTTGTTCAGAAATCGAAGGAAATGGCCGACGAGTCACCCAACAAGCGACTGAAGAGATGTGCCAACTCCGAGCCCAAACTCGCAGGACAAGACCAGCTTCTCGAAGCACAATTCTTGGAGACCGCATTGAAGATGGCAGAGTTCCAAGTCCGCGAAGATATCAAGTTGCTCTCCATGGACAAAGATGACGAGGTCTATGAAGAGTTCCATAACCCTTTCACTGGCAAGAAAAGACGGTACATCTACGGGAGAGATGTGGACTCAGGGAAGCTTTAAGCATCGATTAAGAGAGATAAATTGCCACGATATGCGATTTACAAGAATCGAATGTACTTTTATGACTGTTTCATCAGACAACAGCGGGGCTATAGTAGGAGGTTGCTGCTTACCTGTATTGCACTGAAGCCAGTGAAATTAATCATAGTATAATTTTTAATGTAACCAAGTAGCTGTCTCACTATCAATAGTTCATCTGCATCACTGAATTAACATATCAACTTTAACCTTCCTGGTGGTTAACTTGAAGTAAAGTTTTGTATTGTATGGTCTGCCCAATGGCGGGGCACGCGATAAGATAGAGTGTGCACAGGCCAACATCCGAGAAATTTCCTTTCTGCACCACCTTGGGAGAAAACCACAAAACCCCTCCATTTCAGCTTACTAGTATCTTTGTGCCTAGTTGTGACTGATAATCAAGCTGCACACAATATGGCGACCTCTACGTCAGCGTCTTCCAAGCCCGTCCACACAATTGTGCTGGATGCTGGTCCTATCATCAAAAATTCCCCGCCGCTGTCGACTTTACTCGCTCAATGCGACGAGCTCGTTACTACACACGCTGTCGTGAGCGAGATTCGTGATCCCGATGCCCGTGCCCGTGTCGAAACTCTTTACCTTCCTTTCCTTAAACAACGAAGCCCCAATCCGAACAGTTTCAACATTGTCAGCGAATTTGCCCGGAAGACTGGTGACCGCTCTGTGCTGAGTCGGAACGATATCGAAGTGCTAGCGCTTGCCTATGAGATTGAATGTGAACGCAACGGAGGTGACTGGCGTTTGCGCAGTGTTCCTGGTCAGAAGCGTGTGAATGGAAAGCCGCCCGTAAAGGAGGAGGAACAGAAGCCGGAAGAACCTAAGGACGATACCGAATCTAAGGATGTTGAGGCGATCACCGAGGGCATCCAGGAGGCTTCCATCTCAGAGAATGCAGAGGGCGCAAAACATGAAGAAAATGATACAATCGCCGATGACGTTGCGAAGACTGAAGAGGGCCAAGAGGAGGAGGATGTGGACGCAGATGAGGACGATGATGCCGACTCGGACGGCGGAGAATGGATTACGCCTTCCAATTATAAGAAGCGGCTGGCCCGCGATGAAGCCGGTGGTGCTGCATCTGCTAGCACTGAGGTTAAGACCATGCAGGTTGCGACCATGACTACTGATTTTGCGGTAAGCGTTGACACTCTGATTTGCAATATAATTTCTAATGCAGATGACAGTGCCAAAATGTTCTCCTTCAAATGAATCTTAACCTTCTGTCGACTTCCACTCTTCAAAGAATCCAGCATTTGAGAACCTTTATTAAGCGTTGCCATGGCTGCTTCCTCACCACCAAAGACATGAACAAGCAATTCTGCCCTCGCTGTGGTAAAGATACCTTGACTCGCGTCTCCTGCACAACCACCGCAAATGGCCAGTTCACCATGCATTTGAAGAAGAACATGCAGTGGAACACCCGCGGTAATGTATATAGTATTCCCAAGCCAGTGGCTGGTACTGCCAACGGCAAATGGAAGGGCGGTGGTGGAAAAGGCGGATGGGGTCGTGACCTTGTCCTAGCCGAGGATCAGAAAGAGTTTGTTCGTGCCAACGCCGAGGAAGAGCGTCGACAGCGCCGCCAGCGTGATCTTATGGACGAGGACTATCTCCCTGGTATCCTGACCGGCGAACGAAACAAGACAGGCGGACGTACTAAGGTCGGTGCTGGACGAAACGTCAACTCGCGAAAGCGTTGAATGTCGTGAACGAGATTTGCATTACGTATTACATGAATTGGAGTTTGGGATATGCGCAACAAAAAGTCATTGGAATATCTTCTGTCACGATGCAATCTACGGTAGACCTTGCACATAGACGATTGTTATGTAGTAGAGAACCAGGAATTGAAAAAAAGAAGTTCTGAATATAACTTGATTGGTAGCCAAGATGAGACTCAATCCGTAGATCTTGATATCCCAGGACCCTGTAAATTATCCAAAGCAATGCGATCCAGTCATCCGCAGACTGGAGAATAATAACACCGTGCGCCGAATGAATAGATACCCCTCAATTCATTCCCTCAAGCAGAAACGACTTTTGAACTTAGTTCTCTGAAGAAGTAGTTAGCAGCTGGCGAAGCATATATAGGAAGAGGATTGTATCGTACCGGGCTGCTGAGTGAGAAGAAGACCGTAGCGCTTCTTCAGAGTAACACGGTGACTGGAAGATTTCATGTCAGTTCCTTGGTCTGCTTTCGAGGCTGTATCGGGGGTTATCCAGAGTAGATACGACATACCGCGAGTACTTGTCATCGGGGGAGAAACGGGCGGGGTGAGCGGACTTGGAGACCTTGCCGTCAACAACCTTCTTCAAGGTGTAGACGCGCTTGCCGTCGGGGCCGAGAGTGTACTTGAGGCATAGTTAGTGAAAAGCCCAGGATTTCGTGCAAATGTGACGATGTTCGATTTCGGAGGTTAGGTTTGGTCACGATGGCTGTAAACATACCATAAGATGCATTCTGTGATAGGATAAAGGGTTAGTAAACCATATAGAGTGATACCAAGCGTAGTATATCGAGAAAAAAGGTACTCACTTGGCGGATTTGGGTGTTCTGCTGGTCGAGGAGTGCGGCGTGGACGGTGCGGAGGAACTTTGGAATTTTTTTGACGCCGAAAGCTCGGACCATGTGCTTAGTCACCCGCCGCGCTTAAAACCGCCCAAGAATGATTTTTCTTCCGAAGCTCTCTTTTTCATCTTTGCATTTAAGCATGCAGTTGCAGTTGCATTGTGGCTAATATTGCCTTTGTCTGAAAATCGGATCACTTGATGATGGTGATCTTTTGAACATACTGACTTGTATTGAAAATATCAATCCTGAGCGCACAGTGATATTCACCAGGTGAGTCTCAATTAAAGCTCTCTCGTTCTCTACCCATGCCCACCCCCAACCCCCCATCTTCGGTGATGACCCAATATACCCAAGCCAAGGCGGACGGCACCTTGATTTCTAGCTATCCGTCAATGAGTATGCTTAATTTGACTACTACGGTATCTGAGAAGATAATCCCAAACACAATTTGGCACACATGCTTTGTGGAAGTTGGTTGCTAACTCCATTCTTATATTCAAGGCCTTCTTCAATCCATACAGTAACAGCTATTTGAATATGGCCGAAGCCATCAGCAAGGCCCAATCGAGTCCCGAGGCCGACCCTGCACGAGCAAATGCTCGTCCGGCCCGGGCACCTCGTCCTCCTAGACCCAATTACAGACATATTCATCGCTTTCCACTTCCTGTCAATGCCCATCCCGTTCCACCTGTAATTCCTCATAACCCTCTCTCTATCATAAGTGCTGCCCTCTCGTACCTTTCCTTCCTTATCTCTCGTCCTAGTCAAGAAGTCCACTCTGCATACTTCGACCCGGCTACATCCTCCATCCATGTGACGGACGAAAAGGCGATCCGGGCACTGTGGGAGATGGGATTTTTCGGCAAAGGTAGCTTGAGCCGGAGTGAGCCTAGCTGGCTCGAGCGTGAGAAAAAGCGGAGAGGCTTGCTCGGTGGAAACACTAGCGAAGAGGTCACCAGGAAGCGCAGGTCGGAACGGCGTGAATTGAAGCTCGAACGAGCTAGATCGGAGAGGCTGCTCATCGAAGAAAGACTTAAGCGTGAGGCGGCTGCCAGGGAGTTGGGGTCGTCGTATCAACCGGATGACTCTGCCGATTCCACCGCAACTACAATTGAGAAGTTTTCAGTCAAAAAGGCAATGGAAGCAAAGTACCGTGCGCGCGCCTCTCAAAATGGAGGACCAGTGCCCCCTGCAGATGACTCAACGTCGACACAGAGCAAATCCGTACGCTTTTCTTCGGTCGTGGAACAGAAGGAGATGACTTCTACATCTACCGCTCCGCTCCAAGACTCGAGCTTCACAGATGGCAACGAAGTTGACGTCGAAGACATCCTGGAAAACCAAGAACATCTTCAACTTTCCAATGAGGAAGCCTTCTTCCTAGTCTACGGGCTTGGTGTCCTTCGGGTTTTCGATCGTGAACAGAACGCCGTCATCCCAACCTCGACTCTACTCCCTCTCCTCCGCCGTCATTCCTACTTTCCTTCCCACTCCGACACTTCCAAACTCAGTCCTGATGACCCATTCATGCTGTCTTATGTTGTTTACCACCATTTCCGATCGCTCGGGTGGGTAGTTCGGTCCGGTGTGAAATTCGGAACTGATTATCTACTTTACAACCGTGGACCTGTTTTCTCGCACGCTGAATTTGCCGTCATCATTGTCCCCTCCTACAACGATTCATACTGGTCGGAGACAGAAGAACGGAGAGCGTATACGACAAGCAAGCAATCCCGTAGTTGGTGGTGGCTACATTGTGTGAACCGAGTCCAGGCTCAGGTTAAGAAGAGCTTGGTGATTTGCTACGTCGAAGTGCCCCCGCCCACAGGTCCTTCAGAAGACATGGGGGCACTATTAGCACAATACCAGGTCCGGGAGTTCCTTCTGCGAAGATGGATCCCCAATCGCACGCGTGACTAAAGAAAAGAAAGATTGTTCACCTACGTAGGCGCAAAACCTCGGTGTCCTAATCACCATATTACGGTCTTGTACGAATCGGATACTTAGGGCTTCAGATACCCATACATGTATTATCTTGCATTATTAGCAAACAATATACCCATGACGTAGTCATTTTTGATTGTGTAAATACTCATTTGACACCATCCTCGAATTCTACCTGTCAATTGTCAAATATTTCCCAATATAAGTGTATTTTATCTTTTCATTCGACTTCATGAAAGAATCAGTCATGAACCACGCTAGTCCGCAAGAGGCAAGATTACACTTGACACGTGACTAACGCGATCGCGTCTCGCGTTGAATGACTTCAGGTTTTCCAACAACCACACTTTGTGCGCTGCTGGTCGAAGCTGCGCGTAGTGCGAGACGATAAATCGCTCTCCAATATATTTAATGAAACCGGCATTGTACTTGTTAGTCGGTCTGTAGAAAATGGAAACGCAGGACAGTATCGATATCGCCAAGCTACAACGCGTCGCGTTAGGACTCGTATGTAATGTTTTGCAGCGTTCCAGATCCCCATTGGACTAACCTCGGCCTTCCAGGAGCACGAAACATCTCAATCATTTTCGAATGGTCTGACGACAACGGATAGCACTTCACGCAACGAATCTTCTGCTCCTCCTTTCGTTCATCCTTCGAATGGTGACCCACGGTCTACCGGCCCAGCATTATCTGCACCACCTTCATCAAGCACATCGGATTCTTCGAAACGTCATTCCCTTCCCTCAGCCACCAAACATTATGCGAAAGCCTCAATGAACATCCACAACAGCGCACCCAAAGCAAACGGCACCCAGCCCGAACAGATGGAGACTGCCGAGGGGGGCCCTGGCGATACACAGGTTGTCTCGCAATCCGTGTATGATAGCATCATTCGACAAAATGGGGAATCAATGTATCAGAATGATTCCCACAATGGTGCGGGCGGTGCGACACTTATGACTTTGCATGAGGGAGACAGTGGCCATCTTGACATTCTCGCCGAATTCAACAGCAACCGCCACGAAAGAAATCAATCCCCAGCAAATGACGAGGAAAGCCTTTACGGACAAAGTCCGTCCTCCCCAATTGCTGACAACGGTCTTCAGCCTGAATTTTTCCCCGAATCGCAACGCTTCCTGACAACCACACCGGCAACTGCAATTAAGAAGACCCAGACGCCTGGCACAGCACAAACGCCCAGCGCCTCACGGAATCCACTGGCGGGTGACATTGGATCGAGTGGCGGTCTCTTGATGGGACTCAGTCAAGCTTTCAAGAATACACAGGCTCCTTCGTCTCCCCTGGTCCATGGCCTACAATCGGAGCTGGCATCGGACCGTCCATCGCCCAATGTTCCCATACAGCAGCGTATCCACAACCCAATTTCTTCGCCGCTCATTAATTTCGCCGGTCAATATGCACGAGAGTCATCCGAGCCTAACCTAAACTATATCTCAATGAAGGAATCGCAGAATAATCGTGATAAGACGCTCAGGGAACGATTAACGCGATCGGAGGAAAATCTTCATTCAGGGGACCAAATCGATCAGGGATTCAATAAAGAGCCACCGTTTCTCGAGGCTGCAAGGCACCAGAGAAAGATTGACCAAGAAGCCGCAGCACAATTTGCAGCTCTCAATGGACCCGACCAACCGAGAAGTGATGCGAGTGCGTCCTCCCCCGAAAACTCCATTCATATTCATGAAGATGAGGCAATTGGAATTGAAGGGGCAGGAAGCGAAGAGGAAACCGAACAGGAAGAGGATATGCCCCCTCAGGTCCCGCAGTCGCAAGAGGACCCTGACTCCTCGATGGAGGAAGATAAGGAAAATTATGTTGGTTCCCATGAGCCCATAGCCGCGACAAGCAGTGCTCATGACCGGTTATCTCAGGCACTTGGCTTTGAGGGATCTCAGTCCGGTCCTGATCATTCTGGTGATGCTCCAAACGCAGACGCGGATGGCCCTCATCATCCTGAAAATCAGCCCATGGCAAGGTCATCGCAAGTTATGGTCAAGGACTCTCAACAGGAACCTCAAGGCTCGCTTCCGCAAGAAAATTTGTCGGCTGGTCTGCAAGCAGTGCCAGAAGATATGGAAATCATTACCCATATCGACGTGGCCCGAACATCACCCGTTCGGCAACGTATAGAGTCGCCGCTTCCTGCCTCTAGATCAGCAACTGGACATTCCCAGACTTCCCACGGCATTTCTCAAGAGGAAATTCTTCGATCTTCCCACCAGAATGAAACAGGTAATATGGAAAATCAGCCAGCCAACGCAAGCGAGCCTGAATCATCGCGGCTCCATTCTGGTATTCCTCCGCTCCTACAGAAGACTGGATCCGGTCTAGGAGAGAAATCCTCTTCTTTGCCATCTCATATAAAAGAAACACCAATCCACCTGCGGCCATCAGTAGGCGATCCTGCTCAAATGTCTAAAGTCCCCAATACGAGCCCGGACCACCAAGACTCTCACAGATGGGAGGGTGAATCTAACGGGAATAATGAAGATGACGATCTTCCTCCGATGTTTCCAGTTGGAAATTCTTTTCGACTCAGCCAACGGCCATCTCAAACCCGTGCCCAATCTTCGCCAATCAAAGGCAGGCCATCGATCTTGTCCAGCCCAAGCGGGCGGCAGCGCAGGAGATTAATGGATATTGCTTCCGATACATCGCCTCAGGTTCATGGTAAAGTGATCGATTTCGATATGACTTTTTTCGAAAATGATCCAGATTTCAATGCATTGATTCAAGGATCCCCGACACGCCCGAGGAAGAAGCGCCGTGGAAATCTTGGCCAATCGTATAATACCTCTGAAGCTTCTCTCCCCAGCCCACCACGCGCAGAGGCTCGGAAGATAATCTCGCCTATTCGAGAGATACCAAGTCCTAGTAAGACCCAATCATCGGCAGACTTGCAATTGCCTACCAGTACAGTCAGCAATCAGCCTGGACCATCTCGGCGTGCCGAGCAAAGTGTGTGGGAGATCGAGAGCTCGCCTCAGCAAATAATGCCTCGAAGATCAAGATCTCGACGCATGAAAACATTCTCGCATCGACGTTCTCAACCTTCCGCAGAGCCACCAGCCCAGGTCCCGAGGGCAGACCATGAGAAGCAGTCCGAGGATCGATCCAGGAATCAGCCCGAAGATCCGCCACGGAGCCAACCTGAAAACCAGACTGGAAAAGAAACGGAGATCACAATTGACAGCCAACCTGTGGATCGTAGACGATCTAGGTCCTTTGTTGCTTCTCGTCATCACTCCTCTGTTCCACCATCATCCGAATTAACAGAGCTTGATATCGGCTCAGAGGATCTCCTTCCATCAGAGAACCCCCCAGCAGCCACGCCAACCTCTTCGCGGCCAGCGTCAGCCAGTGTTGATGAATGCCAAATTGCGCCTAATCAGATCATCTCTTTATGGCCGGACCGAAAGCGAGCCTACTACCCAGGGACTTGTCTTGGTACACCTCTTGGTTCCTCGGAGACTAAGTATTCTGTCAAACTTGAGGATTCAGCACCAATAGAAGTGAACAAAATAGCCGTGAAAAGGCTGGAATTTCGAGTTGGAGATGGAGTTAAGGTCGATATGCCGGGGGTTCCAAAGGTCACTCACATAGTCCGTGGGTTTGAAGACAAACTCACCACCGAAGAGCTGTCTCAAGCCTCGGATCAGGCCGAGTATCCCCTGACTGATATTTTCGGATATTCCACCCTTGTGCTGGGACTAAAACAGCGCAAGAGTCTTCCCGGTGGCGGCTTGAACAACAACAGCGAGAATATTATCAGAGTCCCACTCAGTCGTATCTATCTGGACACGATTCTATGGAATCAACTAAAAGATCGACCGTTTACATACCACCCGACAAAGGCTCCACCCCAAGAGGTTCCATCGCAAGAGGCTCCCCCGCAAACTCCTGCCAAGTCTTCCATTCCTCCATCACCAAGCTCCAGATTCTCTCGCAACACCCATGGTGTTGGTATATTCTCAAACATGGCATTTGCAGTTTCTTACAAAGAAGACGATGTCTCGAAAAAGAGAGTTATCGGTCTCATTCAAGATAATGGCGGGACTATTCTTCGAACTGGGTTTAGTGAGCTGTTTGATTCTTCATCTGTTCTTCCTATCTCATCTCCTGACAAGGGACAACAAACGGAAAAGAGAATCATTACTGGGCTCCAACTTACCCAATCGGCGCAAAATATCGGCTTTACTTGTCTGATTGCTGATATACACTCACGCCGTGAAAAGTATATGCAGGCATTGGCACTAGGCTTCCCGTGTCTTTCTGGGCGTTGGGTCGAGGACTGTATTACTCAAGGCCGTCTGCTTGACTGGGATGTTTATCTGCTTCCTGCTGGGGACTCAATGTATCTCAATGGCGCTACCAAATCCAGAATGATGGTCCCAACTCCACCTTCGAAAGCACGACTCGCTCAAACAATATCCGGAAGGCCTAAGTTACTTGCCGGAAACTCCGTGTTGATAGTTACAGGCCGCGGCAAAGTCGAAGAGAAGCGCAAGGCTTATATTTTCCTCACCTATGCCCTTGGTGCTTCGCGGGTTGAGCGTGTTCCGGACCTCGAGACCGCGAAAACGTTACTGGGGTCCCAAGCCGACGCAGATCTTCCTTTCACATGGGACTTTGTGTATGTTGAGGATTCAGACCGTGATGCCGCCAAGGCGATGCTGGCCCCTCGATTACAGGGGTTATCTTCGATGCATGGCCGGAAACGCAAGAAGTCTACTGCATTCAATGCAGAGAACTCTGACGCCAATTCCACAACACAAGTCATCGGCAATGAATTTGTCTGTCAAAGCTTGATTCTCGGACGATTATTCGAGGAGTGAATTTGTTTTATTATTGTAACTTGATACCAATTGCAACGAGTGTACTGAAGTATTGCATCTTTATCCATATCTATTGACTGTACTATCTAAATTCTAAATTAGACCTAGCCTCCGTAAACCTTGCTCCCACTCCTAGTCAGCTCGGTCCATACTGATCATAGATCTTCCCCAGCTGCTCAAAGTCCAAGTTTGAAGCCGCCCCAATTAAGCCTGGAGAAGATACCGTGCGGGTCATACGATGATCTGATTTCTCTCATGCGAGCGACATTCTCATTCGGAAATCCGGCGTACGGATTCTGCCACTCTCCAGCATCACCCATATAGACGAATTCCGATGCAATTCCCTTTTGAACGTTGATAGCGTGAAGCTTTTCAGCAAGCTGCTGAGACCATGCCTTGATGCGAAGATCGTCTTGAGCCAAAGCCCAGCCAGTACTAAATTGCCACACTAGTACATAGACTCCGATTAGCTTGTGGTGTCCACGAAATGAGAGATGATGCAACACGAAACATACGGATATGAGGGGAGGCTTCCAGGCCCCAGACATTGCCAATTCCATTTGTCAGGGCAACACGAGCAGCACCAGCAGATGCGACATTGGTTACGAAAGTTGGGTAAAGGCCTTCGACATCGGAAATCCCATCGACGGCATTTTTCCATGCTTGGTAGATTGATATAAGGAGTTCAGGATCTGGCTTCATGGTTTTGTGAGAGAACATAACTCTAGATATCGGGTCAGCAATTTTTTCTAGTCAACAGTATCTCGCTCTACCAACCGGAACATTTGCTTGGGTGAATCAAGATTAGTTGCCCATTGCTTCATCGTCGTCACGTTATTCATTCGCGTCGTTGCAGGAATCGCGGAGAAGTTGGCAAATTGAGATGGAGGCTTGCTGATGCCTTCCTGGACACCGAGTAACGAAGCCGATGTCGTCCTGGTAGTCACGTTATATTGAACAGTTGCTACCATTCCTGCGGCAATTGGATCTATCTCGTCTAAAAGAGCCATATCGCATACCGCAGTAAGGAAATCAGGTATTCCGCTCTCGTTATAGACCTGGATCGTGGTGCTGATCTTAGGAATATCAAAAGTTCGAAGAGTGAACTTCGTCACGACGCCATAATTATTGGCGCCACCTTTTAATGCCCAGAATAAATCCGCGTGGTGCGACTTCGTGGCTTTGACCTGAGTACCGTTCCCGAGTACAATGTCATAACTCACAACGTTATCCATGGCATATCCGTATTTGTTGTTGAAATAGTGGAATCCGCCGATCAGGGTGAGGCCGGGAACACCGATAGTCTTCAGTCGACCGCCGATTGCAACACGGCCATGAGGTTCAAGTGCCGAGTAGAGGTCGTACCATGTGAGTCCAGGGCCAACCTCGACTGTGTCCTTATGAACCTGGATCTCGTTCAACTTCTCGAGAGCCAAGAGAACACCGCCGTCGATATTGTTTGATCCGGGGTACTGGCAGGTGTTAGTACATAATGAATGGGGCTATTCGTGAAACTTTCGAAAAATGTATTATTAAAACATATTGCGAAGAGATAGGCTTACATTCATATGACCGCCTCCTCTGACAGCAAATTGGGCATTGCATGATCCGAAAATCGAGATGGCCTTTGATACTTCATCTGCAGATGAGGGCAAAAAGATACATGCAGGTGATAAATCCGCACGCACATCCCAATATTTGTCTGCCGCTTGTGTAGTATAGCTAGAATTATTAGGGAATATCACATCCTTGAATATATGTGATAGCGTGTTACAGGCACAGCTTGCCCCTTTGGTAGGCGCGATGTCGGCTGGCAGCCCAACGCTGGAATCACTACTAACAGCAGTAGCAACCCCCAGCAGCGATGATATGAAGAAGTATTTCATGTTGATGCTCCAGTGCTCTGGAATATAGGTGGACGGAATTTTTCAGGGGTTGAAGATCTAGTAATGCTCGATATCTTCAACGAGCACCTCCTATGCTTCTTATACTGGGTAAAAGGAGCCTGGCCTTCTTGAGAATTATTACTTTCTACGCTGATCATTCCTCAACAAATCGTTCTATTCGGGTTCTCGGGTCTAAATTCGTATAACTCGGATATCGTCCCCTTGAGACTTCTATCCACGGAATCACTTTTAGTGTAGCATGCAATGAATATTGACATCGGCCAGAAACTTAATGGTGATACTTGGTACTCCCGTTGAAACTCGGTTGCCTTGTCAGAACCCAAACTCCCCTTGACAGTTCAAATGTAGAGGTAAATGAAAGTTCTTTGGGCTATGCCTGCCAATTCGTTATTGTTGTCATAGACCCAGTAAATAACGCCTACAACGGCGATCAGTGGATCCATTCCGAACCCGAATACGAACCCGAATCGTCTTGGAACGTTCGTAATTTTATTGCGGCTCAAATCTTTTTTTCCCTTGTTCCAAGAATTGATCGTACAAATTGAGATTTACGGTATGCTAAGACATATCTCAAAATTCAACAATCTTTCTGGAATGAAATGTATGATGCTGGCCATTGGTCGAGAATTGGGACGTGCGTTGTTAGCCCGCCACGAGTTAGTCTTGGACAATCCCAACTTCAGATGATTGGTTTGACTCTGCAAAATTATTGTATTCCCAAGGTTCCAATATATTCTCAATTTTATATCCTTTGGTTGATATGTTACTACTACTCAAAGTTAGTATGGCACCGATTATAATAGAACTCCCTTAAATTCGCAAGATCAGAGCGCAATCAATGCAATTCATAAACCTTTGGTATGCTTGGAAGCATACTTGAATTTGGGATAACCACCGCGACTTATAGTAGTGATTATATAGCTTTCTCATTATTTTTTACTTTATGATTGCTTGTTGATGTGTTCTTCTATCCTTCTCCAAATCGACGTATGCAGAGCAGTTGGAGTAACTAAGTGGAGTAGACCCTGCCCCGCTCTTATCATTTCAACTCGTCGCTGTTCGTACTTCTCCAACTCCTTCATCATTCTCAAATACTGAAACCTGGGGCATACAAGTGACTTCTCATATCTATACATCCATACATACCCGCAATTCATGTCTTTCACGGCAGATTTCTCAGGGAAAATCGTCCTTATCACTGGTGCGAGCAGTGGCATCGGTAAAGAAACAGCCATCAAAGCAGCACAAGCTGGAGCTACTTTGGCCCTCGGGGATATAAATGTTTCCGCGCTAGATGAGGTCCTGGAAAATTGTCAGAATTTTAAACCCAATGATTGTCATCTGAAGTTGGCTCTGGATGTCAGTCTCTCCAATGACTGCAACAATTTCGTCGACAAGGTCCTCCATACCTTCGGTCAAGTGGACTGTGTTTTCAACTGCGCAGGTATCAATCCTTCCTCTGTTCCAGTTGAATCAGTATCTGATGAGTATTGGGATAAATTGATAAATACAAATCTCCGGGGAACTTTCAATATTACCAGAGCTTGCTTGCCGCATATGCGAAGTGGTTCCTCCTTGGTGAATGTATCTTCTGTTTGTGGAAATAACCCTGTCGCCAACTTTTCTGTATATTGCGCTGCAAAATATGGGGTTATTGGTTTCTCAAAGAGTGTTGCTATGGAGGTTGGCCAACGGGGTATTCGTGTGAATGTAATCGCACCGGGATACACCGATACTCCTACGAATGTCTCTGTACGGGCTGGAGCAGAGGCCATTCAGCGTACAGCGGACAGTGTGGGAATGAAGAGGATGGGAAATGTTGACGAGATTGCCAATGTGGCTCTATTTCTTTTCTCTGATCTTAGCAGTTATATGAATGGAGCGGTGGTTGATGTGGATGGAGGAATTGGCATGTTTGGATAATTATAGCCTGTGGAGTATTCTAAGGGATTAAAGTAAAGCTTGAAATGTGCCCATACTACTAGTATATAGAGATGACAGAAGAATAGTAAGACTAGTAGCTCCGGGCATGCTGGACTCTCGGCGTCATACATGACTTTTGATTGTACATAATGTAGTGTACATTACAATTGAATATATGGTATTGTACCGTATACTCATTTCTATATAGTTCAGCTACTGATAGACGATGCTAAGGAAGCTTCGACACACTAGTGTACTCATCCACTCTCCATACCTGATATCGATCAATTTACTTTTACTGAAAGTTGAACAATCGGTGTATGAGTTTCTGCCTAAAAGCTATATTTGGCCCCTCATCTTCTCCATTTTCGTTATAAAGTCGAGATTTACTTGCAGCCTACGCTGCCCACGTAAGCCAATGCCAAGACTTCAGCAACCCTTCCAAACCTTATTTTAGTTTCGACCTGAGATCTTCAAGCCATCTCGAGTCTCCTTCTTTGGCTTCAAGACTTAAGTACTGGTGTTCTGACCTGATATGACGCCCTAGGATGGACGATGGGGTCACGGCGTACGCACAAGAAGTCGAGAAATGGGTGCCAGTCATGCAAAGCACGTAAAGTGAAGGTAGGTAGCTTCTCCAGCTTCAAGAGGTTCATTCTTTTTTATCGTCAAACTAGAGCTGAATTGAAAAATGGGATAGTGCGATGAAGGGAAACCACAGTGTAACAACTGCATTAAGCATGGAGTAGATTGTGACTTTGCGTCACGAGAAACCTCAAGTGCTACCGCGACTCCCTCAATGCCGCTGGTCAATGAGAATTTCTCTGAATTGAGCATGGAGAGTCCGGCGCCAGGTATTGCCATATCCGACATGGCGCTTTTGCATCACTACTCTACTTCAACATGCTACACTATATCCAGACACCCTGTTCTGCAATCGGTCTGGCAAGTCACTATTCCGCAATACGGGTTTACAGCTCAGTCTCAGTTTGTATTTCGCGGAATACTGGCTCTTGCTGCTCTTCACATGAGCCACATCCGACCCGATATGCATGAGAAGTACCTCGCTACAGCAGAGTATCACCACCATATGGCTCTACAAATGGTCTCTGCGGCGATTCCTCAGATAAATGAAGAGAGTGGCCCAGCTCTCTACGTCTTTTCAACAGTTACTTGCATTATAACATGTGCAATGCGCCGGAGCTCAGACGAATTCTGGGTGAGCAACGATGCTTTCTTCGAGTGGCTGGGTATCGTCCGTGGTACCAAAGCTATCATCTCATCTGTTCATGAGACTCTGCGAACCGGACCACTGGCGCCAATGTTCACCCTTGGTCGTCGAAAGAGAATTGCCCGTGACGCTCGATCCACAGAAAATCAGCCATTCATGATAAACTTAAGACGGCTTATTGCGGAGTCGGCAAATGACCAAAATGATCTAGAATGCTACCTGGAGACACTAGACGACATGGCGAAATCATTCGCCGCTGTTTACGATACACAGGGCGTAGAGACCGCTGATGTCTTCATTTGGCTTTATCAAATCTCAGAGAGATATCTCGATCTGCTGCGCCAACGCACACCCGAAGCTCTTGTCATTTTTGGTTATTTCTGCGTCATTACAAAAGAACTAGAATGGGCATGGTGGATGCAAGGATTTAGTGTCCATTTAATGCGTGCCATATACTATCATCTTGATCAAGAGCACCGTTATTGGCTTCAATGGCCAATGCAGCAGCTAGGATGGGTTCCTTGGCAATCCGTTCCTGCAAGGTCTTAGTCTAGAAGAATTTGGAGAGCACCTGAGCAGAACGTCGTTTTTGAACAATATAGACGAAAAGTAGTACATTTGAAGAGATGACTTGTCAAATAATCTTTCTATAATACAGAGAAACACCAGAGGAAATCCTCATATCGCTACATAAACCCAAATTTGATGGTTTTTCAAACAATCATGCACCCTTATTTGCCCTTCTTGCCGGCCTTCTTCTTGCCTTTGAGACTCTTCATTTGGGCAGCGCGCTCAGCACGAGCCTGTCTCTTCCTCCAAGCGAGCCAACGGTTTCTCCGGTCATAAGGCATGGCAGAGATACCGGCCTTCTCCGCGGCGCGACCAATTTGCCAATTGGCTTCACGGTACATGTAACCGGGACGGAGCTGGGGGCCAGATGCGGCGTTGACGGCTTCCACGCTGCCAACTTGAGTGCCATTTTCATCGATAGAGGCAACCATATCAGACTGGAATGCGACCGGGTCCATTCGGGGAATGGTGATCATGTTCAGCTTGCGCCGGCTGGGAGCATTGCGAGGGTGGGGAAGTTGGCCATCTTTCTCGAAAACAACACCAATGTATCGGCGTTCAGGGTGTTTCTCAGGATCGGCGTAATAGCGAACATAGCCAGCCTGGGTGGCATAAATAGTGTGGTCTCGGCCCATCGCGCAGTTGTCGCCGGGGAACCACTTAGAGCCGCGTTGTTTGAAGATGATACATCCCGGAACGACGTACTCGCCTCCTGTGCGCTTCGCACCGAGTCGTTTACCCGCGGGATCACGAGAGTGCCGATTGGCGGTTCCTTGAGAAGCGTGCGAGGCGTATCGGACCTGTGAGAATGGGAGGAGAGTGCGAGAGATTGAAGGCGTGGTTTTCGGGAGAGCGATGGATGCGGAGAGGGGGCGCTGGATTAGCGATTGAGGTTGGAATGGTTGCTGAGCAGAGCGGAACGAAGGCACAAATGCTCGCTCGAAGGCCCTCAGGGGACCCAGCAATCTTGGTTGCAGCATGGCGATATTGACGGCGTGTGTTGCGGAGATGTCAGCTCCAAAGGGGAAACTTTTCTCGGAGGTGAGGCTTGGCGTCACGTGCACGGGTAAGCTGGCCTGAACGACGAGGACATCCACTCGAATAGGCCACTTGCTCAGAACATTTGATAATCCTCAATTACGCCTCACAGACTTTTCTCACATAAAGACCTAGGTGGAAATGTTACAAAATTGGTTTAAGGCCGTCTTGGCCTTCTTTCTTCTGGTTTCTGTCGCCCATGCCCAATTCAACTTCTTCGAGCACATGTTTGGCGGCAATCAACAGCAAGCGCAACAGCAACAGGGTGCCCAGAATGTTCCCAGTGACAGTGGACGGTATCAAAAAATGTGGCAACAATGTAAGACATCCATTTCTCGTCTGATTGGAATACTTCACTTTATGAAACCCACAACAACTCACAAATCGTGTACACAGCTCAATGCAGCAACTACCTTTGCCCGGATACTCTAGCCTGTGTGCATTTCCCACACCACTGCCCGTGCCCGCACCCCGATGTCGAAGAGAAGGTTGAGCTTGGAGAGGGCAGTGCAGTCTGCGTATCTAAGGGAGGCTTCAAGGCTGGCGAGGCATCACGCAAGATTGAACTCGCCCGCAAGGGTCTTCTGTGACGAGATTCATGGATTTATACTCGGCGTTGACTTTTTGCATGCCCTATGGATACTTCTTGCGCTCAATACTGGTAAATAGACACAAAGTACTCGGATAGCCAGTCGGCAATCGACTGGACTCGGGCCATTGCCATATAGCGGGTCTGGTGTTCCAGTACAAAATACCACCGCACGATCAGTGAAGCATCTGTGACTGTCATTCTGGTAGTATCTGAGAAGGATTCAGAGCATAAATATAGCGTTCATGCAATGCAATACACGTAGTAAGCTACCACATCCAAATATTCTATCTTGCTCTTCCAAACGTATATTGCAGTCTTACAGCTGCGGCGACACGCAGCTGGAAACTACTGTTATGGGAGGCAGAGTATGAAGAAATAGTTAGATTTTTGTTCAAGAGGTACTCCACCAAACATGAATTTCAAGGAAGTAGTCGACAATTGGAGTTCTACAATTGCTGAAGTAGCTACGCTCTTGTGATGATCTGCGCTATCTCCGATACCTTAACCCCGCGACCCAAACCTTTCGTCATCAAAAACGGAGCGGCCAACATTTGCGGCTTCGGTCGAGTTCTCCCATTCTTATCTACCACAACTCTCACATCTTCTTCCACAGCACAAAGTACTTCCTCCCATCGCATAGCGGATCGGCGCTAATATGTGGAGTGCTCGTCTCCAACTGCGGTCGCTACGCGGCATTCCCGCCACGCGCCAGCTTTCAACCATACGAAGCAGAAATCCTCACCGTGGTCCTCGTGGCAGTATTGTTCGGCCTACACCTATTCAACCGACGAGGAGAGAAGTCGAGCCTCCTTCACGATCGCCTGAAGCATCAAATGCAGAATCTCAGCCTGAGCATCAGCCTCAGGATGCCTATAATACGAACTACGACCCGGCGCAGAATACCCTGCTTTCCCCCGTTCATATCCCAGAGGATCCAAATGGCGTGCTTAAGGAAAATCACCCGTCTACGAATATCCTAGCAAACTCTGGTGTGGTTGTTCAGCGACAACTGGAAATGATGAACGTTATGATGTGAGAGAACTCGATCAAGCTGCAAAGTAGCAATGACTGATGATTATCTTAGTGGCTTTGAGCAAGCGAATAAGTACGTTATTATGGATGCACAAGGGAATCATATCGGATACATGGCAGAACAAGAGAAGAGCTTTGGGAATGCTATGGCACGTCAGTGGTTCAAGACACATCGGAGTTTCGTGACGCATGTCTTTGACCGCCATGAGAATGAGGTCCTTCGGGTATGACATCCCCATTTGAAGCCCTATTTACTATTCAGTAGCTAACTTCCTCAAGTTCCATCGACCTTTTGCCTGGATTAATTCCCGAATCAAAGTTTATGATCCTCTTGATGTCACGACCGCGACAAGCTATTCCTCCTCGACCCCTCTCCAAAATACAACCCCGGGTTCTCTCGTACAAGCCGGTGTCTCGTCCAATGCGCGAGTATCACCACTCGGACTCGATGAGATGCGCGTCGTCGGAGAAGCCCAACAACAATGGGCGCCACTGCGACGCAAGTACAACCTTTTCACATACCACCAGTCCCCTAACCCCGTAACGGACATGGGTACTCAAAAATTCCCTCTTTCGGGATCTGAACTATCACAGGCACAAAAGCTTCAGCTTGCGCAAACCTCAAGCCAAGGCCAGGGCGATTTTAACCAGTTTGCCTACGTTGACGAGCCATTCTTATCGTGGGACTTTTCCCTGCGCTCCGCGGACAATCAATTGATTGGATCTGTCAACCGTGACTTTGCTGGATTCGCTCGTGAATTCTTCACCGATACCGGTGTCTATGCCTTGAGGATGGACTCAGCAGGTGTTGTTACTGAAAGATCTCCCACAGGTAGCAGCACACCAACAGGGATGACCCTCGATCAACGAGCTGTGATGCTTGCTACGGCAGTGAGTGTTGATTTCGACTACTTCAGCCGACACAGCAGCTCAGGGGGATTTGGTTTCATGCCGCTCTGGATCCCAGGCATGGGTGGTGAGGCTGCTGGCGGAGCTGCGGCTGGTGAAGCAGCTGGCGCGGCCGGTGGTGGTGCAGCAGCTGGAGGTGCAGCAGCTGGTGAAGCCGGAGCCATTGGCGAAGCTGCTGCAGGCACTTTAGGAAGAGCAGGCGCTGCGGGTGGCATGGCAGATGGAATGGCTGCTGGCGCCACAGGTGCCGGAGCCATGGCTGGATACGAGGCGATGCAGCGAGGATTCTCTGGCGACCAAGCCTCTCAGTCCGTGCCACCTGAGGGCTCTGCTACACCTTATGGCCAGCAATCAGCCGACCAACCTGACTTCTACCATGACTATAACCCTCCTAGCGAACAGCAAGAGGATGTATGGGGCCAGGGCGAAGACCCTTGGAGTGACGACGGAGGTGATGTTGGGGGTGGAGATGACTTTGACTGGTTTTGATCCCACAATCTGCCAATTTCCATCCCATTGTGTACAATAAAATATACCAATATATCTCAATAGAGCTGTAATTTAGTCAAGGATCGGCGGGGGCGATCCTCGTGCCCCCCGCGATTTCCCTCTCATTAACCACATTCCTTTATGTTTATTCTTCCTTTATCGCTTATTACTTTATTTTTTTACTCTTCTTCACGCACCTAAATCTCCCTCATTGCTCGCCATTCAATCGCAACCTTCACCCTCTCACATATTCGCCGTTTTGCTTACAACTAAACCGGAATTCCTCGCCACCCGCGGAACTCCAAACTTCCAAAAACCACCGACAACTCACCTTGCACAACTCTCCCTCTTCACATACCCCACACAAAGCATCACTTTTCGACGAGACAAGTTCAACCCTTCCCAACCTTCACAATGGGCACCTCGATCGCTCAGAAACGTCTCTTCCACGAGTACAAGAATCTATCCACAAACCCACCCGAGGGCATCACCGCAGGCCCGGTCTCGGAAGATGACATGTTCTACTGGGAAGCCTTGATCCAAGGTCCCGAAGGCACGCCATTTGAAGGTGGCGTATTCGCAGCCGAGCTCAAATTCTCTAAAGATTATCCTCTCAGTCCACCAACGATGAAATTCGTCGGAGGAGGAGTCTGGCATCCAAACGGTACGTCATTACTGCGGGAGCTTGCTTGACGATGTTGCAACAAAACCAGATTTGGTCTCTTTTCCCCCCGCAAATCCGCGATAAACATCCTCTCCTCAATCTGCTTTTCACTACGTCAGTAGTACCCAATGCTAATTTGGTCCTATCTTCGCGCTTTAGTTTACCCCAATGGAACCGTTTGCATTTCGATCCTCCACCCACCCGGTGATGACCCCAACCACTACGAACATGCCTCGGAGCGCTGGTCGCCTATTCAGAGCGTGGAGAAGATTCTGATATCGGTCATGAGCATGCTTGCTGAACCGAATGATGAGAGTCCTGCAAATGTCGAGGCGGCGAAGATGTGGCGGGAGCGACGGGCCGAGTACGAGCAAAAGGTTCGAGATGAAGTGCGCAAGGGACTCGGATTGTAATTATCCTTTTGTTGATCAGATTGTCGTTCTCTTGTTGTCGTTTTCTATCCCCTATGAAATTTACGCTTTGATGATTGGAGTCGGGGACTGATGGTTCTGAATTCTTTTTTCCTTTGTTAGCATGCATTCATTGCTTGGCAAGCGAGGGATTGACTCTACAGCTTGTCTGTTCATATAGCATTCGGAATTAAGAGCTCATGGTGCATTACCTATAACTTCAAGGTTCTCTTCTCACTCAAGCCATTCTAGTACTACTCCCTTCGAGGTTCTCGAGGAAATTTCTTCTGTCTATCCAGGTAGGGGTATCTCTACAAATTCACTTACTCTACACTGCTTGGTACGATCAATTATGAACCAGCTGTTTAGTTAGTAATAATCAGTGTCGTAGATACTCATTACTTCAGTATTTTATGATCGAACTTTAAGTCTCGATATGCATTATCATCCGATTTGGATCTTGATCACCGCTGGCGAAACATCTTTTGATCAATCCACGACTCAAGGCTACAATCACCATCGTAGAGATTCTCGATCTCTACCTTGACATTCAGCATGAGCATTCGCTGAAGCTCAGCACACCATTCTGGCTCAGCACCGTCGCTTGCCCAGATTGGACTATGGCGAAGCATGGAAATGATCTTTTTGCGATCCCGTACTGTCAATGTGAGAGAGTGGCTTCCGCTAGAATCTTGCGTTCCATTGGCAGCATCGGCCAACTTGAGACCCAGCCATTGTAAACTCGGAAGACTCAGTAGTGCATTTTCATGTAAATGAGCCAATGAACCGTATTTGTACGTTGAGAGTATTGCAAGACCATGTGGATCTCCGTCAGTGAGTGCGTAGAACCGAAGTCGTCTCTGATCGCCGCTGCCTGTAGCTTTGGACAGCTTATGGAGGAATTGACGAGTGCAAATATCGGGGTATCCTTTTCCCTATGTTTCTTCAGTAAGATTGTCTCCTGTTGTCAGGTTTGTTTGCACATTCTCACGGTTATGAGGATCCCTTTCCCAGCAAGAGCTTTGTTGTGATAGTTATTGCGGACCAGTCGATGGAATACCGCCTGTATTAGCATTATAATGTCAGGGCTTGGTCAAAAACTGGCGAGATGGCTGCGGTTATACATACCTCTTTTTCAATAACAAGTACCCAACGGGCGTTTGAAATATCGATCTCATCATTGTCTTGTATTCGGGGAATGAGAGTATCCTAATATAGTGAGGTCAAGTCATACTTCAATGAAACGTTCCAGAATACCTGCTCACCTCAGAAACTGATTGGGCATTCAATACCACCACGGAGTCACGTAGCAAAAGGAACGAGCCTGCTATAAGGCCTTTTCCAGCTGCCTCCTAGAAGTGTGACCATCATTAGGAGCTCCCACACATTGTGTATTCATTCTGATTGAAACTCACAACATTCAAAGCCAATCGGTTGACTCCAATAGTATAAGCGATATCGTCAATGACATTATTCACTGTAGTCTGGGATTGGAAGTATGCCGAGTCGATGTAATATATATCCCTGGGCACGAATCATCAGCAGAAACTCTCGAGGTTTCCCATAGTAGTCAATTGGCCCCTTCGACATACCGCTTCGATATCAATCTTCCTTCCCTCAGACATTGATCAATCACTGATAATACACGAATCACTACCGCTGGAGGAAACAAAGTCGTCATGTATTCAGCATCCCGCCACTTCATCAATCATCACAGGATATTCACAGGACATGCGTACTAAATTTCCATGATTCATACGCAGTGTTACCTGGCCATGTATAAGTACGATAGGATGTACTTCCACACACAGCTTCCAATGCTCCATTGACCGGATTCACAACGCAATTCGATGTATCAGGTTTGGAGCGTAGAGTGATAGATGGTTGACCTTCCGATGGCGCCAAAGTCAATTCTCGGAGAAGGGCAGTGATCGTATCATCGATATAGGCGCGGACCGAGGAGTCGGGGGTCTGACCGATTACTACTGCCTGCGGGGAATTGTGCCTGAGGTCCATTGAAGATTCAATTGCGCATTCAGTGAGGATGTGATCGTCGGAGTGGATGGACGAAGGAGATATTCCCCAGGTCAAGCCGCACCTGCCAACTTGGGAATTGGTGGTCGATGGCGCTTGCCTTGTTTACATTGCATGTTCGTGGTTTCCATTTCCGTGTGACTTCTAGTCTTTCCCTTTTTACTCTTTCCATTCGAAAAGATGTTTATTTTTGGTCACTTTTGGGAGAACCCGAAGTAGATATCAAGGAACTATAAAGTGACTACTGTCGATATATCTTTGGCCATGTATTTGACCTCAGCAACCACACTACGATTCGCAAACTAACAGTGCTATACAAAATATCTTTCTTTCATTAATCCGTAGCCTGTGCAATATTTGCACATTTACTTCTTCGACGATCTCACATGCACACACAAAAACTGGTCTTGGTTGTACACCGCAGCCGTGAGTATGATGACTAAGAAAATCTGGGGTGGAGCGAGGCTGTTTATATCCACTTCACCTCCCCAGGTTCAGGTTCAAGATTCCTCAATTGAACAGGTCTGTTACACAATGACCTCACATATTGCCCCTTGGAGGACATCGGCTCAGGGCCACTTGACTCCTGATGAGAATGGCGACTTGAAGACGGATTATTCTCGCTGGCGCCTGGTCAATGAAGAAGGCCGTCAAACTTGGCGCTATCTTGAATCCGATGAAGAGAATAGTGCTTGGCTACAAACTGTTGCCGAAAAGTATCATTTAGGTCTTCCCACTGTATGTGTTGAAGTTGTTTCCCTTCTCAATGCTCAATTTCTAACATGTTTGCCCCCAGGGTTTGCCTATTCTGCCAGAGGCCAAGACACCGCTCCAGGCAGCGGAGAATGGTTTATCTTTCTTCTCGCATCTGCAGCTCGATGCTGGTAATTGGGCATGCGAGTATGGTGGCCCCATGTTTATGATTCCTTCCATCATTGTTGCCTACTATGTGACCAATACCCCTATCCCAGCGGCGTATGCGACAGAGATCAAGCGGTATCTATTTGCCCGTCAACATCCTGAGGATGGTGGCTGGGGCCTACATATTGAAGGCCATAGCTCAGTCTTTGGCACTGCTATGAACTACGTTGTTCTCCGAATTATTGGTGTTAACGAGGACGATTCTCGTATGATCAAGGCCCGTGGTCTTCTGCACAAATTCGGTGGTGCCATTTATGGACCTCATTGGGCAAAGGCCTTCCTCAGCATTCTTGGTGTGATGGAGTGGGATGCCGTCAACCCAGTTCCCCCTGAGATCTGGATGCTTCCTGACTGGGTTCCTTTTGCCCCTTGGCGCTGGTGGATTCACATTCGCCAGGTGTTCTTGCCTCTCTCCTATATCTGGTCGAAAAAGTGGTCAATGCCTCTCAACGACTTGACTAAGCAGCTCCGAGAAGAGCTCTACACGCAACCCTATGAGTCTATTGACTTTGCATCTCATCGCAATTCTATTCACGATGCCGATAACTATTACCCCAAAACATGGGTGTTGAATGGCATCAATGAAATCTTAGTCCGTTTCTACAATCCCTTCTTCCGAGTCGGTCCTATTGTCAGACGCTCCGAGGAGTGGGTCTGGGACTTGATTTGTATGGAGGATCAGAACACCGACTACGCAGGCGTTGGGCCCGTTAGCAACCCTCTGAATATGATTTCCTGTTATATTCATGACGGCCCTGATAGCGAAACCGTTCGCCGCCACGCGTACCGTCTGCATGACTATATGTGGGTGAAACATGAGGGTATGCTAGCCAATGGCACCAATGGTGTACAGGTCTGGGACACGACCTTCGCGACTCAGGCAGTCGTGATTGCTGGCCTCGCAGATGATCCGAAATGGCGACCCATGTTGACCAAAGCGCTCGAGTTTATCGAAGACCACCAGCTGCGGGAGAACGTTCCCCGTCAGGACGAATGCTATCGCCAGCACCGCAAGGGCGCTTGGCCATTTAGCACCAAGGTTCAAGGCTACACCGTCAGCGACTGTACCGCAGAGGGTTTGCGGTCCACCCTCCAACTGCAAGAGATGCACGGATTTCCTCAGCTGATCTCACTGGATCGCTTGAAGGATAGCGTTGATTGTCTATTGTTGTTGCAGAACCCAAGCGGTGGTTTTTCTGAATATGAGAGCACCCGCGCCTCTCCCAAGATCGAGTGTCTCAACGCCGCCGAAGTCTTTGGCGGTATCATGATCAGCTATGATCACCCTGAATGCACCACTGCCTCCGTGACCGCTTTGTCGCTTTTTAGCAAGTTTTACCCTGACTATCGCGCAGATGAGATCCGGGCCGCTAAAGAGAAGGCCGTCAAGTGTATCAAGCGCATGCAGCGAGACGACGGTAGCTGGTATGGTTCCTGGGGAATTTGCTTTACGTATGCTGCGATGTTCGCGCTGGAGAGTCTTGCCAGTATTGGTGAGACATATGACAAGAGTGAGAACTCTCACCGTGGCTGCGAGTTCTTGATCTCGAAGCAGCAAGAGGATGGCGGCTGGGGAGAATCATACCTCAGCAGTGAGAAACATGTCTACGTGCAGCATGAGAAGTCCCAAGTCACACAGACAGCCTGGGCCTGTTTGGCACTGATGGAGGCCGATTATCCTCATAAGGAACCTCTAGAGAAGGCTATGAAGCTGCTCATGTCTCGCCAGCAGGCTAATGGCGAGTGGCTCCAAGAATCAATCGAGGGAGTTTTCAATCAATCATGGTATGTCATTTCTACATTCCAATTGTCTCCTCCATCAAATAACTACCTACTGACCTTTCATAGCATGATCTCCTATCCCAACTACAAGTTCTACTGGCCGATCCGCGCCCTTGGCCTGTATAGCCGCAAGTTCGGCAACGCCGAGCTGAAGTAAAAATGCCTTGATCTATCTAGCCTTCCAACACACCATCAACATCTAATATTTATATATATCTATATCTATATCTATATCTTAATTTATACCATTCTTCAATAGACATTCCTCTAATTTCCTCGTAATGCAGTAGATGTGTCGATTCCTACTTCGTGCAAGACCCACCCAAGAAGCTTGGACCAACCTTGCGGAGCCTCACCAGCTGCTTCTGGCGGCTTCTTTCTTGCTTTCACCTCCCTCCTCCGCGTTTTGTCACCTTTTCCACCTGTCTCCCTTTTTGCTGGGAACTGAAGAATTACCGCTATAATGAACGCTGCAGCGCAGGGCGAACAGGCCCTCAAGGACTCCAACGCTCTCCTTGCCATCCAACACTATACCCGCGCCCTCGCCGAACTACCCCGCGCAGTGAATTATTACATCCAACGTTCAACTGCCCACTCCCGCGTAAAACCTGCAGACGGTGGTCCTAACTCCATTGCTTCCCTTAGAGATGCCGAGATTGCTCTGGCACTAGCTCGGGAGCGCGGCAAACGTGAGCTGATTCTCGCGGCTCAGTTACGCCGCGGGGTTTCGCTGTTCCAACTTGGCCGATTCCACGATGCGAAATTTTTATTCGACCTCATCGACTCGAAGACTCGGAGCGAAAGTGGCCCGGAGGATAAATCAGCGAGCTTACAGGCTGCGATGTCAGGAGGTGGAAAGAGCAAGAAAGACGGGGCTGAGCTGCAGATTTGGAAGATGAAGACTGACCGCAAGGTCAAAGATCTTGGTGGCCCTGATGAGACAGCTGTCACTGTCGTTGAATTCCCCAGTGACACTCAAATTCCAACTGAAAAGGAAATTAAAGCTGAGCTGGAGAGCTTCATGTCCGGAAAGACGGCACCGGTTGCCAACGAATCTAAGAAACGAGATTCTCCGCTAGCTTCAGGTTCAACTGCTACACCGGCCCAGCAGAGCAGCCAAGGAGTTGATGAGAACAAGCCCTCTGCTCCCGTGCCCGTGAAGGTGCGCCACGAATGGTACCAATCAAGTGACTCTGTTGTCGTGACGCTCTATGTCAAGGGCATTCAAAAGGACAGTGTCCAAACAGATATAAAGGAAGAGTCGGTAAGTCATCAACTAGGCTACACCTTGATTTCATCGGATGTTAATATTGGCATTCAGGTATCTTTGCAATTCCCTCTTCCATCCGGCTCTGATTACGATTTCACTCTCGACCCGCTCTTTGCCCCGATTGACGCTACCAATTCCAAGGTATCCGTCATGGGAACTAAAATTGAATTGGTTCTTCAAAAGCAATCAGAAGGTCAAAAGTGGCGAACGTTAGAGTCCAGCTCTACCGAGACAACCAAACTTGCAGATCGCCCTGCTGCTCCATCAGCGCCCACCCCGTCTGGCCCTACCTACCCGACTTCATCTCGTCACGGGGCCAAGGACTGGGACAAGGTTGCATCTTCACTTACTTCGAGCAAGTCCAAGGGCAAGAAGAAGAAGGACGAAGTGTCTGGAGATGACTCGGATGCCGAATCTGTGGATTCGGACTTCGGCGGCGACGCGGTAGATGGATTCTTCAAAAAGCTTTATGCCGGCGCCGACCCTGACACCCGTCGTGCCATGATGAAAAGTTATATTGAGAGCGAGGGAACCTCACTCAGCACCAATTGGTCTGAAGTTGGCAACAAGAAGATGGATGTGCACAAGAGCTGAGATTGTCTCCAAAACGATTGCTTTTATAAATTGCTCCTAATGACCTTTTCACGTCCAAATCGCATTTAGCTAGTGGAGTTTGCAGTTTCGTTTGCTTTGGTTCGGAATTTGAGGGACAAATTAGCTGAGAATGCCAATGTGCAGCCTTTTTTATAAGTATATGGGGGCCTTGCTTTGTATCGCGTGGTGTGAAACAATGATGAGTGTTTTTGAAATAAATTCTTTTGATGAGCTTCTTTCTTTCAATACTGTGATTCTTCTATGGGCACTACTACCAATATTATGCAGCCCTGAACAGCTTCAGTCTCAACTTGTTCAATCACTTAGGCTAGTGCAGTACTTTTGTCCTGCTCAACTACTTATCAAGCTTATTATTGATACCATCAGTGTGGCCACAAAAAAAAAGCCCAGCTTTTCATTCTGTTCTGGTTACTCTTATAGAGAGACCTAGGAGTCAAGAGTCAACGCCTACCAGCTATCTACAGTACTTTCGCCCGACTACAGTGTTGATCTCGGAGACAGCTCCCAAAGTGGCTTGGGCTAGACTTTTTTAGTCTTCGGTGGGAATTTTTGGGAAGATCACACACTTTATCCACCTTCAGGATTGTATCCACGGGGTATATCGGGGACAGACCAGTATCCGTCATTGTACATAAGGGAAATTTGTAGCATTGACTCTCGCCCGCATGGACACCCCAGATCCCATTGACCATGATTTTCAATATTAACTGCAAGAACCGGCAATTGGAGTTGATCTGCAGTGAGATTTTCACCATCGACCTGCCCGAGCGAACCAAAAGCCCACGTAACGGCGGGGCTCAAAATAAGCTCGCTGGTCGGAAACCCTAACTTTTACCTAATGATTCCGATCCGTTGGGGTTACTTGGAGTATTCGTGCCAAGATTGTTTATAAACCTTGGATTTTCATTATTCACGGATTTCAAATAACCTCTACACAATTGAATTCTTTTACCTAAATCAATCCGAGGACTCCTTCTCATCCGCCGTGGTATAATTTCCCCCCGGTTCTTTCGCATCTTGTCAGCTTTCACAATCCCTACACATTTGCCATCTTCCTATACACAAATTCTCATACCGAAGCAAATAGCATTTTATTGCCTTCTTCAATATGCGCAACATCCACATCGCAGTGCTGGATGTCGATATCCCAGCCCGTGGTCTCTATGAGGCACGAGGTCTTTGCAGCGCACACTTTCGCAGCATCCTCCGCGAGACAGCAGCACACCTGAATGAAACCAACCCAGACATTACCAACCCTATTAATATAACCGTCACACCATACGATATTCGCGGAGGCCACTATCCCGAGTTCCACCTGATGCGCGGTGCCAACCTTCAAGATGGATATCCCGTCTTGAACCCAATCGACGCTGTCTTGATCACCGGCGGTTCGCCAGGTGTCTACGAAATGCCACACTCGCCATGGATGCAAGTGCTGGAGAAATTTATCAAGACCGTCTACAACGAATATACCGATGTCCGTATCATGGGCACATGTTTCGGTCACCAGCTCATTTCCCACGCTCTGGTCCGCGATCCTGAAGACGACGTTCGCGACGTTTATGTCGAGAAGTGCCCTCTCGGAAGAGAAGTTGGTATTTACACCGTTGATCTTAACGAGAAATTTATTCAATCGTTCCCTTCGGCTCTTGGTCACCTTCCAAAGGGTCAGATGCGTATCCAGATGTTTCACGGCGACCGTGTCATGGCGGTTGAGAAGGGAGCTGCTGTCTCTTTGAGCGATACTCCACCTGTCTCTTTACCTGCTCCATGGATTAATGTTGGAAGTACCCCCATCTGCCCTATTCAGGGTCTTTATAACCCTGGTCGTGTCTTATCTGTTCAAGGGCACTATGAGATGGACGCTTTCGGCTTGTCGAAGATGTGTATCGATGCTGCGCCCACTATGGGATGGAAGGAATCTAAGCTGGCCTTATTCTTGGAGCAGGTTGGTCCTGACCTCGTCGATCGACAGGATGATGCTAAGTGCTTTGCTACCGCGGTTGTCTCCTTCTTGGCTGACCTTGGGAGATGACTATACCGAAATGTATCCATTTTAGACAAAAAATTCTTTAGATTGAATGACCTGAATATACTACAACTACAATATTTTCCCTTTGACCCCATGAGGTTTGCAGCGCCCATTCTGGATGTCATCTTCTCAACGAGAAATTTAGCCTAGATTTTCTGAATTACCGGGTGGCTGATTCTCCGCAGTATAGATAGACGCTATGACAATATCAACACTACTATGTAGATAACATTGAAGCTACCTAGCGGGTTAGGTAACCCCCCCGGTACTCTGATATTTTGAGTACAGTGGATAGTAGGTACGCAAGAAAATATCAATACTAGTGATGTTAGATGTGAGAAGGATGGTAGACAGAATCTTTACGTTATGTTATGGACAGGCTCTGGATGCGTTCGCAACAAGAAATGTGGGAAAGCAGCGATTTTCTTCGATTGACATGAATCTTATGTAAATCATTAAACATGTGCACCATTTTATAAAGAGTTATCTGTATAGTTTTTATTCGTCATCGGCGTAATCTTCGCTGGCCTCCTTGCCATCTCGGTACAAGAAAAATTGCACAAAGATGGCCATATCCAGGAAAAGTGTACCGGCACTCCCGACGAGCCAGGATAGATTCACGAGCACATAGCGTCCGTAAAGTGCGGAGGTCTCACCAGGACGACAATGCACTCGGTGGCGGTGACCAGAGGTATCCAGATTATCGGAAGCAGAAGAAACCCTCTGACAGACAGGTGAGTATGCCAAGATAGAGAGAACGTAGGTCAAGTTGCCAATACAAGCAAACAAAAAGAATAGAAGGGATACCCCATCTGTAGACTTGCGACGGAAGTTGAGTAAGAGTTGGGGCAAGCGCGAACCCAGATAGAGAACTGCACAGAGGTATCCAAAGACCTGGCCAAGTGGATCCATAGTGAGGGGTTCGGGTTCGGAACTTGAGGATTTCGAAGCCGGGCTTACATACCAGCCCACAATACCAGCGGCACACACGAGGATGATGGCGACGAAGTTAAAAAGGCATGTTTGGAGGGTGGAGATTCGACGGCGTCGACGTCTTTGCAGAGCAGCATCTGATGCTGGACCATTCGAGTCGATAAATGGAGTCGCAGGTGAGAGGTGTGTGCCATCAACATGAGTATGCAGAATATCACGGAATGAAGTTGCGGAATGGCGTCTTCCCCCAGCAGACGTCGATGATGTAGGCCGTTCATGTTGAGTGTTATATCCACTGTGGCTACTAACAGGCTCCTGAATTTGCACATGGCCGTTAGACTTTGGTAGGAGTGAAGATCTTTCAGTCGGTGGTGGTGTGGCTTCATTTCCATTCCCCCGGTCATTCAATGGACCAGTAGCAACTTGGTCTGATTCAGGAGGCGGTGATGGGGAAAGCTCATCCGTGATATTAAATCCTCTGTAATAAAAGCATTGACCGAGGAGAACGATGTCGGCTAGGGTATAGTAGACCGCCAATATGATCATGGTTGGCAGCACACCTTGCAATACGGCGCCAAGGATGTTGAAGACATCGCCCGCCAACCACACAATGAGAAACAAGAGGGACAAGCCATCAGCAGATCCACGTCGGAAATTTTCAATGATCTGTGGCGAGAATACAACTACCCAGCAGGCGATAGATATGGACCTGGAGAAGATCTTAGCTGGTTGCCGTTGGACAAGATCATAGTGATTCCTGATTCGTCGAATCGGAGAATTAAATGACAGCTGCATAACGGTCGTGCAGCTTCATCGAAAAAGAAATTTCAATTGTCACACAGCACGATTGACTCAAAACGAATAGAAGATGAAAAGGAAAGCAGCAAGGATAGAAGTAAGCGTAGCATACCCGCAAATGCCACTGAGGGCCTCGATATTGAAGTTAACTGCCTGTGGGGGGAGCATGTTGCCGATGGAGACTGGGATGATCGACCAAGATCCCAATCAAGAATCTCGTTTAGAATAGTGTAGGATGGTACTAAAGAGATAGAATCAATTCAGATTTAGAGGGCTTCTTCATCAGTAAATGCCAAAAATATGTCACTTCGGCGTGGAAGGAAAAGTTGGAGAAATCCGCGGGACAAATGTGGATGACGTCGGGTGGTCACGTGGACGCGATCTATAGAGTGCAGAATCTTCTATTTACAAAGCAGTATTTATTACAATCGGCAAAAATCAGTAGAATCAAATTTCATTCTTGAAATGGGAGGATGACGTTTGTCAAAGTCCATATGTGCTACTTGACCGACCAAGCTCACGCGGCAGACTTCATGAACTGCTCCAGCTTGTCCTGGAAGTCGCAGAAGATATTAACAGCCTGATAATAAGTTAGCTAATTCAATCCAGCAGAATTTTTTTTTTAAAAAAAAAAAAAAAAAATTGTTTGACAGTACCTCTGTCAGTTTAATGTGGCTAGATCCATTACCGTCCCGAGAGAAAGTGATCTGGAAATTTCCGGGATCATTCAAGTACGAAGTTCCTGGCGCTGGTAGCTCCACAGTCGGAGCAGAGTCGAACAGCGATGGTGTATTTTCGGGCTTGGGCTTAGTGAGCTGTTCCAGCAAATTCGGTGGAATCGTGATATGAGCAGCTCCAGCAAGAGCAAAAATCTCGTCGGTCGAAGTGAGACTAGCTGCTAAAAGCTGAGTCGAAGCGCTGATAGATTTGTAGTATTCCTGGATTGCTCGACAGAGAGGAAGCAGCTTTGCTTCATCCACAAGCCTGTCAAATATTAAAGGTTAGTATAAATTACTAGTATGTTCTGAGATGAGTGTAACCGACAGAGGTCAGACTTGCTATTTGGTATAAGACTTACCCAGGTATCATATGGACCTTAAGTTCATTTACATAGGGCGAAATATAAGTGCAGCCCACTTCAGCTGCGAGCACAGCTTGGGGCATACTGAAAAGTGTAGTTGCAAGGGTCCTCACACCAGCTAATTCAAGAGTATGACAGGCCATCATACCCTCCCAGGTGCTAGGGATCTTGATAGCGATGCGTGTGACGTCGAATCCTGGCTCAACATGTTGGAAGAGCTGCACATACCCTGTAAACATCCATGTCAGTATATTTGATAAGGAATGCATGGCTTGGAGATTTTAGAGTCAAGCGTACGGAGGGCATTGACAACTGTCTTCTCTTGGGAGTACGAGTAATACGGGTTTGTCTGAACGAAGACGGAACCCTTAATGAACTTGGATACTCTGACAGCCAGGCGTACCATCTATACTAGAAATTTAGCACTATCTCCCAAGCCTCTAGAGTCTCTTTCTGATCAACATACCGCAAATTCAACGGCCAGCTCTTCCACGCTGATGGAAGAGTACTTGGAGTGGAGCGCCTTCGCATCCGCGTTGGAGGAAGCCACAATCTCCGCGGAGGTTGGCTTGGATAACTCTCCTAATGTAATAGCCTGATGATTTGGTCAGATAATCGTATGAAATTAGTGGCCGTGGCCTGTGAGAATGTCTTCCCATAATAGCTTATTGTCCAAGAAAAGTGTACTTACCTGATTGCAGGTACAATTATGGAATGGACCAAGGGCCTTAGCCACTGGTTACTCCCATTAGCAACTGGATTTGATATAATCATATCCTCTTTTCAAGAGGAATTGCCTACCTTCCGCGTCCATAGTATCGCAGTCCACGATAGTACGCGAACGCAGATAGTCCAAACCAGTTACAGCAGTCATCTTGGTAGCAAGCTAGTTTGGCGTTCTCAAAATCTGAATGTAAATGAAAGTTGATTCTCAAGTCAATTGTTCTCGCGGCGATTAGAGAACAATCAAAGAACAGGTGTAAGAAATGGAATCGGCCTTCTCTGCACCGAACATCCCACCTTTGGACGCCCCAGTGGAGACAAGCTGGGATTACTCAACCTGGAGATGCTAACCGCTACTCCATACAGATAATCCACAGCGGGGGGTGGGGTGATTAGCAAACAACGTGGGACAAAATGGCCAGATGGAATGAGTTCAAGTGGCCGAGACATTTGTCGATAGCATTTTGCATCAAAATACTGGGGAGATTCGGTATATTGTTCAAGATTCATGGTAATTGAGTATTACTAGTAGCTGAATACTTGAGATTAAAACAAATAAAGGATGAATTGGCGAGGATATTTACTATAATAGGTATGCCGAAACGCCAAATAATGCAAGAACACAATGCCGTTATCACCCAAAATCCCCTTTGACGAACAAATGGCGAAAGTCAATCCAAAAGATTGAAAAAAAAAAAATGAAAATGATGCTTTTTATCTATTTAGCCTTGGCAGCATGCCACGCCTCATGGGCCTTCTTCTGACGCTCCCAGTCCTTGCGGAGCTTCTTCGCACGGCTCTTGGTGATTTCCTCGCCGGCAGCATCGCGCGTGGGAAGACCCTCGTCATCCCAAGCGCTATACTCGTTGGTACGGAACATCTCAAGGTGGCTCAGCTTGCCCTTCTCGAGCTGCTTGAGCGCCTCCTGTTCACGCTTCTGCTTCTCGAGCTGCTTCTGACGAGCGCGAGTCTCTTTCTCTTCCTTGGCCTGGATCATCTCGCGAGTCACAGGACGGACGAGAGCCGGGAGATTATCGCGGTCCTCAAGGTAGACGCCCAGGTCGAAAAGATCAATGTCACGGACACGATCGCAAAGAGCGAGTACCTCTTTTCCAGCAGACTCGGATGATTGCAGAGATGAAACCTTGTTTCGGAAGTTGGTGAGGACTTCTGCGTAAGGCTTGGCTGCCTCAGAGACCTCAGCGGGTGCCTCAACCTTGATAGCATCGGCGATTTGACTGGCCGAAATTCCCTCTTTGGAACGAGCCGCTTGGCGGATGGTATCACGAATGGTGGATAGTGGGAAGAGGAAGGGCTTGGCTTCCTCAGGAACGTCGATGCCTGACCAGCCGATCTCAGTGCTATCAGCAGTGGCTGTTCCGTTAAGACCAAAGATGTTGACGAGGGAAGTGACCCAGCGAGCGGAAGCCTCAACATCCTTCGGGTTCAAAGCAGCCTTGTCTGCACTGTTGTATTTTGTGATAAATTCGGAAATGGATTGCATAGCACCCACAGTGTTGAATGAGTCGCAAAGGTGCTTGTGCACCGCCTCCTTGGCAGCTTCAAGGTCAGCCGCAAAGGTAGTATCAGTACCAGCACCCTGGAAAGCCGCAGGATCCTTCATCTTGAGGAAGAAGTTGTTGACTTTGTCCTCCCAGGAGGTACTGGAGCTCACAAGCTCATCGGTAATCTCAACGCCATCCTTCCAACCACCGAGCAAGAAGACAATACGCAGACTGCGTGGGTCCCAATCTTTTCGGTCCAAAGCCTCGCGGATAGTGGTGAAGTTCTTGAGGGATTTGGACATCTTAGAGCCTGCAATTGAAAGGTGACCCATGTGTAGGAAGTAGTTGACCCATTGCTCGTGTTTGCAAGTGTCATGCCAGTAAGCTTCACTTTGAGCCAGCTCATTATCGTGATGAGGGAAAGCAAGATCGATACCACCAGAGTGAATATCCATCTGCTGACCTAGCTCCGCTGATGCCATAGCCGAGCACTCGATGTGCCAACCAGGGCGGCCCTTGCCCCATGAACTTTTCCAGCTTGGCTCGCCCGGTTTGGAGGACTTCCAGAGGGCAAAGTCCGAAGCTCCACGCTTCTCAGTTGTCTTGCTCGCCAAAGAACCTTCACCCTCTGCAGCCAGCTTGTTGTCCGATCGACTCCATGGTTCCAGACGAGCATATGGGTGTCCAGCGCGTTCGAAAGCATCAATGTCGAAGTAAACAGAGCCGTCCTCGGTCACGTACCCGAAGTTGTTCTTGACAATACGTTCCACAAACTCAGCAATGTTGTCGCCGTACTCGGTAACGCGGGTCAATTTGCTGGGGTCGAGAACATTCAAGTCGCGCATATCGGTCAAGAAACGCTCCTCGTACTTCTTGGTGAGCTTAGTGAAAATTCCATGATCATCAGCATTAATTGATGCGCCCTTGAGTGCATCCAGGTATGGGAGCAAGACATCCTGCGCCTCGGTGTAGAAAGCCTCAGCGAACAAGGCGGCATCACCGGCCTTGCTAGCACCGGCTTCAGCATCCTTCAGCACCTTTGCAGCTGAGCTCGCTGTCTTGATGTGCATCTTCACCTTCGCCTCATCATCACCAGCTTTCTCGTTGCCCGGCAGAGCTCCTCCACTCAGCACTGTCGCGTAGGCCTTCTCCACCTCAGTTTGGTACTGCGCGGGAGAAAGAGCTGGATCCAACAGAGACAAGTTCTTCTTCAGGTATGCGGCATATGCGGTTTTCACGGTCTCGATCACTTCTGGTGTAATGACAGGGTTGGTGCCGACAAACTCGTTGAAGAGGTGTTGTTGTCTGGCGCGGAGGATAATCTGAACGGGGGTTCAAACAGCAACTCAATTAGCTTTTCACGGTTCAAGATCGGTGTAGGATCATCATTGACACCTCCATCTGCTACCACATACCTTGTCATCCACATCCGTAATGTTCATCACAAAGTTGACATCGAACTTGAAGTAGTCGCGCATAATGCGCCGAATGATATCGGTGCTGACATAGTTGCGGGCATGGCCCAAATGTGCATCATCGTAGACAGTAGGACCACAAGCGTACCAATTCACCTTCTTTCCCTGGGGATCGATTGGAACGAAGGGGGTCTTAGACTTGGTTAAAGAGTTCCACACCTTCAACGGCGGCAGTTGAACCTCCGCGTTGGTTGGCGGTTGCCGCCAGGGCGGCTGCTGACGAGACGACATGGACCTGGAGACAGCAGCAACGGATCTAATAGCAAACCGCCGTGGAGAAAAAGAGAAAGAAGAGAAAAACAAGGTGAGGGGCATAAAGAAGGAAGAGAAAGGGCAAAAGACCCAGTGGACGCGCGGGGCAGTCTTGGGGAACCACGATGACTCGCCGCAGCAGCTCGTTCTGATTGGCCACGCAAGCCCTGAGCCCTACTTTCCCAATCGGGACTTTTTCTTGTCTCGAGACTTCTCCAACTTCGAACTTGCTTTCCCTTGCAGTTTGTGACTCAACAGGTGATTCTACATTCTTCCTTGTACGATTGATTGACTCATTTGAAGTGTCACTGGGAGCTGCGCCACCATGCCTTCTCCCTTTTTGACTCCCGACGAATTCGCCCATGCCGACAATGTCGCCCTTCTGCATCTCCGTCGCGATCAGACAATTCCGACTGTCCTCCGCACCTACGACGACAAGAATGAGGGATACAAGGAAGGAAAGGTTTCCAATACTCGATTTGGTTCATTCCCACACAGTACTCTGATTGGTCAAAAATGGGGTTCTCAAATCGCAGCCTCTAAGGTCGACACCGGCTCACGCGGCCGCAAACCTACCAAGCGCAAAGCCGATGACCTCGATGCGTCCACCACTGGCGCCGATGATGACAGTGCCAGTACCGCTGCCAAATTACCGCAGGCAGCAAGCAGTGGATTCTTGCACATGATGTACCCGACTCCCGAATCCTGGACTCTATCGCTCCCCCATCGAACCCAGGTGGTCTACACCCCAGACTATAGCTACATTCTCCACCGACTTCGCGCCCGCCCAGGAAGTACGATCATTGAAGCGGGTGCTGGAAGTGGCTCTTTCACCCATGCATCCGTTCGGGCGGTTTTCAACGGATACCCTGGCGAGGAACCCGCAGCCAAAAAGCAACGACTAGGCAAAGTGTGTAGTTTTGAGTTTCATGAGCAACGGGCGGGACGAGTACGAGAGGAGATCAGCGAACACGGATTAGATGGATTAGTCGAAGTGACTCATCGCGACGTCTACGAGGATGGCTTTCTTCTTGGTGACCCGAAGACCGGCCGCTCACCCAAGGCCAGTGCCATCTTTCTTGATTTACCTGCGCCTTGGTTGGCTCTGAAGCACTTGGTGCGCAAACCTGCTTCCGGTGCAGAGTCACCGCTCGATCCCAATTCCACGGTGTATATTTGCACTTTCTCGCCTTGCCTGGAGCAAGTTGAACGTACAATTCGCATGATGCGCAAGCTATCGTGGTTGGACATCTCTATGGTCGAGGTGAATCATAACCGTATCGAGGTGAAGAGGGATCGAGTTGGATTAGATGCCGAGGGCGTACGTGGTGCAACTGTCTTCCCCAAGAACGTTGACGAGGCTATTAAAAAGCTCCGTGCAGATGATGCTCGCGCGAAACGTTTCCGCAATGCTCATCTACAAGGTGACGGAGACGGAGATGAAGACTCCGCAGCTGAAAAGATCCAGGAAGAGGTGGAAGAACCATCTCCTGTAGAGGAATCAACAGCTCCGCCGTACAGCTTGGGCCGCCTATCTCATCGTTCAGAAACCGAACTCAAGCAACACACTTCGTATCTCGTCTTTGCCCTTTTACCTCGTGAGTGGACTGAAGAAGATGAGCAGAGATGTCGGCGGAAGTGGCCTTCGGATAAGGCCGACAATAATGACCGTGGAACGGCCGGGAAGAGCAGGAAACAAATGAAGAAGGAGTTCAAGGAGGCTCGCTGGCGCGAAGCTCAGGAAGAAAAAGCCAAGGCTGAACAGACGACAGAAGGGCAGACCGAGGCTTGAAGAAACTCCCAAAGGGCCTTTTTGTGGAGCAGTCTAAGGAATAATAATTCGGTGTACTATAAACAAAGGAGCATTTTCAAAAGCGTTCTATACATATTATGTTTAATTCAAATTTGGATTCAAACGCAGGCTTGATATATGATCGTAGTCTCATGTGCATCCAAGCCATGAAGGGCTCTTAGCAAAGTATGTTCTAAAAGTTGCTCCCAGTTGAGGGGCGGACAAATGAAGCCAAAATGGTATGGCAATGAAGTATGAAACAATGGTAATGAAAAGACAACAGCAGTAATACAGATGTTATAACCCTCAAAGGTTATTCTCAACTCGGAACTTGTCCCATGCCTCGTTCAATGTTCCAAAAACTGCGCTAGAGATCATACGCTGCTCGGTTGTCGCCGTGACGGGGATCTGATGACCTTAATTAGCAAAAAGAAACATTCATTAGAATTTCAGTTGAGGTGATAGAGATACTAACCTTGTCAGGATGAACCTTGGCAATACCCTTCATGTATTGAATCTTCACCTTATTTGGTAATACCAACTCCGAGAGATTGATCTTCTTCCACCCAGAGTCAGGCCACAGAACTGTCTCTAGACTGCCAAGAAGTGCACGCAAATTGTCTTGCTTGCCATTCCTCCAATTGGCGATCTTCAAGTCGACACTTTCGGACAATGCAAATTTCTCGTCGTCCTCGCGTTCAGCCGCCTTATTGGCCTCTCGGAGACGACTAACCGCTGCAGAATCCTGGCCGGCGCTTGAAGAGGCGGAAAGGTCTGACAGCGCGGATGGTTTCTTGGGTGCAGGAGTTGGTCTCTTGCTCGCAGGTGCTGCTGGCTTAGATGGAGGCTTGCTGATTCCAGCGGCTTTCTCGCAACGGTTGCGACCTTGAATGCTAGTGCTTCCACCGTGGCCAGATTCCACTGCCAGTTTCCATGTCTGTGCCGCCTCTATCCAACGCTCAAGGTGCTCCAAAGCCTCGGCTTTACGCATCAGAGCCTTGCCGAAGAAATCTTTCATCGGCTTTGGAGAATCACCATTACCAAGGTCGATCGTTTCAGATTCGCCCTTGGAAGGACCGATGACAGCGAGCATTGTATCGGCATCATCAATGGCAGTCTTGGGCTCACCAATTCGTAGTCCGGTCATAGCGCGGTTACCACGGATGATGATTGTAATTGGATGCTTGTCAGGTAACATGCCCAAAGCAGTAGAATAGCTTTCATGTGCAGCAGCGAAATCGCCTCGCTTCCATGCTTCAGCAGCCTTTTCACGGTGGCGATGGGTGGCCTGCAGGGCCTCTGGCGACAATGGTGGTATAGATCTAGGAGGTGCATTTGGGCGTACTGGAGCCGATGCTGATCTTGGTGGGCCAGGACTCGGAATCGGGACTGGTGAGGTTGATCCTGGCTTTTGCGAGGAGGCTGATGAATCGAATAAATCAATGTTTGATTCTGGTGCTGGCGGCTGAGGCCGTCTCCGCCTGGCTGGACTGACATATGCCTGCGCCGACTGCTCCTCTGCTGCAAACCGCGATGGACGAGACCTTGGCTCTGTGGAACTTGAGCGAGATTGCCGTTGGAGGAAATTCGGTTGCTGGAGATGTTGGGATGGAGATGCCTGTCGTCGGTCATTCCCACTAGGCGCAACCGGGCGTGCAGGTTTTTGAGGGGGCCCTGAATTTCCGCCTTCAAGAAGCATAGCTTCGTCGGTCATGTTGGAAGCACTGGCTTGCGGCCGTTCAGTCTCTCCCCGTCGAGGACGTTGGGGAAGCGACTCTTCACGTGTAGAGGATGCATCTCTCATCCACTTGGGCTGACTAGGGTCGTGGTCTGCATTAAACTCATTCACAGCCTGCTGGAATTTCTTACTTCCCGCTTTCCAGAATGAGCCAGCAGTCTTCAGCAGGTTGTTGCCAAATTGAGAGGCCATCTGAGCAGGATCACTTTCTGCAGCACCCGGACTACGGCTGTCCGTACGCGACTGGGGAGTCTGTGATCTACCTTCCCGCATCCATGATGGACCATCGCCATTGCGACTTTGGCTTCTATTTGGTCGATCACCGGCTGGACCAGTCGATGATGCTCGACCTTGCGTCTTCTGTCGGGCCTCTTCATGTGCCGTCGTCAAAAGATAGCTAACTGCAGCTTGTACATCGGTTCCTGATTGTGTAGTTCTCAACGCCCGACGCGACTTATCCGCCGGGAATCCCATGTCAACCAGTTCAGCAATTGCCCTATCCTCGTCACTGGACGGCATAGGAGATGCACTTTGCTCTTCATCCAGAGGCACTGGAATTGGTCGTTCTTGCGGGGTTGGCTGGCGAGGAATTTCGGACACTGGTTTTCCTAGAAGCCCAAGGAAATCGTCATCATCATCGGCTTGTGTGGTGGCGGGAGGGGGTGCTGCCTTTGACTTCAACTGATTCAGGCCAAATGGATCATCGTCGTCACCGAAAGCATCAAATCCGCCTGTGTTGTCCTGCATTGTGATCCCTGCGCTTGGTGTGGGTTGCCGGGAGGTGACGTCGACCCGCGGGGACGAAGTAGAGCGGGGGATGGGGAAATTGGTAGATGCATCAACCGGTGCCGCAGAATTGAAAGCAGCCAGTATATCATCCTCCTCTTCTTCTGCTGGTGGTGAGATGGTATGCGAAGCTGGTGTGGCGGCTGGGCTGCGACCTTGTTCGAAGGTATCCCAGAACTGTCTATTTTGGCCACCGTATTGGGCTTCGTATTGAGTGCGTTTTTCCGCTTCCTTCTTGGCCTTTTCTTCCTGCAATCGCTTCTGTTGCTCCAAGAGTGATAGGTTTTTGTTGTTTGCTGAGGAGTTGAAAGACACTAGATTGGCGAAGCTGTCTCCAGTAGATGATGTGGCGGGCTTGGCCGGCGACTGGGAGCGGTTGGAGGCAGCGGACATTGGGGTCGAGCGACCAGAAGGGCCATTTGACCGTACGCTTGGGAAATTGAAGCCAGAGCCCATCGGTGGGGGTTTGTTGGTGGGCGCATTCGAGCTGGGGGTCCAACTCAACCCGTTTAAGTCGTCCATGGCGGGCTAGATGATGCTCCGTGGGAGGTCGGAGCGTAGAAGAGAGAGCCTGATAAAAGTCGGGCGTGTTAGGAGTCAGGGGATGGATGTAATGTAAATGCCATGATCTCACCACGCGCACGAAGAATGAATTGAGGATGTTTGTAAAGGACAAGCTTCATCAGCGCATTGAGGGTCACTTACGCCCCTGCTGTGGGGGGCGCAAGCACGTGATGTTTCATCACCGTTGCCTGCCTCAACTTTAACCGTTCAGCAGGGAATTAATTGTACACGAGGATTGAGAAATTGCGGATGATCAGATTGTTATATGCTCTTGGATAGCGCTATATGACAGTCATCATCATGAGGAACCTGAGGGTTCAAATTTCAAAGTCGTGGACATATGCACTATATATACAACTAGTGTGGAGTAGCTGCTATATATAAACTTGGCAGCGAGAGATGTGTATGTATAGATTCTAATCTTAGAACGATACCACGTGCAATTGATAATCAGTGAGAGAATACTATTACTAGTAGTTTTCTGTACAGAATAAGTACTCGTTAACGTGAAGTAATATTATGATGTTATCGTGCTGGTCTTCAGATAGTACTGATTGAACATAAACCATCCATGAACGGATCCATGGATGATCATACCCCGAGGGTTGCTAGTGGTACTAGTATAACATGCTTAGCGCTTGTGGTTCATCCTGGGGAAATATTAACTCGATGCTCCTAAATCTTGAAGGAGATTCTGGTTCAATTTCCAAGGCATTTGATACCCTGATCGAGCGGAAGTAAGAAATCATGATACTCAACTTGACCTAGCTAGCAGATGTCCACTAAGAGCAGTTGAAAGATAACCAACCATCAATATCTAATCGACCTTGGGAGTCTCCCAATACTTAAACTTTCTTTGGCTACATTCACCGCTACCATCTAGGTGGTACACAGCATAAAAAAATATAAACCAGGATGCCGAGTTAATCACGGACCCAGTGAACGATATAGAACTACCACAGCTTGAAAGACTACGGAGTAAGTGCAGGTATTACTATCGGTATATGTAGAAGCAAGAAAGGTATGGACCGAAAGTCATTTTATAGAAACTACTGTCTCTGAGCTTCATCCTCAGAATAGGCACTTTAGGACTGAGGCCAGGGCTTGACTAGGGCGGCTCAATGACTTTGGAGCGCCAGCCATGTGGAGACGCCACAAACGACAGCGCTGATCTTTGTCGGTCTAAAGAGCATTGAGAGCTCAAGAGTACTTGATGGACCGAATAGTAGTATACGCCGCATGCGCATTTGTAGGAGCTGCCGTTGCGTGAACTCTGATACCTATAAGAGTATATGGTACCATGCCCCTTGTTTGGTGCATCATTTTGGATTGATCATAAAAAAAAGTTGTTGACCGTGCTGGCCAGCCTCAAGAACGCAACAAACCGGTGAGCTATACAGATACTAGCTATGCCTTTGTATGAACTGAAATGTTTTGCAAAGCGATCCTCTTCGTACCAGGGCAGCAGGGCAAAATGGGAGAGGAAACCCCAGACCACGTCATTTGTATAAGCAGCTTTGATGGATGGATAAATGACATGTCACTTGAATCAGTGCGTGATGTAAATACATCCTATGGAATATTCTGTCGATCGACAAAGTGTCAAGTTTAATCTTAGTACAATTGCACAAGTTATTCATATGAGTGAACACAAAATAGCCCACGATTAAGGCCCTCGCCCTTCCTGGAAGGGTGGAGGCTCAGAATTCAGCAACGGCAAGATTGTATGAATATAGACATGGATTTATCTTTTGTCTCCTAGCAATGAAATTCTAACGATACACAAAACTCCAATCTCTCTTCAACATCAGGTCCGAAAGCACCATACATCCTCTGTACGAAGCCGGGAGAACTCTGAGACTGAGCACACATTCCCATGAACTGATATACTCAGCACACTGGACTGGGATTTCGCTAGTAATTTCTTTGTAGAATTTTTCTCTTTTTTCTCTCTCTTTTCTTTCAGACATTGACCATTCATAAGTCGACCTCGCTTTTGGTCACCAAAAACTTTTCACGCATCGTCACCTCTAGGGCTTACTCTTCTTGGTTAGACTGGATATAGACCCATTTGGTTCGGTTCAGTTCAGTTCCCAATGAGTCCCACACGGACCGGTGTTAAGGCGGGATTCCGCGCATTTGCGAATTCGAAAATCACCCGTCCAGCTAGACAATGAAACTTTACAATGTCCTCCTCATTTTATTTAAATTCTCCGGATTGGAATTGGGGCTGGTTATATAGCATAACTTCTAATTATTGCGGGTTTGGGTTGAAAAAGAATGGGTATTGTACTGTACTCTGTACCTTGGTGGGCCGATTTACCCCTGAGCCACTAAACTATACATCGATATGGAGTGCGCAGGATAACTATCGACAAGAAAAAAAAAAGAAAATAGAAGAAATAAAAAAAATTCCAACAACACCACAGAACAGAAAAAATTGCTGACTTGACTTGAATTGTGCGGAATAGCCAACACAACCTGACAACTTGAACAACTCGAAGAATAACTCGACCGAGTCGATGTACACGTGTATATGCAGCTGGGAGACTCGACCGTCTGTCGGACACAAAACGGACAACTCAAAGCGAGAACCGATGAGCGTGGCCCAATGCGCTGGACAGATAGGCCGAGATTCTCCACCTGCAGAATTAGATCGCAGCGTCGGTTCACAGCTTACCTACAGACAAGAATAACAAGTGCCGGTAGTCTTGGATGGAGAAGAGCCCAACTCCTTGCCTGGAAACACCTCCGATGCAGGCAAGAGTCGGCAGCTAGAAAAGTCAATTTCGTGACCAACCACCCAGGAACAATGCATGCATGGCACGAAGGCCGTTGTGATTAGCCAACTAGCGTGCAGATACAGCAAAATGAAGCACGGATGGCGAAGACTCAACTTGTCGACAGATCTACTGACCCTGACCCACTCGCCGCGAACCCCTAGTTGCGGATCGCGCCGATACTTCCGACGGCCTCGTCTATTCTGTAAATCTATCGTGCTACTTACAGCTGTCTCCCGTGCCGACAATTGACGGTGAACCTGACTCGATAGATATGTAAGAGGTACTGCGTACATAGACATCCTTTGCCGTCTCTATACGAGTCGCCCAGCCCCCGAAGGCTGGAAACTATTGAAGCCGCATTATGACAGATCACTACATTCTGTACGGAGTACCAGGTAACTTGGATACATTCCACGCGTTGACCAAGAGATCTACTAGTACGCGGTGTTGGAGGAGATCAACAGGATTGTGTGCCGAAGTCTCAGTCTGGCATGATAAGCAAAGAATTTTCTTGGAGCTAACCAGCTCACATCCAATACAATCCGGTATTTCACAATGTTTGATCGGCAAAATCCCCTCTCTAGTCATGGACAGGTCGTCAGAGAATACCGAAGAAAACGACTAGTACGATCTAGTAAATTTAGCAGGTTAGACGGAAAAAGACTATAGGGCCAGGGGGAAGGGCCAATTTCCGAACAAACGGCGAAGCTCCTACTGAAATCATTTTTGTCATGAAGGACCCGCCACTAAAGCACAGTGAAGGAGACGATCCTTGCTAGATCGACAATTCTCGATCGGTGGGTCTTTTGGTTGGATAGCTCGATAGCTCACTGGGTAGTCCACATTCGCGTGGATGCTCTGTTGTCATTATCCAGTTCCTTGTCTGTACTGTACCTTATCCTCTTCGAAACTCAAATACATTAATTGATTTGAAAAATCGATGCTCATTTCGGAAGCCCCGCGTTCTTGAATTATCTACTTGTTTATATGTAGGGGGAGTCCGGGGCTGGACCCTCCAGATCGATTCTTCTTTTTCCTTATTTTGCTATTTTCATCACGTACCCCGTACAGGACGTCAACACGACTATCATATTTTTCTTTTAATTCTAATATTAATTTCCAATATCTTGCATTAACCCTTTCTAATACCCAGCCTTCCCAAAGTTCTCAAAATAATAAACGTCAACTCGCCACTGGGATATGCGATCGGCACTTGGAAAACTCTCTATCTTGGTATAGAGCTCCCATTGACTTGAGTCACTTTGTCAACTAGAGGACGCGGGGTGGAACCGGGACGTTCAACATGAAGTGGTCATTATTCTTCAGCATCTTTCTTCTATTTCTCTACTGCGGCGAGTCAATAGCTGCTCCAGTAGTAGAATTCAATCGCCGAGGTACGGACGCGGTTGCGACTGTCAACGAAAGGGAAGAACCAAGCGCGACAAAGACAGACAATGGACCGACTACAACAGCTACTGGGACCACGACTACAACAGATGCAAAGGAGACAAAAGATGTTAAGACAACTACTGCCGCGACTGCTCACACCGGTTCTTCGACCACTAGCGATGCTACATCTATAGCGACCACCGTACCTTCGCTGGATACATCTGCCGCAAATAGTGGATCATCTCCACAAAATTCAACAAAGTCCATGTACTCTGGTGGTCTGCCTATTCAGCCTGAACTTAGCCCAGCTCTAGGCGTTGGAGGTTTTTTGTTATTGGTATCTGGTGCAGCTCTGGCCCTTATCGGAATCCGCAAACGATGGTATGTTTTAAAGACCAGGGGCCCGAAAGGATAGTATGGCTAAGAATGAGCAGGCTTTACATCTCTTTATCAATGGCGTTCCTCGCAGCTTTGGGCGTAACAGTGGGTTCATCCCCAATTTCCAATTCTCCAAGCGGCTGTCTCTAACGCAGAGTGTCAACTAATTAGGTTCTGATTGAATACGTTATGAACCCCCCGGTAACAAATGCTGTGCAGGGTGGATATCTTGTTGCCATTGTTGTTACTGGTGCGGTATTCGGTGGACTGGCTCTGGTGTTTAAGGAAATTACTGAAGGGCTTTGCTGTCTTTTGGGTGGCTTCTGCATTGGAATGTGGTTGATGACTGTCAAAGCAGGAGGTCTCGTTACTGAGAACGGGGCTATAGTTGGATTCATCATCGCATTTGCCGCTGGGTTCTACTGTCTCTCTTTCAGTCACTACACACGCTCATACGGGTCAATGGTTTGCACTGCCTTTGCAGGCGCCACGGCGCTGGTTCTGGGTATTGATTGTTTCAGTCGGGCCGGATTGAAAGAGTTCTGGCTTTATGTTTGGGGTAAGTCTTGAGAGCTCGCAGCCGCATGTAAATGTCACTGGTACGGCATCTAACACGCGTTATAGGGCTAAATGATAACATGTTCCCTCTAAATACTAACACCTACCCTGTCACCCGAAACATTCGTGTAGAACTTGCAATCATCATCATTGTTACTGTCTTCGGTGTCATTGCACAGATGCGGCTGTGGAAGGTGATCAAAGAACGCAGGGCCACGGAGGAAAACTCTCGCAAGGAAGAAGAGCGAAAGAAAGAAGAAGCTGACGCAGAAGCCGGACGACAACTGGAGGAAAAGAATCTCCAAGAGCGTGCGGAATGGGAGCAAATGTATGGCAATGGCAGTGCCAAAGAACCCTCCATGACTGAGACTGCGGTGGCCGAAGACTCAAGAAGAGGCTCTGATGGCTTCAATTCATCGAATAATGACACCGTACACTCCATTGAGATGAAGGAATTGGCCAGCCCTGACCCCCACAGTGGAAATACCGAAGGAGAAAATACGCTCGATGTGGTGGACGAAGCGACTTCGGAGACCCCGGAAGGAGGAGAAGGAGATCAAGCCCTCAAAGCCGAGGAGGACTGCAAAAATCAACGGGATAATGAAACCACAAATGCGCATGGTGATGCTGAAGGGGATTCACATTCAATCAACGTGTCGAGACCTGCAACTCCACCCCCAGAAAAGGCATTCCATGTGAACGCGAATGCACGAGACGACGAATCTGAGAATGGCGCCATTATGGGCTCTGAGGCTGGCACGCCTCGCTCAAAACGGTTCTCCGGTTCATCATTCAAGAACCGAATTTCATGGCGATCTGGTAACGGAGTGAAAGTAAACCACCAGTCCCAATCCGAGGAAGCTTTGATCGCTCACGATGATGCCACTTCATCCGTGGCTGGAGTTGTCGATGACATTCAGACACTCAGCTCTCGCCGCTCAAGTCTCGCCTCTCAAACGTGCATACATGAAGACGATTCGAAGCAAGAGAGTGAATTGACTATGAAGCAGCTACCCCAGAAGAATATCCTTGAGGAAGTGAACGGTAATCACGGCGACGCTCGACCGGATAATGAGGTGCAGCAAGCAGATGACTCTCCAGGAACAGCCACAGCAAGAGACGAGAAGGATGAAAAGCACACAGTTATATCCAAGGCTGATGTCACCCCCAAACTTGACGAGTCATCTGTCTCCAAGGAAATTCCGGTACCCCAGACCGAAGAAAATGAGACGTTGAAAGAGAAGCCTGAGACATCGAAGGAAGTCAAGGGCGTTCAAAGGGACCAGACCTCGAGCGAGGAACTGAAGAAGCCTTCCAATGAAGTACAACAGCGCGATATTAGTTCCAAAGAGACTTGTCCAGAAAAACAGCCGGAAATCTCAACAGAAACCTCGGAAAAGCCTCAAGATACACAGGAACCAAATGAATCAGATAAGGAAAAGAAATCCCAAGTTGTCGCCGCCGAGAAGTCCGAGGATGTCCCTGCATCGAAGGAAAACGAGGAAGAGCCGAAATCTGATATCAAGTCAAGACCGAAGACCGAGAATACACCACAGCCTGCTCCTGTCAAGAAGCTTGTCAAACCAAAGCTGGACATGTCAACAGTGAATCGTATCCCGGCCCAAACATCAAAGGTCATTCACACATTCCGTACAAATGAATGGGCGAAGCATTTGGCAGACGCCGATACCCCCGAGCTTGAACCTCTTGAATTCGAACACGAGCAACCGATCGAAAAACCAAATGAGCCAGCTCGTGTTGAAGAAGCTGCTGCTCCGGTGAATGTTGAGGAGCTACTTCAGACTCCGCTCAATGCAAACCCTCCTCCAGCTGTTATCAGTCCTGTGGAAAACCTCGCATTATCAGAGGAGGCTCGTCGACGATCTCGCCTCTCGATGGCGCCTGTTGCTGATATTCCCAATTCTAAAGTCAGGAATAGCACCCACAGAATGTCTGGAGCTAGATCACCCCCGATATCACGAAATGTTTCCTCGTCATCCTTAGTGCCACCGCAAAATGAGGTAGATGATGGACTGGGTCCGCTTCGAAGTCCTTCGGCGCCATTATTGACTTTGACTACACCAAACAATACTCAGGAATTTGAAAAAGAACAATCGGAGTCACCCAAGTGGAGTGGTCCACCCCCTCTTCTTGCCGTGCGTGAGAACATGATGCGCAATCGAATGTCATCAACCTCCCTACGATATGACCCATGGGCGTCACGCAGTGCGTCTCGACTTTCGCTAGGTGAACAAAGCCGAGTTGTATCTCCCCCTTTGTCAATCCCCGACGAAGGAGATGAGGAAAGTCCAGTCCACGACGAAGATAATGTTCCACTCTCCAAACGCCGCGCTATGCTTCAACGTCAGACCATGGAGTCGCCATCGGCAACGAGTCTCCAGGGCTTTGAACGAACTCGGTCGCCTCCAACTAGCCCGGCAAATCCTGGGAAGCCAGCTGCTTCAATGGCAGCATGGCGTCAATCTATGCGAGAAGACATCTCGCAAAGACGTGATCCACTCTCATTGAACTCCGCTTCGCCCACAAGCTCCGATAGACCTCAAAGTCTTTGGGGATCTGTACAGCAAATGAAAGATGCCTCGTCAGCTCGAGTAGGTGATGCAATTGCGGAAGGAATGCAACGAGGCAGCATGACAGACCTACATCGCCAGGCAATGAGGCGCATGCAGGCTTCCGCAAACAGAAAATTGTAGATGATGATATTTTGATACCCTTCTGTTTATATTGACATTGGTTTTCTTCTCTTTATCTTATTTGACGAAGTCATTTTCGGGGATTGATCAGGAGTTTAAACGAAATGAATGGGACGTCATGATATAGACATAGTTCGATTATGACGCACATAATCTCTAATGAAATAATCGAGGTGATAATCTATTCAATCTTCAAAAGTTTACGATACGGATGTAAGTTGATGTTAATCGCTCAGAGACTCATTAGTGTAAGAAATGCTTTGGTGCCTTTTCAAACACTTGAATTGCCTGCTCCAACCTCTTTCCATAATCTTCCTCTTCCTGGCTCTCCTGTCCATCTACCATTGATCCATCGGTCTCTTTCTCAAGTCCAAGCTCCACTTCAGTTTCTCCTCCACCTCGTGCTGTATTGACAGATAAAACATCGCGATACAGACTCATTGAAGCTGGAAGCTTCACTCCATCGAGGCCATCTTTCCCCATCTTGATGAATCGCGCGTCAAGTAGGCGAAACTGAGCTGCCCATACATGTGGATCGGCGACTTCCATAGTCATCTCCCAAGTGGAACCAACACCCAGACTCACTGACCCACCAACAGGTACGCCTGATAATGCACCGACGATGGAAGATGAAATGCCTGCTGATATATCCGCACTCTGGCCATTGGAGACTATTGTGCGCGTCCCTTCAAGGAGATATAATCCAGTCAAAAGCCAGATTTTTGGTCGACGAGCAAACTTGAAATGCAAGAGATAGGCACTATTCGCAGCGGAGAGCCATAATTTCAGCTTTTGCTGCGCCGCGGGCGAGGTGAGGACATTGTTCTTGAGAAACGACTCAGGGCTACATGCATCAATGTTAGCACCGACAAAGGGGAAGTCTAACACAGAGCGAAGAATACCATACTCCTTCATTGTGATTCTCGATCCTTTTTCTGCAACCACGATTCGTTCACGATCTTTATGATACGCAAGACCTAGATTCACAATATCACCGGCATCTACACCAACAGCGGGAGACACGCGTGAGTATCCACGAATTACTACGTTAGATATATTCGTCATATAAGCATGTTCCGACAAGCTTTTCTCGCTGCAGAAATGTTAGCAGGGTCCAAGTTTCAGCAACGGAATAATCGGGTATAATGACTTACTCCAGCAACTCGTGAATATAATGGCGAGCAATCATCGGCTGCCAATATTTCTCCAGAATCACCGAACCAAGTGTCAATGCCTCGGGACGCTCCCCCACTCCATACAAAAAGAACGAAGAATCATCACCGGCTCCCATATTGTTTGAGCCAAGGATCTAGAATGCTTGAAATCGCCAAGATTCATCAAGCATGCGCCTTGCGAATTAGTGCAAATGAGAAAGTCTTACGGGTAAGATGCCATCCTGTATACTTTTTGTCCTTCTGCCATCGCGGGGCTGTAGTGGTCCACTAAAGTCGAATCGGGCAAATTTTGGCGAAGAGATTCTGATGATAATGCGACAGCAAGGATAATCGGGAGAGAATCAGCCCAATCACCCCGGAGTCCCACATTCTAATTGAATTAGATACACTATCTTCTCTAAGATATTCTTCTCTCTGCTGGCCAAAAAACCGAGATGACTAATTTTTGCAAAGTGGTGGCTAATGACTGCCGTCCACATCCCCGCGAATTACTAGTGCTTATATTCAAGTTGTATGGAATATGAAGTGAACAATGTTCCCGCCTCTCACCTCGATTGCTGAAAACAACAATGGAATTCGATCATTTCCTCAATCTATGCGGAAGGTCCCTTTTTGCAGAAGAGTATCGAGGAGACTTCGATGAAGTGTGGGATCTACTTCAAAATGAGAGTCCGAAGGAAGATGCGGACCCGATTATTCGTGCAGAATATATGCGGTGCTCATCGATCTATTCAATCTTGATCGGTAGATTTTCGGATGCCTTTAGCAATCTTGCGAAATTGCACGATCTTTTGGATGTTATCCCTCCTGAATGGGGTCAGCGATATACAAATTACTCTCTACTGGCGGATTTTACTCGCCGGTTTCCGCCGTTCCTACGTTTCTATCATGAACGAGGCCGGCCTTTGAGTGTCGCTATGCTAGGTGATATTGTCAGTCTCCCTGAGATATCGCAACGTATGATGGCAAATGTACACAAATACATGGCCCAGGGTACAGTTCGAGATCAGGCACTCTGTCAAATTCTAGGTATTGTGTCTGGATTTCCGTTGTTGGTCCGCAACGTTGTAGCTCGGTTCCATCCGCTTTCGCCTGGAGACATGATGAATGAAAAAATTGATGACGAAGATACTATAATGAAAACACTGGCATCATTGTCAGCTTCCTTGACAAGATTTCGTGATCTATCAGAAAGCAATGGAGCGAGTGGGATGGCAAGCTATTTAGACCAGCTGATTGTTGAGCTTCATTTATCATGTCAAAGCCCTGCTTCCGATGATATTATGAAAGAGATGTACCAGAAGTGTGAGGGTACTAATAACTATGCTGGAATGGCTAAACTGAAGATGATGGAAGGGGACAGTCTCGTCAGTCCGGGATTTGCAAATGCCTTGTCTTTGAATATCATCATTACGGATTCTTTTTCAAGTACTGCAGATGATATGATATGGGATCCCATTGAGTTTGAATTGGAATTTTCTTACTCATCTGAAGCTCGAAGTTGCTACGATTTTGCGTTTGAGCTGTTTCGTGCTGGAGGATCTAAACGTGGACAGGCAGCAGTTCAACTTCGACAGGCCTGCTGTCTGCATAACTTCGTTCGCCATAATCGAAACACAAATGCACGAGATTTGGAGAGAATAGCAGAATCGGAGCTGAAACTCAAGCACTCTGCAGGATTATTTGGTCGAGATGAAGCAAGCTTACAGATCGTGAGAGTTCATCAAATCATGCTAAGTATCACGAAGGGAAATTCCCGAGAAGCCAAGTCAGATGCAAAGTCTATAGGAATATGGGGTCTCGAGGCCAGAAACGAGCAACTGGTACATTTCGCCACTACTTTACTTCTACGTTTCGCGCATCAAGAATGGTTCAAATATTCCAACATGGACACAGCGCTTCTTGGCTGGGAATGCGCATATGAAGTGGCGAAGCCAATCGAGGACATTATTCCACTCTTCCAATCGGTGGTTTCTCGTGCATGGATCCACCACGAGATGTTTAACCTGGATGCCTGTCGTCTTCTCATAGAGGAGGCGCTGGGAATGATAGACGAAGTAATCGGTTATCTTGACTCGAAAATTCAAAGCACGACAGCGGATCAATTGGGTCAAGCAGACAGAACAACATTGTTGAACAACAAGTCAACGCTGCTTTGGAGTTTTAGTCGAAGGGTGAGTAGCATTTATCTCAGACTGGAAGATTTACAGGGATTTCACGAGTTTGAAAAGAAATCCTCCTATTGGATTGAGAACGATGACAGTTTTCACCACTTTCGAGAAAATCTGCAACGAAATGACAGGGCATGGCACTTTGACCGTGCAATATCTTATCCCCAAAACAAGCTGAAGGGCTTATGGAAAAAGGCCTTGGCCGATGAAGCCGCGAAGATAGCACATGGGTCGACATCAATCTCATACCGTCGTCTCCTTGAAGAAGGCGATGTGATAAAGGCTGAAAACAGCTTCCGCCAATTCGTACACCAAGCAGAAAAACTTGAGCGTGTCTACACTAGAGACCTCTATCGAATTCTAGCCTGTGAGCGGGTCGGAGATACCCAAAAGGCGCGTGAAATTCTAGATTCGATGACGGATAACGAGCTGTTCGATGGGAATATTGCGGAGTTCCAACAGGGTTACAGTGTGAGATCAAGCTTTCCCACTGTGGCAGAGAATGCATTATCCTTCTGCGTATTTGGCTACGACTTCGACCGAGCTCATCGAGTGATTGACCTTATCCGCGAAATACACCCAACATTCTTCGAACACCAGAGTGAAAGTGCATTGGACTTTGCCTTTCGACTTAGTTTCTACGGCGCCGTGATCAAGATCAAACAGCCAGAGCTTGCATTCGCTAAGCTACTCGAAGCTCGAAAGATAATTGACTTACAGAGACTCCAGACATCTGATTTGGATGCGAGAATTGGAAGTTCCATGGCTGGCTGGACGACTGAAGTATATCTTAATCTTGCTCGGATATGCTTCTCTTGGGGTGAGTCAAGCACTACGGTTGAGCTTGCATGTGAGTATGATCATGGCCATTTCGAAAACATCTCTTGGATGGAGCATGCATTGTTGTTTGTCGAAATGAGCAGAGCCCGGGCAGTACTTGAATCTTTGCAGTCTCAAGCAAAAGAAGCCCAAAAAGGCTCTGAGGCACCTGAAATGGCTCCTTTGTCTGCTGCAGTCCATAAAAGGCGACTTTTGCGCTCATTGATATCGCTGAAGAGTTTGACACACGAACAAGAGAAAGAAGTTTCTGAGCTGCGTGAAGAAATCAGAATACTGGAACAGAATGACAAGCTTTCATCAGCTACCACTTTCATCGAAACCGTCAACGCGGTGATTCAACCGGAGTTACTATACAAAAGCATTGATGAAGATGCAGTTGTGATCGAAGCAGCATTTGGACCTCGTGGCTTCGTCGCATTTGCAATAACCAGGGAAGGCATTCAGCAATCAGCTCAAGGGCCCACGCGAAACGTTGATATACGTCGACCTGTCATGATATCTATGCAGATTCTCCGGGAAATGAATGGATATAACGGAGAAAAAGAGGAAGGCCGAAAGACAAAATTGAACGATTTATCCAAAAGCATCTCAGATATTCTACTAACACCCTTTGCGAACACAATCAGAGCCAAGTCCCATATCATCTTTTCAGTCTCGGATCCACTAACTGCATTTCCATTCTCAATGCTTCCATTCGGAGATAAACCCTTGATAATGCATGCCGCGGTCTCTCAAGTACCCAGCCTCACTGTCTTGTATTATTTATCTCAGCGAAAGTCCGAGTCGGTGGTTCCAAGGGTCTCTGTTCTGGCCAAATCACCGTCTGGAACGGACGAGGATTTGAATACTACGCGTGGTGGCAGGGAGGTCAATTTACACATGGCAGGCATTGAAGCTGTCAATATTGCCCGTATATTCGCTACTTGGCCAATCGAAGCATCTAACCTGTCACGAAAGGATTTTCAGAACTACGTCGAGGGGGGATCTCGAATTATGCATGTTGGGACGCACGGAGATATCAATAATCGCAGTCCACTTCTTTCTTCGATATCCATAGGAGATGGTCAGGAATTCCGGGTAGTCGATATGTCTGCGACTAGAAGTACTGTCAATCTTCTTGTCTTTGCTGCTTGCTTGAGTGGATTCGGCAAGGCGACTATCGGCAGCGAGGTTTTGGGATTCTCGCACGTCGTTCTGAGTACTGGTTGCCAGGCGTACATAGGGTCACTATGGGAAGTCAGTGATTTTGGGTCTATGTTTTTGATGATTCTTTTCTATCGACATCTGAAGAGAAATTTGGAGACATCTGTGGTTGAATTGATGAGACGAGCACAGCTTGATATCCTGGCAATGGATGAGCATAAGGCCAGTGCGATGCTTGATGAATTGGTCGAGCCTTGGGAGAATCGGACGGTCATGGAACAGGAAGAATCAAAGAATGCTGTTGATTTTGTGCCGGATGTAGAGTTCGTTGTATTCACACTGAGAATGATTCTTAGTGAGTTGGATTGGACCAGCCCTTTCTACTGGGCGCCCTTCACACTGGTGGGATATGGAGGATTTCGATTTATGGATGGAGTACCAGTTGGTAACTAGTAGTCTAATTGAGTGGTTAGAATGCCAGCGATCGATTGTGGCTTTGCATATACTACTAGTATAGTATATGCTTTATTCTAGAGATACTAGCTCTACTTACTATTAGTAGATCTTTATTGCTGCCTTGCCTACGTCCATCGTGTTTTTGATCGAGGATACTGCTCATATATATCAATTGCAGATTGAGACCGTGTGATATCTTAACAATATCACCTTCAATTTCAACCATCCAAAGCCCAGAATGGCCAATGTCATTACATTGGACCAGATTGCGGGTTGACTGTCTTTCTCATCCCACCAGGAACTATTTCTAGACGCCGAGAAAGGGGGCGATGATCGCATAGAAAGTGGATAGCGGCATCGTCTCCAGCTCCACCGAACCAGCTTGGCCTGTGCTGGATCAAGGCGTCGACTAGTCCATCTGACAGATGCAGACGAAAGTCATAGTTAAATTGCAGCTGCATGTCGACAAATTGGAATTGATGACTGGGACTTGGGGAACAGGATTGGCCCATTGGGGTTAGGCAAGGTGAAACAAGGGAGGGCGATTAATCACAGTGAAACCGGGGCAAACGCAGGGCTTTCTGATTTCTTATATACATAAACACGTACGGAGTACTGTCATGATGATTTACGATATTAATGATTCCAGCTGTGTATACTCTAGACAATTTGATATACAAGCCTTGAAGTTAGGGTTTCACGAATATTCAAAAACAACAGGAACTTCTTTCTTCAACTCGAAGGATTGCCTCACTTTTTTTTTTTTTTTTTTTAATTTAACCCCCTTTTCTGGGGCTAAATTTTTTTTATTTTCCAGTCTTTATTTTTTGATTGATTTTCATTTTAAATTTTTTCATTCATTCATATTTTATTCTTTTACCTTCTTTTATCTCTGTCGATCACACTCATTTCTATTCAGCTCGACCCAGCTGGAACCAGCTGTGGCCAGCCCCCATCAGCTCTGACCAACTCTAAAATCATTGTCGCTCTCTTTTCTTGTCTTTCTTTCCTTTTCTTTCCCTCAAAACGGCGTCCTTCCAGGTCTCCTCTCGAAGTCGGGAGGTGGAACAGAATTCCCGCTGGCCGTCGTCTTCGCGAGTCCCCGTGGAGTTACGCCGCTGCGTCCCCGTTGCTCCGTCCTCCTCGTCTTTTCCTGCAATTCTTCGTCCACCCGCTGTTCGCCTCGCCAACCCCGTCAATCACGTTCCTCGTATTACGCCCATTAGTGTTCCACCTCATCAATCAAACGAAAGTCTTCCTCTCGGCCCTCAATCCCCTCTTCTTAGCGTCCCCGAGCGTCGACGGAGTCGCTTGACCCCATCCCCATCTAGTCTTCTCGTCGAGCGCAGTCAGGGCGAGACCGAGAGTGGACGGACAAGTATCGCACTTCCTCCTCGTCATCGAAAAAGTGGTCAGTTTTCTCCAACCGGAGAAATGGCAGCAGCTTTTGCGGGCAGTGCAGCGCGGGAATTGGAGAATTTGCGACCTCCGGAGGAAGTCCATTTATCATCCGATGGAACACGTCGTGATGCTTTACCTCGACATGTCCAGTCACAAACCTCTCTTCGATCACAATCCCAGATTGCCTCCATACCTTCAAATACAGGCCAACAGCCCCCAGCTGATGTCGCCGAAGAATTGGCCTGGAGCCCCGCTCACCCCTGCTATCCTCATCTCAACCCCCACGTCCCGATCGGTTCCCAAGAATACCTCACGACGCGAGTGATTCGCATTCGACGCGATTGGATGATTAAAGGGGATTTGGCACCGACATTTTCAAATCTATATCCAGAGATCTTAGACCCGTTGCTGTCAGAGCAGGAGTTCCGCAAAGTCATTTCGACTGTCAACAACGGCGTGATCAAGGCATTCGACCCCTTCAGCTTGCGTAATTGGGTTGATGGGGCGATTGGTCTCTTGACTGGCTGGGTTTGGGACGATATGAACGCCCCCGGGATCAAGGGCCAACTACAGCAAGTGGAGAGTTGGCTTCAGAACTGGAATCGTGAAGTCGGGGCTAAGGATGGTGTACACATTTGGAGTCTTCGGCGAACGGCATACATGTCGATCGATATTCAGATTCCGGATCCTAAGGTTGGCATCGTGCCTAGCGAGGCCCCCTCTTTACCCAATACCAGGCCTAGTACTGGTGTTGGGAATTGATACAGACCTGCCCCTTCCCCTGATCCTGCCTGACACTCAGCAACACTGAATCTTCGATACCCGCTGCTCTGATTCTTTCATTCTATCCTTTGTACCTCTCTTCCGCTTACCCTTCTCTTGCTGTATATTTGTTTTGTAATTTGTGTTATCCTCCCGCGGGTCTTTGATTTTTGCATGATATCCCAGCTCCTAGCAGCCGTTCTTCCATTCTAATCTACCTCTTACCACCTATACCTTTGCACTCTTTCTCCTCTAAGTTGCTGTTGGATGGCTCTGCTTTTCTTTCATTACTTTTCTTTCTACCCCTGGATCTGGATCTGCTATAGTATCCCGTCTTGTCCATGTTCATACACACGCTTCTGTACCGGGTTCACACTGTGAATATTGAGCCAATAGCAAATAAACGTGCCACCAATGTGGTCTTCTACTATTGATCTAATCCCTATAATCCATATAATACTCAATATCAAACCTACTGTACAGCATTAATCTACTCAATCCCTGAAATCAGAAAATCCCCTGGTGACGGGTCGACAACCCTTTTTTATACCCACCGGGCGGTGTCGATCGACCACCCCACATCTCCCTCCCCCCCGGTTGAGCTCCTTTCGAACTTCCATTTGCATAGGCATGAGATCTTTACCAACATCATGCTGTCGGGCATCCTGATATTCAACCAGAAGGGGGAGAATCTCATCTTCCGTGCCTTCCGAAGTGATTGTCGTCCGCGTCTCGCCGATATCTTTCGCATACAAGTTATCTCCAATCCGCAGGTCCGCTCCCCAATTTTGACCCTGGGCTCTACGACCTTCAGTCATGTCAAACACGAGAATATCTATCTGGTCGCTGTGACCAAGAGCAATGCCAATGCCGCGCTTGTATTCGAATTTCTCTATCGACTCATTGTCCTGGGCAAGAGTTACTTCGGCAAACTTGACGAAGAGGCTGTTAAAAATAACTTCGTCTTGATCTACGAATTACTCGATGGTGAGCATTGGACTAATCGCAAGTCGCATCTTCTATGAGATTACTTCTAATCACGATATTGCATTTACAGAGATCCTCGACTTCGGATACCCTCAAAACACCGAGACAGATACCTTGAAGATGTACATTACAACAGAAGGGGTCAAATCCGCCATCGCAAATTCACCCACAGACTCCAGCCGAATCACCATGCAAGCGACAGGAGCGCTATCATGGCGTCGATACGACATAAAATACCGCAAAAACGAAGCCTTCGTCGACGTGATCGAAGACGTGAACCTCCTAATGTCCGCGACCGGCACCGTCCTCCGCGCCGACGTAAACGGTCAAATCGTAATGCGCGCCTACCTCAGCGGAACCCCCGAATGTAAATTCGGACTAAATGACCGACTTCTCCTCGATAATCCCGAATCCTCCAGTTCCAATGGTGGTAAGAAAGGTGGTATCAGTGGACCCGGAGGAAAAGCCACACGCGCCGCTGCAGGTTCCGTTACACTTGAGGATTGTCAATTCCATCAATGCGTGAAATTGGGTCGATTTGACTCTGATCGTATCATCTCGTTCGTGCCGCCGGACGGTGAGTTCGAGTTGATGCGATACCGTGCGACGGAAAACGTGAATCTCCCTTTCAAAGTGCAGCCGATCGTACGTGAAATCGGTACGACAAAGGTAGAGTATAGCGTTGCGATTAAAGCAAATTACAGTGCGAAACTATTCGCCTCGAATGTTGTTGTTCGTATTCCTACCCCGTTGAACACAGCTTCGACTACCGAGCGAACAAGTCAGGGTCGAGCAAAGTATGAACCTGAACATAACAATATTGTGTGGAAAATTCCTCGATTCTCCGGTCAAAGTGAATTTGTCCTCAATGCCGAGGCGACTCTTACTTCGATGACTCACCAGAAAGCATGGAGTCGGCCTCCTATTAGCCTTTCATTCAGCATTCTCATGTTTACTTCCTCTGGTCTTTTGGTGCGCTATCTTAAGGTCTTTGAGAAGAGCGACTATAGCTCTGTGAAGTGGGTGCGTTACATGACTCGTGCGGGAAGTTACGAGATCCGATTTTAGACAAAGAGGTTTAGTTATACCCTGTCTTTTTGTCTTGATCGTGATCGACGCTGGTGTTTGGCGTTGGATGGTGTTCTCTGCATACTTGAGCTTATCCTTCAATAATGCATGGCCAGAAATGGCGTATCTGACGATTTGTAAAATCTTCATATGGATACATAAAGCCGCCACTGATACTTCAATGCTGTCACTCTAGTTTCAACTAGTAGCGTGTTGTAATAGGGATGAGAGACTAGATACTCATCTTCAGCGTGCTCAGGTACTCGGTCCACGTGACCGAAGAATGACTACTATTTATCTTCACCAATCACATACAACTTTATTGAAATATGTCCAGGAATAATATTTATCTCACGAGATGCCCACCCCCGTTAATATGCACTGATACGAGACACCATCTTTATTCCGTGCAAGCATACAATCTCAACGTGAATGCCAGTAGTTCCGGGTCGTGGATCTACAGTGTGCATACACTTACTTCACTGAGATATGCGTCTAATACTTACTACTTGATTGTAGTTTGTAGTATTCATAAATAACCAATAAGCATTGTGCATCATTATATACTACTTTATACTAATGTAGTCAGCATCTAATGCACAGATCAAGCTTCCATGCAAAGTGATGGCCCTTGCATTTAGTGGAGTTTCATTCGGGTACTTGGTAGACTAGTCGACTAGTGTTTACAAGTGGATGCATTGTTTATTTGTTTACTTTATTTTATTCAAAACAAAGAACGATTATTCTGTACTACATATTCCATAACAACAGCAAAGAAAGTAGAAATTGTAAAAAGACTCAGTATTGTGGTATCATGTTTGAAGTAAAAGTACAGTAGTAAAAACAGTAATGGTACATAACCCTGACAACTTCAGTTGCGACAAGAGCAAAATAATCAATGTGCAAGTAAGAAAACCACCCAAGATTAAAGCACGGCAAGGCGCATTCTTTCAGACAGCGAAAGAAAAAAAAAAAAAAAAAAAAAAAAACCAAAAAAACAAAAAAAAAAAAAAAAAAAAAAAAAAAAAAAAAAAAAACCGGGAAGATTCAACATCAAAGTTTGGGAAAATATGGGAGAGAACCGCAAAGGGATAGACAAGCCAGCGAGGTTCAATGCTCATCCTTGTTGGGGTCCAAGAATCCCAAAGGGGAAAATGGTGTTGAAGAGTTCGCCTCGACAATTTTCGTCACATCAAAAAGGATCTTGGCAGATCATCGATGAGCTTGAAATTCATTTGATTGGAGAATCGGGAAATGTAACCGAGAGCTACTAATTCAAAAAGCCCTGATGATTCTCAAGACCAGGTTCAGCCTCCCCCCCCCCACATCTCGCACTTCTTCGCCCAGATTTGCTGAGCGGGTCAACCAAATGCGAACACATGGTAAAGATCTGCAATGTCCATGCTTCCTCTAGCTTTTACTAGATGCCTTATATCTTCTGACCGCGCGATCATCTCGCGTTCGATTCCCCAAAGTGATCATGATGTTAATGGCGGTGTCACGGCCATGGACAGCAAAGTCCAAATTGAATCATTGTGCATCTTTTTGTAGTGCTTAATGCCTTTCTGTAGCCAATCGGGATAGGAGTGACTACTATTTTACTACCATTTTACTGAAGAAACCAACACCGTCTTGATAATATGTCAATGGCTATAAAAGCAACGAAAATTCCTCTCGGTGTTGATTGATTCCCAAGTTCTACTACTCCAAGATCCTCCATTGCCATATTCATCAACCATGCGGACTATTCAATCTCTGGCTATCTTTGCCGGCATGGCAGGCCTTTCCGCCATAGCTTCAGCTGACACTATTGTATGTTCTCCGGCCTTCGATTTTTGTAATGTACCTGTTAACTCAATAGACTGGTGGCCTCCACGGTAATGCATGCCCTAGTGACTGGACCAACATTCAATACAAGGATATTCAACGATGCTGCTACGGTAGCTTGAACCTCGATGGCAATGATCCGTACTGCTGTGTCCACGACTTCACAAGCGGCTTTGACACCTCCGGAGCTATTTCTGATGTCAAGTCGGATTGCTTCCCATTCTGCACTCAAACCAAGCGTGGTCTTCCTACGATAACTGAGGACTCGAGCAATGCTTGCAAAACCAAAATCGCTTTTACGACTGACGGCTATTCGAGTCTCGTTTCTGCAGCCTCAGCATCCGTTACGGGAACTGCTACGAAGCCCTCCGATAGCGATGCAACTACAACTAGCGGGGGAGATAAAACTACTGGGACCGCTACTACCAAGTCTAGCGAGACATCGACGAATATTGCGGGGTCTATTGCAACTGCCGAGGGTTTGGCACTGGGAGGTGCCGCGATTGCTGCTGCGCTCTTCGTGCTCTAGAGCTTGCTAGATGTTCTACGAAATGTGGAGTACTGGAACGAAGTTCGATTTAATTGAATTACCTTGATCTGTATTCCTTGTCCACTTGGTGGAGGACGCCAGCTTCTGTTACTAAGTTCTGGTCGCTTGGTAAACAGGCCCATATCACTACTCTGACGCAAAATCAATATAACCATTCTCTGTAACCATATTGACAAGCGTAAATCGGGATTGGTAGGCTCACAAGTTGCGGGGTGGGTTTCAGCAGGCCATCGCGCTCGATGCCGTAGGGTAAATATCCCGCGTGGCCTTGTTTTCGCCGTGTCCTTCTTCGTGTCTGTCATCTAGCTCGATAATTTGTAGGAAATCCGGACGTCCGAATCACACAGCACAGTTTTCATATGAAATAGATATGATGGCAGGCCACGAGCGACGATCACAGCTGCGGGACTCCAATTGGGTCGTTCCATACATAACTCTCCATTCCCCGTGGAATTAGCAGCCTACCAGTGAAGGGTGTCGCGATTGTGGAAGGTCACTGCCGCCATCATGGTTTGATTTGCATCCGTATAACGTAGACGATGGAAGCACCATTGTTTCAAACGGAATGGTATCCCGGAACCTTGGAAAGACGAGTCATGAACTAACCGAACTCGTCCATGAGGACTCTGAATATTGTGATGTTCGTGGAAAGGTTGCTCCTTATCCAAGGGTGTATCTCTCGAAGTTCTGTCGACAGGGACCTTCTTTGTCCCTCTGTGTCCCGGCCATAGCTGCTGTTTCGGGTATCAAGTTATGACAGGCAGGTTACGCCGCGTGTCAATGAATCGAGAAGCGAAAACGCGGCAAATGACAGTAATTAAATAAGCGAAGACGTGTGGCAATATATGTCAGTGTAATGGGGATAGAAAGAGAAGTTGTTGAAGCGATGGGAATGTGAGAGATGTGGTAAGTGTAAACAACGTCATTTGTGGAAGGTATTACTCTTGGTCGAATTTAGTAGGGAAAGCACACAATCAGGGATTAGCTAAAACTTGCAGGTGCGATCAACTGTTGTGTTGATGGCTCAATCTGCTGAGTGATGACTTGTGGAGGAGATGCGATATTATATCTTGCAACTTGAATTGCTCCCTAAGGTAAAAACTCACGGCTTCTTAGCCCTGAAACTCTTGATGACCTGCCAAGGCCATCCAGCCTGTTCCCTCTTCACATCCAACGTATTCGCATTCCATTTCTCCATTCTTCAAGACAGTTGTCTCCACCCAAAAGGCCAAGCTTTCCAGTCTGCATCACTCCGCCAGGTACTCCCGCAAGTACCCCATACTCAGCCGGCTCCACGCCAAGCGATAGGCAATCTATCGCAACGGGTATCAAGAGTGTTATTGGATACCGCGGGAGAACACAGCTAAAAAAGAGAAGTCACTAGGGGAATATGCGGAATAATTCCTATCGTGCAACATTGAACCAAACCGCGTTTAGTAACATTGTGCGCGAGGCCTAACATGATCCACAAGAGTTGGGGCCAGGGAGCTGAAAGAATAAATAACCAGGTGAAGCTCCTGTTTTTATCCGAATGAGATCTATTGATCTTGTAATTGGCCTTATTTACATTACCTTCATAGAGCAAATATGCCTGCAGATAACGTTCGTGTTGCAGTCACGCAAACCGAGCCTGCGTGGCTGGATCTCGCGGCTGGCGTAGCCAAGACATGCGAGTTGATTGCCGAGGCCGCGAAAAACAATGCTAAATTGATCGCCTTTCCCGAGTGTTGGATACCCGGTTATCCTTGTTGGATTTGGTGAATTATTATCCAAGAACCCATGTAATAATTAAAATGGTCTGACTTTATTTGATGTCGAACAGGGCGCGACTGCTCGATGTAGAGTTGAATGTCGCGTATGTTAAGAACTCTCTTCGCCTGCACTCCCCAGAGATGCTTAAAATCCGGGGATGTGCCAAGGACAATGGAATTGCAGTGTCTCTGGGATTTTCGGAAAATGATGACGACTCTGTCTACATTGCCCAGGTGATGATTGGTGCTGACGGGGAGATTAAATTCCACCGTCGAAAGATGAAGCCTACGCACATGGAACGCACAATCTTTGGTGATGCTTCAGGCGAATGTTTCTCAAGCGTTGCAGAGCTTCCTTTCGCCAGAGTTAGATCATTGTCGTGCTGGGAACACATCCAACCACTCTTGAAATATCACACGCTTTCCCAGCAAGAGGATATCCATGTTGCCGCATGGCCAATATTGTATCCGCATACCGGAGGACAGGACCTCTGGTCTATGTCCGCAGAAGGTCCGGTGCCTTTAGTATCCCCAAAGGAATTTGTTGCTGACGAAACTCAGGTTGCCAGAGCATCTCCCAAACATACGCAGTCGAGTCGCAGAGCTTCGTTCTTCATTGTTCGGCGGTGCTAGGGGAGGGCGGCATGGAACTGATGAAGACATCAGGAGGAGCCCTCATGTCATCGCCTGGCGGAGGCAGTTCTGCCATCTTCGGTCCTGATGGCCGACGGTTAAGTGAGCCCGTGGACCAGACCACAGAGAAAATAATTTATGGGGATCTCCCCATGGACCTGATTATAGCGACCAAATTGTTTGCAGACCCAACTGGCCATTATAGCCGCCCAGATTTAATGTCCCTCAAAGTCTGCACGAAATCGAAAAAGATGGTCCACGAGGGAAAGGGGGAGCTCGTTCAGACAATTGGCGATGATAAGATTGATGAGCAGTAGACCCAATTCGAGATTAGTATTTGATTCTGACGAAATTGTATTTTTGTTGAAAAAGTTGCACAATGTCACTGTCCTGAATGATTTAGAATAGATCAGGATGACTTTCAAAATTATGAAAGAAGTTCGACAACCCAAAGATTTCATCCTCCTCGGCTGTTGGTATGTTCACCATTGAAATATTGAAATCCTGCTCCTCGTCAGCCTCAATATCTCCTACAACTTGACCAACGCCAAATTGGATATCGAACGCATCCTTCCGTCCCTCGTAAGCGGCATCAGACATTACTGGGTTCAGCCAAGAGTTCCCGTGAGACATGACATGAATATTTTGTTGATTGGATTGACCAAGCCCCTTATTACCCGAAAAACCCTGCTCTTGGTCCCTATAATCAGGCTGTAACAGCGCAAAGCCAACGTTCCAGCGGCTAGCCAAAGCCTGAATGGTCTCGATGCTTTTGTGGCAGCGCAAAGGCCAGTAGGGATTGAGCCCTTGTAGGATGCTCACGGACTGCCTGACCATACGGGTACTGTGACCTCTGAATGATGGCGATGTTGCTGTTGCGTTCATGAGATGAACTATGGATGCACTGAGAATATGATGAATTAAGAGTGGATTGGCGCAGTTGTGTCCGTATGAATTACAGTATCCTCGAACAAGTCTAACCATTGAACCGGCAGCAGATGTGATAGATCGCAACACAAATGACAATGCTTGAGAAAGTTGATTCTGCTCCGCTTTTAATGAAGCAAACAGCCTCAAAAAGGGTGGCATTGTGATCAAGATGGCCATTTGATAAGCCATGTGGAACAGTAGCACAGGCTTTGGTTGTATTCCTCTGGTAACCTCTAGTCGTTTATCAAGAGATTTGATAAAATGACTCAGATTCCTATGCGTTGAAATGAGAACACTGACTTGGTCCATTGTATTTTGTTTCTCAAAGGACGAGGAAAATCTAGAGCGAATCAGCCTGCCAGCCCGATGTACATGCGCGGTTGGGGATAACGTACATTTGATCCATATTTCGGTCATGCATATACCAGAGCTTGCATTGCCATGCAAAGGAAACTTGGGCCAAGTCACCTTTCCCATCGGGGAAGAACGTCTCAATAGCGGGCACGTTAACGCGGCGCCAGGGCAGAATGCAATTTCTACCCAAAATCGAGATTGATGTGCGATCTGTCATGTAAAATGACCAGAAAGCCCGTACCGTATCAAGAGATGGCTTGACCGATTCGGAGGCTATCTCATCTAGTGCCAGGACATGGAGGCGCAGATGGACCGCCATACCAGCAGCCATACTTAGAAATGTCCAGCCTAGGTGATCATGTCCCAGGGCCAAGGAACGCCATGATAGAATCGAGAGACCCTGGATGATGTAGATTGATGGCTCATGTTTGAAACATGTGAAGACCAGACTCTCACACAACTCTGCAAATTCATCACTCAGAGTCAATGAATCCATTTCATTTTCAAATGTAGCACCCGCTGCTAACATGGCAGCGTGCAAAAATAGCAAATCAGGCGGGTGGTTAGGAAAGGTCAAAAAGACTTCCGACGTTTTGTATTGGGTGAATTGATGTTCACGGTTGATGAATTCTAGAAATAGGTTGGCGATTCGATGGACACGATCCGGGTCATGGGCATAGTACGAGATATGGCGGGGGGGATTGAGCCTGGGTCTTCGATCATGGGGAATTGCGGTTATCTTTGTCGGTATAGAACCTGGCTCTGAATTAACAGTGACCCCGTCAGCGAGGTTTGTCCGCCACATCATCACACTCAACTCTTCCATTGCTTGGAGAGATTGGCTTGATTCTGTGACGTCTTGAGGTTGCTGTTCGTTCGTGGTATGTTCCAAACTGGGACCATTAGCCTGGCCCATATAGCTTGGGCTTAAGAAGGGTAGATCATTATTCGAATCCGAGTTATTCTTTTCTTGATGGCGAAGCGCTAACAAGGCTTGTATTTGATTCTCGAGGGACTTGACGTATGACTCGTCCCAGTACTTTCGCCTGCAGCTTATCAGTGATCATATCAACCGACGTAGGAGTACCAGTATGTGACTGACTTGCGTGTCTTGGGTTCTTTAGTATAAACACAATTCTTGTCCGTCTTCATGCAATACGAGCATCGTGGTTCGACACCATCACACTGCTTGATGATAAGCCCTGTTCATATTGCCCCACGGAATGATTCCAATGGGGGAGAGGCCGGGAAGGGATCTGCGGAATTATAAAGAGACTAACTCGACGTTTGGAGGCACGGCATTGCTGGCATGCAAAGCCGAGTGTCTTCTTTCTTGATTCTGCCATCTGATGGAGAAGCGAAAGGGGACAAAAGGATATTTCGAAGATCAAAGAGTCAGATTTGAAGAGAAACGCCAGACTATGGAGGAGGGGTTTCCCGATTTGGAAGCGATCGATCAGGTGACAATCGATCGAAAAGCCTCGACTTTTCCAATTTCGAATTGTTGCAGAGACAAAAAAGTGATATCAGAGAATTTTACCACTTGAATGACAAAATCACTTCATTTGGGTTGTTCATGCCGTTACGATGACACTACATACAAGTAGGAAATAATTTGCTGGCTCCTCTCTCGCTATGAAACTCGAGCTAACCACCACCCTAACTCCACCCCAAGTTTCCCTTCTTGATCATACATGACAAGATGTCCAGCATCTTCAATCAGAGCAACGGTATCAGCTCCGAGATTTTCCTTCAGTCGTGCGGCTGTTTCTACTGGAATCCACTTATCTTCCTTTCCCCAGATAATATGAACAGGCATATTTCGTCCAACCTCCGAATATCTATGCTCGATGGCTTCAGTGCTGCGATAATTGGCCTGCACCATCTGCCTGATGAAGCCTTTCCTCCCCTCCTCTGTAGAAACCCAAGGCTTTTTCAGCATCTCCATCGCATCTTTGTCTAGCTCCTTGTATGCTGCTTCTCGGATGTATGATTCTACCACTCCTTCAAATACAAAGCCACTCATGCCATTGAAAAAAACCGTATTCTCGGCGATCAGTTTGAAAAGAGGTTGACCAAAAGGGCCTATAGCCACAACATTTATCAAGCATAGGCTTGCAAACTCACAGCCATGAATCAAATGGGCCCTTAGACTCATGAGCCCTCCATGGTCATGCGCAATGACGTGCGGCTTTCGGCACCATGTTGGTGCCCAATTCTCATAGAGTGCAGCGAACACTTCTGATTGTTTGGCAAGATCCGCATCGAGCTCACTTTTATTCTTGAGCGGATCTCTTATGTCTTGTAATGGCCGTCCGAGAGGACTTTGACCAAAACCGGGGTTATCGAAGAGATATACGTGAAAGTGTTTACTGAGAGTTTCGGCATATGGTGCCCAAACTCGAGATGACCATGGCGTACCATGAACAAATATAAGTGGGGGGAAGTTTGGGTCTCCCAGCGAGGTCCACCGAATCTGGTATTCGTGAGTAGAAGTGGAGTGGTGGAAGGTTTGCGGGAGGTCAACAGGGCAACGAGTTGGAGTCATGTTGGGAATTAAGTCATAAAATAAAAATATTCCTCTTCACAAGAGGGAAAATGGCAGTTGAAATAGAGTCGAGACAAGTGAGATATGAATTTTTCAATATTAATTCCCCCAAATATACATTTGTAATGAACGAGGCCGTGCGTCGTTTATAATTGGCCAATTTGAAAGCAAGAACGGCGCCTATGACATATCCGCTATCCTTGCCCTAATCACGAATGAATCGATGGTCGCTGCTATGGGCATCTCACATTCAAGTTTCTTGAGCGACCGCGTGATCAACCCGGCAGGCTTGTTTTACTAGCGACTAATAGTTATCCATTTTCGGCCAAGCATCAACTCCGTCCAACAATACCATACCCATTCCCGTAGATAAGTGAGTTTCCATATGACAATGCAGAAGGAATGCGCCCGGGTTCTCAACATGATAGCGAATCGCAAGCCAAGCTTCACCAGCCGGGGAAGTCACAAATGTGTCACGATAGATGGGCTTTTCAAGGAAGCTATCGGGAGATTCCTGGGAAGCCTCTGCGAGGGACTTCCAAGCGAATTTTCCATGTCCAGAAGCCATTAAGAACGCCTTGTTGGAATGCTTGTGGATGGGATGAGGTGGCTGTAGCTTTGTTGGCTCGGCAATGACAAGCTGAAAAACGATGTCGACCCAGGTGTCATTACGGGTTTCTATCTTGAGATGAGAGTCCAGGCCTGGGGCTCTCGGGTTCAATAGAGCCGGCTCCATTGTGGCCAGATTTGCGGGGAGAAAGGTAGTTCCATCCAACGTCCATTCCCAGGATGAGTTGATTCGGCCCAGGGATAGAAGATGGAACTCATCGGCATTATCGGCCGGTAGTATAGCTGGGTATGGTGGGAGATTGTTGGTATTGAGTTGAACCACATTGGCTGTTGTGTTGAGACCGCCATAGTTGATATAAGGCTCCGACACCCTGGGATTTTGGTCTCCACCTTCGTAGCTGATAGTAGCAAACCCAGAAATAACTTGATTTCCATTGCCGGCGACTCGCATAGTGTAATTAGCGGGGTCATTGTCAAGCTTGATCATGGCTGAGTATCGTTCCCCGTTGTAGATCGGAACTTGATGAACTAATTGCGGCTCAATATAATAACCATCAACCTCGTATATGTACATCGGGTGCTCATCAATCGACACTGACAAAGCCTTGATGCTCGCCGCACTGATGAAATTGAAACTTGCCCAACGGCTTTCTGCGTTGACGCTGAACGTGGCATTCGGCCCTTCGCTTGGGACACATCCTGAATTTAAACCGTCAGGAAGCTTGTCGGGGTGGTGCTCCCAATCCCCTTGTAAGACAGTCATGAAAGGGTTGCATCTGTTGAAAGTTGTCAGTATTTCTTATCTTCGTTAATTATTCACATGCGACGATCTTACCCTTTATCTGTTAGAGGCTCAGTCACAATTGCTTTGACTTGGGGTGGTTGTAAATCCGTAAGCTCTTGCGAATCTTTGCAGTATACCGAACCTCCTCCATTGATAAGCACACTATCCGAACAACTGAGACCGATAGAAGATTAGAATAGCCCGATTGTAAAAGAAGAGGAACTCTCACAAGATATCATATCCTGTCTCCATCATAGCGTGCATATAGGAATCTGAAGTGAGATGGTCCCAGTCGGAGAGAACTACCAAATTAGCATTCCTTTCGGCGAGTCTCATTGCTTCAATGTCTCCTGGGTCTTCAGATATCATTGAAAATGGCGAATCGCTCTGGTCAGCCGGCCTGTTGGTAATTTTGTTAGAAATAGAAAGACCTGATTGATGCCTAGGCTAACTCACCTAACTTGAATTGCACCATATAATCCATCCATTATGCGATCTTTATCATGGGAGTGATACCAGTAAGTTCCCTTTTGGGTGGCCGTCCACTGATACGTGTATGTTTGCCCCGGTTGTATGGCCCACTGCGATAATCCAGATACCCCGTCGGACCACGGCGTTCCTTTTTGTCTTGGACAAAATTAGTCGACGTAATTCTTGCGATCAGTCGCTCAAACTCACTCAATTCCATGGAAATGTACTGATGTATTGAATGGCAAATGATTCGTGACATCGATCTTTTCCCGTTAGCAACGCAAAGTGTCGTGGTCTCTGACACATACGGTGACATCGTCCCCTTCGTCCATGATCAACGATGGCCCCGGAAATTGATCATTCACAAAGATCATCTCGCGTTCCACTCCATTAGGCGACCCTTTCTGCCACGTGAGATCCAATTCGAAGTTAACTTGCGCCGCTTGCGCCAGGGCTGCAAACTCGACAATGGCCGACAGCCACAACTTCCGAGGCGCCATTGTTGCTCAGAGTGTTCTTTCGTGAGAAAAGTTGACAATCATTCAATTACCATAAAAATTTTTGACGCGTGGGGGGGGCTTTTATTTCCGGTCCTTTCTCTTGCATACTTGCCAAGCTATTGGCCTGCTTCCTTGTTGATTCACATTCCTGTCGGTCCCAAGGGGTTAGACCAGATAACGACCACAACAAAAGCGTGGCGAGCATGAGAGATTTACAAAAAGGGAGTTCGGCTACGATGAACTTAAATCGAGACATGGATTCTCATAAGCTGTTCCTTGATCTATTTTAAGTTTTTTTTTCCTCCCAATATGTGTGCTCAGGATCGATTTAGCTATACAAATACTCGATAAGGCCTATAAATTGCACAACATTCTTTCAAAGTACTGGCAGTTGCATCTCAAAATTCCAACAGCTAAAATGCCTGGTCTTTTTAATTAATTTTTAGCTGTATAGGACAGTGAGAAATGCTGTACTACAGACGTCCTTCGCGATACAAGGGACCCTCCAATCAGTCACGTAATTCACGATCAATTTAGACTTCTCTCACCCTTGATCAAATCAGCCGCACGCTCAGCGACAGCATAAACAGTCGCCATTGGGTTGGCATGAGGGATCAAAGGAAATACGCTAGCATCAACAATGCGTAGATTTTGCGTGCCGTAGACCTTGAGATCTTGACCCACCACGCCACCAGCAGGACGAGGAAGCATGGCAGCTGTGCCACAGATATGATGGGTAGCCATGGCGTTTTCACGAATACTAGCCTTGATTGACTCGAGATCATTGGAAAGATCACTTGTGTCAAATAGTTGACTGAGTGCCGATGTAGAAATCAACTCATACATTTCCCGTACGTTTCTAGACAAGAGCTCGAGATCAGCCTCATTTTTCAAGAAGGCCGCATCCACAATTGGTGAATCTTGAGATCCTTTGGAATCAGCATGGAGACTCCCCCGCGAAAAAGGATAGCTATTCATAATTCCAAGTAGAGCCAGCTCTGGCGACTGAACGAGGAGGAAGGCATTGGCTGAGGGCTCGTTCGGTCTATCAATGATTGATCGAATTATCTTATCAGAATGCTCTTCAGATTGAGCATAAGCAGCCAGAGCCTGGTCTTGCTCTTCTTGAGATATTCTGATGGAGCTCAATCCTTTGAAGCCATGCTGAATTCTTTCCAGTCCTGCGTTCTCTCTGATTGGAATAGGTATGAGGATCATTAGATGATTCTGAAGGTTTCTTCCGACGTTTGGCTGATCGATCTTTACTGGAACTCCGAGATGAGCAAGTCGCTCAATGTCGCCGATACCAGAGTACTCAAGAATCATCGGTGAACAAAAAGCCCCGGCTGCTAGAATCACTTCTTTGTTTGCCTTGACCGTCCTGGCCTCACCGTTCTGTTCAACACGGACTCCGGTTGCCACTAGATCTGTTGTTGAAGAGTCATATAATATTTCCCATACTGTCGTTTCCGTTATAATGTTAACATTCAGACGAGACCCGGCCAAAACACCGTATTGACTGTCGGCGCTACTGCGAAACCCAGTCTTGGGATCGATGGTCGCAAAATACGGTCGGGCTCCGATGGTTTTGTCTCCTGTAAGTATATCGACATCATTGATTCCATATCCATGAGCCTCGAACGCATCATTCCATTCACGGGCAAGGCGCATGCCGACGTGGTCCTTTACGACCGGGCAGCTAAGTTGGATGGGGCCCGAATTATCACTATGTCGTCTTTGAAACGAGGGCAATTCTTCCGGTGCGGTAAATGTATAGCATTTCTGAAGGTAAGGACGCAAAGACTCCCATGTCCATTGATCATTCCCAAGCTTCGCCCAAGCATCGATACCTGCCGGAGATGGAGGGACGAATGCAAGGCCATTGATTGCCGATGAACCACCGAGTAATTTCCCAGCAGGATGATCTTGAGTGCGATTGTTGAGACCAGGCTGACACCATTAGTAATTCTGAACAGCCGATCAAGGTAATGGGCATATTTTGGGTACCTGGGAGGTGATCTTCATCTTCCAATCCAGCTCCGAGCCAATCAAGCTATACCAACCATCTGGGGCTTGGACCCGTGCATCCTGAGTTCGATCCGGACCAGCCTCTAAGACTGTAACTCGGATATTTGGGTCTTCTGAGAGTCGACACGCAAGAACCAAGCCAGATGTTCCGCCGCCAACTATGATATAATCGGCGGTATCCAGAGGTCCGCCTAGTACCATGATATGATGAGCGTGAGAATGATGAGTGGAGTTGCGTTGAAATGGAAAATATAAACAAAATCAAGGAACTGGAGGAAGTCAGATTTACCCTTGCGATTTGATGTTAAATTAAAAGTCGTCAGCATGAGGTCTTCGATACTATCTCGTACCCGTTGACCACTCACAATCAACTTGAATACAGTGGAGAGTCGCGCTTCTAGGCCGAATGCGGTTAAACCAGGCGAAATAATTTTATGGAAGGTCACTGTTATGTTTTTCCAGCAGATACCATTGGTTGAATTGACCCATTTAATGATTTCTCCTGATGTGATCAACGATTGTTGGTTGCAAATATTACAAAAAGTACTTCTGATCATCGACTGGCGCTGAGTTTCATCCACAACTCCCAAGTTGGCTGATGGGTCTTTAGCTGCTGTCTTTTTTTTTTTTTTTTTTTTTTGTTTTCCTTAGAACTAAGAACTATTTTGGGGCGTTGGGTTTTTAAAAAACTT